>Ga0207878_100014_pt1 | contig 416311 bp, 372 predicted proteins | sample LinPmetageLP41_FD_184053 | JGI IMG/M metagenome (GOLD analysis project Ga0207878, IMG submission 184053) | Marine viral communities from the Pacific Ocean - LP-41 (SPAdes) | ecosystem: Environmental > Aquatic > Marine > Oceanic | place: Pacific Ocean | collected 2010-08-27 | reverse complement strand
GAGCTACGAGCTACGAGCTACGAGCTACGAGCTACGAGCTACGAGCTACGAGCTACGAGCTACGAGCTACGAGCTACGAGCTACGAGCTACGAGCTACGAGCTACGAGCTACGAGCTACGAGCTACGAGCTACGAGCTACGAGCTACGAGCTACGAGCTACGCTCGATTGGATAGGGAAGGTCTGGAAAGTTCCCAAGACCTCGGCATTTCTACGAAGCCCTCTGTGGGAGCCCATGCTTGCATGGCGAACCGCGCTTGCGCGGAAATCGACCGAAGGGCGATCAGGGCTTTCAAAGCGCAACAGATGTGGACAACCAGGCAGCATCGTAGGGTGGATTAGCCGAAGGCGTAATCCACCAGACATTCCTGGATTGCCTATACTCTGACGATGGTGGATTACGCCTTCGGCTAATCCACTCTACGTTCTGCTTCGAGGCTCTTTAATAGCCGATAAGGTCTATCGGGTTGTCCGTTATCGTTCAATCTGTCATCAGGTCTTCATGTAAAATGCGTTGCCCGACACATTCCCGGGGATCGTTTGTCTGATCCAGCCACCAATACTGATAACAGGGTTAGCCGAGCCATGTCTTACATCCTTTCCATTGACCAGGGCACCACCAGTTCCCGCGCCATTGTGTTCGACGGCAGTGGCCGGGCCTGCGGTCAGGCGCAGAAAGAGTTCCGCCAGCATTTTCCCCATGACGGCTGGGTGGAACACGATGCCATGGAGATCTGGAACGATACCCTGGCGCTGTGTCAGCAGGCCCTGCGCAATGCCCATTTGGAAGCCCGGCAGCTGGCGGCCATTGGCATCACCAACCAGCGGGAAACCACCGTGCTGTGGGATCGCAAGACCGGTGACCCACTGGCCAAAGCCATCGTCTGGCAGGACCGGCGAACTGCCGGGCTCTGCAAGAGCCTGCGTGATGGTGGCCACGAGGACATGGTGCGCAACAAGACCGGCTTGCTGCTGGATCCCTATTTTTCCGCCACCAAACTGGCCTGGCTGCTGGATAATGTCCCCGGCGCCCGGCCGCGCGCCGAGGCGGGTGAGCTGGCGTTCGGCACCATCGATTGCTGGCTGCTCTGGCAACTGACCCGTGGCAAGGTGCATGCCACCGACGCCACCAATGCCTCACGCACCTTGTTGTTCAATATCCATGAACAGGCCTGGGATACGGCACTGCTGGAGCTCTTTGATATTCCTGCGGCGGTATTGCCGGAGGTGCGTGACAGCGCCGGGGAATTCGGATCCACCTGCCCCGAGCTGTTGGGCGCCGCGGTGCCTGTGGCCGGCATTGCCGGGGACCAGCAGGCGGCGCTGGTAGGGCAGGCCTGTTTTCAGCCGGGCATGGTGAAAAGCACCTATGGCACCGGCTGCTTCATGGTGATGAATACCGGTGAGGCAGTGGAGTCCCATAATCGCCTGCTCACGACGGTGGGTTACCGGCTCAACGGCAAAACCACCTATGCGCTGGAGGGCTCCATCTTCGTGGCTGGTGCAGCCATCCAGTGGCTGCGCGACGGCCTTAATCTGATCCGTGATGCCAGCGAAACCGAAGCGCTGGCACGACGTGCCGGTTCCGCCGGTGGTGTCTATCTGGTGCCGGCCTTTACCGGTCTTGGTGCTCCCTGGTGGGACCCTCACGCCCGTGGCGCCTTGTTGGGATTGACCCGCGATACCGGTATTGCCGAGGTGGTAACGGCGGGGCTGGAAGCAGTGTGCTACCAGTCCCGGGACTTGCTGGATGCCATGGCAGCGGACTGCGGTGCCCGGCCGACTACCTTGCGGGTGGATGGGGGCATGGTGGTCAATAACTGGCTGAGCCAGACCCTGGCGGATGTGCTGGGTGTTTGCGTGGACCGGCCCATGGTCACCGAAACCACGGCGCTGGGTGCGGCCTATCTGGCGGGGCTGGGGGTGGGTCTGTACGACTCTCTGGATGCCGTGGCTGAGCAGTGGCGCTGCGAGCGGGAGTTTACGCCGCTACTGGAAGAAGGGGAGCGCCAACGTCGCTACCAGGGATGGCGTGAGGCGGTGGCACGGGTCTGCCAGAGCCCGGCTGGTGAATAAGGTCCTGAGGTAAGTGCCGGAAAAATCAGGGACTTTTGTGCCACTTTTTTCATTGGCATGGCGATGGACGGTCCGGTTTCAGGGATGAAAACTGTGACGCGGTAGACATTTAGGGTTAGAGTTCATCAAACAATAATACTAAATTGCTACCAACGGGTGCGACTGATAGTGGGGATGGTCGCACCGGATCGGGAATCCGGCATGGATCAATCGTTAACGCTTAACCCTGCAGCCTTGCAGTTCCAGCGACTGCGCCGGGTACTGTTCGCCATACTGGCAGGCGGCAGTGCTCACACCCTGTTGTGCTGGATTTCCCTGCAGCTGGATTTCTTCCGCGGCGGCTCCCCCCTGTTCTATGCCTTGTTCGGTGTCATCTGGGTGGGGCATCTGGGCTTTATCCTATTTATGCTTCTGGGACTCAACCGTCGCCTTTCCGAACCGTCCATGATCATGCCGTTAATGGTCTGGTCCACTACGGGAATCCTGTTGACTGCCCTGGTGGTGGACCAGGTGCGCCTGTGCGTGATGATGATTTTCTTTGCCATTGTCCAGATGGGCGTACTGCAGGCCTCATTCCGGCAATTTGCCTGGCTGGCAGGCTACTGCGTATTCGGTTATGCGGTGATACTCGGTGTGGTCTCCGGGTACTGGCCGGAGGTGGTGGACCTGCGCGGTGAATGGATTCAGTGGGGCCTGTTTTCGGCCATGGTGTTGGCGGTGATTCTGCTGGCGTCGGAAATCTCCACCATCCGCTCCCAGTTGAGCCGGCGCAACCTGCAACTGGCGGACATTGTCGAGCGTATCCACGACATGGCGGTGAAGGACGAGATGACCGGTTTTTATCGCCGCCGTCACGCCATGGAGCTGTTGGCCAAAGCCTGTGGGCAGGCTGCCCGGGGCGCCTATCAGCTGGGTGTGGTGTACCTGGACCTGGACCACTTCAAACGTATTAACGACCAGTATGGCCATCGGGTGGGAGATCTGGTGCTGGAGCGTTTTGCCGAGGTGTCACGCCGTCATTTGAGTGGCCAGGATTTTGCGGCTCGCCTGGGTGGTGAAGAATTCATGTTGGTACTGCCGGTCAGTGATCCGGAAGAGGCCAGTAATCTGGCCGAAGGGATCTTGCTGGGCATGCGCAGCCAGCGCTTCAAGGAAGCGCCTGGGCTCAGTGTCACGGTGTCGGCGGGTCTGGCCATGTACCATCGTGAGGAAACGCCGGAGCAGGTGGTTCTGCGTGCGGACCGGGCTCTCTATCAGGCCAAGGAATCCGGTCGCGACAAACTGGTGGTGGAGCAGGGCGCATGAATCAGGATCTGCGGCAGGCGGAAATGTTGACCCTCAGCGAAAAGCGGCTGCTAAAAAGACACAGTCGTTCGGCCATGGCGATCATGGCGATGCATACCTTGTTATGTGTGGTGTATTTCCAGTTCGGTTATTTTGCGGTGGAACTGGATCAGGGACTGCTGATGCTGTTTGTGGTCTGGGTATCGCTGTTTGCCTACCAGTTACTGCTTGCCACGGGGTGGACCCTGCGTTTCAGTGAGCCCAGCCTGTCGCTGCCCATGGTGCTGCATTTCATGGTGGTATTCATGGTCTCCGGCTACTACGTGGATGAGTTTCGTCTCAGTGTAGTGACTCTGTTCTTTGCCGGTTTGTTGCTGGCGTCGTTCCGGCTTTCCGGCAAGGTGATGATCGGCGTGGCGATGCTGGCCAGTGTCGCCTACGCGATGATGTTGTGGCTGGCCATGAATGATCGCTGGGTGGAGCTGAGCTTTTCCGTGGAGGCTTTGCAGTGGCTGGTGTTCTCCATGATTTCGGTAAGCTTTGCGATCACCGGTGGTGGCATTAACCGTCTGCGTGATGCCCTGGCCGACAAGAATCATCAGCTGGCCCGTGCGGTGGAGCAGGTCCGCGAAATGGCGATCCGTGATGACCTGACCGGCCTGTTCAATCGTCGCCACCTGTTGGAAGTTCTGGAGCGCCAGCGGGCCCTGTTCGCCCGTAAGGGTCTGTCCTTTGCCATCTGCTATGTGGATCTGGATCACTTCAAGCAGATCAATGACCGTCATGGTCATGATTGGGGGGATCGGGTATTGCGTCGCTTTTCTGCGCTGGCGCTGGCGGGGATGCGTGACGGGGATTATTTCGGCCGTCTCGGTGGCGAGGAATTCCTGCTGATCCTGCCGCAGAGCAATGAACAGGGTGCCTTGCGGGTCGCCGAGCGCCTGCGTGAGCGCTGGCGCGAGGAAAGCTTCGGCCAGGAAGGCGGCCCCAACGCCGTGAGCCTCTCCGTCGGCGTGGCCGCCTGCCAGGAAGACGAAACCGTGGACGAACTACTCAACCGGGCGGATCAGGGACTGTACAGGGCGAAGTCCGGGGGGCGGAATCAGAGCAGGGTGGCGTGAGGAATTGATAATTGAGAATGGATAATTGATAACTCGCGGGGAAAGCCTGCTGGTTCTGAAACGCAAGAGGCCGCGCCCAAACTTGGAACGCGGCCTCTTGCGTTTAATGATTGAACTACGCCATTTCGCGCAGTTATCAATTATCCATTCTCAATTAGCTTCAAACGCTACCAGGTGCTTGGTCGCCAGTCGCACATGCAGCGCGTCGCCTTCCACCACATTGGTGTGGCTGTCGGTCTGGCAGAGCAGGGTTTCTGCGGCGCCGACGCGCAGGTGGTAGAGAATGGTGGCGCCGGTGAACTGGCGGCGGGTGACGGGCAGAGCCAGGTGTGCGCTTTCGTCGGCGATCACATCTTCCGGCCGTAACAGGACATCGACGTTGCCTCCGGGTGTCAGGGTCGTATTGCTGCGTCCGGTGAGTTCGCCCAGGCTGGTTCTGACTGTGTTGTCATCCACTACCTCACCACGGAGAAAAGAACCGTAGCCGGCGAATTCCGCCACGAAGCGGTTGGCCGGTGCGTGGTAAATGTTATACGGCGTGTCCCATTGTTCCAGTTGGCCCTGGCGCATCACGCCTACCCGGTCTGCCAGGGCAAAGGCTTCTTCCTGATCGTGGGTGACCAGAAGGGCGGTGACGTTTTCCTGGCGGAGAATGTCGCCCAGCTCGCGAGCCAGTGCCCGGCGAAGATCCAGGTCCAGGCTGGCAAAGGGTTCATCCAGCAACAGCAAGGCGGGGCGGGGTGCCAGTGCCCGGGCCAGTGCGACCCGCTGTTGTTGGCCGCCGGACAATTCATGGGGGTAACGGTCTTCCATGCCAGACAGGCGCACCCGGTCCAGGCATTCGCTGACCCGCTGGCGCTGTTGCTCGCGGGGTTGTTTGCGCAGCCCGAAGGCCACGTTGTCGGCCACAGTCAGATGAGGGAAAAGGGCGTGTTCCTGGAACACCATACCCAGTCCGCGTTTTTCCGGTGGCAGCTGGCGGCTGCGGCTGGAGACCTGACGACCCTGGATATGAATGCTGCCGCCAGTGACCGGTTCCAGCCCGGCAATGGCGCGCAATGTGGTGGTTTTGCCGCAGCCGCTGGGGCCTAGCAAGCAGGCGATTTCACCGGCGGCCAGTTCCAGGCTCAGATCCTTCACCACGGCCTGCTGATGGTAGCCGCAGGCCAGGTTGTCGAGGGTAAGCAGCGGCGGGTTCATAGCGTTGGCGCCTTCTGGGGATGTTGGAGTCTGGCTCGCTGGACTAAAGCCTGAAAGCATTCGCCTTGGGAGCAAGGCTCCAACGGTTTACGGGTGAGTATCAGTGCTGACCTGTCAGCAGGAACTCCAGCAGGGCCTTCTGGGCATGCAGGCGGTTTTCCGCTTCATCCCACACCACTGAGCGCGGGTCGTCCATCATCTCATGGCTGACTTCCTCGCCGCGGTGGGCGGGCAGGCAGTGCATGAAGAGGGCGTCCGGATCGGCCAGGTCCATCAGTTCCGGGGTGACCTGATAGCCTTCAAACGCATTGAGACGGGTCTGCTGTTCGTCTTCCTGGCCCATGGATGCCCACACGTCGGTGACCACCAGATGCGCCCCTTTCACGGCTTCGTTCACATCTACTTCCAGACGAACCCGTTCCGGGTAACGGTTGAGCAGTTCTCCGTCTGGTTCAAAGCTGGTGGGGCTGCTGATCACCAGCTCGAAGTCGAACTGGTTGGCGGCATTGATATAGCTGGCACACATGTTGTTGCCGTCGCCGACCCAGACCACTTTCTTGCCCTGGATGCTGCCGCGATGCTCCACAAAGGTCTGCATGTCGGCCAGCAACTGGCAGGGGTGGAAATCGTCGGTGAGCGCATTGATCACCGGCACTGCCGAATGCTCGGCAAAGGTTTCCACGGTGGCATGATCGAAGGTGCGGATCATGACCGCGTCCACCATGCGTGACAGCACGCGGGCGGAGTCCTCGATGGGCTCACCACGACCGAGCTGGGTATCCCGGGGCGACAGGAAGATGCTGGAGCCGCCGAAGTGAGTCATCGCCACTTCAAAGGACACCCGTGTACGGGTGGAGGATTTCTCGAAGATCATGCCCAGGGTCTTGCCCTGCAGTGGCGTATGGCTTTGGCCATTGCGCAGCATGGTTTTCAGTTCAATGGCGCGCTGGATCAGATAGCCCAGCTCGTCCCGGCTCAGATCGGTGAGCGTCAGGAAGTGGCGGGTCATGCGACCTCCTGTTCATTGGCGAAGTCATGAATGACCTGGGAGAGGGTATCTACCAGGTGCTGCATTTCTGTCTGGCTGATCACCAGGGGCGGCAACAGACGTACCACGGACGCCGCGGTGACATTGATCAGCAATCCGGCTTCCCGGGCCCGGCTGACCAGCTCGGCGCAAGGGCGATCCAATTGGATTCCCATCATCAGGCCGCGCTGACGGATTTCGGTAATCATAGGCAGATCGGCAAAAGACCGGGTGAAGGCCTCTTTGAGCCAGGCACCCTTGTCGGCCACGCCATCCACCACGTCATCGGTGAGCGTGTTGACCACGGTCAGGGCGGTGGCGCAGCCCAGCGGGTTGCCGCCGTAGGTGCTACCGTGGTTGCCGGGGCCGAACACGCCGTCGGCCTTGCCGGCCACCAGGCAGGCACCGATGGGGAAGCCGTTGCCCAGGCCCTTGGCGGTGGTCAGCACGTCCGGGGTGACCTTGTCGCCCAGGCAGGCGAAGTAATCGCCGGTGCGGCCATTACCGGACTGGATCTCGTCCAGCATCAGCAGCCAGTCCTGTTCATCACACAGGGTCCGCAGGCCAGGCAGGTAATCGCTGGTGGGAATATTGATACCGCCTTCGCCCTGTACCGGTTCCACCAGTACGGCGACCACATCCGGGTTGTCGGCCAGGGCGCTTACTGCGTCCAGGTCGTTAAAGGGCACTCGCACAAAGCCGTCCAGCAGTGGGCCAAAGCCCTCCTGCACCTTGGCATTGGCGGTGGCGGACAGGGTGGCCATGGTGCGGCCATGGAAACTGCCTTCCATTACCACCACGGTGGGGCGGCTGACGCCCTTTCGCTGACCGAACAAGCGGGCAATCTTGATGGCCGCTTCATTGGCTTCGGCGCCGGAATTGGAGAAGAACGCACTCTGCATGCCGCTCAGTTCGCACAGTCGCTCGGCCAGCGCTTCCTGGGTCGGGATCCGGTAGAGGTTGGAGGTATGCATGAGCTGCCCGGCCTGATCGGCCAGGGTGCGGGTCACCGCCGGATGGCAGTGGCCCAGGTTGCAGACCCCGATCCCGGAGATGGCATCCATGTATTTGTGGCCGGCTTCATCAAAGAGCCATACCCCTTCACCGCGCACAAACGCCAGAGGCTGCCGTGCATAGGTGGGAATCAGATATTGCGACATAACAGGCAATTGATAATTGATAATGGAGAATTGATAACGGGCACCGGACCGTTGATCACAGCACCGTCTGTACGCGTCCCAAACAAAAAACGGCAGCCCAAGGCTGCCGGAACCGACGATAATAGCGTAGTTATTGGCCAATAGTTAATAGTTGATGCAACACAATGAACAAGGGCAGACTGCCCGTGCACCAGGTTTTAGCTGCCAACTATCAATTATCAACTGTCAATTGCCGTTATGAATCCTGTCCAGCTCAGTATTTTTGCCAATCGCCTGTCAGGGGTCTGTGATGAGATGGGCGCGGTACTGCGTCTGAGCGCTCTGTCTCCCAATATCAAGGATCGCCTGGATTTCTCCTGCGCCATTTTCGATGCACAGGGCAGGCTGTGTGCCCAGGCGGCCCATATCCCGGTACATCTGGGGTCCATGGCCTACGCCATGGCGGATCTGGTCAGTGATCGGGACTGGCAGCCGGGCGACCTGCTGGTGGTTAATGATCCGTATATGGGGGGCACCCACTTGCCGGATGTGACCGTCGTGGCCCCGGTATTCGGAGCTGCCAGCCTGATCGGTTTTGCCGTGACCCGGGCCCACCATGCCAATATCGGCGCTCACAGCCCGGGCTCCATGCCGGTGTCCACCCGTCTGGACCAGGAAGGGATAGTTATTGCCCCCAGTTGGCTGAAACGGGGCGGGCAGTGGCAGGTGCCCTTGTGCCGGGAGCTGGCCGGGCTGGAGGAGAGCGGGGCACTGCCGGTGGAGAGTCGCCGCTTCGCCGACTTTGTCGCCCAGGCCAGTGCCTGCGAGGCCGGCGCCCGGCGCCTGGCGGAACTGGCCGATCAGCAAGCGGATCTGGTCGCCGCCTTTGATGCTCTCAACCGCTATGGCGAAAAGCGCGCCCGGGCTCGTATCGCGGCGTTGCCGGATGGCTGTTACCGGTTCCAGGATTACATGGATGACGATGGCCAGGGCCAGCAGGACATCGTCATTGCCGTCACCCTGACCATCGCCGGGGAGCTGGCCCGCCTGGATTTCTCCGGCACCGCCGACCAGGTGGCAGGGAACATCAATTGCCCGCTGTCGGTGGCGGCGGCCGCGGCCTATTACTGCTTTCGCTGTCTGATGGACGATGATGTGCCCGCCTGCGATGGCCTGTTCCGGCCCATCAGTTTGTCCGCCCCGCAAGGTTCTTTGCTGAATGCCAATCGCCCGGCGGCGGTGGCTGCCGGCAATGTGGAAACCAGCTCGCGGGTGGTGGATGTGGTGCTGGGGGCTTTGGCCCAGGCGGCGCCAGAGGCGATTCCCGCTGCCAGCCAGGGCACCATGAACAATGTGGCCATGGGCGCGGCTGGTGAGAATGGCTGGGACTATTACGAAACCATGGCCGGCGGCACCGGTGCCCATGCCCGTGGTCCGGGGCTGTCGGCGGTTCACAGTCATATGACCAACACCCTCAATACTCCCATCGAAAGCCTGGAATCCCACTATCCACTGCGGGTACACCGTTACCAGGTGCGCCGGGGCAGCGGCGGCGACGGCCAGTTTGTGGGCGGTGATGGCCTGGTCCGTGAGCTGGAGTTTCTGGGCGATGCCCAGGTAACGCTGCTCACCGAGCGTCGTCGCCATGCTCCCTGGGGGCTGGCAGGCGGGCAGCTTGGGGCGGTCGGGGAAAATCGTCATAACGGGGAGTTATTGCCACCGAAAACCAGCTTTACCGCCCGTGCCGGTGATCGTTTGCTCGTAGCGTCACCTGGTGGAGGAGGTTATTGCGATACGAAGTGTAAATGAGAATGATATTTGATTGATGTTGATTCTTTTTCGCTGTATCTTTCCTTCGCTTACGGTCTTTACAATTTTTGCACTTGCGTTGGGAAGGAGAAAACCATGCATTTACAACGCCGCTTGCTTTGCTGTGCCATCGCCTCCGCCATGGCCACCGGGGCCGCTCCGGCTCTTGCTGACCAAGCCAATGAGCTGAAACCGGTACAGATTCTGGGGGATCGCCAGAATACCTTTAGTGTTAGTGGCTCTGCCCACGTGCTCACCAACGAAGACCTGGAAGAAAAAGAAAACACCGATGTGCACCGCATGCTACGCGACGTGCCCGGCGTTTATTTCCAGGAAGAGGAAGGTTATGGCCTGCGCCCGAACATCGGTATCCGTGGTTCCGGTCGTGATCGTTCCAGCAAGGTTTCCCTGATGGAAGACGGGGTGCTGATTGCCCCGGCGCCTTATGCTGCCCCGGCTGCCTATTACTTCCCCAGCGCCGGCCGTTTCTACGGTGTTGAAGTGCTGAAAGGCCCCGATACCCTGCGTTATGGTCCCTTTACCGTGGGTGGTGCGATCAACTTCCTGTCCACCCCGATTCCTGCCCGTGCTTCGGGCATGGTGAATGTGGAAGGTGGTGAAGATGGCGCCCAGCGGGCTCACGCCTACTACGGCGCTACCGAAGGCCAGTTCGGCTTCATGCTGGAAGCGCACCAGCAACGCACTCAGGGCTTCAAGGACATCGACCGTTCCAACCGCGACGCAGGTTTCGATAAGCGTGATTATGTCGCCAAGCTGCGTTGGCAGGCGCCGGAAACCGCTGATATCCAGCAGTCGCTCGAATTGAAACTGGAGCACTCCACGGAAGTGTCCGACGAAACCTATCTGGGCCTGACCGACCGGGATTTCGAACGGGATGCCAACCGTCGTTACGGCATGAGTGACATTGACCAGATGGACAATGATCGGGATGCGGTATCCCTGCGTCATACCCTGGTGTTTGACGAGAGCACCCAGTTGAACTCTGTGGTGTACCGCAACGAGTTCAACCGTAACTGGTACAAGCTGGCCAGCATCGGTGGCCAGGGCATTGGCGGTTTTGTGGCGGATGCCAACGCGAATGGTGGCGCCAAGCAGGCGGTGCTGCGCGGTACTGCTGATGCCACAGATCTGGTGTTCAAGAACAACAATCGTGAGTACGTTTCTGAGGGCGTGCAGACCGAACTGAGCCATCGCTTCCAGACCGGCTCTGTGGACAATGATCTGATTATCGGGGCCCGTTACCACCAGGATGAAGTGGACCGCTACCAGCCCACTGATACCTTTGATCAGACCAATGGCAGCCTGGTGTACCAGACGTCCACCTTGCCCACCGGCGGTGATAACCGTCTGGAAAATGCCGATGCTATGTCTGCCTGGATCATCGACCATGCTTATGTAGGTGATTTTATCGTCACCGGCTCTCTGCGTTACGAGAATGTGGAGAGCAAGAGCAAGCGCTGGGGTGATCCGGCTCGTAACACTGTCAGTGCCCGCACTGAAAACCGTAACGAAGAACTGATGGCGGGTCTGGGTGCTACCTGGTTGCTCAATGACAACTGGTCGGTACTGGCCGGTGTCCATCAGGGCTTTGCGCCGGCAGGTGCTTCTTCCCAGAAAGGCACCGATGCGGAAAAGAGCGTCAACTATGAAACCGGTTTCCGCTACTGGAACGAGAATTTCAGTGCGGATGTGATCGCGTTCTACAGTGATTATGAAAACACCATTCAGAACTGCTCTATCGCTAACCCATGCCCGAATGGTAACGATTCCGGCACCCAGAGCTTTGGTGAATCCGAAGTGCGAGGTCTGGAAGTGGGCCTGAACAGCGTGGTCTGGAAAGGTGACAGCGGTTTGCAGGCACCGGTACGACTGACCTATACCTACACCGATGGCGAAATCACCAAGGATGCGGATGATCTGTCCGTACTGGATGGCGATGTACTGCCTTACCTGCCTGAGCATCTGGCCAGCTTGACCTTCGGCCTGGAAAAACCGGCAGCCTGGTCTGCGCTGATGTCCGTCAGCCACACCGAGGGTATGTGTATCGACAATAGCTGTGATCGTCCTGGTCAGGTAACGACATTCAAGCGCACCAGCGATTATGTGGTCGCGGATGTAGTGGCCACCTACCACGTGAACAGCGATATGGAAGTGTATGCCAAGGTGGATAACGTGTTTGACGATCAGGAAATCGTCTCCCGCGATCCCGCCGGCGCCCGCCCGAACAAGCCGCGTACCGGCTATCTGGGTATGAAAGTGCGCTTCTGAGGCATTTGCCTGTCGCAGCAAGAGGAAAAGGGGGCTTCGGCCCCCTTTTCTGTTATGGAAGACCCTTGAAGCCGCATTGTTCCGGCCCCATCTGGGAGGGGCAGGGCCATCAGTGGTAGAATAGTGGCCAACCACAGCCAATACACCCCAAACCGCCAGGTAGTCAGTATGGATGTTATCCAGGTCATCAAAGACCAGATCGAAAAGAACCCGGTGATCCTCTACATGAAGGGCACCCCGCAGTTCCCCCAGTGCGGTTTCTCCGCCCAGGTGGTGGAAGCCATGACCGCTGTTGGCAAGCCGTTTGCCTACGTGAACATTCTGGAGGCGCCGGAAATCCGTCAGAGCCTGAAGGAATACGCCAACTGGCCGACCTATCCGCAGCTGTGGGTGGGCGGTGAGCTGGTCGGCGGCTGCGACATCATTATGGACATGTACCGTTCCGGGCAGCTCAAGGAGCTGGTTGAAGATGCCGCAGTGGATGCCGACGCCGGCGATAACGCCTGATAGCGTCGTCCTCCCGCGTACAAAAGACCCGGCCTCGCGCCGGGTTTTTTTGTGTCCGCCGTTTGTGTGCTCTTGACGGTTTTGTTCATCGGTCTGGTTGTCCCGGTGTTGGCTCCGGTGTCATAGCGCCTACAATCGAAGCGGATTGTTCACAGTATTGAGGAAGCCCGGTGAAACAACGCAAACCCACAGGCCATTGGCGTCGCTGGCATCGCTGGTTGGGCCTGCTGGTCGCTCTGCCGGTGCTGGTGCTGTCGGTCACCGGGGTGTTGCTGAATCATATTGAGTCCCTGGACTGGGCCGATGACCCCTTGCCGTCCTGGTTGGCGCGTAGCTATGGCGTGCCGCTATCGGAGCAGATTCATGGCAGTCAGGTGGACGGGCACTGGTATGCCCAGACGGGTGAGCGACTGTTTATGGATGGCAGTGCCGTGGCGTCTTGTTTGGCTCCGTTTCAGGGGGCGGTAGCGGCGCAGGGTCTGACCGTGGCCGGTTGTGGTGGCGATCTACTGTTGTTGCAGGGCAGCGAACAGGTGGAACGGCTGCGGCCAGGCCAGGGTGTCCCCGCGTTTACCCGCCTCGGAGTGGCCGGGGAAGCGTTGGTCCTGGAGACAGAAAGTCGGCTGCTGCGGTTCGGTCTGGAAAATCTGAACAGCGTGGTGCTGGCAGTGTCTGACTGGCAGCCTGCTGTGATCGAGCCGTTGCCGGCGGTGCTGCAACCCCGTTTGCAGGCCGCCAGTGTGCCGGCATCGCTGAACTGGCAACGGCTGCTACAGGATCTGCATGCCGGGCGTGTATTCGGCTGGGCAGGACAACTGGTGATGGACCTGGCAGCCTTGTTACTGGTGATACTGGCGCTGACCGGGGTGATCATATGGTCGCGCAGCCGGTGATTATTTGAGCAGGTATGGTCGATTCCGGCCTCAAAAGCCACCGGACCATTGAAAGCAGGGCCATAATCCCCATGATAGTGCCATGCAGCGTGGCGGCAGCCGTTGTATTATCGCTGCTCAGATTCAATGTTGGTTCCGGCATCCTCAATTGCCGGATAGTCAATTTAGTCATAATGGAGAGAAACAATGGGCGTTCTGGTAGGTAAACCTGCACCTGATTTTACGGTTCCCGCAGTACTGGGCGATGGCAGCATCGTTGATGAATTCACCCTGTCCGAAGCCATCAAGGGCAAGTATGGTCTGGTGTTCTTCTACCCGCTGGACTTCACCTTTGTCTGCCCCTCCGAGCTGATCGCTCTGGATCACCGCATGGACGCGTTCAAAGAGCGCAACGTGGAAGTGATCGGTGTGTCCATCGATAGCCACTTTACCCACAACGCATGGCGTAACACTCCGGTCAACGAAGGCGGTATCGGCCCGGTGAAATACACCCTGGCCGCCGACATGAACCATGGCATTGCCCAGTCCTACGACGTTGAGTCCGAAGGCGGCATGGCATTCCGCGGTGTGTTCCTTATCGACCAGAACGGCGTGGTGCGCAGCCAGATCGTTAACGATCTGCCCCTGGGCCGTAACATGGACGAGCTGATTCGTCTGGTCGACGCCCTGCAGTTCCACGAAGAGCACGGTGAAGTGTGCCCGGCGGGTTGGCAGAAAGGTGATTCCGGCATGAAGGACACCCCGGACGGCGTGGCCGAGTACCTGTCTGGTAACGCAGACAAGCTGTAAAAAGAAAGCAGCACAAAAAAGGGCGGCCCTAGGGTCGCCCTTTTTTTGGCCGCAAACTTTTGCGGTTTTCAAACGTAGGGTGCACTGAGCCTCAGGCGAACTGCACCATCAAACGCCGGATCGGTGCAGTTCGCCTGAGGCTCAGTGCACCCTACGCAATCAAAGGTGGCGTTCCGGGATTCAGAGGTGAGACCCAGTCTTTTCTCGGTGTCCTGAGAGTCCTCTGTGGTAAAAAAACCAGTTCAATCCAGCTGCTTCGCCAGCGTCGGCGGCATATCCTTTGGTGGAGGGGGTGGCCAGCCGCCCAGGTCCTTGAAGCGGTTTACCATGGAGCAGAACAGCTCGGCGGTACGGGTGGCATCGTAGAGCGCCGAGTGAGCCTCGCGCTGGTTGAAGCGGATGCCGGCGGCTTCGCAGGCCTTGGCCAGTACGGTCTGGCCATACACCAGCCCGGCCAGGGCAGCGGTGTCAAAGCTGGAGAACGGGTGGAAAGGGTTGCGCTTGATGTCGGCTCGTTCCGACGCCGAATTCAGGAAGCCCTGATCGAAGAAGCTGTTATGCCCCACCAGCACGGCGCGGGTGCAGCCATGGTGCTTGATGGCCTTGCGGACCGGCTCGAACACGCCTTTCAGGGCGGTTTCCTCGGGCACAGCCCCCCGTAGCGGGTTGTCCGGATCAATGCCGGTAAAATCCAGCGCAGCTTGCTCGATGTTGGCTCCCGGGAAGGGGTCCACATGAAACTGGATGCGGGTGGATGGACGCAGGTAGCCCTGGGCGTCCATATCAATCAGGACGGCGGCGATTTCCAGCAGCGCGTCGGTCTGGGCATTAAAGCCCCCGGTTTCCACATCTATCACTACTGGCAAAAAGCCCCGAAACCGCAGCGCCAGGCTGGGGTGCTGATCATTCATGATCACTCCATCAGACACACAAATCCCGTCTGACTGCCCTTGGCAGCCGCGAGAGGGGGCTATGCTACCGGAAAGCCAGCAGGGGCAACAGGCGCGAAAGCGGATCAGAGATGACGCCAGCCGGGCAGGGCGGGTACAATACGCGGCCTCGATTCACCGGGGGGCGCCTGATCCGGGGCCTCTCACATGCGGAGTCTTTCAATGTCCAAGATCAACAAGGTGGTACTGGCCTATTCCGGCGGCCTGGATACCTCGGTTATCGTCAAATGGCTGCAGGATACCTATGACTGTGAGGTGGTGACCTTTACCGCCGATATCGGTCAGGGCGAAGAAGTGGAGCCGGCCCGCGCCAAGGCAGAAGCCATGGGCGTGAAGGAAATCTACATTGAAGACCTGCGCGAAGAATTCGTGCGCGATTACGTATTCCCCATGTTCCGCGCCAATACCATTTATGAAGGTGAGTATCTGCTGGGCACCTCCATTGCCCGTCCGCTGATTGCCAAGCGTTTGGTGGAAATTGCCGAAGAAACCGGTGCTGATGCCATTTCCCACGGCGCCACCGGCAAGGGCAACGACCAGGTGCGTTTCGAGCTGGGTGCCTACGCCCTGGCCCCGGGCATTCAGGTGATCGCTCCTTGGCGGGAGTGGGATTTGAACTCCCGCGAGAAGCTGATGGCGTACTGCGAAGAGCGCAATATCCCGGTGGATTTCTCCACCAAGAAAAAGAAATCCCCGTACTCCATGGACGCCAACCTGCTGCACATCTCCTACGAGGGCGGCAACCTGGAAGATCCCTGGTGGGAAGCGGAAGAAGACATGTGGCGCTGGAGCGTGAGCCCGGAAGCGGCCCCGGACCAGCCCACCTATATCACTCTCACCTATGAGAAGGGTGATATTGTGGCCATCGACGGCGAGAGCCTGAGCCCTGCCGAAGTGCTTGCCAAGCTCAACAAACTGGGTGGCGACAACGGTATCGGCCGTCTCGACATCGTCGAGAACCGCTATGTGGGCATGAAGTCCCGTGGCTGTTACGAAACCCCGGGCGGCACCATCATGATGCCGGCCCACCGCGCCATCGAGTCCCTGACTCTGGATCGCGAGTCTGCCCACCTGAAAGACTCGGTGATGCCCAAGTACGCTGAGCTGCTCTACAACGGCTATTGGTGGAGCCCAGAGCGTCTGGCCCTGCAGAAGCTGATCGATGCGACCCAGGAGCATGTTAACGGAGAAGTGCGCATGAAACTGTACAAGGGTAACGCCATTGTGGTCGGTCGTCGCTCTGACAATGACAGCTTGTTCGATGCCTCTATCGCCACGTTCGAAGACGATGCCGGTGCTTACGACCAGAAAGACGCGGAAGGCTTTATCAAGCTGAACGCCCTGCGTCTGCGTATTGCTGCCAAGAACGGCCGCAAGCTGAGTTAAAGAAACGCGGCACGCTTCACGCTGCATGCAATACGGAAACCCGCCGTAGCCGAGAGGCTGCGGCGGTTTTTTTTGTGCCCGGTGTTCGGTCTTTGCGGTTACATAACGACAAGGAAAATGCATTTAATTTGCACGGTAGTCTCAATTAGCCTGAGTGCAGCAACATACTCACAACAACAGGCTGATCGAGGACCTTGCCATGACTATCGGGCAAAACCGCTTTTCCATTGTTCGCTTGGGGATACTGACTCTGCTGGCCGCGTCGCTACTGGGTGGCTGTGGCGGGGGCGGCAGTGATTCCGCAACGCCTGCTGCTACCGATGTCGATGAGGCCCAGCGTGAGGCGCCACCACAGGAGGGCACCCCGGATGAGGTGGCCGAGGAGGTGCCGGAAGAGACTGAAGATGGCCCGCGGCGGGTAATCTTTGTGGGCAACAACTGGGAAGGCGTGATCGATGTCATCGATGCCCAGACCTATCAGCGCCTTGGCCGTATCAGCGGTATCCCGGATCAGGCGGCACGAGAGAAGGAAATTGCCCTCAATCCGCTGGATCTGTTGTTTTTCCAGGGCATTCGCGTACTGATCGGCGAAGGCAATCACCAGTATGTGGACGATATGTACAGTTCGCCGGACGGTCGTCTGCTGATCGTTTCCCGGCCCAGCTATGCGGATGTGGTGGCCATCGACGTGGTCAGCGGTGAGATCGCCTGGCAATTCCTGGTGGATGGCTATCGCTCTGACCATATGGCCCTGTCTCCGGATGGCACCCAGGTAGCGGTGTCCGCTTCCACCGGCAATGTGGTACACATTCTGGATGTGGAAACCGGAGAGGAACTCGGCCGCTTCCCTTCCGGGGATTCTCCCCACGAGAATATCTATTCCGAGGACGGTGAGCGTATCTACCACGCCAGTATCGGCACTGTTTACACGCCGCTGGATAATCAACTGATCGGTGATCTCACCGATGGCCTGCTGGGGCAGAACCTGCTGGATGCCACCAAGGGCGAGCGGGTGTTCCAGGTGGTGGACGCCAACAGCCTGGAAATCATCAAGCAGCTGGATCTGGAAGCGGATCTGGCAGAGGCTGGTTACGACAACCTCAGTACGGCGGTGCGGCCCATGGCGCACACTGCCGACGAGCGCTATTTCTACTTTCAGCTGTCGTTCCTGCACGGGTTTATCGAGTACGACATGCAGGAAGAAAAAGTGCTGCGCCTGGCCGAGTTGCCGGATTTGACCAACGGGTTGCCACGGGAATTCTACGTCAATGATTCCGCTCATCACGGTATTGCCATGAGTTCGGACGATTCCACCTTGTGTGTGGCTGGCACCATGAGCGACTACGTGGCGCTGGTGGATCGCGAGGATTTCTCCCACCAGCTGAAAACCGGTATCGGCGAAAAGCCCTACTGGGTGACCACCAGTGCCGACGGCAACCATTGTTATGTGTCCTGGAGCGGTACCGATCAGATGTCCGTGTTCAACTACCAGACCGGCCAGGAAGTGGCCCGTGTGGACGTGGGCGATCACCCCCAGCGCATCCGCGAGGGCAGTGTGCCGGAGGCGTGGGTAGAGGCACAGGGCAGCCTGTTCCTGCCCTGAGTCACGATGCAAAAGGCGCTGCCCGTAGGAGCGTCGCTGGGGGCGCGATACCAAGCCTCGGGCAAAAGCATTTTCACCACAGAGGGCACAGAGCACACAGAGAAAACCTGTTTTCCCTCAGTGATCTCTGTGTCCTCTGTGGTGATACATATTTTCTGAGCTTGGGTTTATGCACTTCGTGCACCCTTCGGGCCGCCCTCGCGGGCGTTACCTGCACTTCGTTCCGGTTCGCGCCGCCAGCGACGCTCCTGCGGCGGGTTATGGAAAGGGGGATGCCCCTGAATGTCCGCAATGAGCGGCGATTACCGGAATGTTTTACAGCCTTCACCGTCGCAAACCCCACTTTTTCATTGTCAATCCTGTCCTCTGCCACCACTATTCGCCCTGTAACAAGTCAGGGCTCCCGTGCCCGCTGAAATTGCTGATATCAGGAGCGAATGACGCATGCGAATCCTGCATACCATGCTGCGCGTGTGTAATCTGGATCGATCCGTGGCCTTTTATACCGAAGTGCTCGGCATGAAGGAGCTGCGCCGCAAGGATTACCCGGAAGGCCGCTTTACCAATGCTTTTGTCGGCTACCAGCCGGAATCGGAAGGAGCGGTACTGGAGCTGACCTGGAACTGGGATCAGACCCGCTATGACCTGGGGGATGGCTACGGCCATGTGGCCCTGGCGGTGGACGACGTGTACGCTGCTTGTGAGCGTATTCGCGACCGGGGCGGGCGCATTAGCCGCGAACCTGGCCCCATGAAACACGGCAGTACCATCCTGGCATTTGCAGAAGATCCGGATGGCTACAAGATCGAATTGCTGGAAAGGGACTGAGGGGTTCTCGATTGGTAAATAAGGTCACCGTCGGTTGGCGGGAATGGGTAGCGTTACCCGAACTGGACATTGAAGCGATCAAGGCCAAGGTGGATACCGGGGCCCGTACTTCTGCGTTGCATGCCTTCCAGGTAGAAAGTTTTCAGCGCGATAACCAGGAATGGGTCCGTTTTTCCATCCACCCGATCCAGGGCCAGGACCAGGTCAGCCATTGCGAGGCCGTGGTGCTGGACCGCCGGGTCGTCACTGATTCCGGTGGCCACAAGGAAGAGCGCCCGGTGATCCTCACCCATATCGAGTTAGGGGGGCGCCGTTGGCCCATCGAAATCACCCTGACTGATCGTGAAAACATGAAATTCCGTATGCTGTTGGGACGAACCGCCATGGGCGAGATTGCTGTCGATCCCACGGCATCTTTTCTTCTAGGTGGAAATAAAGACCAACCATGAAAATTGCCATTCTTTCGAGAAACAAGCGACTGTACTCCACCCGCCGACTGGTGGAGGCGGGCGAGGCGGCCGGCCACGAAATGCATGTGATTGATACCTTGCGTTGCTATATGAGCATGGTGTCTCACAAGCCGGAAATTCACTTCAAGGGTGAAGTGCTGGAAGGCTTTGATGCGGTGATTCCGCGGATTGGTGCCTCCATCACTCATTACGGTACGGCAGTCCTGCGCCAGTTCGAGATGATGGGTGTGTTTCCCGTCAATGAATCGGTCGCCATCTCCCGCTCGCGAGACAAGTTGCGTTCGTCGCAGCTGTTGTCGCGCAAGGGGGTTGGCTTGCCGATTACCGGTTTTGCCCACTCCCCGGATGATATTCCCGACCTGATCAACATGGTTCGCGGTGCCCCCCTGGTGATCAAGATGCTGGAAGGTACCCAGGGCATCGGCGTGGTGCTGGCGGAAACCCGCAAGGCGGCGGAATCGGTGATCGAGGCCTTTATGGGCCTGAACGTATCGGTGATGGTGCAGGAATACATCAAGGAAGCTGGCGGTGCTGATATTCGCTGTTTCGTGGTGGGTGGCAAGGTGATCGCCGCCATGAAGCGCCAGGCTCTGCCCGGCGAGTTTCGTTCCAACCTGCACCGCGGCGGCAGCGCCAGCCTGATCCGTATTACCCCGGAAGAGCGCGCCACCGCTGTACGTGCCGCCCGAATCATGGGGCTGAATGTGGCGGGTGTAGACATCCTGCGTTCCAACCATGGTCCGCTAGTCATGGAGGTGAATTCCTCCCCGGGGCTGGAGGGTATCGAAACCTCCACCAACAAGGACGTGGCGAGCATGGTCATCAATTTCATCGAAAAGGATGCGCGTCCCTACCGGACTCAGACAAAAGGCTCCAAGGGCTGATCCTCGCTCCCGTAGGAGCGCCGCTTGAGGCGCGAAGGTTTTGCATCGTAGAGTTCGCCTCTCAAGCGAGGCTCCTACAGTGGATGTAATGTAGTGGCTGTTTCGGGTGAAAAATGAAAAATACCAAAGAACCGAAAGTATTGCCGTTTGAACTGGATGGCGTCAGCGTCAAGCCTGGGACCCGGGCCAAGGTGGAGCTGCCGTTGGCGCAGCTCTATACCCAGACGCCCCTGAATGTCCCCATTCATGTGATCCACGGGCGCAAGCCCGGGCCGGTGCTGATGGTCAGTGCGGCAATCCACGGTGACGAACTCAACGGGGTGGAAATCATCCGCCGCCTGTTGCGCCATTCCGCCCTGAAAAGCCTCAGCGGTACGCTGCTGGCGGTGCCGGTGGTCAACGTATTCGGGTTCATTCACAAGACCCGCTACCTGCCGGACCGCCGTGACCTGAATCGCTGCTTCCCTGGCTCCGAAACCGGCAGCCTGGGCGCGCGTATGGCCTGGCAGTTCAAAAGCCAGGTGCTGGATCGGGCTACCCATGCCGTGGACCTGCATACCGGTGCCGTGCACCGTGCCAACCTGCCGCAGATCCGCGCTGACCTGTCCAACGAGGGCACTGCCGCCATGGCCAACGCCTTTGGCGTACCGGTGGTGATCAACTCGGTACTGGGCGAGGGTACGCTGCGGGAAGTGGCTGAAGCCCAGGGCATCCCGGTGATTACCTATGAGGCGGGCGAGGCCCTGCGTTTCGACGAGTCCTGCATCCGCGCTGGGGTTAAAGGCGTTCTCAACATTCTTCAGCACCTGGGCATGACTGGCGCTCGTCGCGCCAAGGTGCCCAGCGAACCCTATATCGCCCGCTCTTCGAGCTGGGTGCGTGCCGAGCGCGATGGCGTTTTTCTGCCACTGGTGGCACTGGGGGCCTGGATCAAGAAAGACGACCTGATCGGCCGTATCTCCAGCCCCTTCGGTGGCGATGACGTCAACATCCACTCTCCGGCCGCCGGCATCCTGGTGGGGCGCAACAACATGCCGCTGGTGAACGAAGGCGAAGCCCTCTACCACATTGCCCGCTTCGAGGAAGTCAGTGAAGTGGCGCAGTCGCTGGAAGTGTTCACCAACGATATCGAAGAGGGGCCGACCCTTTCCGGTGAGCCGCCGATTGTATAACCCGGTATTGTTTGGCTGAATCCGGGGCCATTCTGCTCATAGGCTGTTGGCTAGGAGTTGTGATTTGGCGGAAAGAGGGTAATACAAAAGGTTGAGTTGACAGTGGCCATGCTTGCTATGCCGATAAATGAGTGAAAAAAGTGGGCCGCTGAATCTCGCTAGTGTTATTTTAACCATTTGATTTTATTGGTTTTGTTCTTGCTTTTCCGCTTTTCCCGCTGTTGTCACTCTCTCCGGGCCGACCTGTTGCCTATCCTTTGCTATACTGCGCCGCGATATGGATACCCCGTTGATTGAGCATTTGGAGTAAATAGATGGTCGCTTTGGTCAAGCCGCATGGTGCGGACGCATTGAATCCCTTGTACGTCGCCGATGAAGCTGCGCGCGTTGCCTTGCAGCATGAAGCGGAATCACTGCCTTCAGTAGTGATCAGCTCGGCAGCTGCCGCCAATGCGGTGATGATGGGGGCCGGTTATTTCACCCCGTTGTCTGGCTATATGAACAAGGCCGACATGCTGTCAGTGGCGGAAAACCTGACCACCGCCGATGGCCTGTTCTGGCCCGTGCCGATCGTCAATATGTTGCAGGATGTCAGCGCCATTGAAGGCGCCAAGCGCATCGCCCTGCGCGATCCCAATGTGGACGGCCAGCCGGTGATTGCGGTGATGGATGTAGCCGCCATCGAAGAAGCGTCTGACGCCGAACTGGAAGCCGTGGCCGAGCAGGTTTTTGCCACCAACGACAAGCAGCACCCGGGTGTGGCCAATTTCCTGGCCGCAGGCAACTTTATCGTTTCCGGCGATATCCAGGTGTTGAACTACTCCTACTTTGCTGACGACTTCCCCGATACCTTCCGCACCGCGGTGTCCATCCGCAACGAGTTCGTGGAGCGTGGCTGGAATAATGTGGTCGCTTTCCAGACCCGTAACCCGATGCACCGCGCCCACGAAGAACTGTGCCGTATGGCCCAGGAAGCGCTGAACGCTGACGGTATCCTGATTCATATGCTGCTGGGCAAATTGAAAGCGGGTGATATTCCGGCCGACGTGCGTGATGCCTCCATTCGCAAAATGGTGGAAGTGTATTTCCCGCCCAACACCGTGATGATTACCGGTTACGGTTTTGACATGTTGTACGCCGGTCCCCGTGAAGCCGTTCTGCATGCGGTATTTCGCCAGAACTGCGGTTGCAGCCATTTGATTGTTGGCCGTGACCATGCCGGTGTCGGTGATTATTACGGCGCCTTCGACGCACAAACCATCTTCCAGGAGAAAGTGCCAGCGGGTGCTCTGGAAATTAAAATCTTCGAGGCCGATCACACCGCCTATTCGAAGAAACTCGGACGCGTGGTGATGATGCGCGACGTGCCTGATCACACCAAGGACGACTTTGTTCTGCTGTCAGGCACCAAGGTGCGTGAGATGCTGGGTCAGGGCATTGCCCCCCCGCAGGAGTTCTCCCGCCCGGAAGTAGCACAGATTCTGATGGATTATTACCAGACGCTGGACGCTGGCAAGTAATCTTTCCTGAGCGTTTCTGCGCTCAATTTGCATCGGGAAAAGCCTCTTTTTAGAGGCTTTTTTCGTCTCGGGCCTGTGCCTGTCCTCGATGTCTCTGGTCAAGGTGCGTCTGCAGGTGGGGTTGTCCCGGTTCGAGGAAGTGTTGCCTGATTCATAACTCCCTGACCCCCTCAAAACGGGCTGGTGGTGTCGAGCAGCGGCAGCAAATTACCGATGTGCCTCCGGTTTTACCGGCTGAATTGAGGTAAGATCCCGCCCATTCATTTTCCGGGTGGCCCGTTTCGGGCAGTTAAAGCCCCGTTGGCAGAATAAAGGTACAGGTTATGGCCGTTATTGTGGTCTGTGTGCTGCTCTATGTGGGCTGCATTGTGTTTATCCGGGTGCGCAATCGCAAGCCGCTCGGGCTCAAGCGGCAGCTGTCGGATTTTTCCACTTTCATGGTGCCGTTCAATATCCCGGCCTACCTGTTGTCGAAGGTGCCTACCACGCCGCGCATCGGTGTGAACCATTTTCCCGAGCTGCAGCTGATCGAGGACAACTGGGAAACCATTCGCGACGAGGCGCTGGCGCTTTATGAAGGAGGCAAGATCGCCGCCAAGGATGATTTGCCAGCCAGTAGTTTCTACAAGGATGGTCGTTGGACCAGTTTTTACCTGAAGGTGTACGACAACAAGTTGCCCTCTGCCTACGATCTGGCGCCGAAAACCATGGCCCTGCTGGATCAGCTGCCGTCCATGAACATTGCCCTGTTTGCGGTACTGATGCCGGGCAAGAAGCTCAATCGTCACCATGATCCGTTCGCCTACACCCTGCGTTATTCCATGGGGCTGAGCACGCCCAATGATGAAGGCTGTGGCCTGACGGTCAATGAGGATGACTACATCTGGCGTGATGGCGACAGCATCATTTTTGATGAAACCTACATCCACTCCGCCTGGAACCGCACCGAGACGCCGCGGATTATCCTGATGACTGACGTGGACCGACCGATGAAATGGAAGTGGGTGCAGAAGGTGTACTGGTACTTCGGCTGGTTCTTCAACCGCTTGTTTTTCATCGATAATCTGGATAGCAGCCACACCGGTGTGGGTAACAAGTTGGGCAAAGGGGTGATTGCCTACAAGGGCTTCCTGAAATCGGTAAAGCGGAAGAACAAGACCTTCTACGTGACAGCCAAGTGGGCCGTGGTGCTGGCGGTGCTGGGGAGTATCGGTTACCAGCTGTTGTAGCCTGGCGTTAAGGAGTTATTCAGAGGCTCCTTAAGAAAAACTGCCGAGCGGTCGTGGTTTTGCGTCCGGCTGGCTTGGGGCGTCTCTCTCCATCATGCCACCATGCCGGTGAACACATCGCTAGGGAATAACAATAATGATAAGGAACATCATTGCCGGGGCGGTTATGGCCTGGGCGTGTGCCGGGGTGGCCAGTGCAGACGTGACGGTGGCTCCGGCGGGGGCGTTTTCTGCCAGCGGTAAACTGGCCATGAAGAAAGGCGCTATCCCGGTCAGTTGCCATACCACTTTCAACGGCCAGGTCAGTGAGCAGGGCGCCATTCGGGTTACCGAGGTCATCTTCGGTGGCATGAATCCGTTGTGCAAAAGTATCAAGGCGCTGGCGCTGCCCTGGCAGGGGCAGGTGGATCATCCGGGGCGCCTCACGGTGGACGATATGCAGGTCAAGGTCAGGGTGCCACTGTTGGGGGGGGGCTGTGGTCCGGGGCCAGTATCACTGGTGTGGGGAAACACGGATGGCTCGGCCACGTTTGACGCGGTCACGCTGGGCCCGGACTGTGCCATGGACGGCACCATGGTTACCTCGCCCCAGGTGGATATCCGCGCAGCAGGCCGTTCTGCGGAAACGGTTCGCCACCCCGGTGCCAGCCAGGACGCCAGTTAACCCGGCAATTAAATACCAAAGACTGATTTACCACCGAGGGCACAGAGATCACTGAGGGAAAACCGGTTTTTCTCTGTGTGCTCTGTGCCCTCTGTGGTGAAAATGCTTTTGATTCAGGCTTGGTACGCGGCGCTACTGCGGCCTCTTTCATTGCCGGGTTCATGATCGCCATCGTATAGGCTTTGTTATTCCGGCCCGATCGGCGTTTCCCCTCGGGCCAACGCCCAGCTATCATGAGTTTTTTCAGTGACAGCAACTGTTTGCAAGGCAAGGATATAACAATGCAGAACGTGGTGGCGATTCCCGCTAACCCGGCGCTGGTAAACAGCACCGAAGATTTCCTTCATGCCGTCGAGCACGATCGTAAAGACAGTGCCGAGAAGTTCATTCACATGGTGGATCATCTTACCGACCGGATTCTCAGCCTGTTCCTGGTGGAGCCGGCCAACATGACCGAGCTGTCCGGGGGCCAGAAGAAGGTGATCGACTTTGCCGTGTCCACCGCCGGCAAGGCATCCAGCATGCTCACCCGCCAAATTTTCAAGAAGGTGTCTAACGCGGAATTCGCCCCGGTGGTGAAGAACGTGAAGGCCATGTACTGGCAGGCTGGCGACGACAACGATAATCACGCCAGTATCGCTTTCCCGGTGGAAGACAGCTTTGCCGCTGATTTCCGCAAGGCCACCGAGCTGTGTGCGGCAGGCAAGGGCACCGAAGACGTGGCCCTGGTTACCCGGGTGATGAGCGCCATGTCGGACAAAATTATCGATGAAGTCTTTGTCGCCAACACCAAGGAAGTCAAAATCGGCTTTGTGACCCAGAAAGCCCTGAATGTGGGGATTGATGGTAGCCGCAAGGCCGTGCATGCGGTGAACAACAAGGTGCTCAAGGATCTGAGCAATGACGAGCTGAAAGGGTATATGGCCCACTATCAGGGCCTGCTGCGGCAGCGATAAATCAATCAGCTGCGAGTTTTTAGCTAGAAGCTAAAGAAAAGGCGCCTATTGGCGCCTTTTCTTGTTCAGGACTGCTGGGTCTGTGGTCGGCGATTGCCTGAGGGGCGGCGTCGCCGTTGGCTGTTACCTGGACGATTGCTGTCGTTCCCCGGTCTTGCCTGACGTTGCTGGCCGCCGTTGTTGTTGCGGGCCTGGGCATTTCCGCCGCCAGCGTTTCCTCCACCCGGTTTGGCTTTCTTCGGACGTTTTCGCTTCGGCGGCTGCAGAGCACCGGCTGCTGGAAGTGATTCGCCAGGCTCAAAGCCGGCGACAATCTTGCGCTCCAGCTGCTGCTGGGTAAGCCGCTCAATATCTTTCAGCTGCTGGGCTTCATCGGCACTGACCAGGGAAATGGCCTGGCCGGTGGCGCCGGCACGCCCGGTGCGACCGATACGGTGTACGTAATCTTCGGGCACATTGGGCAGATCCACGTTGACGACCTGGGGCAGTTGTTCGATGTCCAGGCCGCGGGCGGCGATGTCGGTGGCGACCAGCGCGCGTATCTTGCCGTTCTTGAAGTCTGCCAGTGCGCGGGTGCGGGCATTCTGGCTCTTGTTACCGTGGATCGCGGCGGCTTCGATGCCGTTGCTTTCCAGCTGCTTGGCCAGCTTGTTGGCGCCGTGCTTGGTACGGCTGAAGACCAGCACCTGGAACCAGTTGTTGTCCTGGATCAGGTGGGTGAGCAGGGCAGCCTTACGCTGTTTGTCCACCGGCGCGATCCATTGGGTGACCAGCTCGGTGGTGGTATTGCGCGGGCTCACATCGATTTCCACGGGATCGTTCACCAGGCCCTTGGCCAGGGCGCGGATCTCCGGGGAGAAGGTGGCCGAAAACATCAGGTTCTGCCGTTTCGGTGGCAGCTTGGAGAGGATCTTGCGGATGTCATGGATGAAGCCCATGTCGAGCATGCGGTCCGCTTCATCCAGCACCAGTATTTCCAGGTGATCGAATTTCACCGCGTTCTGCTGATAGAGATCCAGCAAGCGCCCGGGGGTGGCTACCAGGATATCGGCGCCGCCGCGCAGGCGCTGCATCTGTGGGTTCACCTTCACACCACCGAATACCACGGTGGAGGTGAGCGGCAGATTCTTGCCGTAGGTGGCCACACTTTCGGCGACCTGGGCGGCCAGCTCCCGGGTGGGGGTCAGTACCAGGGCACGTACCTGGTTATTGCTGGCGGCCTTGCCGGCGCGCAGGCGCTCCAGCAGGGGCAGGGTAAACCCGGCAGTTTTGCCGGTGCCGGTCTGGGCAGCGGCCATCACATCACGGCCGCTGAGTACGGCGGGGATGGCCTGGGCCTGGATCGGTGACGGGGTGTGATAACCCTGATCGGCAACAGCGGCCAACAGGTCATCCCCCAGTCCAAGGGAAGTAAAAGGCATGAAATTGGGTCTAACTTAAGAAGGGGCGGCAAGCCTACCCGATCCGGGGCAGGAACACGAGCCCGGCGGTCTGGTTGCCGATAGCGTTGCTGAGTGGCGAAATAAAGGTGATCAGCCGAGTGGCGGTGTGTTGCTGAGCACCTCATCAACCCCGGAGCGGAGCGCCTGGCGCTGCTGCTCTTGTCCCTCTGGCAGGAATGCCAGCACCCGGCCGCCAAGGTGGTGGTAGGCATCCACCAGGGAGCGACGGAACAGGGGGAGACCATGGAAGACCGGCGGCAGGGAATAGGTGCGCCCGTTGCGGATGGCTGCCAGCGGCCTGAGGCCCATCAACAGGGACAGGCCGGCCCGCCGGCATTCGTTCTGGGGGGCCATGGTAATGGCCGCGGGGAAGAGCTCGCGTAACCGTCGTGTGTGATCGGGATGCCAGAGCAGAAAGCGTGCCTGGCGGCAGAGCCAATCGCCTTTTTGTTGTTGATCCGCCCAGTTGCGCAGGGCGCCCAGAGTGCGTTCAGCGCTCTCGGGTTTGATATCAAGCACCCAGCGTTGCTCGGTAAAAGTGCGGGCAAAGTCATCGAAGGTCAGTAGTGGCTGGCCGTCGTTGAGGCGGTGGCTCATACAACGATCCGAATCCATCTCTTCGATGATGGCATCACTGCTGGCGGTGCGAATCAAAGCGGGATCGTGATGCAGGACGATAAGCCCGTCACGAGTAGTGCGCAGGTCGGTTTCCAGGGTGTGAAAGCCGGCTTCGGCGGCGGCCTCGAACGCGTGCAGGCTGTTTTCCACATGGCGCTGGTGCAGGCCGCGATGGCTGATCCAGATTACGTCCATGGGGGTATTGTCTCCCGGAAACTGGCCAGGTTAAAGCGCCATAAGTCGGGAACGTGGTCGGAGGTGACGCTCAGGCGGCGTGGGCGCTGGCCATGTCGGCGTCAAAAGATTCCCACTGGCCGGGATGATCCGCATGGGCATCTTCGAAAATACCCTCTACGGCCTCGGGTACCCATTCCAGATCCAGCTGCTCTTCGTATTCCATGAATCACCCCGTTGCTTGTTTTTTAAACAAGGTCAAGATTAGCTTGCCGGGCCGGAATGCTCTGTTGTTGCGCTGTAAGCTTTTGCTTACAGGGTGTGACAAAAAGGATTGCAATGATTGGCGTAGCCAGGGTCACAATGGCAATACTGACTGAGAGGGAGGAGGCTTGATGCAAGAGCTGGACTGGAATCAAGTCGTTACCCACCTGTACCAACTGGGCATCGCCTTTTTGTTGGCACTGCCGGTGGCCTGGAACCGGGAGCAGCGAGCCCGTGGTGCGGGTCTGCGCACTTTTCCGCTGGTCTCTGTGGCGGCCTGTGGCTATATGCTGGTGGGTATGCAGGTATACACGGGCTCGGATGCGGAAGCCCGGGTCATGTACGGCATCATCACCGGTATGGGCTTTATCGGTGGCGGTGCGATTTTAAAGGATGGTGCCAATGTGAGTGGTACTGCCACGGCGGCTAGTCTGTGGAATACCGGCGCCATCGGCATCTCGGTGGCTTACAGCCGGTATGAGATTGCCCTGGTGCTGTCGTTGATCAATTTCCTGATCCTGCAGTTTTCCCGTTCTTTAAAGCGGTTGCCGGTGGATGACTGACCTCCGGCTTATGGGTACATGAAGGCTTATACAGTGGCGAGAATGGCCTGCCGCACGCAATGCAGCACCCCGGTGGGCCAGTCGTCGGCCAGTTGCTCTTTCAATTGCCGGTAGCTGAAGGTGTCTTCGGCCAGATTGGACTGGCTGAGCAGGGCGTCCTGGATAATGCCGATTTCCGTTTCGCTGATGCCCAGAGCCTGTTCCAGGCTGAGTTGATTCGCGGTGACCAGTTTCGCTAGTTCCCGGTACACGGTTTGTTCATTCAGGTTCTGCTGGCGGGCAATGGCGGCCGGGCTCATGTTGGCCAGGGCCAGGGCAAGGATCTCGTTGCCATCAGGGCCGGCGGGCTCGGCGACACCGGTGGCATCATCGTTACCGTTGAGAATGGCCAGAAACTCATCCCCGTAGCGTTCCAGCTTGCGGTCGCCGACACCGCTGACGGCGGCCATTTCCATGCGATTGCGCGGGCGGATGGCGAGCATGTCCATCAGGGTGGCGTCGTGGAAGACCACGTAGGGGGGCACGCCTTCTTCGTCCGCCAACCGTTTACGGCAGGCGCGAAGGGTTTCCCATAGCTCCCGGTCGGCGTCGGCGATGCTGGAGTGGGTGCGTCGTGTGGTGGCTTTTTTGGCCTTGGCCAGTTCCTTGCGCAGGTGCAGGGGCTGCTCGCCGCGCAGGTAGGGACGGCACAGGTCGGTGAGCTGCAAGGCGCCGAAGCCGTTCATGTCCACGGTCAGCAAGCCGCGGGCCACCAGTTGCCGGTAGATGCTTTTCCACTGGTTGGCGCTGAATTCATTACCGATGTTCCAGGTGGACACATGGTCGTGACCGGCACTGGCCACTTTGTCGGAACGGTTGCCGGTGAGCACATCGATCAGGTGATTGGCGCCGAAGCGCTGGCCGGTCCGGTAGACACAACTCAGGGCTTTCTGCGCCGCTTCGGTGGCATCGAAGGTCTGTGGCGGGTTCAGGCAGGTGTCGCAGTTGCCGCAGGGCTTTTCCAGCGTTTCGGCGAAATAGTGCAACAGCGCCTGACGACGGCACTGGGTGATTTCGCACAGCCCGAGCATGGATTCCAGTCGCTGGTTTTCGTTGCGCTTGTGCTGCTCGTTGCCGCTGCTTTGGGCCAGCATCTGCTTGAGTTTGATGGCGTCTTCCAGACCATAGGCCATCCAGGCAGTAGCGGGCTCGCCATCGCGCCCGGCGCGGCCGGTTTCCTGATAGTAGGACTCGATGCTTTTCGGTAGGTCCAGGTGAGCCACGAAGCGCACATCCGGTTTGTCGATGCCCATGCCGAAGGCAATGGTGGCCACCATCACCAGGCCATCTTCACGCAGGAAACGCTGCTGATGGGTTTCCCGGGTTTGTGCGGGCAGGCCGGCGTGGTAGGGCAGGGCTTTGACGCCCTGCTGGCACAGCCATTCTGCAACCCGCTCCACCTTGTTGCGCGACAGGCAGTAAACGATGCCGGCGTCGCCGTCGTGCTCGGCACGAATCAGGCGCAGTAATTGGTTGCGGGCACCGTCCTTGCGTTCGATACGGTACTGGATATTGGGGCGGTCGAAGCTGGAGACAAAATGGCGAGCCCGGGTCAGGTCCAGCCGCTCGGCGATTTCCGTGCGGGTGCGTTGATCCGCCGTGGCGGTCAGGGCAATGCGCGGCACATTGGGGAATTCCCGGTGCAGCAGGGACAGTTGCAGGTAATCGTTGCGGAAGTCATGGCCCCATTGGGAGACGCAGTGAGCTTCGTCGATGGCAAACAGGGCAATCTGTGCCTGGTGCAGCAGCGACAGGGTACGCGGCTGTATCAGCCGTTCCGGGGCGATGTACAGCATGTCCAGCTCGCCCTTGAGCAGGGCGTCTTCCAGGGCCCGCTGCTGCTCCATGTTCAGGGTGGAATTGAGAAAGCCGGCTTTGACGCCCAGTGCCTTGAGCGCATCCACCTGGTCCTGCATCAGCGCGATCAACGGGCTGATCACCACCCCGATGCCGGGGCGCACCAGGGCCGGAATCTGGTAGCACAGGGATTTGCCGCCGCCAGTGGGCATCAACACCAGAGCATCGTCGCCCTGGATCAGGCTATCGATAATGGTCTGCTGCTCACCGCGGAACTGGTGATAGCCAAAGACGTGCTGGAGAACGGAGTGGGCATCGGATTGCATAGGGCGAGTATACCTGCCGGCGCCGGGCACTGACATCCGCCTGCCGGCAAACTGTGCTAGGTTCTGGTGAAATTTCAGTGGGAATTCTTGTACGTGATAACCGATATCTTTCGTCAGTTTCTGGTGCTGGGTCTGATCAGCTTTGGCGGGCCTGCCGCCCATGTGGGCTACTTTCATCGTCGCTTCGTGGAGGAATTGCAGTGGCTGGATGAGGCGGAGTTTGCTCGCCTGCTGGCACTGACCCAGTTTCTGCCCGGGCCGGCGTCCAGTCAGTTGGGCTTTACCATCGGCCGGGTGCGCGGCGGCGTAACTGGGGCTTTCGCGGCGTTCGTTGCCTTTACCCTGCCGTCTTTTTTGTTGATGGCCCTGTTGGGCATCTACGCCACCTCTCTGCCTGACTGGCTGCAGGGTGGGGCGATCACCGGGCTGAAGTGGCTGGCGGTCATCGTGGTGGCCGATGCAGTGTGGAATATAGGGCAGCGTTTCTGTGCCGGGGGGCTGACCCGCACCATCGCCGCGCTGGTGGCCATGCAGCTGGTGCTGTGGCCAGCGCTGGCCGGCCAGATGCTGGCCTTGTTGGTGGCCGCCGCCATTGGCTGGCGATGGTTGCGTCCGGATCAGGAGACGCCGCTCGCGGGTAAACCGGTGTGGCGCCGCTGGCCGCTGATGGCGTTTGCGCTGCTTGCCTTTGTTGCCCTGTTGCCGTCCGGACGGGTGTTGGGTCTGTGGAACGATTTCTTCGCTGCCGGCTCCCTGGTATTCGGTGGCGGGCATGTGGTGCTACCCCTGCTACAGGAACTGGTAGGGCCGCAGATGTCGCCGGATCAGTTCCTTACCGGCTATGCCGCCGCCCAGGCGGTGCCCGGCCCCATGTTCTCGCTGGCCTCCTACCTGGGGGCGGTGCTGCTCCCGGCCAGTCCCTGGTGGGGCGCGCTGCTTGCCACCCTGGCGATTTTCCTGCCCGGTTTCCTGCTGGTGTTGAGCCTGATGGAGGGCTGGCAATGGCTCTCTTCCCGACCGGCCCTGGCCGGCGCGGTAGCGGGGATCAATGCGGCGGTGGTGGGGCTGTTGCTGGCGGCGCTGTATCAGCCGGTGTTTGTCTCTGCCGTGCAAGATCTGTGGGATTTGTTGATCGTGGTGGCGGGGTTTGCGGTGCTGCGCAGCAAGGCGGTGCCGCTGTGGGGAATGGTGTTGGGCATGGCGGCGTTGGGGGTGGTGACGGGGTTTCTGTAGGAGCGGCGCTTGAGCCGCGAACCGCGTCTAAGCGCGGGATCGTTCAAAGGGGGCAGGTATCGTATTGCAACAGGCTTTCTTTTTGCGTTCTGGTGAAAGCTGACACGCTATTTCCTCGCCAAGGCTCGGATTCGCGGCTCAAGCGCCGCTCCTACAACGGCTTCGTAGACGGTGAGGGAGGGTTTTTACGCTATGGCGAACGCCTAACCACACGACCGGCGGCTCTTGCCTGAAGATCGGAACCATGGTTCACTTTTTAATAAGAAGTGAATGTGGATTCCGATTATGGCTTACCGGGAAACCGCCAACGTCAAGGCCCGCAAGGCGGCCCAGCGTGACCATCTGCTGCACAGCGCTGAGCAACTGGTGCGTGAGGGGGGCTTTGCCAATCTCACCATGCAAACCCTGGCTGAGGCAGCCGGGGTGGGGGTGGGCACCCTGTACCGCTATTTCGACAACAAGGCGATGCTGGCGGCGGAAGTGTTTCGCGTGGCCACCGAGCGGGAAGTCGCGGCAGTGGCACAGGCCATGGAGCACGCCGGCAGTTTTCCCGAACGGCTCAGTCATGTGTTGCAGGTGTTCGTGCAGCGGGCCCAGGCGGCCCCCCGGCTGGCCTGGTCGCTAATCGCCGAGCCGGTGGATCCGGCGGTGGATGCCGAGCGTCTCACCTATCGCCAGCGCTATGCGGCACTTTATCAGCAGTTGCTGAGTGACGGCGTTACACAGGGAGCGTTACCGATTCAGGATGCCGCGATCAGTGCCGCGGCCCTGGTAGGCGCTATTGCTGAAGCGCTGGTGGGCCCGTTGTCCGACCCTCTGCCAAAAGCCAATCTGGCGGAATCCCTGACCCAATTCTGTCTGCGTGCCGTGGGTGCTTCACCGGCGCAGGCCGACGTTATTGAGCAGCCACAGACTGCGTAATTTTTTCGGGAGAGCTCACATGAATGCCAAGCACGACACTCCGCACAGAGAGGAACAACAGGGGAAAGCGGATCCGCTGGCCCAGACCCATGAGGTCTTCAACCAGGCCCGGGCGCTGGAGGATTACAACGCCTACGACAATGACACAGCCCTGCGCGAGGCAGTGTGCCGCCATGGGGCCGGCTGGGCGGAGGACGCGCTGTCCGCCCATGGCGCCAAAACCGGCAGTGCCGAGGTGATTGAGTGGGGCTTTCTGGCCAATGAGCACAAGCCGCAGTTTTTCTCCCACGACCGCCAGGGTTATCGGGTGGACTACGTGAAATACCACGAGGCCTACCACCGTCTGATGATGCTGGGGCTGGAGTCCGGCATTCACTCGGCCCCCTGGGCGAACCCCAAGCCGGGCGCCCATGTGGCCCGGGCGGCGCAGAGCTATCTGCAGGGCCAGGTGGAAGCCGGGCATGGCTGCCCGCTGACCATGACCTTTGCCTCGGTGCCTTCCATCAAGCTGACTCCCTCGCTGGCAAATGAGTGGCTGCCGAAGATCCTCAACAATGCCTACGATCCACGTAATGTGCCCCACACGGAAAAGCAGGCACTGACCATCGGTATGGGCATGACCGAAAAGCAGGGTGGCTCCGATGTGCGCGCCAACACCACCCGCGCGTATCCGATTGCTGCCGAAGGCTCCGGTGAAGCCTATGAACTGGTGGGCCACAAGTGGTTCACCTCTGCGCCCATGTGCGATGCCTTTCTGGTGCTGGCCCAGACAGACAATGGTCTGAGCTGTTTCCTGGTGCCGCGCTGGCGCCCGGACGGCAGCAAGAACCCGATCCAGGTCCAGCGCCTGAAAAACAAGATGGGCAACGTCTCCAATGCCTCCTCCGAGATTGAACTGCGCGGCGCTCTGGGCTGGATGGTCGGTGACGAGGGCCGCGGGGTGCCGGCCATTATCGAGATGGTGGCCATGACCCGCTTCGACTGCATGGTGGGCTCCACCTCCGGCCAGCGCCAGGCGGTGGCGCAGGCGGTGAACCATGCCATGGGCCGTGCCGCTTTCGGCAAGACCCTGATCGATCAGCCGTTGATGCGTAACGTGCTGGCGGACCTGCAATTGGAGGTGGAGGGCTCCCTGGCCATTACCATGCGTATGGGCGAGGCGCTGGATAACACGACCCTGGATCCGACCAACGAGCACGAGAAACTGCTGCTGCGACTGGGCTTGCCGGCGGGCAAGTACTGGATCTGCAAGCGCACCCCCTTCCATGCCTACGAGGCCATGGAATGCCTGGGTGGCAATGGCGTCACCGAAGATTTCATCATGGCCCGCCTGTACCGCGAGGCGCCCATCAATGCCATCTGGGAAGGCTCCGGTAATGTGCAGGCCCTGGACATGTTGCGGGCCCTGGCCAAGACCCCGGCGGTGCTGGAGGTGTGGTTCGCCGAGCTGGCGAAAACCGCCGGCAGTGATCCCCGCCTGGACAAGGCGGTGACTTCGCTCAAGCGGGAATTTGCTGATATGGATGAAGCCGAATACCGGGCCCGGGACATCGTCGACCGGTTGTCCCTGACCCTGCAGGCCAGCCAGCTGGTTGCCGCCGGTAACGGGTCGGTCGCCGAGGCCTTTATCGCCTCCCGCCTGGGTGAGCACGGTGACCGTAACTACGGGACCCTGCCGCGGGGACTGGATCTGGATACGATTTTACGGCGGGCGAACCCGTGGGAAGGCAATTGATAGTTGAGAATGGATAATTGATAACGGCGCGAATGGGCCGTTGACGATTCTCAAAGCAAATAGGCCGCGTCCATACGAAGGACGCGGCCTCTTGCGTTTCAGGGCATGACTCGCTGTCTCGCAACAGTTATCAATTATCCATTCTCAATTACAGTTTGAGTTTACCTGCGATCTCGAACCACATGGCCCGGAAGGCCTGGGCGGATGGGGTGTAGGGGGCGAATTCGCCGACCGGGGCGCGGTGATCGCCCATCTGCTCCACATGGGTGGAGTAGGGAATCCAGGTCTTCAGGCCGCCTTTCATGCTCTTGGGGCGTTTGACCAGCATTTCCACATGCAGGTCCCGGTGGCGGTCCACCATGTTGAAAAAGGGCACCACGGTCAGGTTCTTGTAATTCTTGCTCTCCAGCCACTCCAGCACTTGCTCGTAGGCACGTAATGACAGGTGAGTAGGGATCACCGGCACAAACAGGTAGTCCACCGCCGCAAAGATGCTTTCCGCTACCGGGCTCAGGGTGGGCGGGCAATCCAGAATCACCAGCTCGTAGCTTTCCCCCAGCGGGGCAATAAGCTGTTTCAGGCGGTTCTTGGCGCCGCCGTTTTCCAGCAGTTTGATGTCCGCATTTCGCATGGAGATGTCGGCAGGGATGGCATCCAGATTGGTCCAGCGGGTTTCCCGCTTGAGTCGACCGATGGGCTGTTTGCCCTTGATCAGGTTGCCGGCCTTGTAGCCGTCGCCGTCATCCACCCCCAGATAGAAACTGGCGGCTCCCTGGGGATCCAGATCCCAGAGCAGGGTACGGTGCTTCCAGCGTGCGGCATGCCAGGCCACATTCACGGCCGAGGCGGTTTTACCCACGCCACCTTTCAGGTTGTAAAAGGCTATGGTTTGCATGACGTCCCATTCCTGTAAGCTTGCAAAAAGCGCTACGATATTGGTTATTGGCTCTGGCGCCGCCGGGTAACCGGCACAAAGGCTGAACTCAGGCTAGCATGAACAGGATCGATGTCCCACGGCCGGACTGCCTTCAGCGGCCCCCGGGTTGTGATGAGGGCCAACAGACTGTTTAATAGCCAGCCAAAAACGTGCCCGCGAGGGCCAAAACTTGATCCTGAGTCCGTAAATTTATCGCGGCGCCTGACGCAAGCCTTTGCCGCCACAGAAAATTTTCTTCAGTCGACCGCATTCCCGATGCGACGCTTCTTCAGAAAATCTCCTGTGACAACAAATTCTTGCGCCATGCATCCACGCTGAAGTTACGGACTCAGGCTGACGCTACAGGTACCCAGGGTGACAGCGACGAAACGCTACCAGGTCTTTATCAGTGCCACCTTTCCCGATATGCAGGGCGCGCGCCAGGCATTGATGTTGCCGATGATTGAGCACGGCATGATACCCACCGGCCTGGACAGTTCCGCTGCAGATGGCAATACCCTGCTGCCGGTGATCCAGAAGCTGATCGAAACCAGCGATTATTTTGTCCTGATCGTGGGGGGGCGCTACGGCACCCTGTCTCCCATGGGGCTCAGCGAGCTGCACCGCGAATACATTTTTGCTGCCACCAAGCGCAAACCCATTGTTGCCTTTATTCATGATAATCCGGCCATGTTGCCTTCCGATCAGCAGGAGCCGACCCGTGATGGTCAGGTACGCCGCGATGATTTTGTCCGCCTGCTGGAAGAAAAGGTGGCGTGTTTCCGCTGGACCACGGAAAACGGCCTGGCGGAACTGGCAAACAAGGTGATTCCCAACCTGATGCGTGAGCATCGTGCCGCGGGCTGGGTGCGGGCGGACCAGGCCGGTCTTGGCGGTGGAGGGGCCGAAGTGGAAGCGCTCAAGGCCCGCATCGAGCTGCTGGAGAAAGAGCGGGAAGAGAGCATGAGCCAGGCTCGACCGCCGTTGAAAACCCTGTCCCGGGGTGGCGATCTGGTGGCGCTGGATTACTCCTGTAACGTCTACGAAGGCGGCGACTGTAAACTGGCCATGGTCACCACCCGGATCAGCTGGGATCAGGCCTTTTCCTGCATGGCCCCATTGATGCTGAATCCGGCGTCGGAGCCGGTGATGCAGAAGACCCTGGAAGATTTCATCGGCCGCAAAGCCCTGGGGGATGTACAACAGGATTTTCCCCGCGCCCACGCGGTACGCAACGTGGTGCTGGCGGCTCATTCCTTCAATCAGATCAAGATCCACCTGCGCGCTCTGGGGCTGATCACCAGGTCCCCGGAGAAGGATAACCGCGGCCTGCCGTTGTGGCAGCTGACCTCCCATGGGGATAACACCATGAGTCAGGTGATGGCGGTGAAGCGGAGCGTGAAACTTTGATTCTGTCTACGAAGCCTCTGTAGGAGCGCCGCTTGAGGCGCGAACAGGCCTTTCCGATTGGTAAGACCTGTCGAGAATGCAGCAATGACTGATCGCCCCGGATCGAGCTCGGGGCAGGCTCTGCGAGCGGTTTCCTCGCTTCGCGAGGTTCGCGCCTCAAGCGGCGCTCCTACAGGTAGGTTTAGGAAAGTTTTTCCGTCAGGAAGGCCACAACGTCATCCATGGCCACCTCGGTATTCTCCGCATCCCCACGCCCTTTATATTCAAGCACCCCATTGTCCATGCCGCGTTCGGCGATGACGATGCGGTGGGGGATGCCCAGCAGTTCGCTGTCGGCCAGCTTCACGCCCAGGCGTTCCTTTTCCCGGTCGTCGAACAGTACTTCAATGCCGGCTTCGGTCAGTTCTGCGTACAGTTTTTCGGCCAGCTCCCGTTCGCGGGGGCTTTTCTTGATGTTCACCGGGACCAGGGCCACCTGGAAGGGAGCGATGGATTCCGGCCAGATAATGCCGCGGTCGTCATAGTTCTGTTCGATGGCGGCGGCCACTACCCGGGTGACGCCGATACCGTAGCAGCCCATGGGCATGACCACGGATTTGCCGTTCTCATCCAGGACTTTGGCACCCAGTGCTTCAGAGTACTTTGTGCCCAGCTGGAAGATGTGGCCCACTTCGATGCCGCGCTTGATGGTCAGGGTGCCCTTGCCGTCTGGGCTGGGGTCACCTTCCACCACATTGCGCAGATCAGCCACCTCTGGCAGCGCCATGTCGCGCTCCCAATTGATGTTGAAGTAGTGCTTGCCGTCTTCGTTGGCGCCGGCGCCAAAGTCACTCATCACTGCCACACTGCGGTCGATGACAACGGGGATCGGCAGACCCACCGGGCCCAGCGAGCCAGGCCCCGCGCCGATGGCCTGGCGGATTTCCTCTTCGCTGGCGAACTCCATGGGCGTGGCCACGGATTCCAGTTTTTCTGCCTTGATATCGTTCAGCTCGTGATCACCGCGTACCAGCAGGGCGATCAGCTGACCCTCCTCAGCGCCTTTCACCACCAGGGTCTTGACCGTTTTCTCGATGGCCAGATCGAACTGCGCGACCAGCTCTTCGATGGTTTTGGCGTTGGGGGTATCCACCTTTTCCATGGCCGCAACCGGTGCCGGGCGCTCGATAGTGGGGGCCAGGGCTTCGGCCAGCTCCACGTTGGCGGCGTAATCGGAGCTGTCCGAGAAGGCGATGTCGTCTTCACCGGAATCGGCCAGCACATGGAATTCATGGCTGGCGGCGCCGCCGATGGCGCCGGTATCCGCCTCCACCGGGCGGTAGTCCAGACCCAGGCGATCAAAGATGGCACAGTAGGCCTGGTGCATGATCTGGTAGGTGGCAGCCAGTGATGCCATGTCGGTGTGGAAGGAGTAGGCATCCTTCATGATGAATTCCCGCGAGCGCATGATGCCGAAGCGCGGGCGGATCTCGTCACGGAACTTGGTCTGGATCTGGTAGAAGTTGGCCGGCAACTGCTTGTAGCTATGCAGCTCGTTACGAACCAGATCGGTAATCACTTCCTCATGGGTGGGGCCCAGGCAGAAAGCATTGTTGTGGCGATCAGTGATGCGCAGCAGCTCCGGGCCATAAGCTGGGGCCCGGCCGGACTCTTCCCACAGCTCCATGGGCTGTACCACCGGCATCAACACTTCCTGGGCGCCGGCCCGGTCCATCTCCTCACGGACAATGTTCTCCACCTTGCGCAGCACGCGCAGGCCGGTGGGCAGCCAGTTATACAGGCCGGAGGCCAGCTTGCGTACCATGCCGGCCCGCAGCATGAGCTGATGGCTGATGACAACGGCATCCGCTGGGGTTTCTTTCACGGTGGCAAGCAGGTACTGGGAAGTGCGCATAGGAGACAGTCTTTGACCGGTTATTGCTGAAGCCGGTCATTTTAGGGGCAAAGGCGCTTCGTCACCAGCCATCATGATTGCAGCTGGGATTGTTGCGCTCGCTTTCGTATCCTGCGTGTTATCCAGAATCAGGTGACAAGCCATATGTTGAATGCACAGGAAGTACAGGACGTGATCTATCAGGGGTTGCCGGCGGCGTCCGAGGAAGGATTGCGGGTTGAAGCAGTGGGTGAGCGGCGTGCACGGGTGCGTAGTCCATTCCGGCCGTCCACCATTCGTCCGGGCGGCACCCTGTCCGGCCCTACTATGATGGGGCTGGCGGATGCCGCCATGTATGCGGCGATTCTCGGCGAGCTGGGTCGAGTGGAAATGGCAGTGACGCAGAATCTCAATATCAATTTCCTGTCCCGTCCGGCCCAGAAGGATCTGATTGCCGACGCCGTGATTCTGCGCTTGGGACGGCGTTCTGCCGTGCTGGAAGTACAGTTGTTCAGTGAGGGTAGTGACGAGATGGTGGCCCATGTGACCGGGACGTATGCGCTGCCGAGGAGTTGAAAGTTCAAAGTTGAAAGTCTCAAAGCGCGAGAAAAGCAGGGTGCAAACGTCCAGGCCGTGCCCGCGATTACAGGTAAAGATGATGACTTAAGACACCGCCATCCAGTAAAAAAACCAATTAGCTAGGCGGCGCGGCTAGAGGGTATATCGAATGGCAACCAATCCTCATCGGGCTTTGCAACTTTGAACTTTCAACTTGAAACTTCCCTTCACTGCAACTCTTTCTCCCAGATCAGATCCAGACTGTTCGCCTTGGTGCTGGAACGGGCTTCCAAGTGAAGCTGTCGGGTCAGCGTATAGCGCAGCATGACGGTGGAGACCGCATCGAACAGGCCTACCGCATAGGTCAGATATAGTTGGTCGGAAAGCTGTTTGCCCAGCATCAAGGCCGCGTCGTCGGTTTCCCAGTTGCTGCCCACGGTGATTTCATCCACACCCAGTTTGTCGCCGAGTTTTTCGGTGACGCCGCTGCCTTTCTCCAGTCCGTATAACGCCAGCGCCTGAGCGATGCGGTTGTTGTCGCCTTTCGATCCCCGTTCCAGTGGCCGACCGGTGAGCAGATAGGACATGGCCTGGCTCTGCTCCATGCTGGGCTCGGAGAACAGGCTGGCTTCCGGTTCCTGCAGGGTGCCGCTAAGCTGCACCCCGACCACAATGTTTTCACTGGGAATCTTGCGGATGGCACGGATATCCAGCCCGGGATTGTCCGGCGGTCCCTGGAAAATCAGCTGGCCATCACGGATTGCCAGGTTCTGGCCGTAGGCTCGATAGCGGCCTTCTCGGATGACCAGTTCGCCGTTGAGTTGCGGGGGGCGTTGCGGTTGTTGTTCTACCTGCAAGGTGCCGCCGAGCATGGCGTCCAGGCCAAAGCCCTGGAAATGCACCTTGTCTCCCAGGTTGACGGCGACATCGATACCCAGTGGTAGCCCACTGCTTTGTTCGCCCTCCTGGTGCACCAGTACCTGATCCTGGCTGACAGTGACGGCGCCCTCGGGAAGTTGCGTCGGGCGGATTTCCGCTTCCGGGATGGACAGTCTGCCGCCCAGTTGCAGGTCACTCAGGTCCCCCTTGAGGCTAAGGGCGGGGTTCAGCAGAACGCGGGCATCGGGCCGGTCTGCCACCAGTAACCGTTCACCCTGCAAAGACAGATTTATTCTGGCCGGCCAATCACTGGGGTCCAGTATGCCGGTCAGGGCGACGGTGCCCTCGCCCAGGGTGGCTGATCCGTTGACATCCAGCTGTCCGCGGGGCGAACCCTGTACGCTCATCTGCAGATCGGTAACGGCTACCCCCAGAATGGGGATCAGGGCGCGACCGTTATCCAGCCGGATGCTGCCGTTCATCAGAGGTTGGCGAAGGGTGCCGTCCAGCGCAAAGTCGCCACGAATCTCGCCGCTGATCTCGCGCAGATCGGTAGTGAACAGCGCTAATGGAGCGAGACTGGATATCCGCAATGCCACCTCACCCGCCAGTGAAGTGTCAGCGTCCATGCCATGCTCCAGGGTAGCGTCGACGGTGGCCAGGTCGGACATCAGTGTCAGCGTGCTGGTCAGACGCCGGTTTTGTAGTGTCCCCTCTACGGATAGCTGCTCAATCACAAGCTCTTGGGGGGCATCGGGGGTGCGCACGGCGATCTGTGCTTCCCGGGTTTGCAATCGGTATTGGCCATCGGGGTTGTCCAGCGAGCCTTGCAGAGTGGCCTCGCCGTCCAGTCGGCCCTGCACTGCAAGCTCTGGCCCCAACAGGGCGCCTGCCAACGCCAGCGGCAGGGCGTTGAGTGAGGCGCTGGCGTCGACCTGATCGTTGCTGTCGCGGTTACCCGCCAGACAAATCCGACTTGGTGTCTGTTCAAGACAGAAAGGGCTAATGGACTGGGCCGTGGCGGAGAGCTGCACCGCCGTGTCCTCGGCCTGTTGCCAACGGCCCAGTTGCTGATGAATCAGGCCGGTATCGGACAGGCTGCCCTGCCACTGGGGCGAGCTGTTGAGCGCTTTAAACGAGCCTTGCAGGCTTGTCTCCATGCTGAGTTCGTCGCGCCGGAAACTTGCCGTGGCCGTATGGCTGTTAAGGGTGCCCTTGGCGCTGATGCGTGCGGCGGCGAGCTGTTCGGCGTTGCCTTGCTGTAATGCCTCGCTGTTGAGTTCAAAGGACATGGTCTGCTCGCCCAGACCGAGTGCTTGGAAACGGGTTTGCAGGGAGGTAAGCGACCAGTCCTGCCAGCCGAGCTGCTGCCCGTTCAGGTTGCCGCTCAGAGTGGGCGTGGCCAGGGAACCGCGTACTTGCAGCTGGCCGCTGATCTGGCCCTGCAGATCCGGATAAAGCTGGTCCAGCTGTTTCAGATCCACGCTGGCATCCAGCGACCAGTCGGGCAGGATAGCCCCGCGTGCGCTGAGCCGGTTGTCACCCCAGCGGATGTTACTGTCTAGTTGCAGGCGTTGCTGGTGGCTTTCCACCGTTGTGGTGGCGGTCAGGGGCTGTTGGCGAACCCGGCCTTCCAGCCGCAACTGGCTGGGGGACAGGGACCATTGTTCACCCTGGTAGCTGCCGCGGCTGTTGCCTTGCACGCCGAGCAGGCCCGGGAACAACGGATGTAGCAAGCCGGTGTCCAGTTTGCCCGCTACGGTCAGATCCCATGTCAGGGGGCTGAACAGTAGCTCACCATGACCCTCCAGCTGCTGCTCGCCATCATCAAGTTGCAGTTGCTGCAGTGCCAAGCCGCCGTCGATCAACTGGCTATCCAGGGACAGGTTTACGGTTCTGTCGCCGCTGGTCAGGCTGCTTTGCCCGGCTATTTTCAGCGTTGCCAGTGGGCCTCGTGTTGTCAGCTTGCCGTGGCCCAGCGATAGCGGCTGTGGCAACGCCAGCGGTAATGGCTGGGCCGGCCACAGGTGTTCCAGGGCCAGTGGTTGTTCGGGGTCGCCTAGTCGCCATTGACCCTGGCTGTGAATTTCCAGGGGGCTCTGCAGTTGGTGGCGCAGTTGCAGGGCTGCGAGGGAGCCGCTGATATCAAGCTGGCCAGCCAGCTGATCGGCGTTGACGGTATCGCTCTGCGGTAACTGCATGTGCCAGCGGGCCTGCCCCTGAATCTCCATGGGGGCGGCCAGGCTGCCCTGGGCGGTGGCGTCCACACTGATATCAGCCACCGTACGGGTGGTCAGGCTGGCCAGTTGGAAACGGCGCCAGGCTGCCAGTTGCCGGGCTTCCAGTTCGCTGACCAGCAGGGTGTCGTTGAGATGCAGGGAAGCCAAGCTCAGGGTGTCGATGCGTACCCCCAGGGGGAGTGCCAGGCTGTCTGGCAGACTGCTCGCCGGTAAATCATCGGACTCCTGGCTGGGCGGCAGAGACAGTTTCAGGTTACCCAACGACAGGGAGGTGAACTCCAGCCAGCCGCGGGCGAGGGAAGCGGGCACCAGCTCTGCTTCCAGACGATCCACACTGACGGACAGATCGTCCAACTGATAGCGCACCCCGGTGACGGTAACCCGGTCCAGCAGACTCCCCTGCCAGTCATCCACCTGCAGTTCACCGGGGATCAGCCCACTGACCTGATCAAACAGCCAGCGGTTGCCGGTGGCGGTGCCGAGCAGCAGCCAGGAGGCGACAGCCACAATCAGTATCACGCTGAATAGCAACCCGAGCAGGCCGATGCTGAAACGCTTGAGGGCTCGCTTGATCACAGGTCCGGCCCCATGCTCAGGTGCAAACGCCATTCTCGTTGCTCATCCACGGCCCGTGCCAGATCCAGCCGGATTGGCCCCAGCGGGGAGCGCCAGCGGATGCCGAAACCGGCGCTGCGGCGGATTTCGAAATCATCGAAGTCATTGAACGCATTGCCTCCATCGGTGAATACCGCCAGGTGCCATTTCTCGGTGATCGGGTGGTCGTATTCCAGGCTACCAGTGGCCAGATGCCGGCCACCAATCACTTCTCCATTGTCTGCCCGTGGGCCCAGGGATTCATAGGCGAAACCGCGCACGCTGGAGTCACCGCCGGCAAAGAAGCGGATAGAGGCGGGCAGTTCGCGCACATCGGTCACTTCTGTATAGCCCAGATCGCCGCGCACCAGCACTCGTCCGCCGAGTAACGGGAAAAGAATCTTGCCGTTGCCGGTGAGCTGCACAAAGGATGCAGTGGAAGACAAGTTGCGGTTGGCGAAACGGATCTTGCTGCTCAAGCGCCAGCCGAACGACGGGTAGATGGGGTCGTTGGCCTTGACGCGGCTGAGCTGGAAACCGGGGATGATCAGCTCCGCCTGATCCACTTCCTCGGCGATCTCATAGGTTTCGCGCAAGTAGGTCAGGGAGGTGGTGGTGACCCATCGATTTTGCAGCTCGACAATATAATCGGCACCGGTGGTCCAGCGTTCGTTGTCCTTGCTGTCGGTCACCTCATTTACATAACTGGTGTGAAAATCCAGCCTCTCGCGCTGGGGATCTTTCAGTGGGATCTGGTAGCTGGCACCGGCACCTTGCTGCACCTGGGATACCTCTGTTTCCGCCCGGAAGCGATGACCGGCCCGGTTAACCCGGCGATTTTCCACCCCCAGGCGTACCCGTGGCCCGGTATCGGTACTGGCGCCGACACCGGCGAGCAGTGACCAGCGATTGTTGTCTGTGAGAGTGATGCTGACGGGAATGGTGCGGGTGCTGTCATCCGGTGTGCCTTTCTGTACCCGCACGGCGCTGAAATAGCCGGCGCCAAGAAAGGCCTGCTGGGTTTCCAGCAGCTGCTTGCTGTTGAAGGGCTCACCTTGAGTAAAGCCGAGATAGGCATTGACCAGCTTGTCTTTCAATTCGCTGCCGGTAATGGTGATAGCGCCGAAGTCGTAGCGGGGGCCGCTGTCCACATGCAATGTCATGGTGGCCAGGCGTTTGCGGGTGTCTACGCTGAGCCGGTGTCGGGTCAACCTCCCCTGTACATAGCCACGGCTGATCAGATGCTGCTGCAGATTTTTTTTCAGGGCCGTGTACTGGTCGTGTTGCAGGCGCTGGCCGATGGCCAGTTGTGCATTGGCGACCAGCTGGTTGAAGACGGGGTCGTTGGCGGCATCGCCGCCGATGCGAATGTCCGCCCGCTGCAGGATCACCGCAGGCCCGGTATCCACATCCAGCGTTACCCTTACACAGCCGTCTTCCCGGTCGGTACTCAGGGACAGGGTGCTTTCGTAGTAGCCCATGGCCTGCAACGCTTGCTGGCTGTTGGCGAGAATCTGTCGGCGGATCAGGCCATATTGGGCTGTGGGCGGCTCGCAGGGGTATCGAGAAAGGTCCACCAGGGCGCGGATATTATCGCTGACCGCATCGCTGGCATTGCCGGTGATACGCAGTTGCGGGGCGTCATCAGCAAAAGCCGGCATGGCGAGCAGCATCAGCAGTAGGGTGGCTAACCAGGTTGTCTGCTGCGGTGCCCTCAAGTCCTGCATCCCTGTGCGCTGTTTCCCGGCAGCGGGTCAATTCGTTGCTGCCGTAGTGGGGAAGGTAAGTTGTCACTTGTACAACAGTGTAAGGCAAGTTGCGACAGTCAGTCTTCGCGAAAGTGCTTGTCGCGTTGGTAGTCACTGGCGCTGGGACGTTTTTTCAGCCGTCGTTGCAAGGTGCGGCGGTGAATGCCCAGCGCGTCGGCGGCACGGGAGATGTTGCCATCATGGGCATCCAGGGTGCGCTGGATATGCTCCCACTCCAGCCGTTGCAAGGAAGGCGGCGTGGCGGGTAGAGGCAGGGTCGGATTGGTCGGATCTGCATCCAGCGCTAGCAAGATGTCAGCGGGGCTGGCGGGTTTGGTGAGATAGTTGCGGGCACCACGGTGTGTGGCTGCCACTGCTGCAGTAATACTGCCATAGCCGGTGAGCAGTATGACCCGGCAAGCCGGGAAATGTTCAAGGACAGGTTCGATCAGGTCCAGGCCGTTGTCGTTGCCCAGGTTCTGGTCAAGGATGGCGCCATCAAGATGTTGCAGGCCGGCCAGCTGCGCCAGCGCCTGTTCGGCATTATGGGCCACGGTTACCCGGTTGCCCCGGAGTTCCAGGGCGCGGGCGGTCTGTTTGGCCAAAGGTTCGTCGTCCTCCACCAGCAGCAGTTGGCGCTCGCTCATGCCGTTGGCTCCGTTAGCTTTGGCCAGTCCATGCGTGCCTGGGTCCAGCGCGGGCCGAATTCCATCTCCAGGCTGGCGCCCAACTGTTGCAGCGTGGTGCTGACCAGGGTCAGGCCGATCCCCATGCCTTCCCGTTCCGATGCGGCATGGCCGGGACCGTCATCGCTGACCTGTAGCCGGTAATGCTGTCCCTGAGCCTGCAGGGTGATGGCCAGCCGGGTGGCGCCAGCGTCCATGGCGTTGTAACCGAGATTACACAGCACCCGAAACCAGCCCTCCGTATCGGCGACGCAGGGGTCGCTATCCAATTGCTGGCTGAACGACAGGGTGGGCGCCAGATGACGAAGGTGCTGTTGTAGCTTTTCCAGCAACTCACTGATGGGCAGGTATTCCGGCAGCTGAGCTTCATTGCCCTGTTTCAGTCGCTGGGCCACATTACGGGCCAGTTGTTCCATCTGGGAGACGTCATCGCGGAGGGCGTCTGGCAGCTGTGGTGCATGCAGCAGGTTGTCGGCCAGCATCACCAGGGTGCCCAGTGGCGTATTCAGTTCGTGGGCCTGGTCGGCCAGGGTGGCGGCAATCTGATACATGTGCTCACGGCGACCGGCCAGATCAATGGCCTGTTCCTGCTGGCGCTGCTGTTGGCGCATCAGGCGCTGAATCACCTGGCCCAGCAGGGTCAGCATGACCAGAAGGGCAATGAAAACGGCAGCCATGCCGATGCCATGCAAGCCGCTGAGCTGGTGGCTGAGAGCATGGAGAGGACTATCCATGGCCGGCATCTGATACCAGCTCATGGAGATCATGTAGCCGCCCAGCGCCAGTGCCGCCACCAGCATGCCGTTTTTCAGTGGCAGGGTCAGTGAAGCCAGCAGGGCAGGCACCAGCAGATAGAACGACAACGGGTTGCCGGCGCCGCCGAAGCCTTGGATCAGGCCGGTGAACAGGATCGTGTCCAGGGCCAGTTCCAGCGTCAGTAGCGGTGCGTGGCGCTGATGGTTCACGCGGTGAGACAACAGCGTGAGAAGGCTGGGCAATAAGAGCGCCGCCAGCCAGCCCAGTTCATTGAGACGATAGCCGCTATGCCCCTGGCTTTGCAGCACCATTAGGGCAAGGGTAATGATTAGCACCAGCAGGCTGCGTAGCCAGATTAGCCGCAGGCGCCAGTTCAGTAAGGGGGGGCGGGTATCCATGGGGGTATTGTAAAGGGAAAGCGGCGCGGGTGGGTGTGGCAGTTTGTCCCAGTTGGGTAGCTACAAGCTACAACGCGAGATGGCAGAGAGCACATAGGTAAACGTTTGCCTTCGCGCTCCACCCATCGCAAAAGCAACATATGCAAGAGTGCCGTCCGGCGCGGCGCAGACACACTTCAGTTTTCACTGCCCTGATTCGTTTTGTAGCTTGAGGCTTGCCGTTGATTTTTTTAAGGCCGTAATAAGGCCCCATCCAGCAATTCTCCGGCAAAGGCTGGCAGCTTGGAGTGGCGGCGGTGTGAGGCCTTGTTTAAGCGAAAGCCTGCCTCGCGGAAGATGCTGGCGGTGTCGCGGGTGAGTTGGCAGCCACAGGCCAGGTGTTTCCAGACCGGGTTCATGCTCTTTTGCACGCGCTGTACCCAGCGTCGGTCGCTGAGGACATGCTCAAGCGCCAACAGGGTGCCTCCGGGTTTAAGTACCCTAAAGGCTTCTGCTGCGGCTTGTCGGGGATCAGGAATGGTGCAGAACACCAAGCAGGCTACCACCGTATCAAAATGGTGGTCGGGGTAGGGCAGTTGCTGGGCATCGCCGGTGCGCAGGACAAAACGGTCCGGGTGAGGGCACTGGTCGGCGGCTTCCCGAGCAATATCCAGCATTGCTTCGACCGGTTCGATACCGTGGATTTCGGTGGCGGAATCGCCATAAAAGGCAAAGTTGCTGCCGGTACCCACACCCAGCTCCAGAACGCGTCCCTGCGCCTGGCCGACTATCCGGGCGCGGTCCCGGTAAACCGGACGGGTTGCCCAATCCAGTAATACCGGGAACAGCTTATCCTCATAGAGTGACATCAGCCGCGCTCAGGGAGGACATATTTTTCCGGGTTATTCAGCATGTCCATGCTCAGCGGGTCGCTGATGATGCTGGTCAGGTTGCGGTCAGTCTGCTTGCTGAACTTGCGGCGCAGCTTTTCAAACTTGCGGAAGCTGCGGAAGTTGAGGGCATAAAGTCGTACTTCCTGCAGGCGTTTGTAGGAATACATCACGTCCAGGGCATCCATGGAGAACTCGGGACGGATCTTCATGGCCTTTTCCAGGTAGCTGATTGCCTCGTTGAGGTCGCGCTTGCGGTTCATGTAGATCAACGCATTGGCGTACTCATAGTTAACAATCGGAATGTCGCCGGCCATTTCCAGTGCTTCGGCGAAGGAGTCTTCCACAGTGGTGGTGCGGGCACCGTAGGTCATGCGGCCGGTGAATTTCCCGACTCGACGCATGATGCCGGCATCGACGCCAGCGCGGAAGGCGTGTGCCAGAGGCTGTTCCGGCATCACTTCAACCACTTCTTCGGCGCTGTTCTTGATCTTGCCGATATAGCGGCGAGCCACTACGACTGGCACCGGGGATTCTTCGGCGATACGGGCGATGGCGTAGGCGTAACCCAGTTTTACAGTAGCCACTATCGGGGCCACTTCTGCATCACCCTCGGCTGCTTTCATCTCATCGAAGTATTCCTCCGCCTGGTTAGCCACGTCCTGCAACATCATGTATTTGGTGCTTTGACGGTCGGCCAGATAGATCGCATACATCAGCTGGGAGAACAGGGAAGGAATCTTGCCGATTGCTCCCAGTTTCAGCCCTTCTTCGCGAGCTTGCTGGAAATCACCGGAAAAGAACATCCTGTATACGGCCAGGTAGCGGCGCTCAAGTTCTTCATAGTCCTTGCCATCCCAGTTCTGGATGTCTTCAGACATGAACGGGTATTTCTTGAACTGGGCACGCATGTAGTCTGCGGAGGGGTAGGGCACCTTGAGTCCACGCATCAGGTAGTCCCATTTCTCGCGGATCTGCGCGTCGGTGTAGGTGAAGTAGCTCTTCTTGTAGGGAACCTCGTTCCATTTTTCCTGGAAGATGCGTTCGTCCACCGGAATCTCCTGCATTTGCAGTTCTTCCGCGGTGACTTCATCCATTTCATCGTCATAGTCGTCATCGCGTGCCGCATGAAGTTGCAAGCTCATTGCGCAAAGCGCGACCAGACACAGGGAATGCCAGAATCGTTGAGGATATGCTGTCATGATGGTTTACAGCTCTTGTTGTTGTTGTGTGTTTTATCAGGGTCTGGAATACAACCTGTGATCGTCTTTGTCGCGATATGCCAGTGGAGGCAGTTGCCACAAAACCAAACAGGAAAGCCGTCTCCGGCTCTCTCAATACCCTGTTATTAGAGGCGACATGGTCGCCGGGCCCCGATAGCCCTTATAATGGCTTAACAATGCCATGGGCTTGGGCGGTGAACAAGTTCCTGAGGGTATGTATTTTTCCTGGAAAATGTATCTGGCTGGTTGCCGCCCGACAGAAGGTCAGGCGGCGGGGTAGAGGCTCTTAATCCGGACCTGTGCCGCCGGCATCACGCAGCAACTGAGCATAGTCACTGCACTTCGGGTGATCGTCGATATGAGTCAGCAGGGTACGGCCCTGGGGATCGCGGGCATTGATATCCCGGCCCTGTGTCTGGAAGAACCCGATGAAACGCCCGAAATCTTCGGCCCGCAAGGCCCGGTAGGCCTTCTCAAGGACGTGGAAGTCGGCGTCCACACCCTCCTCGCTGGAGAAATCCAGGAAAACCTTGATCTGTTCGTCGGTCATCGGCTCGCCGATTACCTTCTTCTTGTCTTTACGCTCTGCCATGGGCGCGCTCCTTGAATTCCGGTACAGAAGAACGGGGCTGATGCTGGCGCCTAGGGTGGCTGCGGTTGGCCAGAAAACAACCAGGGTCAGTCAGCGAGATATCAATGGGCGCGGATTATAGAGGCTGGGGTGGCCAGGGGCCAGAGGAGGAGAGAGAAGGTCAACCGCCGGGCAGGAGCCCGGCGGTGGCAAGCGGCATCAGGATGCCATGTCCTTGAGCTTCTTCAGCGGACGCACTTTTACCATGGTGCGGGCCGGCTTGGCGGCGAAAGTGGTTTCTTCGCCGGTGAATGGATTGATGCCCTTGCGTGCCTTGGTGGCGGGTTTCTTCTGGGTCACGATTTTCATCAGGCCCGGCAGGGTGAACTGACCAGCACCGCGTTTCTTCAGATGACCTTCCATGATGTCTGCCAGCTCATCGAATACGGCGTTGACGTCTTTCTTGGTCAGGCCGGTGGTATCGCTGATCTGGTTGACGATCTGGGTTTTGTTCATCGGTTCGGTGATGGTTTTAACCTTGCGAGCCGCAGTAGCGCTGGTGGCTTTGGCAGCTGTCTTTTTCTTTGCAGCCATGGATTACTTACCCCTTTTTGGTGTCTTCCTGAGAATGTGTGTCTCCGCCGAAAGGCGGGGAACCGGTCTTGCTTCCCTGATCAGGTACGCCCCTGGACTGCGCAAACTCAGGGGGCCACTGATTTGGTTCGCATCTGTTATATGCCATGAATTTTCACTGCACAAGCCGTCAAACCACTATTTTTTACGGAGTTTCAACAAAAAAGAGGCGGATGTGGCCTGTTTGGCAGGGAATCGCCCCCCGGCATGGCTCGCGGGCGGTGGAATCGCTATACTGTGGCGCCTTTTTCAGCGGTCCGGGGCAGGAGCTGCCGACAGATGCGGTCGGCCCCGGGCGGCGCCCTCAGAAATACAAGCGGATGTTAAGCATGCGAAGCCATTATTGCGGTGATTTGCGAGCCTCCCACGACGGAGAAACAGTTGAGCTTTGCGGTTGGGTCAGTCGCCGCCGTGACCACGGCGGGGTGATTTTCCTCGACTTGCGAGACCGTAATGGTCTGGTGCAGGTGGTGTTCGATCCGGATACCGTGGAAGCCTTCGCGCTGGCCGACAAGGTTCGCAGCGAGTACGTGGTGCGCCTGACCGGCCGGGTGCGCATGCGCGATGAAGCGGTGCGTAACAGCAAGATGTCCACTGGCGATATCGAAGTGCTGGGCAAGGAACTGACCATCCTCAACGAGGCAGAAACGCCGCCGTTCGAGCTCGATGCCCACTCCGCTGCCGGTGAAGAGGTGCGCCTCAAGTACCGCTACATGGACCTGCGTCGCCCGGAAGTGCTGCGCAACTTCCAGTTCCGTTCGCGTCTGACCCATGTGGTTCGCGCCTTTCTGGAAGGCGAAGGTTTCATGGATGTGGAAACCCCGATCCTCACTCGTGCTACCCCCGAAGGCGCCCGGGATTACCTGGTGCCGAGCCGAACCCACCCCGGCAGCTTCTTCGCGTTGCCGCAGTCCCCGCAGCTGTTCAAACAACTGCTGATGGTGGCGGGCTTCGACCGTTACTACCAGATCGCCAAGTGCTTCCGCGATGAGGACCTGCGGGCTGATCGTCAGCCGGAATTCACCCAGATCGATCTGGAAGCCTCCTTTGTGGAGGAAGAAGACATCATGGGCATCACCGAACGAATGGTGCGCTCGGTGTTCAAGGAGCTGCTCAATGTGGAGCTGCCGGACTTCCCGCGCATGCCGTTCTCGGAAGCCATGCAGCGTTTTGGTTCCGACAAGCCGGATCTGCGTATCCCGCTGGAACTGATCGACATCGCCGACCTGCTGGCCGGTGTGGATTTCAAGGTGTTCTCCGGCCCGGCCAACGATCCGAAAGGGCGTGTGGCGGCCATGAGAGTCCCTGGCGGGTGCAGCCTGTCGCGCAAGGATATCGACGGCTATACCAAGTTCGTCAGCATCTACGGCGCCAAGGGGCTGGCCTATATCAAGGTCAACGACCTGGCTGCGGGGGCGGAAGGCCTGCAGTCGCCGATCCTCAAATTCCTGACCGAAGAGGCAATCCAGGGCATTCTCGAGCGCACCGGTGCCGAGACCGGCGACTTGATCTTCTTTGGCGCCGACAAGGCCAAGATTGTCAACGAAGCCCTGGGGGCGCTGCGCGTCAAGGTCGGCCACGACCTGAACCTGGTACAGGGTGACTGGGCGCCGTTGTGGGTGGTGGACTTCCCCATGTTTGAAGAGGATGACGGCCAGTACTACGCGCTGCATCACCCCTTCACCATGCCCAGCTGCAGCCCGGAAGAGCTGAAAAGCAACCCGGAAGGGGCGCTGTCCCGTGCCTATGACATGGTGCTGAACGGCACCGAGCTGGGTGGCGGTTCCATCCGTATCCACAACCCGGCCATGCAGCGTACCGTGTTCGAAGCGCTGGGCATTTCCGATGAAGAGGCGGACGAAAAATTCGGCTTCCTGCTCGACGGCCTGAAATACGGCGCGCCGCCACATGGTGGCCTGGCCTTCGGCCTGGATCGCATGGTCATGCTGATGACCGGCAGCGAGTCTATCCGCGATGTGATTGCCTTCCCGAAAACCCAGACCGCAGCCTGCACCATGACCAATGCGCCGTCCCCGGTGGACAACAAGCAGCTGCGTGAAGTGGGTGTGCAGGTTCGCAAAGACGATAACTGATTCGATAGCAACCGGCGGCGCGATCTGCTCGCGCCGGTCTGTTCGTAGCAATTACGGGAGACACCATGGCAGGACACAGTAAATGGGCCAACATCAAGCACCGCAAGGCGGCCCAGGATGCTAAGCGCGGCAAGATCTTTACCAAGCTGATTCGCGAAATCACCGTGGCGGCCAGAATGGGCGGCGGCGAGCCGGCCGATAACCCACGCCTGCGTGCAGCGGTGGACAAGGCGCTGGGTCAGAACATGACCCGTGACACCATCGACCGGGCGATCAAGCGCGGTGCCGGTGGTGATGATGATGCCAACATGGAAGAGATCACCTACGAAGGCTATGGCAAGGGTGGCGTGGCGGTACTGGTGGAAACCATGACCGACAACGTGAACCGTACTGTGGCCGAGGTGCGCCATGCGTTCTCCAAGTTTGCCGGTAATCTGGGCACCAGTGGTTCTGTGGCTTTCCTGTTCACCAAGCGCGGCGAGATCTTTTTTGAGCCCGGCGGCGTGGACGAAGACAAGCTGATGGAAGTGGCCCTGGAAGCCGGTGCCGAGGACGTAGAAGAAAACGACGACGGCAGCTTCCTGGTGATCACCACCCCGGACAGGCAGTTCGGTGACGTGATTGATGCCCTGCGCGAAGCCGGGCTGGAGTTCGCCGATGCGGAAGTGACCATGCACCCCTCCACGGAAGCGGAGATGGATGCGGACACCGCCGAAACCGTTCAGAAGATGATCGACATGCTGGAAGACCTGGACGACGTGCAGAATGTCTACACCAACGCCAGCTGGCCGGCAGAAGAAGAGGAGTAGCTACTAGCTACTAGCTAACAGAAAAACAAAAAACCCCGCAGCGTCGGGGTTTTTTGTTATCTGGCTTGTGCATCTTTCGGTCCGGGCCACAATCCTGCTAGAAGCTAGAAGCTAGAAGCTAGAAGCTAGAAGCTAGAAGCTAGAAGCTAGAAGCTAGAAGCTGCTTCAACTGGACATATGGACAGCTGTCAGGTAAAACTGGGCCAGCTTTTTATTATCGGGTCAGCGGCTTATGGCATTACTACTGGGGATCGACCCGGGCTCCCGGCGCACCGGTTACGGTCTGGTGGAGCAGGTGGGTAACCGCAGTCGGGCGGTGGCCTTCGGGACCATCGCCACGACCCACAAGGAGATTCCTCCTCGCCTGGGCGAGATCTTCACCGGCATCCATCAGGTGGTGATGGAATACGGCCCGGCGGAAGTGAGTATTGAAAAGGTGTTCATGGCCCGCAACGCGGATTCTGCCCTGAAGCTGGGGCAGGCCCGGGGAGCTGCTATTGCGGCGGTGATGCAGGCCTCACTACCAGTGTTTGAATATTCTGCCCGTCAGGTGAAGCAGGCGGTGGTAGGGCGCGGTGGCGCGGAAAAAGGGCAGGTGGCGGAAATGGTCAAATACCTGCTCGGCCTGGAAAAACGCCCCCAGGAAGATGCGGCCGACGCGCTGGCCATTGCCCTTTGTCATGCCCACATGCGCGTGTCCCTGGCGCGTATGGGCGGCGCTACCGCGGTAAGAAACGGACGAATACGGTGAAAAGTACGGTGATGATTCAGCCATGATAGGACAATTGCGCGGAACCCTGCTCGAGAAACGCCCGCCAGTGCTGCTGCTGGATGTGAACGGGGTGGGCTACGAAGTGGAAGCCCCCATGACCGTCTTCTACGGTCTGCCGGACACCGGTGAGTCTTTGACCCTGCATACCCATTTCGTGGTGCGCGAAGATGCACAGTTACTCTATGGCTTTGCTGATCGCTATGAGCGGGAACTGTTTCGGGCGCTGATCAAGGTCAACGGCGTGGGGCCGAAAATGGCCCTGGCGATTCTCTCCGGCATCGAGGCGGATCGCCTGGCACAGTGCATCCACGATCAGGACACCACCTCACTGGTGAAGGTGCCGGGTATCGGCAAGAAAACCGCTGAACGACTGGTTATCGAAATGCGTGACCGCCTCGACAAGATTGATGGTGGTCCCACCTCCCTGCCGGGCCAGGTGTCGCTGGCACAGCCAGACGATGCCCGTTCCGACGCCATTGCCGCCCTGGAGGCGCTGGGTTATCGCAACAAGGATGCCGCAGCTGCTGTTGGCAAGGTGGCGGAAGAGGGCGCCAGCAGTGAGCAACTGATCCGGCAGGCGCTGAAAAGCCTGGCGCGGTGAAGGCAAGTTGAAAGTTCAAAGTTTAAAGGCGCGGGACGACACTTGAGATGCTGCTATGTCGTGCCCGCGCACCAAACCGGGTTAAACGCGAAGGTGGCCTGATTCGTGAGGCATCAGCTTCGAGCGCGTTTGAACTTTGAACTTTCAACTGTTCGCATCCACCGGGTGACTGCCGGGAACAATCCGTCTACGCTAGCTCAAAATCATTCTCATAACGCTGGGTCTCTCTACTGCACGCATGGAAAACGACCGTCTGATTTCAGCTGCCGCTGTCGGCACCGGTGAAGAACAGCAGGACCGGGCTATCCGCCCGGCCAGTCTGGCTGACTACAAAGGCCAGCCAAAAGTCCGCGAGCGCATGGAAATCTTCATTGATGCCGCCCGTGGCCGTAATGAAGCCCTGGACCATACCCTGATTTTTGGCCCCCCCGGCCTGGGCAAGACTACCCTGGCGCACATCATCGCCCGTGAAATGGGCTGCGAACTCAAGTCTACTTCCGGCCCTGTGCTGGAAAAAGCCGGTGATCTGGCCGCCATCCTCACCAACCTGGAAGAAGGTGATGTGCTGTTCGTGGATGAAATCCACCGCCTGTCACCGGTGGTGGAGGAAATCCTCTATCCGGCCATGGAGGACTACCAGCTCGATATCATGATCGGCGAGGGGCCGGCGGCCCGTTCCATCAAACTGGATTTGCCGCCCTTCACTCTGGTGGGTGCCACCACCCGGGCCGGCCTGCTTACCGCGCCCTTGCGCGATCGCTTCGGCATTGTTCAGCGGCTGGAATTCTATTCGGTGGAGGATCTCTCCGGGATTGTGATTCGTGCCTGCGACATTCTCTCCATTCCCATTGATGATGCCGGCGCCCTGGAAGTGGCGCGCCGCGCCCGGGGTACTCCCCGTATCGCCAACCGGCTGTTGCGACGGGTGCGCGATTACGCGGAAGTAAAAGGCGACGGGCGTATCACCGAAGCCATGGCCCAGCGGGCGCTGGATATGCTGGAGGTGGATAGTTGTGGCCTGGACGGCACCGACCGGCGTCTGCTCGACATGATCATGCACAAATTTGATGGTGGCCCGGTGGGTCTGGAGTCTCTGGCGGCCGCCCTCAATGAAGATGCCGGCACCCTGGAAGAGGTGGTGGAGCCTTATCTGATCCAGCAGGGCTTTATTCAACGTACCCCTCGTGGACGCGCCACCACCAACCATGCCTGGCGTCATTTCGGCTTACAGCGTCCTCGAAAAGACGGTGATTTGTTTAATGATTGAAAAAAAGCCGCGAAATGGGGAATTTACCCTGCCGGTACGCGTCTACATCGAAGACACTGATGCCGGTGGCATCGTTTATTACGTGAATTACCTGAAATTCATGGAAAGGGCGCGCACTGAGTTTTTGCGCACTCTGGGCTATCAGCACTATGTGTTGGCCGATGAAAATTTCCAGTTCGTGGTTCATTCGGCCAATGTGCAATACCGTCAGCCGGCCCGCATCGATGATGCACTGGCAGTGACCGCCCGGCTCAAGCAGCTGGGCAAGGCAACGTTGTTTTTCGATCAGCAGGTACGCCGAGGCGATACGCTGCTGTGTCAGGCTGAGATCAAGGTGGCCTGCGTCAGTGCTGATACTCTCAGGCCCACCGGGATACCGGCGGGCCTGTACAACAAATTCAAAGCCGCCAGCGAAGGAGAAGGGCTCAATGGTTGAGGCATCGAGTATGTCTGTCGTCAGTCTGATCAGTAATGCCACCATTGTGGTACAGCTGGTCATGGTGCTGTTGATACTGGCGTCGTTGACGTCCTGGTACATGATTGTCAGCCGTTTCCGGGTAATGGGGCGGGCTCATAAGGCCGGACGTGCTTTCGAAGAGAAATTCTGGTCCAGCGACGATTTGGCTTCACTCTACAACCAGAGTCGAAAGGATCCGGACGTGGATGCGGGCCCGGAGTCTATCTTTCGCGCCGGCTTCCAGGAGTTTGTGCGGCTGTCCAAGAGCACCCGTGGCGCCGAAGCCGTGATGGATGGCAGTCAGCGTGCTATGCGGGTGGCTCTGCAGCGTGAGCAGACACGCTTGACCAAGCATCTTCCTTTTCTGGCGACAGTGGGTTCCACCAGTCCTTATGTGGGGCTGTTCGGCACGGTGTGGGGCATCATGAATTCCTTCATGGCCCTGGCCAACGTCAAGCAGGCGACTCTCAGCGTGGTGGCGCCGGGCATTGCGGAGGCCTTGATTGCCACGGCCATCGGCTTGTTTGCGGCGATTCCGGCTGTGATGGCCTACAACCGTTTCTCTGCGCAGAGCGATGCCCTGCTCACCGAAAACGAAATGTTCGCCGAAGAGTTCTCCTCGGTGCTGCATCGTCAGGTTCACGGACGCGAGGGATAAGCCATGAGCGGCGTGAAGATCAGGGTGCCGCGCAAGCTCGTTGCCGAGATGAACGTGGTGCCCTACATCGATGTGATGCTGGTGTTGCTGGTGATTTTCATGGCCACGGCGCCGATGATGACCCAGGGCATCAATGTGGATCTGCCTGACAGCAACAGCGAGCCCATTGATACCAACAAGGATGAGCCGGTGATCATTTCGGTGACCGCCGACGGCAGCTATTACATTGATGTGGGTAGCGACAGCCGCAAGTCTGCCAGCCTGGAAACCGTGCAAGGTCATGCGCTGCGCATCCACAAGCAGAAACCGTCCACCCTGTTTCTGGTGGAAGGGGATAGCAAGGTGGCCTACGCCAAGGTGGTCCAGTTGATGGGGGCCTTGCAGGAAGCCGGCATTACTCAGCTGGGTCTGGTGACTGAACCGCAGGGCAGCAATGAGTGATCGTGGCGCTGCGCTGCTTTTTACCCTTCTCATTCACCTGCTGGTGTTTGGGCTATTGGTGTTCAGCTGGAGCACGGACCCGTCGCTGCACAAGGCACCGGTGATCCCTCCTCATGTGAAAGCTACCATGGTGGAGACTTCGAAACAGAAGAAGGCGCCGGTGAGCAAACCGAAGCCGGAGCAAAAACCAGCGCCGAAACCGGAACCAAAACCCAAGCCAAAGCCGAAACCCAAACCGGAGCCCAAGCCCGAACCTAAAAAGCCTGAGCCCAAACCCAAGCCGAAACCGGAGCCGACCAACAAGCCGGCGCCTAAGCCAAAACCGAAACCGGAACCCAAGCCCGATCCCAAGCCGGCTATCCCCGATATTGAGGAGCCGAGTCTGGAGGAAATGCTGGCCGAGGAAGAGCTGGAGATGGCAAAGCCGACGGAGCCATCAGCGCAGGAGTCGCAGGAAGCGGCCAGCAACGCGGATCAGTCGGATGTGGAAGTGGCCAGTTTTACCGATGCCATTTCCGCTCAGGTAGGTCAGCGCTGGCGGATTCCCGGGAATTATCGTAACCGGGATGACATCAAGACGCAGGTTCGTATACAGATGATTCCTGGCGGTGAAGTCATTAACGTGTCGGTGGTAAAAAGCAGCGGCTACCCGGATTTTGATGAATCGGTAATGAATGCGGTCAAGCTGGCAAGCCCCTTGCCGGTCCCTGATGGCCCCCTGTTTGATAAACAGTTTCGCTCACTGGTGATCGAATTTGATCCTGGAGTTGCACAATGAAGTTGGAATGTAGGGCACAGAAAATGTGGCGGATCGGTCTGGCGGCCATCCTGGTGTTTAGCGCTGCGATGGCCCGGGCAGAATTGTTGATACGGGTCACCGAAGGGCGTGTTGATGCGGTCCCTATCGCCGTTGTGCCCTTTGAGGGGGCACAGAATGCGCCCGAGGACGTGTCACAGATTGTGCAGGCGGATCTGCATCGCAGTGGCCAGTTCAAGCCGTTACCGGCAGAAGATATGCTCAGTCGGCCGCGCAATGAAAGTGAAGTCATCTACCGGGATTTCCGCGTGCTGGGGGTGGAATACATCATCACCGGCAGCATGAAAGCCCAGGAAACCGGTGGCTACGAAGTCAGCTATGCCCTGTTCGACGTCAACCGGCAGGTGAAGCTGATGTCGGAAACCTATCGGCCCCCGGTGTCGCAGCTGCGGGATGTGGCCCATGCCATCAGTGACCGGATCTATGAACAGCTCACCGGTATCCCCGGTGCGTTTTCCACCAAGATTCTCTATGTCACGCATAATCGTAATGACAAAAACCCATATCAGTTGCAATATGCGGACGCTGACGGGCACCGTGTAACGACTATCCTGCGCAGTAAAGAGCCCATCATGAGCCCGACCTGGTCGCCGGATGGCAGGAAAGTTGCTTATGTCTCTTTCGAGGATGACGGTCTGCCGGGGATCTATACCCATGATCTGGCGACCACCAACCGGGAAAAGGTGTCCAGTTTCAGAGGTATTAATGGTGCCCCGGACTGGTCACCGGACGGCCAGAAGCTGGCCCTGACCCTGTCACGGGACGGTAACCCGGAGATTTACATGCTGGATATCACCACCAAGCAGTTAACACGGCTGACCCAGCATTATGGTATCGATACGGAGCCACGCTGGCTGCCGGATGGGGAGCACCTGGTGTTCACCTCCAGCCGTTCCGGCGGGCCACAGATCTACAAACTGAACATAAATGATAAGTCGGTCCGGCGAGTGTCGTTCCAGGGTGCGTATAATGCGCGCCCGGATGTCACACCCGACGGCCGTTATCTTGTTTATGTACACCGACGAAACGGAAATTTTAACGTCGGGGTGCAGGACCTCCAGCGGGGCACATTCAATATTGTGACCCGTACAGACATGGATGAATCGCCCAGTGTTGCGCCCAATGGAAGTATGGTAATTTACGGGACGCAAGATCGGGGGACGGGGGTTCTGGAAGCCGTATCCATCGATGGCAGAGTCAAAGTGAAGCTGCCGTCGAAGGAAGGGGAAGTCAGAGAACCGGCCTGGTCGCCGTTCCTCTGAGTCATTCTCGGAGTCCAATACTAGGAAATTATAGGAGCTTTACGCATGCGTTCATTTCTTAACCCGCTGTTTGCCCTGATGTTGGCAGCTGCCCTGGCAGCCTGTTCCAGCACCCCGACTGAAGACGACAGCTCTGCCACTGACGATATGTCCCAGCAGACTGATACCTCTCCGGTAACTCCGGTTGAGCCGTCTACTCCGTCCAAGCCGGACACCAGCAGCATCCCGCTGACAGCTGACAACTTCTACAACCATCCGTCCAACTACGATGGCACCACCGACAGCCGGGTGATCTACTTTGCATTCGACAGCAACACCGTTCCGGCGGCTGCTTTCGAAACTCTGCGTGCCCACGCTACCTACCTGAAGAACAACTCCAACGCCAAACTGCGTCTGGAAGGTCACGCTGACGAGCGCGGTACCCGTGAGTACAACGTGGCTCTGTCCGAGCGTCGTTCCAAGGCGGTAGAGAAATTCCTGCGAGTTCAGGGTGTGTCTTCTTCCCAGCTGGAAATCGTTTCCTACGGTGAAGAGAAGCCGGCGGCATTCGGTCACAGCGAAATGGACTGGGCCAAGAACCGTCGCGTAGAAATCAACTACACTGCTGGCCGTCCGTAAGGCATGAAAGTAGTGAAGAGAACGCGCCTGCTTGCAGGCGTAGTGCTCGGCTCCCTGGTGTTCTGTGCGCAAGCACAGAACACTGGGCCGCTGGCCGTTGAAGAAAGAAGTCTGTCCCAGGCCCGATCCGGTGGTAGCAGCAGTGCAGCAGCCCCGATGAGCCAGGATGGTTTGTTGCTACTGATGCAGCAGCAACAACAGTTTGAAGAGCAGATCCAGGATTTACAGGGTCAGCTTGAAGAGTTACGCCATGAACTACAGGTCATGAAGGACGCCGAACGTGAGCGTTACCTGGACCTGGATACCCGAATCAATACGCTGGCTGAGCAAGGCAAGACCGAGCAGCCGGATGATAGCGCCGACAGTGCGGCGCCCAATGACCCCGAAGCAGACCGTGACGCCTATAGTGCCGCCAAGGACAAGCTGATCAAGCGAGACTTTGATGCGGCGGCAGAAGCCTTCGAGGGTTACCTGAATGATTTCCCCAATGGGCAGTTCCGTGCCCATGCCCACTTCTGGCTGGGCAAGGTCTACAGCAACCTGAAAACCCCTAAGCCGGACAAGGCACAAGCCCAGTTCCAATCAGTAGTGGATGACTATCCGGAGCACAGCAAGGCACCCACCAGCCTCTACACCCTGGCGGTGATGCAGGCCCGTGATGAGCAGGTGTCCCAGGCCAAGGTCAACCTGCACAAGCTGATCAAGCAGTATCCGGACAGCTCTGAAGCCAGCCAGGCGAAGACGCTGTTGGAACAGCTGGATAAGTAATACCTCTCTATCCGTCTTTTGCCGGCGGCACAGACGCCGGCAAAAGTGATAGAATCCGCCGCATTTCCCCCTCCCGGGTACTCAGGAGATGCTGTGGACCTCCGTCTGACCGAAATTTTTTATTCCCTCCAGGGTGAAGCACGAACTGTGGGTCGACCCACGGTATTCGTTCGCCTGACTGGCTGCCCGCAGCGTTGCGTGTGGTGTGATACCGAGTACGCCTTTTCCGGTGGGGAGAAATGGTCTCTTGAGGCGGTTCTGCAAAAGGTAGCCAGCTACGGGGCTCACTACGTGACGGTTACGGGTGGCGAACCGCTGGCTCAGCCCAATTGCTTGCCGCTGCTGACTGCCCTGTGTGATCGAGGCCTTGATGTGAGCCTGGAAACCGGTGGCGCCATGGATATAGCGGGTGTCGATCCGAGAGTCTCCGTGGTCATGGACCTGAAAGCCCCGGGCTCCGGGGAACAGCACAACAACCGGCTGGAGAATATTCCTCTGCTCCAGCCTCATCACCAGGTCAAATTTGTGCTGGCGGACCGCAAGGATTACGACTGGGCCCGTTTTATGCTGGATCAGCACCAATTGCACCAGCGGGTCAGCGATGTGTTGTTTTCCCCGGTGCAGGGGGAGCTGCCACCGGGTGAGCTGGCTGACTGGATCGTGGCAGACCGCCTGCCGGTTCGGTTCCAGCTACAGCTGCACAAACTACTCTGGAATGACGCCCGCGGGCGCTAGTTGACCGGTTGAAGGAGAGCCATCAATGAAAAAAGCCGTGGTATTGCTGTCCGGCGGCCTGGACTCGGCCACCTGCCTGGCTATCGCCCGGGATCAGGGCTACGAGTGCCACACCATCGCCTTTGACTACGGTCAGCGGACCCGGTCCGAGCTGGATGCCGCCGAGCGGGTCTCCGCTGCCCTGGGGGCGCTCAGCCATCGGGTGATCGAGCTGGGCATGGGCAATATCGGTGGCTCAGCGCTCACAGACCACTCCATTGACGTGCCGGAAGAGGGCGGTGACGGGATTCCGGTGACTTACGTGCCGGCCCGTAACACCGTCTTTCTTTCCCTGGCTCTGGGGCTGGCGGAAGTAGTGGAAGCCGAAGCGATCTACATCGGCGTTAATGCGGTGGACTATTCCGGGTATCCGGACTGCCGCCCAGCCTTCATTGAAGCCTTCCAGGCCATGGCCAGCCTGGCCACCAAGGCTGGCGTGGAAGGGTCTCCGATCAGCGTGGAGACCCCGCTGATGCATTTGAGCAAGGCACAGATAATCCAGCAGGGCACGGCCCTGGGGCTGGATTATGGGCTCACGGTGTCCTGCTACCAGGCTGACGAGAATGGCAATGCCTGTGGCAAATGCGACAGTTGCCGCCTTCGCAAGCAAGGCTTTGATGAGGCATTGGTCAAAGATCCAACAAACTATCAGTAAAGGGGAAAAAAAATCGGTTTTCCCCTTGTCTCCCGGAAATAAATCCGTATTATTTGCGCCTCCTTCGGGAGCGGGTCGTTAGCTCAGTTGGTAGAGCAGTTGGCTTTTAACCAATTGGTCGCTGGTTCGAATCCAGCACGACCCACCAAATTTAAAAGGGCTCGCCTGCGGCGGGCCCTTTTTCGTTTCAGCCCTGTCCCGATTCCCTTCTTTTGTTCTCCCGTCGACACATCTTGGTCTCGGCAAAACCCGATTTTCACCACAGAGGCCACAGAGGTCATGCACTTTCCTCAGTGAGCTCCGTGCCCTCTGTGGTGAAACCGGCTTTCTTCAGCGTGCGACCAGCCCCTGGGGCGTGGGCAGGCCATCCTCGCCGTCCAGGGCCGGCTGCCAGACCGGCAGGCCGGCGTCTTCGGCCAGTTGAATCATATTGGCGGTGCCACGGCCGCCGGGAAAAGCCACTATCGCCTGGGGGCGGCCATGGTGGAGCATGCGCCGGTTACGCATGGGGCCGGCGGCGCGACCATGGGCTACCCAGTTGGCCGGGTAGCTGACCTGGTCTACACCGCTGTCATGGGCCCACTGGCTGGCCAGTCGATCCGCGCCAGAGGCGTTGCCGTGGATCAGCAGACTGAAGGTGTTGTCACGTAGCAGCCGGGCCAGGCTGCGGGCCAGTAATGCCTGATCGGAAAAATCCCGCCCGCCGCACACAAGAATACGCATTGCACTGTCCATATGGTCAGTTTTTTGAGAAGTATAAGGATAGCTGCCCGAGATTGCACCTTCAGGATCCGATGCAGGAAAATGGCGACAATGGGAGTTTCACGGGTTGTTGACTGTACATTGGCCTAAACTTGTACAAACATCATTTCTTGTACAGGTATGGGGTGACACATGAACAGCTCCGCAACAATCCCGGTCGGTATCAGCGCCTGTTTGCTGGGCTTGGAAGTGCGTCACGACAAGGGGCACAAGCATTCCCGCTATTGCACTGGCGTTTTGTCCCGCTATTTCCAGTTTCGTTCCCTGTGCCCGGAAATGGGGGCGGGCCTCAGTGCGCCGCGCAAGGCCATGCATCTTGCCGAGCAAGGCGGAGAGCTGCGGATGATCACCACCGATGGGCGTCGCGACTATACCGACCTGATGCAGGATTTCATCACCCGCACCATGCCCTCTCTGGCGCCGTTGCGGGGCTATATCCTGATGGCCAAATCCCCCAGTTGCGGCATGGAGCGCATTCGCGTCTATAACGACGATGGCAATGTGCAGCACCGTGATGCCAGTGGCCTGTTTGCCGCAGCCCTGCAGACCCACTATCCGCTCATGCCCCTGGAAGAAGAGGGCAGGCTCAACGACGACACCCTGCGGGAAAACTTTATCGAGCGGGTGTTCCTCTACGACGACTGGTGCCAGCTCCGCGAGCAGGGGCTCACCGCCCAGCGTTTGATCGACTTCCACAGTCGGCACAAATTCCAGCTGTTAGCCCACTGCCAGAAAACGTACCGCCAGCTTGGGCCTCTGCTCAGCGACCTGAAAAGTCGTCCGCTGGAGGATATCGCCGAGGAATACATCCAGGCCCTGATGGTCGCCATGAAGAAGCGGGTATCGCGAGGTGCACATGTGAATACCTTGCAACACCTGGCGGGTTTTTTGCGTGAGGGTCTCAGCGATACTGACAGGGCGTTGATCAACGAACAGATTGAGGCCTACCTGCGCGAGGAAGTGCCGCTGATTGTGCCCATGACCTTGCTGCGTGGCGGCATGCGCAAGGTGCCGCAGCCGTATCTGGAAAAGCAGGGTTATCTGTCGCCTTATCCGGATGACCTGGGGCTGAGAAACCGGGTATGAGCGACGTGCTGACCATCCAGCAGGCCAGTGAGCAGTGTGGCGTCAACCCGGTCACCCTGCGTGCCTGGGAACGTCGCTATGGCCTGCTGAAGCCGGAGCGCACCGCCAAGGGTCATCGCCGTTACCGATCCGCCGAAGTGGACCAGATCCGGCGCATTGTTCATTGGGTGGAAAAGGGCGTGCCCATCAGCCAGGTGGCGTCCTTGCTGTCAGGGGAGCAGGAGCCGCTGCTGTCAGCGGATAACGGTGTGCCCTGGGCCCAGGCACGCCAGGATGCGTTACTGGCGCTGGAGACCATGAATGGGCGGCGTCTGGAGCAACTGCTCAACAGCCTCCTGGCCGATTACAGCCATGCTCAGGTCATTCGCGAACTCAGCGACCCCCTGCGCGAGCAGCTCGCCGGCAGTCCCTCCCTGTCTGCTCATCTGGCTTTGCTGGAAGCGGTTCTGACCCAGAAGTGGGCCGCCCGTTCCCTGTCTCTGTCACCCAAGCGCCGGGAATTTGGCTGGCTACTGGTGCCAGTGGGGGATGTATTGCCGGCTCTGGAGCTGGCCATGGTGCTGCAGCGACCGTTGTGGTGCTTGCAGCGGGATGTGGACGTGGATGCCTTGAGTGCGCTTCTGGCCGACCGTCAGCCCTGCGGAGTGCTCTGGGTGATTGATCGCTGGCCTACTGCCGGCCAGCGCCAGCGGCTCTGGCCGCAACAGAACCAGCCCTGGCCCGTGGCCTGCTGGGGCAGATTGCTGGAAGCGCCGCCGGCCTCTGTGACCCGGCTCACCGGGGATCGTCAGGCGGTGGCGGAACAATTGTTGGCCCTGGAAGGGGATAGAGACGTTTTATGAATCTGCTCTGGTATCGCAACGATCTACGTATCCACTCACACCGTGCCTTGCAGCAGGCGCTGGAGCGGGATGAACCGGTTATTGCCGTCTATTTTCTCTGTGAGCAGCAATGGGACAATCACGATGTGGCGCCCCTGCGTCGCTGGTATGTGCTGCAAAGCCTGCTCGAATTGGGCGATGCCCTGGCAGAGCGGGGTGTGGATCTGCATGTGCTGGACGCCGGCGACTTTGCCGCCGTGCCCGGGCTCCTGGCGGACTTTGTGGGGGAGCACGGCATTGAACGTCTCTTCTGCAGCCGCGAGTACCCGCTTAACGAACTGAACCGGGACCGAGCGGTGGCCCAGGCGCTAGAGCCGCTGGGGGTACAGATAACCGGCTTTGATGACAGCGTGCTGGTGCCCCCGCGGACCCTGAACACCGGTAAGGGGACGCCATACACGGTTTTCAGCGCCTTTAAAAAACGCTGGGATGTGTGGCTCGACAGCCACTTCGAGCCTGTGGCCGCATTGCCTGCAGCTGGCGCCGGTAACGGCCGCTTTGTGGGCAAAGGGGGTGTGGAAAGTGCTCTCAAGAAGATGACAGTGCCTGACTCCCTGACCCGTCACTGGCAACCGGGCGAGGCTGCGGCACTGAAACAACTGGATGATTTTGCCGAGCATCATCTGGCCGGTTATCGCAAGCATCGCGATTTCCCTTCGCAACCGGCCACCAGTGCCCTGTCAGCAGCGCTGTCTGCGGGCACGCTGTCGCCGGCCAGTTGCTACCGGGCGGCCGCCCTGGCCATGGCCGATGCGGGCGCCCGGGACGGGGCCGCTTGCTGGATCGGCGAGCTTGCCTGGCGGGACTTTTATCGCCAGATCATGGCCCGTTTCCCCCGGGTCAGTCGCGGTGGTGCGTTTCGGCCGGAAACCGAGTTGCTGCAGTGGTCCCAAGACCCTGACCTGTTCCAGGCCTGGTGCGAGGGTCGCACCGGCTACCCGCTGGTGGACGCGGCCATGCGGCAATTGGTGGCCACTGGCTGGATGCATAATCGCCTGCGCATGGTGACGGCCATGTTCCTCAGCAAGCATCTGTGGCTGGACTGGCGGCTTGGGGAGCGTTTTTTCATGCAGCATCTGATTGACGGAGACTTTGCCGCCAACAATGGTGGCTGGCAGTGGAGTGCGTCCTCCGGTACCGACGCGGTGCCGTATTTTCGCGTCTTCAACCCTGTCCGCCAGAGCCAGCGTTTCGATGCGCAGGGCGAGTTTATTGCCCGCTGGGTGCCGGCATTGCGCGAGCTGGATAACAAGACCGTCCACGAACCCTGGAAACAGCCTTTACTGGCGCCTGACTATCCGCCGCCGGTGGTACCCCATGCCGGTGTGCGCGAGCGGGTCACCGAGGCCTTCAAGGCCGCCAAGGCCCAGTACGACGACGGTCCCCACAGTCCCACTAGCAAAAAGGAACAGGCATGAGTCAGCGTATTGCCATCGTCGGCGCCGGTATCAGCGGCCTTACCGCCGCCTGGTATCTGTCCAGAGATCATCAGGTGGACGTCTTCGAGGCCAACGATTACCTCGGTGGCCACACCTGTACCGTGCCGGTGAGCCGGGAGCATGGTGACTACGCCATTGATGTGGGCTTCATTGTGTTCAATGACCGCACCTACCCCAACTATCTGCGTCTGCTGGATGAGCTGGGCCTGCAGGGCCAGCCTACGGCGATGGGATTTGCCGTCAGCGACCAGCGCAACGGACTGGAGTATTCCGGTGATGGGCTGGGCGGGATTTTTGCCCAGAAGCGCAATATTCTGAGCCCATCCCACTGGCGCTTTATCGGCGACATCCTGCGTTTCAATCGCAATGCTCCCGGGTTGCTGGACAGCGAGGCGGGGGAAATGCCGCTGGGTGAATACCTGCGCCGGCATGGTTATGGGGAGCGCTTCTGTCGTGATTATATTCTCGCCATGGGCGGGGCCATCTGGTCCTGTTCCCTGGAACAGATGGAAGTGTTCCCGGCAAAGTTCTTTATTCGCTTTTTCCAGAATCATGGTCTGCTGTCGCTCACCAACCGGCCCCAGTGGTATGTGGTGCCGGGGGGCTCCAATCAGTATGTGCAGCCCCTGGTGGAACAGTGTTCAGCCCGTTTTCACACCCGTTCAGCGGTGAGTGCGGTACGCCGCCATGAGCAGGGTGTCACTCTCACGGTGAACGGTGAACAGCAAGAGTTTGATCAGCTGATCCTTGCCTGCCATAGCGATCAGGCCATGGCGCTGCTTGACGATCCGGATAGTCGCGAGACCGATTGCCTCTCCCGGCTCGGTTATCAGGATAATGAGGTGGTGTTGCACACGGATATTCGTTTGTTGCCTCGCCGGCAGCGAGTCTGGTCAAGCTGGAATGCCCTGCTGTTCGATGACGATCAGGAGCGTGTACAGGTCACCTATGACATGAATATTCTGCAAGGCATCCAGGCACCGGAAACCTTCTGCGTGACCCTGAATGCAACGGACAAAATTGATCCGGAAAAAATCATCGCCCGCTATGACTTTGCCCACCCCCTGTTTACTCCGGATACGGTGGCAGCCTGTGAAACCCTACTGGCGGGCAATGGCGAAAGGCGCACCTGGTATGCCGGCGCCTGGTGCCGCAATGGTTTCCATGAAGACGGCGTGGTGTCGGCCCTGGACGTGGTACGGGCATTGTCCCCGGAGTCTGCCCCGTGATTACCCAGGCGATAGCAAGGGGCAAGGTATGGCACCAGCGTCTGGTGCCGTTCCGTCATGGCTTTCACTACCCATTGTGGATGGTCTGGTGTGATCTGACGGAAGTAGACGCCATGCTGGCCCGGCATCCGGCCTGGGGCCGACGCTGGCGGCCGGTGGTGTTTCGCGACAGCGATTTTGTGGATGCGCGCCCGGATAACCTGAATGACAAGGTGCGTGAAAAAGCCCTGGAGCTGGGTCTGGATTGGCAGGCGGGCAGGGTAGTGATGCTGGGCCAGTGGCGGACCCTGGGGACGCTGTTCAATCCTCTGGTGCTGTACCTGCATTTTTCCGGGGACAGTGACCAGCCGGACAGCATGCTGGCGGAAGTGCAGAATACCCCCTGGCGGGAGCGGCATTTCTATCCGCTGAACCTGCAAAAAAACGAACAGGGGGATTGGGTAGTGAGCCACCCCAAGGCCTTCCATGTGTCGCCCTTTCTGCCGATGGCGCTGGACTACCACTGGCATCTTCACGTGGCCTTACCCGGGTTGCGCCTAATGTTGGAAGACAGAAAGGAAGATCAGGTCGTGTTTGTGGCTGGGCTGCAGCTGGACCTGAAAGACGCCGGCAAAGGTAACATGGGGTCGGTGATCTTCCGCTTCGGTGCCCAGGGCGTGGCGACAATGCGTGCCATTTACTGGCAGGCATTCCGGCTCTGGCGCAAGGGGGCGAGATTTCATTCTCACCCCGGCAAAAACAGTAACAATCAGTACGGAGATTGACCGCATGCTGTCTGGCGAAAAAGCCACAACAAACCAACTACAACACAGTGTGACAATCAGCTGGCCACAGTCCGTGGCTCGCAAGTTGGTGCTGGCTAGGCTCAATGCCCTGCCCAATGGCGCTCTCCGTATCCACGAACCCGGTGGCAATCAGGTCATTCTCGGCAGCAATTCCCACAGCGAAGCGGCCACTATTCGTCTGCGTGACTGGCGCACCTATACCATGATGATGAGTGGTGGTGCCCTGGGCGCAGCAGAGGCCTACATGGAGAAAGGCTGGGATAGCCCGGATCTGGTAGCAGTGATCCGTTACTTTGCTGCCAACGTGGACGCCATGAAATCCCTGGAAGGCGGCATGGCACTGTTGTCCCGGCCTGCCCTGAAAATGCTGCACCGCTATAACCGTAATTCCCTGCAGGGTTCACGTCGCAACATCTCTGCCCACTATGATCTGGGCAACGATTTCTTCAGCCTGTTTCTCGATCGCAGCATGATGTACTCCAGTGCAGTGTTTCCCCGCCGGGACGCCACGCTGGAAGAGGCCTCCGACTACAAGCTGGAAAAAATCTGCCAGTACCTGTCACTGACTCCAGGCATGACCTTGCTGGAAATTGGCACTGGCTGGGGTGGTCTTGCCATTCATGCGGCCAAGCATCATGGCGCTCAGGTCACCACTACCACCATTTCCCGGGAGCAGGCTCGCCATGCCCGTGAAAGGGTTCAGGCTGAGGGCCTTGAGGACAAAGTGACGGTGCTGGAAGAGGATTACCGGGAGCTCACCGGTCAGTATGATCGGGTGGTCTCCGTGGAGATGATCGAAGCGGTGGGGGCGGAGTTTCTGCCGGGCTATTTTCAGGTGCTCGGAGAAAGGCTCAAACCGGATGGCAAACTGGTATTGCAGGCCATCACTGTGCCGGATCAGCGCTACGAGCATGCCCGCAAGCAGGTCGACTTCATCAAACGCTATATTTTCCCCGGTGGCTTCCTGCCCAGCGTGTCGGTGATGTGCCAGCATCTGACTGAGCATACCCGCATGGTCGCCACGGAACTCCATGATATCGGCCACGACTACGCCCTGACCCTGCATCACTGGCGCCAGCGCTTTCTGGCGACCTTGCCGAAAGTCCGTGAACTGGGCTTTGACGAGCGCTTTATCCGTATGTGGGATTACTACCTGTGTTACTGCGAGGGCGCGTTCCTGGAGCGAGCCATCAGTACAGTGCATCTGGTGGCTGCCGGTCCCGACTATCGTCCGACATCTTGAAAAGCCGCCCGTCCGGGCGCATTTTAACGCTTAAGGGTATCTACGTGGCGCCGCGCCGGCGCCACGTTGTGGTATTATGCCCGCCCTGATTTTCTGGTTATTACCTAAGTTGTTGATATCAGGGGGAAACCCCAGGCGGTGAAGCCAATGACTGCAGAGGCACAAGCACTGGTACAGGCCCACCTGGCCAAGGTGGTACACGAGGACTCGCTCAGCGAGGAACAGCGTGCATCCTACCGCCAGCGCATTAAGGAATTGCTACACCAGCGCGATGCGGTACTGGTGGCCCACTACTATACGGATCCTGAAATCCAGTCCCTGGCGGAAGAGACCGGTGGCTGTGTGTCCGACTCCCTGGAAATGGCCCGCTTCGGCAAGGAGCATCCGGCGTCCACCCTGATCGTGGCCGGGGTCAAGTTCATGGGCGAGACCGCCAAGATTCTCAGCCCGGAAAAAAGCGTTTTCATGCCGACCCTGGAAGCCACCTGCTCGCTGGATATCGGTTGTCCCGAGGACGAATTTGCCGATTTCTGTGATCAGCATCCGGATCGCACCGTGGTGGTGTACGCCAATACCTCGGCGGCCGTGAAAGCCCGGGCCGATTGGGTAGTCACATCCTCCATTGCGGTAGAGCTGATTGAGCATCTGGACCGCAACGGCGAAAAAATCCTCTGGGCCCCGGATAAGCACCTGGGCAGCTATGTGCGCGACAAGTCCGGTGCCGATGTACTGTGCTGGGATGGCGCCTGCATCGTGCACGAGGAATTCAAGGCCAAGGGGCTGCAGGATCTGAAAGCGGCCTACCCGGAAGCTGCCATTCTGGTACACCCGGAGTCACCGGCCCCGGTGGTGGAAATGGCGGATGTGGTGGGCTCTACCTCGCAGCTGATCAAGGCTGCCTGCGAGATGGATAACGACACCTTCATTGTCGCCACGGATAAAGGCATCTTCTACAAGATGCAGCAGCTTGCTCCTGGCAAAACCTTCCTGGAGGCGCCCACTGCCGGCTCCGGTGCCACTTGCCGCAGCTGTGCCCATTGCCCGTGGATGGCCATGAACGGCCTGCAGAACATGTTGGCGGTGCTGGAAGACAACAATGGCATGGGCCAGGAAATTTTCGTGGATCCTGCCTTGGCGGAAAAGGCCATGGTGCCACTCAACCGCATGCTGGATTTCGGCAAGTCGCTGAAGTCGTAAGGACACGACAATTGAAAAAGGCGGCACACGGTGCCGCCTTTTTCATAGGACCTGCCCTGTGCTTGTCTCGTTGGAGCTTTGCAAGCAAGGCTCCAACGGGTCGGCTTAATGCCCCAAAGTCTCAGAACCTCTCTTCCGATAATCTCTTCATGGTTTGCAGCCGGCCATTGAGTTTGCTGTACAGCGCAAAGTCATTTTCCGCATCCCGCAAGGCGTATTCCATCTGTTGCATCGCCTGTTGGTCCCTGCCACGCAGGAACTGGCTTTCTGCCCGTGCGTGAAGGGCACGAATTTTGTCACCGCTGTTGCCATAGGCATCGGCGGCCAGATCCCAGATATACGGGTTGTTGGGGCGGTCTCCCAATAGCGGCTTGAGTAGCGGCAATGCCCTGGCCGGTTGCTCACTGCGCAGTAGTGCCTTGCTCAGCAAAATGGATGCCGGGTAATTGTTCGGTGACAGATCCAGTACCCGCTCCGCCTGGCTGATGGCCGCGTCGTAGTTGCCTTCGTCCATTGCTACTTCCACCAGACCCAGCCGGAACCACAGCTGGTCCGGGTGTTCTTCGGCGAGTGCCTTCATGATTTCCCTGGCCTGGTCATAGTGGTCAGCACGCAGATAACTCAGCGCCAGTCCATAGCGGGCGGCCTGCAGGCCCAGAGCATTGCGTTCGTTGCTGTATTGGCGGAAATGGTCGATGGCATGGTCTTCGCCTTGAATGAAGGCCGCCTGTAGTCGTGCCTGTACCAGCAGGAAATGGACGGATGGAGCGAGCCTTGGGGTAGGTAGGGAGCGCGCCCTGGATCGGCTGTCGGCAATACGGCTTTCTGTGACCGGGTGGGTGAGCAGAAACTCGGGCGGATCCCCGGAAAAGCGCTGGCTGTTGTGCATGCGTTCGAAGAAGCGGGGCATGGCATCCGGGTCCATGCCGGCGGCGACCAGGGTCTGCATGCCCACCCGGTCCGCTTCCCGTTCGTTCTGGCGGGAGTAGGCCAGCTGCGCCTGGATAGCGCCGGCCTGGGTGGCAGCGATACCTGCCATGCCGGCTTCACCATCACCGGCAATGGCGACTGCCAGACTGGCCAGCATGGCGGCCAGCACGGCGGTGTTCATCTTTTTCGAGTCCAGATAGCGGCGGGCAAAATGCCGCTGGCTGACGTGGGCAATTTCGTGGGCCACCACGCCGCCAACTTCTCCTTCGTCGCGGGCATTGAGGAATAGCCCGGCGTTGAGCCCGATGACCCCGCCGGGTACCGCAAAGGCGTTGATCTGGCGGCTGTTGATGACCACGATGTCGAGATTGGGTTCTTTCAGGTCGCTGTAGGACGCGAGCCGGTAGACAAGGCTTTCCACATACTCCTGCACTAGGGGGTCGGACATGATCGAGGTCTGCCCGCGCAGGCCGCGCAGCCAGCCGCGACCCAGCCGGTACTCTTGGTCGGCGGACATCAGTGCGGCGGTGGGATCACCCAGAACCGGAAGATCGTCATTGGCGCTGGTCGCTGCCAGCGTGCAGCAAGTCAACAACAAGACGGTGCGTAACAAAAACTTCAAGTAAGATGCTCCCGTAAGTATTCGTGCAAGTCGGCACAACCCCACCCTTATTCCGTTGCCGGGTTGTGACTATAATGCAGCTAGAGCCGCAACGAATGAAGCCGCCTGTATGAGCGACCAGCCTATCGACCTGCAGATTGATGCCTCCAGCCTGCAATGTCCCATGCCGTTGTTGAAGACCCGGCAGGCGCTGAGACATCTCAAACCGGGGCAGCTGCTGGAGGTGATCGCCACCGATGCGGCTTCCGCCGATGACATTCCTGCCTATTTGAGACAATCCTGCCACGAGCTGGTTCGCATGGGCGAAAATAAGGGCCACTATGCCTTTGTGATTCGCCGTGGCGAACAGGAGAGCTGATGTTACGTATTCTCAAAAACTGGTCCGAACGGTACTTCTCCGACGAGGAGGCAGTATATCTTCTTGTGGTATTGCTGACCGCCGGGCTGGTGATTCTGTTTTTCGGTGGCATGTTGGCGCCGGTGCTTGCCTCGATCGTGATCGCCTACCTGATGCAGGGGCTGGTTTCCGGGCTGGAACGCCACGGCATGCGTCGTCTGCTGGCGGTGAACCTAGTTTTTACCCTGTTCCTGGGCCTTTTGATCGCTACCCTGGTGGTGCTGTTGCCCATGGTCTGGCGACAGACCTTGCTGCTGGTGCAGGACCAGTTGCCGTATCTGCTCAAGAATGGGGAGACCTGGCTTAGACAGTTGCCGGAACATTATCCGGAAGTGATCTCCATGGAGCAGGTCAATTCCATCGTGGCGGTGATTCAGCGCCAGGTGGCGGAAGCAGGGCAGGGGGTATTGACCCTGTCGCTGGCGTCCATTCCCAACCTGGTGGAGGTGATGGTCTTCCTGGTGTTGCTGCCCTTGTTGGTGTTCTTTTTCCTCAAGGATCGAGAAACCATCATCAACTGGCTGATGCGTTTCCTGCCCCGTCGGCGCCGAATTCTGGATCATGTCTGGCATGAGATGGATGATCAGATTGCCAACTATGTGCGCGGCAAGGCCATCGAGATCCTGCTGGTAGGCAGTGCCACCTTTATCGCTTTCCTGCTGCTGGGCATGCATTACACCGTGTTGCTGGCGGTGCTGGTAGGGTTGTCTGTGGTAGTGCCCTATATTGGCGCCACTGTGGTAACACTGCCGGTGGCAGCAGCAGCCTATGTGCAGTTTGGCTGGAGCGGGGATTTTGCCTTGGTGATGGTGATTTACGGCGTCATCCAGTTTATCGATGGCAATATTCTGGTGCCGTTGCTGTTCTCGGAAGCGGTAAATCTTCACCCCGTGGCGATCATTACCGCTATCCTGCTTTTCGGCGGGATGTGGGGACTATGGGGTGTGTTCTTTGCCATCCCCCTGGCCACGTTGATCAAGGCGGTGATCAATGCCTGGCCCAGTCAGGCTGACTATCCGGACACCGCAGAGCAGAAGGGGCAGGCGGACTGATAGCGGTCAAGGGGCGCGGTTGCGCCCCTTGTTATGCAGAGGCTCCCTAGATTCCCAGTTCGTCCAGCTCTGCCAGCAGATCCTCGTGATGGCTCTTGGTTTTGAACTTGTCCATTACCTTCAGCAGCTTGCCGTCCTTGCCGACGATAAAGGTAGTACGGATGAGCCCCATGAATTCCTTGCCCATGAACTTCTTCATTCCCCAGCAACCATATTTCTCCGCGGTGGCGTGGTCCTCATCGGACAATAGGGTGAAGTTCAGATCATGCTTGTCGATAAACTTGGGCAAACGGGCAACCGGGTCCGGGCTGATGCCAAACACGACCACGCCACGTTTTTCCAGCTCAGCCCTGGTATCGCGAATGCCGCAGGCCTGGGTGGTACAACCCGGGGTGAGCGCTCTGGGGTAGAAGAAAATCACCACCGGGTTCTTGCCCTTGAAGGATTTCAGTTCAACCGGATTGCCGTCCTGATCGGGCAGTTTGAAGTTGGGTGCCAGATTACCAATCTTGGGATGTGCCATATCGAGTCCGTTTCTCTTTCATGCTGTTGATGGTTTTACCGTGCGGCGGTGCTTAGCGTTTCGGCGTCATGGTGGCGTCCAGATTGCGCGCCTCGCAGAAGTCCAGGAAGGCCTCGCGTAATTCGGCCACTGATTGTTCCGCGTTCATGCTCAGCACCAGGTGAAGGCTGAACATGCGGGTGCCGGTGTGGGGAGCGGCATAGGTGCCGGTATGCAGATCATCGATGTTGATGCTGCGCCGGGAAAAGAAATTGGCAATTTCATGGACGATGCCCGGATTGTCCATGGCGACCACTTCCACCTCGTAGGGCAGGGCTCGGGCCTGCAGATCACGTGGGCGGGTACGTTTCAGGGTGATCAGCAGGTCCAGTTCGCTGGCCAGGTTGTCCCGCTCCGCTTCCAGTCGGTCCAGGGTGGCGTCACTGCCGGACACCAGCATCAGTACGGCAAACTCGCCGCCCAGCACCGTCATGCGAGAATCGAGGATGTTGCCGTTGTGTTGCAGTACTGCCCGGGAAAGGGACTCCACGATGCCTGGGCGGTCTGAACCCAGGGCCGAGATAACGATGAGTTGTTCCATGATGCGCTCCGCAGGCATTGTCGTCTTGTTTGGTGAGAGTTTAGAGGTTGCAGGTTTTTTCTGCACGGGTGCAGGTGTCAGGCATCTGGCGTCCAGCGTTTTCGAGGTTTACCATAGCGCCCTCAACAGGCTGCTGAACAACCCGTTGCATGCTCTGCGAGGCCTGAAGGGTGCAGCTGTTGTGTTTTGTCGCAACGGACAGGGTGGTTCCCTTTCCTAGCGACAAAGCGCAGCAGATGGGCCCTTCAGTCATCGCCCTTCGGGGCTTCCAGGCTGGCCCGCACTCGTTGTTGCCATTTCTCGATGGATGGACATACACCATTCAAAATGGCGCCTAGATTGCGAGCCAGCCTGAAAGCCAGAGCGCGCAACGGGTTGTTCAGCAGCCTGTGTACCCGACGACAGGGTCCGGTGCACCGGAATAATCGCGATTGCGCCGATTGGCGTAAAACAGGAGACAGGCATGATCCGTGGCAGCATTGTAGCGCTGGTAACCCCCATGCGCGCAGACGGAGCAGTGGACTGGGAGCGTTTACGCGCCCTGGTGGACTGGCATGTGGAGCAGGGCACCCACGCCATTGTGGCGGTGGGCACCACGGGCGAATCCGCCACCCTGGGTTTTGAAGAGCACGACAGCGTGATCCGTGAGGTGGTGGCCGCGGCCAAGGGCCGCATCCCGGTGATCGCCGGTACCGGGGCCAACAACACCGAAGAAGCCATCCGCCTGACCCGTGACGCCAAACGTGACGGCGCTGATGCCTGCCTGTTGGTAACGCCTTACTACAACAAGCCGCCGCAGGAAGGCCTCTACCAACATTACCTGGCGGTGGCCCGGGCGGTGGATATTCCGCAGATCCTCTATAACGTGCCCGGCCGTACTGCCTGTGATCTGTTGCCGGAAACCGTGGAGCGGCTGAGCAAGGTGCCCAACATCATTGGCATCAAGGAAGCTACCGGTAACCTGGAACGGGCCCGTGAAATCCGCGAGCGTTGCGGGGATGACTTCATGCTCTACTCCGGTGACGACGCCACGGCCATGGATTTCATCCTGGCGGGCGGTCATGGCGATATCTCGGTGACCGCAAATGTGGCCCCTGCCAAGATGGCGGCCATGTGTGAAGCGGCCCTGGCAGGTGACGCGGACCAGGCCCGTGTATTAAATGCGGAACTTGAGCCCCTGCATCGTGATCTGTTTATTGAAGCCAGTCCGATCCCGGTGAAATGGGCACTGTATGAAATGGGCCTGATTGATCTTGGTATTCGCCTGCCGTTGGTGTCGCTGTCAGAAGCGGCCCAGCCGCGGTTGCGTGAGACCATGCGTCAATGCGGCCTGCTGGAGGTTAAATGAAGAAAGCGGCGTTAGCGCTCGCCCTGATGGTATCCGCAGCATCCGGCTGTAGCTGGTTGCCGGACAGCAGCCTGAATTATCGCAATGCGCAAATGCTGGAGCCTATCCAGGTTCCTGAAGACGGCGTATTCATCGGCGAGCAGCCGCTTTATGCAGTCCCGCGTCAGGAAGAACGCCTGGTGGGCCGTGGTGAAGACGAGAAGCGCTTTGAGGTGCCTAAACCGCCCCAGCTGGTGGTTCTGGGTGGCTCTGACGAGGAAGAATCACAGCAACCGGCCCCCAAGGATGCGTCCTCGAAGGCGATTCTGGCCCGTGATGGTAACGGCTATCCGATTATCATGATGTCCACCCGCTTTGCCTGGGCTTGGGAGTATGTGGGCGACGCCCTGGGTAACACCGATCTGAAGATCAGCGACCGGGACCGTGAAGTGGGTATTTATTACCTGAAGGTGCCTGAGCGCTATACCCTGGGTGCCAAGACCGCGCAATTGAAGCTGAGTCATACCACCAATGGTATTCAGGTGGCGGTATTGAATGAAGAAGGCACCGCGCTGGTGGAAAAGACCCCGGGCCAGGCCATTCTTGAACGCATTTTTGAAGAACTGAATTAAGTATCATGAAGCTGGCATCCCTGGGCAGTGGCAGTAAGGGTAACGCCACCCTGGTGGAAGCGGACGACACCCTGGTGTTGATCGACTGCGGGTTTACCGTCAAGGAAACCGAGCAGCGACTGGCAAGATTGGGGCTGGCTGCGGATCAGCTCAGTGCCATTCTGGTAACCCATGAGCACGGCGACCATATCCGCAGTGCCGGGGCGCTGGGCCGCAAGACCGGTTGCCCGGTCTACAGTTCCTTTGGCACCGCCAGCGCGGTGCAGGGCAAACGCACCAGTCTCAGCGGTGCAAACTGGCAGGAAGTACGGCCGGGGCGTGCCTTTACTGTAGGGGCGTTGCAGATTCTTCCGGTCCTGGTGCCCCATGATGCCCGCGAGCCCTGCCAGTACCGCTTTACCTGGCAGGGCCGTACCCTGGGCGTGCTCACTGATCTGGGGGCCATTACTCCCCATGTGGTAGAGGCCTATCAGGATTGTGATGCGCTGGTGCTGGAATGCAATCATGACGCGCAGATGCTGGTCCACGGTCCCTATCCGCCGTCGTTGAAACGGCGCGTCGGTGGTATGTTGGGGCATCTGAGCAATGATCAGGCTGCAGCGCTGCTGCGCCAGGCCAATGTGGATCGCCTGCAGCATCTGGTGTTGTCGCACCTGAGTGAACAGAACAACACGTCCCGGCATGCACTGGATGCCATTGAGCGGGTAGTGACCCGCGGGCGTGAACGAATTGGCGTTGCCAGCCAGACGGAAGGGTTTGGCTGGCTGCAAGTACATTAATACTGACCCGAGTAAAGGCCTTTCCATGGAAAAACGCGACGAGTTGTATGCCGGCAAAGCCAAGTCTGTGTACACCACCGATGACGCGGACAAACTGATCATGCTGTTCCGCGACGACACCTCGGCCTTTGACGGCAAGAAGAAAGAGGCGCTGGCGCGTAAGGGAGCGGTGAACAATCAGTTCAATGCTGCCATCATGGAAAAGCTCAAGGCGGCGGGCATTCCCTGTCACTTCGAGCAGATGCTGTCGCCGGTGGAATCGCTGGTGAAAAAGCTGGACATGATTCCGGTGGAGTGCGTGGTGCGTAACATTGCCGCCGGCTCTATCTGCCGCCGCCTGGGTGTGGAAGAAGGTCTGGAACTGACTCCGCCCACGTTCGAATTCTTTCTCAAGAATGATGATCTGGGTGACCCCATGGTCAACGACTTCCATATCCGCAGTTTCGGCTGGGCCACCGATGAGCAGGTGGCACAGATGAAAACCCTGACTTTCCAGGTTAACGAGGTGCTTAAGCAGCTGTTCCTGGACGGTGGCATGTTGCTGGTGGATTACAAACTGGAATTCGGCGTGTTTAATGGTGAAGTACTGCTGGGCGATGAATTCAGCCCCGACGGTTGCCGGCTGTGGGATAAGAACACCCGCGAAAAGCTGGACAAGGATCGTTTCCGCCAGGGCCTGGGTGGCGTGGTGGAAGCCTATGAAGAAGTGGGGCGTCGATTGGGGATGCAGTTTCAATACTGATTCACGGCGTCTGGTACACGTTCGAACAACACCCTGAAGAATAATAAGGAGCAACTATGAAATCGGTAATGCGTCTGGCGGCGGTGGGCCTGCTGGCAGCCACCCTGAGCGGCTGTTTCCTCACTAAACTGGCAACGACTCCCATGCGACTGGTGGGTGCCGCTGGCTCCGTGGTGGGCGCCGTGCTGTCGATTATTCCGGTAGCCGGCAACGCCGCGGATGAAGCGCTGGAAAAAGTGGATGGGGCCATCGATTCCACCGCTGACAGCATCGACAAAATTCCGCTGTAATACTGGCCCCAGGGCCCCGCGAACGACGGGCCTGGGGTTTGCGTCCTTGTAATCCGCGGGGGGGTTGTGAAAAATACAGTCTCCCTGGCCCGCTTGCGGCCTGACCAGGCGTAAACAGCCCTGGCTCAATAACAACAATAACCGGAGTTCGCCATGCACCGCTGGCTACTATCCTTCCTCATGCTCATGCCTGTGCCGGCTGTGGCAGATGACCTGCTAATCGGCCTGGGCTACCTCAATGGTCTCGCCGGGTTGAACCTGGAGTGGGCCACCGAACACAACAGTTTCTACGCCATGCCGTCCGTATACCTGGATTCTGGTGGTTTGGACACTGATGAGCCTCGCTGGGTGGCGGGCTGGCGCCATAAGATGGAGCGCGGCCTGATGTCCGAGAACGGTTTCTACACCGGCCTGATGGCGGGGGACCTGGGTGGCGAGAGCCACTATGAGCGCCTCGGTGTCGGAGTGGAACTGGGCCACCAGTGGGTCAAACCCTATTCTCGCTGGACCGTCAGTGCGGCGGTAGGAGCCATTGAAGCTTTGGATTGTGACGAATACGAAGTGGCGTTTCGCTGCGATACCGAAGAAGAGCGCGATAATAACGACCTGGATGTAGAGCCGGTCGTCGTGCTGGGTATCAGCTTCAGTCTGCGGCGCTGATCCCCGAACCTTCCTGTGTTTTTTCCTTTGCAAGTGGCTGTGGTGGCTTAATAAAGCCGCCAGGGCGCTTGCATTTTTCTGTTTGCTCCGATTCAGGGCAAGAGTTTTGCACAGCGTTTAACCGTTTCTCAGACCTTGTGTGAATGTTCTTGTCTAACTTGTTGATTTGCGGTGAGTGATTGATAAGTTGCTGTTTCTAAAGGCTTTAACAAAACGGCCATTTTTTCATCATTCTGGGGAAAGGGTAGGAAAAATCGGCGCTGGCGGAAGTTCCTGACAGTCTATGCACAAAGTTATCCACAGATGTTGTGAGTAACTTTTTTGCTCAACACAGTGGCGGCAAACCGTGTTGACATGGCGCTAGTCGCGCATTCACATTGCCGCGTATGCGGCAAACAAGACACCGCTGCTCAGCGCCTCAGCATGGGAAGGGGTCGCCAGGGTTGGCTGAGCAATTGCTGGCCGCTGAGCTTGAGTAGCAGGCGATGAAAACCCACGTTGGGGAAGGCCCGTTTGATCAGCCGAACCCGGGTCATGGGGACGCCGAAGCGCATCAGGCCCAGACTCACATCGATCCAGTCTGCGCGTCGAAACACTTCGGCCAGGTTTGTCGGGTCGTCGTGATAGCGGCTGATCTTATGATGATTCAGGATCATGGCGCGCACCATGGCACGGTGGTGACCCAGTTTCTGCTCTTCCAGATAATGTTCCGCCAGGCGGGCAGAGGGCTGTAGATAATCGAACGTCCCGGCCAGCCAAATGCCGGCATCGTGGAAGAAAGCGGCAACTTCCAGGGCTTCCTGTTCCTGGTCGTCCAGTGTCTTCTGTGCGGCCACCAGATTGACAAGACGGTAGACATGGTTGCGGTAAGGAGTCTGCTGCTTTCCGAAGCGTTCCGTGTACTGATCAAAGAGTGAGTCCACACGGGGTAATTGCGTAATCAGGTCTGGGGACATCCTGTGTACCTGGTGATTCTTTATTGTTGTGCCCGGAGGCAGCCTTTCTCTTTCATAGTGGCCAGTAATACCGCTGAAATCCAGAGGAGTAGGGAAAAATTGCGAGCGTGGACACATCTTGTTGCTGGTGATTGTAGGCAATTGGTTTCCCGCTATTGGAGCTCGGGCACCCTTGTTCTATAGTCAGACAAGAATTTTGGGATTGTTCAACAAGCAATGGGGCTGTAGCTGTACCGGCGGCGATTGCGGTGCGGAAACAGAGCATGCTGTTGAACGCTGCAAGAGATCCCTCTAAGGAGTACCCGTGAGCTTCAAAGCCAAAGAAAGCCTTTCCGAGCAGATTGCCCAGCACTTGGCCAAGCAGATTATCCATGGTGACATGCTGGCCGGTGATCGTATCCAGGAGCTGCGTGTGGCCGGCGAGCTGGATGTGAGCCGTGGCTCCGTCCGCGAGGCCCTTCTGATCCTGCAGCGTCGCCAACTGATCGATATCCTGCCGCGCCGCGGGGCGGTGGTGAAGGAAATGTCCGAAGCCCATGTGCGCAGCCTCTATGAGGTGATGCAGGTGTTGCTGGGGTTGGTGATCCGCAAGGCCATCAAGGTGGTGCGAGAAGAGGATTTGGATGCTTTTATCGAGCTGGTTCATGGTCTGCAGGTGGCGGCGGAAGAACGGGATCTGGATGCTTTCTTTGTGCTCAGTTTCCAGTTCCTTGAGCATGCCTACCCGTTTGCCCGCAATGTGTTCGTGGAAGACATCCTTATCAACATGCAGCCGGCCATGCAGCGGGCCTATTTCATGGCCCTGCACCTGGAAGCCGACGAAGTGAAGGAATGCCTGTCGTTCTTCAAGGCCCTGGTGGAAACCATCTTCCGCCGGGATGTTCGCTCGGCGCTGGAAATCATCCGGGAGTTCGCCGAGCACCAGTCGGAGCTGGTGGAGGAATCCATCACCCGCGCCCGCCAGATCGAAACCGCCTGGGGGTCTCGCCGGCGCAAATAAATTGACCCTTGCCCTGCGCGGCCAAGCTGCATAGAATTGCCACCCTCTTCAGGTACATGGCACTGGACATTGCCCTGGAGGTTGCCATAGAACCGTAGCTCAGTTGGTTAGAGCGCCGCCTTGACATGGCGGAGGTCGGCGGTTCGAATCCGCCCGGTTCTACCAAGATTCAGGAAAAAGGGTTTGTCGCAGCGATGTGGCAAACCCTTTTTTCGTTTAGCCCCTTTTTCACGCCGCCCTGTAGAATACCGACACCCTGGAGCCAACGAGAACGTTGGAATGCCTGACGCCGACTATCTTGGGGCTGCCCGCCCGACACTGATTCTGTATCTGCCTCACCGGCCGAACGGCCTTGAACGGTTACAGCAATATCCTGACGCTGCCGAATTGGTGGCGGCGAACTCCAATCACTGGCGTAAGATCGTGAACTTGCTTGCCAAGGTGGCCTGCCCGGTGGCGCAGGAATGGCGGCATTACCGGGATACGTCCCTGTTCCAGAAAAGCGCACTCTGCTTTGCGCCGGCGCTGGCGATCGGTGAATGCTGGCACTGGATCGGCGGCAAGGACAATCTGCTGCGTTTTAACGGGTTACCGCACAGGGCCCGGCCGCTGGATTGTGCTCCCGGTGTTTCCATAGACGCAGAGCGTCGCTTGTTACTGACCCCTTATCCGGATTATCGCCAGCTCAGTAATGCGTTGGTGGCGCAGTTGCGTCTTTCCCTTGAGGAGCAGGGTTTCTATGGCGAGGCTCGTTCATGAGGCAGCCATATTTTCTCGGATGCCCGCAATGGCAGCACCCGGACTGGAATGGCCGTCTGCCTGCCGGCGGCAGTCCTCTGAGTCGTTATAGCCGGGTGTTCAATAGTGTCGAGGGTAATACCACCTTCTACGCCATGCCGTCATACAGGCAATGTGAACAATGGCGGGCCCAGGTGCCGGAGGATTTCCGGTTCCTGTTCAAGTTTCCCCGACAGATCACTCACGATGGCCTGTTGAAGGGTGTGGGTGGGGAGACGAGAGGGTTTCTGGATCTGCTGGCGCCACTGGCGGATGTGCTCGGGCCCATGTTGCTGCAGCTTCCCGCTGCCTTCGGACCGGAACGGCTGGGGGACTTGTGGCGTTTTGTGGAGACGCTGCCAGCACCGTTTAACTGCACGGTGGAAGTGCGTCACCCGGATTTCTTCGCCAAGGGGGAAGCTGAAGTGGCCCTCAATCGCGGCCTGCGTGAGCGCCATATAGCGCGGGTCTGCTTTGACAGCCGGGCGTTGTTTGCCGCCAGCGCCGACGATGCGGCCACCCGGGAAGCCCAGCGCAAGAAGCCCCGGCTGCCGGTGCATGTGCTGCCGGTGGAGGCGGCGCCGGTGGTGCGTTATGTGGGGCATCCGGACCTGCAGGCCAACCGGCCGTTTCTGGCGCCCTGGGTGGAGCGGGTAGCGAACTGGATAACGGCGGGGGAGCGTCCTTACCTGTTTATTCACATGCCGGACAATGGCGATGCCTTGTCACTGGCATTGCTGTGGCATGAGTTATTGCAGGTTCGAGTGGAGGGGCTGCCTGATCTGCCCATCGATACGATGCAGGCCCAGCCGGGTTTGTTCTAAACGTCGTTGTGCTGTGCGCTGTGGGAAATCCGGTGTTTGACTCCGGAGGATGGAGTAGGAGGTTGCTTGCAGCGAACCGTTCGCGTGCAAGCACGCTCCTACAGTTTCAACGAAGCACCTGCAGGAGCGCCGCTTGAGGCGCGAACGATGACGGACGGAAAAGCGCTTAATTCAACGCGATCAGGGTGTCGTCACGACGACGGCTGTTTTCCGCCCACACCAGCAGGTCGTAGTAGCGGCGGATGTGGCGGACGTAGATCACTGCCTGGCCGCCGCGGGCATTGCCGTAGCGCAGCTGGCCGGCGTAGGCCGGGTTGGCCAGCATGGGCAGACGTTGTTTCACATCCTGCCAGTTGTCCGGGTTGCCACCCTGGCTCTGGGTCAGCACGCGGGCGTCTTCCAGGTGACCGAAGCCCACGTTGTAGGCGGCCAGCGCCATCCAGGTGCGGCTCGGCTCGGGGATCCGCGCCGGGATACGATCGTGGGTGTGGCGCAGGTAGTCGGCGCCAGCCAGGATGCTCTGGGCCGGGTCGGTGCGATCACTGATACCCATCTGGCGAGCGGTGTCGTTGGTGAGCATCATCAGACCCTTCACCCCGGTGGGGGAGATGGCACCCGGATCCCACAAGGATTCCTGGTAGGCCAGGGCAGCCAGCAGGCGCCAGTCAAAGCCGCTGTTGCCTTCCGCCTTGCGGAACAGTTCCTCATAGCGGGGCAGACGATCTTCCAGGTGACGCATGAAGCTGCGTGCGGCATACAGGTTGAACTGTTCCACATGGCCGTAGAAACGGTCTTCCAGCTTGGCGGTAGTGCCGTTGGCCTTGGCCTGAGTCAGGTAGCGCTGGGCAGCCAGGTACAGGCTCTGGTCATCCTTGGGGTTGAACGCCCAAGCCAGCGGCATGTCAGTGGCGGCGGTGTAATCGGCGGTCAGCTCGGGCCACAGGGCACGCTGCAGGGAATAGTTGTTGGAATGGATCAGGGTGTAATCCACCTGGCCGTCTTCCACCAGAGCCAGTAGCTGTTCCGGGCTGGCTTCTTCCACTTCCTGGAATTCCAGGCCCGGATTTTCCAGCTGCGCCTTTACCAGCAGTTCCGCGTGGCTTGAGCCGGCGGCCACGGCTACCCGTTTGCCTGTCAGGTCTTCCATGCCACGGATGCGCGGGGTGTCCAGACGGCGCACCACCAGGGAATCCACTTTCTGATAGTCGGTGGTGAAGTGCAGGCTCTCGCTGCGTTCTGCGGTGGCCACCAGGCCGGCCGCTGCCATATCGGCAGTGCCTTTACGAATGGCATAACGGATATAAGAAGGATCATCGGATTCCAGCATGCGCAGCTCGACGCCCAGGCTGTCGGCAAAGCCCTTGGCCAACTCGTACTCCATGCCGGTGTAACCGTGCTGGTCCTGATAGTAGGTGGTATTGGATGGGCGGGTCATGACCACCAGCTCACCGCGGGTCATTACCCGTTCCATGGCGGTGGGAGTGGGGCGCATGGCGAGCATCATGCCCAGTACGCTGAACAGGGCCAGCGAGGCGAGTAGATGCTTACTGTGTCGAAAGAAAACCGTCATCCTTGGTGTACCTCTGTCAGGTTGTCCAGACAGGTCGATACTGCTACCGCCGACCGGTTAGGGATTGTTTCATCCCCTGCCTGTGATCTATATCACGTAAAAGTGGCGCAACTCTATCAGTGGCAAATGGCTGTTATGTAAAGCTTTGTCGAACAATTGAGCGTTTTATGCACAAATGCGACAAGTCCGGAATAGAGCATTAAATTGCTTATAAGGCGGGTGGCGTAGGTGATTAACCCACGTCGTAGGACAGGGCTGACAAGGATGAAATTGGCCGTCGCAGGAGGCTGCGAGCGGCGGGCAAATCCCGTATCATTGCGACCCTTACTCTCGACCCCCACTAGTAATCATATAAGGCGCACTATGCTGATCCTCTCCGGAAGCCCGGCCCTGTCCGCATTTCGTAAGGAAAAACTGCTGGAGTCCCTGACGGGCATTTCTGCGATCTCTGCCCGTTACGTGCATTTTGTGGCGCTCAAGTCGCCCCTCAGCAATGAGCAGCAACAGGTGCTGGAAGGGCTGTTGCAATACGGCCCCAGCCTGGAAGAGGACGACGTGGATGGGCAGCGCTTTGTGGTGGTGCCGCGCCCGGGCACCATTTCGCCCTGGTCGTCCAAGGCCACGGATATCTGCCACAACGCCGGCCTGACTCAGGTAGAGCGGGTGGAGCGGGGCATCGAATACCGGCTCGCCGGTGCAGGGGAGCGATCCGCCCTGGCGTCAGCCCTGCACGATCGCATGGTGGAAGTGGTGCTGGCAGAGCTGGAAGACGCCGAGGCCCTGTTCTCTCATCACGCCCCCCGCGAGCTGACTACGGTGGATGTGATCGGTGGTGGCCGCGACGCGCTGGAAACGGCCAACAGCGAACTGGGCCTGGCCCTTGCTGATGATGAAATCGACTATCTGGTAGAGCGTTTCACCGCCCTGGGTCGTAACCCATCCGATGCGGAGCTGATGATGTTCGCCCAGGCGAACTCCGAGCATTGTCGCCACAAGATTTTCAACGCGGACTGGACCATTGATGGTGAAGATCAGGAACTCAGCCTGTTCGGCATGATCCGCAACACCTACAACAATGCCCCCGAGGGCGTGCTTAGTGCCTACAAGGACAACTCCTCGGTGGTAGCCGGACCAGTGGCTGACCGGTTCTTCCCCGTCGCCGGTAGTGAAGAGTACCAGTTCGTCAACGAACCGGTGCACCTGCTAATGAAGGTGGAAACCCACAACCATCCCACCGCTATTGCTCCCCATCCGGGTGCGGCCACCGGCTCTGGCGGCGAGATCCGTGATGAGGGCGCCACCGGCCGTGGTTCCAAGCCCAAGGCCGGCCTGAACGGTTTCTCCGTGTCCAACCTGAATATCCCCGGTTTCGAACAACCCTGGGAAAAGCCCTACGGCAAGCCCGGTCGTATTGCGTCGGCACTGGATATCATGATCGAAGGCCCCATTGGCGCGGCGGCGTTCAATAACGAATTTGGTCGTCCTAACCTGTGTGGTTACTTCCGGACCCTGGAAATCCAGGCGCCGGGTGTGAATGGCGATGAACTGCGTGGTTATCACAAGCCGATCATGATTGCCGGTGGCCTGGGCAATATCCGTGATGGCCATGTGGAAAAGAATCCGATTCCTGCCGGTGCCAAGATCATCGTGCTGGGCGGTCCGGCCATGCTTATTGGTCTGGGCGGTGGGGCGGCAAGCTCCATGGCCTCCGGCGAGTCCGACGAGACCCTGGATTTTGCCTCCGTGCAACGGGACAACCCGGAAATCGAACGCCGGGTGCAGGAGGTCATCGACCGCTGCTGGGCCCAGGGTGATAACAATCCCATTGTGTCCATCCACGATGTGGGCGCGGGGGGCTTGTCCAATGCCTTGCCGGAACTGGTCCACGACCACGACATGGGTGCCAGGCTGGAACTGCGTGAGATTCCCAGCTCCGAGCCCGGCATGAGCCCGGTGGAGATCTGGTGTAACGAAGCTCAGGAGCGCTATGTGCTGGCGGTGATGCCGGAAGACGTGGATCGCTTCGATGCCATCTGCCAGCGCGAGCGCACTCCCTATGCGGTGCTGGGCGAAGCCACCAGTGAAGAACATCTGACGGTCAGTGACGAGCACTTCGGCAAGGCGCCGGTGGATCTGCCCATGGATCTGCTGTTCGGCAAGCCGCCGAAAATGCAGCGTAGTTTCGACCGGGAAGATTTCCAGCGGCAGATGTTCACCACTGACGGCATTGATCTGAAAGAAGCCGGCGAGCGGGTGCTGCGTCTGCCCACGGTGGCATCAAAAAGTTTCCTGATCACCATTGGCGATCGTTCCATCACCGGTCTGGTTCATCGTGACCAGATGGTTGGTCCCTGGCAGGTTCCGGTGGCCGATTGTGCGGTGACCGCCACCGGCTTTAATCCCAATCAGGACAATGTAAGCACCGGCGAAGCCATGGCCATGGGCGAGCGTACCCCGGTGGCCCTGGTGGACGCGGCAGCATCCGGCCGTATGGCCGTGGCCGAATCCATCACCAATATTGCCAGCGCGCATATCGGTGATCTGGGTCAGATTCGTCTGTCCGCCAACTGGATGGCCGCCGCCGGCCACCCGGGCGAAGATCAGGCCCTGTTCGATACCGTGAAAACCGTGGGCATGGAACTGTGTCCGCAACTGGGTATCGCCATCCCGGTGGGCAAGGATTCCCTGTCCATGCGCACCGTGTGGAATGAAAAGGGTATCGACAAGAGCGTCACTGCCCCGCTGTCTCTGGTTATCTCCGCGTTTTCCACGGTCACCGATATCGACCTGACCGTTACCCCGGAACTGAAAACCGGCGTTGACAGCGAACTGCTGCTGGTGGACCTGGGTCGTGGTCGGAATCGTATGGCGGGCTCCTCCCTGGCTCAGGTATTCGGCAAGGTCGGCGATGTGCCGCCGGACCTGGACGACGCCAAGGACCTGATCGCCTTCTTCGAGGTGACCCAGCAACTGCTGGCCGAGCGCAAGCTGCTGGCCTATCACGATCGCTCCGACGGTGGCCTGTTTACCACCCTGGTGGAAATGGCCTTTGCCGGTCGCACCGGCCTGGATATCAGCCTGGATCATATTGCCGGTGACAATCCGGAAGCGGTGGCGGCGCTGTTTGCCGAGGAACTGGGTGCGGTGCTGCAGATCAGCCCAGCCCACAAGGAGGAAATCCTGGCCCGCTACGCTAAAGCTGGCCTCAGCCAGTGTGTTTACAGCCTGGGCCAGCCTGACGGTGACGATGTGATTCGCCTGCGTCTGGGTGGCGGTATTCTGCTGGAAACCCCGCGCCGTGAACTACAGCGTATCTGGGCGGAAACCAGCTACCAGATCCAGTCCCTGCGCGATAACCCGGATTGTGCCCGCCAGGAATTCGAGGCCATCCCGGACAACAACAATCCGGGCCTGAATGTGCGCTTGACCTTCGACATGACCGAGAACCCGGCGGCGCCCTATATCAATAGTGGAGCCAAGCCGAAGATGGCGATCCTGCGCGAGCAGGGCGTTAACGGCCAGACCGAAATGGCGGCGGCGTTCGACCGGGTAGGTTTCTCTGCCATCGACGTTCACATGAGCGATCTGTTGGCAGGGCGAGTGCAACTGGATGACTTCAAGGGCCTGGTGGCCTGTGGCGGTTTCTCCTACGGGGATGTGCTGGGTGCTGGCGGAGGCTGGGCCAAGACGGTGCTCTACAACCCGGAGCTGCGCGAAGCCTTCAATCGCTTCTTCTTCCGCGAAGACACTTTTGCGTTGGGCGTGTGTAACGGCTGTCAGATGCTGTCCCACCTGAAGGACCTGATTCCCGGTGCCGAGCACTGGCCGCGCTTCGTGCGCAATCTGTCCGAGCAGTTTGAGGCGCGGACTTCCCTGGTGGAAATCCAGGATTCCCCCTCCATCCTGCTCAAGGACATGGCCGGTACCCGTATCCCTATCGCCGTGGCCCACGGTGAAGGCCGTGTGGAACTGGGGGATGAAGCCCTGAATCGCAACATCGAGCAGCGTCTGGTGGCCCTGCGCTATGTAAATGGTCAGGGCAATCCGGCGGAACAGTATCCGGCGAACCCCAACGGCTCGCCCCAGGGCGTTACCGGTTTCACCACCACCGACGGCCGCGTCACCATCATGATGCCGCATCCGGAGCGGGTGTTCCGGGTACTGCAGAACAGCTGGATCCCGGACGACTGGCGCGGCCACGAAAACGGCCCCTGGCTGCGGATGTTTGCCAATGCGCGGAAGTGGGTGGGGTAAAGGCAATTGATAATTGAGAATGGATAATTTTTAGCGGAAAAGACAAAGGCGGAAATGGCTTGGCCATTTCCGCCTTTTTTATGTCCTTTTATGAGCTTGAGCTACAAGGTGTCTCCCCTCAGAATCAAACGATTGTTTGAATGTTGTCGTTATCAATTATCCATTCTCAATTATCAATTGGTGTTCTGTGTCTAATAAAACCTTCGGCCCTTTCGAGTTGCAAAAGGCCTACAACAACGAACCTGTGCCTGCGGATTTTGTTGAGCGTCGGCGTATCAGTGCGGCCATGCAGACCCTGGCGGAGCGGTTGATCCGGGCCGAGGGGGATATTGATACTCTGAGTGGCTGGGCCGATCAGCTGGAAGCGCTGGTGGCAACGGTGGGGGAGCCGGACCGTCGTGATACCCGGGCGGCCAATCGCAAGTTGTTCACCGGCTCGGCCACTGCCGAGGATATCTTTCACATGATGGATTACGACCCGGTGGGCGGGCCCTCCAATCCCATTGCCCCCCAGGTGGAGTGGCTGCAGGAAGACCAGAACGGCATTGAAGGGGCGCTGCGCCTGGGGCTGCAATACCAGGGACCACCGGGGCGGGTGCACGGCGGCGTGATCGCCTGGCTGCTGGACGCGGCCCTGTCCCGGGCCTTGCATGCGGCCTTCCGGTTGGGCGTCACCGGTACCCTGAATATTCGTTATCTGGCAGCCACTCCCATCGAAGACACCATCCACTGCCGGGCCCGTATTACCGGCCAGGAAGGGCGCAAGATCTTTGTGGAAGGCGGCATCTGGCACGGCGATACTCAGACGGTCAGTGCGGAAGGCATCTGGCTGACACCGAAGAGTCTGGGGTAACCGTGAGTGACCAGCGCTATCACTTCCGTGACATTCTTGTGGGGGAAACCCCGACGCCTTCACCTCGCGCTCAGCTGCACCGGGAGCTGGGCCAGGAACTGGTCGGGCTGACCGAGCAGGTGCTGCGCCTGGATGCCCCGGACGACAAACTGCACGAGTACATCGAACACATCCGTCAGCTGCGTGCTGATCTGGCCCAGTATGGCCAGCGGGACTATAACGGCATTCTTCAGCGGCTGCTGGCGGGGGAAGGCTCCGCCGATGATGTGACCGATCTGGTGGATTTCGAAATCCTCACCGGCAAGGCCTCCGCCATGTCACCCCCGCTGGAGTTGTGGCTGGACGGGGATCGGGTCCGTGGCCGCGCCACCTTCGGCCTGGCCTTTCAGGGGCCGCCGGGGCGGGTACACGGTGGTGTACTGTCTTTGGCGTTGGATATGCTGATGGCGAAAACGCAGGATTTCGTGCGCCAGATCGGCATGACCGGTACCCTCAATATTCGCTATCTGGCCGGTACACCCATCAATACGCCGGTGGAGTTCGAGGCCCGGCTGGTCACTCTGGAGCGGCGTAAGCTGCGTTGCGAAGGTAGCGTCTGGGTCAATGGCCAACAGACCGTCGCCGCCGAAGGCATCTGGATTTCTGCCCACGGCGATTACGCTCTGAAGCCGGAGTTTGCCGAGTTGGCAGACCACCTGTAGGAGCTTGCTCGCAAGCGAACATCGGCCTTGATCTGCCAACCCGGTTCGCCTGCAAGCAGCCTCCTACAAAAAAATCGCTAATGACAGAGGCAAGCCTTTTCTCAGTGAACTCTGTGCCCTCTGTGGTAAAAAACCGCTTTACTGAACCGCGAGCGACAATAACAAGGAGGCCAGCCCCATGGACGAGCTGTATTACAAACTGTGCTTTTACGTGCCCACCAGCCATGTGGAGCAGGTAAAGAACGCTATCTTTGAAGCCGGTGCCGGGCATATCGGCGATTATGATTGCTGCTGCTTCCAGACCTTGGGGCAAGGACAGTTCCGCCCCCTGGAAGGCAGTAATCCCTATATCGGTGAGACCGGCGGTGACGTGGAAGTGGTGGAAGAGTATCGGGTGGAGACAATCTGCTCGGCATCACGGGTGCAGACCGTGGTCAGCTCCCTGCGCCTGGCGCATCCCTACGAAGAGCCCGCTATCGACCTGTGGCGGCTGGAGCCGTTGCCGGGGTGACCTGGCGAGGGAGCCTCGAAGGTACCCGTAGGAGCTATGCTCGCATGGCGAACCGAGCGTAGCGAGGAAACCCCCGGTGGGGATCAGGAATGCTCGGACGCTCTAGCCTCTTCAGTGCGGACAGCGGCAAGCTGTATCACCTTTCTCCTCGCTGAGGCTCGGTTCGCCATGCGAGCATGGCTCCTACAGAAGCATTATGCATCTTTAGTCAGGTGCTTCTTGCCGATTGGCGGCACTTCCTGAATGCGTACCGGGTACTCGTCACGCTTGAGATCATCAATATAGAACTTGAGGGTGCGACCCACCACCGGAAAGGCCAGTTCATCCCAGGGGATTTCATCCAGGCCGAACAGGCCCGCATCGCTGCTTTCCTCGCCCACGCCGTACTTGCCGTCCTCAACCCTGCCGAGAAAGAACACATAAACCTGGTTGATATGGGGTAGGTTGAATACCGTGTACAGATCGGTAATGTCCACCGTGGCACAGGCTTCTTCCCAGGTTTCCCGGGCGGCGCCTTCCTGCAGGGTTTCACCGTTTTCCATATAGCCGGCGGGCAAGGTCCAGTAACCCTTGCGCGGTTCGATGGAGCGTTTGCACAGCAGTACCTTGCCTTCCCACATGGGAACCGCACCGACCACGATCTTGGGGTTCTGGTAGTGGATGGTCTGGCAATCGGGGCACCAGTAGCGGGGCCGGTTGTCTCCTTCCGGAATGCTGAAACCGATCTGGTCGCTACCGCAGTGACTGCAGAATTTCATGAAACCTCTCGCTCCGGACACGGCAAAAACCTGATGATACAGGAGAATCTACGGCGGCCCCATCTGCCCGGCGATGATGTTACTGTCATCACAGGCTTGCCGCCGACGGCCCGGCTGTTCAAACTACCGTTTGAATTGAATGCACTGTTGAATGCACTACAGGAGAAGGCTGTGCTCGATCAGCTCAGGCAGCGATTGCCGGACTACAAACGCACGGAGCTGCCGCTGGCGCTGCCAGAGGCGGCGGTGCTGATGCCGCTGATTGATGATCCGGAGCCGCGCCTGATCCTGACCGTGCGCTCCAGCACCATGCCTACCCATGCCGGTGAGGTGGCGTTTCCCGGGGGCAAGCGGGACCCGGGGGACAAAAGCTTGTTGATGACCGCCCTGCGCGAGAGCCAGGAAGAGGTGGGCCTGGATCCTGGCTACGTGGACGTGCTCGGCCAGCTATCGCCGCTGGCATCCCGCTATGGCATGAAGGTAACGCCCTTCGTGGGTATCGTCCGGCCCGAGGCGCCGCTGGTGGCGGAGCCCGGTGAAATCGAGACGATTTTCCAGGTGCCGCTACAGTTTTTCCTGGATGAAGTCCCGGAATTATCCAGCCCCATCGATTTTTTTGGCCGGCGTTTCCGCATTCCCAGTTATTACTACGAAGACAAGCGCATCTGGGGGCTGACTGCCTTCATGATTCTGGATCTGATCAACCATGTTTATGATGCGAACATCGAGTTTGAAGTGACGGACTGACAACGAAGGAAAGCACTGATGATTTATAAAATTGGCAGTCGGCAACTGGAACAACGGGGTGCCGGCCACTGGATCGCTGACAACGCCACCGTGATCGGCTCGGTGATCATGGAAGCCAACACCAGCATCTGGTTCAACGCGGTACTGCGCGCCGACAATGATGTGATCGAGATTGGCGAAAACACCAATATTCAGGACGGCTCCGTCCTGCATGTGGACCCGGGCGTGCCCATGAAAATTGGCCGTGATGTGACCGTGGGCCACAAGGTCATGCTGCACGGTTGCACTATTGGGGATAACAGCCTGATCGGTATTAACGCGGTGGTTCTGAACAAGGCGGTGGTGGGCAAGAATTGCATCATCGGTGCCAACTCCCTGGTGCCGGAAGGTATGAAGATTCCCGACAATTCCCTGGTGATGGGCTCCCCGGCCAAGGTGGTCAAGGAAATCACCGATGGCCACAAGGCCATGCTGACCATGAGCAGCATGCACTATGTGGCCCACGCCAAGGAATTCGCTGAGCATCTGGAAGTGGACGAACGGTTTCAGTCATGAGCCAGTTGATTTCCCCCTGCGTTTCCATCTGCGCCCTGGATGAAAATGATATCTGCGTGGGGTGTTTCCGCAGTGGCGGAGAGATTTCCATCTGGGGACTGCTTTCCGATGAGGAAAAGCGGGAAGTGTTCCGTCGTATTGAACAACGCATGAAGGGCGAACCGGCGCCCTGTGTGGTCCGCAAGGAGAAAAATCCATCATGACCGATATCGGTGATCAGGCCCCTCACAAACCCGTGGTCGGTCTGGCCCTTGGCAGTGGCTCTGCCCGCGGCTGGGCGCACATTGGCATCATTCAGGGGCTGGAAGAAATCGGTGTGCAGCCGCAGGTGGTTGCGGGTACCTCCATCGGTGCCTTGGTGGGCGGGGCCTACGTGACAGACACCCTCAACGAGTTTGCCGACTGGGTGCAGTCGCTGACGGTCAAGGATGTGTTCGGCTTGCTGGATATCAGCCTGTCCGGGGGCATGGTGAAGGGGGAGAAGTTGTTCAATTTCTTCCGCGAACATCATGAAAATCCGGATATTGAAACCCTGGAAAAGAAACTGGTTACCGTGGCCACAGATATGAAAAGTGGCCGTGAAGTCTGGATTACCAAAGGCACCATGCTGGATGCTGCTCGCGCCTCCTGTGCATTGCCGGGCCTGTTTTCGCCGGTGAAGATGCAGGGTCGCTGGATGCTGGACGGGGGGCTGGTCAACCCGGTGCCGGTGTCTGCAGCCCGCGCCATGGGGGCCGATGTGGTCATCGCCGTTAACCTCAACGCCCAACTGGTCGGCGCCCACCTGTCCCGTGACACTCGCAGTCAGGCCCAGGGAGAAGAGGGCAGCGACGAAGAGCGCAGTATCTGGCACAAGATGATGGGTTACTTCATTTCCGAAGATGGTGACGATCCGGGCTTTTTCGATGTGGTGGCATCCAGCATCAACATCATGCAGGACCGCATCACGCGTTCCCGCATGGCAGGCGACCCGCCGGAGGTGACTCTGGTGCCCATGCTGGAAGATTTCGCCCTGATGGATTTTCACCGCGCGAAGGAAGCCATCGAAGAGGGGCGCGCGCTGGTCCAACGCTATGAAGCCGACATTCGCGCCTGGGTGGGGTCGCCGTTGGCGGATAGGGTTTGAGAGGTAATTGATAATTGAGAATGGATAATTGATAACTCGCGTTCTCATTCCATCTGTTCTCTAACGCAAGAGGCCGCGCCCAAACCTTGAGCGCGGCCTCTTGCGTTTATATTGCACCTGCGCTTCTCGCGCAGTAATCAATTATCCATTCTCAATTATCAATTAACCCCTGCCCTTCTGGCTTTCACCGCTTTCACCATATTGTCTTTCACCTGCAGGATCTCGATCTGGTATTGATCGATCTTTATCGAGATATTGGCGTCGGGGATGTCTTGCAGGTATTCCAGGATCAGGCCGTTGAGGGTTTTGGGGCCGTCGGTAGGCAGTTCCCAGTCCAGGCTGCGGTTGATTTCGCGCAGGGTGGCGGAACCGTCGATGACATAGCTGTCGTCTTCCTGGGGATGAATGTCCTGACTGCTGGCGGCCAGGTCGGTGGTGAATTCACCGACGATCTCTTCGAGAATGTCCTCCAGTGTCACCAGTCCCAGCACATCGCCGTATTCGTCCACCACGATGCCGATGCGGCGTTTGGCATTCTGGAAGTTGATCAGTTGCTGGTGCAAGGAGGTGCCCTCTGGGACAAAGTAGGGCTCCACCGTGTGCTGCATCAGCTCCGCCTTGTTGATGTCTTCCTTGAGCAGCAAACGGCTCAGTTTGCGCAGGTGCAGCAGGCCGATCATGTTGTTCGGGTCGCCGTTGAATACTGGCAGGCGAGTGTGCTGGCTGGAACGCAGAGTGGTGAGGATTTCATGCATGTCATCCTCGAGATCAATGCCCACCATTTCGTTACGGGGCACCATGATGTCTTCCACGGTCACCGTTTCCAGATCGAGGATGTTGAGCAGCATCTTCTGGTGGTTTTCCGGGATCAGGCCGCCGGCCTCGTTGACGACTGTGCGCAGCTCTTCCGGACTCAGGTGATCGTCGTCCTGATCATTGGGACGAATTCCACCCAGCCGCAACAACATCATGCTGACACCGTTGACCATCCACACCAGGGGTGCGAGCAGGACCTGCAAGGGTTTCAGCAGCACACTGGCAGGGAAGGCGACCCGTTCCGGTTTCATGGCCGCATAAGTCTTCGGGGTGATTTCGGCAAACACCAGCATGATGATGGTGATTACCACCGGCGCCACGGCGGCACCGCTGTCGCCGAGCCAGCGGATCGCCAGAATGGCGGCCACGGTGGCGGCGAAGTTGTTGACGAAATTGTTGCCGATCAGGATGACGGACAGCAGTCGGTCAGTCCGCTTGAGCAGACCCTCCACCCGGGAGGCGGCCTTGTGGCCCTGACGGGCCAAGTGGCGCAGACGATAGCGGTTGATCGCCACCATGCCGGTTTCACTGCTGGAAAAGAAGGCAGAGCCAAGAATCAGGGCAATCAGGGCGCCTATCAGCCACCCGTCAGAATAGGTATCCAAAGGAAAAGTCGTTTATCCGCCAGTCGGCCCGCTATTGTTCGGGCTGGGGGTTGGCAGTGTCAAGCAACGAGCTGCGCTTGTTGGGGCAGGAAAGAGTGGGGAATATCACCAACCTCGCCCGCCATTTCTACGAAGCCGCTGTAGGAACGGAGCGTAGCGGAGTAACGCATGTAGTTCCGTGCGGCCCGAAGGGTGAGCGCAGCGAATAACACCTCTTGAGGTGCGAACCGCGCTTGCGCGGAAATCGCCCGCAGGACGATCAGGAATATCAGAGCTCGACAGGTTTCCCAGCAATGCGTTGCCACAATAAACGACCGAATCGCGCCGCGAGCGACGCTCCTACGGGCCTTTGCTGGTTCGCCTGCAAGCAGCCTCCTACAAAAAACGCGGACGGAGCGCTATCCGATTCGCGCCGCCCAGCCCGTGTTGCAGCTTGTTACTGCCTCACCGCTGGAGAATAAATTCCAGCACCAACTGACTGCCGAAGAACGCCACCAGTAACACGGCAAAACCACTGAGGGTAAAGCGAATGGCGGTGCGTCCTCGCCAGCCACGCAGATAGCGGCCGGTCAGCAATACCGAGAACACCACCCAGGACACCAGCGTAAGGACGCTTTTGTGCGCCAGGTTTTGCGCGAACAGGTTGTCCACATAGAGGAAGCCGCTGAGGATCGCCACGGTGAGCAGTATCTGACCCAGCCAGATCGCTTCGAACAGCATGGATTCCATTACCTGAATGGGTGGAAAAACCCGCATCACGCCTCGAATATGGCCGCTTTTCAGCTGGCGGTCCTGTACCCACAGCAACACGGCCTGGCATGCGGCGATGGCCAGCACCGCGTAGGCAAGAATAGAGAACAACACATGCATGCCCAGGCCATGGGCCAGTGGATGGGCAATATAGCCGGTATTGACCCAGAGCATGGCGGGGATGGTCAGTGCCGCAAAGGGATAGACCAGCGCAGAAATCCATTCGAAAGGACGGTAGAGGCTGGAAAGCAACACCACGATAGCGCCGGTAAAGGCCACCGTGGACGCCACCGGGAACACGCCCAGTTGCAGCCCATGGGAAGTCAGAATGATCTGCCACAGGCAGAGGCCATGGGCCAGCACAGCCAGACTCCCGGGTATCAGCACGGAGGCCCGCGACGGGCGCTGTTGTCCGCGGTACTGCCGGTAAAGGATCAGGCAAGCAACCAGATACAGGGCAAAGGCGGCAAAACCACTGATCACGGAAAGGTTCATAGGTCGTTGTTATCCGTCGTCATTACCCGAATAAAGTGGCGGGCTGCTGAAGTCTGGCATAGGCATATCTGCACTATCAACAATCATTCTCATTTTCTGTGGGTGTCTGCCCATGACGTTTGCCGCCAAGGAAGGCTATAATCGCGCCCCTGTCCCTGCGGTGGCTGAAGCTGACCGCAGACACGGTGTATTTGGAGGTAACCCCATGTTCGAGAATCTCACCGACCGGTTGGGATCGTCGCTTAAAAGCCTGGCAGGTCAGGGTGCCCTGACCGAAGACAATATCCGCGACACCCTGCGCGAAGTGCGCAAGGCACTGCTGGAGGCCGATGTGGCCCTGCCGGTAGTGAAAGAGTTTGTCGAACAGGTGAAAGAAAAGGCCCTGGGCCAGGAAGTCCTGAAGAGCCTGAACCCCGGCCAGGCGTTCGTGAAGATCGTCAACGACGAGCTGGTCCATACCATGGGCGACGCCAACGACGGCCTTAATCTGGCTACCAAGCCCCCGGCCATCATTTTGATGGCAGGTTTGCAGGGTGCCGGTAAAACCACCTCTGTGGCCAAGCTCGCCCGTTTCCTGCAGGAGCGCGAGAAGAAAAAGGTCATGGTGGTGTCCGCCGACGTCTATCGCCCGGCGGCGATTGAGCAGCTGAAAACCCTGGCCGGCGAGGTGGAGGCCAACTTCTTCCCCTCCACCGGTGACCAGGACCCGGTGGATATTGCCAACGGCGCCCTGGAAGAAGCGCGCCGCCGCTACATGGATGTGCTGATCGTCGATACCGCCGGTCGTCTACACATTGATGAAGACATGATGGGCGAGATCAAGCGCCTGCATGGGGCAATAAACCCGGTGGAAACCCTGTTCGTGGTGGATGCCATGACCGGTCAGGATGCCGCCAATACCGCCCAGGCCTTTAATGAGGCGCTGCCGCTCACTGGTGTCATCCTCACCAAGGCAGACGGTGATTCCCGTGGTGGTGCCGCCCTGTCGGTTCGCCACCTCACCGGCAAGCCGATCAAGTTCATCGGTATGGGCGAGAAGACCGATGCCCTGGAGCCCTTCCACCCGGATCGTATCGCCAGCCGGATCCTCGGCATGGGCGACGTGCTGTCCCTGGTGGAAGAAGCCGAGCGCAAGCTGGACAAGACCAAAGCCGAGAAAATTGCCAAGAAGTTCAAGAAAGGCAAGGCGATGGACTTCGAGGATCTCAAGGACCAGTTCCAGCAGATGCGCAATATGGGTGGCATGGCGGGCCTGCTCGACAAGCTGCCTGGTATGGGTGGCATGATGCAGGCAGCCCAGGACCCGGCGTCCATGAAGCAGATGAAGCACATGGAAGCGCTGATCGACTCCATGACCCCGAAAGAGCGTCGTAATCCGGACCTCATCAAGGGCTCGCGCAAGAAACGCATCGCTGCCGGTGCCGGTCTGGATATCCCGGCCCTGAATCGTCTGATGAAGCAACAGAAGATGATGGCCAAGATGATGAAGAAGATGCGCACCAAGGGTGGCATGAAGAACATGATGCGAGGCATGGAAGGGATGATGGGCGGCAATGGCGGTCCCGGTGGCGGAATGGGTGGCATGGGCGGCCCGGGCGGCATGCCACCGATGTAAAAAGCGGCAAGCTTCAAGGCACAAGCTGCAACGCGGGCAGAGTGGGTGGTTAAGCCGCCTCTTTGCCCGCGTTGCGTTTGGGGTGGGGTTGTAGGAGCGGAGCTTGAGCCGCGAATGCGAGCGCAGCGAGGAAATTGCCCGCAGGGCAATCAGGGATTGCCGGGCTGACAGGCCTATCGGTGGACCAAGGAAGCTCGCTCAGGCTCGCATTTGCGGCCCATACCCGCGGGGCACAGAGAGCGCCGCTCCTACAGGTGCTCCGCAGGAAATATGGCGGTTTAGGAGGCTTGTTGCCTGCCGCGTCTCTCTGTATAATTCGCGGCCTTCGCGGCCTTCCCTTCGTTTTTTCCAATTTCGGGGGGCTGGCTTTCAAGCGGATACGATGGCTTATCACGAGATAAGCCGGGAAACCGGATTGATAAAAGGTAAATGAACCATGGTAATTATTCGTCTTGCCCGTGGCGGTTCCAAGAAACGCCCGTTCTACAGCATTGTTGTTGCCGATAGCCGTAACGCCCGTGACGGCCGTTTCATCGAGCAACTGGGTTTCTACAACCCCATCGCCCGCGGCGGTGAAATCCCTCTCAAGCTGAACCTGGAAAGCCTGGATGCCTGGGTTGCCAAGGGCGCGCAGCTGTCTGACCGTGTCAAAACCCTGGCTAAGCAGGCCCGTAAGGAAGCCTGATGGCGAGGGGAGGGCAAGTGTCCTCTGAGCTGGAGGTGGTCGGGCGCATCCTCGGGGTGCACGGCGTCCAGGGATGGGTAAAGGTGTATTCCTATACTGACCCCATGGACAACCTCCAGCACTACCAGCCCTGGCACCTGAAACAGGGTGGCCACTGGAAGCCGGTGAAACTGACCGGCTTTCGCCCCCAGGGCAAGGGGCTTATCGCACAGATCGACGGCATTACCGATCGAGAAGCGGCGGCAAGCCTGGTGGGGCAGGAAATCGGGATTCCCGGTGATCTGCTGCCCACGTCCGGGGCGGGCGAGTACTACTGGCGCGATCTGGTCGGTCTGCGCGTTCATCACGTGGATGGCATGGACCTGGGCAAGGTGGTGCGAATGCTGGAAACCGGTGCCAACGATGTGCTGGCGGTACGCGGCGACAGCAATAGCCTGGATCGGCGCGAGCGCCTGATTCCCTGGCTACCGGACGATGTCATCACCGAGGTGAATCTGGCCGAAGGGCGGATGACGGTGGACTGGGATCCGGAGTTTTAAATGCCTTTTTCGGTGACGTTAGTAACTCTGTTCCCGGAAATGGCAAAAGCGATTACGGACTTCGGTGTGACCCGGCGTGCGGTGGAAAACGGCCAACTGCAGTTGGAAACCGTGAATCCCCGGGATTTCACCGAAGATCGTCACCGCACCGTGGATGATCGCCCCTTTGGTGGCGGCCCCGGGATGGTGATGAAGGTGGAGCCTCTGGCGAAAGCCCTGCAGGCTGCCCGCGCTGCCAATCCGGCAGCCACAGTGATCTACCTGTCCCCTCAGGGGCAGCCGCTGACTCAGGCGAAAGCCGAGGAGCTGGCGGAAAAGCCCGGCCTGATATTATTGGCGGGGCGCTATGAAGGCGTAGACGAGCGGTTGCTCGAAGCCGAAGTGGATGAACAGATCTCCATCGGCGACTACGTGCTCAGCGGCGGTGAACTGCCGGCGCTGGTGCTGACCGATGCGGTCAGCCGATTGTTACCCGGAGTGCTGGGACACCAGGATTCCGCCGAGCAGGATTCGTTTTCCGGTGAATTCGAACATCTGCTTGATTGCCCCCACTACACCCGCCCGGAGGTGTACAACGGGCAGGCAGTACCGACGGTACTGCTGAGCGGCAATCACGAGTTGATTCGCCGCTGGCGCCTGAAACAGGCGCTGGGACGGACCTGGCAACAGCGTCCCGACCTGCTGGAACGTCGCCGGGCGCGGGGTTTGAGCAACGAAGAGCAGCAACTGCTGGATGAGTACATCGCCGAGCAGTCGCCGCATACAGCAAAAACGAGAGACTAGGAGCACTGCCATGAGTGGCAAGAACCTGATTATCCAGGGCATCGAAAACGCCCAGCTGAAATCCGAAGTTCCGGAATTCGGCGCCGGTGACACCGTTACCGTGCAAGTGAAAGTAAAGGAAGGCACCCGTGAGCGTCTGCAGGCGTTCCAGGGCGTTGTGATTGCACGTCGCAACCGTGGCCTGAACTCTGCATTTACCGTTCGCAAGATCTCCCACGGTGTGGGCGTTGAGCGTGTATTCCAGCTGCATAGCCCGCTGATCGATTCCATCGAAGTGAATCGTCGTGGTGACGTGAGCCGCGCCAAGCTGTACTACCTGCGCGACCGCTCTGGCAAGTCTGCCCGGATCAAAGAAAAAATCCGGTAAGACCCCGCGCTTATCTTCTGTCGCGAGCGAACGTCGGTTTAGCCTTTGCTGTAGGGCATGCGAAATCGACCTCTGGCCAGACAGAATGCTCCACACAAAAAAGTCGCTCCCGAAAGGGTGCGGCTTTTTTGTGTGTTGTACTGGCAGTCTGTTGATTATCGCTTGACGTCACTCCGGTCGTGAATAGATCACCACCCTGTCTCGTCCTTGATGTTTGGCGGTATACATGGCCCGGTCTGCCTCCTCTATCAGGGTATGGGCGTCGACAGTAGCTAACGCGGACGTGCTGCTGACACCAAAGCTGGCGGTGAGTTTGATGGCTGGTGAGCCCGGAATGGACATGGCGCTTCCGCGTAGCGCTTCGGCACAGCGCTCAGCGACGTTGTGGGCCTGCGCCAGAGTGGCTCCGGGCAGCAGCATCAGGAACTCTTCCCCGCCGTAACGGCCCAGCAGATCATTATCGCGCAGATTCTGCTGCAGAGTAGACGCTACATGGATGAGTGCCTGGTCCCCGATGGCGTGCCCATAACGGTCATTGATCTGTTTGAAAAAATCGACATCCATCAGTACCACGGCGATGGCCTTGCGGCTGCGTGTTGGCATAGTCAGCTGTTGGGTGAGGGTCTGCAGTAGATGTCCGCGATTGGCGACACCGGTGAGCGGGTCGCGAATGGAGCGGTCAAAGGTGGAGGCTTCCCGATGTCGCCAGGTCGACGTCAGGGCGGCAACGGTAAAAGAGTCTTTGGTGATGATCAGGCCCGCCGCGATGATCGTAATAATGTCATACCAGACCTGTGCGGGCCGGTAATCTACCGGAGCCAATAACGGGCGATATAGGGTGGTATCCAGACTGACCACGATGGCATAGGCCAGAATGGCGGCCATGGAAAGTATAAAGACCAGGGTTATCTGGGTTGCCGGGAAAAGAAGCAGGCCGATCAGTACGCAGCCGGTGAGAACGATACCTGTGACCAGGTTAAAAGGGCCGACCAGTAACAGTGAGACAATGCCGGTTACCCCGAAAAACAGAATGGTGAAGTTGGCGAAACGGTTTTCCTGAGCCTCGGACATTGGCTGCCGGCTGCCGAACCGGGCAATAGCGAACCACAAAAGGCTGGCGATCAGGCCCCAGGCCAACCCAGCCCACAGCAAAGGGTTGTAGACCCCTTTCACAAAATGGGAAATAACCAGTCCTGATGCGCATCCCAGAAAGATAATCCAGTAGATTGGTTGCCCGATCAAGGATATGAAAATGCCTTTTTCCCGAGGGCTGCCATTAATTTGCTGACCGATGAGCCGATAGAGTTCTTCTAATGGTTTTATCATGGCTGTCGTGGTTAAGGTGCGGCTTCGCCGAGGGCGAAGCCGCACGGATTCAGGCTTTGTTAAGCATTCGGTAAAGCGCCAGCAGTACCAGAGCGCCGGCGATGGCGGTGACAAAGCTGCCCAGGCTGAAACTGCCCATAGACCCCAGGCCCACCAGTGAGCCCAGCCAGCCGCCAACAAAGGCGCCAGCAATACCGAGCAGGATGGTGATGATGAAGCCGCCCGGATCCTTGCCTGGCATGATCCATTTGGCAATGATGCCGGCGATCAGACCAAACACAATCCACGATAGAATGCCCATAGTTCCTCTCCTTGGTAGCCGTTTGTAAGTTGTTAGGCGGCCCCATTGTTGCCGCAAAAGGGCGGCCCTGTCGTTAACTGTGCCCGCTTTGGGACGTAATTTTTGGTAAAAGACGGTCGTTCCACCGCGTGACATTGGTTTTTAACCCATTGTTTTTTATTGCTGTTTAGGGCCTTATTCAGAAATGAACGAGCTAACCGATGACCATGGGCGCCTGATTGACAGCTGGCTTGATCAGCAGTGGCTGGAAAAGGGGCTCAGCGAGCACAGCCTGGAGAGTTACCGGCGCGACATACGCCAATTGGCGGTGTGGTTGCAGGGTCAGCAAGGCACCTTGCTGCAATGTGAGCGTTACCAGCTGCTGGAATTCCTGGCAAATCGCCATCAGCAGGGCGTGGGGGCTCGCTCGGTGGCCCGGCAATTGTCAGCGATAAAGAGTTTCTATCGCTGGTTGAAGCGGGAAGGGCGGATTGAAGAAGACCCGGCGCTGTTGATTGAGCGACCCAAAACCGGTCGTCCTCTACCGAAAACCCTTACTGAGGCGGATGTGGAGGCGCTGTTAGCGGCGCCGGATGTGTCCACCCCCTTGGGGTTGCGTGACAGGGCCATGCTCGAGCTGATCTATGCCACCGGGTTACGGGTTACCGAGCTGGTCACCCTGACCCAGAGCCAGATCAACCCTCGCCAGGGGCTGGTGCGCGTGATCGGCAAGGGCGACAAGGAGCGGCTGGTGCCTCTGGGTGAGGAGTCACTCCACTGGCTGGCGCGTTATCTGCGTGAGGCGCGGCCGTTGCTGTTGGGTGACAATCAGGAGCTGCTGTTTCCCAGCAGACGCGGTACCTGCATGACACGGCAGACCTTCTGGCATCGTATCAAGCAGATGGCTATGGTCGCCGGGGTGGAAAAAAAACTCTCACCCCATACACTGCGTCATGCGTTTGCCACCCACTTGCTGAATCACGGGGCAGACCTGCGGGTGGTGCAGTTGTTGCTTGGGCATAGTGATTTGTCTACCACCCAGATTTATACCCATGTGGCCCAGCAGCGGTTACAGGATCTGTACCAGAAACATCACCCCCGATCGGGAACCTGATGCAGACAATCCGGTTCCAAGAGGGTAAATGAGGAGTAACGACAGAATGAATAAATGGTTTTTGGTGGTACTGACGGGGCTGATGGCCGCTTGCGGGGCGGATTCGAATTCTGCGCCGAAGAGCAATGACACCGTTAACGGTGACAAGGCCAAGGCGGCTTTCGAGAAAGCTTTCGATGGAATGGAAGTGACCGAGGTAAGCGCTGCGCCGATACCCGGAATGGTCGAACTGAATGTTAACGGCCGCGAAAGTGTCTACATGACCGAGGATGGCCGCCACCTCCTGATCGGCAAGCTGCTGGAGATTAAGGACGGGGAAGTGGTCAACCCTGCGGAAAAGCGCTTTGAGAAAGTCCGCAAAGAGGGCATCAAGACGCTGGATCCGGCGGACATGATCACCTACGCGGCGGAAGACGAAAAAGCCGAAGTGTATGTGTTCACCGATATTAGCTGTGGTTTCTGTCGCAAGCTGCATCGCCACATCGACGAATACAACGCTGCGGGCGTCACCGTCCATTATCTGGCTTTCCCTCGCGGCGGCCCGACCACCGAGGCCGCAGCGGCCATGCGCCACATCTGGTGTGCGCAAGATCGTGCCCAGGCGCTCACCGATGCCAAGATTAAGGACGAGGTGACCCAGGTCGAGCTAACCGAGTGCGCCAAACCGGTGGATGAACAGTACCAGCTGGGCAATACCTTCGGCGTACGGGGTACCCCGGCTATTTATTCCACTGAGGGCGAGCAACTGGGCGGCTATGTGACTCCGGAGCAGCTGCTTGAGCGGCTCGAGTGACAGGCTGAACCCCGCGTAATCCGGCGCTTTCGGGCCGGGAATACAGCGTGAATACATTGACGGCGCAGGGATGCGCCGTTAATGTGTCCGCCTTCATTTTTCCCTCACCCAAGGTGTTGTCGTGGAAACAGATTTCCAGCGAATTCGTCGTCTGCCGCCCTATGTCTTCAATATCGTTGGCGATTTGAAGAAGGCAGCGCGGGCGCGGGGTGAGGACATCATCGATTTCGGCATGGGTAATCCGGATCAGCCCACGCCAAAGCACATCATCGACAAGCTCACCGAGACGGTGCAGCGGGGAGATACCCACCGCTATTCCCAGTCACGTGGCATCCCGCGCCTGCGCAAGGCGATTACCGACTGGTATCAGCGTCGCTATAACGTGTACCTGGATCCGGACGACGAGGCCATTGTCACCATCGGGTCCAAGGAAGGGTTGGCACACCTGGCGCTGGCCACCATGGGGCCCGGAGATACGGTACTGGTGCCCAACCCCAGTTACCCGATCCACCCCTATGGTTTCGTGATTTCCAACGCCGATATCCGCCATGTGCCCATGGTGAAAGGGGTGGATTTCTTCGTGGAGCTGGAGCGGGCGATCAAGGAATCCTGGCCCAAGCCGAAAATGCTGGTGCTCAATTTCCCCGGCAATCCCACCGGCCAATGCGTTGACCTGGAATTCTTCGAGAAGGTGGTCGCCATTGCCCGTGAACACCAGATCTGGGTGGTTCACGATCTGGCCTATGCGGATATTGTCTTTGATGGTTACAAGGCGCCTTCGATCCTGGAGGTGGAAGGGGCGAAAGACGTGGCGGTGGAGTTCTTCTCCCTGTCCAAGAGCTATAACATGCCCGGCTGGCGGGTGGGCTTCTGTTGTGGCAACAAGGACTTGATCCATGCTCTGGCACGAATCAAGTCCTATATGGATTACGGCACCTTTACACCGATTCAGGTGGCGGCCATCGCTGCCCTGGAAGGTGACCAGACTTGCGTGGCCGAGATCTGTGAAATGTACCGCAAGCGCCGGGATGTGCTGGTGGATGGCCTGGCGGAGATCGGCTGGCAGGTGGAAAGACCCCGTGCCACCATGTTTGTCTGGGCGGAAATCCCCGAGCCGTACCGGGAGATGGGATCGCTGGAATTTTCCAAGAAACTGCTCACCGGTGCCGGTGTGGCGGTGTCCCCGGGCATCGGTTTTGGGGATTACGGTGACGATCATGTGCGCTTCGGGCTGATCGAAAACGAACAACGGACCCGGCAGGCTATCCGTGGCATCAAGAAGATGTTCCGCCAGGACGGCCTGCTGGACTGACTTTTCCCTTTGCGGCAGGCCGCAGGGGTAGCGTGAGAAGTTGCGACAGGGCTTTTCAACACACTGATAAATGAAACGAGGATAGGCTGTGGATTCGGTGAAGGTGGGTATTGCTGGTCTGGGCACTGTGGGCTCAGGCACCGTCAACGTTCTCAAGCGCAATGCGCGGGATATTGCCCGTCGCGTGGGACGTCCGATTGAAATTACCCACATTGGTGCGCGCCGGGACAATCCTGCCTGCGACACTCAGGGTATTCGCCTGTCCCGGGATATCTTCGCCGTGGCCACAGACCCGGATATCGATATCCTGGTGGAGCTGATCGGTGGCATCGATACTGCCCGTGAGCTGGTGCTCACTGCCATCAAGAACGGCAAGCATATTGTCACCGCCAACAAGGCGTTGATCGCCGAGCACGGCAACGAGATCTTCCAGGCGGCTCAGGATAACGGCGTGGATGTGGCTTTCGAGGCCTCTGTGGCGGGGGGGATTCCCATCCTCAAGTCCCTGGGTGAAGGGCTGGCAGCCAACCATATCAATTGGCTGGCGGGCATCATCAACGGTACCGGCAACTTTATCCTCACCGAGATGGAAGAGGGCGGCCGTGCCTTCAAGGACGTGCTGGACGAAGCCCAGCAGCTGGGTTATGCGGAGGCGGATCCCACCTTCGATGTGGAAGGCATTGATGCGGCCCACAAGCTGACCATTCTGGCGTCCATCGCCTTCGGTATTCCGCTGCAGTTCTCCCAGGTCTATACCGAGGGGATCAGCCGCATCACCATCGAAGACGTAGCCAGCGCCGCTCACTTCGGTTACCGCATCAAGCATCTTGGCATCGCCAAGGACACCGGCAAGGGCATCGAACTGCGTGTGCATCCGACCCTGGTGCCCAAGGAAACCATGTTGTCGGCGGTCAACGGGGTGATGAATGCGGTGATGATCCACGGTGATGCCGTGGGCCCGACCATGTTCTACGGCGCCGGCGCCGGCGCCGAGCCCACCGCCTCTGCGGTGGTGGCCGATATCATCGAACTGGGCCGCGCCCTGACCGTGGACCACGACGAGCGGGTGCCGTACCTGGGCTTTCACACTGACCACATGTCCGATGAGCCGATCCTGACCATCGACGATGTGTCCTGTTGTTTCTACCTGCGCCTGCATGTGCAGGACAAGAAAGGGGTGCTGGCCGACGTGACCCGCATCCTCAGTGACAACAATGTCAGCATTGATGCCATGATACAGCGGGAAGTGGACCAGGGGCTGGTGCCCATCGTGATGATGACCCACGAAGTCCGCGAGGGTGACATGAACCTGGCGTTGGCCAAGATCGGTGCCCTTGATACCGTGGATAGCGATATAATGCGCATCCGGGTGGAAACGCTGGACGCTTGATGCACAGCGTCGGACGCCCGGTTTTCAGTGTCCGGCGACAAGCATCTGGCGATTTTACGCGCTGATTAAAGCGACCAAATTCAAGAACAGCAGAGCCTGCCTCAATGGCTTTGCACTAGCAGCAGAGACCAACACCATGCCTTTTCGTGACCGTTACACCGGCTTGATCAACCGTTACCGCGACCACCTGCCGGTGAATGATGACACGCCCATCATCAGCCTGGGTGAAGGGAATACGCCCCTGATTCGCCTGAAGAACATTCCCAAGATGCTGGGCAAGGACGTGGATATCTACGTCAAATACGAAGGCCTGAACCCCACCGGTTCCTTCAAGGACCGTGGCATGACCATGGCGGTGACCAAGGCGGTGGAAGAGGGTAGCAATGCCATCATCTGCGCCTCCACCGGCAATACCTCTGCGGCTGCCGCGGCCTACGCGGCCCGTGCCGGCATTACCGCTTTTGTGCTGATTCCGGAAGGCAAGATTGCCATGGGCAAGCTGGCCCAGGCGATGATGTATGGTGCGGTGATTATGCAGATCCGTGGCAACTTCGATCAGGGCATGGAGCTGGTCAAGCAGGTGGCGGAGAAAGCCCCGGTGACCATCGTGAACTCCGTGAATCCCTATCGTCTGCAGGGCCAGAAATCTGCTGCATTTGAGATTGTCGAAGAACTGGGCCGTGCCCCGGACTTCCACTGTTTGCCAGTGGGGAACGCAGGCAATATCTCCGCCCACTGGATGGGCTACAGCGAATACAAAAAAGCCGGTGTGGTAAACAGTGCACCGAAGATGGTGGGTTATCAGGCCGAAGGGGCGGCGCCCTTCATGCGTGGCGGACCGGTGAAAGACCCGGAAACTGTGGCCACGGCCATCCGTATCGGTAATCCGCAATCCTGGGACAAGGCCTGGGCCCTGCAGGAAGAGTCTGGCGGCTGGTTCGACGAACTGACCGATCAGGAGATTCTGGCTGCCCAGAAGATGCTGGCTGAGAAAGAAGGCATCTTCTGTGAGCCGGCGTCTGCGGCTTCTCTGGGGGGCGCCATGCGCGACATCAAGGCCGGCAAGATTCCGGAAGGCTCTACCATCGTCTGCACCCTCACCGGTAACGGCCTGAAAGACCCGGACACCGCTATCGCCCAGTGCCAGGATAGCCGCATGGTGACTATTGATGCGGATCTGGATGCGGTGAAAGGCGCCATCCTGTCCAATATGTCCTGACCTGTTAAACAGGTCGAAAAAAACGGAGCGCTATGCGCTCCGTTTTTTTATCTCTCTCTGTTGCGCAATCAGAGCCTTGTTTGCAAGGCTGAATCACATCCGCCGCTTTTCATTTATTCGCTTTGTGAAAAAACGGCAACAAAGCAATCACCCTGTAATTTTGCATTTGTTTTGGTCGCAGGAAAAAATCCTTGCACAAAATATGTTAGGGTACTTTTTCTTTATGGGAAGAAAGGGAACCACGACTCCGTGTCGAGATTACTGAAACCGCCTACCCTTATCGTGTCTTTTTCGGGCTGATTACTCGCCCATCCCCCGGTCCTGCGCGGCCACTCCTCTCCTTGTATTGTCATTACCGCATCTGCAAATACCTGTGTGCCAACACCAACAGGTGTCACGCTGTGATTTGACTTTACTTGGTCAATATTTAGTCTGTAAAGAAAATCAGAGAAGGGAGCATTAGATGAATAAGCGTGCTTTTGCAAAGCGCACTGGCTATTTGAGTTGTTTGCTTGCTGCGTCCATTCCCCTAAACGCCCACGCCGGTGCCGAACTGAGTGCCGGTGTCTGGTAGGTCTATCAATATGTCACTGATTCCGATTTTACCGGTGCATCGTCCGCCTTTGATGAGGACCTGGACAACACCACTGGTGGCAACTTTGCAGACCCGGCATTGATCCTCTATGCCGACGATGATGGCTCCCATGGGCCCTGGCGTTTCAGTGCAGAGGGGCGTCTCGGTACTGGCGGGTTCACCGATACCTCTAATAATAATTCCGGCGATACTTTCACCATGCACAAGGCATGGATCGGTTACGAATTTGATGACGACACCCTGCTGACCGTGGGGAAAAGCCAAGTGCCTTTTGGCTGGAAAACCGTCAATTTCTGGCCCGGTGAAGGGGTGTTGGGTGGTTATGGCGATCAGATGGATGTGGGCTTCAAGCTTAGCTCTTCATTGAATGCCTTTAACTACGATGTGGCCTATTACCACCAGGATGACTGGGGTGAAACCAGTACTGACACGGTCGATGACAACGGTCACTGGGGTAGCGCAACGACCTATCGGAAGATCAAGACCGGGGTCATCAATGGCGACTGGAACTTTATGGAAGGTCATACTGTAGGAGCCTCTTATCAGAAGGGGCGTCTCCAGGACCTGACGGCTGCCGTTGCCAAGGCACGGGATGATGAGGGTGATCATCAATCAGTAAATTTGCATTACACCTTCAACATGAATGACTTCACTGCCCGCTATCAGTTTATTGATGCAGAGCGGGACTTTGGCGGTATGGATGCGTTTTTGCTCGGTGGCACGGCACCCGCCGATGAAGAAGTGAAAACCCAGGTGCACATGGCTCAGCTGATCTACAACCAGAATCGCTGGAGCTATTACCTGGATGCAGGGGTGGCGAGTACTGATACCCGCGGTAACGACGCCGATGATGTGGAATTCTATGCGCCCGGCGTCAGCTACAAGTACGGACCTGGCTGGCTGTACCTGGAGTACCTGTGGTCTGATGGTGACGTGGATCGTAACGGTGATATTTACGAAGCAGACTTCCGTGCGGTCTACGCGTCGTTTGATTTTTATTTCTGATTGCCGGTAGCGGCCCTGCAGGGCCGCCTACTCGGGTTTAGATGATGAAGTGCGTTTTGAGGAGTGCATGTTTCGGGGAAGCGATCCCGACATCGTCCGGACCGACTGGCTGTAAGTTGCGGCATCCACTGCGCACCCTAAAGCAAGACGGATAACGGAGCTAAGATGAGTATTGATTACGAGACCGACTATGATGTCGGCCAGGATAATGTGCAGGTCATGGGGATGGATCTGCACAATCCTGTTTTCTTTATCAGTGCCTTACTGATTATTACTTTTGTGGTTGGCACTCTGGCATTCCCGGAAGCGGCCAACGGCATGCTCAATGGCGCCAAGGCGTGGGCCATTGAACATTTCGACTGGTTGTTCATGGTCAGCGGCAATATTTTTGTATTGTTTTGCATTGCCCTGGCCGTGATGCCCACCGGTAAAATTCGGTTGGGCGGGCAGAAAGCCAAGCCGGAATTTTCCACCCTTTCCTGGTTCGCGATGTTGTTTGCTGCGGGCATGGGGATTGGCTTGATGTTCTGGAGTGTGGCGGAGCCGGTGGCTTACTACACCGATTGGTATGGCACACCGCTGAGTGTGGCGCCCAATACAGAGGAAGCCAAGCATCTGGCTATGGGCGCAACCATGTATCACTGGGGGCTTCACCCATGGTCTATTTATGCAGTGGTAGCGCTTTCATTGGCCTTTTTCGCCTACAACAAGGGTATGCCGCTGACGATCCGCTCCGCCTTCTATCCTATTCTGGGTGAGCGTTGCTGGGGCTGGCCAGGTCATATCATTGATACGCTTGCAGTTGTCGCCACCATTTTTGGTCTGGCCACGTCCCTTGGCTTGGGTGCCCAACAGGCTTCCGGTGGTTTGCACTTCCTGTTCGATACGCCTAACGCGATCAATATGCAGCTGGCGGTTATCTTCGGCGTGACCTCCATTGCGGTGATATCAGTGATGCGAGGGCTAGATGGGGGTGTCAAACTCCTCAGTAACATCAATATGATGTTGGCGTTGTTCCTGTTGCTATTCGTGATTGTTGCGGGCCCAACATTGCTGATCATTACCGGGTTTGCCACAACAGCGGTGGATTACGTGTCGAATATTATTCCGCTGAGTAACTGGATTGGTCGTGAGGATGACACCTGGTTCCACGGCTGGACGGTATTTTACTGGGCGTGGTGGATTTCCTGGTCACCGTTTGTCGGCATGTTCATTGCGCGTATTTCCAAAGGCCGCACTGTACGGGAGTTCATTACCGCTGTTCTGCTGGTGCCTACCATCATCACTATTATCTGGATGTCGACCTTTGGTGGCACCGGTCTGGATCAAGCGGTGAATGGCGTCGGTGAATTGTCCAATGGCATTGGTGATGTGTCCCTGGCATTTTTCCAGATGCTGGAGAACCTGCCGTGGTCCGGTATTATTTCCTTCATGGCAATCACGTTGGTGCTGGTCTTCTTTGTGACCTCTTCGGATTCCGGTTCATTGGTGATTGACTCCATTACCGCTGGCGGCAAGCTGGATGCACCGGTACCCCAGCGTGTATTTTGGGCAGTGATGGAAGGCGTGATTGCCGGCGCTCTGCTTTACGGCGGTGGCAAGGAAGCGCTGAAAGCCTTGCAGTCTGGCTCCGTGGCTACGGGCTTGCCGTTCACATTTGTGCTATTGCTGATGTGCGTCAGCCTCTACATGGGGCTCTCCGCAGAGAGTAAGCGGCTCAAGTCCCTCAAGGCGACTTGATTGTCACAGCAAGGAAAGAAAAAATGCCCGCATCAGCGGGCATTTTTTTGGGTGATATAATGACCTGGCAGGCCACGGTTACCGGTTTTACTCAGGATCAGCAGCTGGATTGGGTGATGCTGTTGTCATGCGGTCATCGCCAGCATGTCCGCCATCAGCCACCGTTCATAAACCGTCCCTGGGTGACCAGTGAGGCTGGGCGGGACCGGCACTTGGGTATGGCGGTTACCTGTACCCAGTGCCAGCGGGGCATGCCGGTTCCTTCAGACAATGACCGGTGAGCTACCCTCGCGCAGCCGGGTGTGGCGGTTGATGGTGTGCTGCAGGCCGAACAGGGACGGCAGATGCGGACCGATCACCCCTTTGCCGGTGGTCAGCAGGGCACCGCTCAACGCCCGCTGGGGATCCGCCCAGCAATAGATGCTGATAAAGCCAAGGTGACCGAATGCACGGGGAGCGCCGGGGCCGAACATGCCCATGCCCCGATTTCCCAGCATGAAGCCGCTGGAGAAATTCAGGGGGATAAACAGGCTTCGGTCGAAGCGCGGGCGGTGATAGGCCGGCTGCAAGGCGCGAGCAACGGTCTCCGCCTTGAAGATCTGCTGGCCGTTGTAGTGGCCACCGTTGAGCAGCATCTGGAAGAAGCGACTGGCTTCCTCGGCAGTGGCGTAGAGGTTGCCCGCTGGCACAATGATGTCCTGAAAGCGGTCATCATTGGTCACTTCCACCACCTCATCGATGCTGCCGCCCACCGCGTAGGTGAGGAACAGGTCGACCAGTTTCATGGGGACGCCAGTGGAGACATCCCGGGCGCGCTCAGCGCCGGTCTGTCCAAAGGTGAAGTACTTCATGCCCATGGGCTGGCGGATCACCCGGTCCAGGGTGGCATTCAGATCTTCGCCGGTAACCGCCTCGACAATGGCGCCGAGGATAAAACCGGCGGTGATGGCGTGGTAGGCCTGGGTGTTGAGGCCGCTCGGTTTGGCCTCGCACAGCAGATCAATGATCTCCTGGGGGCGGTACAGGATATCCGGCTCTACCTGTGCGGGCGGGCGGGGTATGCCGGCCTGATGGGTCAGCAGGTGGCGAATGGTAGTGCGTCCCTTGCCGTTCTGGCCGTATTTGGGCAGGTAGCGGGTGACCGGGTCATCCAGGTCCAATTGCCCGGTTTCCACCAGATGATGGACCATCATGGCGGCCACCACCTTGGAGGCGGAAAAAAGGCAGACCGGGGTGTCCGGGGTCATGATCCGCTGACTCTCCGGGTCCGCATAGCCGATGCTGCGGTCCAGCATGATTTCGCCGTGGCGACGCAGGCACAGGCTGATGGCCGGGCTCATGCCGCCCCGGTAAAGCTTGCGGGTGGCACGCCAGATGGCGTCCACCTGTTCAGATCCCATACCGGTTTTTTCCGGCGGCGCTTCCTGCCCCTGGCGAACAAGGCCGTCCAAGCTGCGAGGAATGGGGGTGCCGTGTTTGCTGAGCAGGCGGTTGATGCGCGGACGTAAAGCCATAAAAGTCTCTGGTAACAAGTCGTGCCGGACCCGAAATGACGGGATAAGTATCAATATAGTGTTTATTGTGAAAGGACGACATTGTCCACGGAGACGGCTCCCCTGCAATGGTCGCCCGTGCCATCATGATGGCGCCAAATCACAATATTTTGGCCGTACCGGCCGGTGGGGCTGCGGTACACTGTCAGATAACCGCGTATGACAGCCGCAGGTTACAAGACTTTGTGTCCCGCGCCTTGGAAGATCAAGGTGCACCCATATTCAGAATAACAGCGGCATTTTTCAGGAGGTTACGTGAATACCATCAAGCAGTCCGATTTTCAGAGTTTCGCCGAATTCTATCCCTATTACTTGCAAGAGCACGGTAACCCCACCTGCCGCCGACTGCATGTGGTCGGGACCACGTTACTGCTGCTCTTGCTGGGGGCCATCATTGCCGGGGCGTTGAGTGCCTGGTGGCTGTTTGCGTTGCCGGTGGTGGGGTACGGTTTTGCCTGGGTAGGCCACTACTTTTTCGAAAAGAACCGTCCCGCTACCTTCCAGCATCCCTGGTACAGCCTGATGGGTGACTTTGTCATGTACAAAGACATCCTCACCCGCCGTATTGATTGGTAAATAACCGCATCAGGTACCAGACTTGGCGCGCTTAACGAGCGTGTTGCCTGGTGCCTGTCAGCACGCAGCGTTGCCATGACCGCAGTTGAGTATTTTCAGCCTGGTAATCACAGACAGGATGACGGCGAGCTTCCCGATCTGGATTGCCGGGAACATATCGATGCCATGGTGCATGGCTTCTATCGCCGGTTGCTGGATGACCCGGTGATGGCGCCCATGTTCCTGGACGTGGCCGCTATCGATTTGCAGCAGCACCTGCCGACTATCTGTCAGTACTGGTACAAGATGCTGCTGGGCGAGAATGACTACCGGCGCCACATGATGGCAAAACACCGGGCCCTGGATGACAAGCAGCCCCTGACCGGCGAACACCATGAGCGCTGGCTGCAGCATTTCATGAACAATCTCGACGGCCGTTTTGCCGGTCCTTACACCGATCGGGCAAGGCATATTGCCTTTCGGGTGATGGATAATCTGTACGCGCAGTTGAGCAAAAGGCGTGAGTTGAAAGTTTAAAGTTCAAAGTTGCAACGCGGTGGATGTTCGCTGCCAAACGGAGAGCAGGGCAGCCGCGCTGCAATGCAGGTGAAAACTTCTCTACGAAGCCACTGTAGGAGCGCCGCTTGAGGCGCGAACAGCCACGGTAATTCGCGCCTCAAGCGGCGCTCCTACACCCGATTTTCCTGAAAGCGTCTGAACGCGACCTTTGCCCTTGTTGCCAGGGAAAGCCGTGACCGCATTTCAACTTTCAACTGCGTTTACCCGATCACCCCGTCCGCCTTCAGCGCCGCAAACTCCTCGTCACTGAGCCCCAATTCCTCGCGTAATACCGCGTCGTTATGACTACCCACCTCACCGCCGGGCCAGCGGGTTTCGCCAGGGGTGTCTGCCAGTCGTGGAGTGATGGCGGGCACCTTGAGCGGTTTGCCGTTGATTTCCACCTGCTGGAACAGACCCCGGGCCTGGAAATGGGGGTCGTTGAACATGTCGGCCACGGAGTAGATGGGACCGGCGGGGACCCGGGCCTCTCCCAGCAGAGTCAGTACTTGCTCGCTGGGCAGGCTGCGGCACCAGCTGTCCAGGGCGCTGTCGATCTCTGTCTCGTGTTCCACCCGACCGGCGTTACTGGCCATGGCCGGGTTGTCTGCCATATCCGGCCGGCCGGCGGTGGTCATCAGGCGTTTGAAGATGGAATCGCCATTGCCGCCGATCACCACGAACTTGCCGTCGGCACAGCGGTAGGTATTGGTGGGGACGATGCCGGTGACGGTGGAACCCGCTGGTTCGCGAATCACTCCGGCGCCATCAAATTCGGGGATCACGCCCTCCAGCAGGTTGAAGACGGATTCATAGAGGGCCACATCCACCACCTGGCCCTTGTCGCTCTTTTGCCGCTCAAACAGGGCCAGCAGAATCCCCAGGGCCGCGTGCAGGCCGGCGATGGTGTCGCCCAGGGACAGGTTGGGGCGTACCGGACGTTCGCCGGGGAACCCATTCACGTACCGCAGCCCGCCGATGCCCTCGCAAACCGACGCATAGCCGGGCTTGCTGGCATAGGGGCCGGTCTGGCCATAGCCGGAGATGCGGGTGTAGATCAGCCCCGGGTTGTCCTCGGCGAAGCTGTCTGGTCCCAGGCCCCAGTTTTCCATGGTGCCGGGGCGGAAGTTCTCGATCACCACATCGGCGTTGCTCATCAGCTTGCGTACCAGCGCCTTGCCTTGATCGGATTTCAGATCCAGGGTCACGGATTTCTTGTTGCGCCCCAGGCTGCGCCACCAGTAGGAGGTGCCATCTTCATCCAGTTTGCGCCAGCCGCGTATGGGGTCGCCGCCGGGCGGTTCCACCTTCACCACATCGGCGCCGAAATAGGCCAGCAGGGTGCCGGTAAAGGGGCCAGCCAGCAGCTGGCCCAGTTCGATAACACGGACACCGTCCAACGGCAGGCGGCGGGATGAGAGTTCGGGCATGGGGTCTCCGCGGTGGTTCATTCAGTGAGTCGAAAGCCTAACGGATTCGGTCTGCCAGGGGCAGGGGGCTGGGTGACGCCTGCGGGTTGTCGAGCGGTGAATTTTGTCATCCGGGCTCGGGCCTATACAATCCGCGGCCAGCCATGAGGAAAGCCCATGACCCCGGAACGTTATCATCGTATCTGCGACACCCTGGATCGCCGCCAGCCTGATCTCACTGTGATCATGGATGGAGTCCACAAGCCCCACAATATCGCTGCCATTGTGCGCACCTGCGATGCGGTGGGCATTCTTGATGTGCACGCCATTCTGCCCAATAACCGGGCCCGCATGGCCGCTGGTACTGCCATGGGCTCCCAGCGCTGGGTGCAGGTGCACAAGCGTGACGAGAGCAGCAGTGTGATTCGTGAATTGCAGGGGCAGGGCGTTCAGGTGCTGGCGGCCCATTTGTCCGATACCGCAGTGCCCTATCGGGAAGTGGATTACACCCGGCCCACCGCCTTGCTGCTAGGCACTGAAAAGTTTGGTGTCAGCGATGAAGCGGCGGCGGCGGTGGACCAGCACGTGGTCATTCCGATGATGGGCATGGTGGAATCGTTCAACGTGAGCGTGGCAGCGGCCATTATTCTGGCGGAAGCCTGTGAGCAACGTCGCGCCAAAGGCTTCTATGACCAGCCGCGTATTGAGGCGGCCCGCTATAGCGAGCTGCTGTTCCGCTGGGGCCACCAGAAAATTGCCCGTCTCTGTGATGCCGAGGGTATTCCCTATCCGGCGCTGGACGACGAGGGGCAGGTGAAGGACAGTGCCGCGCTCACGGCACTGTTGCGACAGAGGCACTCACCGGACCCAGAGGTATAGCCTTGGGCGCGTGACTGACCTGCCAGTGGAAGTCGGCGGCGCCGCCTTCGCCCACCCAGGCCGGGAACCACAGGGTGTTATCCATGGTGGCGTAGCGTAGCCGGCGGATATCAATGTCCCGTTCCTCGGCCAGTTCCACCATGCGTTGCAGCACTTTGCCGTGGTGCACCTGATCCACCTGCTTGGTGGTATCCAGTATGGCCTGGCGCATCAGGCTATTGAAATCATCGCGAGCGATACCGGAAAAATTCATCCGGTTAAGGTCGGCCAGGAACGCGTCAGCCAGAGCCGCTACCGAGGGAAAACGACCTTCCTTTTTTAGTTCCCTCAAGCGCTGGTTGACCACCTCGTCGTACTTGTCAAAGGCACCGTCTTCCTCCGCATCCGCCAATGCCAGAATGGCTTCGCCAAGGCTGTCCATGTCCAGATAATCCAGTTTGGGGATGCCACCAAGCAGATCAATGACCGTGCGCGGCATGCCCTCACTCTCAAAGCCCAGTCGCGGGGTGGCACCCGGGTGGCGCTCGTACTTGGTGGTGCTTGCCTTGTCGTCCTCGTAGAACATGTTCATGGACATGCCATCGAGAAAGGCATCGAACAACCCATCAGGCACTACTGGCATATGGTTGCTGAAAAACATTTCCCAGCCCTGATTGGAATCCATATGCAGCCAGTCCCCGGGTAGTCGGGTCGCGCCGAGAGTATGCTCGAAATCGTTCATCTCACCATCGACGATACCGTATTGGCCCTTGCCATAGACGGAATCATAGGTGATCCGCGCACCCTCCAGGTTGTGGAAGTCGATGGCAAAGTGGATGCGGGGTTCGCGCAGGAACATCAGGAAAAATTTCAGTACCTTGACGCTGCCAATGGCAAAGCGGGAAGGAATAGTCACTGACTGTTCGTAGAAATCCACCTGGAATTTCTGGCTGAAAAACGTTGGCATGAAGGCGTACCAGATGCGCGCCTTGACCAGGATCGAGGCCCTGACTGGGCCGTCCCTGACGGCAACGGGGGTGGCCTTGATGTTTTTGCGGGTATCCAGGTCCACTCTCAGGTTCTGGTTGAAAATCCCGGTGCTGATGTTCACGTAAATGTTGTCGATAACATTTACGTCCTTATGTGGGCCAAGCCGGGGGGACATGCCCTGGATCTGGGTGAAATCCTTGGCGTCGTAGTCCATCTGCATCAGCGTGGTTTCGATGCGACCGTTTTCCAGATCCACCTGCACATAGTCTGCCCGCGAGCGTTCGCTGTTATTGCGCACCAGGTAAATATAGCGGGGCTGGTTTCGTGGGGAGTCCAGGCGGATTTCTTCCAGCATGCTGCCTGCCTTCAGCTCATGTTGCTGCGGATCAAAACGGTCCCAGCCGCCGTCACGGAACATGAAGGCCAGCTCGTCGAAATCATCAAAAATACCCGGCTCGCCTTCCGGTTCGTGATCATTGTGGCCATCGATCCAGATCAGGCCGGTCTTGTCGAACTCGTCAATCTGGAAGGGAATCGGAATCAGCTTGCCCGCGCGCACGGCCATCAGTGACAGCTCTTCGGTAGGGATGCCGTTATGTTCTGCCAGCTCGAAGCCCTTCATCTCCATGGGGTAGAGGTAGGTGAACTGGGTGGTATCCAGAGCCTTGAGAGTACGATCAAGCTGGTCGGTGGAAATATTGCGCAGTCCTGAGGCCCAGCGGCCCATGGCGCTGGGGTCCGCCTTGTAGAAATCCAGGAAATGCTCAAAGTAGGGATCGGGGACGCCCTCGGTCCAGATTTCCCGTGCCTGTAATGGGCTCACCAGGGTGAGAAGTAGGGCGGTGAGACCGATCCATGCCTGTCTGCCGGTCATTTTGTTATTCTCTTGGACGATTTTGGATTGGCGAAACAAGGCCCTAGGGTATGACAAGCAATCAGGAAAGAGTAGGCCTTGCCGCCTTACATGAACGGCTCCACCGCGTATTACCGGCGGTATCCCTGGTCTGCCAGGCTTTACCTAAGACACCACAGATCCGTTTATGGCTACTGGATGAGCTGTTTCCCGAAAAGGCCCTGGACCCGCACATCGTCAATGCGATTATGGAAGAACCGCCTTACTGGTCGTTTTGCTGGGCGTCTGGGCAGGTGCTGGCGGAATACCTGCTCAGCCATCCCGAGTGGGTCAAGGGCCGTTGTGTGGTGGATGTGGGGCCGGGCTCCGGGGTGGTCGCCATTGCTGCGGCCCTGGCAGGTGCCGCACGGGTGATTGCCTGTGATCTGGACCAGGATGCGCTAACCGCCACGGCTCTCAATGGAGCCGAGAACCGGGTCGAGATCGAACTGAGCCAGGACCTGGACACCGCCCTGGCGGCGGCGGATCTGGTGACCGCAGCGGACATACTTTACGACCGGGAAAACCTGCCACTGCTGGCCCGCTTCCAACAGGCGGCCCAGGTGCTGCTGGCCGATTCCCGGGTGCCGGACCTGAACCCGCCCGGCTACCAATTGCTGGGGCAGTGGCAGTCCTGCACCTGGCCGGATCTGGGGGAATCCAGCGAGTACAACGGGGTGAGAGTGTTTGCCTCGGAACCGTCGCTCTGAAGCAATGTCAGAAAAGCAGTACGGCGTTGCTATCCGCCCCGAGCGGCCACTGCATTCGCTGTATGGTGGTGGGAAGGTCTCCACTGGCGATATCCTTTTTGATTGTTTTCTCAGCACAGGAGGAACGACGTTGTTGAATACCAAAAAACCGCTGCAACCCGTTGTCTGGGTACTGGCACTGTGTGCCATCGTTTTTTCGCCAGCACAGGCGGCATTGCCATCCGCCACTAGTGACGGCCAGGCGTTGCCATCGCTGGCGCCCATGCTGGAGGAGACCTCTCCGGCGGTGGTCAATATTGCTATCGAAACGCGGATTCGTACTGCCCGAAATCCACTGATGGAAGATCCCTTTTTCCGCCGTTTCTTCAACATTCCCGAGCATCAACAACGAGAGCGCCGTGCCGCCAGTGCCGGTTCGGGCGTGATTGTGGATGCCGAGGCGGGGTATGTGCTGACCAATGCCCATGTGGTGAAGAACGCGGATTCCATTGAAGTCACTCTGACCGACGGCCGCGAGTTGTCAGCAGAATTGGTCGGTACCGATGAGGAAGTGGATCTGGCGGTACTCAAGCTGGAGTCGGCCAATGATCTGACGCAAATCGCTATTGCTGATTCCACCGGCTTGCGAGTGGGCGACTTCGTTGTGGCGATCGGTAACCCCTTCGGGCTGGGGCAGACGGTTACCAGTGGTATTGTCTCTGCGCTGGGTCGAACCGGTCTGGGGATTGAAGGCTACGAAAGCTTTATCCAGACCGATGCGTCCATCAATCCGGGCAACTCCGGTGGCGCTTTGGTGAACCTGCGCGGCGAATTGGTGGGCATCAACACTGCCATCATCGCTCCCGCCGGCGGCAATGTAGGTATCGGTTTTGCCATCCCCACGGAAATGGCCGAGAACGTGATGCACCAGCTCATCGAGCATGGTGAAGTTCGCCGCGGCGTGCTGGGTGTTACCGTTCAGGATCTCACTGCCGAGCTTGCCGAGGCCTTTGGGGTTGATCGCCAGCGCGGTGTCGTCATCACTCAGGTGCTAGAGGATGGTGCCGCGGAGAAGGCCGGCATCAAGATTGGAGATGTGGTGATTGCCGTAGACGGCCGCCCGGTGAAGCGGGCGGCGGATCTGCGTAACAAGGTCGGCATGGCGCCGGTGGGTGAGAAGGTGACGCTGACCGTCCTGCGTGATAGCAGAAAGCGGGAGATGACAGCGGTTATCAGCGAGTCATCCCAGCAGGCCTCCAGCGGGGAGTCTGTTTCCAAGTACCTGCAAGGCGCCAGCCTGCGGGACCTTCGCAAAGGGGAACTGCAGCACGCGGACAGCGGCGTACTGGTGGACGATGTGAAACAGGGCTCTCCCGCCTGGCGGGCCGGGTTGCGCCGTGGCGATGTGATCATCAACGCCAACCGTCAGGATGTGGTGAACACGGCGGAACTGCGTAATGCTATCAGTGACAAGGATGGCACCCTGCTGTTGCGGGTGAATCGTAACGGCGGTGTGTTCTTTGTAGTGATCCGCTGATTGGTTGAGTTGAAAGTGCAAAGTTGAAAGTGAAAAAGCGCGGGCGGGTCTGGTGTGTAAACCTGCCAGGCTGTGCCCGCGTTTCATTTCTGCAAAAGCGCTGATGGCGCTGTAGGAGCTATGCTTGCATGGCGAACCTTGGCCAGAGAAACCGGATCGGCTGCTAGTATTTCACTGCCAGGCTGGTCATTCCACAAAACTCACTCTTCAAATTTCCCATGCCGTCCGGCGCCTTGCCGGAAACGTTCGGCGCCACCAATCGCTTCTTCGAATACCACCGGGTAGCCGCCGGCGCCTTCCTGGCGCAGGGCTTCCTCCTGCGCCAGGTCCCATTGTCGATAGGCTGAAAGCCGGTCGGCCTGCAGGCAGCGTTGCGGGAAGGCGGCGATTTGCCGGGCCAGGGTGATAGCTTCATCCAGTGCTGTGCCGTCGGCCACCACCCGGTTGGCCAGGCCGATCTGCAGGGCTTCATCGGCCGCCACCGGCCTGCCGGTCAGAATCATATCCATGGCCCGGCTGTGGCCAATCAGGCGAGGCAGACGCACGGTACCACCATCGATCAGGGGCACGCCCCAGCGCCGGCAGAACACACCGAACGTGGCCGACGTTTCTGCCACTCTCAAGTCACACAGCAATGCCAATTCCAGTCCGCCTGCCACCGCAAAGCCGCTTACGGCTGCAATCACCGGTTTGCTCAGCAGCATACGGGTAGGGCCCATGGGCCCGGGGCCGCTGCCGGCCTCGTCAATCTCATTGCGTCGTTGCGGATCAGACAAGGCGGACAGATCGGCGCCGGCGCAGAAGTTGCCGCCAGCGCCGGTGAGGATGGCCACCTTGAGATCGGTGTTCTGCTCAAAGGCGTCGAAAGCGGTACGTAACGCATCCGCGGTGGGGCGATCCACCGCGTTACGCTTGTCGGGGCGGTTCAGGGTGATAATGAAAAGGTCGTCGCGGGTTTCGGTGATTACCGGTTGTTCAGTCACAGGGCTATCCGTTATCTGCCGTTTCCCGCATCTAACCATAAAAGAAACCCAAAAGGGGAGCGGCGGTAGTCACTGCTCCGGTTTTCAGTAGGCCAGAGTGAAGCGCTCACGTTCGTGTTGCGGGTGATCCTCTTCACCCAGCAGTGCTACGGCCTAACCAACCCTGTACGGAACGGCTGTTGCTCTAGTCGTCCACCAGCAGGTCGTCATTGCCCGATCAGCACTGGCGGGAGTGCCGATCAAAAGCGTATCTGCCGCCACCCGCAGAGCTCCGGCGCGGCCGACAATCGCCAGGCGAGGATCTCTGTGATGGCGGATTCCATTGCCGCCGAAGCGCTGGAGCGAGGCGATCAACAGAGAGTTCTGTCAGACTGGTCGGCGACCTGCAGGGCAAGTATGCGGTCTACCCGCCGGGGCGCGAGGCTCCGACCAAGATGCGGGCTTTTGTGGAATGTCTGATCGAGCGGATATGAAATGAATTATGTGAAGAGTTATGAAGAAGAAACCCTCAATCGCGAGGAGGTTGAACAACGGCCGGGCACCTGGGTACTGGAATTCGGCGCCAACTGGTGCGGCTATTGCATCGCCGCTCAGAAAGACATCGAAACGGTGCTGTCACCGATGACCGAGGTGCACCACGAAAAAATTGCCGATGGCCCTGGCCGCCCTCTGGGTCGCAGCTACCGGATCAAACTGTGGCCTACGCTGATCCTGATCCATGATGGCAAGGAAATAGACCGGGTAGTACGGCCCACCAGCGCCGAACAAATCCGCCAGCTTTTCTCGTAGGAGCCTCGCTGGCGGCGCGATAAAAAAGACCAGAATCAAAAAAATATTTACCACAGAGGGCACAGAGAACACAGAGAAAAACCTGTCTTTTCCTCAGTGTTCTCTGTGCCCTCTGTGGTAAATACCGCTTTTCAGGTTTTGGATTTATGCACTTCGTGCACCCTACGGGCCGCCCTAGCGGTCGTTACCTGCACTTCGTTCCGGTTCGCGCCGCCAGCGACGCTCCTACGCTGGGTCAGGTGCCGCGTCCAGCACCACCTTGCCCACAGACTGTCCTGAGCGCAGTAGTGCTAAAGCCGTATGGGCATCGTCAAAGGCAAAGCGATGGCCTACATGGGGCGGGGGCAGGGGAATGGTTTTCAGCTCTTCCAGCAGCGCCTGCATTTTCCCTTTCTGTTCCCATAACCAGATCAAGTTGAAGGCCAATACGGAACGGTTGCTGCTGATCATCGCCATCACGTCGTAGCGGGGGCGGCGCAGGTAGCGCCAGGCGGCTTTCAGGTAGTTGGGGCGGTTTTGGCTGGGGGTGAATTCGGCGGCGCCGAAGACCACCAGGCGGCCCATGGGGTTGAGCGCGTTGAAGCTGGCGGTCTGAACCTGGCCGCCGATGGCATCCAGTACCAGGTCGAAGTGTCGATCATGTCGTTGCAGTTGCCGGGCGAAGTCCGGCGCCCGAACCAGCACATCCTCGAATCCTTGTTGCCCTAGCCAGGTGGCTTTTTCTTCACTGCCTACCGTGCCGGTGGCGCGACCTCCCAGCGCTTGTACCAGTTTCATGGCTTGCAGGCCCACGCCGCCAGCGGCGCTGTGTATCATCACCTGTTGGTCCGCTTGCAGGGCGCCGAGATGGGTGAGGGCGTACCAGGCGGTCAGGGTCTGTGCCGGCCAGGCGGCGCCCTGGGCGTAGTCCCAGTCTGCGGGTAGCGGGATCAGGTACTCCGGCTCGCTGTCGATAACGCTGGTGTAGCCACCGAAACGGGTGACGCCCATGACCCGATCGCCCACCGCAAACCTTTCCGCCTCTGGGCTGACTTCCTCTACCTCGCCGGCAAACTCCAGGCCGGGGATAAAGGCGCCCTGCGGGGTGGCGGAATACAGGCCGGTGAGGGCAAAAATATCGGCAAAATTCAGGCCGACAGCATGCACCTTGATGCGGACATGGTTGTTCGCAAGGGTGGGCAGCATGCCTGTATGCAGGGTCAGCCGCGCCATATTGCCGGCGCGGGCTGTCTGCCAGTAACGAAAAGTGCTCATCCCAGACTCCGACCTGAATCCATGGCTTCATCGCGGCGCCTGACGCAACCCTTTGTCGCCACAGGGGGTTTTTCTCAGTCGATCGTATTCCCTGATACGATACTTCTTCAAAAAATCCCCTGTGACAACAAATTTTTACGCCATGCATCCACGCTGAAGTCACGGATTCAGGTCCGACGCAAAAGCGGGAGTATGGGGTGGGGCAGGACAGAGCTCAACGGGCTTATTGCAGGGCCTTGTTGAGCGGCTGGTCGGCGCTGAAACGGCCACCACCGGAAATGGCCAGTGACACGCTGGCGGCCAGCAGGGCCAGACCGAACTCGTAGCCGTTGTTGCTCATGAACAGGCCGTTGTCGAGGTGTACGGTGACGATGGCCACGATCATGGTAAAAGCCAGGGCCACTGCTGCCGGGCGGGTGAAAAGGCCGATCAGCAGGGCCAGGCCACCAAGGAATTCGGCGCTACCGGCGCCCAGAGCCATCAGGTAGCCGGGTTCCAGACCAATGGACGCCATCCATTGACCGGTGCCTTCCAGGCCATGGCCACCGAACCAGCCAAACAGTTTCTGGGCACCGTGAGCCATGAATATGATGGCCACTGGCAGGCGCAGGGCCAGAGGAGCGAAGCTGTTGTCGGTATCGGTCAGGGAGGCAAGCAGGTTTTTCATGGGGAACTCCTTTTCTATTAAATGTTGCTAGTGACGCGATGGGAGTATTTAAGCATCAAAAGAAAAGTAAGAAAGTGCGTTATTAAGTTGTTTTTGTTCTGATAATTAGATGTATTTTTCTGTGGTGGCGCTTTTCTTATTCCGGGCTAAACGGTTGAATGGCGGACAACAATATTTATTCACTGGGAGTAGAGATGGTCAACAATCCGGATACCGGCAAGCTGGTACTGCGTCTGACGTTGGGGTTACTGATGCTGTTGCACGGTATCAGCAAGTTGCAACACGGGGTGGGATGGATTTCAGGAGAGCTGGCGTCTCATAACCTGCCTGGTTTTCTGGCTTACGGGGTATTTATTGGCGAAATCATTGCGCCGTTGATGGTGATACTGGGAGTCCATACCCGTATTGGTGCGGTGCTGATCGCGGGCAATATGCTGGTTGCCATTGTGCTGGTGCACATGGGCGAGGTATTTGCATTGAGCAAGACGGGTGGCTGGGCATTGGAGTTGCAGGGGTTTTTCCTGTTCTCTGCCGTTGCCGTCTTCTTCCTGGGGGCAGGCAAATATGCCATCAGAAAGTGATCGGCGGTAAGTCGGGCTCTTTTCCCTTCATTATTGTTCAAGGCCGCACCGATCAGGAGGCGGCCTTTTTCTTTCAGGCTTGCCGTTTAGGTGCAGTAGCGACCGTACTGGCTTAGCGCCTTGCTGCTGTGCGGATCTACCAGATCCACCCACACCTGCATGGAAGCCTGATCCCGGGTGTTCTGCAGATTGGTGAAATCGCCGGCAACAATATCGCCTTTCAGGGTGTCGCCCGCCTGGGGAGTGGTGCCGTCCAGTTGCTTCACTAGTACCATGCCGCCTCGGGTGTTGAGTAGCATGTATTCGCAACTCTGACTGAGGATGACGGTGGCCTGTTGCTGATTGGCGTGCGCGGTCTGTCCGAGCAACATACAGCCCGCCAGACCGGCACCGAGCAAATGCAGTTTGAGTGCTGACATGGTGATCCCTTCCTTTTTTATTGTTACACCTACACCTTACGTCGGCGTACCGGCCCGGCCTGTTGTGCAATGTCGGTAAAGCTGTAACCGGGGTGTAGTGTTTTTTTACATTCCATCGACTACTAGGGAGCCTCTGAATAACTCCTTGCATGCTCAGCGTGGCCTGAAGGGTTCAGCTGTTGTGTTTTGTCGCGACGGACAGGGTGGTTCCCTTTCCTAGCGTCAAAGCGCAGCAGATGTGCCCTTCAGGCCGCGCCCTCCGGGTCTTCCTGGCTGGCCCGCACTCGTTGTTGCGCTTTTTCGACAGGCAACCAGCATGCCATCAAAAGCGCGCCTAGATTGCGAGCCAGCCTGAAAGACTGAGCATGCAAGGAGTTATTCAGAGGCTTCCTGGATCGTGACACAGGCGATGTCACCGCAACATCATCGTTATGTCTCTTTATGCAGTAGGGAATTCGGGCGATGAAAGCCGGTGTGAGTAATAGGAAAGGCAGGGTTGATTGGGAAGCGTCGAGCAAGGATCAGAGACAAAAAAGCCGCACCCGAAGGTGCGGCTTTTAGGTTGGCAAGGCTGCCGGGAGAGAGGTTATTTCAGCTCCTTGGAGCTTAGCCCCAGTACCCGACGGGCGATGACCAGTTGCTGAATTTGCTGGGTGCCTTCGAAGATATCCAGAATCTTCGAGTCGCGGGCCCATTTTTCCAGCAGTTCGTCTTCGGTGTAGCCGATGCTGCCGGCCAGTTCCACGCAGCGCAGAGTGATCTGATTCCCCACGCGTCCGGCCTTGGCCTTGCAGATGGAGGCTTCCAGGGTATTGGCCTTCTTGTTGTCAGCCATCCAGGCGGCTTTCACCGCCAGCCAGTAAGCCGCTTCCCAGTCCGCTTCCATCCGGTAGATTTCGGCTTCCACCGCGGAGCAGTTGTCTACTGGCTTGCCGTAATCATAGGTCATGCTGTCCTTCAGCAATTCCTTGATGCGCTCCAGTGACGCCTTGGCACAGCCGATGGCCATGGCAGCGACCAATGGACGGGTGTTGTCGAACGTCTCCATGACCCCGGCAAAGCCCTTCTTGGTATCCACTTCCGGGCTGCCTAGCAGGTTTTCCGCCGGCACACGACAGTCGATGAAGTTGATGGCGGCGGTGTCGGAAGCGCGAATGCCGAGCTTTTTCTCCAGACGCGCCAGCTCCATGCCCGGGGTGCCCCAATCCACGACAAAGGATTTGATGGCTGCACGGCCCAGTTTTGGATCCAGTGACGCCCACACCACCACACAGTCGGCGCGGGACCCGGAGGTCACATAGATCTTCTCGCCGTTCAGCACATAGTGATCACCATCTTTTTTGGCGGTGGCACGAATGGCCGCAGAATCGGAGCCGCAGCTGGGTTCGGTGATGGCCATGGCGGCCCACTTGCCCTTGAAGCGCTCCAGCTGCTCGTCGTTGGCCACCGCAGCGATAGCCGCATTGCCCAGGCCCTGGCGGGGCATGGCCAACAGGAAGCCGGTATCGCCGTAGCACATTTCCATGGCACCCAGGCAAACGCCCATATTAGCGCCATTTTTTATGCTGCCGTCGTCCTGCACCTTGCCGCTACCGGTGGTGGCAGCGCCGGCGGAGTTGGCCGGGTCACCTTCGTTGAAGCCATCCAATACCGACGCCAGCATATCCAGCTCTTTCGGATATTCGTGCTCGCCACGGTCGTACTTGCGCGAGATCGGGCGGAGGGTGCTCTGGGCCACCTGATAAGCGTTGTTGATCAGGGGTTTGAACTTCTTGGGAATTTCGATATTCATGGTTGTCTCCCTCCTTACAGGTGCAGGCCGCCAAAGGCGACACCGATGGCACGCAGATCCCGGTACCAGCGCTCCACCGGGTATTCATGGGTGAAGCCGTGACCGCCCAGCAATTGCACGCCGTCGGTGCCGATCTTCATGGCCTTGTCCTTGACCAGGGTGCGCGCCAAATGCGCTTCACGCTGGAAGGACTTGCCCTGCTCGGCACGGCTGGCCGCGCGGTAGGTGAGCATGCGCATGGAATCCAGCTCGATGGCGATATCGGCAATCATGAACGCCACTGCCTGGCGGTAACTGATCGGCTCGCCAAAGGCGGTGCGCTCGTTGCAGTAAGGCACCACATAGTCGAGCACGGATTGGCAGGTACCGATGGCCAGGGCACACCAGGCCAGGGTGCCCAGGTCCACAAAGGCGCGGTAATCGAAATCACCGTTACCCAGGCGGTTTTCCACCGGCACGCGCACATTGTCCAGTTTCAATGGACGCTGGCCGCTGGCGCGGATACCCATGGAGGGATCATCGCCTGCTACCAGGCCGTCGCTGCCACCTTCGACGATGAACACGGCCGGGCCGTCATCGGCCTGGGCGGCCACCAGAAAAATTTCTGCTTCGGCGGCCAGCGGTACCAGGGATTTTTCCCCGTTGAGGACATAGCTTTCACCGTCCTTGCGGGCGGTAGTCTTGAGTGCCATGGGGTCGAACAGCGGATAGGGTTCGCACACAGCGATGGTGGCCTTGGGCGGGCTTTCTTCCGCGAAGGTGCTCAGGTACTTGTCCTGCTGTTGCGCGGTGCCCCACTGGGTGAGGGCATTGGCAACGCCCATGGGGGCAAGGATGGCTACCGCCTGCCCCATGTCACCGTGGGCCAGATCTTCGGCAACCAGCATGCTGGTTACGGTGGAACGTTCGCTGGCAGCGCCGCCGAGAGCTTCCGGCACGGCAAAATAGTTGAGCCCCAGTTCCAGCGCCTGGGCAATCACCTCGTCGCTGGTCTTCTGGGTGGCATCCGCTTCTTCGGCCTGATCACGCAACACATCGCGGGCAAAAGACTGCACGCTGTCACGGATCATCTGCTGCTCGTCGGTGACGCTCAGATCGAAAAGGTCGCGGGTGTGGCCCGGTGCGTTCAGCCGTTCCGGTTTGTTGCCGGGGTTGCTTGACTTGAAAGTGCGGGCAGTGGTGGTAAGCACCTGAAAGCCGCTTTTGGTGAGCGTGTAGGCAAGCCGTTCCACGGTCTTGCGCATGCCGATCTTGTCCAGCACTTCCGAGCTGGCCAGACGGTTAAGCGCGGTCAGCGCATAACCAACTGCATCTTTTGCCATGAGAGTTCGCCTCGTTGTTGTGTCTATTTGCACTCGATTATGGACCGGAGAGGCTCAGTCACATTGACCAGTGTGACCGATGGGTCGGGCCAAGTGGCAACCGGGAGGCGCTGTAGACCTAGCCACAGCGGGCAGGAAAGGGTAGAGGCGGGCGGCTACGAGCTACGTAGCTACGCTGGTTGGATAGGGAAAGGTTAGAAAGTTCCCAAGACCTCGGCATTTCTACGAAGCCGCTGTAGGAACGTAGCGCAGCGGAGTAACGCACGTAGTTCCGTGCGGCCCGAAGGGTGAGCGAAGCGAATAATACCTCTCGAGGTGCGAACCGCGCTTGCGCGGAAATCGACTGCAGGGCGATCAGGACTGTCAGTGCTCGACAGGTCTTGCCAGAAAGAATGGCGCACAGACCTTCGCTCTCCTCCGCCTCGCGACGCTCGGTTCGCACCTCAAGCGGTGCTCCTACACCTGCCTTCGCGGGCAGGGCGCTATTCGATTAGCACGGCCCAGCCCGCATTGCAGCTTGTAGCGTGAGGCTTGCCGCTGCCCTCAAAGATTCTCGTAACGATTCATATCCAGAACCGCTGCCTCGCTGGGCTCGTGCTCTTCCAGATAGCGGGTCAGGTCGTGGAAGTAGGTCCAGAACTGCGGATGGGTACGGCGGATGCCGAAGCGGGAAGCCAGTGCAGTGAAATCCTTTTCTTTCTTCACCGCTTGCATGGCAGCCACGAAGTCATCCACCTCATCGGCCTGCACGTTGAACATGAAGTTGGGGTAGCTGGCCAGTACGCCGGGGTAGATCGTCAGGGTATCCAGCGGTGGCTGGTAGCGCAGGGATTCCCCCAACATGAAGGCCACATTGGTGTGGGCCCGATTGCGAATCAGGGTATAGATTTCCCGCTCGCCGTTTTCATTTTCCACCCGCAGCATGGTGACCTCGGGCATGAAGTGTACGGCTTGCAGATCCTGCGCCTGGGTAGAGGCAATACCGACCAGAGTGGTTTCCGGCTCTTTTAACCAGTCCGCAATATCATTGCGGTGACAGTCTTCCCCATCGCAACGATTGATCGGGTCCGGGCGGGCGTTGATGGCGGCAAAACGTTTCAGTAGACCATCGTTGAATTCATTGACCGGGGTATTGGTTTGATACTGGATGCCGGTGGGGTGTGTGGTATCCACCGACGCATAGCTCACATACAGGCGCAGTTTGCCGGTGTTCTGGTACCAGTTTTCCACCACTGGCTTGCGAAGCTCGCGGGGGAAGTAACGCAGGGTGTTCTGCTCCGCTCCATTACGAATCAGGTCGAAGTAGAGACGGGTCTGGGCCTGGTGAGAGACGGAACCAAACACATTGAAGTTTACCACCAGGTTGTAATAGCTACGCTCAAACAACGGATAATCCATGACCCAGGTGGTCAGTGGCAGGTCGCCGATCAAGCCTTTTCGTACCGATGAATTATCATGGTGACGGAAGATGGTCAGCAGGGCGTTGCGGTTTTTGCCGTCGCCGTCCCAGAGACTTTCCCAGGCGGGGCCCTGTGGGTCTTTTTCCCCGTAGGCCTGGTGCCGGGCTTTGAGATATTTATTGCGATTGCCGCTGTATTTGAGCCACTGGGGACCAAGTGCCAGAAGCTCCTCATCCTGGCCGGGAAGACCGAGTAATCCACTGACCTTGGCGCGGTAATTATCATCGGTGATATAGAGGTCATGGTCCGGGTCCTGGAACACCGCCCAGAAGTGATCGCGTATCACATCGGTGGCTATCTGGCCCCGACAAACCGGCCCGCGGATAAAGGTGCGGACAAAGTATTCCGCCTCATCCAGCATAAACTGGTATCGGGCTCGAGCCGGAATGTCCGAAAAGGTCTGAAAGGGGTTGGCGCGTTGTTCGTAACTGTACCCCGGTAGTGTTTCCACTTCCCAGTCGCCGGCAAAAAACTGCTCCCGGGTACGGGCCAGCTTTTTGTCGTTCAGCGCAAAGGTGATGTGGGTTTTGTGGGCCAGGCTGCCGCGAACCGGCACCAGCCGGTACCAGAAGTGCTCGGGAGGCATGTCGTTGGGGCGCACGCTGTCCAGCGGTTTCAGGGGCTCGCCCGGCGGAGTGCTGGAGCGATACAGGGTGAAGAAATGATCCGGTTTGTCTCCACTGTTATCGTCGAAATACAGGTGGGCGAGAAACAGGTGTTCGAACAGCCAGCGGGCCACAAGTTGATGGCGCTTGTCTGGCTGGTTAAGCATTTTTTCCCAGGCCTGGATTTGTCGTTGCTCGTCTTCCGACAGATCAAAGGTCTGGTAAGACAGCGGAGCGCCCTGCTTGAGCCACTGGCTTACGGTGGCGAATTCCTGATCGGTGAGGCCGGTGACGGCCAGGGGCATGCCGCCCATGGGATGCTTGTCGGCGTAGTCGGCAAATTCCTCCGGCTTGGGGCAGGCATTGACTCGCTGCAATCCCAGAGTGATGTCATCCGGTAATTTTTCGTTGTCGGCAAAACGGTGTTTCCTGCCCAGTTCAAGCATGTTGTAGAGCAGTGATGATTGCACGCCGTGGGTGCTGTCGATGACGGAAAAGAAATCCTTTTCTCGCCATTGGGCGGTGGTCAGCGCGTCCTGAAACAGCCGGGTAGGCGCCACGGATTCGGTGCGGGCACCGTTGTAGACCTTATCTTTACTGGCGCCACGATCCAGTCCCTCGGGCGCTTCCAGTTTCAGCTGGCAGGGGGCGTCGTAGCAGCCGTGGCAGGCCAGGCATTTGTTTTCAAAAATGGGCTGGACGTCGGTCTGATAACTGAGGGAACGCTCGGCAGCGACAACAACAGGGAGGAACAGGAACAAAACACTGAGCAGGGGCAATTGGACACGATATTGTTGCAGCAAGAACATTTCACTGTCTCCCTGTGAATTTGAATCAGTCTAGCTGTGCCTGCCTGGAGTGGCTACGGTTGTGTCTCCGGGTGGGGGTAAACCTTGTAAAAGGAGGGGTGTCGCGCGCTCTCAGAACATGGGGACCATGGTGGCGGCCCAGCCAATCAACACAGCGATCACGGCGGCGGCGGTGAGTTGATGCCGCAACTGGCGGTACCAGCCAGGCAAGGCTTCGGTAAAAACCATCTGCTCTGTGCCCCAGACAAACACCAATCCCGCCGCCAGCATAGGCAGGGAGAATTCCAGCGGTAACAGCAGCGCAAACCAGCCCAGCACCGCCGGCATGATGCCAAACAACAGGGTGGGGAACTGGTTACCACGATCAAACTGGTTTAGTGCTCGCCCCCAGTGAACTGCACCCAGGAAGGCAATAATGATGGCGGCATAGGCGGCCACACCTTGCAAGGCCCACTCTCGACAGGTATCCAGCCAGGCCAGCAGCGCCAGGCCGTAAAAGGGAATCAGTCCGCCATAGGCAAGCCAGCGAGCGCGGCGGATATTGTTGTCGGTATGAGAGCCCAAGGCGGTCATCCATGACGTGAGGAATTGATACCATTATCTTGCTGCTGGAGTGAAGGTCAGGACAAGGTTATTCAGAAGCTCCCTGATCCCAGGGGCGGGCAGTCAGGTGTTTGGGCAGGTACAGGGGATGAGCGGGCTCCCCGGAACCGTTGAGGCGAATGCAATGCATGGCCGGCAATTGGGCCGATACGGCACTGGCTCGCTCCATGTAGCGACCATGGTTGCCCCAGGCGGCAACGACCCGATCTGCCTGTCGTGCCAGTTTGCGCAGCCATTGGTCGTTTTTCGGGCCCACCGGATCATCTGCGGCAAATAAATCGCTGGGATAAGTGGCCCGGTAGGCAAACAGGTTGGCCACGCACAGGCCGGAGTAGCCCCAGTCCCGGGCGAAGCCCATGCAGCGGCGAATGGTGGGGTCATCCTGGCGATGATCGGCGGTGGACGGGTTCAGCCCGATCAACAGCAGAAAGTCATCGCCCGGCCCCCAGTGCCGCCACAGGGCATAGCGGTATTGGCGGCAACGGGAGAAATTGGCGCTGCGTAGCAGGGAGGGGGCGGACTTTGTCATGGCTGGGTATTGTAGGCATCTGCCATGATATGGCCAGCGTCCAATGGGAGTGGATAATGGAATTTCGTGATGTGATTCGGGCACGCCATAGTGTGCGTGCCTTTACCGATCAGCCGGTCAGTAATGATCAGTTGCAAGCGTTGCTTGAGGCTGCCACGACGGCACCGAGCTGGTCTAACACCCAGCCCTATCAGATCGCCATTGCCCGCGGCGGAGTACTGGAAAGCCTGCGTGAGGAGTTGCCGCCTCGCTTTGACAAACTGGCGGCGCTGCAGAAGGCACCAATGTTGAAAAAGGCCCTGGCCTGGCTGCGCAAGGACGGCATCCCCGATGGTGACTTCCGTCCGGTGGTTAACTACCCGGAGGATCTGCAGCCGCGCCGGGTTGCCACCGGCCATGGTCTGTATCAACTGCTGGATATTGGCCGTCAGGATAAACAGGCTCGTCATGAGCAGATGCGCGATAACTTCCGTTTCTTTAACGCTCCGGCGGCCCTGTTTGTGTTCATTCACGAAGGGCTGGGTATTTACAGCGCGCTGGATGCGGGGATTTTTCTGCAGAACTTTATGCTGGCGGCAACCGATGCCGGCCTCGGCACCTGTGCCCAGGGGGCGTTGGGCCTGTGGCGTTCGCCGCTGGAGCAGCATTTTCACCTGCCGAACCAATACAAGCTGCTGTGCGGGGTGTCGCTGGGTTATGAAGCTGACACCCGGGTCAATCAGTTTCGCCCTGAGCGTCAACCGCTCAGCGAGTTGCTGATCAAGGAAAAGTAGCGGTCAGCGCGCGGTGAAAATGCGCAGGATGGGAAAGCGGTGATAGCCGAAAAAAACCATCTTGCGCTGCTGCTCGCCGGCGGCGAAGGAGCCCTCCAGGCCGGTAGGATGGCGCCGTTCGCCATTGGCGAATTCTGCCACCAGGTAATTATCCTGCAGGATGCGTTTGCCGCCGTCGCTGTTCTCCAGAGTCACCAGGGCCCAGCGTTCACCACTGTCGCTGCTGAGCGTGTTGGCTTCCCGTATTCGAAAGCTGCTGGCACTGGGCTGCAGCGGGCTGTTCCGGTCAAAGCGGGCGTCACCATCGATCTGCACCGGTGTGTCGAAACGCAGCACGGTGTTGTTGTCGGCCCGCGCAACCGTGCTGGCGGCGGTGAGCAAAAGGCCCAGTAACACTGCCTTACTGATCTGCAACACCCTGCCGGGCCAGATCGCGTGTATGGGTAAGCAGGCTGGCATCGCCAATATCTCCATGGCCGGGTACTACAATGCTGGCAGCGCCATAGCGGGCCAGTACGTTTTCCATGGCAACGGGCCAATGGTTGGCGTCTGAGCCTTCCACATAGCCGATAGCCGTGGCCAAGCCTCCCTTCACTGCACACCCTCCGATCAATACCTCATCGCGGGCATACCAGACCAGGATGTTGTCAGGGCTGTGCGCCGGGCCCGGGTAATAGAGTTCCAGATTAGCGAACTTGATCCGTGATTGCTCCGTGAAAGCCTAGAGGGTCCGGGGTAGGGGAATGTCCGGATCGTAGAAGGTGTCGGGATCGTTGCGGGCAATGGTCAGGGTGGCCGGGTGGGCCCAGGCGGGAATGCCGCGGTCCGCCAGCGTCTGGGCGCCGCCCATGCGATCGTCATGGGAGTGAGTGAGGATGGCCAGATCCGGTGCCTTGCCAAACTGCTGTTCCATCCAGTCCAGTAACCGCGCTGTGGGTGCCTCGCCCCAGGCGGTATCGATCAGGGTGAGGGTGTCGTCTTCGATGATGATCAGCCCGTTGGAGGGGTAGCGCTTACCCTGAATCACTTCCCAGGAGCGATGTACCCAGGTGTGTTCGGTCAGTGGGTAAACCTGCAGATCATCGCTGAGACGGATTTCATCTGCCTGCAGAGGCAGGCTGATAAATAGTAACAGGGCAAGGACTATACGCATCATGGATCTCCTGATCAGGAAACCCATGGTACGACGGTTTGCGATCGACCGTGTGACACGCTTGGCAGTGGGAAAGGATTTTCCATTTCCGTAGGGTGCAGTGCGCCTCAGGCTCAGTGCACCCTGCGGGGGGGGGGAGTCAAGATTGCCTCGCCTTAATGAATCTCGATGGTCTTGCTGCCTTGCCCATGGTGTTCGTGGCGAGGAATGGTCAGAGACAGTACCCCGTTGTGAAATACCGCCTCCATGGCCTCGCCGTCCGCGTCTACAGGCAGATTGAGTATGCGCCGGAATTGTCCGAAGCGCCGCTCACTGTAATGATAGCCATCCCGCTCGGAGCTCTGCGCCTCTTGCTTCTGGCCTGCGATGGTCAGGGCGTCATGGTTCAGGGTGATGTGCAGATCCTGTTTTTCCACACCGGGGAGTTCGGCGGTGATCAGGTAGTGATCATCGCGCTCAAGAATATCCAGGTTAGGGCGGAACGGGATGCTGGGCTCCGCGTGTGGTGCCGGGGTAGTCCAGGCCATATCGCCCAGCATCTGCTCAAACCAGTTATCGAACTCTCGCTCCCAGCGCAGTAGCGGATGCCGTGGTTGTCGCTGGGGCAGGGGGCGTTCGCGGCTGCTTTCCTGGCTCAGCCAGTTCCAGGGAGTCATTTTGTGCATATCCATGGCTTTCTCTCCTTTGATACCGGAAATTGCCTTTCCCCTTCTTTGTGAGGCAAGCGAACGCCGCTTTCAATGGTTTATTGATGAATATTTGAGCGACTTCATGCGGGCTGCCCTTGTAATGCCTGGCCGTTGGTGCCACAGATAAGGTGACTGAAGACAAAAAAGGAGAGCGAAATGTCCGATCATCATGTCTACAAGAAAGTGGAACTGGTGGGCTCATCCAAGACCAGTATTGAGGACGCCATCAATAACGCCCTGGCCACCGCCAGTGAAAGCCTGAAAATGATGGAATGGTTTGAAGTCACTGAAACCCGCGGCCATATCGTGGATGGCAAAGTGGGGCACTATCAGGTGGGTGTGAAGGTGGGCTTCCGGATTTCCGGGTCTTGATCAACTGAAAGCTACAAGCAGATAGCTACGAGCTACAAAAAAACCGCACCCTTTCGGGCGCGGTTTTTTTGTTTTTCAGCTAGAAGCTAGCGCTAGCGGCTAGTCGCTTATACCGCTTCCAGATCCAGGGAACGCTGGCAGACCCGCGCGGTGCGGATCACGTGAAGCTGACGGGGAGACAGGTCTTCCGGCAGATCTACGGTGCTGTGGTCCTGGTGAATCTTGATCGGTCCGATCAGACGGCTGGGCAGTTTGGCTTCGTTGGCGATGGCACCGACGATGTTGCCCGGCTTGACGCCATGGTCATGACCGACCTGGATGCGGTAGCTGCGCATGACCTTGTCGCTCTTGCCCTTGTTGCCACGGGAAGGACGATCGTCACGACGGCCGCCTGCCGCGTGGGCCGGTTCACGACGAGAACGTGTTTCCTTGACCATTTTCGGTTCTTTCAGGATCAGCGGTTCACGTTTGAACATCATCACGGCAAGGGCCGTCGCCATGTCGTTATCGCTGACTTCCATGCTGTCGCGCAGCTGGTTGACCAGTGCGCGGGTTTCGTCCTGGCTGTTGCCTTCCAACAAGGCTGTCAGTTGCTCCTGGAAGCGGGCAATGCGCTTGGCGTTCAGGTCGTCCACGGACGGCAGGGTCATCTTTTCGATGGCCTGGCGAGTGGTGCGTTCGATCTGACGCAGTACGTGCTGCTCACGGCGGGAAACGAACAGAATCGCGTCGCCTTCGCGGCCAGCACGGCCGGTACGGCCGATACGGTGTACGTAGGCTTCCGGGTCGCCGGGCATGTCGTAGTTGATCACGTGGGTGATGCGAGCCACGTCCAGACCACGAGCCACCACATCGGTGGCGATCAGCAGATCGAAGCGCTTGTCCTTGAGGCGCTGGACGGTTTTTTCACGCTGTTGCTGCGGGATGTCGCCATTCAGGGCTTCAGCACGCAGGTTACGGCGGTTCAACTGTTCAGCCAGTTCCAGGGTGGCCTGCTTGGTGCGCACGAAGACGATGATGGCATCGTGTTCTTCGGCTTCCAGAATACGGCACAGGGCATCCAGTTTATTCAGCCCGGCCACCGGCCAGTAGCGCTGACGGATGCTGGTGCCGGCGGTGGCGCCGACGCCATTGTCGATGCGTACCAGCTTGGGGTTCTTCAGGTGCTGATCGGCAACCTTGCGAATCACCGGTGGCATGGTGGCCGAGAACAGGGCCAGCTGGCAGTCGTCCGGAGTACGTTCGAGTACCCATTTGACGTCATCAATGAAGCCCATGCGAAGCATTTCATCGGCTTCGTCGAGCACCATTGCCTGCAGGTTGTTCAGGTTCAGGGAGCCACGTTCGATGTGGTCCATGACGCGTCCAGGGGTACCTACAATCACCTGGGCGCCGTCACGCAGGCCTTTCAGCTGCGTACGATATTCACCGCCGCCATAAATCGGCAGTACCTTGAGTCCTTTGATGCCCTGGGCAAACTCTTCACAGGCTTTGGCCACCTGGATAGCGAGTTCACGAGTGGGGGCAAGAATCAGCATTTGTGGTTGACGCAGGGATGCATCCAGCCGTGCCAGCAGTGGCAGGGCGAAAGCGGCGGTTTTACCTGTGCCAGTTTGTGCCTGGCCCAGCAGGTCGTGACCATCGAGCAACAGCGGGATGGCTTGCGCCTGAATCGGCGACGGCTCCTGGAAGCCCTGACGGGCAATCGCAGCGAGCAGAACCTCGGGCAGGCCTAAATCGGCGAACCCGGAACGGGAATCTGACATGTGTTACCTATGGATTGGGAGGAAGGGCCGAACGAGCGTCGGCGAGGACGCGGCAGTATACGCGCGTTAAGGCTCTATTGCACGTTTTTTCGCCAATGTGGTAAGGTGGGAGAGTTGCAAGTTGCAAGTTAAAAGTTGCAACGCGGGGTGGTTTGGCTGCCATCGGGCATAGGCTCTGCCCGCGATTGCCGGTAATGGTGGCACTGTACCGACAAACATCGTTGGCCAACGTTGACGGTGGTCGTTGTCTGCACTGTCAGTGATGACCAGGAATTGCGGGCACGGCCTGTGTCGTGTGGCTTGGACCGGCCCGCGTTGTAACTTTCAACTTGTAACTTGCTCCTGCTTCCTAGTTCAACGGATAAGCCGTCCAGCCGTCGGTCCAGTTCTGTACGCTGCCGGGGCGCACTGCACCGAGATAGGTGGCGGCTTCGTCCCAGAATTCGCCTTGGGGAATGGGGCTGGCGCCATTACGGGCCGGTGAGCGTGAGGTGGGGGCGAAGTCCGGGTGGGAGGCGCTGGTGGCGTCCCGGGTCAGCAGTGGGTCTGTGCCAAACTGGGCGGCCACGGCGCTGCTCTGGAAGTAACGGCGTTCGTCGAAATCCCCGTCGTCATTGTTGTCACCGGTTTCAGGGTCAAAGAAGGTCAGCCCGCGGCTGCCGATCCGGTTCACCATCATGCTTTGAAAACTGAGCTCGCCTTGCTGGATACGGGCCACCGTTTCTGTGCCTTTCAGGTCAATGGTTTCTCCGGAGAAGCCGTCGATGATGATGTTGTGGAAGTGGCCCCCGGAGCCGGCCTTGAGGGTCATGGCACGGTGATACTTGTCGTGACTGCGCGGGCTGATCAGCGTCACGTTGTACATGGTCGGCGCGGATAGGGGGCTGGCATCAGGGTTGCCCGCCTGATTGTCGCCTTCGAAGGCATTGTCACCGGCATCGGCATGCTGCTGAACGGCAAGGAACTGGACCCGACCTCGCCAGCCCATATCCCAGTCCAGGGAATCGTCGCCGGCGCCGGTGATGACGATATGCTGCAAATCCACAGTGCCGCCAAACACTTCGATGCCGTCGTCCAGGGCGCGATGTACCTGCACATGGCGGACAATGGTGCCGTCACCGCAGCCTCCCAGGGTCAGGCCGTTGAGTTCGTTGTTGGCATAGACTTCGAAGCCGGCGAATTCGATGCGGGTGTATTCCATCATGCCGCAGGAGGAGCCTGGATCACTGCCGCCGAAGGCGCCCCGGGCATCGCCATGGGGAACCCCTTCGATCTGGGCGTCAGCCTTGTTGACCGGGGCGCTACCCAGCATCACCACACCGCCCCAGTCACCGGTGGCGCGGGTGCCTTCGGGCTGATGACTGGTAAAGACGATGGGGGCGCTTTCCTGGCCACGGGAAAACAGGATGGCATCGCGGGTAACCACCAGCGCAGAACCGGGGCGGCCTTCAATGCGGGTGCCCGGTTCTATGGTCAGGTTGGCATCGGCTTCCAGGTAGACGATGCCGTCGAGGATCCAGGTGGTGCCGGCATGCCAGGTCTGGTTGCCAAACAGAGAGCCTTTGACCACCTGTTTGCCCGCCACCAGTTGGTGAAGAGGTTGATACGCAAAGTAGCCAATCACGCCGAGCATCATCGCGGCCAGCCCCAGCCAGGCGTACATCCATTGTGACCTTGCGTTTTGCCCGCTACCGGCGGATGCGCTGCCCAGGGTTTCGGTGATATCGGGATTGGTGAGCGGCAGTGAAGCACCGTTTGCTGGCGGGCGTTTGTGCAGCAGCATGCCGTCTCGGTTGGCATCCTGCAGTTTCAGGCCCAGGGCGCGGATTTTCCGGTTGTCGCTGTTAACCGCCCGGCTAATGACCTCGGCCCGATAGACCGGATCGTTGAGCAGTGTATTGAAATGTACAAAGCGCAGGCTGCTGTCATTTTCCTGGTCAAAGTTCTGCTTCAATTGCCACAGCAATTCCACCAGCTGCGCGCGCGGAGACGATACTGCATCCACCATAAATCCCCCCAATCGGATCAGGCGATATTCGAAAGAGGCAGTGTGTAAAAGAAAGATGACAGGAAGGTGAAAAGCTACGAGCTACGCTCGTTGGATAGGGAAGGGATGGAAAGCTCCTCGACACCAATGCTTTCTACAAAGCCGCTGTAGGAGTACCTCTTGAGGTGCGAACCTTGCGGAGCAAGGAAATCGACCGCAGGGCGATCAGGAATATCAGGGCTCGACAGGTTCCAGAAAGAACGGCGGTTTGACGTTGGCCTCTGTTGCCTCGCTACGCTCGGTTCGCACCTCATACTCGCAGAGCACAGAGAGAGGTGCTCCTACATCATCAACCCTCGCCAATGCCCGAATCGCGCCGCGAGCGACGCTCCTGCAGAACCTCCCATAAAAAACGCGGGCAGGGCGCTATGTGATTAGCACGGCCCGGCCCGCGTCGCAGCTTGTCGTTTGAGGCTTGCAGCGATTACTCGCCGAGGATCGAGTCAGCCCCTTTCTCGGCAATCATCACTGTCGGCGCATTGGTGTTGCCGCCGATCAGGGTGGGCATGATGGAGGCGTCGATGACGCGCAGGCCTTCCAGGCCGTGGACGCGCAGCTGGCTGTCGACGACTGCCATGTCGTCGCTGCCCATCTTGCAGGTGCCCACCGGGTGGTAGATGTTGTCGCACTTCTGACGCAGGAAGTTACGGATGTCTTCGTCGCTTTCCACATCATTGCCTGGGAAGATTTCATCACCCCGCCAGTCGGTGAGGGCATCTTGGGACATGATCTTGCGCATGGCCTTGACGCCACGGACCATCCCTTCCATGTCATCCGGGTGCTCCAGGAAGCGCGGATCGATCAGCGCCGGGGAGCGTGGGTTGGCATCACGCAGGGTGATGTTGCCCCGGCTCTTGGGACGCAGAATGCAGACGTGACCTGAGTAGCCGTAGCCCATGCTGAACAGCAGGTTGAGGCCGTGGTTATCCAGTTTGGCGGCGGTCAGGTGCAACTGCAGATCGGGAATCTCTTGCTCCGGCCCGGATTTGATAAAGCCCCCGGCTTCCGCCACGTTGGAGGTGAGCTGACCGGTACGACGGTAGAAGAAGTCGATAAAGCCTTTCAGGCCGGTAGTGAGCAGGGCTCCAGGCGCCAGGCTCAGGGTGTCCTTGCGAAGGCTCTTGTGAACCACCAGGGCATCCGGGTGGTCCTGCAGATTTTCGCCCACGCCGGGCAGGTCGTGAACCAGCGGAATATTGTGTTCAGCCAGTTCCGCTGCCGGACCCACGCCGGAAAGCTTGAGAATCTGTGGCGAGTTGATGGCGCCGCCGGAGAGGATGACTTCGTTGTCGGCCTTCAGAGTGCGGATCTGACCCTTGTGCTCCACTTCCACGCCGATGGCTCGTTTGCCATCGAACAGTACCCGATTGACCAGGGCGTCGGTCATGACGGTCAGGTTGGGCCGGTCCATGACCGGGTGCAGATAGGCTCGGGAGACGCCACAACGCTCACCGTCCTTCTGGTTCACCTTGTACATGCCCATGCCTTCCTGGACATCGTTGTTGAAGTCGTCGGTGGCGGGGTGTCCGGCTTGAACGCCTGCTTCGATAAAGGCACGGCTGACAGGGTGGGTGAAACGCAGGTCGGCGATGTTCAGCTTGCCATGGGTGCCGTGGAATTCACTTTCTCCGGGCTCATAGTGCTCGCAGCGTTTGAACACTGGCAGAACATCGTCGAAGCTCCAGCCTTCATTACCCAGTGAAGCCCAGTGGTCATAATCCCACTTGTGGCCGCGGGTGTAGCACATGGCATTGACTGCCGAGGAACCGCCCAGGGTCTTGCCTCGGGGAATGTAAATCTGGCGATTGTTCAGGGCTTTTTGCGGTACGGTGTAATAACGCCAGTTTCGCGCATTGGAGCGCATCATCAGGATGATGCCGGCGGGAATGCGGATAAACAGGCTGTTGTCTGCCGGGCCAGCTTCCAGCAAGCAGACACGGTTGTTGGGGTTTTCGGAAAGACGATTGGCAAGTACGCAGCCAGCAGAACCGGCGCCGACAATAATGTAATCAAACTGCATGATGTCTGCCTTGAGCTTGGTTGAGACAGGAAAATCCGGTGAAAGCTCCCCCTCAACAGGAGGAGTAAATATCCGTAAACAGGATGTCTATTCTAGGAAACACGGCCATGAAAACGAGACCTGTTTGTGACCCGTTGGTCCAATGTATACCAGTGCTGCTGTTTTTGTCTTTGGCTCTGTTGCCTGTGAGGGCGGTTTCGGCGGCGCCGGAAGGCTGGCGGGAAGTGGTTTTCGAGGGCAGGACTGACTATCGCCTGGAAGCCGGTTGCTGGCAAAGCCGAGCCCAGGGGTCGGCGTCCGGCCTGGTCAGGGAAAGCACGGTGAATATAACGCGCACGCCCTATCTGCATTGGCAGTGGCGTGCTGACCAGATCGCGGACTGGCCAGAGGTCGATGAGCAGATCAAGGCCGGGGACGATTTCCAGGCCCGGGTCTATGTGGTGAAGAAGGGCTGGCTACCCTGGCAGACCCGGGCGATCAACTATGTCTGGTCCCGGCAAGCGGCGCCGGGCACGTACTGGCCCAACCCTTTTGCCTCCCAGGCGGTGATGGTGGTGGTGCAGGGGCCGGGCGGTGCCGGCCCCTGGCAATCGTTTGCTCGCAATGTACGCGAGGATTTCCGTCACTTTCATGACCTGGACGTGGACAGCGTGGATGCGGTGGCGATCATGACCGACGGAGATAACACGGGAGCAACGGTGGCCAGTTGCTACCGATTGCCTGAATTCCGCGCCATCCCCTAACTAGTGGCAGTTGCAGTGCGGATGCTGCCCTGTTTACTATTTATTCAATCCGGTGTTTGTGATCAGGCGGTTGTGGCCGCTTGATCAGAGATAACCGGGCAAAGGCACCACTGTTGTGTGGACCCTATCCAGGAGACAGTCGTTACGCCTGCTTCAGACACCACCGTCTGTTTGCACCTCTGTCTTCTTTTCCCGCTGTCGCAGAATCGTCACTGGTTTACGAGATCCTGTTCCGCGCCTCGGCATTGAGCCGTACCAGGAAGGTTGTGCCTATTGGGGGCGCAGCAATGATCGTGAGGTAGCCCATGAGTGAACGCATTCTGCGTCTCGACAAAACCGGCACTCCCGTGGAATGGCTGGACTGGCAGGTAGCTGCCACTCTCTACGCGCGCGGGCTGGTCACCTGGACGCTGGGGGATGTGATCTACCGTCTGCGGGGTGGCACCTGTCGGTTTTCCGGGGAGCGTTCCAGTCTGTCCCTGCATTCCATCATTGCCTGCGATGGTGTGGCCAACCCTCACAAGCGCCCGGCACCGCCATTGACCAATCGGGCTCTTTTCCGCCGTGACCAGCATATGTGTCTCTATTGTGGCAGGCCTTTCCCGGAACACGTCCTGACCCGTGACCATATTGTCCCCACCTCGAAAGGGGGCCGGGATCGCTGGTCCAATGTGGTATCTGCCTGCCGACGCTGCAACCAGCGCAAAGGCAACCGGCGCCTGGAAGAGATCGAGATGGATCTACTGGCGCTGCCCTATGTGCCAAACATGGCCGAATACCTGGCCTTGATAAACAGCCATCGTATCCGCGGGGATCAGATGGCCTTTCTGCGCAGCCAGTTTGGCAAGAACAGTCGGCTTTTGTGAGTGGGAAATTTTACACAAATGCCCTTTTGTCGTATTTGGGTTACATGATGTTTCCCTCATTATTCACGCTGCCTTGAATGGGTATATAAGAGGATTCGGTTTTATGTAAGTTGGGGAATTCATTGATTCGTTCTTGTCTGGCGATTCTGTTTGTATTGATAGGAGCATCTGCTGGCGCACAGCCACGCTCTGAGCAAGCCACCGCGTTTTATTACGGCCCTGACATCCCCTGGCACACCCTCTCTATCTATGATTTTCCTGTTGTTGAGCCGGATCAAGCCAGTGGCGTGCCCGATGAGCTTCGCGAGCAGCGCTTCTATGCCTATGTCAGCTTGGGTGAAGTCCTGGCATCTCGCCCGTATTTTGCAAACCTGAAACCTGAGTGGCTTCTGGGGGAAAATCCGGATTGGGGCTCCCACATTTTCGACCTGTCTTCCCCGGGGTTGCGAAATTTTCTCCTCAAGCAGGTCATTGCGCCGCTCTGGCAGCAAGGGTACCGGGGCTTTTTCTTCGATACCCTGGATAGCTACCAGCTAGTCGCCAAGACACCTGAGCAGCGGGAGCAGCAGCGGCAAGGGTTAGCGGCGCTGATTAACCAGATATCCCAGCGTTATCCCCGGGCGCGTTTTATTTTCAATCGCGGCTTTGAACTGATGCCGATGGTTGAGGCGCCGGTGGATGCCATCGCGGCAGAGTCTCTTTACCAGCGTTGGGAGGCGGGCAAGCAGCGTTATGCGGCGGTTCCCGAGGAAGACCGCCAGTGGTTGCTGAATCAGTTTGCCGCTATGCGCGACCAGTACCAGGTCGAGACCATCGCCATCGACTACGCGCCGCCCGCCGAGCGGGAGCAAGCCCGAGAGCTTGCCAGGAAAATTGCGGGTCACGGTGTGATTCCCTGGATCACCAATCCGGAGCTGGACATGCTCGGGCTGGGCGTGCGCGAGGTGCTGCCCCGGCAAGTGTTATTGGTTCATGGTGGCAGCAATGAGCGATTCTGGGAGCTTTCCGATGCGGTGCGTTATGGGCTGATGCCACTGCAGTTCCAGGGGCTGGTTCCTGATATCCGTGCCATCAATTCCACCATGCCAGCTGGCACACTGCAGGGACGATACGCCGGTATTGTCGTGTGGCTGGAAGAGGAAGAGCTGGCCGATGCGGATTTTGAGGCCTGGCTGGTGGAACAAAAAGATGCGGGCGTTCCCATTGCCATGCTGGGTTACCCGGCGGTGGACCCGGTGGGGCCCAATGCGCAGACTTTCGGTTTCGAGGGTCGGCCTACACCCTTGTCACCGCCGACGGTTACCCGTCAGCATGAGGCAATGGGGTTTGAGCTGGCACTGCCCAAACTGATAGAGCTGTCGTCGCCATTGCACAATTCGTCCGCCCAGCCCTGGCTGGAATTGCGCGCCGGGGAACATACCTACACGCCAGCGGCGACGACCCCTTGGGGCGGTTATGTCTTCCAGCCCTTCATGATCCGTTCGATATTGCCCGGTGAGAAAGGTGAAGGACTGGATCGCTGGGTGGTCAATCCGCTCACCTTCATTCGCGAGGCATTACAGCTACCGGTCATGCCGATTCCGGATGTGACGACAGAAAATGGTCGGCGCTTGCTCTTCGCGCATATGGATGGTGATGGTTTTCCCAGCCTGGCCGAGGTGAAGGGTTATCAGGGGCAAACCGATGCCCGGGTATTGCTGGAGGAAGTGCTTAAACGTTTTGATGTGCCCACTACCATCTCGGTGATCGAGGGCGAAGTGGCGCCTCATGGCCTCTACCCGAAAATGTCCGCCGAGCTGGAGCAGATCGCCCGGGAAATGTTCGCCTTGCCTCAAGTGGAAGCGGCTACCCACACCTATTCGCATCCTTTTTTCTGGTACGACGCCCAGCAAATGCCAGGGGAGCTGTATGGCCCCGAAGGGCAATTGCGCCTGCCTATCCCCGATTACCAGATGGACCCGGTGCGCGAAGTGGTCGGTTCGGCACAGTACATCAACAACAACCTGCTGGCCGACGGCAAGCGTACAAAAATGGTGCTGTGGAGCGGGGATACCCTTCCCACTCCTGAAGCGCTGGCTGCGGCACGCCGGGGCAACCTGCTGAACATGAACGGTAGCGATACCATCATCACCCACAGTGCACCCACCTGGACCCTGATCAAGGGAATCGGTTTGCCCAAGGGGGACGAATACCAGGTTTATGCACCCAACCAGAACGAAAATATTTATACCAATGAGTGGAGTGGCCCTTTCTACGGTTTTGAGCGGGTACTCGAGACTTTCGAACTGACGGAAAGCCCCCATCGCTTCAAGCCGGTGAACATCTATTACCACACCTACATTGCCAGCAAGACGGCAGCTCTGGAATCCTTGCTAAGGGTCTATCGCTGGGCGCAGTCGCAACCGCTTCATCCGGTATTTGCGTCTGACTATGCCCGCAAGGTGCTGGATTTCAACACTATGGTGATCGCCCGGGATAATGATGGTTGGAGGGTAAAAGGCAATGGCGAACTGCGCACCCTGCGATTACCTGAGGCGCTGCCGCTACCGGCCCTGACCAATAATACCCATGGGGTCGCCGGCTACCGGGAAGACGGTCCCGGCCGCTACCTGCATTTGTCCGGCGCTGACGCTCACTGGCAGCCCGGTTCGGACTCGTTGCCTTACCTGCAACAGGCCAATGGCCGCCTGACCACATTTGCTCGCAATGACGACGGCATGCAATTTTCTCTGGCAGGACACACCAACCTGGAATTTGCCATCGGCAATGCCGATGGTTGCTCGCTCAACCATAACGATGAACCACTGAAACCAGTGCGTCGGGACGGAACCCTCTATCACTACAGGAGTGCGAAGCATGAGCTCGAAGAGCTACGGCTACACTGTTCGCACTGAGCGATTACGGGTTCTCGGCCCCACAGAGTTGTTCGCTTGTCTGTTGTTGATCCTGGTGGTCTGTTGGCTGGCATTTCCCCGGGACTTGGCCGTCACGTTGCGCAATGCGCGCCTGGATGCGGTGACCTTGAGTTATATGCAGGCCTGGCTGAAAGCTAAGCCGGATGATCATGAGCTGCGTTTGTTGATGGCCCGGGAATTGATTGTTCTGGGGCGATTTGACGAAGCTGATGTGCAACTGGACCGGGTAGAAGCCGCCGATGCGGGTTACCAGTCGGAGGTTCGCTGGCTGAGATTGCAGTGGGATTTCAAGCGGCTGATGGCCATGGATCCGGAGCTGCGTGGGTCTTCCCGATTGCAGGCTGAGACCCTGGCAAGTGTGCGCAGCCAGGACTGGTCGACATTGACTACTGACCAGCGCCGGGAACTGGCGGAAATGGCTCTGGTGCTGGGTGAGGTGCAACAAACCGTGCGCTATTACCGGCTGCTTGCCACTGAGGCCGAGCGGCCCGGCGAATGGTATGAAAAAGCCGGACGGGTTCTGTTAGGGCAGGGTAATTACCTGGCGTCGGGGCTTGCTTATGAGCAAGCCATGGAAGCGTCTGCTGACGCGGCCGTGCGAAAACAGTATTTTCTAGAGACGCTGGCGGCCCTGGAAGCCGGTAGCTTGCATGACGTTGCCTTGCGTTTTGCGTCCCGCCACGAACACCTTTATTTCCAGGACAAGGCTGTGTTGTACCGCCTTATGCGCCTGGCCCAGGCCGGCGGCAACCTGGCCCAGGCCCAGCGCTATGCAGTGCGGTTGTTGCGTCTCAATGGCCGTGGGGAGCAGCGATGAAGCGGTTGCTTCTCACTCTGGTATTACCTTTGCCATTCCTGTCTGGCCTTGTTCTGGCCCAGGCGCCGGAGCCCTATGTGGAGAGCTACTACGACCATAGCTATGAGGTCTTTGTGGCGGCGGGTAATCTGGGACGGGCTCGTCAGGTAGTGGACAACGCTCTTTACTGGCGCCCCGAAGATATTCGCTGGTTGCTGAGGCTGGCGCAGATCGCCGACTGGCAGGGAGATAGCAGTACTGCCCTGAAAGCCTGGTGGAAAGTAGCGGAAAACACTGACGATCCGCAGGCCTGGCAGCAGGTTCGGCAGCGGGCGCCGCTGGCCTACGACCACCAATTGACGTTGCGGGTTTACAAGGAATTGCTGGAAGTGTCCCCCCGGGACCGTGATCTGCTGGCTACCATCGCCAGCCAATATGAGTTGCTCGGCACACCGGATGAAGGCCTGGTGTTCCTGGCTGACTGGCATCGGCGCTATCCGGGCCAGGCTGTGCTGTGGGAAATGCAGCGTCTGGCCTGGAATCAAAGCGATAGAAAGCAAGCCGCTCGCTATTCGCGGCAGTACATGAATCGCTATGGCCCGGAGCGGGATATGGCATTGCAAGTCTCCCGCTACCATTGGCTTGAGGGTCAGCGTGAGACGGCTTATTCCGATTTGCGCAGTGATGCCGAAAACCTGCCCTATGATCCTGACCTGACACGCCGTTTGGCGGTTATGGCCAGTGAGCTGGGACAGTGGCAGCCGGCCATGAGTCATTACCAGACATTGCTGGAGCAGGGTGACGACACCCTGCCGGATCTGTACCAGTACATTACCCTGGCCCGTTATTACGATCGCGACAGAGTCGTGGCGCTGATGGAGCGGGCCTGGCAGCGCAATGGGGATCAGGCTTTTGCCATGGGCGCCCTCTATCAGATGCAGGATGCCGGTCGCTGGCAGGCCATCGATGATTTTCTGCACCAGCTTAGTGACGCCCAGCGCGCGCAATTGCATCAGGATCCGGCGTTTCTGCGTTTTTACGCCAATCTGCTGTTGCGCAAGGGCGAGATGGAACGTGCCGCGCAATGGTTGCAGCGGGCGCTGGAACTGGCTCCCGGGGATCGGGAAACCCGCATCGCCTGGTTGTGGCTGCTGGTCGCCAGTGGTGATGATACTCAGCTGGCACAGACCCTTGCCGCCTGGGAGGCCGGTATCCGCCTGGACCGGCGTTATTGGGAAGTGCTGGCCGCCGCGCATATGGCGCTGGGTCATGCCGAGCAGGCGGTCCGTTACGAGAGCCGTCTGCTGCAAACGGCACCGGGAGACTGGGAGCGGCAGTGGCAGTACGCCCAGGCACTGATTGCCGCGGGCCGGGATGGTGAGGCCTGGCCAGTGCTGCGCAATCTGCATCAGCGCTTGCCGTTTACGGTCAGTGACGACAAACAGAACCAGTACCGGTATATGCGCCTGGCGCTCAGCCAGCGTTTTGAGGGCGGTGACGCTTCCCTGCAACTGGCGCAACAGATTCGCCAGCAGCAGGGTGTAGACGAAGCCCGTGCCGAATGGCTTGCCCAGTGGGCGCTGGGCCATAGCGAGCCGGAGCTGGCACGCGCCTGGTACCTGCGTAAGCAGCAGGCCGCCGGTAGGCTGCATGCCGGGTCGGCGCTGGCCTATGCCATGCTTAATAACGACCGTGATGCCGTGGCGCAGATTCGTGAACGTTATGCCGGCCAATTGACGCTGTCTGAGCAATTAGGAAGCCAGTTGGAACTGGGCGAAGAACGACGCGCCACCGCGACGCTAATGGCCATGCAGGCTGGCTCTCCGGAACTGGCTGGCGCCAACAATCAGCAGGAATCCCTGTTGTTGCCCAGTGCTCGCTCCAGCGCTCTGGCGGTGGAACAGCGCCGCCTGGGTGCCTTGCAAATGACAGACTGGGCCTTTACCCAGAGCCAGCCATTCAGTGACCACAGCACCTTGTCGGCGCGCTACCGGCAACGGCAGTTCGCCAGTAACGATCGTGCCCAGCTGGATGTGGATGAAGCGGAACAGTGGCTGACCCTGGAGTGGCACTATCAGCGCGAACGCTATCGTCACCGTTTTTCACTGGGCCAGCGCCAGCTGTTGGATAACAGCGAAACCACCGCGGATCTGGAAGTGGCCGGCAACTGGCACTCCGACTGGTCTGCCAGCTGGCGTTACCAGTGGCAGATGCCGGCGGATGAAACCTCCTTGCTGCTGTTGGGCGGTTCCCGGACCGGTAGCCAGTTCCAGCTGAATTGGTCGCCCCAATCTACCTGGCAGAGCAGTGTAGATTGGGCGGATTACCAGTATCGTGATCTGAATAGTCAAAACCTGGGGGAGGGCAGCATTATCAATGTGCAAAGCACCTGGCGTCCCTGGCTGTCCCGTTTCTCACCCGGCTTGCGCCTGCGCCATACCCGCGCCGATTTTGCCGAAACGGGTAACAGCATGGCGGAGGTTCGGACCTTGCTGCCGCCCGGGTCAGACACTGGTCCCTTGCCGCAGGATTACAATGAATCCGGAGCGTCCTTGTTACTCGGCATGCCGGACGTGCATATTCGCCCGCATCGCCTGCAGGGCTGGGGAGAAGTGGGTTACGTGAATAACAGCCTGTCCGGTGATGGTTTTATCGGCCGCTTGGGCCTGGCCGGGCCGCTGATCGGTCGCGATGCCTGGCAGTTGTCTGTGGAGCGCCAACTGAATACCGGTGGTAACGATGAAGATAGCTACCGGGCTGAACTGCAATACAGGATTTACTACTAGGAGCATGAGATGAAACAGGTTGTTGCTATGTTGCTGGCGCTGATGCTGGCCAGTTGCACCCATGTACGCAGTAGTCAGGGAGTTTCCCTGGACGCGGAAGGTACCTGGCTGGTGTTGCCGCTGGTAAATCGCACCGGAACCCCCCAGGCCGGGCTGCGGGCAGCGGCCATCGTGGAATCCGTGCTTTACCGGCAGGGTGTGACCGCGGTGGAAAATTATCCGGAAACCGGTAATGACGGCCTGTTGTTCGAAGCGTCTTCCTCTGCAAACCGGGAAAAGATGGATCGCTGGGTGCAGTCGCAATCGGCCCGGTATGTGGTTAGCGGCGTAGTGCATGAATGGCGTTACAAGACCGGCGTGGATGGCGAGCCGGCGGTGGGTGTGATGCTGGAAATCCGCGAACTGCCTTCCGGCAAAATCGTCTACAGCGGCACCGGTGCTCGCGCCGGTTGGGCAAGAACGTCGCTCAGCCAGACCGGGCAAAAAGTCATCGACAAGCTGCTGGCTCCGGTCATTCGCTGATGCGAAAATGGCTGGCTAGCACCGTCATCCCTGCCCTGGTGGCACCGCCGGCAAGACCCTTGTGGGTGGTGCTGGAGGCGGTACTGCTGACTGTGGCGGCAGTTGCAATGGGGCTATGGTTACGTTCCGAGGACCCCCTGGCGCTGGATGCCAACTTCCGCTGGGGGCTGTTCGTGCCCATTCTGGTGTCGCTGCGTTACGGTAGCCTTGCCGGTGTGTTTGGCATGTTGTGTCTGCTGGCCAGCTGGTTTGTGCTCCGCAATATGGATTTCTATGGGGACTGGGATTTCCCCGAGGGCACCATGTTGGGCGGTTTTATTCTCAGCCTGGTCTGCGGTGAATTCGCTGACCTGTGGCGGGTTCGCTTGCAGCGGGCGGAAAGCGCTGCCAGTTATGCCCTGGAGCGTCTACAAAACCTGACTCAGCGTCATGTGCTATTACGCCTTTCCCATGACCGTCTGGAAGAGAATCTGCTGGTCAGGCCCTACACCGTGCGTGATGCCCTGTTCCGTCTGCGCGATCTGACCCTGGATGAAAGCGACAGCACAATCCTGCCGGCGGCGGATGATCTGATCAATTTGCTGGCGGAGTACTGTCAATTGCAGCGCGCCGCTCTCTATCCGGTATTGGACGGCAAGATCAGTGACCAGGCCGCCGCCCTGCTGGGGGAGAACAAACCCCTGGATCAGCACGATGCTCTGCTTAACCACGCCCTGGACATCGGCATGCTCGCCCATGTACAGCAGAATACCCAGGATGATGCCTATGTGGGCCGCTATCTGGTGGCGGCACCGGTGACCAACAGTGCCGGGGAAATGATCGGTGTGCTGGTGGTGGAACGGTTGCCGTTCCTGTCCATGAATTATGAAAACCTGCAGTTGCTTTCTGTGCTACTGAACTTCTATGCGGATGTGGCGCACTACGGAGAAGAGGTGGACAGCCTGCTGGATACCTGGCCGAACCTGCCGACCCGCTTTGCCAGTGAAATGACGGCGCTTTCCCGGTTGCGCGGTGAAGCGCGGGTTGACACCGCCCTGACCCTGTTTGTGGCCGATGACAGCGAACAGGCCGCTCAGATTCTGGAAGCGCTGGCGCGGGGCCTACGTAGTCTGGATCTGGCTTGGTGGGTCCATGACAACGTGCTGATGATTATGATGCCGATGACTGGTGATTCCAGTCTGGAAGGTTTTGTACTGCGCACGGAAAAATGGCTACAGGAGGACTATGCCTTCTTCAGCCTCCGCCAGGCCGGGGTGAAGTACTACCATCGGTTACTGGGTGAGCGTGACCCTGGCGATCAGCTCCGCGAGTTGCTGGAGGTGGCCGGTGTCTAGCTGGAAGCTGCTTATCTATGCGATCAGTGCCGAGCTGGGCTCGCTGCTGCTGTTGCTCAGCCAGAACAGCTCGCTGTCCTATTTTCTGCTTTACCTGATCGCCCATGGCTTGGCGTCGGCCTTGTTGTCCGCTGTGGCGTGGACCTTTCTTCCGGCCCGTTTTCGAGAGCCGAAAGTCTTTTCGCTGGCACTAATTTTTTCCTTTGCCTTTTTTATCCCTGCAATCGGGCTACTGACCATTATCGGTGGCATTGCCCTGGGTGTGATGTTGCCGGCACTGTTCATGCCGCTGCCTTTTTCCCAGGTGGCAAAGCCCTATTTTACACCGGTCAACAATCAACAAAGCGCCGGTTTCCGGCAGATTGATCTGAAAAGCTTGCTTACCAGTGAGACCGCGCCCAACGCCTTGCGGATTCAGGGAATGCTGGTGCTCAAGGATATGCCCGGGCGTATTACCGGCCGACTGCTGCGTGATTCCCTGGGAGATTCCTATGAGGATTTGCGCCTGCTTGCCTACGGTATTCTCGACCAGAAGGAAAAAGACATCACCCGCGATATTGACCGTGTCCTGCATTTGCTGGAGCGGGCCAAGGAGTCTCGTCGCTACCGGCTTGCCCGTCGTCTTGCAGAGTTGTACTGGGAGCTGAGTTATCAGGATTTGGTACGCGGTGACATCATGACCCTGACCCTGGAACGGGCGAGCTTCTATGCCGATATGGGGCTGATGGAATCCCCCGAAGATGCGGGGCTGTGGTTATTGCGCGGGCGCATCAAGATGAGTCAGGGAAACCTGGGGGAATCCCAGGAATCCCTGGTATTTGCCCGCCGGCTGGGGTTGTCCCCGGCACAGGTGAATCCCTGGCTGGCGGAAATCGCCCTGCAACGTCGGCAACTACCCATGGTGCGCTTATTGATGGAACAGATTCCCGATGGCAGTCAGTTTACTGCCCTGAATAAATCCGTGGAGTACTGGAGGGGCTATGGCGCTGCCCAGAGCGGATAAGGCAGACATCTGCCTGTTGCTGGAGGGGACCTTTCCCTATGTCAGTGGCGGGGTGTCGAGCTGGGTAAACCAGATCATCCGGGGGTTTCCCGAATATACCTTTGCCTGCTGTTTTATCGGCAGTCGCCCGGAAGACTATGGCGACATGAAATACACCCTGCCGGACAATGTGGTTCATCTGGAGGTGCATTACCTGCATGACTTCCAGCGTGGCGCGCAAAAAAAACCGAAAAAAGGTGATGCCGAAGCCTATCATCGCCTGAGCCGTTTACACGATCTGATGCGCTCCGGCGAACATTCTCCGGAGCGGGAAGCTCTGCTTGGAGAAACGTTGGATGGCCTGGGGGATGGCTGCTGTTACTCTGAGGAGTCATTTCTGCATAGCCGGGCAAGCTGGAATTTCATTTCAGATGCCTATCGGGAACACAGCCGGGATCCTTCATTTGTCGATTATTTCTGGACAGTTCGCATCATGCATGCGCCGCTCTGGGTGCTGAATGACATTGCCTCCAATCTGATCCCGGCGCGCATGTATCACACCATCTCCACCGGTTATGCCGGCTTTCTGGGCGCCATGCTGAAACGGCGCACCGGTAAGCCGCTGCTGCTGTCCGAACACGGTATCTACACCAAGGAACGCAAGATTGATTTGTTCCAGAGTGAATGGATCAGCGATAACCGCGGGCTGGTGGAAAAGAACAACGCAGAAATGGCTTACTTTCGCGAAAAGTGGGTGAATTTCTTTACCGAGCTGGGACGCGAGTGTTACCAGTCATCGAACCGCATCGTGGCGCTTTACGAACGCAACCGGCAACGGCAGGTGGAAGACGGCGCCCCCGCCGAGCGCACGCTCAATATTCCCAATGGCATCGACCTGCCACGCATGGAAAAGGTCCGTGCTGTCCGGGGTGAAGAGATACCCCAGACCGCCTGCCTGATCGGCCGGGTAGTCCCCATCAAGGACGTCAAAACCTTCCTGCGCGCCATGCGCACCCTGGTTAACGAGATACCCGACGCCAAGGGCTGGATTGCCGGGCCCGAGGATGAAGACAAGGAATACGCTGCAGAGTGCCGCTCTTTGGTCACCAGTCTGGGCCTGGAAAAGAACGTGGAGTTTCTCGGCTTTCAGAAGATCGACGAGCTGCTGCCAAAAGTAGGCGTAGTGGTGCTCAGCTCCATTAGTGAAGCCCTGCCGCTGGTATTGCTGGAAGGCTTTGCCGCTGGCGTGCCGGCGGTGTCCACGGATGTGGGTTCCTGTCGACAATTGATCGAAGGACTGGAGGAAGAGGATCGGGCGTTTGGCACGGCCGGTTCCGTGGTGGGCATTGCTGACCCGGAAGCTCTGGGCAAGGCGGTGGCCAAGCTACTCAGTGACCCGCAGGCCTGGCACGACGCGCAGCAGGCCGGCATTCGCCGAGTGGAAACCCTGTACACCCAGCAGCAGATGTTCGGCTCTTACCGTGAGCTGTATCAGGGTTTGCTGGAAGGGGAGCACTGATGGCGGGTATCGGCTTCGAACTGCGAAAACTGCTGCGCAAGGATACCTTGCTGGGCTTGATCCGTGCCTACGCCTATGCCGGCGTGATCAGCTCCGGGCCTTGGGTGCTGTCGATTATCGGTATCCTGATCATCGGTATTTTCAGCCTGGGGGCGGTGGTACCGGATATTGCCGTATCCCAGTTCCAGGTCACTGTTACCTATCTGATCGCGATCAGCCTGGTGCTCACCGGTACCGTGCAACTGGCCTTTACCCGTTTCTGTGCTGACCGCGCCTTTGAGCAGCGCGAAGATTTGATTCTGCCCAACTATGGCGGCGTTACCCTGCTGGTCACGGTGATTGGCGGGGTGCTGTCGTTAGTAGCGGCGGTGTTCCTGTTTCCGGAGCAGAGCATCCTGTTCCGGGTGTTGATGGCGGCCAGCTTTGTGGTGCTGTGCAATATCTGGATCGCCACCGTGTTCCTGTCAGGCATGAAACAGTACAAGGCAATACTTGTGCTGTACGCCCTGGGTTACGGGATCACCGTGGTGGGTGCTCTGTTGCTGCGCTTTCTTGATCTGGAAGGGTTGTTGCTCGGGTTTCTGCTGGGTCAGGTGACCTTGCTCGCCGGCATGCTGGTATTGATCGTGCGCGGCTACCCGGCGCTCAGCATGGTGTCCTTCGACATGTTTCGCCCCCGCTACCTGTATCCCAGCCTGATGCTGGTGGGGTTTTTCTACAACGCCGGGGTATGGGCCGACAAGGCCATGTTCTGGTTTTACAGCGGCACCGGGAGCGAGGTGATTGGTCCGCTGCACGCCTCGCTGATCTATGATATTCCGGTGTTCCTGTCCTACCTGTCGCTGATTCCCGGCATGGCCGTGTTTCTGGTGCGCATGGAAACCGACTTTGTGGAGTACTACAGCAATTTCTACGATGCGGTGCGTGAAGGGGGGTCGTTGTCCTATATCGAGGAGATGCGCAACCAGATGGTGTTCGTGATTCGTCAGGGCATCTTCCAGATCCTCAAGATCCAGGCCATCTCGGCCCTGGTGATCATGGTGGCTGGCGCCCAGATTTTCGCGGCCCTGGGGATTACCGACTTGTACCTGCCGTTGCTCAAAGTCCAGCTGGTGGCCACGGCGTTACAGGTGGTGTTCCTGGCCATCATCAACGTGTTCTGCTACCTGGACCAGCGCCGCATGCTGGTACTGCTCACCGGCCTGTTCTTCGTGTTGAACGTGATCTTTACCGGCATAAGCTTGTACCTGGGTCCGCAATTCTTCGGCTTCGGTTTCCTGCTGTCGTTGGCTGTGTGTGTGATGCTGGGGTTGTGGCTGGTGAACCGGAAGATGGGAGAACTGGAGTATTCGACGTTTATGTTGAATTGAGCTACGAGGCAACCTTTCTGATAACCGCTGTAGGAACGGAGCGTAGCGGAGTAACGCACGCAGTTCCGTGCGGCCCGAAGTGTGAGCGTGCGAATAACGCCGCTTGAGGCGCGAACCGAGCCTCAGCGAGGACATTGCCCGCAGGGCAATCAGGAATATCAAGGCTCGACAGGTTTCAGAAAGAATGACCGACAGCTCTATACCTCTGTCGTGTCCCCTCGCTCGCGCTCGGTTCGCGCCTCAAGCGGCGCTCCTACAGCGGCTTCGTAGCTACCCGGTACATCCCCCCCAAAAAAAACGGCGCCAAAAGGCGCCGTGAATAGTTTGGCTCGGGAGAGCTATCACGGAGTAAAACTCCGGAGTCGATGGATGGGACCTCATCGACGCCTGGCATTATGTGGACAGTTGTTCGCCGAAACATTCGCTTTGTAGACTTTCTGTTTAGCCCGCCAGGTCAATTTTTGCACGAAAGTGCATATAAGCTCCGAGTCAGGGTTTCCCCGGCATCAGTCCGCAGGCGCCCAGGTGTTCCTGCCACAGGGTCACATGGCGCTCCAGCGCACGCTCCATGCGGCTTTCCACCCCGTTCGGGCCGAAGTAATGGTGCCGCCAGCGGGTGAAAGGGGCAGGGGGTGAATCCAGCAGACCGTTCATCTGTTCCAGGCTGTCAGCCAGTGTTTGGCGCTGGCGGCGACTTTCCGCCAGCGATTTTTGCACACTGGGGCCCCAGACATTGTCCAGCACATTGCGCAACCGCCGGGCCCGGGTGCTGGCCTGATTGCGGGGGCAGAGGCGCTGCGGATCAATGCCTTCGAGCAGCTGGTTGCCCCGCTCCAGTTCCCGCAGTGAAAGCGCCATGCGCCGCAGTAGATGACCGCCGGCCTGGTTACGGGCCAGGGTTTCCAGCAAGGGTTCCAGATTCAGTGGTGTCACGGCGCCACTTTGTTTGTGGGCGATCAGGGTGTGACTCAGCTGTTGCAGGCTCTGCAAGGCAGCACTGGTGTCGCCGACACTGGCGGAAGGGGACTGGCTGAAAAAGCGCCGTATTTCCTCGCTGGCGGTAAGTACATTCCAGTACAGGGCCGGCAGCGCGGCTTCCTTTTCGGCCACCACCTGCGACATGACGTTGACCAGCTCCGGGTCATCCAGGGTTTGTTCCTCCAGGCAGGTGCGCGCCTGGTGAATAAACGCCAGTTCATGACTGAGCCGTAAGGAATCCGCCTGCAGCTTACCCAGCGAGCTGTTGCGCTGGCTGATCAGTTCCATCAGGCCGCAGTGTCGTAGTTCCAGATAGTCGAGCATATCCACCCGGTGTTCCGGCAGCGGCAGCCGCAGTTCTCGGGCACCGGGATAGGCCAGTACGGGAAGCGGGTCTCGCGCGGGAATATCCTGTCGAGTCAGCCGGGCAATCCGGCTCAGGTAGTCCTCCCAGAGCGCCTCATCGGGATCGCCCGGGGTCAGCCACCAGGTGGTCAGTAGCGACGCCATGGCCAGGGCTGCCAGCCCCCAGCCGGTTTTTTTCTGCATCACGACAGGACCCCGCTCAATCCGCTGTTTCTCTTTTGCCAAACCGTTGACACTGCGGTGGATCTGCCCACGCATTGCAGAACGGTTGTGCTATGTTTGGCCTGATCATCAATTTGCATTGGAAGCGTATTATGTCAACGAGGGGATTGCCGTTTTTTCGGTTACTGATGCTGTGCCTGGCATTGTCACTGGGCGCCTGTGATACCGGAGAGAAGGGGGACAGTGACTCTCCTCCTAAACAGGATAAAGCCGACAGGCAAATCGCGCAGCCTGCGCCGACACAGCTGGATCAGCGCTGGCAGGCTCACCTGGCGGCATCTCCCCCTTCGATCATCAGTTCCCGGGCGCCGCTGGTGGTGCGCTTTAATCATCCGGTAGCGTCTGCAGAAAAGCTTGATCAACCGGTCTCCGGCGTTGCCCGTCTGGTGCCGGACATGCCGGCAGAAATACGCTTCACCGCCGAAGACAGACTGGAAATCCGCCCCTCGGAACCGCTGGCCGCCGGTGAGACGCTGACTCTGATGCTCTATGCCCAGGGCCTGGACGGTGTGGATGAAACGCTGCCTCCGGCAGAATTCCCCCTGCAGGTGATGCGTCAGCAACTGAGCCTGACGGTGCAGTCCCTGTTGCCGGCCGAGGCCGGCGAACAAATGGTGCTCACCGGTAGCCTGGAAACCCGGGATCTGGCCGAGGCCGAAGCGGTGGAGAAAAGCCTGCGTGCCAGCCAGGACAATCAGACGCTACCGGTACGCTGGGAACACGACAAGGCCGGTTTCCGCCATGGATTTACCGTTGCCGGCATCCGCCGGGGTGACCAGGCCAGCCAGGTGACCTTGAGCTGGGATGGCTCCCCCCTGGGTGTAGAGAACCAGGGTGAACGCCATTACAACGTCCCGGCGGTGGCGGTCTTCGAAGTCACCAATGTGCGGGCAGTGAACTACCCCAAACCTCATGTGGAAGTGAATTTTTCCGAGGCGTTGCAAGGCTCCCAGAACCTCAACGGCCTGGTCACCCTGAACGGCAAGGCGCCACGCCTGGAAGTGGACGGCAGCCGCCTGCGGGTCTATCCGCAGGACGACAAGGAAGAAAATGTGGCGCTGGTGATCGATGCCGGCCTGCGCTCCGCCCGCCATGGCCGGCTGGCGGAAAAACTGGAAAAAACCGTCACCCTGATGATGAGCAAGCCCGGCGTGCGCTTTGCCGGCAAGGGCACCATCCTGCCGGATGGCAAGCAACTCAGCGTGCCCTTTGAAGCGGTGGGGATCCGCTCGGTGAAGGTGCAGGCCTTCCGGGTGTTTGACGACAATATTGGCAATTATCTGCAGGGTAGTGAGCTGGATGAAGGGGACATGGACACCCGCACCGGTCGCTACCTGTGGCAGAAAACCCTTGAGTTGCCCGCCAACGGCGACGGCTGGCAGCGCTATCATCTGGACCTGACCGAGCTGATGGCCAAACACCCCAATGGTCTGGTGCATCTCACCTTGACCATTGATGGCGATGACATTACCTACACCTGCCCGGATGCCTCCCTGACCCGCAACACAACCCTGCCGGACAACTACGAGGGCCCGGGCCAGGAACAGCAGCAGCCGGACCGGCTGGCCGACTATTACCGCGATGCCGGCTACCTGAGCTGGTATGAACAGGACAACCCCTGCTCCGACAGTTACTACCGCTATAACGACCTGGCCAGCAGCACTCGCGCTTTCCTGGCCTCCAACCTGGGGCTGATCGCCAAGCGCGGTCAGGACGATACCCTGCACGTGGTGGCTACTACCCTGGACACTAACCAGCCCGCCGCCGAGGTGGTGGTGAAGGCCTACAACTATCAGCAGCAACAGGTGGGCATGGGTCTTACCGATAAAGAGGGGATGGCCAGCATCCAGCTGGATGGCACACCTTTTTATCTGCAGGCGGTGAAAGACCGCGACACCGGTTTCCTGAAAGTGGCCCGCAACCGGGCGCTGCCCACCAACCAGTTCAACACCAGCGGCCAGACCGTGCGAGACGGCCTGAAAGGGTTCTTCTACGGAGAGCGTGATGTGTGGCGCCCGGGCGATGACATCCACCTGACCTTTATTCTCGAAGACAAGAACGCTGTGCTGCCCGACGATCACCCGCTGACTCTGGACTGGTTCGACCCCCGTGGAAACAAGGTGAAAAGCTACACCCTGGATCAGCCGGTGGGGGACTTCTATGCCTTCACCCTGAGCACCAGTGAAGACGCGCCCACTGGCAACTGGCGTGCTGTAGCCCGGCTGGGCCAGCGCTACTTCGATACCCCGGTGCGGGTGGAAGCGATCAAGCCCAACCGCCTGAAGATCGACCTGGAATTGCCCGAGCAACTGCCCGCCAACGAGGCGGCGCAGGTGGGCCTGTTTACTCAATGGCTCAACGGCGCTACCGCCGCCAACCTGAAAGCGGATGTAAAAGTACGAGTGGCGGCGACCACCACCCGCTTCGATGGCCTCAATGCCTATCATTTCGATGACAGCACCCGCGCGCTCAGTAGCGAGCCCTTTACTGCCTTCGAAGCCCATGTGGACGGGCAGGGCAAAGCCAGCTTTCCGCTCACCATTCCGGTGGAGCAGACCCCTGGCCTGCTGCGTGCCACGTTGACCACCCGGGTGTTCGAGAACAGCGGTGACTACAGCACTCAGATCCGCAGTGTGCCGGTTTATCCCTTCAAACATTGGGTCGGCATGCAGGTGCCGCAGGGTAGTGGTTGGGGCGGTGCGTTATCCCGCGAGGGTAAGCACGCCATCGACCTGATCAGCGTCAACAGTGAAGGCAAGGTCGTATCCGGTCGGCCCCTGGATATCACTGTTTATGAAATTGACTGGCGCTGGTGGTGGGACCGTTCCGGCGAGGACCTGAGCAACTTTATCAGCGACCCCAACACCCGATCTGTCACCCAGGCCCAGATCACCACCGATGCAGAGGGGCGCGGCCAGTGGACTCTGGACGGCGCCGCCTATGACTGGGGCCGCCACCTGATCCGCGTCTGTGATCGACAAAGTGATCACTGCACCTCGCAGACGGTGTATCTGGGCTGGAGCAGCGACCAGGCCAGTGGCAGCCAGGATGCCGCCACCCGCTTGTCCCTGTCCGCAGATAAAGAAAGTTACCAGGTGGGAGACTCCGCCCGGGTGGAACTGCCCGCCGTCAGCGAAGGCCGCCTGCTGGTAAGTCTGGAGAACGGCTCCCGGGTGCTGGATCACTACTGGCTACCGGCCAGTGGCCAGGCCCAGACGCTGGATATCCCGGTCACTGCCGAGATGGCGCCCAACGTGTATGTGCATGTGGCCCTGTTGCAGCCACACCAGCGGGACAACGATCGTCCCATCCGCTTGTACGGCATCGTGCCGTTGCTGGTGGAAGACCCGGCCACCCGTCTGCAGCCGCAGATCAAGGCTCCGAAAAAAGTGAAGCCGGAAGAAAGCTTCATCGTGCAAGTCAGCGAAAAGCAGGGCAAGGCCATGACCTATACCCTGGCGCTGGTGGACGAGGGCCTACTGGGCCTGACTAACTACCGCACCCCGGATCCCCATGGCGCCTTCTACCGTCGTGAGGCCCTGGGTGTACTGACCTGGGACCTGTTCGATATGGTGGTCGGCGCCTACGGGGCCGAGCTGGACCGGTTGCTGGCCCTGGGCGGCTCCGATGGTGCCGATGACGGCCGCGAGAAACAGCGCCGCCGTTTCCCGCCGGTGGTGAAATTCCTCGGTCCCTTCACCCTGGACGCGGGCGACAGCGCCAGTCACGAGATCACCCTGCCGTCCTACATGGGGCAGGTCAGGGCCATGGTGGTGGCCGGTGACAACGGTGCTTATGGCAAGGCCGATCAGGACATCACCGTCACCCAGCCGCTGGCCGTGCTGAGTACCCTGCCACGGGTGATGGGCCCCGGCGAAACCGTGGACCTGCCGGTGACGGTGTTCGTGACCGACGACGCGGTGAAACAGGTCAAGCTGTCCGTGCAGGCGGATGATGACCTGTTCAGTGTGGAAACCGGCGAGGCGGAAATGACCTTTACCGGGCCGTCGGACCAGATCGCCATGCTGCGTCTGCGCGCCAACGACCGGGTGGGTACCGGCTCTGTCACGGTGACGGCCACGGGCGGCAAGCATCGCGCCAGCGAAACCGTGCACCTGCCGGTACGGGCGGCCAACCCGCCTACTACCCGCGATACCTTCAAGATGTTGGAGAAAGGGGAAAGCTGGGCGCTGGATTACCAGCACCACGGTATGACCGGTACCAACAGTGCTACCCTGACAGTCAGTGCCCTGCCGGCCATGGGCCTGGAGCGACGCCTGAATTACCTGCTGCGCTATCCCCATGGTTGCGTCGAGCAAACCACCTCGTCGGTGCTGCCGCAGTTGTACCTGAAACAGCTGGTGCAACTGGATGAGCAGCAGCAACAGGAGATCCAGACCAACATTACCGCCGGCATCGAACGGCTCAAGCGTTTCCAGCTGGCCAATGGCGGCTTCGGTTACTGGCCCGGCCAAGCCCAGGCCAATGACTGGGGCTCCACCTATGCCGGCCACTTCCTGCTGGAAGCCAGACGGCTGGGGTATGCGGTGCCCGCCGGCATGATCGATGACTGGGTCGACTATCAGTCGCGGCGCAGTCAGACCCTGGGAGATCGACCCTGGGAATGGAGCGCCGAAGCCTATCGCCAGTACACCCTGGCCCTGGCCGGCAAGCCCCAGGTGGGGGCCATGAACCGCCTGCGCGAGCGTCTGCAGATGGCGAAGCAGGATTATCCTCGCAGCGCCAGTTACCACAGCGGTCGCTGGTTGCTGGCGGCGGCCTATCAGCAGATGGGGCTCAGCGATGTGGCGGCGGAGCTGACCGCCCTGGACGTTGAGAATCTGGAGTATGACGGTGCCAGCTACACCTATGGCTCCTCCCTGCGTGATCAGGCCATTCGCCTGACTGTGGCTGAGGCGCAGAACCGGGAGCAGGAGGCCTGGACCCTGGCCCGTGACATTGCCGATCAGCTATCCGGGCAGAGCTGGTACAGCACCCAGACCACCGCCTGGTCACTGATGGCCATGGCCCGCTATGCGGGCAGTCAGGGGGGCGATCATGGTTACCGCTTTGCGTGGCAGGAAGGCAAACAGAGCTGGCAGGATATTGCCGCCACCTCGCCGGTCACCCGCCAGCCACTCAATGCCGGCGGCAGGGAAGGGGATGACAAGCAGTCGCTGAGCGTGCGTAACGACAGCGACCGCAAGCTGTTCGTTACCCTAAGCCAGACCGGCACCCCGTCGCCGGGCAACGAAGCGCCGGTGAGCGAAGGCCTGAGTCTGGCAGTGCGGTTCCTTGCCAATGACAAGCCGATCAACTCGGCTAGCCTGGACCAGGGGCAGGACTTCACTGCCGAAGTCACGGTGACCAACACCGGGTCGCGCACTCTGGACGATGTGGCGCTGACTCAAATCCTGCCTTCCGGCTGGCAGCTCACCAGCAGTCGCCTGGATGGCAGCGCGGACAACAACGAGAAGGTGACTTATCAGGATCTGCGCGATGACCGGGTAATGCATTACTTCGACCTGAAACCCGGCAGCAAGAATGCTCTGACCTTGAGCGTGGACCTGAACGCCTCCTTCGCCGGCCGTTTCTACCTGCCCGCCTGGACCGTGGAAGCCATGTACGACGGTCGCCGTCAGGCCCGTAGCAAAGGCCAGTGGGTGGAGGTGAAAAAGTAGAGGCCGTAAAGGCAATCGATCTACCACAGAGGTCACAGAGTACACAGAGGAAAAACAGGCTCTGTGAACGCTGAATCTCTGTGGTGAAGGTCCTGCTTGCGGGGCTTTTTTCGTGGTCCGAGACACCAACCTCATCGCGTTGATTATGCGTGACAGGTCGGGCGGGTGGTGGATTACGCCTGCGGCTAGTTCTCCCTACCCAGCCTGCGATGTGAGGGGGCACAGAGGTTTAACGATTTTTCTCTGTGAACTCTGTGCCCTCTGAGGTGAAAACCATACTAGGGAAAGCCTTACCCGGCACGCTCAGGCAGCTTCGTTTTTCTGGTAACCGTCCGCATCGCCGATCAGGCTATCCATTTCCGCTAGGAACTCCCGGTTGTCATGGTCCCAGGGATGGAAGTTGGGTTTGAACCAGTCCAGCCAGGGAATCACCACCCGGCGCAGGCCGCCCGGTTTCAGCCACTGGAACTTGAACGATAGCCACCAGCCTTTCAGATTGAACAGCTGGCCTACCTTCCAGGTGTTGATCAGGTAGAAAGGATAGAACAGCGAGAAGAAAATGGTGGTGGCCAGAATCAGACCCACACTGCGTAAAGCCCACGCCTTGATGCCGCTACCGAATACGGTCTGGTAAACATCAAAGGCGACCGCCTTGTGTTCGGTCTCTTCCAGGGCATGCCAGTGCCACAGGCGCTGGTAGGACTCATCCGAGTCATCAATCAGGTCCGGCTCACGCAGCAGGATATCCGCGAGAATGGCGGTCAGATGTTCCAGTGCCACGGTGGCGGACAGTTGCAGGGCGTTGGGGGTGTATTTGGAAATCACATCCAGCAGTTTGGAAACAATGGCTTCCTGGGTATCCACCGGCAGACCGGCCTCCACCATCTTCTGGTTGTAATCCTCGTGCTCGCGCCCGTGCATGGCCTCCTGGCCGATAAAGGCCCGCACCGCTTCCTGCAGTTCCGGGTCCTCAATGCGGTCGCGATACTTGCGTACACTGTTGATGAAGAAACGCTCGCCTTCCGGGAAAAACAGCGACAGGGTGTTGAAGAACTGGGTGACCGTGGGGCCCCAACTGTGCCAGTTGAGTACCTTGTCATCCGGAACGTGAAACTTGAGATTTCGGCGAATTGGCATGATGTGCATTTTCATTGTTATACCACCTTTTCTCCAATGATCCTGTCATCCACTTAACGCCTGTTGGGCGAAAAATACAATTCCACTGTGAGAGTAGGGGGCCTCTGCGTAACTCCTTGTATACTCAGGCTTTCAGGCTGGTTCACAATCTAGGCGCACTTTTAAAGGCATGCTGGTTGCCTGTCGAGAAAGTGCAACAACGAGTGTGGGCCAGCCTGAAAGCCCCGGAGGGCGAGATCTGAAGCGCACATCTGCTGCGCTTTGTCGCTAGGAAAGGGAACCACCCTGTCCGTCGCGACAAAACACAACAGCTGCACACTTCAGGTCTCGCTGAGCATGCAAGGAGTTACGCAGAGGCCCCCCGGAAACGGAATTGAAACAATGGGCTTTGGATAACTGATAGGGGTCGGCAATGACGGGAAAATGGCGTCTGTTGGCAAGCGCGGTGGTGTGTCTGGTGGCGATTGTCAGTGCTTTCCACTTTCTGGTGATGGAGCGCCATGGCGTACCTGACAGTGGTATCCGGGTGGTGGAGCAGGGCAATGAAGAGGGCGGTCGCGACTGGGTGATTCGGCTCTATCAGAGTGACAGTCGTCACCATTGGCAAGCCAGTGGTAGTGGTTATGACGTGGCAATTGACCGCCTGGCCAAGGACAGCTTTTCTCTCGACATCGCCTATGGCGTCAGTGGTGACGGTCGCCACAGAATCCGTCAGCAGGTGCGCCTGCACGAAGGCCCCACCTTGGTGGCGGCCTTCGGCGCCGGCCCGACAGAGGCCGGTGACACCCGGGTTATTGTTGATCGGGTGAAGTAGGCGGTGCCGGCTCGGCGTTTGCGGCATCGTCCGGAGTGCGGTTGTGCAGCATCACGGCCACCAATACGGCGGTCATCGCCAGAATCCCTGCACCAATGGCGGAGTTGGTATGCAGTGCCAGGCTGAAGCCCTCTCGGGCGGCGGCCATCACCGGCGCGCCCAGTTCCGGGCCCAACTGCGCGGCGGCACCGATGGCCCCGCCCAGGGTATCCCCGGCAGCCAGTGACAGCTCGTCAGGCAATCCCGCAGGGAGCTGCTCCAGCATATGTTGCCGGTACACGGCCGCGCCAATACTGCCGATCACTGCGATACCCAGCGCCATACCCAGTTCCGTGGCGGTTTCCGAGGTGGCCGATGCCGCGCCGGCTTTGCGTGCCGGTGCGGCGCTGACCACCATGTCGGTACCCAGAATCATCATCGGCATGACGCCCACGCCCATCACTGTCATTCCCACGATCAACAAGGGGATCTGGGCCGGACTGTGCACCAGCAGCAGGATCAGCAAACCGAAGGTTGCCATTACCAGCCCGGCGCTGACCAGTTGCCAGTGGGGCAGGTAACGGGTAAGCCGGGGAACCAGCAAAGAGGCTACGGTTTGCACCAGGGCAGGCGGCAGCATCACCAGCCCGGCCTCCAGCGGCGACAGGTCGAGGACCCCCTGCAGGTACTGGAATACCATCAGCCAGGCGCCGGACAGGGCCAGAATGGTCAGCATCATGGCCGCCACCGAGGTGCTGAAGGTGCGGATGGCAAACAGCGACAGATCAAACATGGGCTCGGCCAGCCGCCGCTGGCGACGGACAAACAGCATCCCGATAGCGAGGCCCAGAGCAATGGACAGCAGCGGCATCAGTGACACCCCGTTGCGTGCCATGTCTTTCAGACCGTAGATGACCGCCAGAACCATGGCCACCGATAGCAGGGCGCTGGTCCAGTCCTGGGCGCCGGCTTCCTCATCACGAAATTCCGGTAACAGCAGCGGGCCGCACACCAGTAGCAACAGCATGACCGGTACCCCCAGCAGGAACACCGAGCCCCACCAGAAGAATTCCAGCAACGCACCGCCCACCAGCGGACCAATGGCACTACCGACGATGAAACCGGTCATCCACACGGTAATCGCCACGGTGCGCTCCTGCTCCACCTGAAACATATTCCGCAGCAGCGACAGGGTAGAGGGCATCAGAGTGGCCCCGGCAATGCCCAGTAACGCGCGAGTGGCAATCAGCATTTCCGCACTGGTGGCAAAGGCCGCCATGGCTGAAGCAATACCGAAGGCGGTGGCCCCGGTAAGCAACAGACGCCGCCGACCAATGCGATCGCCCAGAGTCCCCATGGTCACCAGGAAGCCGGCGATCATGAAGCCATAGATATCCAGGATCCACAGCAGCTCGGCGCTGGTGGGCTTCAGATCGGCACTGAGATGGGGAGCGGCCAGATGCAGCACCGTCATATCCAGGGCCAGCAACACGGTGGGCAGCATCAGCACCGTCAGTCCCAGCCACTCACGGCGGGTGGCGGGTTGGGGGGTGGGCATAGCGTTTTCCTCGCAACAGGGCATCTTACGTCGTCGTTCCCGGTGCATCTCTTTCGACACAGGAACGGACTGAATCAACCCTAAAGTCTCAACCTGACTTGAGGTCAAGCTGGCTACGCAAGAAAGGGAGCCGGCCAGTATCGTTGCTGACAATTGGCAAAGCCAGTGTCGATTGCATGACAGTGTGGCGCCTGTCCGGGAAATAGCGGTGAGGATGACAGAATCTTGAATCTGAATGACCAACGATGCAGATCGCGTAGGGTGCACTGAGCCTCAGGCGAACTGCACCATCAAACGTCGGATCGGTGCAGTTCGCCTGAGGCTCAGTGCACCCTACGTTTTTGATATCGCATATGTCTGCAGGCCCATCGCAGTATTTCTTCACTCTACCTGCGAAGAAGAAAAGAAAAGGGCGCCTTGCGGCGCCCTCAAAGAAATTGCTCTCCCGTTATTTTTATTGTTTTGCCAGATTCAGAGTCCGCGGTTTTTCAGCCGATTGGCATGCTGGCGGAATACCGCTGTGGGGTTGGTCTCGAAGGGGCTGACCAGGCCAGCGATCTGATTCACTTCGTCCAGATGATTCATGCGGTAGTCATCGCGGATGACCAGTCCCAGGTGGCTGGAGCAACTGGACACCAGGCCATCGTTCTTCTCGCCAAGGTAAAGCAGGGCGAGCAGGCCCATACCGGCATCGCTGATATCCAGCACATTGGTCAAAGGCTTGGCGCCGGACCAGGAGTAGTAGCGCACGCCGTTATCGGCCAGTTCCGGGGCATGGCCGCAGGTGTCGTCCGGGAGGCCTTCGGGATAGTGGCTGTTGAACGCCTTGCTGCCGGCGGTGGACAGGGAATAGAGGGCAGCCAGGGAATCCTGCTCATAGCCACCACCGGAAATCAGGTCCAGAAATCCGGTTGCCGCGTTGACGATGCTGCCGAGAAGGTCGCCAGCCAGTGGCAAGGTTTCCTGTACGCCCAGCAGCACATCCGCCATGCGGGCGCCGGTATGCGGCCCAGCCACGGCGGTGGCAGACGCCACATAGTCCGGGTATACCGAGGCCACATAGCGAACGGTGGGGCCACCATGGCTGTGGCCGAGCAGGTTGACCTTTTCTGCACCGGTCGCAGCGAGGATCGCCTCCACCTGGCGAGCCAGTTGTTCGCCGCGCACTTCGGTACTGTTGGCGGCGGCCACCTGGGTCACATACACCTCGGCACCGCTACGGCGTAACTCCTCGGGAATCCGGTACCAGTAGTTATAGCCGGCAATATCATCGAAGCCGAACAGCCCGTGGCTGAGCACGATGGGGTAACGGGTTTCGGTATAGGTATCCTTGAACAGCCAGTCGAACCATCCGGCATGCGCGGGCACGCAGAGGGCTGACAGCAGCAGACAAAGGGGTAGACTTAGCGCCCGTAGCGGCGCTCTTCGGGATGAAATCATTGGCATCACCTTGTTGTTTATTGTTATCGGCGTACTGCCGGGTCTTCGCCGAGCGCTCCTTGATTCAGGAGTGGGTTTACCTTAAAGGATGCCAAGTCATAAATTAACATTAATGTTAATATTTGTTTGTTATAAGCAGCCTATATTCTGCTGTTAACTGTGCACGGCATTAAGAATAAAGTATCAGTTCCAATGGTTTCGGGTATTTTCCGGGTTGTGTCTGGTCAGCCTGGAAAATTGGGGTAAAGTAACATCAGTGTTAAGGGTGGGAAGAATGCAGTCTGATTCAGGGCAAAAGCGGCGGCGGGGACGGCCGGTCGGAAAAACCGGGGACACCCGCGAGCGGATTCTTGAGGCGGCCCGGGAGGTGTATGGAGAGCATGGCACCTATGGCACCACAGTGGCGTTGATTCTCAAGCAGGCGGATGTGTCACGCCCCACCTTCTATAAATATTTCTCCTCCGCCGTGGATGTGATTGATGAGATCATTCGCGACTGTAACGAGGACGTGGAGCGGTTGTTTGTCAAAGTGTTCGAACAGCCGCAGAAAGAGTTTTATGACTATCTGCCCATGGCCTTGAGCGGTTACCTGAACTGGGGACGCTCCAAGGGACTCTTGATGGAGGCTCGGTTTCGCGAGTTGCATGATCGCTCATCACCGGTGTCGCGGTATCGCGATGAACATAACCGGCGCATCGTTGCCATCTTGCATGACAGCATGGTGAAACACGGTCGAACCCCGCCGGGAGATCTGGCGCTAACGTCTCTGGTGCAGGGCATTGAGCATCTTGGTTATCAGTTTTGCATGCAGGCCGAACATACCGAGATGCCCCACTATATTCAGGTCATGGGGCGTTTGTGTATCGCCATGCTGGGTAACCGGCACGATTGGCAGGAGATGATGGCGTCACCCTTCTTCAGTCGGCTGCTGGGGCTGGAGGAAAGTTAACCGGGCGACAGAATCAGGGCGAACAGCACAACCAAAAGAATAACAACAAAAAGGGAATCACCATGGAAAAACGCTACCTTGTGGGTGTTCTGTTGCTTTTGTCGATGGCGGCAGTGCTGATCTGGGGAATACCGGGCGCTTCCGATCGCAACAGTCCGCCGGATTCCACCGCCGATACCGACCGCACTCGCCTGGAGGAACCCGTCGAAGCGGAGCTGACCGGTTCGACCCGCTACGACTACTACCGCCAGCGTGCGCAGGCTCTGGGGCCCGCACCGGCTTCCCTGGTTGGTACCCAGGTGGATGGCAATCTGCGGGTCACTGCCGATGGCGATCTGCTGATCAATCCTGCCATTCGCCAGGTGTTTGATTATTTTCTGACGGCGCTGGGGGAAGAGTCCCTGGACGATATTCAGGCGCGCCTGGCGGGACACTTGGCAGAACAGTTGCCATCGCAAGCCGCGCAGCAGGCCTGGGCGCTCTATGAGCAATACATGGGGTTGCGGGAAGCCATGGAGCAATTACCGGAACACGATGGCAGTGTGACGGCCATGCGCGCGGCCATCCGCCAGCGCCATGATATGCAGCAGGCCTATCTGGGCCCGGAAGTCGCCGATGCCTTTTATGGCATGGATGTGACCTACGACCGGTACATGATCGAACGGCAGGCACTGCTTGAAGAGGAAGGGCTGTCGGCGCAGCAACGCGACAGGCAGTTGAGCAACCTTGAACAGAACCTGCCGCAGGGCATGCAGCAGATGCTTTATGACACCCGCGCACCGGTATGGCTGGAGCAACGCACCCAGACGTTACGGGAGCAGGGTGCCAGCGACGCGGAAATCCGGGCATTGCGGGAGCAGACTTTCGGGACCCAGGCCGTGGCGCGTTTCGAGGCACTGGAGCAACAGCGACAAGACTGGCAGACGCGCTATGAGGACTACCGTGAGCAACGCCAGCAATTGATCAGCAGTGGCCTGTCGCACACCGATCAGCAGGTGGCCTTGGCACGGCTGCAGCAGCAGCTATTTGAAGACAAAGAATTGGCCCGGGTGCAGGCCCTGGATCGGATCAACGCCCAGACACGCTGAAGACGTTACCTGTAGGAGCTTGCCTGCAAGCAGGCTCCTACAGGCTATTCGATGGCTGTGCTTGTCATCAAAAGTGGTAACGCAGCCCGGCGCCGATCATATCGACCCCGGCATCATTATCGAAGTGCACGAACTCGCCATACAGGTACAGCTTGTCGAGCAGATCCACGGTGGCACCGACCCCGCCGAAGGCATCAGTGGATGAATCATCATCCTTGCTGGCGCCATTGCTGATATCAAGATCCGTATCCGCCACACCGGCCTTGCCGTACAAACCCACCGGGCCCAATTCGAAACTCAGCAGCCCGGCCAGGGTAAGGGCTCCGCCCTCAATTTTGGTGCCGTTGTCAGCTTCCTGCTTGCCGAAATCGTAATAGCCCACTTCCGCGCCGATCAGTTCGATGGGACGCCAACCAAGGAAGAGGGCGCCAGTGGTATCGCTATCGTCAACGTTCAGACTGTCGACCTTTTCATCTACGGAGGCGTTGTAGAGTCCGCCGCCGATATAGACGCCGCCCGCGCTGGCCAGAGGGGCCAGCGACAACAGGGCCAATCCGCTGAGTGCTTTTGCAAAGCGTTTCATGAGCATCACTCCCTAATAACGTGAGGGTCAGTATCTCCCAGTTTGATCGTTGTGAATAGCAGGCTTGTTGCTGCTTTCACGTTGGCTCGGGGTACACTGCAATGATGAAAATACCTGACCTTGATACCCTGTCCTCGATCCAGGGAGTGATCTTCGATCTGGACGGTACCCTGGCGGATTCGCGTCTCGACTTTACCGCCATTCGTAGCGAACTGGCGTGCCCGGAGGGGGTAGGGGTACTGGAATATATTCAGTTGCTCCCTGGGAGTGAGCGAGGTGCTGCCGAGCAGATTGTTCTCGATCATGAGCGCCGCGGTGCCGAGCGTGCCGAATGGATACCCGGTGCTCGCGAATGCCTGCAGTTTTGTGCCCGCCGTAACCTGCCTACCGCCATTCTCACCCGCAATGCCCGGGAAGTCGCCGACCTGACTATGTCCCGTCTGGGTATACAGGTGGATATGCTGCTGGCGCGGGAAGACTGCCCGCCAAAACCCGCGCCAGACGGCCTGTTACAGATCGCGGCTGCCTGGAGCCTCAGCCCGAAGCGCCTTGTCTATGTGGGCGATTTTCTTTATGACCTGCAGGCGGCGCGTCGCGCCAATATGATCAGCTGTTTCTATGATCCTGCACTAACCGGCCTCTACCCTGACGAAACCGATTGGCACCTTGGCGATTTTGAGCAATTCACCGAGATGCTTGCGACGGCTTGAGATATCGCTTAGCCGCCTGATTGACCTTCGGCGCCAGCAGCAGGGCAGAGGTCATGGTCGGAATCGCCATCAGGGCGTACATGGAATCGATCAGACTTACCACCAGCTTCAGTGATGCCACCGCGCCCAGCACGACCAGTACCAGATACCACCAGATGTAATGGTGCTGGTATTTTGCCCCGATCAAAAAGCCCAGGCACTTGCTGCCGTAATACCAGAAGGTGAACACGGTACTCAGGCTGAGCATGGAAACCAGCACGGCCAGAATGACTGCGCCACCATGGGGGAAGAGGTCGCCGAAAGCGTTGGCGGTAAGCGTGACGCCATCGCTTTCGCCACTTTGCCAGACGCCGCTGATCAGAATCACCAGAGCCGTGCAGGTGCACACGATGAGCGTGTCGATCACCGGCCCCAACATGGCCACCATGCCTTCTCGCACCGGCTCTCTGGTCTGGGCGGCACCATGGGCCATGGCTTCGGTACCGATGCCGGCTTCATTGGAAAACGCGGCTCGGCGAATGCCGGTGATTATCACGGCCCCGACCACGCCGCCGGCAACGGCATTGCCGCTGAAGGCATCCTCGAAAATCATCGCAAAGGCGGCAGGGATCTCGCTGGCATGGCTTGCCAGCACCACGGCGGTAAGCAGCAGATATCCCACTACCATGGTCGGTACCAGCATGCCGGTGACCTTGCCCAGCCGGGGCAACTTACCCAGAGCCACCGCCATCACCAGTAGGGCCAGCACCAGGCCCAGCATCAGGTCGAAGGTGAAATGAGCATCGGCGCTGGCCAGCCCGGCAGGGATGGCCAGGGTGTCGCGCAGCACCTGGACCAGTTGATTGATCTGGAAGATCGGCATGGTGCCCAGCAATCCGGCCACGGCAAAGAAATAGGCCAGCGGCAGCCATTTCTTGCCCAGCCCTTCGCGCACCACATACATGGGGCCGCCTTGCCACTGGCCTTCGCTGTCCTGGCCGCGAAACATCACCGCCAGGGTGCAGGTATAGAATTTGGTGGCGATACCCACCAGGGCACTGACCCACATCCAGAAAATCGCCCCGGGGCCGCCTACCGCGATGGCAATAGCCACACCGGACACATTGCCCATGCCCAGGGTGCCGGACAGCGCAGTGCTTAACGCCTGAAAATGAGAGAGCTGACCGGGATCATCGCGGTCCGGTTTGCGCCACAGCAGGCGCACGCTTTGCGGCAGGTAGCGGTAGGGCAGCAGGCGGGAATAGAGCAGGAAGAACAGACCGCCGCCCACCAGCAGGACGACCAGCGGTGGTCCCCAGAGAAAGCCGACAATCTGACCCATGGCTGTTTCGAGTTGTTTCATCGTATCCATGGGACCTAACCCTAGCATGGCGGTGCTGCGGGGTCAGTGTGAGCTGGGGAGGTTCCATGCTGGACACTGGTTATTACGGCAGGCAGTCCGTAAGCTCGGGCTGAACCGGCAACAGAATAATAACCATGCGATTCCTGCTGATTGCCATGGCCGTTGTGGCCGCTGTAATGGCATACCATCTACCTGCTGACTCCAAAACCGGAGCCGGGTTGGCCCTGTTTGTGCTGATCGGGCTGCTGTGGCTCAGCGAAGCCATTCCGCTCACGTTTACCGCGCTGCTGGTACCGGTGCTTGGCGTCGGTCTGGGGCTGGCGAATCTGGATAGCGCGCTTGCCGGCTTTGCCCATCCTGTCGTGGCCCTGTTTCTGGGAGGCTTTGCCCTGGCGGCGGCGCTGAGCGAACACGGTATCGACCGCTGGCTGGCGCAGCGGCTGCTGACCCTGGCCGGTGGCAGAGCGTTACCGGCGGCGTTACTGCTTGCAGTCACCACAGCACTGCTGTCCATGTGGATCAGCAACACGGCGACCACCGCCATGATGCTGCCCATTGCCCTGGGGCTATCCGCCCCCTTGGCTGACAGCCATCCCCGTTATCGGGTATTTCTGCTGCTGGCCCTGGCCTGGTCCGCCAATATCGGCGGCATGGCTACCCTGGTGGGCAGTCCCCCCAATGCCATCGCGGCAGCGGCGTTGGGCTGGTCATTCAACGACTGGCTGGCCATTGGTATCCCGGCGTTTGTGTTGCTGTTTCCGCTGGCCCTGCTGGTACTGTTTTACACCACTCGCCCGGAAGCCAATCTGCCAACAGTGGATGTGAAAACCATCCTGCCTTTTCCGACCAGCCCCGGCGCGATAATGACGCTGGCGATTTTTCTGCTGACGGTGGGGTTGTGGGTTTTCGGTGCCCCCCTGGGGGACAGGTTGGGTATCGAGACATCCTTTGATAGCTGGGTGGCCTGCATGGCCATTGTCCTGCTGGGGATCAGCCGTTGCGTGAGCTGGCAGCATATTGAAGCGCACGCGAACTGGGGCGTGCTTCTGTTGTTCGGTGGCGGTATTACGCTGTCCATGTTGCTGCAGAGTTCCGGTACCAGCGCCTGGCTGGCAGACGGTATCAGTCAGGCGCTACCGGCAGAGGAAACCTGGCTGGTCTATCTGATCATCGCGAGCTTCGTGATTTTTCTCACCGAGCTGGCCAGCAATACCGCCAGTGCTGCCTTGCTGATACCGCTGCTGATGCCAGTGGCCTCTTCGGTGGGCGCCGACCCGGTCACCGTTGCCCTACTGGTGGCCTTTGCCGCCAGCTGTGCGTTCATGTTGCCGGTGGCCACGCCGCCCAATGCCATGGTCTACGGCAGCGGCCATGTGCCACAGAGAACCATGATCCGCGCCGGTATCGTACTCAATCTGATCGCCGCCGGTGTGCTCGGTGGGTTGCTACCTTTGCTGCAATAACGGTTCTGCCAGCTCAGAGGCGCCGGTTTTTACAGGAGTCATGTTGGCGGGCTAACCGTTGATCAATCACGCCAGTAACCTGAGTGGAATCCATCTTTCTTTTTCACCGCAAGCTGACACACTGGAAAAAAATAACGGGGGGTTGTCATGGGGTTATCGATTATTCGACGGTTTGCGGTGCTGGTGGTGTTGCTGTCTGTGGCGCCCTGGCTTCAGGCGGATCCGGTCTGGGAAGTCAGCAAGGATGGCAAACGTATCCGGCTGGGGGCTACCGTGCATTTCCTGCGTCCGGCGGATCTGCCACCACCGGCAGCCATGCAGCAGGCCTATGAACAGGCGCAGCAGGTGTATCTGGAATCCAACCTGGCCGAATCTGCTACGCCGGCCTTTTCCCGGCGACTGACGCAGATGATGATGCAGCCGGCTGGTCGTTCCCTTGAAGACGATTTGTCCGATCCGGTCTGGCGGCAATTGCAGGACTATGCTGCCCAGGCCAACTTTCCGCTGGCCACCTACCAGGGGTTCAAGCCGGCCATGGTCTCCATGGCCATGACCGTTCATGAACTGGGGCGTCAGGGGTTTGGCCGGGGCGTGGACGAATTTTATTTCACCCGGGCCAATCAGCAAGGAAAGACGCTGGGTTTCCTGGAATCCAGCGATACCCTGCTGTCGTTCATGGCGCAGCTCAATGAAGAGAGTAGTGATGCCCTGATCGAGTCTTCCCTGGAAGGCATTGAGCACATGGACGGCATGATGGAGGAGGCCGTTGATGCCTGGCGCAAAGGCGACATGGATGGTCTCTACGCCTTGCTGGGTGCCGATGAAATGCAGACCGAATACCCAAGTATCTACCAGAATCTTATCATCGAGCGTAATCGCCAGTGGTATCCGAAAATCCAGCAGGTCATGACGGAAGGTACGCCGAATCTGGTGTTGGTGGGCGCCTTGCACCTTGGTGGGCCGGATAGCCTGCGGGTGATGTTTGAGGAGGCGGGGTATCAGGTTGTGCCCTTCATGGCGGGTGCAGAGTAGAAGGGTAGTCAGTCCGATAAGGGCCCGGCTTTGTTGCCTGTGGGGCAGCGCGATGAATGTCCGGGTCGTCGTTTTTTTGAATTTTCCAGCGCCGCCAGGCGCTGGTGTATCAAGGCTTTCCTCGGCGTCAGCGCGTAAACCCAGGTAATACAGTTTCGTCATTTCTTTGAGAGGGAATCATCGGTAGGGCCATGAGGCTTTTTCCGTGCAACGGATTGCCGTCCGTTATTGTTATGTTATAACATAACTTTAAAAGGAGGCGATCATGCCGGACGTTCCCAGTGAAAAGGCCCTGCTCGCCATGTCGGAGTGGGACTACATGGATGCTGCTCAGCAGGCATTCTTCCGTGACCGTTTGCTGGCACTGGCCAAGGACTGTGAACAGGAACTGGCCGACGCTCGACAGGCATTACAAACCCCGCCCCAGTCGGACCCATTAGATGCCGCTGCGGATGAGGAAGCCTGCCGGCACCAGCTGCGCTTCCTGGCTCGTCGTCAGGCGTTGCTGGGAAAAATCCGTCAGGCCCTGCGTCGTCTTAACCAGGGTGACTATGGCTATTGCCAGATCAGTGGCGAACCCATCGGATTACGCCGGCTGCTGGCCCGGCCCACCACGGAGTATTGCGCCGAAGTGAAAACCCGGCTGGAAGCCAACGAAAGACATTATGTCCATTCACGAACCGGATAATCCCATGACTACCCAGCAAGCGACGCCCGTGCGCCAGCTACCCGTTACCGTGCTATCGGGCTTTCTCGGCGCCGGCAAAACTACCGTCCTCAATCACATTCTCAATAACCGTGCCGGCCTGCGGGTAGCGGTGATCGTCAACGACATGAGCGAGATCAATATCGACGCGGCATTGGTCAGCAACCAGGTGTCGTTGAACCGCGCCGAGGAAAAGCTGGTAGAGATGAGCAACGGCTGTATCTGCTGCACCCTTCGCGAAGACCTGCTGCTGGAAGTAACCCGGCTGTCCCGGGAAGGGCGCTTTGACTATCTGGTGATCGAGTCCACCGGCATTTCCGAGCCGCTACCGGTGGCGGAAACCTTTACCTTCGAAGACGAAAACGGTGACAGCCTGTCTTCGGTGGCGCGGCTGGATACCATGGTCACGGTGGTGGATGCGGTAAATTTCCTGCGCGACTATCGCAGTGCCCGCACCCTGCAGGAAGGCGGTGAAAATCTGGGCGAAGACGATCAGCGAAACGTGGTGGACCTGCTGGTGGAGCAGGTGGAATTCTGCGATGTGCTGCTGATCAGCAAGACCGACCTGGTCAGCGAGACAGATCTGGAGATGCTCTGCGCCACGCTGCGGCTGCTTAATCCGGACGCTCGCATAATACCGATCAAGCACGGCATGGTGCCTCTGGATGCGGTGCTGGATACCGGCCTGTTCGATTTTGAAAAAGCCCAGCAGGCGCCGGGCTGGCTCAAGGAAATGCGCGGCGAGCACTTGCCGGAAACCGAGGAATACGGCATCAGCAGTTTCAGTTATGAAGCCCGTCGCCCTTTCCACCCGCAACGGTTCTGGGACTTTCTGCAGAAGCCCTGGCCCTACGGCACCTTGCTGCGTTCCAAGGGGTTCTTCTGGCTGGCCAGCCGCCCGCAATTTGCCGGCAACTGGAGCCAGGCCGGCGAGATCGCCCACCACGGCCCGGCGGGCCTGTTCTGGAAAACCGTGCCGGATCACAACTGGCCCACAGACCCGGAATACCGCGCCATGATCATGGAGAAATGGCAGGAACCCTTCGGCGACATGCGCCAGGAACTGGTCTTCATTGGTCACAACCTGCAACCGGAGACGACTTGCCGGGCGCTGGATGCCTGTCTGCTCACGGAAGAAGAAATGCTCGCCGGCAAGGCATTGTGGCAGCAGCTGGAAGATCCGTTCCCGCAGTGGGAGATGGCCGGATGATTGACGCAAGGACGTTGCCCAGGGCCTATGCCGCACCGGGACTGGTCATGCGCGATGATGCCGGGGTGCTCGCCGATGTGATGATGGACCCGGTGCAGGTAACCGTCTGGGATCGGCACAGCCCGATCGATCAGCAGCTTGTGCAGCAGGCATGCCGGAAGAAGCTGGCGGTAAAAAGCTGGCTGGATGTTAAAGACTTGGCGGGTTCCATCGAGCGCTTGCTGCCCGGTGAGGATTTTGCACCGCTGCGTGAGGACCTGATGTTGCTGGCGGACATGATGGCCTGCCTGTTCGGCGTGAGTGGCGTGGGGGTGCGCGTCACTGCTTTGGAAAAGCCCATGTGCCCGCGTTTCCATGTGGATCGTATCCCCGTGCGCTTGCTGTGTACCTACGGTGGCCCGGGCAGCCAGTGGCTGCCGGCTCCGTCGGTGCCTGCCGGTCTGCTGGTGCCGGGCGTAGAGCAGGAGGGCCGCTTTGCCGCCGACAGCGTGCAACAGTTGTCGGCCGGGCAGGTAGCCCTGTTCAAAGGCGACACCTGGCGGGATAATCCGGGCTCGGGCGTGGTTCACCGATCCCCGCCCGTGTCTCCCGGTCAGCAACGCCTGCTGGTCACACTGGATATATAGGACTGTCATGAGCCGCACCGACCGTATTCTCGCCAGCGCCGAACAGCATTGCCGCGAGCAGGGCGTGCGCATGACTCCCCAGCGGCGTCAGGTCATGGCGTTGTTGCTGGCCCAGTCGGGCCCTCAGAGTGCCTACCAGTTGCTGGACCAGTTCAAGGCGCAATACCAGGACAATGCCCAGCCGCCCACCATCTACCGGGCGCTGGATTTTCTGGTGCAACAGGGGCTAGCCCACCGGCTCAGTTCCACCAACCAATACCTGGCCTGCGATCACATCACCTGTCATCACGGTCACCAGGGCACGGTGTTCCTGCTCTGTGACGACTGTGGTGCCGTGCAGGAAACCCCCATGGCGGGGGCGGCCATCAGCGAGTTGCAGCAGAGCATCAACAGCCTGGGGTTCGTGACCCAGCAGAACCCCTTGCTGGAAGTGCATGGCCGCTGCGCGAGTTGTGTTGCGCTGTAATCCTCGCGGACTGCGGGGGTTGTTGGAGCCTTGCTTGCAAGGCGAATAGCCAAACGGCGCGAGTTCGCCTTGTGAACAAGGCTCCAACGATTCAGAAACCCGTTGAAGATTCTGGAGACAACCATGTCACGTTTACGTCTGGACCAGGCGGCCATCGCCCTGTCTGGTTTGTGTATGATTCATTGTGTGGCCAGCGTCGCCGGCCTCTTTGCGATTGGCTTGCTGTCGGTGGTTGGCGGCGTGGATGAACTGTTTCATCAGGCGTTGCTGGCACTGATCGTGCCGGTCAGTGTGCTCGCCATGGTGGCCGGTTACCGCAGGCATCGGCGGCGCAAGGTATTGTTGCCAGGTCTGTTGGCGCTGATCGCGTTGTGTCTGCTCACTGCGTTCGAAGCAGCGTTGCATAACACCCTGTGGGAACCGCTGCTCACCAGCCTGGTCGGAATCTGTCTGGTTGCCACCCATGTGGGCAACATCCGTGCCTGCAAGGAATGTGAGAGTCATCATGAAGAGATTCGTACGGCTTGAATGCCTGGCCGGGTTAGGGTTCGGGTTATTGATGTTGCTCAGCAATCTGGCTAACGCCGCCGGGGTCCATCAGCATGGTCTGGCCGACGCGGCGGTAGTGGTTGAAGGGCAGAGCCTGACTGTCAGTTTCCGGGCGCCGCTGATGGATATTCTCGGCACCGAGCAACCGCCGGCGGATGCCGCCGCCCGGGTTCGCTATGCGGATCGCCTGAAACAGGTGAGTGAGCCGCTGCCGTCCCCTGTCGCAGGCTGCAGGCTCAGCCATGAAACCCGTAGCGGCGTCGCGGCACTGTTTCCGGAGAGTCAGCAGCACGACCCCGATCATGCTCACCATGAGCATAGCCATCACGCGGACGTGGAAGCGGAATGGACCTTTCAGTGTCAGTCCCCGGACAAGCTGAGCGATGTCACACTGCCGTTCCTGGCGATTTTTTCCGGTCTGGCTACCGAGGTCATCCTGTTATTGCCTGACGGGCAGAGCGCTTTGCGTCTGGCGCCCGGTAACACCCGCATTCCCCTGGAGTAACTGTGGTACTTGAACTGGATAGCTTGCGTTATCAGCACCCGGGGCAAGCCCGGCCTTTCATTCATATCGATCGCTTTGTGCTGCAGGCCGGTGAGCGGGTGCTGCTGCATGGCCCCAGTGGTTGCGGGAAAAGCACCTTGCTGTCGCTGATTACCGGCATCAGGCCGGCTCAGCAGGGTGACATCCGGGTGGCCGGCAAAGCGTTTTCCTCTTTGTCGCAACGGCGCCGGGACGCTTTTCGGGCGGACCATATCGGTGTCATCTTCCAGGCCTTCAACCTGCTGCCGTACCTGACTGCGGTGGATAACGTCTGTCTCAGTGCCGGGTTCTCCCGGCGACGCTGTGAACTGGAAGCGGCCGGCAATAACAAGCAGCGAAGGGTCGCGGCACAGGATCTGCTGACCCGTCTGGGGTTGGATGCAGCCACCTCAGCTTTGCCCGCCTGGCAGCTGTCATTCGGCCAGCAACAGCGGGTGGCGGCCGCCCGGGCCCTGTTCGGGAAACCGGATCTGATCATCGCCGACGAACCCACCTCGGCCCTGGATAGCCACAGCCGCGATACCCTTTTGGCATTGCTCTGCGAACACTGTGAACACGCCGGCAGTGCCTTGCTGATGGTCAGCCACGACAACCAGGTGGCGGACCATTTCCACCGCAGCATCGCGTTCTCGGCACTGAACGGGGGGGAGCACCATGCTGCCTAGAATTGTGCTTGCCTCCCTGCGCACGCGTAAAACCTCTGCCACCCTGATCGTGGTGGCCATCGCCCTGAGTCTGGTGATGATCGTGGGTATCGAGCGGCTGCGTCACCAGGTGCGCGCCAATTTTGCCAGCACCGTGTCCGGCATTGATCTGATTGTCAGCGCTCGGGGCGGTCCCATGAATATCCTGCTGTACAGCGTGTTCCGGCTCAGTGATCCCACCGCCGGCATTCGCTGGGACACGGTGGAGCATCTGGCCGACCACCCGGACGTGAAGTGGTGGATTCCCATCGCCCTCGGCGACTCCCATCGAGGCTTCCCGGTGGTGGCCACCAACGACAGCTACCTGGCCCATTATCGCTATGGACAGGACCAGGCGCTGTCCCTGGCTGACGGGCAATGGTTTGCCGGCGAGGATCAGGTGGTGCTCGGTAGTGCGGTGGCCCAGCGGCTGGGCTATCAGCTGGGAGACGATATGGTGCTTGCCCATGGTGCCAGCGGCCCGGCCATTATCGCGCACGATAACCACCCGTTTACTGTGGTGGGCGTGCTGTCCGCTACCGGCACCCCGGTGGATCAGAGCGTGCATGTTTCCCTGGCCGGCATGGCCGCCATTCACAGCGGCGGCCAGTTTCGTTCCGGGCTACCGCCCCGGCCCGGTCAACGGGCCGACACTCCGGATTCGGTCAATGCAGTGATGCTGGGTCTGGAGCGACGCACCGCCGTACTCAGCCTGCAACGGGAATTGTCCCGCTATAAGGCAGAACCGCTAAGCGCCATTATTCCCGGTGTCCAGCTGCAGCGACTATGGCGCATGACAGCGGTGGGGGAAAACGCCCTGCGGGCCACCTCCATGGCGGTATTGCTGGTGGCGTTACTGGTGCTGGTGTCCACCATTCTGGCTGCCCTGGAAGGGCGCCGCCACGAACTGGCGGTGCTGCGCGCCGCTGGCGCCGGTCGGCTTGCCGTCTATGGCGTGATCGTGGGCGAGAGTCTGCTTGTCACGGTGATCGGCAGCCTGCTGGGGCTGACGCTGCTGTTTGTGGCACAGTGGGCACTGGCGCCGCTGGCACTGGCGGAATGGTCCCTGCGCCTGCCGGACACCTTCCTGTCGGTGCGGGAATTGCCTACCCTTGCGGCGATCCTGCTGGCCGGTTCCCTGGCCGGCCTGATTCCAGCGGAAAAAGCCTTCCGCAACAGCCTGGCCGATGGCCTGACCCCGAGGAACTGATATGCGTAGTCTGATCATCTTTCTGTGTCTGTTGATCAGCTTGCCGGGCTGGGCGGCCCGCGAACTGGAATGGGATGATCTAGTCCCTGCGGACTACGACGTCAATGCGGTCTACGAGGAATTATTCAGCAAAATTTACGGTGATCAGCCACCGGAAGATATCGATGACGGTGATGCGCGTGGCGAGCAAATGATGGATGCCATCGACAAGGCCTGGCGGGAAGCGCCGCTGAAGGCCGAGCTGGATAACACCGTCGTGCGCCTGCCCGGCTATGGGGTGCCGCTGGATGGAGACGAGGAATACGTGCGCGAATTCCTGCTGGTGCCGTACTTCGGCGCCTGTATCCACACGCCACCGCCGCCCCGTAACCAGATTATCCTGGTGAAGATGAAAGGGCAGGGTGTGCCCCTGGACCTGGTGTTCGAGGCCCTGTGGCTGGAAGGCAACCTCAAGGTCTCCAGCCAGGACACCGAATACGGCACCGCAGGCTATGTGCTGGAAGGCGAATCCGCCGAGCTGTTCACCGGCTACTAAGCGATTGCCGTGACGGCATCGTGGGACCTCTACATCGTTTCATCGTTGGAGCTTTGCTCGCAAAGCGAAGGGTAACGCCTTCCCGGTGCTTGTAGAGCTTCGCTTTGCGAGCAAAGCTCCAACGGCGGCTTTTTATACGTTTGATGCTGCAGTTCGCTGCCCTCCGTGCACCCTACACCAGCTTCCGGCCCTGTCCCGGGGGCGGTGGCTGTGCGACAATGCGCGCGCTTCGCGCACTCCTACGCCGCTGGCCCTCTTGATTTCGACGGTCGTCAGCCGCGCTTTTCGCTTTTCCAACCGGTACAAAACATTGCTTACAACCGCCAACCTCACCATGCAGTTCGGTGCCAAACCGCTGTTTGAAAACGTGTCCGTGAAATTCGGCAACGGCAACCGTTACGGCCTGATCGGCGCCAACGGCTGCGGCAAATCCACCCTGATGAAGATCCTCGGGGGCGACCTGGAGCCGTCCGCCGGCAATGTGTCCAAGGACCCGGACGAGCGCATCGGCAAGCTGCGCCAGGATCAATTCGCCTACGAGAAATACTCGGTGGTGGACACCGTGATCATGGGCAACGAAGAGTTGTGGAAGATCAAGGAAGAGCGCGACGGCATCTACGCCAAGGCGGAAATGAGCGAGGAAGATGGCATCCGCGCCGGTGAGCTGGAAGCGGAATTCGCCGAGCTGGACGGCTACACCGCCGAATCCCGCGCCGGTGAACTGTTGCTGGGTCTGGATATTCCGGTGGAGCAGCACTTCGGCCCCATGAGCGAAATCGCCCCCGGCTGGAAGCTGCGTGTGCTGTTGGCCCAGGCCCTGTTCGCCGACCCGGAAATCATGTTGCTGGATGAGCCCACCAACAACCTGGACATCAATACCATCCGCTGGCTGGAAGAGGTTCTCAACCAGCGCCAGTGCACCATGGTCATCATTTCCCACGATCGCCACTTCCTCAACAGCGTCTGCACCCATATGGCAGATCTGGATTACGGCGAGGTGCGCCTCTACCCGGGCAACTATGATGAATACATGACCGCGGCCACCCAGGCCCGCGAGCGCCTGCATTCGGACAATGCCAAGAAGAAACAGCAGATCGCCGAGCTGAAAACCTTCGTCAGCCGCTTTAGCGCCAACGCCTCCAAGTCCAAGCAGGCCACCAGCCGCGCCAAGCAGATCGACAAGATCAAGCTGGATGAAGTGAAACCCTCCAGCCGTCAGAACCCTTACATCATTTTCGAGCAGGACAAGAAGTTGTTCCGCAACGCGCTGGAAGTGAAAGGCCTGGCCAAGACTTTTGACCAGGAACTGTTTTCCGGCCTGGACCTGCGTGTGGAAGTGGGCGAGCGCATCGCCATTATCGGCCCCAACGGTATCGGCAAATCCACCCTGCTGCGCTGTCTGGTGGGGGAGCTGGAGCCCACCGCCGGGGAAGTGAAATGGTCCGAGAACAGTGAGCGGGGCTATTACGCTCAGGATCACGCCCGCGACTTTGCCGACGATATGGACCTGTTTGCGTGGATGAACCAGTGGGGTCAGGAAAAGGATGATGAACAGGTCATCCGGGGTACTCTGGGGCGGCTGCTGTTTTCCCAGAAAGATATCGGTAAATCCGTGAAGGTGATCTCCGGGGGCGAGCAGGGGCGTATGTTGTTCGGCAAGATCATGCTGCAACGGCCCAACATCCTGCTGCTGGATGAGCCCACCAACCACATGGACATGGAATGCATCGAGTCCTTGAACCTGGCGCTGGAAAACTACCCGGGTACCTTGCTGTTCGTCAGCCACGACCGGGAATTCGTGTCCTCCCTGGCCACCCGGATTATTGAAATCACTCCCACGGGTATCGTCGACTTCCACGGTAGCTACGACGATTACCTGAAAAGTCAGGGCGTAGGCTGAACCCGGCTTTCCCTCCGTTGGAGCCATGCTCGCATGGCGAATCAGGCAGGCCGGTTCGCTTTGTGAACAAAGCTCCAACGGCGAGGGACGTTCCTCGCTAGCGGTTTCCCCGCACCATCGCCCAGTGCCGCACCTCCGTTCCCGGCATCAGCGCCTCATGCACCACCTCAAACCCGAAGCGCCGGTAGAGCGACACATTGTCCGGGTTATGGGTATCCAGATAGGCAGACAGTCCTTCCCGATCCAGCCGGTCCAGCGTTGGCTGCAACAGCCGTGTGGCCAGCCCCTGGCCCTGCTTCTGCGGATCAATCCCCAGCAATAACAGGTAGGCGTGAGGCTTTTGCATCAGCGCGTCATGCACCTTTTGCATGGCATCCCCGGCATCCAGCTGCCGTTTCACCGCCGCCGGTCCCTGGCGCAACATGGGCAGGGCACCAAAGCGCACCATATCCAGCACACTGCGATGCAATGCCTGGGATGGCAGCCACACGGCAGCCCCGTCCACGGATCCCGGCGTGGTGCAGATTTCTCCCCGGTGGTGCGCATGGAGGGCCAGGAAGCGAAAGGTATGATGCGACAACGCCTGGCGGCGCTGGTCATCCGGAAAGAAATAAGTGAAAAGCGGATCCTGATAAAACGCCCGACCGAGAACCCGGGCAATGTCATCAATGCGATGGCGATCATTTACATTCATGGTGTACTGAGGTCTGCTGGATGACAGCCAAGCATACCGGAAGTGGCGGAGAATGCAGGAGCAGGAAGTCCCTTCAATCTCATTCTGATCCTGTTACATTTTACATACTGGTGAGAATGTCGGACTTCCGCTAGGCTCGGGTCGATTGAATAAAAAAGCAACAGAATAATAACCCCCCCGGGAGAGAGGGACCATGGATATACTCCAGCTGCTGGTCAGCGGGATTGCCAATGGCTGTATTTACGGGCTGTTGGCACTGGGTTTTGTATTGATCTACAAGGCATCCGAAGCGGTCAACTTCGCCCAGGGCGACATGATGATGCTGGGGGCCTTTCTCGGCGTTACCTTCATCAACACCAGCTATGCGGATCTGCCTTTTCTGGTCGGCATTACTCTGGCGGCGTTGATCCTCGGCCTGTTCGGCTACCTCCTCGATCGTTTCGTATTGCGTGCCATCTTCGGGCAGCCGCAATTCGCCATGGTGATTCTTACCATCGCGCTGGGCTTTCTGATCCGTTTCGTGGCCGGGGTGATCTGGGGCCATGATCCCACCTCCCTGGAAACGCCCTTTATCGGCCTGGTCTGGACGGTGGGAGAACTGATGATCCCGGTGGTGGATGCGGTGATCATCATTACCACCGTGGCGCTTACCGCCATTCTCTACTTCTTCTTTGCCCGCACCCGGCTTGGCGTGGCCATGCAGGCCAGCAGCCAGAACCAGATGGCGGCCTACTACATGGGCATCCCGGTGAAACGTATCAACGCCATTGTATGGGCCCTGTCCGGGGTGGTGGCGGCGATTGCCGGGGTCATGTTTGCCGCCAAGGGCGCCGTGGAGCCTTCTGTGGGGCTGCTGTTCGGCATCAAGGCGTTTGCCGCAGCGGTCATCGGCGGGCTGGGTTCCTTGCCCGGGGCGCTGCTGGGCGGCCTGCTGGTGGGCATCGTGGAGCCTTTCGCTGGTCGCTATCTACCTTCCGGCGTCGGCCAGATTGCCCCCTATGTGTTGATGTTGCTGGTGCTGATCCTGCGCCCCGGCGGCCTGTTCGCGCAGATCAGCCAGAAGAAGGTGTAGGCCATGAGCAACCGATTCAAAAGCCGTTACGACGACGATATCAATCTGTTTGAAGGGCGCTGGCACCTGGCTCAGTACGCCATCCTCATGGCATTGCTGGTGGCCGCCCCCTGGCTGCTTGGCACCTATTATCTGGGCGAGCTCACTGCTGTGCTGGTGTGGTCCCTTGCGGGGTTGGGGCTGATGCTGATCAGCGGCCATACCGGCCAGGTCAGCCTGGGGCATGCGGCCTTTATGGCCATTGGTGCCTTTACCAATCTGGCGCTGATGTTACGCGGTTGGCATTTTATTCCTGCCTTGCTGGCCAGCGCGGTCACCTCCGGTGTGATCGGCGCCATCATCTCCCGGCCGATCCTGCGCATGAGTGGTATCTACCTGGCCATCGCCACCCTGGCGTTGAGTATTATTATCGAGGACGTGGCGATTATCGCCGAGCCGATTACCGGCGGGGTCGCCGGGGTATTTGCCCCGCCCATTGCCTTGTTCGGCATGGAGATCGACCGCTATGCCACTCCGGAAGCCTTCTACTATCTGTGCCTGGCGGTGCTGGTGCTGGTCACCCTGGGTTATCTGAACCTGCTGCGCAGTGCCTCCGGCCGTTCCTTCCTGGCCGTGCGTGACAGTGAAGTGTCCGCCCGGGCGCTGGGGGTCAATGTGGCCCGCGCCAAGACCCTGTCCTTCAGCCTGTCCTGCGCCATCACCGGTTTGGCCGGGGCGCTCTATGCCCATCTGGCCCAGGCGGTGAATTACGAAAGCTTCCTGGTGCTGATTTCCATCACTCTGCTGCTGCAGGTGGTGATCGGCGGGCTGGGCTCGGTGCACGGCGCCTTCTTCGGCGCCATTGTGGTGGTGCTGCTGCCCCAGCTGATCGCCATCGCCCGGGATTTTCTCGATAACGCCGCCGGCATCAAGATCGCGGCCTACCCGGGCATGGACACCGCCCTGTTTGCACTGCTGATTCTGCTCATGGTGATTTACGAACCGCGCGGGCTCTACGGCGTCTGGTTCAAGGTGCGCACCTGGCTGCAGCTGTTCCCGCTGTATCGCAAGGGCATGTTCCGCCGCACCCGCACCTACCTGAAAACGGAGCGCCAACGATGAGTCTGTTACAGGTAAAGGATCTCTCCATTTCCTTCGGCGGCGTGAAAGCGGTGGATGGCGTCAGCTTCACCGTGGAGCCCGGCGAAGTGTTCACCCTGGTTGGCCCCAACGGGGCAGGCAAATCCACCATCTTCAATCTGATCAGTCGCCTCTATGAACCGAGCGCCGGCCAGATCGTGTTTGATGGTCAGGACATTACCTCTCTGCCGGCTCACAAGGTGGCAGGGTTGGGCATCGCCCGCACCTTCCAGAATATTGAATTGTTCGATCACTCCTCGGTACTGCAGAACCTGTTGATCGGTCGCCATTGCCGCCGCAACACTCGCTGGTTCGAGGAGCTGCTGTTCCTGCCCAAGGTAAGGCGCAGTGAACGGCAGCATCGTCTGTTGGTGGAAGAGGTGATCGATTTCCTCGACCTGGCCGCCTACCGGGACAAGCTGATTGCCGGCCTGCCTTACGGGGTACGCAAGGTAGTGGAAATCGCCCGGGCCCTGTCCAGCGAGCCGAAGCTGATCCTGCTCGATGAGCCGGCCTCCGGCCTGAGCGTGGAAGAAACCCAGAACATGGCCTGGTGGATTGAGGACATGCAGAAAGACCTGGGCCTGACGGTATTGATGGTGGAGCACGACATGAGCCTGGTATCGCGGGTGTCCAACCGGGTGCTGGCGGTGTCGGAAGGCCGGCCGCTTGCCATGGGCACGGCCGCAGAAGTGCAGGCGGATCCCAAGGTGATTGAAGCCTATCTGGGCACGGAGGCAACCTCATGAGTGCACTGCAGAAAGAAACCATGAATGATGCCCAGCCGCTGCTGCAGGTGAAAAACCTGGAAGCTTTCTACGGCCCGGTGATGGCCCAGCGCGGGGTGTCCATCGATGTATTCGAGGGCAAGGTGGTTGCTATTCTCGGCGCCAACGGCGCCGGCAAGACCACCCTGATGAAAACCATTTCCGGGGCACTGGCTCCGCGCAAGGGCAGCATTACCCTGGCCGGAGAAGCGATCCAGGGCCGCGAGCCGGATGCCCTGGTGCGCCAAGGCATTGCCCACGTACCGGAAGGCCGGGAAGTGTTTCCGTTTCTGACCGTGGAAGAAAACCTGGCCATGGGCGCCTACATCCGCCGCGACAAGGCGGGCATCCGCCAGGACATGGAAATGGTGTATGACTATTTCCCGATCCTGCTGGAGCGCCGCAACCAGCCTGCCGGCACCCTGTCTGGTGGCCAACAACAGATGCTGGCTATCGGTCGCGGGCTCATGTCTCGACCGTCGCTGATGTTGCTGGATGAGCCGTCCCTGGGGCTGTCGCCGCTGCTGGTGCAGGAAATCTTCGCCATCGTTCGTCGGCTCAACAAGGAGCAGGGCGTGACCCTGCTGCTGGTGGAACAGAACGCCCAGGTGGCGCTGAACACGGCGGATCATGGCTATGTGCTGGAAACCGGCCGCATCGTCATGGATGGCAGCGCCGAGGAACTGCTCGCCAGTGACGATATTCGCGAGTTCTATCTGGGCCAGTCGGCGGGGGATGACCGACCGGAAAAACGCTGGAAACGAAAGAAGACCTGGCGCTGATGATGACAACAACCAACAACGCACCGACCCTTCTCCACGGTTGCGATACCGTGGTCAAACTGTGGCGCCAGCAATGCCTGGAACGGGGAGCGCGCATTGCGCACCGTGAAAAGGACCTGGGCATCTGGCAGAGCTATAGCTGGCAGGACTATTACGAAAAAGCCCGCGCCATCGGCGTGGCGCTATTGTCTTTGGGCCTGGAGCGGGGCCAGCCGGTCTCCATTCTTAGTGAAGACAACAAGGAATGGCTGTACTGCGATCTGGGTATCGCCGGGGCCGGCGGCGTCAGCAATGGCGTCTATACCACCGACAGCGCTGAGCAGCTGGCCTACCTGGTCAACGACAGTGGTTCCGCTTTTCTGTTTGTGGAAAACGACGAACAGCTGGACAAGTACCTGACCGTGCGCGATCAGGTGCCCACCCTGAAAAAAGTGATCGTGTTCGATCGCAAGGGGCTGCGGGATTTTGACGATCCCATGGTCATGTTCCTGGATGAACTGTACGCCCTGAGCGAGCAGATCCCTGATGCGGAAGCACAATTCAGCGCCAGCATTGCGCAAAGTCAGCCCGATGACATCCGCATGCTGATCTACACCTCCGGCACCACCGGCGCGCCCAAGGGCGCCATGATCAGCCACCGCAATGTGCTGTTCCAGCTTGCCGCCGGTGAGCAGGTGCTGGAAGCCCATGAGGATGACGACCAGCTCTGCTTCTTGCCCCTGTGTCATATTCTGGAACGGCTGGTGTCGGTGGAAGTGCCCATCTTCAAGGGCTGTACCGTGAACTTTGCGGAAAGCCCGGAAACCGTGTTCGAGAACCTGCGTGAAGTGTCGCCCAATACCTTTGCCGCAGTGCCGCGACTGTGGGAAAAAATCTATAGCTCCATGATGACCCTGCGAGACGAAGCGACCGGTTTCGGCCGCTGGTGTTTCGACCGGGCTCTTGCCGCCGGGGATAGCTGGCACTGTGAGCGCAAACGCTCACCGCTTTCCTGGCTGCATTACCAGTTCTGGAATCTGCTGGTGCTGCGCAATGTGCGCGACCTGATCGGCATGGGGCGCCTGCGTCGTGGCACTACCGGTGCGGCGCCGATCTCGCCGGATCTGATTCGCTGGTTCCAGGCCCTGGGCGTGCCGCTCTATGAAGGTTACGGCATGACCGAAACCACCGGGGTAGTATCGCTTAACAGCAAGGACCGGGCCCAGGTCGGCTCCGTGGGCGAGCCACTACCGGATACCGAGGTACGGATTGCCGACAACGGGGAAGTGCTGGTGCGTGGCGACCATGTGTTCGCCGGTTACTGGCGCAAGCCGGAAAAAACCGCTGAAGATATCCGCGACGGCTGGCTGCACACCGGCGATGTGGGGCGTCTGGAAGACGGCATGCTCACCATCACCGGCCGTTTGAAAGACATCATCATCACTGCCGGCGGCAAGAATATCACGCCGGCGGAAATCGAAAGCCGGATGAAGTTTTCCCCGTATATTTCTGATGCCGTGGTGATTGGTGATCAGCGCAAGTATCTCACCTGCCTGATCATGATCGATCAGGAAAACGTGGAGAAATATGCCCAGGACCGCCAGGTGCCGTTTTCCAACTTTGCCTCCCTGTGTCGTGCCAAAGAGGTCGTGGACCTGATCGACAGCATCATTACCGATGTGAACAAACAGTTCGCCCAGGTGGAACAGATCAAGTATTTCCGCCTGATCGACGTGCTGCTCACCGCCGAAGATGAGGAGCTGACTGCCACCATGAAGCTGAAGCGTTCCTTCGTGGAGAAAAAACACAAGCACCTGATTGATTCCATGTACTGAATGAATTCGAGAGGAGAGTGCATCATGAAGAAGCTTTGCCTGGCGGCTCTCGCCGCAGCCACCCTGATCGGGTGCAGTGATAACAAGGAAGAAGAGAGCGCCGCCGCCGAGTCGGTGCGTGGCGTCAGTGATACCGAAATCAAGCTGGGAGGCATGCACGATTTGTCCGGCGTGTTTGCGGCGTTTTCCTCACCGGCGGTGCAGGTGGCCAACGACATGTTTGCCGAAGTGAATGCCGACGGCGGCATTCATGGGCGCAAGATTCGTTACATCGTCGAGGATCATGCCTACCAGGTGCCCAAGGCCACCCAGGCCACCAACAAGCTGATCAGCCGCGATGAAATCTTCGCCATGGTGATGAGCCTGGGGACGCCCCATAATCTGGCAGCTTTCCCTCTGATGGACCGCAATAACGTGCCCAGCATTCTTCCCCTGGCCCTGTCCCGGCAGATGGAAGAAGAGGGCGACTTTTCCCATCGTTTCGTTTTCGGTCCCAGCTACCACGAAGGGGTACTGAAAGGCGTTAACTGGATGACCGATGAGTACGGCATCGAGAAAATCTGTGTGATGTACATTCCCTCGGATTTCGGCGAGGAAGTGAACCAGGCCATCACCGATGCTGCCGCCGGCAAAGAGACTCTGACCCTGGCGGAAAGCACCTCTCACCGTCCGGACGAGAGCGATTTCACCGGCACCCTGGCGCGCCTGAAGGATGCTGGCTGTCAGCTGGTCGCCGTGGCCCTGCCGGTTCGGCCGATCATTTCCGTGGTGGCTACCGCCAAGGAAATGGGTTGGGATGATGTGAAATTCGTGGTCTCCCAGGCCGGCTTCCATTCCGCAGTGGCGGCGGCGCCCGGCGGTGTCACAGAAGGACTCTACGGTGTATCCCCCTGGCAGGATATTGTCAGCCGCATGAAGGATGTGCCGGAAGCGAAACAATGGGCAGATGAGTACCAGGCGCAGTATGGCTCGGTACCCAGTGGTGGTGCGGTGCTGGGGCGTGTCGGTGCCATGGTGACCATCGAGGCATTGCGCGAGGCCGGACCTGACCTGACCACCGATTCCTTCCTGGCGGCCATGGAGTCCCTGGATTTCAGTGATCCGGTCACCGGGGTGGATATCAAGATGAGCGCCACCAATCATCGTGCCGGTAACGATATGATCCTCTCCAAAGTCACCGACGGTGTCTGGGAGCCCGTGGTGACCCTGGAAGACTGACCGCGTACTTTCCCGTTGGAGCTTTGCCCGCAAAGCGAAAGGTCTGGATGCCAATCCCGGCCTTTCGCCATGGGAGCCTGGCGCCAACAGCCCCTATCAATCCCCCCTCCCGTATCAGGTATACTCGCGCCTCCTGGATTATTCGGTGATTGTCCATGCAGGCCTCTTCAACTTCCGTATCTTCCGATGGCTGGCGACAGCGCCTGGCCACCTGGCTCAATACCCCGTTCTTCGGTCACACCATTACCGCTCTGATCCTGCTCAATGCGATTATTCTGGGTGTGGAAACCTCCGCGGTGGCACAGGAGCGGGCAGGGCAGTGGTTGAACCTGCTCAACCAGATAGTGCTGGCGGTTTTCGTACTGGAAATTGTGCTCAAGCTGGTCGCCTTCGGGCCGCGCTTTTTCCGCTCCGGCTGGAATGTGTTCGACTTTCTGATCGTCGCTATTTCCCTGGCACCGGCATCCGGGCCCCTGGCGATTCTGCGGAGCCTGCGTATCTTGCGGGTGCTGCGGCTGCTGTCATCGGTGAAACGGCTTCGCATGCTGGTGGAATCCCTGATGCAGGCGTTACCCGGCATCGGCTGGACCGCAGCGCTGTTGCTGATGATGTTCTACATCTTTGCGGTAATGGGCACCGAGCTGTTTGGTGAGGCGTTCCCGCAGTGGTTCGGCACTCTGGGAGCGAGCATTTACAGCCTGTTCCAGATCATGACCCTGGAAAGCTGGTCCATGGGCATTGCCCGGCCGGTGATGGCCGTCTATCCCATGGCCTGGATCTTCTTCGTGCCGTTCATTCTGATTTCCAGCTTCATGGTGCTGAACCTGTTCATCGCCATCATCGTCAGTGCCACCCAGGAAGTGCATGAAAGCGAACAGCGCGCCGAACGGGACGCCAACAACCAGATCGCCCACGACGAGCGCCAGGAAATGCTCGACCTGATGCGCACCATGCATGAAAAGATTGCCTCACTGGAAACGGCGCTGCAGAAAAAGTCGGATCAGTAAGGGAATGGGTTGGCTGGTTTTGTTGGAGCCTTGCTTGCAAGGCGAAAGGCCCGGAAACACTCCGGCCCTTCTTTGGGGAGGTAGGGTGGATTAGCCGTAGGCGTAATCCACCATCTCGTTTGGCAGGTTTGGGTGACCGCAAGGAAGGTGGATTACGCCTGAGGCTAATCCACCCTACGTATCGATCACGGCTTTTCTAGACGGTTTCCACCAGCACGATCTCGCTGTCTGATTCTGCCACCACAGACAGCCGGGCTTCGTCACTGATGGCCAGGCCATCGCCAGTTTCGGCCAGCACCCCATTCACCCGCACCCGTCCCTTGGCAGGCACCAGGTAGACCTTGCGAGTCGGGTCGAGCACGTACTCGATGTCCTGACCATGAATCAGCGTGGCCGCTACCACCCGCGCATCCGCCTGGATCGCCAGGGCGTCCGTGTCTTCCGGGTAACCACTGGCCAGCACCTCGAAGTGCCCGTCGCGGGAGGCCTTCGGGAACGGCTTGCTGCCCCAGGTGGGCGGCAGCCCGGTGGCGTTCGGAATAATCCAGATCTGGAAGATCTGTGTCTCCGTATCCTCCAAGTTTTGCTCACTATGAGTAATCCCGGTGCCTGCGGACATCACCTGCACATCTCCAGCCTCGGTACGGCCACTGTTACCCAGGCTGTCCTGGTGGGTGATCGCCCCCTTGCGCACATAGGTGATGATTTCCATCTCCCGGTGGGAATGTGCAGGGAAGCCGGTCTGTGGGGCGATGGTGTCATCGTTCCACACCCGCAAATCTCCCCAATGCACCCGTTGCGAGTCATGGTAGTTAGCAAAGGAAAAGTGATGCCGGGTATCCAGCCAGCCGTGCCGGGCATGGCCCAGTTCATTGCGTGTGCGAAGCTCGATCATGGCGTCCTCCTGTAACAGGCTCTATTACCTGTCCCTCGATGGAGTGACTATATGATCTGAAATAATGATTAAAAATAGCGCTTTTTCGTTTAATAAGACCAATAAAGTGGATGTATTCCTGTTGGAGCCATGCTCGCATGGCGAACTGTCGAATCCCCCTCTCCGTATTCGATAAACCCGTGCCCTCCCTGAAGAGAGGCGCCACATCCAACAAGGAGAATCATCATGTCCGGTAATACCGCCCTTCTTCATCTTGTCCTGCGCGCCACCCCCAACCTGCCCGGCGAAATGCAGGTAACCATCACGTTGAAAGAGGTGCTGTGTGGCACCGATCTGACCATCACCCAGGAAGGGGTGCCGGAGGTGATACCGGTGGAATTCTGCTATCAGGGCTGGCAAGAATCCCTGGAAATTCTGGCGCAACTGGTGACACCGGAAATTCCGGACGACGGCTGAACGGATCTTGCTCCTGGTCTGTTCACGCGCAGAGGAGGGTGATGGTGTAGAGTTAGGGAGCCTCTGAATAACTCCTTGCGTACTCAGCGTGGCCTGAAGGGTGCAGCTGTTGTGTTTTGTTGCGACGGACAGGGTGGTTCCCTTTCCTAGCGACAAAGCGCAGCAGATGGGCCCTTCAGGCCGCGCTGAGTACGCAAGGAGTTATTCAGAGGCTCCCAAGGTAATCATTTACCAACACCTCTCAACGTCGGAGTGACCATGTCCAACTCGCCACAACAATGGTTGCAGGCCTTCACCGGGGGCTTCATTGCTACCCTGCTGTTTCACCAGGGGGTATTGGCGCTGTTCTGGCTGGCGGGCCTTATCCCGGCGGCGCCCTGGAACATGACCCCGGTACCGCCCCTGGGCATTCCCCAGGTTTTGTCACTGGCATTCTGGGGCGGGGTCTGGGGTATTCCGGTCTGGTGGCTGATCCGCCGCTGGCAGGGTATCCGGCACTGGCTGGGGGCGCTGATTCTCGGTGCCATCGGCCCGACACTGGTGGCCATGCTGCTGGTGTTCCCCTTAAAAGGTCTGGACGTGAACGCCACCAAGGTGGTCGGTGGCCTGATCGTCAATGGCGCCTGGGGGCTGGGGCTGGCCGCGTGGATGTGGTTTAACCGGTCGCGTTGGCAGAATTGATTCTTTTCCCTGGAAACAGGCGCCGCTGGCGCCTGTTTTCGTTGTAATTTCTATTGGCCGCACAGTCATGGAATGGCACGAACAGCCCTAGTCTTGTTTTGCCATCATGGTAGCGTTGGCCTTCTTTTTATCGGCGGGAGCCAAGCATGCCCAGTAACACTCATACCGTGATGGTCACCGGCGCTTCCGGCTACATTGCCGGCTGGATCGTCAAATACCTGTTGGAAGCGGGCCATACCGTGCATGCCACGGTGCGTGATCCCAACAAGGCCAAGAGCGTGGATCATCTGAAACGCATCGCCGACGCTGCCCCCGGCACCCTGAAACTGTTCAAGGCTGACCTGCTGGATGCGCAGAGTTTCGATGCGCCCATGCAGGGCTGCGACATTCTCATGCACACCGCCTCGCCGTTCGTGCTGGAGGGCTTTACCGATGCCAACGAGGCTCTGGTGCGCCCGGCCGTGGAAGGCACCCGCAATGTGCTCAATGCCGCTAACCGCTGCGACACCCTCAAGCGCGTGGTGCTCACCAGCAGCGTGGCCTCGGTATACGGTGATGCCACCGACATGAAGGGCAAGAGCGCCTTCACCGAAGCAGACTGGAATACCACCAGCAGCGTCGACCATAACCCCTACCAGTACTCCAAGGTGGCCGCCGAGCGCGAAGCCTGGAAGATCCACGATGGCCAGGAGGGCAGTGCAGAAAGCCGTTGGGATCTGGTGACCATCAATCCGGGCATGGTCTATGGCCCCTCACTGACCAACGCCAGCAACTCCGCCAGCATTGGCACCCTGCTGGACATGGGACGCGGTAAACTGAAAACCGGCGTGCCGGCACTGGAATACGGCATGGTGGATGTGCGTGAAGTGGCGCAGGCTCACCTTTTAGGCGCGTTCAACCCGGAAGCAGAAGGGCGCTACATCCTGGTCAGCCAGTCCGTGTCCATGCTCGACATCGCCGGCATCCTGCGCAAGCAATTCGGCAAGCAATACCCCTTCCCGATGATGAAGGTGCCCAAGCCGGTGGTATGGGCCGTTGGCCCATTCATGGGCCCGGTCACCCGCAAGTTCATCAGCCGCAACGTGGGCTACCCGCTGCGCTTCGAAAACAGCCGCAGCAAGACGCTGGGTGTGAATTATCGACCGGCGGCGGATACCTTGAAGGATCACTTCGATCAGGTGCTGGAAGACGGGCTGGTAAGACGGCGCTAAACGCAGCGGCTTGCTGAAAGAACCTTCGCCTTGCGAGCAAGGCTCCAACAAACTTCCGTATCCGTTGGCGCTTTGCTCGCAAAGCGAGAGGCCGAAGCCTGCTCCACCTTTCGTGATGCAAGCATCATCTCTTACAAAGCCAAAACGTAGGGTGGATTAGCCGGAAGGCGTAATCCACCTTTTGAAGCGGTGAATGTCATGGTGGATTACGCCTTCCGGCTAATCCACCCTACGCCCCGAATCAGGACTGGCTGGCTTCCTCGCGGCGCGGTTCGTAGGGTTCTCCGCCACCCGGGAAGGCCAGGCGCAGATTGTTCAGCCAGGTGGTGCCGAACTGGCGAAACAGGGAGGCGCTGTTGTACGGAATGCCGTAGCGGTCAGCCAGTGCCCGTACCCGGGGTGCGACTTCCTTGTAGCGGTTGCTGCACATATCCGGAAACAGATGATGTTCGATCTGGTGTGACAGGTTGCCGGAGAGAATATGGAACAGCTTACTGCCTTCAATATTGCAAGAGCCCAGCATCTGGCGCAGATACCAGCGACCACGGGTTTCGCCTTCCACCTGTTCCAGGGTGAAGTTGTGGGCCCCGGCAGGGAAGTGCCCGCAGAAGATAATGGTGAACGCCCAGATGTTGCGGATCAGGTTGGCCACCGCATTGGCACCGGCCACCATGCCGAATACCAGCAGGGGCGAGAAGGGCACAAAGAAGGAAATCGGAATTGCCACCAGCGCCGCCGCCAGCGGCCAGGCGATGTAATCCTTGGCCACCTGCCGCCATACCTTGTAACCGATACGTTTTAACAGGGGCGTAAAGTCCTTCAGCTTGTTCTTGCCTTTCAGGTGATCATCGATGGCTTGTTCATGGACGGCCACGCCTTCTTCGAACAACAGCATCAGCAGAATGAAATAAATCGGCTGCAAAAGAAACGCCGGCTTCCACTTCTGCATGGGTGTCACCCGCATGATGCCGTAGCCCACATCCAGATCCTTCTCCAGCACATTGGTCCAGGTGTGGTGCACCACGTTGTGCGAATGCATCCAGCGGTCGGACGGGCTCATGGTGTCCCATTCCCAGGTGTTGGACTGAATCTCCGGGTCCTTCATCCAGTCCCACTGGGCGTGCAGCACGTTATGGGCAATCTCCATGTTTTCCAGGATCTTGGCGATGCCGAGCGCGAATACACCCAGGCCCATGATGGTGAGTGCCACTGGCCAGGTCGCCAGCGCGTGCCCCCAGGCAGGAATGAAAAACAGCGACAGGTAAATCACAAAGCGGGAGCTCACCGCCATGGTGCGCTGGGTCTTGATCACCTTGAGGATATAGGCGCGATCCCGGTCGCCCCGGGAATCAAATACCTCGTTGCGAATGGCTTCCAGCTCGCGGCCGAATTCTTCGATCTGTTCATCGGTCAGGTCGACCGGGTATTGATGGGTTTTCATGATTCTTCCCTCACAAATCCAGTTCGCAGTCGCCGGCGGCGGCGCAGATGCAGGTTTGTACAATGCTGCCTGCCTCGTTCAGTACCTCACCGGTACGCAGGTCTCGCACACACCCGGAAACCAGGGTGGTGTTGCAGGTATGGCAGATGCCCATGCGGCAGCCATGGGGCGGGTTCATGCCTGCCTCCTCGGCCACTTTCAGCAGTGGTGTGTCACTGTCGCCGTCGGCTTCCACATCGCTCTGTGCAAAGCGCACCCGACCACCTACTGCATCGTCGGGAATCTCGGTAAAGGGAGCGCGGAATCGCTCCACATGGAGCTGGCGGCTACAGCCCGCTTCTTCCATGCATTGCTCAATGGCTTCCAGCAGGGAAGGGGGGCCGCATGCGTACACATCCCGGTCTTTCCAGTCCGGGCAGAGCGCATCCAGCTGGGCCTTCGAAAAGCGGTTACGGCTCGGGTCGTCGCCCTCGCGGCTATAAATCAGATTCAGGTGATAGCGATCGTTGTACCGATCCATTGCCTTCAATTCCTTGCCCAGCACCACATCAAACTCGTGGGGTGCGTAGTGAATATGGCAAGTATCCGGCAAACGACCCTGGGCAATCAGGCTGTTGATCATGCTGAACGCCGGGGTGATGCCGCTGCCTGCAGTAATGAACAGCGGCTGAATCGGCTGCGCATCCGGCAGGTAGAAGTCCCCCTGCGGCAGCCCGATGGGCAGGTAATCACCTACCTTGATATTGCGCACGATGTGGTGAGAGATGGTGCCCTTGTCGATGGCCTTCACGGTAATGGTGAAGCAATCGTCCTCCCGCTCCGGCGGAGAAGAGATGGTGTAGGTGCGGGTGTAATGCTTGCCGTTGGCGGGGATGCCCACACGCACATGCTGGCCCGCACGGTGGCCCCGCCAGTTCAAACCGGGGCGCAGGGTGAGGGTGCGCGCATCCTTGGTTTCATCCCAGACCTTGACGACGCGGGCCTGCATCTTGTGCGTGGTCCACAGGGGATTGACCAGCTCCAGGTAATGGGAAGTGCGCAAGGGCCAGGCAAAGTAATCGGTGATGGTACTCAGGCGAGACCAGATGGATGGTGATGCACCTGGCTCAGGCTGGGCGGGTTGACGCATAACGGTTCCTCGGTCGTTGTCATTATGTGAGGTGTAGCTCGCCTGGCGGGCCAGGCTGGCGGCGGGCAGCCGGGGCGGCTCGCCATAGTCCGTTTTGTCACTGTTGTTGTAGCTGTCTCATGTCCGGTTCGGATTTCAGTATCCGCTTGTGCGGGGCGTGGTGACCAACCCCTTTTACCGAATCCCTACGCAATACCCATGCAGACATACAAACGGGTACAGCGTGGCAAGTGCACATATGTATGTGTACATGTGTTTACAAGACTAAAATGACAACGCCTCGCTTGTCTACCCTGTTTTTGATAACGGCAAAACTCCGCCCAGTTGGAGCCATGTTGGCAAGGCGAATAACCACGGCTCAAGCCGGTAACAGCGAGCCCCGCTGAAATCCATCGCCCCCGGCTCAACTGTTGGTACACTGCACGCCTGATTTCCTGACACCCGGGCCCTTTACGTGACTGATACCCTGTTTTCTTCCCTGCCTCTCAGCGGCGACATGCTCGCCAACCTGGACACACTGGGCTACACCGCCATGACACCGGTGCAGGCGGCCAGCCTGCCGCCCCTGTTGCAGGGCCGGGATGTGATCGCCCAGGCCAGCACCGGCAGCGGCAAGACCGCCGCCTTCGGCATCGGCCTGCTGCACCCGCTCAACCTGCGCTATTACGGCTGTCAGGCACTGGTGCTGTGCCCGACCCGGGAGCTGGCCGATCAGGTGGCCGCCGAGATCCGGCGCCTGGCCCGCGGCGCTGGCAATATCAAGGTGTTGACCCTCTGTGGCGGCCAACCCATCGGCCCGCAGATCGGCTCCCTGGAGCATGGCGCCCAGGTGGTGGTGGGCACCCCGGGGCGGATACTCAAGCACCTGAGCAAGGGCACCCTCAGTCTCGACGGCCTCAATACCCTGGTGCTGGATGAAGCGGACCGCATGCTCGACATGGGCTTCTTCGATGATATTGCCGAAGTGATTCGTCAGACCCCAGAGCGTCGCCAGACGCTGCTGTTCTCCGCCACCTACCCGGCGGGCATCAAGCAACTGGCCGAAACCTTCATGCGTAACCCGGAACACGTGGAAGTGGAAGCGATGCACGACAACACCCGCATCGAACAGCGCTTCTACGAAGTGGACCCCCTGCAACGCTACGAAGCCGTAGCCGAGGCTATCGCCTGCTTCCGACCCACCAGCTGTGTGGTGTTCTGCGTCACCAAGCAGCAGTGCCAGGACGTTGTCAGCCAGCTCTGCCGTCAGCGGTTGTCCGCCAGAGCCCTGAACAGCGACCTGGAGCAGCGCGAACGGGACGAAGTGCTCACCCTGTTCGCCAACCGTAGCCTGTCGGTACTGGTGGCCACGGACGTGGCCGCACGGGGGCTGGATATCGATAGCCTGGACATGGTGATCAACGCAGAACTGTCCCATGACCCTCAGACCCACATTCACCGGGTTGGCCGCACCGGCCGGGCCGGGGAGAAGGGTTTGGCCATCAACCTGGTGGCCCCTCGCGAAAGTCGCCGGGCCATGGCCATCGAAGAGCTGCAGGGCGAAAAGCTCAACTGGCACCCGGTCTCCAGCCTCAAACCCCGCCAGGGCGACCCCATGCTGCCGCCCACGGTGACCCTGTGCATCGGTGCCGGCCGCAAGGACAAACTGCGACCCGGCGATATCCTTGGCGCCCTCACCGGCGACGCCGGTATCCCCGGCAACCAGGTGGGAAAGATCACGGTGACCGATTACCAGGCCTATGTGGCCATTGAACGGGATAGTGCCGACTTGGCGCTGCAGAGATTGATGAGCGGCAAGATCAAGGGCAAGAGCCGTCGGGTGAAGAAGCTTTAATCCGTTCGCCCTGTAGGAGCCCCACTCCATGGGCGAATCCACCCTCTCAGGCATCGGAAAGCAAGTTGCGAAACGTAGAGTTCATCGAGCCCCGGTGACGCTAGTAGTCACTGGAATCCGTTGTCCGCCAGGGCGCTTTACCCACCCAGATGGGTTTTTCGGCAAGGCCCATTCGGGGGCGGTCATGGCTCGCCAGGCGCCGGCTTCCTGCAAATAAATCTGTCTTTGCTTCCGTAGCCAGGCTGCTCGCAGTCTCCCAGCGGGATGCGTTGGCAGTGCCCCAGCTTATTAGAATCACTTTGAAGGGACGCCTCGCTCAAGAGATAACGTGACTTTGCCGTATCAGGGAAACTGCGTTAACCACGCCTGCGCGGGATTCAGACTTGCCCGCATCATTCACAGAGCAGTTCTTGATCCTGGTGGTGCTCCCCCCCCCCCTCGCCTCATCCCTCTTTCTCATGTGAACATTGAACTGTGTCACACTTTAAGGGTATTGTTCGCTAGTCTTATATTCTTATTTGGGCGCGAATATCTTCGCGGGGTTACAGACAGGTGTAAAAGCTCGTCTGGTAATGGGGTCGGGAGACCAAAATGAACAATAAATGGATGCTGTCAGGGCTGTTGCTGCTGTTGGCTGGATGTGGCGGAGATGATAACCGCGAGCCAAATACGGAGCCGGATAACCTGGCCGAACAAGGCGGCTATGCCGCTGACGGCTACTTGGTGGGGGCCAAAGTCTGCCTTGATACTAATAAGGATTTGTCCTGTACCGATGAGCAGACTACCGCCACCACTGATGAAAACGGTCAGTTCTCCCTATACGCGAGTGCCTCGCTGTTCGAGGAGTATGAAGTCATCGTTGAGGCCATTGCTGGCGTCACCGTGGATCTCGACAATCCTGGCACCCCCATCTCCAAAGGCTACACCCTCCGGGCCCCCGCAGGTCTGAAGGATAGTGAAGAAAAAATTCCGGTGACGCCGATCAGCACGGTGCTGGCGGTCGAAAAAGAAGCTGCGCCAGACAAGACCGTACTGGAGGTCGTCAATGACTCCAGCTTTGCCGAGCAGTTGTGTCCGCTGGCCACTACCGAGGCAGAGAAGAAAGACTGTATCACCAAAGACTATGTCAAGGACGCAGACAGCACGGATGACACCACCCGGGTGCTTGCACAGCGCAAACAGCTGACGGCACGAGTGTTGGCTTCAATGCTTTCCGATGCCCAGGAAAAGGCTGGCGACAGCAACGGCAAGAAGGCGGCGGGTAATACCCTGTCGGCGAAAAGCAATCAGGTAGTTAACCAGCTGGATGAGGCCATAGGTAAAAATGGCGGTGACTTTGACGGGGTGGATACTGGCAAGTTGGCAGAGAAAAATAGCATCGTCGGAGGTGAGGGCAGTAACGCCCTGATCAATGCCAGCGAAGTGCCGTCTGAAAAGACCACCGTCATCGATGCATTCAAGGCCTCTGCCGCTACGTTTAATCTCAATGACACGGCTATTACTGCAGACCGGCTTGATGTAGGAAGTCTGCGTTGCGGTTTTGGGGGATGTTCGACGACCCACGGAGAGCACAGACTGAGAAAGGGAGTCCCGATTAACGACTGGGATGCGTACAGCAGCCAGGACTACGCACGCCTCCAGGTGGTCGATGGGGCGGTCAAGCTGATCGAATATGGCTTTGTCATTGATGAGGTACATGCGGAGTTTGCTCTGGCCGCGCAAAAGCTCAGCTTGCAGGGTCGCAGTATAGGCCAGCTGATGGATACGTTTTCAGCTTCCGCAAACCGCAAATGGCGGCATGTTTTGAACCAATGCTCGGTCTTTGAGGCGGGTGCCATAGGCCACATTGTTTCCGAGCCTACCAAATACCAGGTCAATAACCCGGCCTATGCATTCTACGGCGTGATTCCCGCGACGGTGATTCCGACCTTTGGTGACACACAGCCCGATTTTTACGAAGAGCATGATATTGCGACGATCATCAGCACGTTTACAGGTTCTGTAGGCGCGTTTTCTGTATATGTGGGTCCGGATGTATACGTCACCCTTGCGGATGGCTCGGCAGAGTTCTTCAAGGCATCGACAAGCACTAGCCTGGGAACGGTCAGCTATCGGATTGAAGCCATCAATTTATTTTTTGGCGCGGCACGGGTGGTGGTAATCAATAACCTGGATATCCCGGCGGAAGAGGCGCTTTACATTGATCAGACCAGTGAGAACCTGGGTATAGCCGTGAGCCGGGATTCATGGCTCAAGAAATATCAACCGAAGGGCTCGCTCGGGACGGTTGCTGAGAACGCATATGGCGTGGGCGTTTTCGGCACCAATGCCCCAAGTGCCCCGCGCTTTTACCTGAATACTGCCGCAGCGGAACAGCTCAAGGCCGCTGTCGATGTATCTGCGCTCGCTAGCCCAGCTCGCGACCTGGATGTGGCCACTGACTGCAGTTACACCGTCAAGACCGGGGTAGATTCGGATGGTGACGGCGTTGACGACGGCGAAGATGCATTTCCTGACGATGCCAGTGAAAGTGGTGACATCGATGGCGACGGCACTGGTGACAATGCGGATAGCGACCGTGACGGCGATGGCGTCGACAACGACAACGATGCGTTCCCGAATGACCCCACTGAAACCTCGGACCTTGATGGTGATGGTGTTGGTGACAATGCGGATACTGACCGCGATGGCGATGGCGTTATCAACGACGATGATGCGTTCGCGGATGACAGCAGTGAATCCGGTGATCTGGATGGTGACGGCGTTGGCGATAACAGTGATGAGGACCGTGATGGCGATACCGTCTGGAATGATCAGGACGCTTTCCCGGATGATCCCAACGAGTTCAGCGATATTGACGGTGACGGGATCGGCGATAACAGTGACCTGGATCGTGATGGTGATGGCGTCAATAATGTCGTCGACGCGTTCCCGAATGATCCCACAGAAACGTTAGACAGTGACGGCGACGGTGTTGGCGATAATAGTGATCCAACTCCCAATGGTGGTGGTGCTGACTCCGACGGTGACGGCTTCGAGGATAGCGTTGATGCCTTCCCTGATAACCCCGCTGAGTGGGAGGATGCGGACGGTGATGGTGTAGGTGACAATAGCGATCCGGACCCATCTGATCCGCTGATTCCCGGCGACGACTTCTGTGATCCAGTGATTGATCCGTTCTGTGATCCATTCGGGTTCTAAGCAAAGCAGGAACAACGGATACATAGCCGTCATCCTGAACACTTAAATAGTTCGGCAGGATCGGCAGCCTGAACAATCCGGCTCTCATATAATGGGAGCCGGATTTTTTGGTTCTTTAATGGCGCTTTTCATATCGACATCCCTGGGCCCGGTTGTTGTCACGACTTTCCGGCAATCAGGTGGACAAGAATCGCCGAGTGAAAAAACGCTAATTCGGCAGGTCACTGTAGCAGCCCCTCTCGAAAGGCTAACCCCTGCCTCCCTATTTCTGTAGGAGCGGCGCTCGAGCCGCGAATCCCACCGCCATCCACGCGATCCCAAGAAACAGATCCAGGAAGCCTGTTCATTCCTTTACTGCCCATGATTATGTAAATTCGAACGGGATCGCAACGCGCACCAACCACAAACAACGGCTGGCCCATGCTCGGATCGCAAGGCAGCAGCCACGACACCGTCTTGCTCGCCAGCCTGAGCCAGACAACGCAATAACGAGTAAGCTCCAATGCATCCGGCAAACGCAGGACGTCAGGCTCCATCAGTAACTGGCCTGGCGGGGTAGGAGTGGGCAGAGCAACGGAGGCAAATATGCCGGTGAAAAAAGTTGGCTGGCGGGATCTGGCCAAAGGGGTGCGCTACATGGTGCCGCCGCTGCTGGATATTCAGCGCGGCAACCTGTTGAGGCTGGCCGGGTTGCGGCCTGCCAGCAAGCAGTCCATTGGCAAGGTCATCGAATACTGGGCCCGTCGTACCCCGCATAACATCGCCTTGCGGTTCGAGGATCAGCAGTGGACCTACGCACAATTCAACGCCTGGGCAAACCGCCTGGCCGCCTGCTGGGCGGAGCAAGGCGTGGGCCCCGGTGACACCGTCGCCATCATGATGGAAAACCGGCCCGAAGCGCTGGCCTGTGTGGCGGCCACGGTCAAACTGGGTGCCATCGCCGGCATGCTCAACCACAACCAGAGTGGCGAGGTGCTGGAACACAGTATCCAGTTGGTGACGCCACGGCTGCTGGTGGTCAGTGCGGAATGTGCAGCGGCCCTGGCCACCACCTGTTTTACTCCAACGGCAAGTTCATCGAATACCTCGCAGCAAGCCTCCTCGATCTGCTACTTGTGGCACGGCGGCGACCAGGGTGAGCCTGCGCCCCCGGGCTGGCTGGATCTGGACGAATACGCCGCCCGGCAATCGGAAGCCAACCCGCCCGGCACCGGTCGAGTGCGTGCCGAGCAGCCGTGTTTTTCCATCTTTACCTCCGGCACCACCGGGCTGCCCAAGGCCTCGGTGATGACCCACTATCGCTGGCTGGCCGCCATGGCCGGAGTGGGTGGCATGACCCTGGGCATACGCCGCAAAGACGTGTTCTATTGCTGCCTGCCCCTGTACCACAACAATGCCCTGACCGTGGCCTGGGGCTCGGTGTTATCCATGGGTGCCACCCTGGCACTGGATCGCAAGTTCAGTGCGTCGCAGTTCTGGGAGCGGGTGCGCCACTACGACGCCACCGTGTTCTGTTATATCGGTGAGCTGCTCCGTTACCTGCTCAATATGCCGCCCAGTCCCACGGATCGTCAGCACCGTATCCGGTTAATCACCGGCAATGGCCTGCGCCCGGAAATCTGGGACCAGTTCGAGCAGCGGTTTGGCATTCATCGTATCTACGAGTTTTACGGTGCCAGTGAATCCAATATCGGCTTTATCAATCTTTTTGGCGTGTCGCAGACCGCCGGCTTTACGCCGCTGCCTTTCGCCATCGTCGAGTTCGACAACGACACCGAAACCCCGCGCCGTAACCACAACGGCTTTATGCAGCGCATTCCCAGGGGTGGGGTCGGCCTGCTGATCAGCGAAGTGACCCCGCGCCGCCCCTTCGATGGCTACACCGACCCCGCTGCCGGCGAGAAAAAGCTGTTGCGTGATGTCTTCAAGAAAGGCGACTGCTGGTTCAACTCCGGCGATCTGGTGCGTGACCAGGGCATGCACCACATTCAATTCGTCGACCGGGTCGGCGATACCTTCCGCTGGAAAGGGGAAAACGTGGCCGCCGGCGAAGTGGAAGGAGCCATGGCGCAGCACCCGGATATTGATCACGGCGTGGTGTACGGGGTCAGCATTCCCGGCTGCGATGGCCGCGCGGGAATGACGGCGGTCACGCTCAGCCCGGGTGTCACCCTCAACGGCCCAGGCCTGGCAGAACATCTGAACCGTTTGTTGCCTGCCTATGCAGTGCCCCTGTTCCTGCGCATCCGCGACCACCAGGAAACCACCGGCACTTTCAAATACCGCAAGGTAGAGCTGAAACAACAAGGCTTCGCGCCTGATCAGGTGGCCGAACCGGTGTACGTACTGCTGGATAGCCAGCGCGGTTACCAGCCCCTGACGGCGGAGCTGGCCCGGCAGATACAGCAAGGAGAAATACGCCTTTGACCCGGGAGCGAGCGAGTTGCACCTGCTCGTTACAGGGGCGCGCTGGGCGGCCACGATTCAACAATGGCTTTAAGCAGAGAGTAGGAGAAAGGACGCCGGGCGGCGGAATTTGACGGTAATCAGGAATGGCGCTTATTCCGCAGGAATGTCACTGAAATAGCAGTATGGTAGGGATGGGGCATCTGACCCCGGAGAGGTGAAATGGACTTTAAGGACTACTACGCCCTGCTCGGAGTGGAGCCAGACGCCGACGCTGCCGCCATCAAGACGGCCTACCGCCTTCTGGCCCGCAAATATCACCCGGATATCAGCAAGGAAGACGACGCCGAAGCCAAGTTCAAGGACGTGGCAGAAGCCTGGCAGGTGCTGAAAGACCCGGACAAGCGCGCCGACTACGACCAGCTCCGCGCCCTGCGCAACCAGCAAGGCGACCATGGCTCGTTCCAGCCGCCCCCCGGCTGGCAGCCGTCAGGCGGCGGGTTTGATCCTGCCGATGCGGGCTTTTCCGACTTCTTCGAATCCCTGTTCACCGGCGCCCGCCAGGCCCGCGGTAGCCATGCCCCGTCGCGGCGCGGCCAGGATGTGGAAATCGAGCTGCCCATCTTTCTGGAAGACACGGTCAGCAGTGAATCCAAATCGGTTTCCTACCGGTTGCCGGAGTACGACCAGTACGGTCAGGTAGTCGGTGAGAAGAGCAAAACCCTGAACGTGAAAATTCCGGCCGGTGTGACCGGTGGTGAGCGTATCCGGCTGAAAGGGCAGGGGATTGCCGGTATCGGCAATGCCCCCGCTGGCGACGTATACCTGCGCATCCGCCTGGTGCCGCATCCCTTGTTCGATGTGGAAGGCCACAACCTGATCGTCACCGTGCCGGTGGCGCCCTGGGAAGTGGCGCTGGGGGCGAAAATTGAAGTGCCCACTCTCACCGGCGCGGTTCAAATGACTATCCCGGCACACAGCCAGAACGGCAAGAAGCTGCGTATTCCCGGCAAGGGGCTGCCCGGCAAGACCGGCAAGGGTGACCTGATTGCCGTGCTGAAAGTAGTCATGCCCGATGCCACCGGCGAAGACATTGAACAGCTGTGGCAACAACTCGCCGACAAGACGAGCTTCGATCCGCGCGCACAATGGAGACGGTAATCATGGCCTCTCAACTAAGAATCACCTTATGCAGTAGCGACATTTACCAATTGGTGCAGATATCAGAGCAGGACCTGATCGACATCGTCAGCCTTGGCATTATCGAGCCCCACGACAGGCAGGCCAGCGAATGGCAATTCGACGATGCCGTCGTCGCTGACATCGCCCGCGCCACCCGCCTGCGACGTGACCTGGAAATCAACTGGGCAGGCGTGGCACTGGCCATGGAGTTGCTGGATGAAGTGGAGGCGCTACGCCGGGAAAACCGCGAGCTACTACGGCGGCTAAAACGGTTCGAGGCGTGATGATTCCCGATGGCGCCCATTTCAGCTACCAGGGGCGCCTCTTTCCTTTTCCCTCTTTGTTGGAGCCATGCTCGCATGGCGAACCCCCAACCCAATAAACGCCCACACCGCCAGACGACCCGCACCACCCCCTAAACAAGAAAATGAAACCCATTCATTTATTTCAGACCACAGATTGTGTAAATTCGAACTGGATCACAAATAACCAATACCAATAATAACGGCCGGCCAGGGTGGCACGGCCTGAAACAGCGAATCCGGGGAAGGGATGCCAGTCTGTTTACGTAACCAGTCAATCCTGTTGCGACCGGCCCATGCACGGCCCGGACACCAACAGCCATGAGTACCGTCCTGCTCGTCATTATTGTGGCAGTGGCCGTGTTACTACTTCGGAAGCCGTTGTCGTCCGGCTCTGGCCAATTCTCCTATCGTCGTAAGCCCTACCTGCTCAGCAAAGCGGAACGCTCTTTCTATGGCGTGCTCTCCCAGGCTGTGGGCGACAACGCCCTGATCTTCTCCAAAGTCCGCGTTGCGGATGTGCTTGCTCCCCAGAAAGGCCTCAATCGAGCCAATTGGCAGCGAGCCTTCAACAAGATTTCCGCCAAACACGTCGATTTCCTCCTCTGCGACCCACAAGACTGCGCCGTAAAACTGGCCATTGAGCTGGATGATGCCAGTCATGGTTCAGCCAAACGGCAGAAGCGCGATGCCTTTCTGGAACAAGCCTGTGAATCAGCTGGGTTGCCTCTGCTAAGAATCAGGGCTGCCAGGGGATATGGGGTGGCAGATATTCGTCAGCAGGTTGAGGCGGTGCTGTTTCCTAGGCAGCAAGACTCGTCTCTGGAGAAACCGGAACAGGTTGAAGGGCTGCGCGTTGAAATAACAGTCAGAGGTCAGGAAAGGGCTGATAGCCAGACCGAGGGACAAGCAGGTAAGCCGATAGAGGCTCCCACTGGTGTCGAAGTCGCTGCTCAACCCGTTGCGCCTGCTTGCCATCAGTGTGGTGAGGTGATGGTGCTGCGGAAAGCTCGCTCAGGGAAGAATGCAGGGCAGCAGTTTTGGGGGTGTAGTGCATTTCCGAAGTGTCGGGGAGTGAGGAAGTGTTGAGTTATAGACACAGGGGCAAGACCGGACCCCATTGTTCTAAATAGACGAATAGAGAAGGAAAAAATGAGTGCTTTAACATATGAGAGGCGTGACATGTGTCGCCCATGCCCGGTTGACGCTATTACCCAGGGATCAATTTTCAATTATGCATTTAGCGAGGATCTCGATAATAAAAATGTTCTCGGAATGCTGATCAGCGCTAGATGTGATTTGGCAAATTTGAAAACATCAAAGTATAGCTATGTTCCTGTCGTTTCCCTTGAGGATTATATTTTTCACTATCTTGCAAGAAAGCTTTTTCTTGATCAAAAAAAAGAAGAGGTTGGTAAGATTAAAAATATGGTGAAAGATCTAGGGCATGATCCGGGAATTATTGATGTATATGGAATAAAAAAATGTATTGATAAAATTGTTGAAAAACAGAAAGCGAAAGAAAAAGCAAATGAGGCGTTTGAAAAAATTGAGTCGCTAAATGAATTGATTAATAAAAACTCTGATCGATATACAAAAGATGATCTCGCTATTATTCCGAGTAAAAAGTTTAAGTCAGAATTCTCTGATTTGTCTCAGAACAAAGCAGAAGGTTATTATTTGATCGATGATGTGGTGGATCATAATAATAGGGAGGCTTCTTTAGGGCCCCACGTAGTCTTGTTAAGAGAGGTTCATCATATGAGTGCTGAAATAGCGGAGTTTATTAAAAAGGGGTGTGTCCATGATGAGCTTCTCGAGGCAGGTAATAGTGCGCCTTCTTTGGTCTTAGGAAAAGGGCGTATGTCATATGTTTTATGCAATATGGCGTCACCATATATAGAGCTAGTAATGCAGCGTTTCTCGAATATTTTTTCTCGCGTAGGCGTAAAAGACCCCCATAAAAATTTGGGTGAGAGGTTTTTTATGGATTATATTATAGGGTGAATAATGAAGTTTATAACCATTGACAAATCAGCTGCAACGACTCTTGTTTCCATGAGAACTTTGCAGAGCACAGAGTACGATAATGGTAGGTTTCTTGTTGATATAATAACCAACGGTGTCGACGAAGACTGTTTGATCGGCTCGGTTGGGATTGCGAAGGTAAGAGATGGTGTTTGTTTTGTAGGCGGTTCTGGGGGTTTAGAGAGTCAAGTTATAGTTGACTTGGAGAATTTTTCTGGTTTTGAGAATTCATCTCGGCAAGACGTTTTGTCCATTTTTCAGAAAGTATGTAGGGTTTCCCTGAAGTACTGGGATAAAATTCCTTTTGGTAGCAGGGAATGGTTTAAAAGCGAAATGGATCTTGTGGTTTTCATACCGAAAAAAAATAGCCTTGGTGACGGTGGAAAAGTGTTGTTGGATGTTAAACCAGATTGGAGTCGCCAAGAAAAAAGGAATACACAGCATTTGCTGGTTTTTTACTATGGGAATGAAGTGGTTACTAGTAAGCCTTCGACCACAGTTTTTCGGAAGGCTCTGGATCAAATTAGAAGTGTAGATTTGGAAAGTGGGGGTGTGTCAAACCCAGACTCTCCTCTTAAAGTTGAAACACTCGGCGACGATTTTAAGCCTATCGATCCTAGTGCAAGTTTTGAAGCCTGGAAAAACCTTTTAACAAGTAGTCAAGAAAGTTTTGTTTTTAGGGATAGTTTGGGGCCAGAGAGAATCGAGGGTGCTGCTGGAACAGGAAAAACATTAAGCCTTGCGTTGAGATGCTGTAATGTTCTGGAATCAGCAAATACTAAAGGGGAACATCTAAAAGTAGGTTTTTTAACGCACAGTCATGCATCAAAGGAATATATTGAAAGTATAATTTTCCCTAAGCTAAGCTGGTATAAGAGTCCGATAGATAACAATAAGATAGAAGTTTTGACTGTTACATTGCAGGAGTGGTGTATATCCTCGCTTGGAAACAAAGTTGAGGAAACAGAACTTCTTGATAAAGATGCTCAGAATTCAAAGGAATATCAGCAGATACTTATATCTGATGTCTTAAGCAAATTTAAATCTGATGAAATACAGTCCCACGAAAAATTTATTTCTCCAGAGCTATTTTCCTTTTTGTCTGGTGAAGATGAGCAGCTTCAGGTCCAGTCTTTGCAGTATGAAATAGCTGAAATAATTAAGGGGCGATCTGGTCAAGACCTTTCAAAATACAAAAAAATACATCAAGTGGCTCATGCTGTTCCTCTAAAATTAGAGGCTGACTTTGAATGTGTTTTTAGTCTGTATTCTCAGTATCAGAAAAAACTGGAATCAACTGGGTACTTTGATAGTGATGATGTTGTTCTCAGCGCGCTAAGTCAGTTGGATTCGCCTATATGGCGCCGCCGTAAAAATAGTGAAGGTTTTGATGCTCTTTTTATAGATGAAACCCATTTGTTTAACCTCAATGAACTGTCAGTGGTTCATCATCTATTAAAAGATGAGCATGTTTCTAATGTTATTTACTCTGTTGATAGAAGTCAGTCTTTGGCTAATATTTCTCTTGAGAACCATCAATTAGACGAGGTTTTTGGGAATGACAAAGGCGCAGAAGTAAACTTGAAGACAATATTCAGATCTTCACCAGATATAGTTAGACTGGCATTTTCTATTTTGTCTTCGGGTTCTACCTTGTTCACTAATATGGAAAATCCACTGGATAAGGTAGAGGATTCCTTTACTTCCGAGGACGAAGGTCGGTCATGCAAGCCTTACTGCTTAGAGTTTAAGTCAGATAATGATGTTGTGTTGAACGCATTTAAATCTGCCGACAAGATTGCTGCGCAGACTGCCTCAATGAGGTGCAAAGTTATAATAATAGCTACTACTGAATCTGTTTTGATGCAGCTTGAGCGTTATGCGACTGATGCTAATAAAGCCGTTAAATTTATTAAGCAGAGAGGTGATAAAAAGTCACAGATTGATGCGGAGAAAGGCAATAAGTACATTGTTGCTGGTATTGATTATGTGGGCGGGCTTGAGTTTGATGCGGCTGTTATCATTGGGGCTGATAAGGGGCATATGCCGGCTACAGAGGAGAATGGTGTCGATTCGAAACATTTCCTGAATCATGCTTCATATAACAGAATGTATGTTGCTGTAACTCGTGCAAAATACGGTGTTTCTGTACTCTATAGCTCTGCAAGAGGGGTTAGCCCTATCTTGGAATTTCCGATTAGCGAGGGAGTTTTAGATTTGGTTGACGGCTCTTGATAAAAAGGAACAACAGAGGAGCAGCAGGGCAGCTACAACTTGGCAGTGTGCGCGCAGGGGAATACGAGGGTCAGGTCTCAATAGAAACAACAGGACACCCATCCATTCAGCCATTGGCAGCCTTGATTCTCAATGAATGGGTGTCCGGTAGGTTTTGCGGTAGGTTTTCGTCGATGTGGCGTGTTGTCACTTGGGCGAAACCCGCCAGCGATGTTCGGCCTTGGCCACCGTATCGCCCTGTTCATCGAAGATACGGGTTTCTCCCCGAACCTCGTGGCTGCGTGACCAGTCCAGCTCCCCGAGGATCGTTTCTGCAATCAACAGGCCGCGTGCCTTCTTTTGGTATTCGATATCCATGCCGGTAACGATCCAGCGCCCGTTATCGGGGGTGATGCTCATCAGGGCGAGATTGCCTGTTGTCTCGGCAAGGGTAAACAGGGCGCCGGCATGAATGGAGGAGAGGTGGTTACGCACGGCGCGTCGGTCTCGCATTCGCCCACGAGTATGGCCGGGCTCCAGAATCTCCAACTCCGGTTTGATGCTGGCAGAGAACGGCACCATCCAGCGCATCGCCAGCTGAATGAACTGCTTCCCGAATGGCCATTGTTCGGCTTTTTGCATGGTGCTTACCATGTTCGACATCGTATAACCCCTTGGTATGTTTAAGGCCGGGGACTCCCTCGGCATTCATTGGTTCGTACTCTGACGGAAACCCAGCATCGCAAGGCTACTAATAGCTGTGGCTGGCGAAGACGGGTTCCTTGTTGGCCATCCAGGCCAGTTGTTCTTCCCAGAAAGGGCGACCAGCACTCTCCCGAAAGAACCCCATATGACCGATAACCGGCTTGCCCGCTGGCTTGCGCCGCACTTCGATGTGCAGGCTTGGATAGCTGTCATATAGCTTCTGTGTCGCCGCTTGTGGAGCAATGTGATCATCCGCAAATTCAAACGCCAGGGCGGGAAGGCAAAGCTCGCTGTAAGCCTGCTTGGCGTTGAGATGAAAGCGTGGGGATAACAGATACTCTTTTTGCGAGGCCCACTCGGCCCAGTCTCTAAGCAACCGGCTAGGCATATCGGCATTGGAAAGCCCCAGTGCGCGAGCAGGGAAGGGGTCGCGCAGGCGGCCAATGATCGGCACAAGACAGTAATAAAAACTCAATAGCTTGAGACGATACGCGAGAGGCCCGCGGCTCCAGTAAGGGAACGATGCGCCGACAAAGATCACTGCGCTCAACTGAGCTGCGCGCTTTGCCAGGCCTACCAGTTGCCCGCCAATACTGTGGCCGACCAGATAGACCGGGCTGCTGCCCGCGATCTTCGTTGCCTTGCCGATCATGGTGTCGAGATCCTGGCTGCCCCAATGTGCCAGGCGGATCAAGCCCGGATCAGCCTGCTGGCCGGACAGGCCGATACCTCGATAGTGGAAACTGAGGACAGTGAACCCCTTCGTGGCCATGAAGCTGGCATACGCGCGATAAAACCTGGCAGGCACACCGAGTGCGCTGGCAATCAGGATGACGCCTTGGTATGGCGCTGTCCGGCCTGCGCTGCGTTCGAAATATTCCAGCGCGGTACCGTCGGCGCAATGTTCCCACCGGGAGCTAACGGACACGATTACCCCCTCCTGTAAGCCGTTTTGTCAGCGCCTGTATGGGCGTAATGACACGGGGAGGGCGCAGGTGCAGTTCGCCATCACAGTTTGGGCAGATGTGATCCATCTCAGCGCCACACCCCGCGCAGAAACTGCATTCGAACGAGCAAATCAGAGCCTCTCCGTCCAAAGGCAGCGGTGCGGCACAGCGCTCACATTTTTTCTTCATCTTCAGCATGGTTGGGCCTCGTTGGGCATTCGAATGAGAGTTACATACCGACGGTATGTATGACATACTCTTGGTATGTCAGTCAAATCACCCTCACCAAAATTCGCGGAAGAAACACGCGATACCCTCATTCAAGAGGCACTGGAACTGTTTGCCAGGCACGGCTATGCAGGAACGTCCATTGATCGTATTGCTGAAAAAGTGAACATGACGAAGGGCGCTGTTTACTACTATTTCAGCAGTAAGAAAGAGGTGTTAATCGCCTGTTATCAGCGACAGGCGCAGTGGGTTGCCGAGGCGGTGGGGGCAGTGCCTGAAACCGATAATCCCTGGGATGACACCCTGCGGCTTTGCGACACCTTCCTGGACTTTGTGGTGAGCAATGGACGCCACACCATGCCGCTTCAGGAGGTGATCACCTTTCTCGGCTGGGAGACATGGCGTGACATTGATAGCAGCTACACCATGGGCACGCTGGCTCGCACCATTTCACGCCTACAGGACGGCGGGTGGCTCAAACCCTATCCCCGCAATCTGCTTAACAGCATGATTTATGGCGTCCTGGTTGAGGCCGCCATCAATCTGGCGTCCTCGCCGGATGACTATACCTTGCAAGATATGAAGACATTGATCGCGGACTTTCTGGGGGGGATGCGGGCATAGGGGCGTTATGACATAAACCCCTTTTTAGCCAGTATCCAGACTGGCGCACAAGACGACATTGCGATGCATCGAGGCGGGGCGCCGCTTCAATAGCATCCTTTCCCTGCGCGCACCCTGTGGGCTGCGTTCATCGATAACCCTTTTGGCGGTGAGCAGAAATACCGGTTCCCCGTTGCGCAAATACACCCCCGGTTCAGTTGTGAAGTATCGCTATGACGGCCTCATTTGATTGTCTGTATTCCTTTCGGCGCTGCCCCTATGCCATGCGCGCCCGCCTGGGCGTGTTGTTTGCTGGGTTGCAGGTTGAGCTGCGGGAAGTGACCCTGAAAAACAAGCCTGCGCCAATGCTGGCGATAAGCCCGAAAGGCACCGTGCCTGTGTTGCGGCTTGTCGATGGTGCTGTGATTGAAGAAAGCCGGGACATCATGGTGTGGGCGCTTGAGCAGCAGGATCCACAAGGGCTGTTAGACGCAACGATCCTGGATCAGGCGAATGCGCTGATTGAGCAAAATGATAACGAGTTCAAGCACTGGCTGGACCGTTATAAATACGCCGACCGCCATGTTGAGATGACTCAGACAGAGTATCGGCAGCGAGGAGAGGCTTTTCTTCAGGTCCTGGAGGCGTTGCTGGAGAGAAGTCCTTACCTGCTCGGGGATGACCCAACCATCGCGGATATTGGTGTTATGCCGTTTGTCCGCCAATTCGCCCATGTCGATCGCGATGTGTTTAGCCAGCTGCCTTACCCGAATCTGCAGCGGTGGTTACAGCACTGGTTGGAGCACCCTCTCTTTCTGCAAACCATGATCAAGCTGCCGGTATGGCAGGAGGGCGATGATGTGGTGGTGTTTCCTTCTCGGCCTTGAGTGATGCCTGTCTTGGGGAGCGGCCCCGTGCGTCAATCCACAACGGGCGCGAGTGTCACCCCGGCCCATTGTTCACTCTGTATTTTCCTATCAGGGCTGGGGTAATCGATCCCGTGCATTGTCCACCAACCAGTGGAAGATCCTGAATTGTGACCGCAAGTAGATCATGTATTCAGGGTGCCACTGGACGCCGAGGACGGGGATATTGTCGGTGGGCTCAATGGCCTGGGTGATCTTGTCCAGATCCCAGCCGGTGCGGCGTAGGGGCTCGGCCGGGTGCTTTACGGCTTGATGGTGCAGGCTGTTGACGCGGAGCTTGGTCTTGCCGGTGATGTGGGCGAGTCGGGAATCGGGTTCGAGCCAGACCTGTTTGGTGGGCAGCAGCCCGGGGCGGTTGTAGGTCAGACGGCGAATATGGCGGATGTCATTGTGCAGGGTGCCGCCGAGGACGGTGTTGATCAGTTGCGCCCCGCGGCATATGCCAATCATGGGGATGCCGTGTTTCAGCGCGTGCCGAATCCATTCGATTTCCAGTGTGTCTCGTTCTGGATCGAGCTTGACCCTGGCATCGACTTCACCGCCGTAATGCTCCGGGCTGATATCGTTACCGCCACCGATCACCAGTGCATCCGGCGGCGCCCCCTGCCACGGATGATCAACCGAAATGCGTTGGGGAACCGCACCGCACAGGCGTAATGCCAGCGCCGTGCACCACCAGGCCGGCGCCCAGCGACGGTGGTTGCCGGTCACTCCTATGAGTGGTTTTCCATCCATCGGGCTATCCTTTTCACCCAGGCGCCGCGATCCACACCCAGCAGCGGTCTGTCTGCCGTGAGAAAGTCTTTACCCAGCGCCTGGAGTGAGGCGTCGTCGTTGGCCAGTTGTTCAACCCAGCACCAGCGCAGCCAGGAAGCGTTGAGGCTCCATTGCGGGTCGTCAATCTGGCAATTGGGCAACCGGTAGTGGAAGGTCGGTCGCGACTTGATTTTCGGGTCATCGACCGTAGCGCGGACGCGGTCCGCATCGATCTCGGCAAACAGGGGCAGCATGTCCAGGGCGCGGTTGCGGGTCGGGTTATGTTCAAGGTAATCGTCGATCAGGGTGGCGATGTCCGGTTCATCCCGGGTTAGCAGCAGCTTGATATAGGACTCCTCGAACAGGTCGATATAAGGGCTGATGCGTCGCGCCAGATTCACATCGTTGGCTTCGATCTGCCACCACTGGAGCAGCCCGAAAGCGCGCAGGTAACGGTGAATGGTTGGCGCATCCAGTGCCGGTACTTCCGCATTGATATGGACCCCGTAGGCCGCGATCAGCGATTCCTCGGTACCGGTGGCGCCGGCCTTGCGCAGCGCCTCAACCATACCATCCAGGATAGTGAGTGATGTTACCGGCAATGGCGGGCATACCACCTCGACGGGCACCAGCAGCGCCGCCGCCTTTGACAGGGGATGCAGCAGCTCATCCACGGTCTCGCCCGCATTGGCGGCCGCTGTCTTGAGGAAATCCCAGTCGAGCTCGATATTGAAATCACCGTGAGCGGTTTGCACACACACTTGCGCGGCGGTTTTCTCTGTCACCGTTCCGTCAAGTACATGACAAACCACGTTGGCGGTATCGCGCAATGGGATACCGGAAAACTCAAGCTCGAAGCCTACCGTGCGAACTTCCCTGGCGACATTTTTGAGTACATCCCGTGATTCAAGCGGCGAAGTGTACGAGTCCATTACCAGGGCAACCTCGCTGTTGGGAGTACGGTGGCTTCTCGCATCATGGTTCCATCTGCTCGTGAAAGACTTCACTACCGTACGCGGTCTGCATCGCTGACTCAACGAACAGCAATAGGAGCCCCAGGGCCAGGTCTTGAATTGTGCGTTTTGATTGGAGGCTGATTGGATGCCAACCCTGAAAATTGGGTATACCCCTAAAGAATCGGACGCTCAGCTACTGGCAGACCCGCTGGCGGGGTTTCCTGATCTGGATCAACGAGCGCAATCTGGAATCAGGACAGACTCAAGAAATACGCATTCACAAAGGAGGCGGTCATGAAAACCAACGTGGGTAACGCAGACCGAACTCTGCGGTTGGTGGCGGGTGTGGTGATTATCGTCCTGGGCGTGGTATTCCAGAGCTGGTGGGGAGCCATCGGCCTGATCCCGCTGTTCACCGGCGCCACGCGCTGGTGTCCGGCTTATCTGCCGTTCGGCATTTCCACCTGCAAGACGTCCAACGCCCAGAAATCAGGTTGAAGAACCAGCCACTGGCAGCCTTGATGCTCAATGCATGGGTGTCCCGGAGATCGCCCATCCCGGAGATCGCCCCTGGCGAAGGGCGCCAGGCCCCCATGAATCAGCCGGATTCTGGCTGACTGCATGGGGGCAAGACGTTGAACTACCATTACGGGTCGGAGAGTCGCTCCAGCGCTTGCACCCGTACCCGCTCCTGTTGTGAAAATTGCTGTTCACGGAGCTGCGCGATCTGCGCTTCGCGGTCCGTGGCCGATAGGTTGGGGTTGTGCAGCAGGGCTTGGCGTTGTTCTAGCCAGGCGTCCATGCGGCGGTCGAAGTCCGCCCGCTGCTGGTCCAGCTGTTGCAGTCGGCTGGCGGCTTCCGGCCCCACTACCTGCTCGCGGATCTGCTGGATCTGGGCGTCGCCCAGTCCTTCCTCGCGGGATTGCGCAGTCAGTTGCTGCAGTGTCTGGTATTGGGTGGCGGCGGCGATGTCCGCCTGCATGGCTGGGGGCAGTGATGCGGTGAGGGCGGCAAGACGTTGCGCTTTCTGCTCTGCACTCAGCGACTCATCCCGTGTCACCGCCAGTCTCTCCAGTGCGTAATCGTCGCGGGCCTGTTGCCGTGCAAAGAAGGCGGTGCACACCGGTTGCCCGAGAAACTGCAGACAGGATTCGCGCACGGCCTGCTGCTGGGCTCGCACGGCGTCCACATCCAGTCTGGCGGCGTCCACACCGCCGGCCTGGGGAATCTGTCCCAGATTATCCCGCCAGGCCAGATAGCCGTTCAGGATCTGCTGGGCCTGTTCGGCGGCCGTTGCCGGCAGGTTGTTGGCGAAATAGGCCTGCAGCCGCTGCACAATGGTGGCCAGGTCTTCCTCGCCCAATGTGGAAAGGAAGTACTCCATCACATCGCGCAACAGGGGAGTGATCACCAGGTTGCCCTGGGCATCCACCTGCAGGCCATCCGGCACGACAGTGCCTTCCAGTGACGCGGGTAATTTTTCCAGTCCGGTCCGGAAACTGACACTGGAGACAGGGTGGTGTGGCAACGATCCCGCCATCCCCTTGCTGCCGTGTGCCAGGGTGTCCGTTTCCTGAGTGGCCGATTCAGTGGTGACCGGGGTGGCCCCGGTCCAGGTCAGGGCGAGTGCGGCCAGAACCGTCAACAGAAAAGCCGGCAGGGCATAGTGCCACCACCGGCGTTCACGTTGCCCCATGGCTTAGAGGCCTGCCTGCTTCAACCGGTTGGCATGGTTGCGGAATACCACCACCGGATCGGTTTCGAACAGGTCGGTAAGGCCGATGGTCTGGTTGACCTCATCCAGATGATTCATGTGGTAGTTGTCGCGAATCACCTTGCCCAGGTGGCTGCTGCAACGGCCGACCAGACCATCATTTTTCGGGTCATCGGTGCCAACAAAGGCGGCCGAGGTCAGGGTCATTGGCAGGTCGAGTGGGTCCAACAGGTTGGTGATGTGCCCGGTGCCGCTCCAGGAGTAATAGCGTACGCCGTTGTCCGCATAGCTGCCCTCGCCACAGGCGGAGGTCGGCACCCCTGCCGGGTAGCGATTATTGAAGTCGGCGGCGCCAACCGTGGTCAGTGCGTCCAGGCCTGCCAGGGAATCCTGCGACAGCCGTTCGCCGGCAGCCAGCCCGATCAGGGCGCCGAAACCGTTCACCACAGAGCCCACCAGATTGCTCAGGTCATCACCGGCCACATCGGAAACCGATGCCACCAGATCCGCGACCGCGGAGCCCTTGTTGGGGCCGCCCACTGATGTGACCGAGGCAATGCGCCCGGGGATAGCCGCCGCAACATAACGCACCGACTGGGCGCCGTGGCTGTGGCCAATCAGGTTGACCTTGCTGGCACCACTGATGGCGAGAATCTCTTCTACTTGCTGCAGCAGCTGCTCGCCACGGGCTTCGGACGATTCGAAGGATGATACCTGGGTCAGGTAAACCCGGGCTCCCCGGTCCTGAAGGTCAGCGGGGATGCCATACCAGTAATCCAGCGGTCCGGCGCGATCAAACCCGGCCATGCCATGGGCAAGCACAATCGGATAACGGGTTTTTGCATAGCTGGAATCCACGGAAAACCAGCTGAACCAACCGGCGAAGGCGGGGCTGGCGGTGGCCATTAACAGGCTGGCCAGTGCCAGCGTCTTGAAACGGAATGCCATGGTGTGTCCTCACTGCATTGTTATTGCGTTATTGGGGGTGAGAAAGCCGGGTGTATACCCTGCGCCAGTATCCTGCGGGGGGAAGAGAGGGGAGGCCATACCCGAAAAGGACGGGCTATTGACCCGTTTGGGACAGTCGTAGGCCCCAGGGTCACTGGCATTGCGTGGTGATTGTTCGTAAATTAATCTGCAAGGCGTTTCGGGGCCTTGAAGACACTAGCCATAATAAAATCAATAGGTCGCACCCATGCCGGACACCCTGTCTGCCTGTAAAATTTCGCTGGATGTCATGCGCCAGCTGCTGGTTATCGGCAGCAAGCAGGGCCTGGATGTGGATGCCTTGCTGGCAAACCACCAGTTCCGTCTGGAGCCCATGGAAAACGATCCCGCTTATATGGCGGGGGAGGAGTTCGAGCGGCTGATGATCGCCGCCATTAAGGCGCTGGCGCAGCCTCTGACCGGCCTGGAGCTGGGCTCGCGGGCGCTGGCACAGGTGTTCGGGGTTACCGCCTATCTGGCGCAAACGGCCAGTACCGTGGACAGTTTTCTCAGTGCGATCATCCAGGCGGAGCCGTTACTGGGCACCGTGGGCCGCTCGGAGTTGCACCGGGAACCAGGTGAGGTTCACCTGATCTGGCATTGTCAGCTAGTGGATCCGCTGGCCCGCTGGCATGCCATCGACTTTATTATGGCCACTCTGGCCAGTTTCCTGAGCGCCACCGTTTCACCCGGCACCCTGGACTACGAGGTGCAACTGGGCCATCCGGCACCAACGGACCCGGTGCAGACCGCCCGTTACAAGGCAGTGTTCTGCTGCGAGGTGCTCTTCGACCAGCCGCAAAACCGCATCATCCTGCCTGCCCGTCTTCTGGATCACCCCATCAACAGCGCCGATCCGCAGCTCAACGCGGTGCTGTCTCGTCATGCCCAGACGGTGATGGAGGAGCGGAAAAGTGTGGTTTCATTCAAGGATACGGTGACACTGCAAATCAAGCGGCTGATGCTGCACGGCATGGCCTCACGGGAAAACGTGGCGGAATCCCTGTCAATCACCAGCCGCACCCTGCACCGCAAACTCCGGGAAGAGAGCACCAGCTACCGCGCTCTGTTGGACGGGGTCAGGCAGGAAAAGGCCTGTGATCTGCTCACCCACACACAGCGCACAGTGCAGTCTGTGGCCAGTGAAATCGGCTTTGATGAAGCCCATTCCTTCACGCGGTGGTTCCGCCAGCGCACCGGCATGGCGCCCAGCCAGTATCGAGAGTTGCCGGAAAAATAAAGCACCGGCAACGGGACACCTTTCAATCAGCCACGTAACGCTGGGCTCACGTCAAAGATACCGCTGCACAAATTCGGCCATCACTTCCTGCGCTTGATGTGAGTCGCGTTCGAATTTCTTTTTCAAGTCCGCGCCAAGCACCTTGGCCAGCTTGTCGCCAATCAGCGGGACGTTGATGTTCACCGAGAAATTGAGGTTCAACACGCATCTGCCGTCTTCGTCAGTCAGTGTCATGTCGCATTTCACTACGGCGGGCATGCCTTTGAATTGAATATCCAGGTGACCACGCAGAGTGGTTTGGTCCCAGCTATCGACTTGCACAACAGTGATGGTGTCGGGCACAAACTTGCGTGCGAAGGCTGGAACGTCGATATCAATATCGACATGACGGCTTACGGCAATGCGGGTTTTACTGCCGTTGTGTTGTTCTTCAAGCACCTGAATATTGGTGGCACCGGCCCCTGTGTATTTCTTGATGAAATAGTCTTTATTGCCGAAGACTTGCACCACGGCGTGAGCGGGGAAGGGGTAACGGTTTGATTCGGTAAATTGCATAAAAGGCTCTCTAAGAAGGCATTGCCCAGTGATGCCTGACATCAATGATGCTTGGGTGGTTTGGGGTGAAGAGCCAGACATGTGAACGCCAGCACGCCCCGAAGAGGGTGAGATTAGCGTCGTTGAGCCCACAGTGTCATTGCCTGGCTGACAACCCAGCAGACGCTGGACAGCCAAAATCATCGGGTGCTTCCAGAGCGCCGGGCTAAGCGGGCGGTGCAACAAACGGTGCCAGTGCGTTATCTGACAATGGCCCCTTGACCAGGCCTTGCACCGTGCAGTTTGACGTGCTCTGGCCGCAGGCCGAAAAAGAAAAACCCCGGCGGATAAGCCGGGGTTTTTTGTTTCCAATCCCGCCCTTGTGAGGCGAGCCCGGAAATTGGCTCCGGGCCTGAACACCGGAGCGCGTCCGGCGTCAGGCTTCGGGTATCAAGCGTTATACTCGCTCGATCACGGTCGCAATACCCTGACCCAGGCCGATGCACATGGTGGCCAGGCCGAGTTTGCCGCCTTTCCATTCCAGTACGTTCAGCAGGGTGCCGGTGATACGCGCACCGGAGCAGCCCAGCGGGTGACCCAGGGCGATGGCGCCGCCGTTCAGGTTCACTTTCTGGTCGGCTACGTCCAGCAGCTTCAGGTCCTTCATGACGGGCAGGGACTGGGCGGCGAACGCTTCGTTCAGCTCCACGTAGTCGATGTCGTCGATGGTCAGGCCTGCACGAGCCAGGGCCTTCTGGGTGGCCGGTACGGGACCGTAACCCATGATGGCGGCGTCGCAGCCCGCCACGGCCATGGAGACGATCTTGGCGCGGGGCTTGAGGCCCATTTCTTCGGCCTTGGCGGCGCTCATGACCAGCATGGCGGAGGCACCGTCAGACAGGGCAGAGGAGGTACCGGCAGTGACAGTACCGTTGGCCGGATCGAATACCGGACGCAGTTTCTGCATGTCTTCCAGGGTGGCACCGGGACGGATCACTTCGTCGATCTCGCACAGGACCTTGTTACCTTCCTGATCGTGACCTTCGATGGGAACAATCTCGTTCTTCCAGCGACCTTCCTGGGTGGCTTCCCAGGCCAGGCGGTGGGAACGCACACCGAACTCGTCCTGCTGCTCACGGGTGATGCCGTGCATCTTGCCCAGCATTTCCGCGGTAAGGCCCATCATGTTGGAGGCCTTGGCGGTAACCTTGGAGATCTCCGGGTTGATGTCCACACCGTGATCCATGGCCACGTGACCCATGTGCTCCACACCACCGATAACGAACACGTCGCCGTTGCCGGTCTGGATGGACTGGGCGGCGGAGTGCAGCGCCTGCATGGAAGAGCCGCACAGACGGTTCACGGTCTGGGCAGCGCTGGTGCGCGGCAGGCCGGCCAGCATGGAGATGTTACGGGCGATGTTCATGCCCTGTTCTTTGGTCTGGTTTACGCAGCCCCAGATCACATCTTCGGTCTGCTGGATGTCCCAGTTGGGGTTACGCTCCATGAGCGCTTCCACCAGCAGGGCAGACAGTTTTTCGGCACGCACATTACGGAACTGGCCATTACGGCTCTTGCCCATGGGGGTACGGACCGCATCGACGATGACTACGTCATTAGGATTCAAACTCATTTCTCTAACTCCTTTCAGTCCGTGGCTTAGGCGAAGAAAGACTCGCCTTTGGCGGCCATGTCTTTGAGCATCTGCGGTGCTTCGTAGATGCCACCCAGGTGCGCGTACTTGTCACACAGCGCGACGAATTCTTTCACGCCGAGGCTGTCGATGTAGCGCAGCGGACCACCACGGAAGGGAGGGAAGCCGATGCCGTAGATCATGGCCATGTCGGCCTCGGCAGCGGAACCTACGATGTTGTCTTCCAGGCAGCGAACGGTTTCGGTGCACATGGGGATCATCATGCGGGCGATGATTTCCTCTGCATCAAATTCCTGGGTGTCGGCGACGTGGGGCTTGATCAGTTCGTAGGTCTTTTCGTCGACCACTTTCTGAGTCTTGCCTTTCTTGTCTTGCTCGTACTTGTAGAAACCAACGCCGTTCTTCTGGCCATAACGCTCGTTTTCGAACATCACGGTGGAGACGTCTTTGAAGTCGTACTGCATACGCTCGGGGAAGCCGTCTGCCATGACCTGGGCGGCGTGAACACCGGTGTCGATGCCGACCACGTCCATCAGGTAGGCGGGGCCCATGGGCCAGCCGAACTTCTGCATCACTTTATCCACGGCCTGGAAATCGGCACCGTCGCGCATCAGCATGCCGAAGCCGCCGAAGTAGGGGAACAGTACGCGGTTAACCAGGAAGCCGGGGCAGTCGTTGACCACGATGGGGGTTTTGCCCATTTTCTGGGCGTAGGCCACCAGGGTGCCGACGGTTTCGTCGGAGGTCTTCTCGCCACGGATCACTTCTACCAGCGGCATCATGTGTACCGGGTTGAAGAAGTGCATGCCGGCAAAGTTTTCCGGCTTCTTCAGGGCTTCGGCCAGCTTGGTGATGGAGATGGTGGAGGTGTTGGACGCCAGGATAGTGCCGTCTTCCACTTTCTCTTCGGTCTCGGCCAGAACGGACTGCTTGATCTTCTGGTTCTCGACCACCGCTTCCACGATCACGCCAACGTTACCGAAGTCGCCGTAGTTCAGGGTGGGGCGGATGTTGGACAGTACTTTGCCCATGCCGGCCGCATCCAGTTTGCCTTTGCTGACGCGCTTGGCGAGCAGTTTGGAGGCTTCGTTCATGCCCAGGTCCAGCGCCTTGTCGGCGATGTCCTTCATGATGATGGGGGTGCCTTTCAGGGCGGACTGGAAGGCGATACCGCCACCCATGATGCCGGCGCCCAGTACGGCGGCCTGCTCAAAGCCTTTGGAGGCCTTGGCGGTTTTGCCGTTGACCTTCTTCACCTGCTGGTCTGCCAGGAACAGGCCGACCATGGCGGTGGCTTGCGGGGTCTTGGCGACTTTGGCGAAGCCTTTGGCTTCCACTTCCAGAGCCTGGTCGCGGTTCATGCCGGCGTGGGCCTGCATGGTTTTAACCGCAGCGACGGGAGCGGGGTAGTTCTTGCCAGCCTGACCCTGGACCATGGCCATGCAGGTCTGGAAGGCCATCATGTTTTCCATGGGCGGCAGCTTCAGGGGCTCGAGCTTTTCCTGACGCTTGGCGCGGAAGTCGATCTTGCCGGCCAGGCACTGCTTGACCAGATCGATGGCAGCATCGTTGACCTTGTCGTGGGCAACCACGGCATCGGCAACACCCACTTTCAGAGCCTTGGCAGCTTTGTGCTGACCGCCAGCGGCGATCCACTCAACGGCGTTGTCCACACCGATGACACGGGGCAGACGCACGGTGCCGCCGAAGCCCGGGTACAGGCCCAGCTTCACTTCCGGCAGTCCCACCTGGGCTTTTTCGCTCAGTACACGGAAGTCTGCAGCCAGGCACATTTCCAGGCCGCCACCCAGGGCGATGCCGTTAACGGCAACCACTTTGGGGATGTCCAGATCTTCAAAGGCATTGAAGACCTGGTTGGATTTCAGACACCAGCCGGCGATTTCGTCTTCCGGCAGTTTGAACATGTCTGTGAATTCGGTGATGTCGGCGCCAACGATGAAAACCGACTTGCCGGAGGTCACGACCAGGCCCTTGATGTCGCTGTTGCCTTTAATGGCATCGACGGCCTTACCGAGATCTTCCACGGTTTCCTGATTGAACTTGTTAACGGACTCGCCCTGAAGGTCAAACTTCAGTTCGGCGATGCCGTCGTCAAGCAGTTGTACGCTTACGGCGTTGCCTTGATAGATCATAGCTTCTGCTCTCCAGTCCCAAAGTACGCGGCTAACTAGGCCGCTTTGGTATTGCCCCGGTCCCCGAAAATGGGGGAGGCGGCGCTACTTATATAAGCCACTAGCATTTTCATGTGAGTGTTTGCTTACATAAACAACGAAACTTGTAGGCCCGCAAGTATAGGGAAGGTGAATGACTTTTTTAGCCCCAATTTGTGACTAATTGGTCGTGGGCCCGGTGGATGGGTGGCGGTTGGTGAAAATTTCAACACTTACTCCTTATGATGGTGCTGTTCCGGGTGCGGCGTGGCAGACTTGCCGGTCTGTTTTCTGTAGGAGCGCCGCTTGAGGCGCGAAGCTCTCTGGCTGGGCCATCGCGAGCAGGTTCGCGGCTCGAGCGCCGCTCCTACGGCGGGATGAGAATGGTGCTGGAATCCGGCCCTATTCTCCCCGTGTGGGAGAGGGCTGTCTTTCCTTCTCAATTATCAATTCTCCACTATCCATTGGTCATTCATGCCCGTAGACAAACTCAGCCTGCCCGCCATTACCCGTCGCCCGCGGCATACACCGGATTGGCCGGATGTGCCGCCATTGCTGGCGCGAATTCTGGCCGGGCGGGGCGTGGACGACCCGGCGCAGCTGAATCTGGCGCTCAAGCGCTTACCCCATCCATCGTCCTTCACAGGATTGCGTGGGGCCGTGGAGCTGCTGTTACAAGGGCGATCCGATCACTGGCGTCTCTGTATTGTCGGCGACTACGACGCGGACGGGGCCACGGCCACCACCCTGATGGTGCGTGGCTTGGAGCTGCTGGGCTTTCCGCGCCCGGATTTCCTGGTGCCGGATCGCTTCGAGTATGGCTATGGCCTGTCGCCGGCCATCGTCGAGCTTGCCCAGCAGCAGTACCAGCCGGACCTGATCATTACCGTGGATAACGGCATCGCCAGTGTGGATGGTGTGGCCGCCGCCCGGGCCCGGGGCATCAAGGTGCTGATCACCGATCACCACCTGCCCGGTGACACCCTGCCCGAGGCCGATGCCCTGGTGAACCCGCGCCTGCCTGGCTGCGAGGATTTCCCTGCCGCCAATCTGGCCGGTGTCGGTGTCGCTTTCTATTTATTGATGGACCTGCAGCGCGCCCTGCGCGAGCAGGGCTTCACGCCTACAGCGCCGATCACCGACCTGCTGGACCTGGTGGCCCTCGGCACGGTGGCGGACGTGGTGTCCCTGGACGATGCCAACCGGGTGCTGGTGGAGCAGGGCCTGCGTCGCATCCGCGCCGGCAAGGGCTGCCCGGGCATCCGTGCGCTGTTGCAGGTGGCTGGTCGCGACCCCAATCGGGCACTGGCGGCGGACATGGGCTTTGCGGTGGGCCCGCGCCTGAACGCGGCGGGGCGCCTGTCGGACATGACCCACGGCATTGCCTGCCTGCTGGCGGAGACCGATGCCGAAGCCCTGGAGATGGCCCAGGAGCTGGACACCATCAACCGCGAGCGCCGCTCCATCGAACACGGCATGCGCGATGCGGCCATGATCGAGGTGTCGCGGCTGAACCCGGAGAATCTGCCGGCGGGGCTGTGCCTGTATGGCAAGGAATGGCACGAAGGGGTGGTGGGCATTCTCGCCTCACGGGTAAAGGAAGCCATCCACCGCCCGGTGATCGCCTTCGCCCCGGCCCAACAGCCCGGCACCCTGAAAGGCTCCGGCCGCTCGATCCCCGGTCTGCACCTGCGCGATGCCCTGGATGCCGTGGCCACCGCCAACCCGGGGTTGCTGAGCAAGTTCGGCGGTCACGCCATGGCGGCGGGGCTGTCCCTGGAGCGCGACAAGCTGGACCAGTTCAAGGTGGCCTTCGAGAAGGCGGTCAGCGAGCGGCTCTCGCCCAAGGCACTGGAAAAAGTGGTGGAGACCGATGGCGAGCTGGATGACCACGAGCTGTCCCTGGCCAACGCGGAACTGCTCAGCCATCGGTTCCCCTGGGGGCAGGGCTTCCCGGCGCCGAGCTTCGATGGTGAGTTCGAGGTGCTGAAACACCGCATCGTCGGCGAGCGCCACCTGAAGCTGACCCTGGGCCTGCCCGGCGTCAGCGGCATCATCGATGCCATCCATTTCAATGTGCCGGTGGAGGCCCTGCCCAAGCGCATCAGCCGGGTGCGTGGCGTTTACCGCCTGGAAGTGAACGAATTCCGCGGCCAGCGTAACCCGCAGCTGTTGTTCGAGCATTTGATTACGCTGTAACGCTGCCAACCGCCACCGTAGCTATCCGGGCTACCCTGATTACCCCAGTCATCGTTGGAGCCTTGCTCGCAAGGCTAGCGCGTCGGAGGCTCGCCTGGGCTCGCTTTTCGCCTTGCGAGCAAGGCTCCAACGGGTGGGGTTTGATCTGGCACAGCCCGCCGCCCCGGGAAATTGTCGACAATGCTGTCGGCGGCCCCGGTTTTTGCTAGCATTGCGCCTCGCGCTCACCATCGGGCGCCTGTTTTACTAGGGTGCGGCCCAAAAGGCCGTGCCGGCATTGACTGCGCGGGGTGGCTATCGTCCACCGTCGTGTTGTGTCCTTAACGGAGGGGACTCGAATGAAGACCATACACAAGCACCGCCTGAAGGTGGTCAACGAGGTGCAGGAGCTGCGCCTGCCCGAAGAAGGCAAGGTACTGCGGGTGGATTATATCCCCCAGGAAGCGGTGATTTTCATGTGGGTGGAAGTGGACGCGGACACCGTGATCGACACCCCGAAAGAAGTGCGCACCTTCAAGGTGTTCACCACCGGTTCCGGCATTCCCAACAATGCCCGCTATATCGGTACCACCATCGATAACATGAAGGGCGAGGCTCACCACGTCTACGAGTTGAGAGACTGATCGGGCCAGCTTCCTTGTAGGAGCGTCGCAGGCGGCGCGATCCGTGACATCTACAAAGCCGCTGTAGGAACGGAGCGTAGCGGAGTAACGCACGTATTTCCGTGCGGCCCTGAGGGTGAGCGAAGCGAATAACTCCTCTTGAGGGACGAATCCGAGCCCTGGCGAGAAGACAGCCGATGCGGGCGTCACCTGATCATCCTGGAGGCCCGGGTTGCTCTGCTACTCCGAACCGAATCTGGGGTAGGCGCTGCGGATGATTTCCACGCTGACGCGTGGTTCGTCCCTCGAGAGGAACTCCTACAGCGGCTTCGTTATAAACGTGCTGGCCGCGCTCCTGCGGCGAAGGCGGAGGTGCCGCCCCTCGTCAGCCAACCCGCAAACCGTTAGACTGCGCTGTTTTCCGCGTATCAATTCTGCCAAGTACTGATTCTAGAGAGACGTAATGGAAGTCAATCCGCTGCGAACCCATCTTTCCGACCTGTCTGAGCGTGTCGAAGCGCTTAGGGGGTATCTTTGACTACGATCAGAAGAGTGAACGTCTGACCGAAGTCGAGCGCGAGCTTGAAAACCCGGATGTCTGGAGCGACCCGGACTATGCCCGGGGCCTGGGCAAGGAACGCGCCCAGCTGGAGCTGGTCGTCAAGACCATCGACGACGCTTCCCAGGGGGTAGAAGACACCTCCGGCCTGCTGGAGCTGGTGGTGGAAGAGGGCGACGAAGACAGCCTGCCGGAAGTGGAAAGCGAGCTGGAGCGGCTGGAGAAGATGGTGGCGGATCTGGAATTCCGTCGCATGTTCTCCGGGCAGATGGACGCCTGCAACGCCTACCTGGATATCCAGGCCGGGTCCGGTGGCACCGAGGCCCAGGATTGGGGCGAGATGCTGCTGCGTATGTACCTTCGCTGGGGCGAGGCCCACGGTTTCAAGACCGAGCTGGTGGAAGCCTCCGCCGGCGATGTGGCCGGCATCAAGTCTGCCACCATCCGTTTCGAAGGTGAGTACGCCTACGGCTGGCTACGTACCGAAACCGGCGTGCACCGGCTGGTGCGCAAGAGCCCGTTCGATTCCGGCGGCCGCCGCCATACCTCGTTCAGCTCGGTGTTCGTGTCCCCGGAAGTGGACGACGATATCGATGTGAATATCGACGTGGGCAGCATGCGGGTGGATACCTACCGGGCCTCCGGTGCCGGTGGCCAGCACGTTAACAGGACCGATTCCGCGGTGCGCCTGACTTATGATTACACCGACGAGGGCGGCGAGAAGCACACCCTGGTGACCCAGTGCCAGAGCGGGCGAAGCCAGCACCAGAACAAGGACCAGGCCCTGAAGATGATGCAGGCCAAGGTCTATGAAGTGGAAATGCAGCGCCGCAACGCGGAAAAGCAGGTCCAGGAAAGCAACAAGTCGGATATTGGCTGGGGCAGCCAGATCCGCTCCTATGTACTGGATGATGGCCGCATCAAGGATCTGCGCACCGGCGTAGAGAGCCACAATACCCAGCAGGTACTGGACGGCGCGCTGGATCAGTTTATCGAAGCGTCCCTGAAAGCAGGATTGTAATTCCGGGAAGCGGGGCCCCAGAGGGTCCCCGCTGTATTAACACAAGCAGCATCAGCCTTGCCAGCAGGCAGGCGAGAGACCGAATTAAGGTAACCCGATGGCCGACGAGCAACAGACACAGACTGATCCCCAGGAAGCGTCTCAGGACGAAAATCGCCTGATCGCCGAGCGCCGCGCCAAACTGGCCGACCTGCGTGAGGCGGGCAATGCCTTCCCCAATCACTTCCGTCGCGATTTCCTGGCCGCTGACCTGCAGGCCCAATATGGCGAGTTCAGCAAGGAAGAGCTGGCTGAGAAGAACATTCAGGTCGCCGTTGCCGGCCGCATGATGCTTGATCGCAAGGCTTTCAAGGTGCTGCAGGACATGTCCGGGCGCATTCAGATTTATGCCTCCAAGGACGTGCAAAAAGACACAAAACACTGGGATCTGGGCGATATCGTTGGTGTGAAAGGCATCCTGTGCAAATCGGGCAAGGGCGACCTGTATGTGATGATGGATGAGTACCTGCTGCTCACCAAGGCGCTGCGTCCGCTGCCGGAAAAACACCATGGCCTCACCGACACCGAAGCCCGCTACCGTCAGCGCTACGTGGATCTGATCGTTAACGAAGAGACTCGCAAGGCCTTCCAGATCCGTTCGAAGATGGTGGCGGGTATCCGCAACTTCCTGGTGGAAAAGGATTTCGTGGAAGCGGAAACCCCCATGTTGCAGGTGATTCCCGGCGGCGCCACCGCGCGCCCCTTCATTACTCACCACAACAGCCTGGATATGGACATGTACCTGCGCATCGCGCCGGAACTGTACCTCAAGCGCCTGGTGGTAGGCGGTTTCGAGAAGGTGTTCGAAATCAACCGCAACTTCCGTAATGAAGGGCTATCCACCCGTCATAATCCGGAATTCACCATGCTTGAGTTCTACCAGGCCTATGGTGATTACCACGACCTGATGAACCTGACCGAGGAAATGCTGCGCAAGCTGGCCCAGGACGTGCTGGGTACCACCCAGGTAAGTTATCAGGGTGATGTGTACGATTTTGGTAAACCCTTTACCCGGATAACGGTTTTCGATTCGATTTTGCATTTTAATCCGGATATCGACCCGGCGAAGCTGGCGGACCTGGACGGGGCCCGCGCTATCGCCGAGGGACTGGGGATTCCGCTGAAGGATGGTTACGGCCTGGGTAAGGTGCAAATCGAGATCTTCGAGAAGACGGTGGAGCACCGTCTGAAAGATCCGACCTTCATCACCGAGTACCCCACGGAAGTGTCGCCGCTGGCCCGTCGTATGGACGATAATCCGTTCGTCACCGAGCGTTTTGAGTTCTTCGTGGGTGGCCGCGAGATCGCCAACGGCTTCTCGGAACTGAACGATGCGGAAGACCAGGCTGAGCGTTTCCGTCAGCAGGTAGCGGAAAAGGATGCCGGCGATGATGAAGCCATGTTCTACGACGAGGATTACGTGACCGCGTTGGAACATGGCCTGCCGCCGACAGCCGGTGAGGGCATTGGCATCGACCGGCTGGTAATGTTGTTTACGGATTCACCGTCCATTCGGGACGTGATCTTGTTCCCGCATATGCGTCCCCAGGGGCGTTAAGGCTGATTTGGGGCACGGTTTGTGCCCCGGCTTGCGGGTAGCAAGGTGGGAGAGCGACACAACACATCCCCCGAGGGGGAGTACCGGGCTGAATCAACAAAGGCTGACTGTGTCCATGAGTAGTGCAATTCAATACCAGGGAAGAAAAGCGCGCCGCGCCGGCAGTGAACAGCGTCGTCAGGCCATTCTCGAAGCCGCGCTGAATATTATTGTCAAAGAGGGTATTCGTGCAGTGCGTCACCGGGCCGTGGCCCGTGAGGCGGATGTGCCTTTGTCGGCAACCACCTACTACTTCAAAGATATCTCCGACCTGATCGCCGATACCTTCACCCTGTTCGCCGAACGAGCGCTCAAGGATGTGATCGAGCCGTTCAAGGAGCGGGCCTTTGCCCTGTTGTCGCAATTTTCCCGTGACAGTCTCGCCGATGCCGAAGAACGTCAGCGCCTGATCGATATGATGGGCAAGATGATGGCGGCCTTTATCGTTGAAGAGCTGAACACCCGCCGTGGCCATCTGGTGGCGGAGCAGGCGTTCATGCAGGAAGCGATCATGGACAGCCGCCTGCGTGAGTTGGCGGATCTGTACCTGCATCAGCAGCTGGAAAGCCTGATGATCGCCACGGAACTGTTTGGCAGCAGCAATCCCCGCCTGGATGCAGAGCTGATTCTGATGGCGATGATGTCCATCGAGCAGCGTTTGCTGGTGCACCCGGAAAAAATCTCCGAGGAGTTCGTGGAGGCTCGTATGTGTAACCTGCTGGACAAGTTGTTGCCCCGTGGCTGACAGCAGCGCCCAGAACGTACAGCTGGAGCCGGGCTGGAAGCAGCACCTGGCCGGGGAGTTCGAGCAGGACTATATGGCCCGGTTGCGGGCTTTCCTGGCCGCTGAAAAGCAGGCCGGGAAAACCGTGTTTCCGCCCGGCCCGGATATCTTCAACGCCTTCAACCTGACGCCCTTCGACAAGGTAAAGGTGGTGATCCTGGGCCAGGACCCTTACCACGGCCCGGATCAGGCTCACGGCCTGTGCTTTTCCGTGCAGCGTGGTGTGAAAACCCCGCCGTCGCTGGTCAATATCTACAAGGAAATTCATCGGGACCTGGGTATCGAGATACCGACCCATGGCAATCTGACTCACTGGGCGGAGCAGGGCGTGCTACTGCTCAATGCGGTGCTTACGGTGGAAGCCGGCCAGGCCGCCTCTCACCAGAAGCAGGGCTGGGAGCAGTTCACCGACCAGGCCATCGAGCACCTGAACCGGGAAAGGGAAGGGCTGGTGTTTCTGCTCTGGGGTAGTCATGCCCAGAAGAAAGGCAAGCTGATCGACCGCGACAAGCACTGCGTGCTCACCGCCCCACACCCGTCGCCGTTATCCGCCCACCGGGGCTTCCTTGGTTGCGGGCACTTCTCCCGCGCGAATCAGTACCTGTTGCAACAGGGCAAGACGGCCATCGACTGGACAATCAGTTAATAGTGAACAGTTAACAGTGAATAGCTCGCGGGAGGTTCTGTTGTTTCTCGGCCCAAGAGGCCGCGCCCAGAATGTTGGCGCGGCCTCTTGGCTATGAACATCAGCGACGCTAGCCCGCGCGCTGTTAACTGTTCACTATTAAGGAGCCTCTGAATAACTCCTTGCATGCTCAGGCTTTCAGGCTGGCTCACAATCTAGGCGCACTTTTGAAGGCATGCTGGTTGCCTGTTGAGAAAGTGCAACAACGAGTGTGGGCCAGCCTGGAAGCCCCGGAGGGCGTGACCTGAAGGGCACATCTGCTGCGTTTTGTCGCTAGGAAAGGGAACCACCCTGTCCGTCGCGACAAAACACAACAGCTGCACCCTTCAGGTCACGCTGAGCACGCAAGGAGTTATTCAGAGGCTCCTTAACTATTCACTGCTTTATGGAGTTGTTGTGTCTGACTGCGTGTTGTTTTCCGAAATCGAGACCCGCTGCGGCCGTGTGATCGCCCGGGCCACCCTGAATGCCCCCAAAGCCCTCAATGCCCTGAGCCTGGACATGATTCAGGTCCTGAGCAAGCAGATGGACGAATGGGAGCAGCGTGACGATGTGGTGGCGATCTGGCTGGAAGGGGCTGGTGGCAAGGCGTTCTGTGCCGGGGGCGATATCGTACAGATGCACAAGTCCATGGTGAAACATGCGGGGCAGGGCAGAAACCCATTCACCGAGCAGTATTTCGCCGAGGAATATGCCCTGGATTATCGTATCCACACCAGCCGGATTCCGGTGGTGGTGTTTGGTGATGGCATTGTCATGGGCGGCGGCATGGGGCTGCTGCAGGGCGCGGATTTCCGTCTGGTAACTCCGCGTTCACGCATGGCCATGCCGGAAATCACCATCGGCCTGTTTCCGGATGTGGGCGGCAGCTGGTTCCTGAATCGTTTGCCGGGTCGCGTGGGGCTGTTTCTGGGCCTGACCGGTGTGCACATCAATGGCCGTGAGGCTGTGGAAATCGGCATGGCCGACCGGATGGTGGATGGCGATGCGGATAACCTGCTGGCGGCACTGGCGGAGCAGGACTTTGCCGATGACGCCACCGACAACCGGGCCGTGCTCTATCGCCTGTTCAAACAACAGGCCGCGGACATGAGCGAGCTGAATCAACCGTTGATCGACCACCTGCCGCAGATCAATCGCCTGTGCGATGGCGAGAGTCTGCCAGTGGTGGTGGAGCAGCTGCTCAGCGCCAAGGATCGTGATGCCTGGCTGGACAAGGCGCTGGGTAACCTGGAACGCGGCTGCCCGCAAACCGCACACCTGGTCTGGGAGCAGCTGGCCCGTTCCACCTATTTGTCCCTGGCCGATATTTTCCGCATGGAATGGTGCCTGGCAGTGCAGTGCTCCCTGCACGGTGACTTCCGTGAAGGGGTGCGCGCCCTGCTGATCGACAAGGATGGCAGCCCCGGCTTCCGCCATCGCAGCGTCAACGATGTGCCGAGAGAATACATTGATGGTTTTTTCGAGTGCCCGGCACCGAAGCACCCGTTGGAGGCAATTGATAGTTGATAATGGGTAATTGATAACGACGCGATCCGGGTTTTCATGGTTCGTACAGCAAAGAGGCCGCGTCCGGTGTTTGGGCGCGGCTTCTTGCGTTTGTGGCTACTGCTACGACCAAGCTGCGGGCTATTCACTGCTCACTAATAACTAGACCCCTTCGACCTCATTGCTGTGAATTTTTATAAATGCCTTGTTTATTGTGTGGGTTTGGTAAAAAATCAGCCCGCAAACAATATGCAATAAATCAAATTTTTGGGGAAAGGGATGATACAGAATCCATGGACGGTCAGTGGGGTACTGGCGTGTCTGTTGCTGCTTGGTGGTTGTGGTGGTGACAGTAATGACAAAGCGCGTTTCCAGCCAACGCTGGATGAGCGAGTGGCCGCAGTAGCACAGCAGCAGGGAATCAGTGGCGACCCGAGTGTGGGCCGGAGCCTACCGGATATTGCGTCGCCCAAGGCGCAGCTGGGCATGCAGCTTTTCTTTAGCAAGGGCCTGGGGGGAGATCTGGATTCCGCTTGTGTTTCCTGTCACCACCCCATGCTGGGTGGCGGTGATGATCTTTCCCTGTCAATTGGCGTGGAAGCAGTTCAGCCGGACTTATTGGGGCCAGGGCGCCTGCATTTAAGCACCGGAACCCATTTTGATGGCGGGCCCACTGTGCCACGTAATGCGCCTTCCACGTTCAATATCGTTTTCTACGATGAAGTGCTGTTTCACGACGGCCGGGTAGAGAGCCTGGACAAGACTGCCGGCCTGAATGGCGCCGGTGGAGGCATCCGCACGCCAGACAGCGCCTTTGGAGTGGCGGACCCGGATGCAGGAGCCAACCTCTCCATAGCTCAGGCTCGTTTCCCGGTAACATCCCCGGAGGAAATGCGCGGTTTCAGCTTTGAGGCTGGCAATAATAATGCCGCGTTGCGTACCCACCTTGAGCAGCGGTTGCGTGGCAGCGATGTTGAGCTCGCGCTAGTAACCAATCAATGGCTGGATGCGTTCCGTCAGGGGTTTGAGCAACCGGCAGCGGATGCAAATACCCTGATCACCTATGACAATGTCGCCGAGGCGCTCGCCAGCTACCAGAACTCTCAGGTGCTGATCGACTCACCCTGGAAAGCTTACCGGGAAGGGGATCTACAGGCGATCAGCGATCAGGCCAAGCGTGGCGCCTTGTTGTTTTATAACAGCAAGGAGCAAGGCGGCGCGGGCTGTGCGGGTTGCCACAGTGGTGATTTCCTGACCGACGAACAGTTCCATGTGGTGGGAATGCCGCAGGTGGGCCGCGGCAAGGGTGATGGTCCGGATGGCAGTGAAGACTTTGGTCGTTTCCGGGAAACCGGTGATGCCGACGACAAATACGCTTTCCGCACGCCACACCTCCTCAACGTGACCGAAACCGGTCCCTGGGGGCATGCTGGTGGTTATACCTCGCTGGAAGCCGTGGTGCGCCATCACCTGAATCCGCAGCAGGCCATCGACAACTTTGATTTCAGCCAGCTGGACCCTGCCGTGCAGGTGAGCAACATGACAGCCAATACCCAGAAGGCACTGGACCAGTTGGCCAGCCTGCGACTGGCGGGCAAGTCACAGCTGCCGGAAGCGGTGTTGAGTGATGAGCAGGTGGATCAGTTGCTGGCGTTCCTGGAGACACTCACCGATCCGTGTGTGAAAGATCGGGATTGCATGGCCAAATGGATTCCGGACAACACCATCTCCGACCCGGATGGATTGCGGCTGCAGGCTCAGTCCACTCTTTAACAAGGCAGAGTGTCGCTTGCGGCGCAATGTGTTGTGGTCAATGCTGCAATCGCGCCGCCAGCGACGCTCCTACGGAAAGGGAAGGGCTGCGCTGATCCAGGTTTCCGTAGGGTGCAGTTCGCCTTAGGCTCAGTGCATCCTACTTGACCGGTTTTCCCTGCTTTACAACGCAAGAGGCCGCGCCCAATGCCTGGGCGCGGCCTCTTGCGTTTACAGCCATAGAAAAGCCGGCTCGCGCCAGCTATCCATTATTAACTATTAATTGAAGTCTCACTCTTTCCAGGGCAACGAATAAGGCAGCGCCCCAAGCTGACTGTCCAGCGCCAGCTCTTCCCGGAACAGCACGCCATCGGTATCTTTTCGCAGCACCACCAGAGCGGCGCCGCCCTGTGAGGTGCGGGCGGCGCTGACTACTTCGCCGGCGGCTTTGCCGTTGCTGTCGCGCAGGGTTTCGCCCGGTGTCAGGTCCACATCGGCACTGTAGTTGATTCGCTGCATGCGCTGCTTGAGCTTGCCCTTGAAGTGCATGCGGGCGACGACTTCCTGGCCGGTGTAGCAGCCTTTCTTGAAGTTCACCCCGGCGGTGACGTCGTAGTTGAGCACCTGGGGCAGGAACAGGTCTTGCGCACCGGGGTAGACCATGCCTTCGCCAGCGTCGATGTCGGCGAGCTGCCAGCCGTTGGCGCCCGTGGTGGCCCGATCAGCGGCCAGGGTCTGCCAGGCGTGCTCGGCGGCGTCCTGCTTGACGAGCAGCAAGGCATGATCGGTAAAGGGGTAGCGCAGCCACAGGCCTTGATCGGTCTCGGCGCTGTTGCCGTGATCGGGGGCACCGGCGGGTAGATTGCCGGCCAGACCCAGCACCACGAGTTCCTGGTCCACGCTGAATTCCACCTTGGCGCGCAGCCGGTATTTCATCAATGCCTTGATCACCGCTTCGCTCAGATCCGCAGGGCACAGCAGCAGGTAATCGTCACCATCGCGGACGATACGTGCACTGACCAGGCCGCGGCCTTTGAGAGTCAGGTGCATGCCGTTGCGGTGGCCCTGTTGATCGACTTCGCGCAGATCACAGGACACCTGGCCCTGCAGATAATGGCCGGCCTCTTCGCCATGGGCGCGGATCACGGCCAGGTGGTCGCAATGACTGAGGTAGGGAGTCTCGGCACTGTTGGCCAAGGCCTGGGCGGCAATGAAATCGGACCAGCTCATGGGGCTCCTGTTATTGCTCGTTTTGCTTGTGATAGAGACGGAAGATCACCGGACATGGTACCTGAATCCGTGCCCGCAGCGTGGCTCTATGAAGCAGGAATTTGCTGTCACTGGCAATTTTTTGATGGTAGAGATTGGCGTCGAGGCTTGATGCTGGAGTCAGTGGGGCAGGTGTTGGATAATGCACGCACGGCGCGGAACGCGGTGCCGCAATTTCTGATCAGGATAATGCAGTAATGAGTCATGATGACCTGAAACGTCAATATCGTTGGCAGTGCCGCCGCGGGGCCTCGGAAGCGGAGGTGGTGCTGTTCGCCTACCTGGACGATCACTTCGATAATGAATCGCCGGAGCATCAGGCCTGGTTCCCGAAGCTGCTCGCCTGTGAAGATGCGGACATGTTCGAGTGGTTTACTCGCCGCAGTGAGCCACAAGACCCGGCCTTGCGCGAGTATGTACGGCATGTCCTTGCTCTGGTCTCCGCGAAAAAAGGTTGAGCTGAATCCCTCTCGCTATCCCGCCAGGATTCGCTGGCTGGCGATGGCGGTGGTGGCACCAGCGGTCTTGCTGGCGCAGGTGCCATGGTGGGCGTCGGCGCTGATGCTGGTGGCGTTGCCGCTGTTGGTATGGGGGTGGCGCCCGGCCCAGCTCGCCCAGATGGAACTCCACGAACAACGCCTTACCCTCATCGGCCGCCACTGGCAGGAACTGGAAAGCCCCCGCCGGGTATTGCGCGCAGGCCCATGGATGGCCATCCAGACCCCCAAAGGCTGGCTGCACCTGTTCGACGATCAGGCCCCTCGGGAGCAATTGCAGCCGTTTTATCAGTGGCTGTGGACCAACAGGAAAAGCAATTGATAGTGGATAATTGAGAATTGATAACTGCGCGAGCCTGACTCGTAGTGATTGAAACGCAAGAGGCCGCGTCCAAAGGTTGGGCGCGGCCTCTTTGCTTTCTGATAATAACTACGCGTGAACGCGCAGTTATCAATTATCCATTATCAATTCAAGTCAGGTGTCAGCACCGTATCCACCGCCTCATCATTCACTCCCGGAAAGTCACGCATGAAATGCAGGCCCCGGCTTTCCTTGCGTTGCATGGCGGAGAGGATGATGAGTTCGGCGATGACGACCAGGTTGCGCAGTTCCAGCAGGTCGTTGCTGATGTGGTAGTTGCTGTAGTACTCGGCAATTTCACTTTTCAGCATGTCCACCCGGTGCTGGGCACGCTGCAGGCGCTTTTCGGTGCGCACGATGCCCACGTAATCCCACATGAAGCGGCGTAGCTCGTCCCAGTTGTGGCTGATTACCACGTCCTCATCGGAGTCGGTGACCTGGGATTCGTCCCATTCCTTGTGCTCGCGGGGTTCCGGTACGCCGGCCAGGGTGGCGCCGATGTGTTCGGCGGAGGCCTTGCCGTAGACCATGCATTCCAGCAGGGAGTTGCTGGCCATGCGGTTGGCGCCGTGCAGGCCTGTGAAACTGGTTTCGCCGATGGCGTAGAGGCCGGGCAGGTCGGTCTGGCCGGTTTCGTTGATCATCACGCCGCCGCAGGTGTAGTGGGCGGCGGGTACCACCGGCATGGGGTCGCGGGTGATATCCAGGCCCAGTTGCAGGCACTTGGCGTAGACGGTGGGGAAATGCTCGATGATGAAATCCGCTGGCTTGTGGCTGATGTCCAGGTACAGGCAGTCGGCGCCCAGGCGTTTCATCTCATGGTCGATGGCGCGGGCCACCACGTCCCGGGGGGCCAGTTCGCCGCGCTCGTCAAAGCGATGCATGAAGCGCTCGCCGCTGGGCAGCAGCAGGTGGCCACCTTCGCCGCGAATGGCCTCGGTGACCAGGAAGCTCTTGGCCTTGGGGTGGTACAGGCAGGTGGGGTGGAACTGCATGAATTCCATGTTGGCCACCCGGCAGCCGGCACGCCAGGCCATGGCGATGCCGTCGCCGGTGGCCACGTCCGGGTTGGAGGTATAAAGGTACACCTTGGAGGCGCCGCCGGTGGCCAGCACCACGGCGCGGGCCAGGATGACATCGGTTTCGCCGGTATCGATATTGTGCACATAGGCGCCACAACAACGTTTTTCGCCGTTGTGCTCCTGCAGGATCAGATCTACCGCCACCCGGTATTCGAAGCGGGTGACATTGGGGCGGTTGCGCACCTGGTCGATCAGGGTGCCGGAGATGGCCTTGCCGGTGGCATCGGCGGCGTGAATGATGCGCCGATGGCTGTGGCCGCCTTCGCGGGTCAGGTGATAAGGCAGGGATCCCTCGTTGTTGCCGGCCAGGCGGGTGAAGTCGACTCCCAGATCAATCAGCCAGCGGATCGCATCGGGGCCGTTTTCCACGGTGTAGCGCACCGCATCGTCATGGCACAGGCCGCCCCCGGCCACGTGCGTATCGGCCACATGGCTTTCCAGGGAATCCTCCTGATCGAGCACCGCGGCGACACCGCCCTGAGCGTAGTAGGTGCTGGCGCTGGTCAGCTCGCCTTTGGATAACAGGGCGATCCGGCAATCATCAGGGAGGCGCAGGGCGGTAGTTAATCCTGCGGCTCCGGAACCAATGATGAGTACATCGTGTCGGAAGGTGGCCATGAACAATCCTTAGAGCGCCTGAACAAATGTTCAAGCAATGTGAAAAGGGCGGTAAAGCGGCCCTATAGTATAGCCGCGACCCTCACACCTGCTACAATGGCCTGCTTTAATTGACTGAAATTTCAGTCATTGCCTTATATCCGCGTTTCGCGAAAGATCCGGGGGATCGGTGTCAGACGAAGAGTTGGTCAAAAAAGCCAAAACCGGCGATCAGCGTGCCTTTGAAGTGCTGGTGCGTAAATATCAGCAGCGTATTTTCGCCCTGATCAGCCGCTATGTGCGTGACTCGGATGAAGTGCAGGACGTGGCCCAGGAAGCCTTTCTTAAAGCCTGGCGTGCCTTGCCCCGTTTCCGGGGTGATAGTGCCTTTTACACCTGGCTTTATCGTATTGCCGTGAATACCGCCAAGAACCATTTGGTGGCCGCCGGTCGGCGGCCGCCCGGCTCTGACCTGGATGCCGCCGAGGCAGAGCAGTACGCCGGTGCAGAAATGCTGCACGAGATTGGAACCCCGGAGTCCCTCGTGTTGTCACAGGAACTGGAGGCAGTCATCCATCGAGCCATCGAAGAGCTGCCCCATGAACTGAAAACTGCCGTGACCCTGCGTGAATTCGAGGGTCTCAGCTATGAGGACATCGCGGCGGTAATGGAATGCCCGGTGGGAACTGTTCGTTCCCGCATCTTCCGGGCCCGGGAAGCAATTGATACAGCTGTGCGCCCGCTTTTGGGCTCCCAGCGTGGCGACAAAGGGTGAGTGTATGAGCAGGGACCTGGAAACACTGTCTGCTTTCCTTGATGGGGAAACCAGCGAGCTGGAAACCCGTCGGGTAATGCGTGATATCGACAATGCCGATCTGGATGCACTGTCTCGTTGGCAGCTTGCCCGGGATGTGATGCATAAGCAGCCATCCACGAGTGTGCCGGCGGGCTTCAACGCCAGCCTGTCTGCGGCATTGGCTGCGGAACAGGCGCCGTCGCGACGTCCGGCCTGGCTGGGTAGCGTGAGCCGCCTGGCGGTGGCCGCGTCCGTGGCTGCGGCTACGGTGGTGGGCTGGCAGAGCTGGGAGGCAACCCAGTCTACCGGTGCTGCGCCGGTGATGGCGTCGGCCCAGGATAGTCGCATGAGCCGTCCGTTTGCGGAGGCGTCGCTGGTATCCCGGTCTTTTAATGGCACCACTCCAGTGGCGACACCGGCAGCTCAGGTCCAGCCCCGTGGCAATGACATGCTGCTGCGGCATAGCGAGTTTGCGGCCCGCAACAGTGGCCAGGGGATGATGCCTTTTGCTCGCCTGGTCAGCATGGACGCACGCAGTGGAGCCCGCTAACGGATGATGCTGCGCGCACTCGCTCTTTCCCTGTCTCTTTGTACGCCCCTGGTGGCGCTGGCGGATGATTCGTCGGCGCACAACCAGCTCCAGGCCATGGCCGAGGCCAACCGTTCCCTGAATTACACCGGTCGCTTTCTTTACCAGTTCGGTGCTGAAATCAGCACCATGGAAGTCAGCCATGCGGTTATCGATGGTCGACAGTACCAGCGCCTGACCCATCTTGATGGGCGCCTGGTGGAAGTGATTCGCCGTGGCGATGAGGTGCTCTGTCTGCACCCGGATCGCAGTCTCACCCGTCTTAATAGTCAGCAAGCCGGCCCCCTGGCATTGGGTGATCGCCTGGCCAGTGATCTGCCGGAACAGTACAACATCCTGGTGGATGGCGATGGCCGGGTAGCGGGCCGCCATGCCACGCGCATGCGGGTGGCGCCGCTGGATACCCATCGTTACGGTTATCGTCTGTGGCTGGATCAGGAATCCCGCCTGCTGCTCAAATCCGAAATCGTGGATGGGAGTGGTGTCGCCCTGGAGCGGGTGGAATTTGTCACTCTCACCTTGTCGCCGCAGCTGGGCCTCGACCATTTCGCTGTGCCGGAAGCTCGCCATGAAAAGGCACTGGCCCCGGTGGCCGAGTCTCACCCTTCCATGAAACTGGCGGTTACCCCTGAGTGGTTACCGGCCGGTTTCCGGGCCATGAAGCAGGATTGGCGGCAGGCGGCAACGGATCGCGCGCCGGTGGCGGCCCGTGGTTTCAGTGATGGCCTGGCGGCCTTTACGGTGTTCGTGGAAGCCATTGGCGAGAACAGCGTGGAAGAGGGTGTCAGCCGGGTTGGACCTACGGTAGCGGTAAGCCGCCGCCTGGCCGCCCCCAGCGGTGTTTATCTGGTGACCCTGGTCGGTGAAGTGCCGCAGAGTACGGCGCTGCGCGTGATCGATGGCATCAGCGTCAGGGATAGTCAACCGTAATGCTGCTGGAGCAGGGCACAGTGGTAGCGGTGGAAGCCGAGGCCATTTGGGTTGAGACTGTGCGTGCCTCAACCTGCGGCGCCTGTAAGGCCAAGGCCGGATGCGGCCACCATCTTGTCAATCAACAGCAGAGCGGGCAGCGTGCCCACCTGCGTGTTCCTGTTTCTTCCCGTGAGATTCATCAGGTCGGCGATACGGTGCAACTGGCACTGCCGGAAGGCGCGCTCATGCGAGGCGCCCTGTGGGTCTATGGCCTACCGCTGGCTCTTCTGGTCGGCGGGGCTGTGCTGGGGACGTTGCTGCCGGTGACGGCATTTGATGCATCGGCCCTGTTTGGCATGGGCGGTCTGGTGTTGGGGTTTGTCATCAACCGTGTACTGAGCCGAAGCGCGAGCCATAATCGGGCTTATCAGCCGTATCTGGTGACATCCGGGGACGACGGTTGCCAGGCGGTTGTGGTGCAGCCTGCAAAATAAAAGGAGAGCCCAATGAGCGGATTTCAGCGAGTGGCGATACTGTGTCTGGTGATTTTCACGGGCCTGTTGGTGGCCTGTACCGAGCCGGATAGCAAGGCCTCCCGGGAGCGGGCGGAACCGCTGGTAACCGGTCTGCCGGATTTCACCCGCCTGGTGGAGAAAGAAGGCCCGGCGGTGGTGAATATCAGCACCATTACTCGTCAGAGTGAAGAATCTGTTCGCGATCAGCTTGATCAATTGCCGGAATTATTTCGTCGCTTTTTTGAACAGTTCGGCGGTGAAGAGGGCGTGCCCTCCATGCCGCAGGAGCGAGAGGCCCGTTCACTGGGGTCCGGCTTCATCATTTCCGCGGATGGCTATGTACTGACCAATAACCATGTGGTGGCCGAGGCGGATGAAATCATTGTACGTCTGCAGGATCGCCGTGAGCTGAAGGCCGAGCTGATCGGCGCCGACGAACAGAGCGATCTGGCTCTGCTGAAGCTGGACGGTGAAGATCTGCCGGTGGTGAATATCGGCTCCTCCGACGATCTCAAGGTCGGCGAGTGGGTGCTGGCCATCGGTGCGCCTTTCGGCTTTGACAGCAGTGTCACCGCCGGGATTGTCAGCGCCAAGGGCCGCAGCCTGCCCAATGACAGCTATGTGCCCTTTATTCAGACCGATGTGGCCATCAACCCGGGCAACAGTGGCGGCCCGCTATTTAACCTGAGTGGTGAAGTGGTGGGCATCAATTCCCAGATCTTCAGTCGCTCCGGTGGCTACATGGGGGTCAGTTTTGCCATTCCCATTGATATGGCCATGGATGTGGTCAGCCAGATCAAGGAGTACGGCAAGGTTAGCCGTGGCTGGCTCGGGGTGCTGATTCAGGAAGTGGATCGTGATCTGGCGGAATCTTTCGGGCTGGATCAGCCGAAAGGGGCGCTGGTCTCCCAGGTGCTGGAAGACTCCCCCGCTGAGGCGGCCGGTATCCAGGCCGGTGACATTATTGTCTCGTTCAACGGCGAAACCATCTATCGCTCCTCCGAGCTGCCTCGCTGGGTTGGTCGGGTGAAACCGGAAACGGATGCCGACATGGTGGTCATTCGTGACGGTAAGGAAAAGAAACTGGAAGTGACTATCGGCCTGCTGCCGGACGACCCGGAGATGGCCCTGCGTGGTGCTGCCGGCCAGGCTGCGCCGGATGGCGCCAATGCCCTGGGGCTGAAAGTGCGCGCTGCCAGCGCCGCCGAACTGAGCCGCCTGGATCTGAAAGCCGGGGTGATCGTCGCCGAGGTGGGGGACGGCCCAGCCGCGAAGGCAGGCATTGCCAGTGGGGATATTCTGGTGACGCTGAACAATAAAGCGGTGAATGACCCGGAATCCTTCAGTGAGGTGGTGGCGGGCCTGCCCGAGAGCGGCACCGTTGCCGCTCTGATCAACCGGGACGGCAACCCCCGTTTCCTGCCCATCAAGCTGCCCTGAGGCTGACTGTTGTTGGAGCTATGCTTGCATGGCGAATCGGGCCTCGGCCCCTTCCCATGCAAGTGCTCCTGATGCCCTGGTGGGCCCAGTATCACCAACCCCCGTGCAACCCCCTCCCGTTCAGGCTAGAATCGCGCCCCACTGCGTGCCGTTTTCCCGGCAACCCTCTTTTGTGCAACAGGCCCTATGACTGACATCAAGAATATTCGCAACTTCTCCATCATCGCCCACATCGACCATGGCAAATCCACCCTGGCGGACCGCTTCATCCAGGTCTGCGGGGGGCTGACCCAGCGCGAGCTGAAAGAGCAGGTGCTCGATTCCATGGAGCTGGAGCGTGAGCGGGGCATCACTATCAAGGCCCAGAGCGTGACGCTCTATTACAAGGCCCGGGATGGGGAAACCTACCAGCTGAATTTCATTGATACCCCGGGCCACGTGGATTTCTCCTATGAGGTATCCCGTTCCCTGTCTGCCTGTGAAGGGGCCTTGCTGGTGGTGGATGCGGCCCAGGGCGTAGAAGCCCAGTCGGTGGCCAACTGCTACACCGCCATCGAGCAGGACCTGGAAGTGCTGCCGGTGCTCAACAAGATTGACCTGCCTCAGGCAGAGCCGGATATGGTGATCAACGAGATCGAAGAGATCATCGGCCTGGATGCCCACGATGCTTGCCGGGTGTCCGCCAAGACCGGGGTTGGCGTGGATGACCTGCTGGAGCAGCTGGTGGAGCGCATTCCCGCCCCGGAAGGCGAGCGGGAAGGGAATATGCAGGCGCTGATCATTGATTCCTGGTTCGACAACTATCTGGGTGTGATTTCCCTGGTGCGTATGAAGCATGGCCGCCTGAAGAAGGGTGACAAGATTCTGGTGAAATCCACCGGCCAGACCCATGTGGTGGATCAGCTCGGCATCTTTACGCCAAAACGGACCGAGACCAAACACCTGGAAGCCGGGGAAGTGGGCTGGGTGAGCGGCAGCATCAAGGATATTCATGGCGCACCGGTGGGCGATACCCTGACCCTGGCCAAGACCCCGGATGTACCGGCGCTACCGGGCTTCAAGAAAGTGAAACCGCAGGTGTATGCGGGTATGTTCCCGGTCAGTGCCGATGATTACGAAGACTTCCGTGATGCGCTGGCAAAGCTGACCCTCAACGATGCCTCGCTGTTCTATGAACCGGAAACCTCCGATGCCCTGGGCTTCGGTTTCCGGGTCGGCTTTCTGGGCATGCTGCACATGGAGATCATCCAGGAGCGCCTGGAGCGCGAATACGACCTGGACCTGATCACCACCGCCCCCACGGTGGTCTATGAAATCATGCAGGTCGATGAAAGCGTGCTTTACGTGGATAACCCCTCAAAGCTGCCGGACGCCAACAAAATTGAGGAATTCCGTGAGCCCATCGCCCGCGTCAACATCCTGGTTCCCCAGGAGTTTGTGGGCAATGTGATTACCTTGTGCGTGGAGCGCCGGGGCTCACAGATCAACATGCAGTATCTGGGCAAACAGGTGGCGCTGACCTACGACATTCCCATGGCCGAAGTGGTGCTGGATTTCTTCGACCGCATCAAGTCCGTGAGTCGGGGTTTTGCCTCTATGGATTATGCCTTCGAGCGCTTTGAAGCCACCAAGCTGGTGCGGGTGGATGTACTGATCAACGGTGACAAGGTGGATGCTCTGGCAATGATCTGTCACCTGGACCAGTCCGCCTATCGTGGCCGGGCTCTGTGCGAAAAGATGAAGGAACTGGTGCCGAGGCAGATGTTCGATGTGGCTATTCAGGCGGCCATCGGCAACAAGGTCATCGCCCGCCAGACAGTCAAGGCGTTGCGCAAGAACGTGACCGCGAAGTGCTACGGCGGTGACGTATCGCGTAAGAAAAAGCTGCTGCAGAAACAGAAAGAAGGTAAGAAGCGCATGAAGCAGGTGGGGAATGTGGAAATCCCCCAGGAAGCGTTCCTTGCAGTACTCAAGGTGGATGATTGATGGATATCGATATTGGTTTCTGGCTTTCCCTGGCGCTGCTGTTCACTGTTTCGGTCTGGGTGATCGACAAGATCTTTAAGCTCAAGCAGAAAGGCGGGCGTGTGGAAGGGGCGGTAGAAACCTCTAATTCCCTGATTTCCGTTTTCTTCGTTGTGCTGGTAATTCGCTCCTTCATCATTGAGCCATTTACCATCCCGTCCGGCTCCATGCTGCCGACCCTACAGGTGAACGACTTCATTCTGGTGAACAAATTCGCTTACGGCCTGCGCCTGCCGGTGACCAACACCAAGATTGTCGAGACCGGCGAGCCCCAGCGTGGCGATGTTCTGGTATTCAAATTTCCGGAAAATCGCAGCCAGAACTTCATCAAACGAGTGGTCGGGCTGCCTGGTGATAGCGTGCAGGTCAAAGATAACGTGGTCACGGTCAATGGCGAACCGGTGACGCGTGAGTTGGCACGGGAGTGGGAAGGCTCCGGTGCCTGGCGGCGCGAGTATGTAGAGCAGCTCGGTGATAGTCGTCATCTGATATGGCAGGAAGGCAAGATTAACCCCTTCACCGGCCGCAAAGTGCCACAGAGCCGGACCCAAGGTGAATGGCAAGTCCCAGAAGGTGCCTACTTTGTGATGGGCGACAACCGGGATAACAGTAACGACAGCCGATTCTGGGGTATAGTCCCGGAAGAGCTGGTAGTGGGTGAGGCTTTCCTGATCTGGATGCACTGGAAGCCGATCTTCTCGATACCCAGTTTTTCTCGTAATGGCGCCATAGACAAGGTGGAGGCGAACTAAAAATGATGACAATGCCATCACAACAACGCGGGATTTCAATGATTGGCTGGGCAGTGATTCTGCTTGTTGCCGTTGTATTGGGTACGGCAGCTCTGCGGATGGTGCCCGCCTACATGGAACACAACACAATATCTTCATCAATCAAGTCCCTGATGCAGGATAGCAAGACCGCGTTAATGTCACCCAATGAAGTGCGCGAAGCTCTGAGAAAACGGTTTAAAATCAACCAGGTTAATGTGATCAGCGCCAACGATCTTGCAATCAGCAAGGATAGCGGGATCCTTAAAATCAGTACTGATTACGAGGTTCGCGAACCTATGTTCTACAACGTCAGTATCGTGATGACCTTTCAGGACGAGTTCAGCAAAGACGTTCGCCAGTGAATAATGATCTCGACAGGTTGATGGCCCGGCTGGGCTATCGTTTCAATGATATTGAATTGCTGGCACTGGCACTGACCCATCGCAGTGTCAGCCGCCACCGTAACTACGAACGCCTGGAATTTCTCGGTGACGCCCAGCTCGGGCAGATCATTTCCATTGCCTTGTTTGAGCGCTTTCCGGATGCAGCAGAAGGGCAACTCACCCGGATGCGGGCGTCCCTGGTGCGGGGCCAGACCCTGGCCTTGGTGGCGCGGGAGCTGGGCCTGGGAGATTATCTGGTACTGGGCGGTGGCGAACTGAAAAGTGGTGGTTTTCGCCGCGATTCCATTCTTGCGGATTCTCTGGAAGCGATAATCGGCGCCATCCTGCTGGATGGCGGCGAGGCACCCTGCCGGGAAGTGGTGCTGGACTGGTTTGATGAACGGCTGCAGATCATCACCCCGCAGAGTGCCCAGAAAGACGCTAAAACCCGCCTGCAGGAATGGCTGCAGGCCCGCAAATTCGAATTGCCTACCTACCAGGTCACCCAGGTGGAGGGTCTCGCTCCCGCGCAGACCTTTGAAGTGACCTGTGAACTGGAGCAGATGCAACAAACCTTCAAGGCCCAGGGAGCCAGTCGCCGCAAGGCCGAACAGCAGGTCGCGGCCACTGTCCTGAGCTGGCTGGAGCAGCAGTATGACTGACGTAACACCGACCCGTTGCGGGATGATCTCCATCGTTGGGCGGCCCAACGTGGGTAAATCTACCCTGATGAATCACCTGATCGGGCAGAAGGTCAGCATTACCTCGCGCAAGCCGCAAACCACCCGTCACCGTATTCACGGTATCCATACCCGTGACAACTATCAGATTATCTTTGCCGATACCCCTGGCATTCATACCGGTCAGGATCGGGCGCTTAATCGAGCCATGAACGAAGCTGCAGTCTCTACTCTCAGCGGTGTGGATGTGGTGTGCATGATGGTGGATGGTCTCAAGTGGACGCCGGGCGATGAGTACGTGCTGTCGCTGTTGCCCGCACATCCGGAAATGCCGGTGCTGCTGATCATCAACAAGGTGGACAGCCTGGATGACAAGGCCCAGTTGCTACCACACATTGAAGCGCTTACCGAGCGTTATCCCTTTGATGCGGTGATACCGGTGTCGGCGCTCAAGGAACAGAACCTGATGGAGCTGGAAAAGGCGCTGGTCGAGCGCTTGCCGGAAGGGGAGTTCTGGTACGACGAAGATCAGCTCACCGACCGCAGCCTGCGCTTCATGGCGGCAGAAATTATTCGTGAAAAAGTGGTGCGCCAGCTGGGCCAGGAACTGCCCCATCAGGTGAGCGTGGAAGTGGAGATGTGGGAAGATGGTCCCCGTGTCACCGAAGTTTCTGCGGCGATCCTGGTGGAGCGTCGTGGCCAGAAAAAGATTCTCATCGGTGACGGTGGTGACCGCATCAAACAGATCGGCACTCAGGCACGGGAAGACATTGAACGCCTGATTGATCGCAAGGTGATGCTGAATCTGTGGGTGAAGATCAAGGCGGGCTGGTCCGACGACGCGCGGGCGTTGCGCTCGCTTGGCTATGACGAACGGAATTGAGCGACGAGCTTCTAGCTACGAGCTGCTAGAAAAACATTGTGTTTGGCTTTATGCGAAGCACCATCCTGAAAGCTAGAAGCTAGAAGCTAGAAGCTAGAAGCTAGAAGCTAGAAGCTAGAAGCTAGAAGCTAGAAGCTAGGAGCTTTTCCCGTGAACCCCACCCTGCAACCGGCCTGGCTGTTACACCGCCGGCCCTTCCGCAACACCAGCCTGATCGTGGAGCTGTTTGTGCCCGCGCTGGGCCGTGTGGGGGCGGTGGTGCGAGGCGGTCGCAAGGATCCGTTGTTGGCACCCTTTACTCCCCTGTGGATCGAACTGAAAAGCGCCGGCGAACTTTACAGCTTTCGTGGCTGCGAACCTCGTGGCCCGCGCCTGGCCCTGCAAGGCAAGCCTCTGTACTGCGGCTTTTATCTGAACGAACTCCTGACCCGTCTGTTGCATCGGGACGACCCACACCCGGAGCTTTGGCCGCTTTACGAACAGGCGCTCAATGCGCTGGCGGAAGGGCAATGGCTGGATGTGGCCCTGCGGCAGTTCGAGTTGGGACTGGTGGAGGAAATGGGCTACGGCATCGCACTGGGGTACGATATTCACGGCGAGGCATTGCGCCCAGACGGATACTACCTGCTGGATCCTCAGCAGGGCCTGTTGCCCGCCCAGGAGGGTTATCACGGCAACGACTTACTGGCCATCGTCAACGGCGACTGGCAACCGTCAGCCCGTAAAACCGCCCTCCACCTGTGCCGGGCGTTATTGGCCCCGCACCTGGGGGACAAACCTCTGAAAAGCCGTGAGCTGTTTCGTGAGAAATGAATAATGAGCTACAAGCCACAACGCAAACCAGGCTGAAGCTATTCTGTGGCCCCTTTGTCACGGTTTATGATGCATTTTTCCAGCCGTTTTTTCTAAGGTGTATGGTTTTGTAGGAGCCCATGCTTGCACGGCGAACAGATTTTGGTAGCGCGGAGCACAGACAGTTTCGATTGGCACAAAACTGACTCGCGTTGTAGCTTGAAGCTTGTAACTTGCAGCTGATTTTTTGAGGAATTCCATGTCCAGAGTATTGCTCGGCGTTAACATCGATCACATCGCCACCCTGCGCCAGGCCCGTGGCACCCGTTATCCGGAGCCGGTGCAGGCTGCGCTGGTAGCGGAGCAGGCGGGGGCGGATGGAATTACTGTGCATCTGCGCGAAGACCGCCGCCACATCAATGACCGCGACGTGGAGCTGCTGGCGCAGACCCTGCAGACTCGCATGAACCTGGAAATGGCTGCCACCGAGGAAATGGTCGCCATTGCCTGTCGCATCAAGCCGCCCCATTGCTGCCTGGTGCCGGAAAAGCGCGAAGAGCTGACCACAGAAGGTGGGTTGGACGTGGTGGGTAACCAGGCGTGGATTGCCCAGTGCTGCCAGCGCCTGGGGCAGGCGGGCATTGATGTGTCCCTGTTTATCGATGCGGACCCGGCGCAAATCCGTGCCGCCCGGGAATGTGGTGCGCCCACCATCGAAATTCATACCGGCCATTACGCCGATGCGACGGACCCGGCCAGCGAGCAGCAGGAACTGGCGAAAATCCGAGATGGTGTTGCCTATGCGCTGGAGCAAGGCCTGGTGGTGAACGCCGGCCATGGTCTGCATTACCACAACACTCTGCCCATCGCCGCTATTCCCGGCATCAACGAACTGAACATTGGCCACAGCATCATCGCCCGGGCCGTGATGTCCGGGCTGGATGACGCGGTGCGCACAATGCGGGATCTGCTTGACGGGGTTAACCGCTAGCTAGGAGCGTTGGATCGGAAAACGTCGGAAAGCTGCAGGACTTCGTCATCTGTACAAAGCTGCTGTAGGAGCGTCGCTGGCGGCGCGATTAGCGCTCTACGGTGGCTAATTAACGGAATCTCTCGAGCTCTGGGATCCCTGATCGTCCTGCGGACGATTTCCTTGTTGCGCAAGGTTCGCGGCCCAAGCTCCGTATTCGCTACGCTCACCCTTCGTGGCGACCTACGGTCGTTACTCCGCTACGCTACGTTCCTGCAGCGGCTTCGTAGAAGCATTAGGGATAATATCGCGGACAGGGTACGGGCCGTCAGGCTCGGCCCCTACCGCGTTGTAGCTTGCAGCGCATCTCTTCACATCGGCAACACTTCCACCGTCCCCAGATACTGCAGCCGTCGCTGATCGGCTTTCTTGTTGCTGACCTTGTCATCAGAGCTGGCGGCTTCCAGGTAGTAGCGGCCGGCCTGGGGCCAGGTGATGGACAGCATGCCCTTGTCGTCGCTGGTTACGATCCAGTTGTCCTGGCTGTCGCGGTAGCGGGTACCACCGGGGACCAGTTCCATTTCCACATCAGAGGCTGGTTCGCCGTCCACCAGCAGGCGCCACTGTGCGGTTTCACCGGCGTACAGGTCGTTAGGGTGAGTGAGCATTTCCAGTTCCATGCCCTTGCCGGTGGGCCGGATGGCCGTCGGGGCGCCCAGGGTAACTACGGTTTCCAGGCGGTTATGGACTTCGCTCAGTGTTACGTCGCTGGCATTGTCCGGCAGTTGGGCAAGCAGCTTGTCCGCATCCATGCCGCGGGCGCGTTTACGTTCACCGTCCACCTGGTACATCAGCAAATAACCGGGCCTGGCCACCGCGATACGGTAGCTACCGGGTTTGTTCAGTTTCACATCGAAGACACTGCGACGATGTCCTTCGAGCCGGTTCTCCACGGTGGCGGCCTTGCCATCGGGTCCGGTTACTTCCAGGTTGTCCAGCGGGTAGGCGCGTTCCACGCCGAAGATTTCGTTGGAAATGCTGGCATCCACGGTGACCCATTGCGGTTCGGAGACACTGGTGTGGCTGGGTAGCAGCCAGAGTTTGTGAGCCTGGGCCGGCAGAGCCATTGCCAGTAGCGATAGCATGCCGATGCGTTTTAGCGTGATGTTCATGGCGCTTATCCTTTTCAGTTTATTGGGCTTCAGGGTCTTACGCTGAGCGTGACGGTGCCCAGCTCACTGGTACCGTTAACCTGTTGTTGCTGGTGGTTGCTGGCCGGCCACTGGAAAGGCAGGCGTACTACTTCCCTGCCGCCCACTTCACGGGAGGCCTCGACTACCAATTGGTACTCACCCGCGGGCAGTTTCTGCAGGCTTTGCAACTCGCTGAAATCCATTTGGTGCTTGCCGGGGCTGCGGGTGGCGCCGGTGAGGCCGTCATAGGGCTTTTGCTGGCCCCGGCCGGTGCGACGCCACCACTGGCGGATATCCTTGAGCCACTTTTCCTGATCGTCGTACCACAGACCCAGAGGCACGATGGTGCTGCGGTCGGCGTTTTCCACCCAGAAGGCCACGTAGGGGGCGTGGTATTCCGCCACCCGCAGCCGGGGGACTTCTACCTCTACCTGGAAGGTGTCGGCGCTGGCGTAACTGGCCAGCAGGGAAAACAGTGCGAGAGGAAGTAAACGCATAGGGCTGTCCTTGTTAATGCATGAAAACCACGATCAGCAGCCAGGGCAGCACCAGCCCGGCCAGGGTGACCGGCCAGGTGGCCGGGCGTCGTTTGGCATGAAGCATCATCAGCCCCAGACCAGTGAGCGAGAACAGCAGGCTGGCCACGGCAAAGATGTCGATAAACCAGGACCAGGCGATGCCGGTATGGCGCCCTTTGTGCAGGTCGTTGAAAAACGCGATCCAGCCCCGGTCGGTCTGCTCGGCCAGCACCGAGCCATCATCAAGATCAATGGCCAGCCAGGCGTCTCCGCCGGGCCGTGGCAAGGCCAGATAGACTTCCCCGGCCGACCATTCGGCGGTCTTGTCACCGGTGCGGATCTGCATCTCCTGGTCCAGCCAGTCGCGCACCGGAACGGGTAGGGGGCCCTCCTGGTGAAGACTCAGTGCTTCCAGTAGAGGGGCGGGCAGGGAGGCTTCCTCTTCCCGGATAGTCGGGTCGGCGCTGATGGCACTGGCGTGGTTAAGCGTGATCCCGGTGATGCTGAACAGCAGCAGACTGATCAGGCAAAGGGCCGAGGTAATCCAGTGCCACTGGTGGAGCTGTTTCAACCAGAAGGCTTTGCGTTTCTTGTTCACCACGGAAAGGGCTCGGCATATTTCGGTGGCAGGGATGGTAATGAGAATGGTTATTTTTAAACAGCCGTAAGGGTGTAAAGAATGTAAGGGGTGCTGGTGCAAGTGAATTAAGTTCAAATAATTCTGGATTTGTTAAATGATAATTTTTATCATTCGCGAATGAATGCTGTTGCCCAAATTCCCTCCCGTTTGCTGGTCATCGAAGATGATGCTGTGCTCAGTGCGCATCTCCATGATTTCCTGTCCGAGCGCCGATACCAGGTCACCCTCTGTGCGGATGGCACCCTGGGGCTGGCGGCGGCGTCCTCCGGCGACTTTGATCTGGTATTGCTGGATATTCTGTTACCCGGGCTGAATGGCCTGGAGTTGCTGGGCCAGCTTCGCCACAGGAGCCCGGTGCCGGTGATCGTGGTGTCTGCTCTTGGCGATGAGCAGGCAAGGATTCAGGGGCTGATCGGCGGGGCGGATGACTATCTGCCCAAGCCGTTCAGCATGGCGGAATTGGCGGTGCGGGTAGAGGCGGTGCTGCGCCGGGTCAGCATGGAGCGACACCGGACGGTGTCGTCGAATTCGGTAGGTGGATTGGTTCTGGAAGAGCCGTCCGAGACTGCCTGTTATCGCCAGCGTGACCTGGGGCTGACCACCACGGAATTTCGTTTGCTGCAGGTGCTGCTGGAGCACCATGACCAGGTATTGAGCAAACCCTTCCTTTACCAGACGGTGTTGTACCGGGGCTGTGGTCGCCACGATCGCAGCCTGGACCTGCATGTGAGCCATCTGCGTCGCAAGTTGCGGGATGCCGGCGCGCCGGAATCCTCTGTTCGCACCGTTTGGGGCCAGGGATATACCCTGATCACCGAGCACCTGTGATGCTGGGGCGACATTCCCTGTTGTGGCGGCTGGCGTTGCTGCTGATGGTGACGGCGGTGTGCACCGTGACGCTCAGCGACTGGCTCAACCGTACTCTCAGCAGCCGTGCCCTGTTGCTCAGCGACGAGGCAAAAAGCGCCCTGCGCGGTTATGCCGCCGATGCAGAGCAGGCCTGGTTGGAGAACGGTGCAGCGGGGGTGGAGCACTGGATTGCTGCCATGGGTGATCGCGAACCCGGTAACATCATGGTAGTCAGCCAGGATGATCAGTCACTCAGTGGTATTCCCCTGACGGAATCAGAACGGGCCGGCCTGCGGTTTCAACGGGGTCTGGAATGGCGGATGAGTTTTCGCTATCGCTCCATGCCCTATATCGGTGTCCCTTTCCCCAAAAGCCCGGAGCAGGGCAGTCTGGTGATGCAACTCCCGCCCCGTTACATGCCCGGCCAGGACTGGCCACTCTGGAAGTCTTTGTTGATGGTGGGGCTACCAGCGTTGGTGGCACTGATACTGGGGCTGCTGCTGTTCTGGCGTGTGCGTGTGCCGCTGCGGGAATTGCAGCATCAGGTGCTGCAGTTCAAGGATGATCCGCAGGCCCGGGTTCAGCCCTCGCTGAGCCACCGTCGTGACGAATTCGGCGATGTGGCTCGCAGTGTCAATCACATGGCCGAGCAGGTGTCGGCTATGCTGGCCACCCAGCGGCAGCTTCTCAACGATATGTCCCATGAGCTACGCACGCCACTCAGTCGTCTGGCGGTGGCGCTGGAGAGTAATCTGGATGAGGCGGGGCTACGGCAGCGGGTGGCGCGTGAGCTGGTGCAGATGCGTACCCTGGTCAACGATACGCTTACCCTGGGTTGGCAGGATACGGAATCCGGTGACGGTGGGCAGGAGCCGATCTCGTTACTGGCCCTCTGGGATGTGGTGAGCGACAACGCCGCCTTCGAAAGTGGCTGGCTCCAGTCACGCTTTCCCTGTGATCTTCCTGCCGATGCGCAGGTCCGCGGTAATCTCAATGCGCTGGCCCAGGTACTGGAAAATCTGGTGCGCAATGCGGTGCGTTATTCTCCGGCGGAGGGGCGGATTTCCCTGTCAGGAACCCGGGAGGGGGACTGGTGGCACCTGTGGGTCACTGATCAGGGGCCAGGTGTGCCTGCGAATCGTCTGGAAGACATCTTTGCACCTTTCGTCCGTCTAGACAGTGCCCGTGCCGGCAACAGTGGTTTCGGGCTGGGGTTGAGCATTGCCTTTCGCTCCGTGCAGTGGCTTGGTGGCCAACTGTGGGCAGAAAACGCCGACCCTGGGCTGCGGGTCCATCTGCGATTGCCGGCGGCTGTATAGTTTGTAAATCTCCTTTATATGCAAACAAGAATCAATATCATCACCCGTGAATAATGTTCATTAATTCCTTAGGCGGCTTTATGCCGCGTTTGCGGGGGGATCAGCGCCTGGTTGCCAGAAATGGCGCCGGGGCTCTGGTCATGTTGTCGATGTTATTGAGGAGATAAGGAAGATGGGAATGCGTTTGGGGAACCTGGGGCTGGTTTTGCTGGTGACCAGCGGTATCGCCTGGGCAGAGCAGGACAGCCACGAGCTTGGCCAGATTTCGGTGACTGCGGGGGGCTACGCCCAGCAGGTGGAAGATGCTCCGGCTTCCATTAGCGTAATCAACCGGGAGCAGATCGAGCAGCGCTATTACAAGGATGCTACCGATGCCTTGCGGGATATTCCCGGTGTCGTTGTGACCGGTGGCGGTTCCGGTGATCGCGGCACGGATATTGTCATGCGTGGTATGCCTTCGTCGTACACCCTTATCCTCGTCGACGGCAAACGCGTCTCCACCCGCGAAACCCGCCCCAACGGCAGCGCCGGTTTCGAGCAGGACTGGTTGCCGCCCTTGCAAAGCATTGAGCGGATCGAAGTGGTGCGCGGGCCCATGTCCACCCTGTACGGTTCCGATGCTCTTGGTGGGGTCGTTAACATCATCACCCGCAAGGTGGCCGATGAATGGGGTGGTTCAGTGCAGCTGGACACCATCATTCAGGATGATTCCCGATCCGGGGATATCAAGCAGGGTAATTTCAGTCTCAACGGCCCCCTCAAGGAAGGGCTGGTGGGGTTACAGCTTTACGGTCGCTTCCAGGACCGGGAAGAGGATCTGTTTGAAAACGGCTTTGAAGAAAAATCCCTGAAGAACCTGACTGCCAAGGTGTCGGTGACGCCCAGCAAGGATCATGACCTTGTGCTGGAGGCCAGCCAGGTGGACCAGCGTCGTCGTTCGCTGGTCGGTTACAGCGCCCCGGCCACCGATTGTCGTGGTGGCTGTACAGATTCCGATAATCGCAGCAGCCGCGAAGCCTTCTCGCTGAGCCATACCGGGCACTGGGCGATAGGAACCTCTGATACCTATGTGCAACGGGAAAGGGCAGAAAACGAAAACCGCGAGATGGTGATCACCAACACCACGGCGAAATCGTCATTGGTCATGCCGCTGGGTAATCACAGGGTCACCATGGGCGCGGACTTTATTGAGGAAGCGCTCTCCGACAAGACCTCCAACCGGATTTCCGAACGAACCCGTATCGATACCGCAAAATACGCGCTGTTCGCAGAAGACGAATGGATGCTAACTGATACTTTCTCTCTCACAGCCGGGGCACGGCTGGATGACGATGACAACTTTGGTAGTCACTTCAGTCCGCGACTTTATGGTGTGTGGGGCTTCAGCCCTCGCTGGACCCTGAAAGGGGGTGTGTCCACCGGTTTTCGTTCTCCGTCATTGCGGGAAATCACCCCGGACTGGGGGCAGGTGAGTCGTGGTGGCAATATCTACGGTAATCCGGATCTGGAACCGGAAACGTCAGTAAACAAGGAGCTGGGGCTGTACTTCAATGCCGGGCGTAGCCTGATGGCGAACGTCACCGTTTTCCATAATGATTTTGAAGACAAGATTACCCGCATTGCCTGCCCGATTGCTATTTGCACCGACGGTGCCAATCAGTTCGGCTCCGATCCCACCTATCGGGTTAACGTGGACGAAGCGGTAACCCGGGGGGTAGAAGCAGCCCTGTCGACCACGCTGTATCGAGTGCTGACACTGAACCTCAGCTATACCTATACGGATTCCGAGCAGAAATCCGGGGAGTACAAGGGAGAACCGCTGAACCAGTTGCCGGAACATCTGGCCAGTCTGCAGGCCAACTGGCAGGCCACGGACATCGTGTCGCCCTGGGCAACGGTGCGCTATCGCGGAGAGGAAAGCCAGCCGACTACCGGGCCTTCCAGCAGTGCCATCATCGCGCCGTCCAATATGCTGGTGGATGCGGGGCTGGGGTTCCGGTTGTCACCACAGGCGAAACTGAACACTGGCATTTATAACCTCACCGACAAGACAATTTTGCTGGATGAGAATGGCTATGTGGAAGATGGCCGGCGTTACTGGCTGGGCGTAACCATGAACTTCTGATGGTTTGTGCAAAAAAAACGCCGGCATCAGCCGGCGTTTTTTGTCTTCAGGCCTACGATTACAATTTTGCCTGAAGGCTGGCGCGGAAGTCCGCATCATACTGCGCCAGACGGACGATCTGGTTGTATTTTTCCAGTTCCAGGCCGTTGTCTTGCACGGCTTCCACCATTTTCTGCTGGGCTTCCTGCTGAACCTCCATGGCTTTCTTGGGCTTGTCCTGGTTGGCTTGCAGCTTCTGGGAATACTTTTTCTGAATCCCTGCCATGTCTTTCTGGGTGGCAACAAATGCATCCAGATCCGAATCGGAAAAGTCGGAAGCATCCGGCAGGTTCTGCTGCTGAGGCATGTTCTGGGTCTGCGGAGCGCCTTGTTGCGGGGCACCGGTGGTGCCAGGCTGCTGTGCGATGGCGGTGGCGGTCAGAGCGCTGGTAAACAGCAGTGCGGCCATGGCGGTTATTGGCTTTTTCATAGATCAGTCTCCTTTGCGTATTCATGCCCCCCTGCATGAATGTCAGAGGGCAGTTTTGTGCCATGGCGTATCGGGTCATCGCGCATGGCACCTGACAGGTCCGACAAACCTGTGAGTATCCGTTCCTTGCATTTTGTTAAGTTGTGTAAATATGTGTGACGATCGTCATTCATCGCGTATCACCGGTAATCGATAGTCAAAGATCCTGCTGTCCTCGGCACTTTCCTTTTTACGCTATGACCGTTTCAATAGGTGGGTGGATTTCGTCCACGATGGGACTGATAAGAAAAACCAAGGAGAGCTGAATGTTGAAAAGAACCGGAATTGTTCGCGGAACGCTCGTAGCATGGATGTTGTTGGCCGGCACGGCGGCACAGGCTGAGTTTTACACTGGTGCCCAGGTCAATATGCTGAACATAGATCGTGGCTCGGTCAGCAATGTGACTCTCACCGGTCTGACACTGCGTGGTGGCATGGTACTGCACGAGCTGATTAGCGCCGAGGTTCATGCCGGTAAGGCATTCGGTGATGATTCCTACCGCGGCGTGGAGGTGGAGAATGACTTTCACTACGGCGTGTATGCCCGGCTGACGCCACCGCTAGCAGGCCCTGTCCGTCCGTATCTGATCGGGGGTTACAGCTATGTTGAGAATGACTTCAATGGCGAAACCCTGCGTGACGACGGTGCCTCCTACGGTGGTGGCTTCGACCTAGGGATGGAAAAGCACATCAGCATGAGTCTGGAGTATTTGCGTCTGGTGGATAATGACTTCGGTACTCAGGAACTGATTGGGCTGGGACTTAACTACAAGTTCTGAGAGAGGAAATGCCGGGTTGCACCGGGGAGACGGCGAGTAGTCCGGGCTCTCGGTGCGATCACAGGCTGTCTTTTATATTCTTAAAGGTTATAAAAGTATCACCATATATTCCTTTATCTTCTTCGCTAACTCCCTATCATGGCACTCGCAATTCCTGTTTTGAGGTGCTGTAGATCATGGGTAGTGCACAGCTTATTACACGTTTCGGAGATAACACTGCCGGCTTGTCCAAAGAAGCCTTGTCAGACTTGAATCGTGTCTATGGTCCGTTGAGTTTTGAAGAGCGTATCGCGCGCGTGTTTGAGGATTTTTCCCCCGAGCGCATTATGATTACCTCTTCCTTTGCGGCTACCTCTGCGTATTTCCTGCATATTATCTCCAGCATCCGTCCCGAGCAGCCGGTGCATTTCATCGATACCGGTTACCACTTTGAGGAAACACTCAAGTACAAGGACTACCTGGTGGAGCGCTTTGGCCTGACCGTCATTGATGTGACCCCGGACCCGGACCATCATCAGGTGTCTTTGGAAAACCGCATGTGGGAATCCGATCCGGACCTGTGCTGCCAGGTGAACAAGGTGAATCCCCTGGATGAGGCCAAGGAAAACTACGACCTGTGGATTTCCAGCCTGATGGGCTGGCAGACCGAGCACCGCGCCGGGCTGCAGGTATTCGAAGAGCGTGGCGGGATGATCAAGTTCAATCCCATGATCGACGTGACCAAGGAACAGCGCGATAGCTATATCGAAGAACACGATCTGCCGTTCCATCCGCTGGTGGCGGAAGGCTATAACTCTATCGGCTGCAGCCACTGTACCTTCAAGGGCGAAGGCCGCGAAGGTCGTTGGAAAGGCCAGCAGAAGACCGAGTGCGGCCTTCACCTTTAAGTTATTCCGGAACCACGCTAAACGGGCGCTTAATGCGCCCGTTTTTTTGTTCGGTCGACCCTTTCCTTATTGTTGAGTAGGCTTTCGGTATCTCCCTCTGCCTGCCAGCCCATGAAGCGACAATACCGAAAAAGACGATTTCTTCTGACAGGCTTGTTGCTTGCTTTGCTACTGATGCTGGCGGCCCTGCAATGGTGGCCGCTGCCTGAGCGGCTGGATAACACGCCCTACGCCACCTTGATGCTGGATCGCCACGGCCGCCTGCTGGATGCCCGGATTGCCGAGGATCAGCAGTGGCGTTTCGTGCCGGTGGCACAGCTGCCGGACAAATACGAACAGGCACTGCTGTTGTTCGAAGACAAGCGCTTTTACCGGCACCCGGGCATTGATCCGCTGGCCATCGCCCGGGCCATGCGCCTGAACCTGGAGGCGGGAAGGGTGGTCAGTGGCGGTTCTACGCTGACCATGCAGCTGGCTCGGCTGCTGCGTGACGACCCGCCGCGGACTCTCACCGAAAAAGCCCGTGAGGCGCTACTGGCATTGCAGCTGGAGTGGCACTTCAGCAAGCCGGAGATCCTTGTCCATTACGCCAGCTGGGCTCCTTTCGGTGGCAACATAGTCGGCTTGCGTGCCGCATCCTGGCGTTATTTTGGCCGCGAACCCGGAGCCTTGAGCTGGGCGGAGGCGGCCCTGCTGGCAGTGCTACCCAATTCGCCTTCGCTGATTCATCCCGGGCGCAATCGGGAGCGGCTACTGGCTAAACGTGATGCCCTGCTGCAACAACTCCACCGCCAGGGTTCCATGGCAGATGCAGACCTGCGGCTGGCGTTAATGGAGCCTTTACCTGCCGCGCCCAGGCCTCTGCCGGGGCTGGCCCCTCACTTGCTGAACACTCTCTCGAAGACTTCCACGGGACGGCTACTGACCACAACGCTGGATGCGGACCTTCAACGGCGGGTCAGGGAATTGGCCCGGCAGCACGGTCGGCGGTTGGCCCGCGATGGGGTCCATAACGTGGCGGTGGTGGTCATTGATCATCAGCAACGACAAACCCGCGCCTATGTGGGCAACGTCTCCCATGGCGACCCTGTGGAATACGGGGCAGCGGTGGATATCGCCAGCGCCCCCCGTTCCACCGGCAGCGTCCTCAAACCCTTGCTGTACGGGTTGATGCTGGATGACGGGCGTTTGCTGCCCGGCACCCTGGTGCCGGATCTGCCCACCAACTATGGCGGTTTCAGCCCGGAAAACTTTGATCACGGCTATCGGGGGGCAGTGCCTGCGCACCAGGCCCTGAGCCAGTCACTGAACATTCCCGCGGTACGTATGTTGAAGGACTACGGGCTGGGGCGATTTCATAGCGAACTACAGCGCGTGGGCATGACCACCCTGTTTCGTAGCGCAGAAGACTACGGGCTCACCCTGATCCTCGGTGGGGCAGAAGGGCGGCTGGATGAACTCACCGCAATTTATGCGCAGATGATGGCCAGCGCCAATGGACTGGCCCCTGAATCAGTGCGGACACTAACAGGGGCGCAACCCGGGGCGGTGCCGGGAGTGGCAATCAGCCCGGGCGCCGCCTGGCTTACCTTGCAGGCCTTACGGGAGGTCGCCAGACCAGGCACGGCACAACAGTGGCGACTGTTCACCTCCAGTCAGCCGATAGCCTGGAAAACCGGCACCAGCTACGGCCTGCGCGATGCCTGGGCCATCGGCAGTAATGGGCAATACACGGTGGGTGTGTGGGCGGGCAACGGCAACGGCGAGCCGGCCCCGTCCCTCGGCGGGGCAGTGACGGCTGCACCACTGATGCTGGATGTGTTCAGCCTGCTGGGCACTGCGCCATGGCCGCAGCCGCCATTGGGCGAACTGAAAACCGTGCAGGTCTGTGCCGATGATGGCTACCTGGCTGGGGGGCGGTGCGAGACCGTGGACCAGTGGGCTCCGAGACAGAGCCATTTTCAGACCGTCACACCACACCATATCCGCGTGCACCTGGATGCCAACGGCCAACGGGTGCACAGTCAGTGTGAATCAGTGAGTCAGATGCAGCATCGGGACTGGTTCGTACTGCCACCGGCCCAGGCCTGGTTCTATCGCCGTCATCATCCCGGCTATCGGCCTTTGCCGGCCTGGCGGGCCGACTGTGTGGCTGGCGCCCGTGCCATGCAAAGCGAACCGCCCATGGCGCTGGTTTACCCCCATGCCGGCACCGCTATCTACATCCCCGTGGAGCTGAATGGTCGCTTGGGCCGCGCCGTTTTCCGCGCGGTCCATCAGCGCAGCCAGGCAGAGCTGTTCTGGCATCTGGACGATCGTTTTCTCGGCAAGACCCGTCACTTCCATGAACAGGCCATCATCGCTGAACCCGGCTGGCATACGCTGACGCTGGTGGATGATCAGGGGTTTCGATTACGTCATCGATTCAAGGTGCTGGGGAAGTGAGCGCTTTTAATTACAGGACAGTGGGTGGGTATACGGAAAGTTTTATTTGATTTCGGTAGCTCGGGGGCTGGTATGAGTATTCGGTATGTGGAGTCCACAAAAAGTCGTGCAAGAGCGTAAAGCGTCGCATTTACGGTATCGGGGTTTATAGGGGCAAGCAGCGGTTTGACTGCTGGTCTCAAAAGCCTCTTATCATTTGTTTGACTGATTTTTCAGATAAACAATAAATGCCACCACGGCAATGCCGCAGAGGAACAGCACGAAAGCGGTAATCAGTTGTTCCAGAGTCATGATGAAGGTCTCCTGTCTGTTATGTAGACATTATCACGGCACCGCCGCCTTTACTGAATAAGCGCCGGTGTCGTGATTCGGATCAATCTTTCTGCCAGGTTCGTTTCCGTGGGCCGCTCTAGTCGATACCACAGAGTAACTGTTCCGTCCTGTCCCAACCCAGGCAACCATCGGTGATGGAGAGGCCGTACTGCAGGGGTTTCTGCAGGGGCTGTTTGCCGTCCTGAAGATGGCTTTCCAGCATGACACCGGCGATATGTTTTTCACCCTTGCGCCGCTGTTCAAGCAGATCGTTCAGCACCTCCGGTTGCTTGAGTGGATCTTTGCCACTGTTGGCGTGGCTGCAGTCCACGATCAGTCGCGGGTTGCGGCCTTTAGCCTGCAGGGCGTCGACGGCAGTGCGAATGCTGTCGGCATCGTAGTTGGGGCCTTGATGCCCGCCGCGCAGTACCAGGTGGGTATCCGGGTTGCCCGCTGTCTGTAGCAGGGCGCTGTGGCCGTTGTCATCGATGCCAAGATGCGTGTGGGGATGCTCGGCGGCGCCCATGGCGTCACTCGCTACATCAATGCTGCCATCGGTGCCGTTCTTGAAGCCCACGGGCATGGACAGGCCGCTGACCATTTCCCGGTGGATCTGGGATTCGGTGGTGCGTGCGCCGATGGCTGCCCAGCTGAGCAGGTCGCCCAGGTAGTCGGCGGCCATGGGGTGCAACAGTTCGGTGGCCAGGGGCAGTCCCAGCCGTGCCAGGTCCAGCAACAGGTGGCGGGATACGTTCAGCCCGGTGGCGATATCGTTGCTGCCGTCCAGGTGTGGGTCGTAGAGCATGCCTTTCCACCCCACGGTGGTGCGTGGCTTTTCCACGTAGGCGCGCATTACCAGGAAGACCTTGTCGTCCAGCTGACGGGACAGTTCGCTCAGACGATGGCCGTATTCCAGCGCTGCTTTCGGGTCGTGAAGCGAGCAGGGGCCAGTAATAACAAGCAGGCGGTCATCGGTGCCATTGAGAATATCGCGTACGGTTTGGCGATGTGCCTGAATCTGTGCTGCCAGCCGGACGTCCACCGGCAGGCGATCACGCAGCACGGTGGGGGAGGGCAGCGGCAAGCTGCGGCGCGGACTGGTGTCGGCGGGGGTAGTGGTGCTCTGTGTCTGTTGCATGGTCGTTCCTTACTGTTCTGTGCGCATTACCGTCGCGCGTGATTCGATCGTAGTGTTCGCTGGAGCGGGCTTTGCCATTGGCTAAATCGCGATTCTTTGTGGTGCTGGCTATATCGATACATGGTGTTTGTCCTCTGTGGTGCGGTGTTTCGGTATTTATCGGGCAATAAAAAACCCCGGGCGGGATACCGACCGGGGTTTTCATGATTCGGCAGGCGTCCCGTAGCGGGCGCGCCTGGGTAACGGTCAGGCGCGCGAGCGGCTAAACCAATACCCATAATAGAAGGCAGCGGGCACAACCGTGCCGACCGGGTTGCGGTCTGCATTGATGCCGTGATTGTGCAGGGCTGCGTTCATGGTGAAATCTCTTTGAATTCAGTTCTCAAGCCTAGCGATGGCGCCCGTCAGAAGCAAGAGGGCGAGCCTCTCTCCTTGATAGGTGGTCAATATGCCGGGTCGGCATGACAGGATCGTGACAGGACAAGGCAAAAAAATGCCCACCGAAGTGGGCAAGGAAGGTGGAGACAATCAAGGAGAAAACAGGATCAGAAGATATCGGCCTTGCCGATGGCGTTGGTGATGACCTGGGCGAAGTGGCCTGCGCCCTTTTCCAGGCCCTTGAAGCCGCCGGTGTTGAAGCTGACGGTGTTGCCTTGCCAGATAATCGCTTGCTGGTCTACATCCCAGAGGTCCAGCCGAACCACATAGATGTCCTCATTCACGAAAAAGTCGTCGCTGAACACCTGAGGGCGCATGGTCATGGTGCCGGCGACCGGTACGGCCGTCCCCGGGTCACCTTTGACTTCAAGGGTTTCGGTGCGCTGCTCTTCCAGGTGGATCGCCAGGGCGCTGTCGAAGCCATTTTCCTTCATGCGTTGCGCCAAATAGTCACGGCTTTTACCTTCAATCCCTTTGTCACCAAAAACCGTGTGGGCGGCGGTGGCCTGGATACCCTGTTCGGCAAACTTGGCGACAATGGCGTTTTCCAGGTGGGCACGCAGTTCATGCTCTACCAGAACCCCCACCACCAGTGACTGGTAGGGACCTTGGGGTTCTTTTTCTACGCCGGTCTGGGTGTTGACCATACGGGTGTCGTGGTAGCCGGTGGCACAGGCCGCGAGTAGTGCAGCGAACAGGGCCACCATGGCAAATTTCACTTTTCTCATCGTTCCATCCTCATTCTGTTTGGCAGGCCACTGGGGGCAGCCTGCGGTGTCCTTGCCTTCTCAGAAGTTGTAGGTGGTGCTCAGGGACAGATAATCCCGGTCGTTGACCACGCTGTACTTGGCATCGTTATAAGTGGTGTAGGACAGGTCGGCGCTGAGTTTCTTGTAGCTCATGCCCACGCCCAGACCCAGGCTGCGTTCGTCTTCTTGCAGTGCGTCATCGCTGGAGTAGCCTTCCACGCCATGTTTCATGGTCAGCGACGGGGTCAGCGCTACCGGGCCAATGACGTTGGCATAGGTGGATTTGAGCGTCAGTTGGTAACCCCAGCTGAAGTCAGTTACATAGCCGTCCTCACCCAGCTCGCCAACCCCGAAGTTGGTGTGGCGGCGGAAGCGCATGTCTTCCTGATCCGGCAGGTCGGAGATGAATTCCGAGCCTATCTGAGTTGAGACGATGGTTTTCTGTGCCCCCAGCAATTTGGGGATGACCGTGGTAAAGGTCACTTCGGCACGCTGAATATCGAACTCCTGGAAGCCGGTGACTTCGTTGCCGGAGCCGTAGACGTAGTCAATGGTGTCCTGGGGAACGGTGGCAAACCCTTTTGCGGCCGCTGCCGGCACGCCATTGGCTTCCAGCACCCGTGCGGTTGTCAGATCCGGGGTGTTGATCTGGACTGGCATATCCGGGAGGTAGCTCAGGTTCATGGCCAGATTGCCGACACCCTCAAAGGTTTTGTCGGCGGTCAGGCCGATCACCTGAATATCTTCCGGGTATTCATAGAAGTAGGCGATGTCGTTGCCAGCAGTAATCCCTTGCGCCAGCGGGCTGTCTTCCTTGGTCACCGAGTAGATCGGCAGACGCATATGATAGTTCAGGAAGTAGGCGCCCACCTTGGCCTTGGATTTTGGGAAGGCATAGTCGAATTTCAGCCCGTATTGGCCGCCATCATCCGGCTCTTTTTCGTCCCGGCGTGGAATGTAGACGCCATTTTCATAGGCGGTCTTGTTGGGAATGATCACTGAGCTGGAGAAGGTGGCGTTACAGCCGACGGCGGTGTTGTCGAGGGTGGAAAAGAAGGTGCCACAGCCATCCAGGTTCGCGGCCCGCCACTCATACTGGTAGAAGGACTTCATGGAGAGCCGGTCGGTAAACTTGTAGTCGGCGGTCACCATGCCTGCGGGCTTGAGGAACTCGGTGTACTCGGCACCAGGACGATGAAGGGCGGCCAGGTCGATGGCGTTCAGCGAACTGAGGGAGCCACGGGAATACAGGCTGCGCCCCCACAGCAAAGTCTGACGACCCGCTTTCAGTTTCAGAGGCTGTTCGTTGACCTGGAAGGTGCCGTGGACAAAGACATCCTGAAAGGTGGCTCCCTGGAATTTGGAGTTGCGATCAAAGCCGTCATCGCTGAGCGGTTCACCGCCGACAAATTCATTGGGGAAGTTGCCGTGAGGGACATCCTTCTCTTTCTGCACATAGTCGTACCAGCCCTTGGCACGCACAAACAGGCCATAATTCTTGTACTGCAGGTTGACGTCGCCCACTGCCTTGGCAACGGCAGACACCACTTCGCCACCATCATAGTTCAGGTTGCCGTCGTCGGAGACGGCGGAACCGGAGGTGCCGCCGGGGGTATCACCGGCAAACAGGTTTTCCTTGCGGGCAGACTCCATACGGGAAATAGCGCCCACGGAGGCTTTCAGGTTCCATTTGACGCTGACGTCTTCATTGAACTGTTTTTCGCCAGCCATGGCCGGGGCTGCGGCTGTCAGCAGGCCCAGAGCCAGGGCACTGCTGCAGCCGACAGCGATCGCTTTGCTTCGCATTATTTTGCTCTCCCACTACCCAGTGAGGAGCCGGGTAGAAATTCCGTTTGTTGTTGTGAACGTTGTTGTAGCGCACTTGTTGTCACGCCCGGTCCCATCGGGCGTTAAAATCCTGATCCTCGCCTTTCATTTTTTGGACAATGATTTCAAAAAGCGATGATTCGGATTCAATTCATACATACCAGCGGGTATGTGGTCAAGACGGACCAAGGTCGAAGTTGAGGGCGAATGGGGAGAGAAAAGCCTGTTACTGGAATAAGGGCGGTATTTTTTATGGAGTTTTCGTGATTTAAAACCGAGAAAAAGAAACGATACTGAAGGTGGTGTTTACTATTCGCGGGAATTCGTTACCCAGGGTAAAAAATAAAAGGTGGTTTCATTTTAGTGGCATTTGTGAGCTTTGACACATTTTCTAAAGAATTCCATAGCAGAAAACCACAGCAAGACTTTGCCTGGCAATGGCCCCTGATCGTGAAGATAAAAAAAGGGCGCCGCGTGGCGCCCTGAAGGGGAAGTCAGAGACAGAAATCAGAATACTTCGAACAGGCCAGCAGCACCCATGCCGCCGCCAATGCACATGGTGACTACGACATACTTCACACCCCGGCGCTTGCCTTCGATCAGGGCGTGGCCGGTCATGCGGGCACCGGACATGCCGTAGGGGTGCCCGATGGAAATGGCGCCGCCGTTCACGTTGTATTTCTCCGGGTCGATGCCCAGGCGGTCGCGGCTGTACAGGCACTGGCTGGCAAAGGCTTCGTTGAGCTCCCAGATGCCGATATCGTCCACGGTCAGGCCAAAGCGCTTGAGCAACTTGGGTACCGCGAACACCGGGCCGATGCCCATTTCGTTCGGGTCGCAGCCGGCTACGGCCATGCCGCGGTAGGCGCCCAGCGGTTGCAGGCCCAGTCGTTCGGCCTCTGCAGCTTCCATCAGTACGCAGGCGCTGGCGCCGTCGGATAGCTGGGACGCGTTACCGGCGGTGATGAAGCGGCCTTCCTGAACCTCCTGTCCGCCCTTGAAGACCGGTTGCAGGGATTGCAGGCCTTCCAGGGTGGTTTGTGGGCGATTACCTTCGTCTTTGCCCAGAGTGACTTCCTGATCGGAAACCTCTTTGGTTTCCTTGTTCATCACTTTCATGACAGTGGTCATGGGGGCGATTTCGTCATCGAATTTGCCGGCTTCCTGGGCAGTGGCGGTGCGCATCTGGGACTGGTAGGCGTATTCGTCCTGAGCATCGCGAGATACGTTGTAGCGGTCAGCGACGATTTCGGCGGTTTCCAGCATGGACATGTAGATGTCCGGGCGATGCTGTTTCAGCCACGGATCGGCGGCGCGGAAAGTGTTCATCTTGTCGTTCTGGACCAGGGAAATGGACTCCAGGCCGCCGGCCACGGCCACGTCCATGTTATCGACAATGATTTCCTTGGCGGCAGTGGCAATGGCCATCAGGCCGGAGGCGCACTGACGGTCCATGGTCATGCCGGACACGCTGGTGGGCAGGCCGGCACGCAGGGCGCACTGGCGGGCCACGTTGCCGCTGGTGCTACCCTGCTGCAGGGCGGCGCCCATGATCACGTCCTGAATAGTCTCCGGGTCGATGCCGGCGCGCTCCACGGCGTGTTTGATGGCATGGCCACCCAGCGCCTGGGCCTGGGTGTCGTTGAAGGCGCCCCGGTAGGCTTTGCCAATGGGGGTACGGGCGGTGGATACGATTACGGCTTCTCTGGTCATTGTTCTCTCCTGGTCCAGATAAGGGCTGCTGTGGGGGAGGGTGCAGCAGCCTGAAGTATGTGAGAAGCGAGTGACGAGTACCGAGTTTCGAAGTACAAACCCTGGTTGCTAACGTGTTCTGGTTTTGCCTTTCGAAACTCGGTACTCGCCACTCGCTCCTGTCCTTTAACCCAGCTTGATGCCTTTGGCCTGAGCAGCTTTGGTGAGAATCTTGGTGACATGGTCGCCGCCGGCGAGAATTTCCCGGGCGTTGTCCATGTTGCCGATCTGCTCGAAATGGGAGGCGACGCCATCCACATTTCGCTTGTCTTCATCAAGGTAGACGCCTTCGCTTTCCATCAGGCGAACCATGGCGTAGCAGCCGGCACCTGCCAGTACGATGCGGTGGGTCGGTGCTTTGTTACTGCACAGGAACAGGACCGCCGGGGTGATTTCTTTTGGCTCCAGCATGGCCAGCACTTCCGGGGGCATAAGATCTTCGGTCATGCGCGTGGCGGCAGTGGGGGCGATGCAGTTGACCTTGATGTCGTATTTTTCCCCTTCGATACACAGGGTATTCATCAGCCCGGCCACGGCCATCTTGGCGGCCCCATAGTTGGCTTGACCGAAGTTGCCGTACAGGCCGGATGTGGACGTGGTCATGACGATACGGCCGTAGCCCTGTTCGCGCATGATTGGCCATACCGCCCTGGTGCAAATTTCGGAGCCGGTCAGGTGAACGGCGACCACCTTGTCCCAGTCGTCCTGGGTCATTTTCACAAAGCTCTTGTCGCGCAGGATGCCGGCGTTGTTGATCAGCACATCAATGCGGCCCCAGGTGTCCATGGCCTGTTTCACCATGGCGTCCACTTGCTCCGGGCTGGACACATCGGCGCCGTTGGCAATCGCTTCACCACCGGCGGCCTGGATTTCAGCCACTACCTGCTCGGCAGCTTCGCTGGAACCACCACTGCCATCGCGAGCACCGCCGAAGTCATTGACCACGACCTTGGCGCCCAGACGCGCCAGCTCCAGCGCATGGCATTTTCCCAGGCCGTTACCGGCGCCGGTGACGATGGCTACCTGGTTATCAAAACGGATTGTCATGCTTCTCTCTCCCAATAATCTTCATCAAATACCCTTTTGTAGGAGCGTCGCTCTCGGCGCGAACCGGAACGAAGTGCATAAACCCAAAACCTGAAAGGCGGACTTACCACAGAGGGCACAGAGATCACTGAGGAAAAGACAGGTTTTCTCGGTGTGCTCGGTGTGCTCTGTGGTGAAAAGGCTTTTGATTCTGGGTTCGGTTATCGCGCCGCGAGCGACGTTATGCGCTTCGCTTACCCTACGGGCCGACCTACGGTCGTTACTCCGCTGCGCTACGTTCCTACAGCGGCCTGTTAAATCAAGCTGGTACAATCGCCAGGCTCAGCCATTCGGCGATCAGAGCGGGTTTATCCTGCCCTTCGATTTCCACTTCCACACCATGGCGCAGTTGCCATTCTTTATCGGAGCGCTGCTTCACTTCCAGCAGGGTGAATTTGCCGCGCACCTTGCTACCCTCGCGCACCGGGTTCATGAAGCGCACCTTGTCGAAGCCGTAGTTGATGCCCATTACCTGGCCCTTGATAGTAGGCAGCACGTCCATGGCCATGGCGGACAGCAGCGACAGGGACAGGAAGCCGTGGGCGATGGTGGCGCCGAAAGGGCTTTCCTTTGCGGCCCGTGCCGGGTCCGTGTGGATCCATTGGGGATCTTCGGTCAACTCAGCAAAGCCGTCGATGCGCTGCTGGTCCACGGTGCGCCATTGGGACACGCCCACAGCTTCACCGGTTTTTGTCTGCAGTTCCTCAATCGTAATCTGCGCTCTGCTCATGGGGCTCTCCCTAATAGTGGCGCGAACGCGCCATATTTTCAGAATATTATTTCAAAAATAACAGTATGGGAGTGGCGTAACTGGCCGTAAAGGGTGAAAAGCGCCATGAAGGGCGAGAATTCCGTCACTGCTGTGCGGGAGGGTCAATGGTGAGGGGCCCCGGGTATGTCACTATTTTCCGATAAAATTGGTCTGCACCGTGATTGAGGAGCACCATGCCAGAACAAAGTGAAGCCCTGCTTACCGATCCCCGTGATGCGATTCTCGATGCGGCGGCCCTCTGTTTTATGGAGAGGGGTTTCAATGCCACCAGTATTGATGACATTGCCCGGCGTCTTTCTGCGACCAAGGGGATGGTGTATCACTACTTCGATTCCAAGGCGCAGCTTTTCTTCGAGATCCATCACCGGGCCATGGACGCGCTTTTTGAAGAGCTGGAACCGGTGGTCGGTTCCGATCTTCCTGCTCCGGAACGTTTTACGGAAATGGCCCGCTGCTATGTGCGCACCCTGATCCGTACTCAGCCTTACCAGCGTACCGTTTCGGAAGCGGTGCAGATGTTGCTGCGCAGCAGCACCACCGAGGCCCAGCGTGCCCAGCTCGAGCGCTTGCAGGAGCGTCGCAAGCGCTGCGAGGGCCTGTTCCTGACCGTGCTGGAAGAGGGCATCGCCAATGGAACCATGCGTGCAGCACGACCGAAGATGTCCATCAAGCCCGTCTTCGGCGCCATGAACTCGGTAATCAACTGGTACCAGCCCCGCGACTCGGAAACGCCGGCACAGCGGCAGGGTGTGGTGGATGAGGTGGTGCTGGTGGCACTGCGTGGAGTGATGAAAAATAGTTAACAGTTGATAGTTGTCAGTTGACAGCTACACGGGAAAATTTGATCGCGTTTTTAACGCCGGAGCCGCGCCTATAACCATGTCGTTGCCTTCGGCGTTTTTCATATAGAGAAATTCTTGCCTGGGGTTTCGCTGTCAACTTTCAACTGTCAATTATCAACTTCCTTTTAGGAATTTAGAAAACCGCTCCCTTGTGTCCTCGCTGAACATCCGCTCGGCAAACAGCACACTTTCTTTTTCGATCTGGCTCTTAATGGCTGCGTCGCTCTGGCGCAGCAGTTGCTTGGTCATGGCCATGGCTGTTGGAGATTTTTCTGCCAGTCGCTGGGCCAGAGCCTGGGCGGTGGGCTCCAGTTCGTCAGGAGTGACCCGGTAGGCGACCAGGCCGCAGCGCTCCGCTTCCTCCGCTGTCAGGGTATCGCCGGCCAGTAGTAGGCGGTTGGCATTCTGGCGACCTATCAAAGCGGGGAGCAGCAGGCTGGAACCCGCTTCCGGCACTAGCCCCAGGTTAATGAACGCGGTCTGGAAGCGGGCATCGTCGGCGGCCACCACCAGGTCCGCATGGAGCAGCAGGGTAGTGCCGATGCCGGTGGCGTTGCCCTGCACGCCAATCACCACTGGCTTGTCCAGGGCCATCAGGGCATGCACCAGCACCATGGCGGGGCTGAGCTTGCCGCTATCCCGGCTGGCCGGGTCCGCGTTGAGGAAATCGCCGATATCGTTGCCGGCGCACCAGGCACGGCCGTTGCCGGTCAGCAGTAACACATGCAGATCGTCCCTTTCTGCCAGATGGTTTACGGCACGGGTCAGGTCCTGGTACATGCTGGCGGTCATGGCATTGAGCTTGTCAGCCCGGTCCAGCGTCAGATGCAGGACGGCACCGTTTTCACTGGCCTGAACAAAGCCACTGGTGAGGGTCAGATCTGTCATGAGGGGGCTCCGGCTGTTAGAGGGCAGGAATCGAAGGTATCGGAACACTATTCCGAATAACAGCCAAATCGCCATGCAGCATATTCATTCTGCCGGATTCAAAATATCAATTTCACTAACTCAAGGTGCTGCACTAGGCTGGGATCATTGCTAACCGATCTCTTGCCAGCTGTAAGGATTTCACATGGCCCAGTTCTACCTCGTCCGCCACGGACAGGCATCGTTCGGCACCGACAACTATGACCGCCTTTCGGAACTCGGCCACCAGCAGGCTCGCTGGCTGGGGGAGTATTTCGCCGAACGGGACATGGGCTTCGATGCGCTGCTCTCCGGGGATCTGGTGCGCCATCGGGAAACCGGTGCCGGAATCTGTGAAGGGCTGGGCGTGGCGTTGCCGGAAGATATTCACGCCGGGCTTAATGAGTTCGATTTCCAGTCTATCGTTGATGCCTACCTGAGCCAGTATCCGGAACAGGCCCCCGGTGAAGGGGCGCCAGTGGCGGCATTCTACAAGGCGCTGAAAACGGCCATGAAGCACTGGCGTCTGGACGAGCTCACCGGTGATCTACCGGAAACCTGGCAGTCCTTTTCTGACCGGGTGTTGGCGGCCCGCAACCATATCCAGAAAGAGTACAGCGACAAGGACCGCGTTCTGATCGTCAGCTCCGGTGGCGCCATGGCCATGTTTCTCAAGCATGCCCTCAACGCCGCCGATGACACCGTGGTGGAACTGAATCTGCAAATTCGCAACAGCAGCGTGACCCACGGCTTTTTTAATAACAAGGTGGTGCGCATGGCCAGTTTTAACAATGTGCCGCACCTGGATCGTCCGGATCGCTTTGAAGCCATTACTTACTTTTAACGCAGCACAAAGACTGTAACGAATAAGCAAACAAGGGAGAGCTACATGGATTTTCAATACACAGAAAAAGTGCAGGACCTGATCAACCAGGTACGTCATTTCATCAATACCGAGATTCGCCCGGTGGAAGGGCTTTATCACGAACAGCTGGAAAAAAGCCCGTGGGAAACCCCGCCGGTAATGGAAGAGCTGAAAGAGAAAGCCCGGGCCAAGGGGCTGTGGAATCTGTTCCTGCCCAAGGAATACGGGGATTACAGTGCCGGTCTTAGCAATCTGGAATACGCGCCGCTGGCCGAGGAAATGGGCCGTAGCCGTATTGCCTCGGAAGCCTTTAATTGCGCCGCGCCGGATACCGGCAATATGGAAGTGCTGGCCAAGTACGGCAATGAGCAGCAGAAGAAAGACTGGCTGCAACCGCTGCTGGAAGGCCGTATCCGCAGTGCCTTTGCCATGACCGAGCCGGAAGTGGCGTCGTCCGATGCCACCAATATCGAAACCCGCATTGAGCGTGACGGCGACGACTACGTGATCAATGGCCGCAAGTTTTATATCAGCGGCGCCATGCGCAAGACCTGCGAGATCATGATCGTGATGGGCAAGACCGATCCGGACAATCCGAATCGCCATGCGCAGCAGTCCCAGATTCTGGTGCCCACCAACACCCCCGGGGTCAATATCGTGCGCCCGATGCAGGTGTTTGGTTACAACGACGCGCCGGAAGGCCATGCGGAAGTGGTCTTTGACAACGTACGGGTGCCCAAGGAAAACATGATCCTGGGTGAAGGGCGTGGCTTCGAGATTGCTCAGGGCCGCTTGGGCCCGGGCCGCATCCACCACTGCATGCGCCTGATCGGTGCCGCCCAGGAATCCTTCGAACTGATGGCCAAGCGTGTCAATGAGCGTGTGGTGTTCGGCCAGCCCATGAGCAAGCAGGGCTCAGTGCGTGAAGATCTGGCTCGTTCCTACTGTGAAATCGAGCAGGCACGGCTGATGACCTTGAAGGCGGCAGACACCATGGACCGCGAAGGTAACAAAGTCGCCAAGGATTTGATCGCTATGATCAAGGTGGTTGCACCCAATATGGCGTTAAATGTGATTGATCGGGCGATTCAGGTCCACGGGGCGGCGGGGCTGAGCCAGGATACTCCGCTGGTCAACTTCTTCAGCTATGCCCGCACCTTGCGGCTGGCGGATGGACCGGATCAGGTGCACATGATGCAGCTGGGCCGCAACCTGGCCAAATACTTCGCCTGAGAAGCGGTGTTTGCCCGGGGTGTTTATTGCACTCCGGGCTTTGCCTATTGCGCAGCAAACAGAATAACAGGAGAGCTCCATGTCCCAGGTGGATACGCTGGATACACAGAAACTGGCCGAATACCTTGAACAGCAAATCGATGGCTTCAAGGGGCCCATCGAGGCTGACAAGTTCGAAGGCGGTCAGTCCAACCCCACCTTCAAGATCACTACACCGTCTGGTGCCTATGTGTTGCGCCGGCAGCCGCCGGGCAAGCTGCTCAAGTCTGCCCATGCGGTGGATCGCGAGTTCCGCGTCATGGCGGCTCTGAAAGATACGGATGTACCGGTGCCACGGGTACTGCATCTGTGCGAAGACAGGGACGTGATCGGTTCCATGTTCTACGTCATGGAGTTCTGTGAAGGACGCATTCTGTGGGGCGCCTCTTTGCCGGAAGCCGGCGAGGGCGTGGCAGGCAACGCCACCCGCGCTGCCATGTACGAAGAGATGAATCGTGTGCTGGCAGCCCTGCACAGCGTGGATCTGGACGAGGTGGGCCTGGCGGATTACGGCAAGCCCGGCAACTACTTCGAGCGGCAACTGGGACGCTGGACCCAGCAGTACGAAGCCTCCAAGTTGCAGGACATCCCTGCCATGGACGAGTTGATCGCCTGGCTGCAGGCCAACCAGCCGGAAGACGACGGCCAGGTATCGCTGGTTCATGGCGACTACCGGCTGGACAACATGATGTGGCACCCCAGCGAGCCGAAGGTCATCGCGGTGCTGGATTGGGAGCTGTCCACCCTGGGGCACCCGCTGGCGGACCTGGCCTACCAGTGTATGGGGATGCGCATGCCACAGCGGGGCGCCAAGATGGCGGGCCTGCAGGGTGTGGATCGTAAGGCTCTGGGGATCCCCACTGAAAAAGAATATGTCGATCAGTACTGCCAGCGTCGCGGCATCGACCGCATCGACAACTGGGAATTCTATCTGGCCTTCAGTTTCTTCCGTCTTGCTGCCATCTGTCAGGGTGTGGCGAAACGTGCTGTGGATGGGAACGCGTCCAGCAAAGAGGCGTTTCAAGTCGGTGCGCTGGTCGACCCGTTGGCATCCATGGCCGTACAGATCATCAAAGAAGGGGCGTAAGCCCCATTGTAGGAGCCATGCTTGCATGGCGAATTGGCAGTCGCTCCGGTTCGCCCTGCAAGCATGGCTCCCACCGTATTGTTTTTTGCTTTTTTCGGGAGAGTAGTAATGAGTACCAAGCTGTTTAACCTTGAGGGCAAGATTGCCCTGGTCACCGGCGCCAGCCGGGGAATTGGTGAAGAGATTGCCAGACTGCTGGCGGAGCAGGGCGCCCACGTGATTGTCTCCAGCCGCAAGATCGATGGCTGTCAGGCGGTGGCGGATGCGATCAAGGCAGACGGTGGTAGTGCCGAAGCCTTTCCCTGTCATATCGGAGAGATGGCGCAGATCCAGGCGATCTTTTCCCATATCCGTGATGTGCACGGCAAGCTGGATATTCTGGTCAACAACGCCGCGGCCAATCCCTTCTTCGGGCATATTCTGGATACCCCGGTGGACGCTTTCGACAAGACTGTGGATGTGAACCTGCGTGGTTACTTCTACATGTCCGTAGAGGGCGCCAAGCTGATGCGCGAGCACGGTGGAGGCGCCATCGTGAATACGGCATCCGTGAATGGCCTCACTCCGGGCGACATGCAGGGTATCTATTCCATCTCCAAGGCGGCGGTGATCAGCATGACCAAATCCTTCGCTCAGGAATGCGCTCAGTTCAATGTGCGGGTGAATGCGTTGCTGCCGGGCCTGACCAAGACCAAGTTTGCCGGTGCCCTGTTTACCAACGAGGACATCTATGATTCCGCCATCAGCCAGATCCCCATGCGCCGCCATGCCGATCCGAAAGAGATGGCGGGCACCGTGCTGTATCTGGTCTCCGATGCGTCCAGTTATGTGACCGGGGAATGCGTTGTGGTAGACGGTGGCATGACCATCTAAATAGCTACGAGCTACGAGCTACGAGCTACGAGCTAGAAGCTAGTGGCTCGTCGCTGTTCGACTTTCAGGAGAACCTTTCATGGATCCAATTCTGGATTTTACCGGCAAGACAGCGCTGATTACCGGCGCGGCCAGTGGTTTTGGCAAGTTGCTGGCCGAAGAGCTGGGCAAGCGTGGGGCGGCGCTGGTGTTGGGGGATATCAATATGGATGCCCTGAACACGCAAGCCGAAGCGCTGGCGGATCAGGGCGTTAAAGTGGCGGCGTTGCGTTGTGATGTGTCCAGTGAAGTGGACTGTAAGGCCATGGTGGAAACCGCACTGGCACAGTTTGGCCACCTGGATATGGCGGTGAACAATGCCGGCATCGCCCATGGTTTTATCCCTTTCGATCAGCTCACCGAGGAAGTACTGGATCAGCAGGTGAACGTGAATGTGAAAGGCGTGATGTTCGGTATGAAGCATCAGATTGCCGCCATGAAGGAAAAGGGCGGCAGCATTGTCAACGTCAGCTCCATGGCGGGTCTGGGTGGTGCACCGAAGATCGGGGCCTATTCCGCCGCCAAGCATGCGGTAATTGGGCTGACCAAAACCGCCGCTGTCGAAGTGGCGAAGCGCAATATTCGTGTTAATGCGATCTGCCCGTTCTATACCCATACGCCCATGGTGGACGAAGGCAATTTGTCTGAAGACAAGGCTGCCATGCATGCCATGCTGGCGTCCGGTTGCCCCATGAAACGGCTGGGTCAGCCGGAAGAAATTGTCACCGTCATGCTGATGATGCTGTCGCCAGCCAACAGCTACATGAATGGTCAGGCCATTGCCGTGGATGGCGGTGTGTCTGCGTTCTGATTGTGGTTGGGAAGAAAGCCCTGGTCGCGTTTTCGCGGGCGGGGCTTTTTTATGGTCGTTAGAGCTACCAGGTTTTGTAGGAGCGCCGCATGAGGCGCGGACTACGAAGCTGCGTAGGAGGCTGCTTGCAGGCGAACAGGTTGGGGGATCACGGCGGTTCGCTTGCAGGCAAGCTCCTACAGGAGATCGCTACCAGTCCAGGGTAAATCCGGCGTAGTAACTGGTACCCGGCCCGGGCTCAAAATAACCACGGCTTTCCACCGGCCGGTCGCTATTGGCGTTGATGCGCAGGTTGCTGTAATAGTCGCGGTCGAGCAGATTGCTGATGCCGGTAAACAGGGTCAGCGTTTGTCGATTCAGCTTCCATGCCTTGCCGCCTCTCATGTTCACCAGCCACTCGCTGCCGACCCGCGTTCGATTAGTGTTTTCCGCATAGCGGTGGCCGCCCAGGATCGATTCCACTGACGCAAACAGGCCGCTTTCAGCCTGCCAGTCAACCTGTGCAAACAGCTGATGTTGCGGGATCCCAGGTAAACGTTTGCCGCTCACATCCGCATTCTGCTGGGTGTCGAAAAACTCCTGGAAACGGAAATCGGACCAGGTCCAGGACAGGGCCAGGGTAAGCTGGTCTGTGGTGGCATGTTCCAGCCCCAGCTCCAGGCCATCGCGGCGAGTCTGGCCGGCGTTCTGGTAAAAGGTGCGGCCGCCGATCTCATAGGGGGTAATTTCATCATCCACATCTACCCGGAATAGAGCCGCTTCGTAGAAGAGACGATCACCCAACGCACCACGGGCGCCCACCTCCCGGTTCAGTGCGGTTTGCGGTTCCAGGTCCGGATTGAAACCGCCCGCTCCGGAAGGGTTGGCCAGTTCGGTAAAGGTAGGGCTTTCAAAGGCAGAACTGACCGTGGTGTAGAGTGTGTGTGCGGGGCTGACTTGCCAGCTCAGCCCGGCACTATAGCTGTTTTCTTGAAACTCCCGGCGACCACTGTCGTTGCCATCAGTCAGTAATGCATCGTCGATGGTCATGCGCAGCCGATCTGCCCGACCACCGATTGTGAGCATCAGGCGATCGGACAAGTGACTATCCAGTTGCAGAAAAATGCCGTCGGCGCTGGCCTGTTGTTCTTCGTCGGCGGTGACGGCAGTGATGTTGCCAGTGGGGCTGACCGCCCGGCGACCACGGTCGTCTTGCTGACGATCCATATCGACGCCCACTAACAGCCGGTGCGGTAGCGTCAATACGGTAAAGGGCAGGGTGTAATCCAGCCGAGCGCCGTAAAACAGCCGGTGGTAATCAATCAGGCTGCTGCCGGGGAAGGGCAGTTGCTGGCGAAAATCTCGCTGGCTGATAAAGGCTCGGGCATTGAGCCGTCCGTTGACGAAGTCGTCATCACGGTAATGCAGGCCCAGGCGTTGCTGGTCGACCTGCTGACCGGCATCCAGCAGGGAGGCAAAGCGGCTGGCTTGCTGCCGGTCCTGGTGAGCCTGTTGACGGGTCAAGCCACCCGGGTCCTGGGCTACGGGGGTATCCATGGCGGTGAGAAAGACAGTGACCGTGCGGGTGTCGGCAAGATCCCAGCCGGCCTGACCGGTGAACTGATACTTGCGGATCTCACTCTGTTCGCGAAACCCCTGGTAATCCAGAGCCGTCAGGCTGAGGGCGTGCTGGCCCTGATCATGTCGCCCCGAAGTCTGCACATTGGCTTGTTTTAGTCCGTGGTTGCCGCCGATCACCGACACGCTGGCGCTATCATTGCGGGTTTTCCCGGATTGTGTGGTGATGTCCACTACGCCACCGGTGGCGTTGCCATAGAACAGGGAGCTTGGGCCACGCAATACGGTGAGCTGTTCCACCGCAAACAGATCAATGCTGTCCAGTTGCGACTGGCCATCCGGCAGGGTTTCCGGGAAACCGTCCACATTCAGGCGCAGTCCCCTGACCCCGAACGGAGCACGGGAACCAAAACCCCGTGATGACAGGCGCAAGCCCTGGGCGAAGTTGTAACGGTTCTGCAGGTAAAGGCCCGGGACCCGGTTGAGGCTTTCATCCAGCTGCAGACGGGACTGGCCCCGCAGACGGCTGTCGGCATTGACGACTGTGACGGCGGCTGGCGTGTCGGCCAAAGGCCTTTCCATGCGGGTGCTGGTGACGGTCACCGGTTCCAGGGTTGCCGGTTCGGCAAACAGTGACAGCGGAGCCAGCAGAAGGAAAACGGTTAAATAAAGACACTTCATGAATGACACCCCATAGTTGCTAATGCTCTACAGGACGCTGTCGTGGAAGCAAGTGAAGAAACACAGAAATAGCTGGGTGGATAGTAGGGTGCACTGAGCCTAAGGCGAACTGCACCATTCGGGCGCCTGATGGTGCAGTTCGCCTTAGGCTCAGTGCACCCTACATATTGCGTGGAGCATGAAGCGTGCCGCGTCTGCCAATAAAAAAGGGCCGCTTAAGCGGCCCTGAAAGGAGAGAAACAGAATCAATCAGTGGGCCTTTTTGCCCTTGCGCTGGCTGGCCTGGGCATGCTGCTCGGTGAGCAGGCCTTCGGCGCCGAACAGCTTTTCACGCCACTCGTCCAGCAGCGCGTCGGTGTCGTGCTGGGAGGGGTGGAAGTCGCGCTTGAAGAAATCCAGATACTGGGGCGCCAGTTTGGTGAACAAGCCCTTGCGACCGAACAGGAACTTCATGCCATTCCAGTTGTTCTTCAGGTTCAGCAGGCGGCCATCGGAGGCCAGCATGCGCGCCTGAAATACGCCCAGTACGGCGAAGAACAGCACCGTGGTGGGGATCATGGCACCGGCACGAATGGCATAGCTGCCACTGACTTTTTCATACACGTCATAGGCAACGGTCTTGTGCTCGTTCTCTTCCAGAGCGTGCCACAACCACAGTTTCGCGGTGGCATCGTCGAGAATGCGGGCCTGGTGCTCCGGCTCGCGCAGCAGCTGCTCGGCGATGATGGCAGTGTAGTGCTCCAGGCACACGGTTGCTGCCAGCTGGAAAATCTTGGGGGTGCGTTTCTGCACCAGGCCGAGCAGCTTGCCCAGCGACTTGTCCAGCTTGTCGGTGGGGTAGCCGAATTTGACGCCCATCTCGTTCCAGGCTTCATGCTCTTTACTGTGCATGGCTTCCTGACCGATAAAGCCCGCTACCTGAGCTTTCAGCTTGGCGTCGGTGACCTCTTTGCGGTAGTGGCGCACGGAGTCCACGAAAAAGGCTTCGCCTTCCGGAAACAGGGCAGACAGGCTCAACCAGAAAGCGCTCAGGAAGGGATCGTTATCGTAGAAATAGCGCGCCGTGGTCTTGTCGTCGAACTGGAAGTCCAGGCGACGGGGGGGGATGTTCACGGTGGCGCCCAGCGGCACCTTCTGTGCGCTCTGCTGACCGGCTTTGATATTGCTGGATGCTGTTGTTGTCATGTGTCCTCCTGGTCCCGACCGGTTATCTCCGGCGGATGTCAAACTGTGACATTAACTAATGTCACGATACTCAGGGTTACAGCAGGACAGGTAAATGGCACTGTGGCGCCCCGGGCGGGGCGCTAGTGTCAGTACACAAAAAAAGGGTATTTGTGTCCGTAAATGACGGGTGAACCCCTGAGGCGGGATCAGCTTGGGAGGAACAGGGACTGGGTCTCAAGAAACTCTTCCAGCCCGAAGCGGCCCCATTCGCGGCCGTTGCCGGATTGCTTGTAGCCACCAAAGGCCCCCTGCAGATCCGGGCCGGCACCATTGATATGCACCATGCCGGTACGTAACCGGGCTGCCACCGCGCGGGCGTCGCTGTCTTCCCCGAACACATAACCGGACAGGCCGTAGTCGGAGTCGTTGGCGATGGCCACTGCTTCATCCACATTCTGGTAGGGAATCATCACCAGTACCGGTCCGAAAATTTCCTCGCGGCCAATGGTCATGGTGTTGCTGACCTGGCTGAAGACAGTGGGGCGGGCGAAATAGCCGGCTTCCAGCCCATCCGGCTTGCCGGTGCCGCCGGCAACCAGTTTGGCCCCTTCTTCCACGCCTTTTTCGATCATGGATTGCACCCGCTGGTACTGGCGGCCATTGGCAATGGGGCCGATCACGGTGTCTTCGTTCTGCGGGTCGCCCGCCACAATCGTGCTGCAGGCTTCGGCGGCAATGGCCTCTGCCTCCGCCAACTGGTCGGCGGGTACCAGCATCCGCGAAGGAGCGTTACAGCTCTGGCCGGTGTTGTTCATCATCGCCCGCACCCCGTGGGTAACAGCCTTTTGCAGATCACAACCGGGTAGCAGGATGTTGGCGGATTTGCCGCCCAGCTCCAGGGAGACCCGCTTGATGGTGGCCGCGGCCTCGCGGCTGACGGACTCGCCGGCCCGGGTGGAGCCGGTGAGTGACACCACATCAATACGCGGGTCACTGGACAGCAGCGGACCAACCTGGGCGCCATCACCATGGACCATATTGAAGACCCCGGCCGGCAGGCCCGCTTCGTCAATGATCTCTGCCAAAATCTGTGCTGACAGCGGGGCAAACTCACTGGGCTTGAGCACCATGGTGCAGCCGGCGGCGATGGCTGGTGCCACCTTGCACATGACCTGGTTCATGGGCCAGTTCCAGGGGGTGATCAGAGCACAGACCCCGGCAGCGGCTCGCCGAATCTGCGCCCGGCCGAGCTGTTCTTCAAAAGGGTAATCCCGGGCCACGGCCAGGGTAGTTTTCAGATGGCCTAGGCCCATGGGGGCCTGCACCTTGCGAGCCATGCTGGTGGGCGCGCCCATTTCCTGGCTGATGGCCTGGGCGATCTCTTCCAGTCGCGCCTGGTAACCCTCGGCAATCTTTTCCAGGTAGCCCAGCCGGGTTTCCAGCGGCTCGGCGCTGAACGCCGGAAAGGCCGCTGCCGCGGCACTAATGGCGGCATCGATATCCGCTGCGCCGCCCATGGCCAGCTCACCCAAGGGATTTTCCGTGGCCGGGTTGATCACGGTATGGCTGCTGGCGCCATCGGCAGGGTTGACCCATTCACCATTGATATAGAACTGTTGCAGCGAGCCCATGGGGATGTCCTTTTGTCGGTTGCTTATTGAGTCAGAATACCCACAATACAATAATGGAACGAAGTTTTAAAATATTGACCGCTCGGTCTGTAACATGACATGGTTTAGATGCCTGCAGTGTGGATCCCATTGTGCGTGAGGCCTTGGGTCATGACCATGACTGGCTTATGCAGGTGGAACCGCTTTTTGCTATATTTGCGCGGTGAATACATAACTATAAGTGGAATCTATGCCCGCTGTGCCGGGGAACGGTTCCCGATCCCGAAGCCTGAAAGGAAATACAACAATGCGCAGAGCTGTTGCTGACGTGGGCACCAACGACAAAGACCGGAATTTCGTCACCGCCCTGGCGCGGGGGCTGGATATTCTCCGCTGTTTCGGTCCGTCCGATGAATACCTTGGCAACGCGGAGCTGGCCAAGCGCACCAATATTCCCCGTCCAACGGTATCGCGCATGACAGCCACCCTGACCCAGCTCGGTTACCTGCGCTATGTGCCGCAATTGGAGAAATACCGCCTGGGCCCCGGGGTCCTGGATCTGGGTTACCGTTATCTGGCCAGCGAAGGGGTGCGTGAACTGGCTCGTCCCTTTATGCAGGAGCTGGCCGATGCCACCGATTGCATGGTGGCGATCGGGGCGCCGGATGGCGCCCAGGTGACCTATATCCAGGTATGCCAGGGCAATGGCCCGCTGGTGTTGCGCCTGAACATCGGCTCCCGCGTGCCCATGGCTACCTCGGCGCTGGGACGTGCTTTTCTGGCGGCGACTCCGGAGTCAGAGCGTGAGCAATATTATGAACAGATCCGCCGGCAGGACCCGGCGGCCTGGCCGGAACTGGAGCGCAGCCTGCAGTCCGCCTATGAGGAGTATCAGGAGTACGGCTTCTGCATTTCCGACGGCGAGTGGAACCGGGATGTGAGCGGCGTTGCCGTGCCACTGATTCTGGATGGTGGTGCCCAGGTGGTGCCGTTTAACTGCGGGGGCTCTTCGCTGCGCCTCAGTCGTCGTACCCTGATTGAAAACCTGGGGCCACGACTCAAGGATGTGGTGGCTCAGGTGGAACAGATGGTGCAGGGACGGGCCTGATTGCCCCTTGTCGAGGACAACACATGTCAGCAGTACCGCCATCCGCGTTTTCCATGGAAGACGCCAATGCGCGTTTCAATAATGGGTTTCCTGCCCTGATCGGGCTGCATTTCCTGGAGTGGGAAGAAGGCAGGGCAGTACTGGGTCTTCAGGTACGCCAGGAGCACTTGAATCTGGGCAACGTGATTCACGGTGGCGTGCTCGCCACGCTGATGGATGTGGCCGGTGCCTGTGCAGGAACCTACTGCCCCTATCCCGAGAGAGTCCGCAAGGCGGTTACCCTGTCCATGACCAACACTTTTACCGGCCAGGCTGGTGAAGGTTTGATCCGTGCTATTGGCACACTTCGTGCCGGTGGTTCCCGAATCTATAACAGCACCATGGAAGTGTTCGATCAGCAGGGGCAGCTACTGGCCATGGGCGAGGGTACGTTCCGGTTGCGGTCCAGTAGTGCGGGGCCGGAGGGCGAGCCTGTCTGATGCGAACTACACTCGTTGTATAGGGAAAGATTGATGTTCCCCAGATTTCTACGAAGCCGCTGTAGGAGCACCTATTGAGGTGCGAACCTCGCGGAGCGAGGAAACCGTCCGCAGGGCGATCAGGAGCGCCAGGTGCCGCCAGAGTGATCTGGTGCCACCTGCATAGCCTGCGTCCTCGCCCAGGTTCGGATTCGTCCCTCAAGAGGAAAATATTCGCTGCGCTCACCCTTCGGGTCGCACTGAACTACGTGCGTTACTCCGCTACGCTCCGTTCCTACAGTGGCTTTGTAGATGTCACGGTGCTATGCGTGTTTGCTAGAAGCTCGTGGCTAGCCACTAGTCGCTTATTTTGATTCTTCGCCTCAATGCTCCGCTGGCTGCAGGCTTATTCGCAGCATTCCCTGACGATCATCGAATAACTGTACATCCACATTGTTACGATGCTCGCTGGGTAGTACAGCCAGTGGTACCGGCAGCGATAGTTGGCTGGGGCCGGGCAGGATGGCCTTGATGTTACCGGCAATGATGTTGGTCAGTTCGGTGAGTGCGTCGACCACGTCTTCACCGGTCACCGCGTCATCCTCTTTTCGGAACATCTCGCCGGCAATCCGTTGGCCCAGGCTTTCGCAGGTGCTGACGGTCACGCTGCCTTTCCACTTTCCCGAAATCGAAATCTCAGCGCCATTGTGAATCATCGGTGGCGGACCGCTTTGGGCTCGCACCGGAATTTTCAGGAAATCGCTGAGCACATTGGCGCCGATACGGGCAATTTTCTGTGACAGCATGGCGGGTTGTGGCGAGATATCCATGTGAGCACCTTCACGCGGGTTGGTAAAAAGGGCGGTGACTTCCGGAAATGGCCGGGACAAAGCCGGCGGTTTTTTCCAGGCTTTCGGTGGAGCCAAGCAGCAGGTAACCGTCATTGGCGGTATGTTTGCGCACTCGGCCCAGTACTCGCTGGCGGTCCTCCATGGAAAAGTACAGCAGCACATTACGCAGCAGTACGATGTCGAACACCGGAAGGCTGTCCGGCCATTCCCGGACCAGGTTGATTTTTTGAAAGCTGATTCGTTCGCGAATAGCCGGTTTGATCTGCCAATCCAGGCCCTGCTGCTCGAAATAGAGCGCCATATTGCGGGCGGGCAGCCCCCGGTTCATTTCGTTGAGCCCATAACAGCCCTGTTGTGCCTTGTTCAGTGAAGACTGGGAGAAATCGCTGGCGATCAGGGTGACATCCCAGTCTTTCAATTGCGGGAAGTGTTGGTCCAGCAGCATGGCCACGCTATAGGCTTCCTGACCGGTACTGCAGGCGGCGCTCCAGATGCGCAAGGTCTTGTCGCGTCGCCGTTTTTCCAGCAGGGCAGGGATCATGGTGTCGAGAAAGCTCTGGCTGAGAATCGGGTCGCGGAAAAAATAGGTTTCGTTGATTGCCATGGCTTCCACCAGCTCGGTCCGCAGTGCATCGTCAGCAACAGTAGAGGCTTTTTCGATCAGCGCATTGATGTCGCCATGGGTGTGTTGTCGAGCCAGGTTCTGCAACCGGGCCTCGGCCAGATACACTTTGTCCGGCGGCAAGCTGAGCGCGATCTGGTCAGAGAGGAGATGACACAGGGTGAGGTAGCTGTGTTCGTCGATACAGCTCATCCATGTACCTCGGGATTCATGGCTGCTAGCTGTCGTGCACGAAACGTGGGCCGGCCACGGTTAACCCGTCGCATAATCTCCGCCGCCATGTCTTGCAACGGAAGCTCCGCGCAGGCAAGGCCGGCCCGTGATACCACCCCGGGCATTCCCCATACCGCGCTGGTGGGTTGGTCCTGCACCAGGATCTGTGCGCCGGCCTTGGCCAGTTGGCGACAGCCTTCCAGGCCGTCATGGCCCATCCCCGTCAACACCACAGCCAGCACATTGGGACCATAGGCTTTGGCGGCGCTGGCAAACAGAATATCCACGGCGGGTCGGCAGAAATTCACTGGCTCGCTGCGCTGGGGGGCGACCAGGGTGTTGTCACCAACCTTATCCACGGTCATGTGATAGTCACCGGCGGCCAGCCAGACCTGGCCCGGTTCGGCACGCTGGCTACTGTCGCATTCAGCCACGCTTAACGATGCGTTCTGGTTCAGGCGTGTGGCCAGGGCGCGGGTAAACACCGCCGGCATGTGCTGCACCACCAGAATGGGAACAGGGAAATCACCAGGCAGGGCCGGGATCAGCTGGCCCAGGGCGCGTGGCCCGCCCATGGAGGCACCGATTACCACCAGATCCACCCGTGATGGAATGCGATGATGCTGGAGCTGGGATGCTACCGGACGGGGTTGAGGGGTCGGAGTCACTGACGGCTTGCTGTCCCGTCGCAACAGGGTTTTGATTTTCCCGAGCAGGCTGGTCTTGATGTAGTCCCGCGCTTCAGCGGCAGTGCCCACCATGGCGGGCTTGGGCACATAATCGCTGGCGCCCAGGGACAAGGCCTCGATGGTTACCATGGCGCCGCGCTCGGTAATGGAGCTGAATACCAGCACTGGAAGTTCAGGGCGGCTTACCTTCAGTTCCTTGAGCATTTCCAGCCCGCCCATGCCGGGCATTTCCACATCCAGAATCAGCAGATCCGCTTCCACCCGCTGCAATCGATCGAGGCCCTGGCGTCCATCACAAGCCGTGCCCACCACAACGATGTCAGGATCTTCTTCCAGAATCTGGGTGAGGATATGCCGCACTGCAGCAGTATCATCCACCAGAAAGACACGAATGTTGCTCATGCTTCCTCTGCTCTTTGCAGCCCCATCATTTCCAGCTTGCAGGCAAGGGCCTCGGAGGAAAACGGTTTCATCAGGTATTCATCGGCGCCTGCGGTGAGGGCTTCGACCATCTGGCCCACTTCCGCCTCACTGGTGACCACCAGTAACTTCATGTTGCTATAGCACGGCTTTTGTCGCACCGCGCGGATAAATTCCAGGCCGTTCATGACCGGCATGTTCCAGTCCACCAGGGCCAGAGAGGGAATAGTGTCATCCCCCTCCAGCAGGGTGATGGCCTGCTGGCCATCACCGGCTTCGCTGGTCTGGTAACCCAACTGCTGAAGCAGGTCCCCGAGGATCAGGCGCATGGCCCGGGAGTCATCAATGACCAGTGCTTGTGTGGTAGTCATGATCGTGGTCCCTCAATTATTTCTGGTTATCCGCGCGTCCGGTGCGCTCTGCATCCACCACCAGGGTCTGCAGGTCTGCGGCCAGCTTGGCCAGGTCCGTGGCTGCCTGACGCATGCTGTCCACGCCGGCATTGGTGCTTTTCGCCGCTTCAGCAACGCCACCGATATTACCGGCGACTTCGTTGGTGCCCTTGGCTGCGTCGGCGACACGACGCCCCATTTCATTGGTGGTAATGGTTTGTTCCTCCACCGCCGAGGCAATGGAGCCCTGTACCTGGCTGATGTGGTGAATCACTTCGCTGATACGGGCGATACCTTCGATGGCGCCTTTCACATCCACCTGGATAGCCTCGATCTTCTGGCCGATGTCCTCGGTGGCCCGGCCGGTTTCCTTGGCCAGTTCTTTCACTTCATTGGCGACCACGGCAAAACCGCGACCGGCATCTCCGGCCCGGGCGGCCTCAATGGTGGCATTGAGTGCCAGCAGGTTGGTTTGCTGGGCGATGCCGGTAATGACCTTGATCACCTTGCCGATTTCCGCACTGCTGGTGCCAAGGCTGCTGATGGTGGTGTTGGTACCTTCGGCAATGCTCACTGCCTCGTCGGCCACGCGGGCGGCGTCGGTGGCGTTCTTGGCGATTTCCTTGATGCTGGCACCCATCTCCTCGATGCCGCTGGACACTGCCTGCACGTTTTCGTTGATGTCTTCGGCGGTGCGCACGGCGGAGTTGGCCTGGCTGCTGGTGACTCCCGCGTTAGAGCCCATTTGATCACTGGTAGCAATCATTTCCTCGGAGGACGTAGCCAACACTTCCACGGTGCCGCGAATACGTTCTTCCAGCAGCACTTTTTCGGTGATGATTTCCCAGGTGAGCATGGGGCCCACATAGTTGCCTTCGGCGTCGTAGATCGCGTTTACCAGCAGATCGGCTTTCTCGTCGCCGATATTGATACGGGCGCGGTAGGGAAGGTTGGTGGGATCAGAAAGAATGCGGCGCTGGTGCTCGGGTTGTTTGTGGAAAACATCAATATTGGCACCCAGCAATTCGCTGGCCTTGATGGGCAGATAGGATTCCAGCTTTTCCATGGTGGCGGTGGCAGCCGGGTTCAGATAGATGATTTTCAGATCCCGATCGCACAGAAAAACGTTGGTGGGCATTTGATCCACCATGTTCATCACGCGGCGGAATTCGTTTTCCTGGCGCAGTTCGGTGGTCACATCTTCCCAGCAGACGGTGTAGCCGATAATTTTTTCTTCTGTGCTCATCACCGCATTGATACGGGTGCGCAGGGTGACGCCGCCAAAGTTGAAGTCCGCGGAGTGCGGCATGGCCTTGGGATCACGGAGAATGTTTTCCACCCGCTTCGGGTCGCGATGAAAGCGATGGATATGGCCGTTGAGGATATCCTCGATCTTGACGCCGAAGGTCTTGAAGATCGGCTGGGCGATAGTGGACAAGGTCTCTGCGGCACGTGGGTTGATGTAGACAATATTGAGATTGGTGTCAGCCACAAATACATTGGCTTGCAGGCTGGCCATGGTGCTCTTCACGCCTTCCAGGCTGTCGGTAACGGACTTGCTGGTGTCCACATCACGAAGCGCAGTGTCATTTGGGGTCGGCTGGCCGCTGCCATTGGTCGTTTCTGTGGCGTCTGTATTCACGATGTCCCTCTTTAATGGCGCAACGGTATTCATGATGGTGTCGATGTGGCTGGGCTCCAGATCCAGAGACTCCAATGTCTCTTTCAGGTGAACCGCCACCCGGTCGAAGTTTTTGTCAGTGATATGCAGGTTCTTGTGGGCGTCGGCCATGGAACGGCCCTGATAAATTTTTGGTCCGCCAAGCACCTGGGTGAAGAACTGCACCTGCGATTCTTCCAGACCGTTGCGCTGTTTGTGGCGGAAATAAGGGGCCAGCGCCTGGTCTTCCAGCACCCGGTTGTAAAACTCGGTTACCACGGCTCGGACAGCTGCCTCGCCGCCTACCTGGCTATAAAGAGAGTTGTCGTTTGCGTGATCCAGATTATCTGTCATTGCTGTCTATCCCCGTGGCTTGTTATTGCAATACTGAATGTGATGCGCGACTGGCAGAGCGGTTGCACAATTCGTCAGCCAGAAGCGTGTCCAAGTCCAGTAGCAGGTACAGCTTTCCCTGTACCGGGAATACGCCGCGCATGAACTTGCGAGGCGCCCCCTTTAGCGTTTCCGGTGGTGCTTCGATGTCTTTCGGTTCTACGCTGACAATGTCTCCGATGCGATCCACCATCAGGCCGACTTGCTCGCCGCGGTGATTGATGATGATGTTGATAGTGTTTTCTTCGCCGCTTTCGCCAGGTAGTCGCAGTACTTTGCGAAGGGCGATGGCGGGCACAATGCGCCCGCGAATATTCATCAGCCCGAGAACCCCGGGAGGTGCCAGCGGAATGTCAGTAATCTGATGATTGGCCAGGACTTCCTGAACGTTGTCGACCACCACGCCGTAGTGTTTTTCCGCAACGGAAAATGTGCAGATCAGTTGGTTAGTTTCCATTGCTGTCCTCATTTCTGAGCTTGCCGTTGAATCGGCTGAACAGGGCTTCACAATCGATAAAGTCCGTCACATGCCCCTGCAGAATAGCCGCGCCGAGGATGCCCTCGGTCTGGGCGCTTTGCTGCATGGCCGCCTCGTCGTCGCTGACGATATCGATAATGTCGTTGACCACCAGACCCACTTCGCCGAATTCGGTGGGCTGCACCACAATGCGGATAATGTCTTGCTCAATCGCGGCAGGGTGGCTGTTATCACCAAGACGAATCAGCGGGAGAATACCGCCACGGTACTGAATCACTTCCCGGCCAGCGGAGTATTCGATCAGGTCGATACTGATTTCTTCCAGGCGTGACACTTTCGACAGGGCGATGGCAGAGCGACCAGTGCTGGCATCCGGGCGCACCAGTAGATAGTTCTCAGCAGCGCGAATAGGCTGGGTTTCCGCATCGAGCGGATTTTCCTGTTGGCGCAGTTTTCGTTCGTGGCGGGTCACACCGGCGAAGTCCGCGGTAGATTTCACATCCAGGATCAATGCCACCCGGCCATCGCCCATGATGGTGGCGCCGGCAAAGCAGGGGTTGTCCTTGAGGAGTCGGCCCAGGGGTTTGACCACGATTTCTTCGGTATCGCGAACGTCATCCACCAGCAGGCCAAATTCCTGCTGGTCAGCGGTGAGCACCAGAATGAACTGGTCTTTCTGTGTTTCCTGGTCTCCCATCTGCATCAGAGAGCGCATGTCGACCAGTGGCAGCAGTCTGCCTCGAAGCCGATAGACCAGGGCGTCGTGGACGGTCTCGATATCCTTATCGAGACGGTCGGCTTCCACGTAGACCACTTCCATCAGGTTGACCTGAGGAATGGCGAAACGCTGATGGAGGCAACGCACGATCAACGCCGGGACAATGGCGAGGGTGAGCGGAATTTTCAGTTTCAGTGTGGTGCCTCGGCCGGGGATACTCTTGATATCAATGGTCCCGCCGATGCGCTCCACATTGGTCCGTACTACATCCAGACCCACACCACGACCTGACAAGTCACTGACGGTCTCAGCGGTGGAAAATCCGGGCTCGAAAATGTAGCGAATCTTTTCCCGTTCGGTGAGCTTTTCCGCCTGTTCTGGGCGCACCAGCCCAACCTCCATGGCTCGCCGGATAATTTTGTCACTGTCCAGCCCGGCGCCGTCGTCGCGGACTTCTACGGTGACGTTGCCGCTTTCGTGATAAGCGCTCATGGTAAGGGTGCCGGTTTCCGGCTTGCCTTTGGCGCGACGATTTTCCGGGGTCTCAATGCCATGGTCCACGGCGTTGCGAACCAGGTGAATGAGTGGGTCGCGAATCGCTTCCAGCAGGCTGCGGTCCAGCTCGGTATCGCCACCCTTGAGAATCGGGGTAACCCGTTTGCCGGTTTTTCTTTCCAGATCCAGAAGCAGGCGAGGGTAGGTGGACCAGGCATTACGGATGGGCTGCATGCGGGTCTGCATCAGGCCTTCCTGCAGTTCGCTGGTGACCATGTTGAGACGCTGGGACAGATTGACCAGTTGTGCGTCGTTCTGGCTAGCGGTGTGCTGCAGCAGCTGGTTGCGGGTGAGTACCAGCTCGCCGACCACATTCATAAGCTTGTCCAGCAGCATTACATCCACACGTACGGTGGTATCGCTCTTTCCTGCCTGTTGCTGGCTGGTGTTTTCCGGCTCTGTTTTTTCCGGCGAGGAGTGGTCGCTCGTCGGTATGACATGTTGTTCGCGGGTTACCGCTGGTTCTGCTTGTTCGGGTTTGGTCGGTTGAGGAGGTTGCTGCGCGATTTGAGGTGGGCCTGCAGCAGCTTCATTTTGCGGGCGGGCAGGGATCAGTGCATGTAACCGATCCATCAAGGCCTGTGGTGCCGGGTCTCCGTCTTTACCATCATTGTGAATACGCTTGAGGAAAACACGGATTTCATCCACCCCGTCCAGTAGCGCGGTCGCATGTGGAAGATCCATATGTTGATCTCCGTCGCGCATGGCGCCAAGGATATCTTCCAGAGCATGGCTCAAGGTCTCCAGCTGCGTGAACCCGAAAAAACCGCAGGTGCCCTTGATGGTATGGATTGCCCGGAAGGCGCTGGCAATACGCTCACTATCATGGGGTGAGCGCTCCAGTGCCACGATGTCCTGTTCCAGTTGCCCCAGATTTTCGTCACTTTCGATCAGAAAACTTTGCAGTGCCTTGTCGTTTTCCTGCATCCGGCCTTCTCTCCCTTGAACGTGCCATGCGTTGTTATTGGTATCGACGTTGCTGTTCAGCCGGCGGCAAGTTTGCGTAATGACGCCAGTCGTAAGATGGAACGCAGATCGGCGTCATGGGGCGGTTTCACAAGATAGTTGTCACACCCGGCCTGGCGGCCAGCCAAGTGGGCTTCTGCGGAGGTCATACTGGAGAGCATAGCAATGCGGGCTGGGCTGCCTTTCTGGCGAAGGACACTGCAGGCCTCAAGGCCACCCATTACCGGCATTTCCACATCCAGGAAGATCAGATCGAAAGGGCGTTTCTCGGCACACGCCAGCGCCTGACAACCATCGGCTGCCTGGGCAATGTCCAGGTCATAGGAGCCGGCAGCCAGTTCGTGCAACTTGGCGGTGATCAAGCTTCGTATGGTGGTGCTGTCGTCCACCACCAGGATGTTGAGTCTATCCATGACCCTTCCCTGTGTAGCTGCTACTTGCATTCTGTTCCCCGGATCCCGGTTGAGACCGCTAAAGCAGCGCTGGCTGCTTCCCCATAGAACAGGCGCAACTATTTTTATATATACAGAATATGGAAATGAAAGTCTGGGTGGACGAACGGTGCCGTTTCGTCGATGTTCGCCCGGTACCTTATTAGTCTGCTTTTTTCCAAATCTGCTTCACAAAAAATGGCCATGCCCTTGTTAGGGGTATAAGTACCATGGTTCTTTTCACGCAAGCTTCACGCGGGGGATAAACGAAAACCGGGGGGCGACGAACGGGCGTCGGGGGGGGGATTGTCGAGGGAGGGAAGGATAAACTGCCAGGCCCACCCGGGGCCCGGCAGGTTGAAAGCCGGGTCAGTGGCCTCCTTCTTCCTTCGGCTTGCCATTCAGCGGAACGCCAGCGAGCTTGCGGACTACCACATAGAAGAGCGGAATAAAGAAGATTGCGAGCACAGTAGCGGTGAGCATGCCACCGAATACCCCGGTACCGATGGCGTTACGGGCGCCGGCGCCGGCGCCAGTGCTGATCATCAGCGGGGTAACCCCGAGCATGAAGGCCAGTGAGGTCATCAGGATGGGCCGCAGTCGCATGCGTACCGCTTCCAGGGTGGCCTTGACCAGATGCTCGCCTTTCTGCTCCAACTCCAGGGCAAATTCCGCAATCAGAATGGCGTTCTTCGCCGATAGCCCGATGGTGGTGAGCAGGCCAACCTGGAAGAACACATCGTTTTCCAGCCCGCGGAAGGTGGCAGCCAGCACGGCACCGATCACGCCGAGCGGGACCACCAGCATGACGGCGAAGGGAATGGACCAGCTTTCATAGAGTGCCGCAAGGCAGAGGAAGACCACCAGCAGGGAAATCGCATACAGGGCAGGCGCCTGATCGCCGGACTGGCGCTCTTGATATGAGAGACCGGTCCACTCGGAGCCGAACCCGGCAGGCAGCTTGGCGGTGAGCTCTTCCATGGCATCCATGGCATCACCGGTACTATAGCCGGGCGCGGCGTTGCCCTGAATATTCACCGAGGAGACCCCGTTGTAGCGCTCCAGCTTCGGAGACCCGTAGGTCCAGTGGCCGGTGGCGAAGGCAGAGAAAGGCACCATCTCGCCCTGATTATTGCGTACGAACCAGTCATCAATGTTTTCCGGCAGCATGCGATAGGGCGCGTCAGCCTGCACATACACCCGTTTCACTCGGCCCCGGTCGACAAAGTTGTTCACATAGCTGGAGCCCCAGGCAATCTGCAGGGTGCTGTTGATGTCACTGATGCTCAGCCCCAGCGCCTTAGCTTTCTGCTGGTCAATGTCGAGTTGGTACTGGGGGCTGTCTTCCAGACCATTGGGGCGCACCCCGGCCAGGCGCGGGTCCTGGCTGGCCATACCCAGTAGCTGGTTGCGGGCCTGTATCAGGGCCTCGTGACCCTGACCGGCCTGGTCCAGCAGCTGAAAGTCAAAGCCGCTGGCGTTACCCAGTTCGGGGATCGAGGGGGGGTTGAGGGCAAAGATCATGGCTTCGCGGATGCCGGCGAAGAAGCCCATGGAGCGGCCCACTACCTGATTGACGCCATCCACGGACAGATCACGCTCGCTCCAGTCCTTCAGGTTGACGAAGGCCAGGCCGGCGTTCTGGCCCTGGCCGGTAAAGCTGAAGCCGGCCACGGTGAACAGGCCATCCACGGCGGAGGCTTCCTCGTTGAGGTAGTAATTCTCCATCTTCTTCAGCACGTCCACGGTCTGCTCCTGGGTGGAGCCGGCCGGCAGCGTGACCAAGGTAAACATCATGCCCTGATCCTCCTCCGGCAAGAAGCTGGAGGGCAGGCGCATGAAGGAAAAGCCCAGCACACCGACAATCACCACATAGATCGCCAGGTAACGGCCGCGGCGGCCCAGTATTTTTTCCACCCGACCCTGGTAGGCCAGGCTGCTGCGATCGAAAGTGCGGTTAAACCAGCCGAAGAAACCCTTGTTGGTCTGGTGCTCTGCATCCTTGGCCTTGAGCATGGTGGCACACAGGGCGGGGGTGAGGATCAGGGCAACCAGCACGGATAGCACCATGGCGGACACAATGGTGATCGAGAACTGCCGGTAAATCGCCCCGGTGGAGCCGGGGAAGAACGCCATGGGGATAAATACCGCTGACAGTACCAGGGCAATACCCACCAGGGCGCCGGTGATCTGGCCCATGGATTTGCGGGTGGCTTCCTTGGGGGGCAGCCCTTCTTCGTGCATGACCCGTTCCACGTTTTCCACCACCACGATGGCATCGTCCACCAGCAGGCCAATAGCCAGCACCATGCCGAACATGGTCAGGGTGTTGATGGAGAAGCCGAAGGCGGCCAGCACGCCGAAGGTGCCGAGCAGAACCACCGGCACCGCAATGGTGGGAATCAGGGTGGCGCGGAAGTTCTGCAGGAACAGGTACATCACCAGGAACACCAGCACGATGGCTTCGAACAGGGTATGTACCACTTCCTCAATGGAGATCTCCACGAACGGGGTGGTGTCGTAGGGATAATCCATTTCCATCTTGTCGGGGAAGAAGGGTTTCAATTCTTCCAGGCGAGCGCGCACCGCATCAGCGGTATCCAGCGCATTGGCACCGGAGGCCAGGCTGATCGCCAGGCCGGCAGCGGGCTGGCCATTATAGCGGCCCACCACATCATAGTTTTGGGCAGCCAGTTCCACCCGGGCCACATCCCGCAGGAAGACCTGGGAGCCATCCGGATTGACCTTGAGCAGGATGTTCTGGAACTGCTCAGTATTTTCCAGTCGGGTCTGGGCGATGATGTTGGCATTGAGCTGCTGGCCTTCCACCGCCGGGGCGCCACCGAGCTGGCCACTGGCCACCTGGTTGTTCTGTACCTGAACCGTCTGGGTAATGTCCTGGGGCGTCAGGTCGTATTTGTTCAGTTTGTTCGGGTCCAGCCAGATACGCATGGCGTAGGGGGAGCCGAACAGCTGGATCTTGCCGACACCCGGCACCCGGCTGATCGGATCCTGCACATTGGAGGCCACATAGTCGGCCAGATCGGCCCGGGTGAGGCTGCCGTCCTCGGAGGAAAAGGACACCACCATCAGGAAGGAATCCGAGGATTTGCTCACCTGGAGACCCTGTTGCTGCACTTCCTGGGGCAGTAGCGGGGTGGCCAGTTGCAACTTGTTCTGCACCTGCACCTGGGCGATATCCGCGTCGGTACCCGGGGCGAATGTCAGCGTGATCTGGGCGTTGCCGAAGGAATCGCTGCTGGAGCCGATGTAGAGCAGGTTATCGATGCCGCTCATCTGCTGCTCGATCACCTGGGTGACCGAGTCTTCCACGGTTTTTGCCGAGGCACCGGGATAGTTGCCGGCAATGGTCACCGCTGGCGGGGCCACGGCCGGGTACTGTTCTACCGGCAGGGTATAGATGGCCAGGGCACCGGCCATCATCATGATGATGGCGATAACCCAGGCAAAAATCGGGCGGTCAATAAAGAATCTGGCCATGGTTTTCCCGTTTCTCGTTACGTCGAGTTAGTGTGCGCCAAGTGAGCCGCGTGGCGTTATTGCGCTGCGCCTTGGTCCCCGCCTTGAGCGGCGGGGGCCTGGGAGGGTTGTGCTTGCTGTTCGGTATCAACCGGGCTGACCGGAATGCCCGGCTGGATTTTTTGCAGCCCATCCACGATCAGACGGTCGCCGTCTTGCAGGCCGCTGGCGATCAGCCACTGACTACCCACGGCGCGTTCGGTGACCACATTCACTTTTTTCACCGTGTTGTCGTCGGCGATGAGCATGGCGCTGGCCTGGCCAGTAGGGTCACGGGTAATGCCTTTCTGGGGAACCAGAATGGCATCTTCTCGCTGGCCTTCAGGGAGGCGACCGCGGACGAACATACCCGGCAGCAGATCGCCGTCCGGGTTGGGGAAGAGCGCGCGCAGGGTCACCGAGCCGGTGCTTTCGTCTACTGCGTATTCGGAGAACTGCAGGGCACCGGGTTTGCTGTACTCGCTGCCGTCTTCCAGGATCAGGGTGATACGTGCTTCATCGTCGCTGACCTGCTGCAGTTCGCCGGCTTCCATGGCCTGACGCAGGCGGCGCAGCTCGATGCTGGACTGGGTCAGATCCACATAGATGGGGTCCAGCTGGCGGATGGTTGCCAGGGCATTGGCCTGGTTGGCGGTGACCAGGGCGCCGGCAGTCACGGTGGAACGCCCGATGCGGCCGCTGATCGGCGCTTCGATGGTGGCGTAATCCAGGTTGATCTGTGCGCTTTGCAGATTGGCCCGGGCGGCGGCCACAGCGGCCTTGTTTTCATCCAGGGCGGCTTTGGCTTCGTCATATTCCTGCTGGCTGACAGAGCGGCGTTCCAGCAGCGTCTTGAAGCGTTCCACACGCAGGGTGTTGGAGTTCAGGGTGGCCTGGGCTCGAGCCAGCTCCGCCCGGGCAGAAGCTACGGTTGCCTGGTAGGTGCGTGAATCGATTTTATAGAGGGGTTGCCCGGCTTCCACCTTCTGGCCTTCCTCGAACAGGCGCTTTTCGATCACGCCGCTTACCTGCGGGCGCACTTCGGCAATCTGGTGAGCGGTGGTGCGCCCGGGCAGCTCCCGGCTAAGGGTGGTGGATTTTGCCTTTACCGTAATGAAGCCAACCTGCGGGGCCTGTTGCTGCTGTTGCTGACCGGCCTGGTCAGCATCACTGCAACCGGCAAGCTGCAGGGCAAGGGCGCCCGCCAGAAGGGAGAGAATCAAACCGCTGCGCATAATCACCTCTGTTTTCAATACACGCCGTCAGGCACCGGCTCGACGAACGGGCGGTGCTTGCAGGAAATATGAATCAGGTTCAGTATATACATTCAGCAATGTATGTATAGGCCCGACAGTGAAATCCATTCAATTTTCTTGAGTCCATTAAGAGTATTCCATGGTCAGGCGAACGAAGGCAGAAGCGCTGCAAACCCGGGCTCAGATCCTGGATGCCGCCGAGCAGGTTTTTCACCGTAAAGGGGTACTGTCCGCCTCTTTAAAAGATATTGCCAGTGAGGCCGGGGTGACGCGAGGGGCAATCTACTGGCACTTCAAGAACAAGCATGATGTGTTCATGGCTATGGTGGATCGCAGCCGCCTGCCGTTCGATAGTCTGGCGGAGCGGGCGGAGGACGCCAGTGAGCCGGATCCACTGGGGCGCCTGCGCGAGTTTATGGTCTACCTGTTACAGCAAGCAGTCTGTGATCCCGGCCAGCGGCGGCTTTTCGAGATCATGTTCCAGAAATGCGAATTCAGCGGCGAAAATGCCGATTTGCTGGATCGTCAGCGTGACGCCTGCCGGGACTCCGCTGGGCGACTGACGCGGACCTTTGCCAACGCTATCGCCCGTGGGCAACTCCCGAAAAACCTGGATAGGGTGAAATCTGTTACTTGGCTACACAGCCAGCTCACCGGCGTGATCATGAACTGGCTACTCGATCCAGAGGTGCTGGACCTGGAGCGGGCGGCTACGGATTTTGTCGATACCTGCCTGTTTGCCCTGCAGCATTCTCCCTCGCTGCGAACCTCTCCCGGGCTGTGATTCCAAGCCACTGAATTGGCAACTGAAATGCCGGTCCGCATTTCCGATAACTGGTCTGTGCAGAGCACATACCCGGTGGTATGTTTCTGGTCCCTCCCCGAAAAATCCCGCTTATAGCCTTTGTCAGATTTCGTTTCAAAAAACGAAACGTCATTCCAAAATAGTATTGACGACCCTCCCGAGCCATGTCAGATTGACTGGCGAGTCAACATCCTGTTTCCGCTGAAGGGCGGTGGGACCGCCGATTCCCTTCAGCATTCGCTACAGCAGCAACACCAATAAAAGGCGCTTATGAAAGCGCCGCGGGAGAGCACAACATGTTTGATCGGCACTATGCGGTCTGGCCGGAGAATATGCCGCGCCACCTCAGCCTGCCGCAGACCAGCCTCTATACCAATCTGGAGGTTTCGGCCCTGCGTTATCCCCACCGGGATGCAATCAACTATTACGACAGCCCCATCACCTTCGCCGAACTCAAGCAGCAGGTGGATGCCCTGGCGGGCTATCTGCAATCGCTGGGGGTAGAGAAGGGCGACCGGGTGCTGCTGTTCATGCAGAATGCGCCCCAGTTCATCATCAGCTATTACGCCATCCTTCGAGCCAATGCCATTGTGGTGCCGGTGAACCCCATGAACCGGGCCGCCGAACTGGAGCATTACCTGCAGGACACCGAAGCTGCCGTGGCCATCTGTGGCCAGGAATTGTTGCCGGCAGTGGCCCCAGTGGTGGGCATGGTGAACCTGCGCCATGTGATCGTGGCGGCCTATAGCGATTACATCACCCGTAACACGGACCTGCCGCTACCCGCCGAGGTGGAAGCGCCGGCGGTGGCGCTGAACAGCCCGGCCCACATTGCCTGGAAAGACGCCATTGGTGCCGGTGAAACCCCCAGAGAACTTTTAGTCGGCCCGGATGATCTGGCGGTGTTCCCCTACAGCTCGGGTACCACCGGTGCCCCCAAGGGCTGTATGCACACCCACGGCTCGGTGATGGCCACCTGTGTCCAGGGGAGCGCCTGGATTCATGGCACCACTGAGTCGGTGACCCTGGCCACGCTGCCGTACTTCCATGTGACCGGCATGCAGGGCTCAATGAATTCGCCGATCTATGGTGGTTCATTGATCGTGTTGATGACCCGCTGGGATCGTCGCGTGGCCGCCACCTTGATTGAGCGTTACAAGGTCAGCCGCTGGGTGAATATCGTCACCATGGCCATCGATCTGCTCTCCGATCCGGACGTGGAGCAATACGACCTGTCCTCCCTGGAGAATATCGGTGGCGGCGGGGCGGCTATGCCGGCGGCGGTGTCCGACAAACTCTTCCAGCTCACCGGTCTGCGTTACATGGAAGGCTATGGCCTGTCCGAAACCATCGCCGGTACCCATATCAATCCCACCGATAACCCCAAATCCCAGTGTCTGGGAATTCCGGTGTTCGATATCGATTCGCGCATTGTGGCAGTGGAAGAAGACGGTCAAACCGGCAGGGAACTGGGCCCCGGTGAAGTGGGGGAAATCATCATCCACGGGCCGCAGGTGTTCCAGGGTTACTGGAAGCGCCCCCAGGAAACACAAAAGGCGTTTATCGAGCTGGAGGGCAAGCGTTTCTTCCGCACCGGCGATCTGGGCTACTACGACGAAGAGGGCTATTTCTTCATCGTCGATCGGGTCAAACGGATGATAAATGCGTCCGGGTTCAAGGTCTGGCCGGCGGAGGTGGAAAGCCTGATGTATCGCCACCCGGCCATCCAGGAAAGCTGCGTCATTTCCACGCCTCACCCGCGCCGCGGCGAAACCGTGAAAGCCTGCGTGGTCCTGCGTAACGAGATGAAAGGCACGCTTAACGAGCAGGCCATCATCGACTGGTGCAAGGAAGAAATGGCCGCCTACAAGGTGCCACAGGTGGTGGAGTTCCGCGATGAGCTGCCCCGTTCGTCCACCGGCAAGGTGATGTGGCGAGCCCTGCAGGAGCAGGAATGGGCCGGCGAACAGGAGCAGCAGGCTTGCTAGCAAGCCTGGACTGAACTCAGTCAGCGTCACAATAAATGATACGCGGCAGCGCTACGCCGCAGGGGCTGACATAACAAAGGAAAAACGGGAAACAGCGATTGCCGCAGGGTAACCGTTCCCACACACAGGAGGCTTTGCCTTGGACTTATTCATGCAGCAAGTGCTTAACGGCCTGACGCTGGGCAGCATCTACGGGCTGGTGGCCCTGGGTCTGACCCTGGTGTACGGCATTTTGCACGTACCGAACTTCGCCCACGGGGCGCTCTATATGGTGGGCGCCTATGTGTCCTACGTGATCATGGTCGACTTTGGCGCCAATTACTGGCTGGCCATGCTGGGCGCCGCCGGTGCGGTGGCGTTGCTGGCGGTGTTGTGCGAGCGACTGGTGTTCAACCCCTTGCGCCATGCACCGCCGATCCACGACAAGATTGCCGCCATCGGCATCATGCTGTTTCTGGAAGCGCTGGTGCAGATGCACTGGGGCGCAGAATTCCGCCGCATGCCAACCCCTTACACCGGGATTGTCGAATTCGCGGGTCTGACCATGCCGGCCCAGCGGATACTGATTATCGTCGGCGCGTTCTCGCTGATGGCGATACTGCATCTGTTCCTGAAGAAGACCATGACCGGCTCCACCATTGTTGCCATGGCCCAGAACCGGGAAGGGGCTTTCCTGGTGGGGATCGATGCCAACCGGGTGGCGATGATGACTTTTGCCATCTCCGGGGTGTTGGCGGCGGTGGGCGCAACCCTGTTCGCGCCGATTAACCTGGTGTACCCGGCCATGGGGCATCTGCTGATCATGAAAGCCTTTGTGATCATCATCCTTGGCGGCATGGGCTCCATTCCCGGTGCCATCGTCGGCGGCTTGATCATCGGCTTTGCCGAGGCCTTTGGTGGCTTCTACATCTCCACCGACTACAAGGACATCATCGCCTTCGCCTTGCTGGTGGTGATTCTCTCCATCAAGCCCACTGGCCTGTTCACCAAGGGGGTGCGCTAATGAATGCCCTGCAGAAAATTTCCGATTTTTTCATGACCCCGGCGATGAAGTTCATCATGATCGTCGCGGCACTGCTGTTCCCCTTTGTGGCAGGCAATGAGTACCAGATCTATGTGATGGCGCTGGCGTTTGTCTGGGCCATTGCGGTCTATGGCATGAACATTATCACCGGGCTTTGTGGCCAGTTGAATCTGGCCCATGGCGGCTTCTTTGCCATCGGAGCCTATACGCTGGCCATTCTCACCGTGGATCACGGCTGGCCTTTCTGGTGGGCCTTTGTGGCCGCCGGTGTGTCCGGTGCGTTGTTGGGCTTCCTGGCCGGGGTGGTGTCGTTGCGCCTGAAGGAGCATTACTTTGCCATCTTTACCCTCTGTGTTGGGTTCATCATTTATCTGTTGATCGATAAATGGGAAGAGCTGACTCACGGTGCCCTGGGCATTATCAATATTCCCGCACCCAGCGGTTTCGGGCTGGTGGATTTCACCGAAACCACGCCGTTCTATTACCTGGCTCTGGTATTCATGGTGCTGTCCATCTGGTTGGCGGCACGTATTGCCAATTCCCTGCTGGGTCGCAGTTTCCGGGCCATTCGTATCAGTGACGAGCTGGCGGCCTCCCTGGGTATCAACCTGATGCGCAACAAGGTGCTGGCATTCGTTCTGTCCACCACCTATGCCAGCGTGGCCGGTGCGCTGTATGCCGGCATGGTGCGCTTTATCGGCCCGGCAGAAGCCGACGTGGTACACACCTTCGACATGATTACCTTCCTGCTGGTGGGTGGTATCGGCACCCTGATGGGGCCGTTGTTTGGCACCCTGGCGATTACCTGGCTGACCCAGTCCCTGCAGTTCCTGGAAGAGTACCGGATGATCGTGTTCGGCCCGTTGCTGGTGGTGCTGGTGATCTTCTTCCCTCGTGGTGTGGTGGGTACGTTCCTGACCTGGCGAGGACGCCGTCTGGCCGCAGTGCAGGAAACCGCCAAAAAGGAATCTGCCAGCGAAAAAAAGCCGCAACCGAACAAGGCGGTAACACCTCGCAACCAGGAGGCCGGTAACCATGCTTAAGATCAATAATCTGACCAAACGGTTCGGGGGTCTGGCGGCGGTCAACAACGTCAGCATCGAATTCGAAGCCAACAAGATCAACGCCATCATCGGCCCCAACGGTGCGGGTAAAAGTACCTTCTTCAATCTGGTGGCCGGTGCCATGGCACCCACTGAAGGCTCCATCGAATATCAGGGTATGGATATCACCGGTATGGCCTGTGATCGCATTGCCCGCCTCGGTATCGCGCGGACCTTCCAGACTACTTCCCTGTTCGATGAATCCACGGTGTTGGACAACCTGATCGTGGGCCACCGTCTGCGCACCCAGTCACGCTTGTGGGACGTCATCATCAACTCCAAGCGCCTGCGTGATGAAGAGAAAAAATGTCGTTCCCGGGCGCAGGAAGTGCTGGATTTTGTCGGCCTGTCCCATATCGGTCACCGCATTACCGCGGACATCAGCCAGGAAGAGAAAAAGCGCGTGGCTTTTGCGTTGGCCCTGGCCACCGATCCGGAGCTGGTACTGCTGGATGAACCCGCCGGTGGTATCAACCCGGAGGAGACCGAGAATCTGGCCTCACTGATCCGCAAGATGGTGGAGCACGGCGTCACCGTCTGCCTGATCGAGCACAAAATGGACATGATCATGAGCCTAGCGGACAAGATCATGGTGCTGGACCACGGTGAAAAAATTGCCGAAGGCACCCCGGAACAAATTCGCAACAATCCGGTGGTAATCGAAGCCTATCTGGGGAGTGATGACGATGCTGCAGCTTAACGAAGTGGAAGCCCGCTACGGCAGCTTCAAGGCCCTGGAAAAAGTCTCCATGACGGTGGGTGAGGGCGAATTGGTGGTGCTGCTGGGTGCCAATGGTGCCGGCAAGAGCACTCTGTTCAATACCATCAGTGGTCTGCTTAAACCCACTGCCGGGAAGATTTCCCTGAATGGCAAGGATGTCACCGGCCTCAAGCCTTCCGGCCTGGTACAGAGTGGCGTGGTGCAGTGTCCTGAAGGGCGCAAGTTGTTCCCGGAAATGTCAGTGCTGAAAAACCTGATGCTCGGTGCCTATGTGCACCGCCGGGACAAGGCCGCTATCAAGAAGACTCTGGACCAGGTATTGGCGCTGTTCCCGATCCTCGACGAGAAGAAGGATCATCCGGCCGGATCACTCAGTGGTGGCCAGCAACAGATGGTGGCCATCGGACGCGCCATGATGGGGCGGCCAAAACTACTGCTGCTGGACGAGCCTTCTCTGGGGCTGGCCCCGCTGGTGGTGAAGCAGATGTTTGAAACCATCAAGGGTATCAACGAGCAAGGCACCACGGTGTTGCTGGCGGAGCAGAATGCCTTCGCCGCACTGAAAATTGCTCACCGCGCCTACGTGATCGAAAACGGTCGCTTGGTGATGGAGGGTGATAAGGACGCGATGCTGGGTAATGAAGAAATTCGCAAGGCCTACATCGGGGCCTGAGGCGATAACCCGCAGCGTGTGCGCTACACAACAAGATTGAGAAATAATAACGGGAGAGTTTCATGAGCAACGGAAAAAACACACTGGTTAAGCGCTTCTGCCGTCTGGCCTGCGCCAGTGCCATCGCATTGGCTGCCAGCGGCGTACAGGCGGCAGAAACCGTTACCATCGGCTTCACCGGCCCGCTGAGTGGCGGTGCCGCGTTGTACGGCCAGAACACCCTGGAAGGCCTGCAAATGGCCGCCAGAGAAATCAATGACAAGGGTGGTTTCAAGGTGGGTGATGAAACCTACGAGATCAACCTGGTATCCCTGGATGACAAGTATGCCCCCAGTCAGGCGGCGGTGAACGGCAAGCGCCTGGTGCAGCAGTACAACGCACCGGTGATCTTTACGCCGCATTCCGGTGGCACCTTTGCGTTACAGGCGTTCAATCAGCGGGATGATTTCCTGGTGATGTCCTATACCTCGGTGCCGACCGTGACCGAGAAGGGCAATGAGCTGACCGTGCGCATTCCTCCCACCTTTACCGGTTACATGAAGCCGTTCACCAAGATCGCCATGGCGGAAAACGGCAAGAAAGTGGCCATCGCCAATGCCACCCATGACTACGCCAAGTACTGGACCAAGGCGTTCGTTCCCACCTGGGAAGCCATGGGCGGTACCGTGGTAGCGGATAACCCCATGGACTACAACAAGTCGGCGGACTTCTATACCGGCGTGAGCAAGGTGCTGGCAGAAAAGCCGGACGTGTTGTTTATCGGCGGGGCGTCGGAGCCCACCGCGCTGGTGGCCAAGCAGGCCCGTCAGTTGGGTTTCAAGGGTGGTTTCGTGATCATGGACCAGGCCAAGATGGGTGAAATGTCCAAGATCATCGGCGGCTACAAAATGCTCGAAGGGTCCGTGGGTGTGGTGCCGCTGACCATGTATGAAGAGCAGGGCGCCAAGGATTTCGTTGCCAAGTACCACAAGCAGAATGATGGCAAGGATCCGACCACCGAAGTGGCCTACAACTACTTCGCCATGCACACCGTGATTCAGGCCATGAAAGAAGCCGGTACCGTGGCGGACTCCAAGGCCATCCGTGCGGCCATGGGCGATGCCCTGAAGAACCTGGCGGAAGAGCATAACCCCTACGGTGTGACGGAGATCGATGCCAAGGGCGGGATGATGGCTGACCCCAACATTGCCACCGTCAAGAAAGGCGGCACCGTTGAGCTGCAGCGTATTTCCGAGGTGCTGGGCGAATAACCCGGCGAGGAAAAAAAGCAGGGCGCCCGGCGCCCTGTTTTTTCGGCTTTTTTCAAATAATGAAATATAATTCCAAAATAATTGAAACCGGTTCGGCTTTGCTTATACTAGAGCCTGTTGGCAGTCATGTGCGTAGCCGTTGAGGCATCGCAGATCAGTGTCAACCTATCCACATCTTCCTGACCCGGCGCGAGACCGGGCGGACACTGCCGTGCTTTACCGGAGCATGGCAGTTCAATGAGGAGAGAACTATGAGTCACCCGGTCAGCCTGAGTCGCGATAGCGATATTGGCGTAATCCGAATCAACTATCCCCCCGTCAATGCGCTGGGCCATGGAGTCCGTGAAGGGTTGCAGAACTGTCTGCGCGAGGCCCTGGCAGACGATGACATCAAGGCGGTGGTGGTCATTGGCGAAGGCAAGACCTTCCCGGCCGGCGCCGATATCCGTGAATTCGGCAAACCACCGCAACAGCCAGTACTACCGGCGGTGATCGACGAATACGAAGCCAGCGACAAGCCGGTGATCGCTGCCATCCACGGCACCGCCCTGGGTGGCGGGCTGGAAGTGGCTCTGGGCTGTGATTATCGCGTGGCCCTGGATAGCGCCCGCCTGGGCCTGCCGGAAGTGAAGCTGGGCCTGCTGCCCGGCGCCGGTGGCACCCAGCGCCTGCCTCGTCTGGTGGGGGCGCAGAAAGCCCTGGAAATGATCGTCGGCGGCAACCAGATCAAGGCGGCCGAGGCCCGCGAGCTGGGCCTGGTGGACGAGGTGGTCAGCGGTGACCTGCTGGAGGGCGCACTGGCCTTTGCCCGCCAGCTGGTGGCCGACGGCGCGCCGCTGCGCAAGATCTCCGAACTGGACGTGCCCGGTGATACCAGTGCCGAGCTGTTCGACCACTTCGAGCAATCCATTGCCAGAAAACAGCGCGGCTTCAAGGCGCCGTTTTCCTGTATCAAGGCGGTCAAGGCTGCGGTGGAATTGCCCTACGACAAGGGCGTGGAACGCGAACGGGAGCTGTTCTTCAAGCTGATGGTCTCCAGCGAATCCGCGGCCCAGCGCCATGTCTTCTTTGCCGAGCGGGAAGTGGCCAAAGTACCCGGTCTCGACAAGGACACGCCCAAGCGCGAAATCAAGCAGGCGGCCGTGATCGGTGCCGGCACCATGGGCGGTGGCATCGCCATGAACTTCGCCAATGCCGGTATTGCGGTGAAGATTCTCGAGGTGAAGGAGGAGGCCCTGGAAAAGGGTATCGCCCTGATCCGCAAGAACTACGAAAACACTGCCAAGAAGGGTCGTATTACTCAACAGCAGGTAGAGCAGCGCATGGCGCTGATCCAGCCCACTCTCAGCTACGATGACCTGGGTGATGTGGATCTGGTGATCGAAGCGGTGTTCGAGAACATGGACGTGAAGAAAGCCGTGTTCAGTGAGCTGGACCGGGTCTGCAAACCCGGCGCCATTCTCGCCACCAACACCTCCACCCTGGACGTGAACCGCATTGCCAGCTTCACCAACCGTCCCGCAGACGTCATGGGCATGCACTTCTTCAGCCCCGCCAACGTGATGAAGCTGCTGGAAAACGTGCGTGGCGAGAAGACCTCCGACGAGGTGATCGCCACCGTCATGGATCTCAGTCGTCGTATCGGCAAGGTCGGTGTGCTGGTGGGCGTGTGCCATGGTTTTGTCGGCAATCGCATGCTGCACAAGCGACAGGCAGAAGCCATTCAACTGGTCAACGAAGGTGCCAGCCCGGAGCAGGTGGACAAGGTGCTGTTCGATCTGGGGTTCCCCATGGGCCCCTTTGCCATGTCTGATCTGGCCGGTATGGATGTGGGTTACCGCATCCGCGAGGAACTGCGCAAGGAAGACCCGGACAATGCGCCGCCGCGCAACTGGACCGACGAACTGGTGGAAGCCGGCCGATTGGGCCAGAAAACCCAGGCTGGCGTATTTGACTACAAAGAAGGCGATCGTACCCCTGTGCCTTCACCGGATGTAGACGGCATTATTGAACAATACCGTAGTGACAACGGGATTGCCCCGCGCGAGATCAGCGATCAGGAAATCCTGGAGCGCTGTATGTACGTGATGGTTAACGAGGGCGCGAGGATACTGGAAGAGGGTATCGCCGCCCGCCCGCTGGATGTGGACGTGATCTGGATCTACGGCTACGGCTTTCCGGTATATCGGGGCGGTGTGCTGTTCTGGGCCGACCAGGTGGGTGTGAAAACCATCCACGACAAGATCAATGAGATCTACCAGCAAACCGGCTCCGATGTCTGGAAGCCTGCCAAACTACTCAGCGAGCTGGCAGAGCAGGGCAAGGGCTTCTACCGCTGAAAGACTCAACGAATGTTGTAACCGGCCGTTGGAGCCTTGCTTGCAAGGCGAACGTGCTCTGAAATCTTCGCCTTGCGAGCAAGGCTCCAACAGCGGTTGCGAAGCAAAGAACAACCTTTAAAGAGGTTTAAAAATGGATATCAACTACACCCCGGAAGAACTGGCGTTTCGCGATGAAGTACGCGCCTTTCTGGATCAGAAGCTGCCCAAGAAAATTGCCAGCAAGGTGAAGAAAAACCAGCACCTGGGCAAGGAAGACACCATCCGCTGGCAGAAAATTCTCAACGAAAAGGGCTGGATGGCCCTGCACTGGCCGAAAGAGCATGGTGGCACCGGCTGGTCTCCGATCCAGAAGCATATCTTCGAGGAAGAGTGCGCCGAGTATGGCGCCCCCACCGTGTTGCCCTTTGGTGTGAACATGGTGGCGCCGGTAATCATCAAGTTTGGCACCGAGGAGCAGAAGAAAACCTATCTGCCTTCCATCCTTAACAGTGATGTGTGGTGGTGTCAGGGGTATTCTGAGCCAGGTGCCGGTTCTGATTTGGCCGGGCTGAAAACCAAGGCCGTCCGCGAAGGCGATCACTACGTGGTCAACGGCCAGAAAACCTGGACCACCCTGGGCCAGCATGCCGACTGGATCTTCTGTCTGGTGCGCACCGATCCCAACGCCAAGAAGCAGGAAGGCATTTCCTTCCTGCTGATCGACATGCAAACCCCGGGCATCACCGTACGCCCGCTGATCACCCTGGACGGCGAGCACGAAGTGAACGAAGTGTTCTTCGACGATGTGAAAGTGCCTGTGGAAAACCTGGTTGGTGAGGAGAACAAGGGCTGGACCTGCGCCAAGTATCTGCTGACCTTCGAGCGTACCGGCATTGCCGGTGTGGGCCAGTCCAAGGCGGCGCTCAAGCATCTCAAGGAAGTGGCTGGCAAGGTTCAGCAGAACGGCAAGCCGCTGATCGAAGACCCGCTGTTCCGCAACCGTCTTGCGGATGTGGAAATGGAGCTGATGGCACTGGAAATGACCAACCTGCGTACCGTGGCCGCCGCCCAGGCGGGCGGTGTCCCCGGCGCGGAAAGTTCCTTCCTGAAAATCATGGGTACCGAACTGCGTCAGGAAATTACCGACCTGTTCCGCCGTGCGGCGGGCCCTTACGCCCAGCCATTCCTGCCGGAAACCTTTGAAGCGGATTACGACGGTGAAATGGTAGGCCCCGACTTTGCCAACAGTGTTTCCACCAAGTACTTCAACATGCGCAAGCTGTCGATCTTCGGCGGCTCCAATGAAATTCAGAAGAACATCATCGCCAAGATGATTCTGGGACTGTAAGGAGACGACCATGGACTTCAAACTGAGCGACGAACAACGCATGCTCGAGGAAACCGTGGGCCGTCTGGTTCGCGATGGTTACCCCTTCGACGTACGTGAAAAAGCCCGCACCAGCGAGCTGGGTTATTCAACAGAAATGTGGCAGCAGTTCGCTGAACTGGGTCTGCTGGGTGTACCGTTTTCTGAAGACTTCGGCGGCTTCAATGGCGGCGGTCCGGAACTGATGGTAGTGGCCGAAGGGTTTGGTCGCGGTCTGGTGCTGGAACCTTATCTGGCCACCGTGATTCTTAGCGGTACCCTGATCGATTTCCTGGGCAGCGACAGCCAGAAAGAAACCCTGATCAGCGCCATCGTTGGCGGTGAAGTGCGCCTGGCCCTGGCCGCCTACGAGCCGGAAGGCCGTTATGATCACACTCATGTGGCCACCACTGCGGAAAAGAGTGGCGATGGCTATGTGATCAGTGGCAGCAAGGCGGTGGTCCTGCACGGCGATAGCGCAGACAAGCTGGTCGTTATTGCTCGCACCGCTGGCAGCACCAATGATCGTAATGGTCTGTCCGCCTTTGTGGTGGATGCCTCCGCCGACGGTGTCAGCCGTCGCGGTTATGAAACCATTGATGGTCTGCATGCGGCGGAAATCAGCCTTAACAATGCGCCGGCAGAGCTGCTGGGTGAAGAAGGCAACGCCATTGATGCCCTGGAGAAATCCCTGGCACTGGGCATCGTTGCCCTGTGTGCGGAAGCGTCCGGAGCCATGGAAGTGGCCTGTGACCACACCTTGAACTACATCAAGGAACGCCAGCAGTTCGGTGTGCCCATTGGCAAGTTCCAGGCCCTGCAGCATCGCATGGTGGAAATGCGCATGGAGCTGGAAAAAGCCCGTTCCATGACCATCCTGGCTGCTTGTTCCCTGGAGTTGTCAGCACCGGTACGTGCCAAACGTCTGGCTGCGGCCAAGGCCATTATCGGCAAGTCCGGTCGCAAGGTGGCAGAAGAAGCCATCCAGCTTCACGGTGGCATGGGCATGATGGAAGAAACCGCCGTGTCCCATTACGCCAAGCGTATCGTGATGATTGATCACCAGCTTGGTGATCTGGGCTATCACATGCAGCAGCTGGAAAGCTTGCTGGACGTGGACGAAGACGCAGCGTAACGAGAAACACCAAGGCGGCTTCGGCCGCCTTTTTTGATGACAAAAATTATTTTGCTGTAGGAGCGGCGCTCTCTGTGCCCCGCGGGTATGAGCCGCGAATAACCCAATTTCGAGTTACGAGAAGCGAGTTTCGAAAGGCAAAACCTGGAAGGTCGGCCTGGATTTTCGCAACTCGTTTCTCGTGACTCGTTACTGGTTTGGCTTTTCGCAAGCATATTCGCGGCTCGAGCGCCGCTCCTACGGTGCCAATATCTGGGAGAGCACCATGACAATTAACCGCCAGATCATTCTGTCCGAGTACCCCAAGGGTATGCCGCAGGCTGAGCATCTGCCCATGCGTGAAGGGGAGATGCCGTCTCCGAAGGACGGACAAGTTCTGATCAAGACCATTTACCTGTCCCTGGACCCCTACATGCGTGGCCGCATGAGCCCGGCCAAGTCCTACGCCGCCAGTGTGGAGCTGGGTGATGTGATGCAGGGCGCTACCGTTGGCCAGGTGGTGGAATCGCGCCTGGATGGCTATGAAGCCGGCGATTACGTGCTCGGCTTTGGTGGCTGGCAGGAATACTCGGTGCAGGGCAAGGAGATGCTGCGCAAGCTGGATCCGAAACAGGCGCCGATCAGCACCGCCGTGGGTGTGCTGGGCATGCCCGGTTTTACCGCCTATGCCGGGTTGCTGGAAATCGGCCAGCCGAAAGAAGGCGAGACGGTGGTCGTGTCTGCCGCCAGCGGCGCGGTCGGTCAGGTGGTCGGTCAGATTGCCAAGCTCAAGGGTTGCCGTGTGGTGGGCGTGGCCGGTGCGCCGGATAAATGCCAGCACGTGGTGGATGTCTATGGGTTTGATGCCTGTGTGAACTACAAGGACGACGACTTTGAAGCCCAGCTCAAGGCGGCGTGCCCGGACGGCATCGATATCTATTTCGAAAACGTGGGTGGCAAGGTGTTTGATGCGGTGATGAAACTGGTTAACGATTTCGCCCGCATTCCCCTGTGCGGTCGCATTGCCCATTACAACGACACCGAAGCGCCCCAAGGTCCGGATCAGTTGCCAGCGTTCCTGACCAAGCTTCTGGTCAAACGTATTCTGATCAAGGGCTTTATCCAGTTCGATTATGCTCACCTGATGAAGGATTTTGTCCGTGACATGAGCAGCTGGATGCAGGCCGGAAAAATCCAGTATCAGGAAGATATTGTCCAGGGTCTGGAAAACACCGTGGATGCCTTCCAGGGCCTGCTGGAAGGGCGTAACCGGGGTAAATTGCTGGTGCAGGTCAGCGAGGATACTTCCCGGTAATGGCAGCAGTGGAAGCGCAGGTCCAAGCGCTTTTTGCGCTGCATGGCCCGCGCTATCGCTGGCTGGCCACGATAACAGTGATGCTCGGTACCATGTCTGTGGTGCTGGCATCTACGATTATCAATGTGGCTATCCCCACCATCATGGTGGAATTTCAGCTGGCCCAGGATCAGGTGCACTGGCTTGCCACCGGCTTTCTTGCTGCCATGACCGTGGGCATGCTGCTCAATGCCTGGTGTGCCCAGAGGTTCGGCGCCCGGGGTGCCTATCTGTTGGCCATGGGGCTGTTTATTGCCGTGTCCATCATCGGCGCGTTCAGTGAGCAGTTTCCTCTGCTGGTGGCTGCCCGTATCGGGCAGGGGCTGTTGGCCGGCCTGATACAACCGTTGGCCATGATTACCATCTTCCAGGTCTTCCCGCTTAACCGTCGTGGCCAGGCCATGGGTATCTATGGTCTGGGCGTGGTGCTGGGCCCGGCCATGGCCTGGCGTTACCTGCCCGGCAAGGATCGTCAGTTGGCGGCGATTCGCCTCGACCGCGCCGGTGTCCTGTTATTGGCAATGGGTATCACGGCAGTATTATGGGGCCTGGCCAATGGTCACCGACGTGGCTGGGGTGACCCCTTGCTGCTGGTGACGTTACCGGGTGGCATTGTTTCGCTGGTGCTATTTTCCTTCTGGCAGCGGCGCAATCCGCAGCCTCTCATGGATCTGAGAGTGTTTCGTTACCCGGGCTTCACGGGCAGTTTTCTCATGTCCATGGTGATCGGTGCCGGGGTGTTCGCGTCCACCTATGTAACCCCGCTGTATTTCCAGCAGGTGCTTGGCGAGAGTGCTGCCAGCGCCGGTCTGATGCTGATGCCAGCGGGGTTGGCCATGGCCTTCACCTTTCCGGTTGCCGGGCATCTGACTGACCGTTTTTCCGAAACCCGCATCATGATGGCGGGCCTGGTGTTGTTTGTACTCAACATGGTGCTGATGGCCGGCGCCACCCTGACCACCTCTGCTGTGTGGCTGGTGTGGTGGACGTTGCTTGGCAGAGTGGGGCTGGGCCTGATGATGCCACCATCGTCCACCGGGGCATTGGGGTTGCTGCCACCGGCGCTGATTCCCCAGGGCTCGGGTATTTTCAATTTCGCCCGTCAGATCGGTGGTGCCCTGGGCGTCAACCTGTGCGCCCTTTGCATACAATTTTTCAGCGATCGCTACGGGCAGACTGATCCTGCTGCGTCCCTGGCGCAGGCTTTTGAATATGGTTTTGACCGGGCTTTCTGGTTGTTGTTGATCGTTTTCCTGCTGGCGCTATGGCCTTTGCATGCCATGCGGCGGGGATTGATAAGGAAACTGTTATGACGGATAAACCCCGCATTCTGGTAGTCGGTGCTGGCGCCATCGGCAGCTTTTACGGTGCCATTCTCAAGCGCGCCGGCTGTGAGGTGGGCGTGGTGCTGCGCTCGGATTATGACGCAGTAAAGGAGGGCGGTTTTCGCTTTACCAGTCCTCTTGGGGAGCTGTCCTGGCAGCCGGATCGAGTGTATCGATCCGATGAAAAGCCGGACCGTTTTCCCGACTATGTGCTGCTGTGCGTGAAGGTATTGCCGGGCGTGGATCGCGCTGCCCTGGTACGACCTTGGATGGGAGAACACACCGGCCTGGTGCTGATCGAAAACGGGCTGGATATCGAGCGTGATTTGGCCGAGGCCTTCCCGGAACATCCCCTGGTAAGCTGCCTGGCATTTATCGCTGTCAGCCGCACCGGCCCCGGTGAGATCCATCATCAGGCCTATGGCCAACTGGTGATGGGTAATTTTCCCGCTGGCTTTGATGGCCACTGCCGCCGTTTGAGCAGCCTGTTCAGGGAAGGGGGCATTGACGTCAACGATAGCGAAGCGGTGGTGGGGGAGCGCTGGCGCAAGTGTGTCTGGAATGCACCGTTCAATCCTCTGAGCGTGCTGTGCAATGGCGCCGATACCCTGTCGATTCTCGATGCCCCCGGTGGTGAAGACCTGGTCCGCACCATGATGGAAGAGGTGATGGCGGTCGCCGCTGCGGATGGTTATCCGCTACCGGACGATCTGGTGGAAAAGAATCTGGTCGGTACCCGCAAGATGGGTGCCTACAAGAATTCCATGGCGCTGGATTACCTGAACGACCGGCCCATCGAACTGGATGCCATCCTCGGCAATGTGGTGGCAATTGCCCAACGCCTCGGCGTGCCTGTTCCGCACCTGACTACTGTGCTTACCGCACTGCGTATCCGTTATCAATGAGGCGTCATTCTGTCCGCAACATGATACAAAACGTCATGTTGCGGTTTTTCTTGTCAACGAAGGATTACGAACAAAGTTTTAGTGCAGAAATCCTGATGGAAAAGTTGATTTTCAAAAGCCATTGAATTGCTTGGTAATTTGTCGCGTGAAGTATACGTGAAGACAAAAACCGTATATTTATCAGGTAGATAAAAACCGGCAATATGTGGATTTTTGCTTACAAACGATAACTTGTCCCTGTCCACTCGCCGCTTAATCCTGTCCCCGTAAACAGAATAATCTGTCGCCAAAAACAAGAAACGGGTGAAAGGATGCGCACAACAATCATTCAGCGTCTGGCTGTCTTATCCCTGCTTTATCCCTTACTGAATGCCTGCGAAGACGACCCGGATTTGTTTATCCCACCGGAGCCCGGCGACGCACTGATCTATGCCTACCCCTCGGACGGTATGGTGGATCTGCCCCTGGGCAGCAAATTGCTGCTGACCTTTTCCAGTGATATCGACGAAGCAGCGGCCAAGGCAGAGTGCCAGCCTGACGGCGATAACTTTGTGGGTACGCTGTGTCTTGCCGACAGCGATGGGAGTCTGGTGGATCTCAGCAGTGCTGAAGTTTCCAACCGGAAACGTACCCTGACGTTCTCCATGTCTGGTCTGCGTGCCGGTGAAGAGTACCGACTGTGGGTGTCGCCAGAGATCGCTTCCGGAGTCGTCAACCTGGATGATCAGGACGGCCCGCTGATTACCTTCCGTACCCGTCAGTACAACCCGCTTCCTGACCAGGCGCCCCAGGTGCTGGCCATCAATCAGGAAATGCCCAGCGTTTACCTGCCCGAGCCTGTCGGTGAGGAACGCTTTCCGTTCATGGATTTCTCTCCAGTGCGGATCACCTTTACCGAGCCTCTGGTAGAAACCACCGTCCGCTACGGTGACAGCGTCAAACTGGAACATCAGGAATCCGGGGAACTGGTAGATGTCAGGATTCTCAATGAGCGTCACTACATCACACTGGACCCCAAGGAAGATCTGATCGGTGGCGACACCTACACACTGACTCTGCAAGGCCTGGAAGATTTTGATGAGGACGTGCTGGAGACGGTGACCTATGAGTTGACGCCCACGCTGTCCAAGGATGATGTGGTCGATCTCAACCCGCCGATCAAGCAACTGATGAAAGCCCAGCCTGCCCTGGGTGATCCGGGCTACCCGCAAACCTCTCGCCTGCACGGGTTGCCCCTTAACCAGTTCAACCTGGTTACCGAAGCACTGGGTGTGACCCAGGTGAATGCCATGCCGCTGGTGCTGGAAGGCTGGATGGGCAGACCGGATGTGCATGTGGACGCTGTTCCAGTGGTGGCCCGTGCCGGCCAGCAGCTGCGCATTACCGGTATCGATCCGATCAAGCTCGGTGGCGAGGTGCGCACGCCCATGTTCACCGGCGATATCATCGGTACCTTTGTGACCGACGTGACCGGCTACCTGGTGACTAACCCCTATCGGCCGAAGGGCTTTCAGCCCGATGACGATTATGCGCCGATGTTTGTTTACATGAATTTTGACCTTGCCATGCATGCGGAAGAACCACGCGGCAATGCCTCGGTAAACCAGAACCTGATGCATATCCAGGCGGTGGGTGTTGTCGATGTGAGGGATGGCGCGCTGACCTTCGAGGTGTTTCGAACCCTGGAGCTGGACGTGCTTAGCGGTGCTGCCAAAGTCAGTGCGGACTTTGCACTGGGGGTGCGTGCGGATGTGGATTTCGAGTTCGAACAGCTCAATCGCGATCCACTACAGGCAACCGGGTCGTTTCCGGAACACAATCAGGCCCAGGTAGAACCGAGCAACAATATCGTCGTGGTATTCAACGAGCCGGTAAACGACGAAGGAATGGAACAGGTGAAGTTGTTTCGCCAGGACAGCAACGAACCGGTGCCGGTGCAGGTGCGAAGCAGTGGTTCCAACCTGGTGATTACTCCTCTCAATGAACTGACAGCGGGGCAGCGCTATTACCTGGATTTGGGCGACGGCCTGAAAGACCAGGATTTGTTCGATCCTTCGCACCTGCAGTTCGTGCCCGGGGATGCCACTGATGGCACTGGCCAGATTGTTTTCGATACCGCCAGTTATGCGGCCAACGATGATGCGCCGGTGCTGCCGCCGGTCGTGCTGGGGGCCTATCCCGGTATCGGTTGTGCGTTGGAGGACCGCGGCGTCGAGCGCCAGGATGCAGACGGCAACACCGTGAAAATGGCTGGCCGGTGTGTAGGTGGTCTGGCGTCGGATTCGCTCTATTACCCCTTCTTCTATGACGTCAGTCGCCCCATCGAGATCAGTTTCAATATGCCCATGGAAATGGCCTCCATGACTTTCGGCATCATTGCCGCCGATGGCGAATCCTGTGAAGGCGGCGCCATGTGTCTGGGCGAACAGGCCAATGGCCAGTGGCAGAACATTCCCATGTCGGCACGACGCAACAGCTTGCGTCTGCGGGCGCTGCCGGCACCGGACACCATTGTCCCGGGTAATGCCTACCGGCTGGTGATCAACGGTGGCGACAATGGGGAAGCGGTATTCCGCAGCCACGATCGCTTCGGCAACCTGGATATCAATACGGACCCGCTCAACGGCATGGGTACCTGCGGTCCTCTCTCGAACCAGCCCTGTGAGGGTGGTCCGCCGATTCTGCTCGATTTCACCGCCACGCCGGATGAAGGGGCTGCCTATGCCACCGTGCTGACCCGGGAATACACCGACGTCAATGGCAATGGCAACTGGGATGATGATGAAGTGGAAGCGGTCAACAATCATGCCCGTGGCCATGTGAAAAGCACAGGTGGCCTGATTGGTGGCGCCAACCTAGATGACGGCGACCAGATCTTTACCCATGCGGCTCTGCCCATGGCGTTTCTGCCCAAGGAACCGCTGGACCTGAGTTATATCGGTCTGGTCGATGAAGGCAATGGCCGCTGGTGTGCCACCCAGGAAGATGCCAATGGCGATATCTTCTGTATCCAGACCGTGGGGGAGTCGGCGATCCCGGTGGAGATCAATGCCCAGCATGTGATGGGCACATCACTGACCGCCAACGCCACCCTGGCTATTCCGGTTCTGGTAGATCTGATTCCGTTACCGCTGGAAACCGGTGCACTGGTGCTGCGTTTCCGTCCCTATGACGATATGCCACCGCAGCCTTTGCGCGGGTTTGTGGTGAACCAGATTGATCCGGACACCGGGGAGGAAATCGACAATCCGATCTTCATCACCCGCCTGGATGCCTGGCTGGATGCACCGGACCTGCGCCTGCTCTCCGCATTGATCCCCGGTGGGCAAGCTATCCCCAATGTGGCGGATGCCAACGTGAGAAGCCTGCCGGTGTCGGCCTACCTGACCGGGCCGGTGAAATTCCTGCGCAATGGGCAGATCACGCTGGAGTCGCGTAATGCGTCCGCCATTGCAGCAACGCTGAACCTGTCGGTGGATCTTGGCGCCCTGATTCCGGTGCTGGGAGATCTGCTTGATCTGATCATCGGCGGCATCGTCCCCGAAGAAGGTGTGGGCTCTCTGGAGCTGGGCATTGCCAAGGACGACTTCCGCATCCGTGTGGTCAACAACCCGACCCACGCACGCCTCACCACGGCGGGTCAGGAAAATGCGGGGGAGCTTTGATAATGAGAAGAATAATGGATCATAAAAAACGGTTTCTCCTGTTTGTAGTGCTGGGTCTCTTTTCTGCCAATGTTGCCAGTCAGGACAAATACGGCCCGGATTATCCCGGAGTGAAATTTACCCAGAAGATTTTTGGCGAGGACCGGCTGTATTTCCGCTTCGGCGCCATCCACATGTCCCCGGACATAAAAACCCGCTCGATCACTCTCAGTAATCTCTCTGAAATTGCTGAAGTGGCGGTGGAGCCTGGCGAGCAGGAAGGGGAGGCGTTCAGTGACCCGCTCACCATTCCGGCCGCCATCATCGGCTACAAGCTGCGCTGGGGGGATGGAGGCTGGTCCATTGAAACCATGGCGGCATTACCGCCCACGCTGGAGCTGAAGGCCAAGGGCAAGCTGGCGGATGAGCCCCTGGTCACCGAGGCCAACGGCATCCCTACCGGGGTGCCGGCACTGGGCGAAAAGGTGGGCGAAACCAAGGTGGCACCGCCCATGGTGACCCTGGTGAAGCGATTCCGCATGGACCACAACTTCCGACCCTATGTGGGCCTGGGGGCGGTGTACCTGTTTACCTATGACAGCCATGTCACCAACCCGATCCTCACGGAAGTGGGAGAGCCGGAACTGGAGATTCAGGATAAATTTGGCTGGGTAGGGCAGATAGGCGCCGATTGGCGTTTGAGCGACCACTTGTGGCTGGCGGCGGACGCCAAGTACATCAGCGTCAAGGAAGTGAAAGCCAAGGTGGAGCGCACCTTCATCCGTGCCCCGGGCCTGCCCCAGTATCAGTTCGCGGAAGTGGGCGATGCGGAATTCGTGGCTGACATGAACGTGTATGCCTTCCACCTGGGTGTGGGGTTCACGTTCTAACTCTCAGCGTTACAGCCCACTGCAGGAGCCGTCCGGGAAGACGGTTCCTGCAATCCGGTCAACCTGGTGTTTTTGGTCATTGAGGCCCGGTCGAGAAACGTGAAATAGTATTTCAAATACTGTTTCCCGCTGGGCCTTGCTCATGTCAGTCGCCAACCACAATCACACGCTTGCCGCTGAAGTCGTTACCGGCCATATGCTCGTGGGCGGCTTTGGCATCGGTAAAGGGGAAGGTTTCCACTGGCAGGGACAGCAGCTTGCCACTGGCAAACAGGGGCGCAAGACGGTCATTGAATACCTGGGCCATGCGGATGCGGTTTTCCAGCGGCTGGCTGCGCATGGTCATACTCTTGAGGGTCTGGCGTTTCATCAGCAGGGCACCCAGATTCAGCTCTGTGGTCAGCCCGCCAAGAATGCCGATATTCACCAGGGTGCCCTCCGGGCGCAGGCCTCCGAGCAGGGCGTTCCAGTCCGGGCCGACCATGTCGAGAATCACCGCCACACCGTGTCCGCCGGTGAGCGCATCCAGTTGGGCTTTCAAGGTGCCGTCCTCGCATACCTGGGCCGCCAGGCCCATGTCGTTGGCGGTGTCCAGTTTACTCAGATCCCGGCTGCTGCCGATGGGGCGGGCGCCCAGCGCCGCGGCCAACTGGGTGGCGGCCAGGCCGACACCGGCGGTGGCCGGGCGAATCAGACACCATTGGCCGGGTTGCAAACCGCCTTCCAGAAACAGGGCCCGGTAGGCGGTCAGAAACGCCTCGGGCAGGGTCGCGGCGCGGGCGAAGTCCATGCCGTCGGGAATAGTCAGCGCCTCCCGTTCGTGGGTGACAACCTGCTCCGCATAGGCACAGCCCGGCACCAGGCCCATCACCGCATCACCCACTTGCCGTTGCTGCACACGCTCACCGACCGCGCTGACCACCCCGGCGTATTCCAGCCCGGGAATGCGGCTGTCGGTGCCCGGCGGTGCCGGATAGCGGCCCAGCACCTGCAACAGATCCGCCCGGTTCACGCCGATGGCTTTCACCTGCACGCAAATTTCCTCCGGCCCCGGTTGCAGGTCCGGCAGGGTGTCCAGTTGCAGTTGCTGATCCTCAATACACCAGGCACGCATGGCTGTTCTCCTATCAATAATGGTTTACCACAGAGGGCACAGAGTGCACTGAGAAAACCCCTTGCCTGGAAGGCCTGTAAGCGGCTTTCAGAAACAAGTGGCGTTGCAAACAGCAGTTTGTTTTTCTCTGTGTACTCGGTGACCTCTGTGGTGAAAAAACAAAAGGTTGGTTATGTCACTACACTATCCGTTCACTGATCTGCCGCCGGCAGGCCAGCGTTTCAAGGTGGCCGACGGGGTTTACTGGCTGCGTTTCCCGCTGCCCTTTGCCCTCGACCATATCAATCTCTGGTTGCTGGAAGATAACCATGGCTGGGTAATCGTGGATACCGGCCTGGGAGTGCGCCGCAGCCGGGACATCTGGCAGCAGCTGTTGGCCGAACAACTGGACGGCAAGCCGGTGACCCGCATCATCGTCACCCATTACCACCCGGACCATCTCGGCATGGCCGGCTGGCTGCAGCAACACTGCCAGGCACCGGTGATCATGAGCCGCGGCGAGTGGCAACTGGCCAGCCATATCTGTGACGCCAGCGATGAACAGACCATCCAGCGCTTCAAGCATTTTCTCGGCAGCCATGGCCTGCAGGGCGACAACCTGGACAAGGTGGCCGGCAAGGGCAATGGCTTCCGCCGGGTGGTGATGCCCATGCCGACTGACCCGCAATTTGTCGGCGCCGGTGACAGCCTGACTATCAATGGTCAGCACTGGCAGATTCACATCGGTCGTGGCCATGCTCCCGAGCACCTGTGTCTGTACCGGAATGACGACCGCTTGCTGATCAGCGGCGACCAGGTGTTGCCCACCATTTCCAGCAATCTGATGGTGCGGCCCACGGAACCGGAGGCGAACCCGGTGGTAGCGTTTGTGGACAGCCTCAAGGCAATTCGCGATGCCCTGCCGCAGGACACCCTGGTGTTGCCGGCCCACGGCCTGCCGTTCCGGGGTCTGCATCACCGAATCAATGCGCTGGTCGCCCATCACGACCAGCAACTGGACCAGGTACAGGCCGCCTGCCGTCATCACCCCCACAACGCCCACGATATTCTGCCGGTGATGTTCAACCGGGAGCTGGATGTGCAGCAGCTCATGTTTGCCATGGGCGAAAGCATTGCGCACCTCAATTGTCTGGTGGAGCAGGGGCGGGTGCAGCGGCAGAACAGCGGAGGAATCTGGATGTTCAGAAGCGCTGCGTGAACCGGAATCAAAATAACGTTGTGAAAGGGGCAAGGCAATGGAAGCGACCCGAATAACACATGATGAAATAGATTGACGCAGCGACTGGGGGAAATCCCTCATTGTCTGTCAGGAAACTCGTTCTACACTGAAGCAACCAATGGTTAATACAGTAATGGAGAGTTTTCATGGCAACCGCGCAATCTGATGATAAGCGTCCGACCCCGGATCCGGCGGAAGATAATGCGTTCTTTCCTTCCCCTTATTCGCTTAGCCAGTTCACGTCTCCGAAATCAGACTTGAGCGGCGCCGACTATCCTGCACCTTACACAGGTGGTCGTTGGAAAGTGCTGGTCGTTGGCGCGGATGAGCGCTATTTGATGACCGACAATGGCACCATGTTCTCTACCGGTAACCATCCGGTGGAAACCTTGCTGCCCATGTATCACCTGGACAAAGCCGGTTTTGCATTCGACATCGCCACGCTGTCCGGTAACCCGGTCAAGTTCGAGTTCTGGGCCATGCCGTCCGAGGACGAGGAAGTGAAAGGCTTGTTCTCCAAGTACCGGGACCAGTTCAAGCAACCCTTGAAGTTGGCAGATGTGGTGAAAGACGCACTGGGCGAAGACTCGGATTATATCGGCGTGTTTATTCCCGGCGGCCATGGTGCCCTGATCGGCCTACCAGAGAGTGACGATATGAAAGCGGTTCTTGAGTGGGCTGTGGCAAATGACAAATTCATGATTTCCCTGTGTCATGGTCCTGCGGCTTTTTTAGCGGCGGAAGGGAGGGCTTCCTTCTCAGGATATAAAATCTGTGCCTTCCCGGATGCGCTGGACGCCCAGACCCCGGATATGGGTTATATGCCGGGGCATCTAACCTGGAAGTTCGGGGAAAAGCTGAAAGCCATGGGCTTCGAGATTGTGAATGACAATATCTCTGGAGAGACCTGTCAGGATCGAAAAATGTTGACCGGTGATAGCCCTCTGGCAGGCAATTCGTTGGGGAAACTGGCGGCAACGGCCTTGCTTAAAGCCGTTGGCAATGAGTAATTCCTGTGCCACCGGATGACGCCTTGCGTGTTGCTCTCGCGCTGGAAAGAAGCGATAGCCTGACGAGCATCCAGAATGCGGTTCGTGGCTATGCCAGTGGCTTTGGTTTCGACCGCTTCGTCTTGTTTTCAGCATCCACGTCGCAGGATGAACTGGTTGATCGCATTTACTGGGTAGAAGGGGACTGGTTCGGAAACGGGACAGTGGTTGATGCCAAAACCTACGTTAGGCGTTGTCCTGTGACCCGACATATTCTGGAGATCGGGGAAGCGTTTTTCTGGACCAAAACCCTGGATCAGGAAGGCGAGCATTATCGCATTGTTCGCAGGCCACAGGGGCCTGGTATCCATGGACTGCAAACCCCGGTTTTCGGACCGCTCGGGTTGGAAGGAGCGATGAGTCTGGGCGGTGAAAAAATCGATGCCTCGCCGGCGGCCAGGCTGTCCATGGGGCTGGTAGCCACGTCGGCTTTCCTTGTCGCCCGCAGGCTCATCGAAACACCGCAATCAGAGGCTCCCAAAAAGTTATCCGACCGGGAAAGGGAGGTATTGGCATGGACGGCAGCGGGCTGGCGTCAGGCGGATATTGCCGCAACCTTGGGATTGTCTAATCGAACGGTTGAGAATCACCTGCGCAAGGCAAGGCAGCGTCTGGGTGTGGCAACAACTGCCGAGGCCATTCGTGTGGCTATTCGAAATGGGTATATCAAAGGGTGATGCCTACAATATTTTAGCAACCAATATCAGCCATAACGCCAGCATCGGCACCACCAGCACAAAGAACAACCCGTTCCAGCGCCAGGCAATCCGGTAGGGTGAGCGGTCAATCAACTGGCTGAGGACCAGCATGGAGGCGGTGAAGGGTGAGGAGATCATCGACAGGCTCCAGGCGCACATCAGGCCCACGGCCAGCAGGCGGGGATCCGCGCCCACACCATCGCCCAGCAGCGATGCCAGTAGCGTTACCGACACAATCGGGTTGAGGCCGATCTGGGCCAGCGCCACTACCAGCAACATGGCGGCCACGGCCATGGCGGCGCCCTGAAGATGAGTGGCCAACAGCATCTCATGCAGCATCTGCGGGTCAATCAATGGCGTGATCAGCGCGCCCAGGCAGGCGGAGCCGCCCAGCACCGCAATTTCACCCCGGTTGGCGCCAAAAATCAGCCGGGAATGTCGCCCCAGTAATGTCAGTGCCCGAGGCAAGCCGGTGCCGCCACCCAGTCGCTGCCGTTGCAGGGCCATCCACAAAATAGCTGAGAACGGACAGGCCACCAGCACCGCCACCGGTAGACGCAGCTCGGCTGCTATCGATACCGCAAAGACTCCCAGGGTGATCGCCAGCGCCAGCAGGGTGAATTGCCACAAGGGTGTCAGGGAGGGTGGCGCAGTGTGTGGAACGCGGCTGGCCAGATGACCGGGGCGCAGTTGCCAGTCCAACCACCAGCCCAGCAGGAAGAACAGGCCGGCGGTGGGCAGTGCCACCGGCGCCAGTGTGGCCCAGGTAAGGCTCGGCATATTGGCCAGGATCACCGCCATGGTGATGCCCAGTGGTGACACCAGCGGTGCCAGGGCAAAACCGCGCAGAATCGACAACATCATGCGTCGCTCCCGCGCCGCCTGAATATCATCATGGCCACCGGCGGCTTTCAGGGTATTACTGCGCAGTACCATGGCGCCGAACAGATTGAGCACGCCGATATTGATGATCACCCCGAACAGGGCCGTGCCCAAGGACAGGGTGGGGTAACGCAGAGCCGGCTTCTGCCGGATCAGGGTAGTGCCAGCCTCGCGCACCAGCCGCGAGCGCATGGCGGAGACCCGCAGCAGACCCAGGGACGACACAAAGGTGGCAAAGAAACAGAGCCGGTCGAGAGCCTGTAGCAGAATGGGGATAGGGTGGGTTTCACGCCAGACAACCACGCCGGCCATGGCGATAACCACCAGCAGGATCCCCTTTGCCATCCGTGTCTGGCGGGGCCATTGCACCAGCAGATAAAGCAGCAGGGCGATCCGCGCCAGCCAGGCACCGGCTTGCAGATCGAACACCAGAAACAGCAGGGTGCCCAGCATGCACAGGGGAAGGGTGGTGTTAAGCGCTTTACTCAATCGCCGTGGGAGCCATGCTTGCATGGCGAGTCAGCGTGCCCTTCGCCATGCAAGCATAGCTTCTACAGGGAGGATCATGATTGTGCTGCCTGCCGGGCCAGCTCCCGGGCAATGACGATCTGCTGGATCTGGGTGGTGCCTTCGTAGATCCGAAACAGGCGCACGTCACGGTAGAAACGTTCCACCGCGTAGTCAGCCATATAACCGGCACCGCCGTGAATCTGCACCGCCCGGTCGGCCACGCGGCCTACCATTTCGGAACAGAACAACTTGCAGCAGGACGCATCCAGGCTGACCTTTTCACCCCGGTCCTTGCTGCGGGCCGCTTCCAGCACCATGGACCGGCCGGCGAACATTTCCGCGCGGGAATCCGCCAGCATGGCCTGGATCAGCTGGTGCTCGATGATGGGTTTACCGAACTGTTTGCGTTCGGCGGCAAAATTCACTGCGTCTTCAAGCAGACGTGTGGCCACGCCCACACAGATGGCAGAGATATGCAGACGGCCACGGTCCAGGACTTTCATGGCGGTCTTGAAACCCACGCCTTCCTTGCCACCGATGATGTTCTCGGCGGGCACCCGGCAGTTGTCGAAAATGATGTCGCAGGTGTGGGCGCCTTTCTGGCCCATCTTCACGTCGGCCTTGCCGCGGGAAATGCCGGGGGTATCGCCTTCCACAATAAAGGCGGTGACGCCGCCGCCCCCCTGGATCTCCGGGTTGGTGCGGGCCATTACCGTAAACAGGCCCGCATGGGGACCATTGGTGATGTAGCGTTTGGTGCCATTGAGAATGTAGTGATCGCCGTCCCGTTGGGCGCGGGTTTTCACTGAGCCGGAATCTGAGCCCACATCCGGCTCGGTGAGACAGAAGGCGCCGATCACCTCGCCGGTGGCCAGCGGTGGGACGTACTTCTGCTTTTGCTCTTCGGTACCATCAATGAGAATGCCCTGGGCACCGATGCCATTATTGGTGCCCATCAGGGAGCGGAAGGCAGGGGAGGTACGACCCAGCTCGAAGGCCACCAGCACTTCCTCCTCCATGGTCAGCCCCAGACCGCCATATTCTTCGGGGATCGACAGACCGAATAGCCCCATGGCCTTCATGTCGGCGACAATGTCCTCGGGAATGGTGTCCGTCTCGGCTACCTGCTGCTCGGCAGGCACCAGCCGTTCACGGACAAAGCGGGCAATGGTATCGGTCAGTTGAGTGAGGGTTTCGGCATCACGGATCATGGTCGGGTCCGGCTGTAGCGTGGCTGCTTTTAGGGGTGTTATCGCAGTGCGAATCTCTTGCATCGCACTCTGTCACGGCCTATCCTGCTCGTCAAGTTATTCAAAATAACATTCCGCACAGCGGACAAGAGCAGTTGAAAGTGTAAAGTTCAAAGTTGAAACGCGACTGAGTCAGTCGCCACCCCTTGCACTCATTCCCTCGCAATGGCGGGCTTGAGAGCCAGCATTGGGGCGCGACGATATCGCTTATCGAATGGCAGATTCCCATCCCGCGTTTCAACGTTAAACTTTGAACGTTCAACTCTCTGAATGGGAGAGTGCAAATGCTGGATGCCTATATTTACGACGGCCTGCGAACCCCCTTTGGTCGCCATGGTGGCGCCCTGGCACCGGTGCGGCCGGATGATCTGTTGGCCGGGGTGATCCGTGAGCTGGTGCAGCGCAACGGGTTCGAGCTGTCCCGCTATGAAGACGTGGTGATCGGGAATACCAATCAGGCCGGGGAGGATGCCCGCAATGTGGCGCGCCACGCCGGGTTGCTGGCGGGGCTGCCGGAATCCGTGGCCGGGATAACCGTTAACCGCCTGTGTGGCAGTGGCCTGGCGGCGACGCTGGATGCCGCGCGCATGGTGACGGTGGGCGAGGGCGAGCTGATCGTGTCCGGCGGTACCGAATCCATGAGCCGGGCGCCCTTTGTGATGGCCAAGGCGGAGAAAGCCTTTAGCCGCGACATGACCATTTTCGATAGCACCATCGGTGCCCGCTTTCCCAACCCGGCCATTCTCCGCCAGTTCGGTGCCGACACCATGCCGGAAACCGCCCAGAACGTGGCGGACGATCTGGGCATCAGCCGTGACGCATCAGATGCGTTTGCCGCCCGCTCGCAGCAGCGCTACCAGGCCGCCCGGGAGCGCGGTTTCTACCAGGCAGAAATCCTGCCGGTCACCGTTCCCCAGGGCCGCAAGAAAGATCCGCTGACTGTGGCAGAGGATGAGCATCCCCGTGCCGGCACCACTGCCGAAAAATTGGCAAAACTGCCTGCTATCGTTGAGGGTGGCACCATCACCGCAGGGAATGCATCGGGCGTGAATGACGGCGCGGCGGCACTGATTATCGGTTCTCGCGCTGCCGGTGATGCGGCGGGCATTGCGCCCCGCGCACGGATTCTCGCCGGTGCCGTGGCCGGTGTGGCGCCCCGTGTGATGGGGCTGGGACCGGTAGAGGCCTGCAACAAGGCACTGGCCCGGGCCGGGCTGACCCTGGACCAGATGGATGTGATCGAAATTAACGAGGCGTTCGCCACCCAGGTCTTAGGCTGTTGCAAGCAGCTGGGCCTGGCCGGCGATGATGAACGCCTGAACCCGAATGGTGGCGCCATTGCCGTGGGCCATCCACTGGGGGCGTCCGGCGCCCGCCTGGCCTTTACCGCCATGCGCCAGCTGGAAGCCAGCGGTGGCCGCTATGCACTGGTCAGCCTCTGTATTGGTGTGGGGCAGGGCGTGGCCATGGTGATTGAAAGGCAATGAATAATTAATAACGAAACCCGCAGGGCGGAGATTTCCTGCCGGAAATGTCCGCCCTGCGGCATGAAACGAACAGGATTACTAATGCAGAGATTCGACTGGAAAGACCCGTTGTTGCTGGAAACCCAGCTCACCGAAGACGAGCGCATGATTCGTGATGCGGCCCATGATTACTGCCAGAGCAAACTGATGACCCGAGTGCTGGAAGCCAACCGGCACGAGATTTTTCACCGGGAAATCATGACGGAAATGGGCGAGTTGGGTTTTCTCGGCCCCACCATTCCCGAGCAGTATGGCGGCGCCGGTGTGAACCATGTGAGCTACGGCCTGGTGGCCCGGGAAGTGGAACGGGTGGACTCCGGTTATCGCTCGGCCATGAGCGTCCAGTCGTCACTGGTAATGTTCCCGATTCATGCCTTTGGCAGTGAAGCGGTGCGTCAGAAATACCTGCCGAAACTGGCCACCGGTGAGTGGGTCGGCTGCTTCGGCCTCACCGAGCCGGATCACGGTTCCGACCCGGGCTCCATGAGCACTCGTGCCAAAAAGGTGGACGGTGGCTACCTGCTCAACGGCGCCAAGACCTGGATTACCAATTCTCCCATTGCCGATGTGGCGGTGGTGTGGGCCAATCTGGACGGCAAGATCACCGGTTTTGTGGTGGAGCGCAGCTTTGACGGTTTCACCACCCCGAAGATCGAAGGCAAGTTTTCCCTGCGTGCCTCCATCACCGGGCAGATCATGCTGGATGACTGCTTCGTACCGGACGAAAACCGCCTGGACGTAGAAGGATTGAAAGGGCCGTTCAGCTGCCTGAACAAGGCCCGTTACGGGATCAGCTGGGGTGCCATGGGCGCGGCGGAATTCTGCTGGCAGGCAGCACGCCAGTACACCCTGGATCGCAAGCAGTTTGGCCGGCCACTGGCCGCTACCCAACTGATCCAGAAAAAGTTGGCGGACATGCAGACCGAAATTACCTTGGGCCTGCAGGGCGCGCTACAGCTGGGCCGACTGATGGATGCCGGCAGCTGGGCGCCGGAAATGGTGTCGCTGATGAAACGCAACAACTGCGGCAAGGCCATCGATATTGCCCGCCAGGCCCGTGACATGCACGGTGGCAACGGTATCAGCGACGAGTACCACGTGATCCGTCATGTGATGAACCTGGAGGCGGTAAACACCTACGAGGGCACCCATGATGTTCACGCCCTGATTCTGGGTCGGTCCCAGACCGGGATTCCGGCTTTCGGTTGAGGCCGGTTCGCTACGAATGCTCTGAAGCCCCGGCAAGCCGGGGCTTTTTTGTGCCGGCTCGCTCTGGCTGGATCAGGAGCAAGCGCAGACCCTGGTGGAAAAGACCCATCAGGTGCGCCCTTACTCCAATGCCTCCCGCGGCAATATTGATGTTGGGCTGGTCGTTACCGTTTAAAGACATCGTTGAAGAAAAGTAAAAAAGCAGCCCCAGTGGGCTGCTTTTTTATGGGCGGTGCTTTATTAGTAAAGCTCGGCAGGGAACCGCCGAGCGTCCAGCGAATCCCATCACTGACGATGACAAGGAATGACTATGCGATCTCCCATATTGACCCACCGTTCTGTTTCCGTGCTGTTTGGCTCCGCTGGCATTGCTGCCTTGCTTGCCCTGTCTGGCTGTGATCAGGGAAAACCGGAATCTGATAGCCAACAACCCACCGTGGTGGAGCAGAGTGAAAAGACCGAGCAGCAGATCCTCAGTGGTAAAGTCATGTACCGCGAGCGCATGGCCATGCCGCAAGGTGCAACGCTCACGGTAACCCTGGAGGATGTATCGCTGGCCGATGCGCCGTCCACAGTGATTGCCGAGCAACATATCGACGACCCGGGTCAGGTACCGGTGCCCTTTACCCTGCGCTATGCCAGGGATGCGGTAATGCATGACCATCCAATGGCGTATGCGGTACGTGCGGAAATTCGTGGCGCGGATGGGCAGTTGCTGTGGCTCACCACCGAACGGCATACCGCCGAACTGGGCGAACGGGCCAGCGGTGAAGAGATCACGGTCATGTTGCAGCGGGTTGGCGCCGAGCAATCCGCGGAGGCGCGACCGAAAACCGCCATGGTGAAGGCGCAGGAAGCGGGGGCGTCATTCTGGGCCGTCGGTAACGAGCCTGGCTGGCATCTGGCAATTTACCCGGACGAAAAGTTGGTCTTTGTGGGCGACTACGGCGAAACCACGGTAACCACTCCGGACCCAGGGGCGCAGACCGAAGGCACGGAAACCATTTACCTTGCCAACACCGACACTGACCAGCTGAAAGTGGAAATCAGCGAAATGCCCTGCGATGACTCCATGAGCGGTGAGTCTTTCGATTATCAGGTGAAGGTTATCAGTAACGAAAAGCTCTTCAGTGGTTGTGGTCAGGACCTCTGATCGAGATCAGGGCGCCAACAGGTGATAGATGAATCGCCCGGCGCCCAGCCATAGCAGGGCACAAAGCGTAAAGAAGAAAATACTGCCATCCTGGTACAGGGCCCACAGCAGCGGTGCGAAAATGACACCGGTGACGGGCAGGGCAACACCGACGGCCAGCCGCTTGCGGCGGCGCAGGCTGTCATCGTCTTGGCTGAGGGGATCGGTCATGGCAAGTCGCGTATTCGGATAAAGGCGGCAATTACCTTACCATAGCGGCTCCCCGCCAGTGATCAACCCGGAGTTTGCCATCAAAGGTTATCCCGTTCCCGCCGGTCCCGTTGACCGGGAACTGCTGATCAACAAAAGTCGTTTCATCACCTGGCTGCGCCCGGTAGCCAGCCGTGAACAGGCCATGGCGGTGATCGACCAGGCCAGGGCTCGCTACCCGGATGCCAGCCACCATTGCTACGCCTACCTGCTTGGCAACCCGGCTTCTGCCCAGGCCGCCATGAATGATGATGGCGAACCTTCCGGCACCGCCGGCAAACCCATTTTCAATGTGATCCAGCACAAGGGCATGAGTGATGTGCTGGTGGTGGTGAGCCGTTATTTTGGTGGCGTGAAGCTGGGGGCGGGCGGTCTGGTCCGCGCCTACGCGGCAGCGGCAGAAGCGGTGCTGGCGGAAGTGGAAAGGGTGGAGAGTGTGCCGCAGGTCACCTGCCGGCTGGAGATGGGCTTCCCTCTGGAGCAACGCCTTCGGCACTGGGCGGAGCAGAATTCGGCAGAGGTGCTGGACGTGCATTATAGCCAATCAGTGGCGATGACACTGCGCTGTCCGACGCAGAGTCTGGATGACCTGGAAAGTCTCTGTGCCGCGGAGCAGATTGCCCTGACAGTGCTGTGACCGCTTTGGCGTTCAGGGTGTCGTTATCGGCCCTGTCTTTCTGCCTGACACGGCGGCAAGGTGGTGATCGAACCCTTCGCCTTGCTGATAAAAAACCAAACGGAGTCACCATGTCAGAGAAACCGGTCATCGACCCGAATCCCCAGACCCTGCCCGATATACTGGCATCCCTGCCGGACGATACCCCCATCGTCATGCTGAATCTGCTTCGCTTTAACGAGACCGCGCGGTACAAGGATGGCGAAGCGGATTACAGCGGCCGCGAGGCCTACCAGAAATATTCCGACGTGGCCTTCGGCAAGGTTCGCGGTGTCGGCGGCGAGCTGGTCTGGAAGGGCAAGGCCCTGGCCGGCGTGATTGCCCCGGACGCAGAGAAGTGGGACGACGTGCTGCTGGTACGTTACCCCTCCAAACAGGCCTTCGCCTCCATGCTGGCCGATCCGGAATACCGCGAAGCCACTAAACACCGCACCGCCGCCCTGCAGGAAGCGCGGCTGGTGGCCATGCAGGAAAAATGAAAAGCAATTGATAATTGAGAATTGATAGTTGATAACTGGGTTGGAAGTGGCCCGGTTGGATAGGGGGAACCCTGACCGGTGGTAGTAGCCTCACTGCTTCGTTATCAATTATTCATTATCAACTATCAATTGGGTTTCTCATGTCCAACCAACCTGTAGGCATCCCCATTCCCGGCGGTCACACCATGCGTGCCCGTTGGCTGCGCCCGAAAACGGCCAATCCTCACAAGGCGGCGGTGATCGCCATTCATGACATCTTTGGCTACACCGAGGATATCGAACGCATTGCCCAGCGGTTGGCGGATAATGGTTATCCGGTGCTGGTGCCGGATCTCTACGATCTGCCGGGCAGCAAGGCCCTGTGCGTAGTGAAAACCCTGAAAGCTCATGAAACCGGCAAGGGGCAGACCTTCGAGCAACTGGAAGCCTGCCGTGAATGGTTGTTGAACCAGAGCGAAGAAGCGGTGACCCAGGTGGGTGTTATGGGCTTCTGCATGGGCGGGCGTTTTGCGGTGCTCTACGCCAGCCAGGCACCGGTGCAGGTGGTGGCGCCTTTCTATGGTGGCATGCCCAAAAACGTGAAAGCGGTTAGCGGCATCTGCCCGGCTGTGGGTGGCTGGGGGCGCACGGACATGATCTATGGCGATCATGGTGATCGCCTGGCAAGCCACATGGATACGCTGGGCGTGCCCCACGATATCAAGACCTACGAGGACGTGGGCCATTCCTTCATGAACGACCACCAGACCTTTACCTTCAAGAAACTGGGGCCGTTGCCCCCGCTGCGTTCAAAATTCGATGCGGGTGCATCGGAAGACAGCTGGCAGCGAGTGCTGGCGTTTTTTGAGAAGGTGTTTGCTGGAGAGATCTGAAGGGCCTCGCTGCGCTGTTGGAGCTATGCTCGCATGGCGAAGGGTGAATGACCGGTATGACTCCCAGGCTAAGCCCCTTCGCCATGCAAGCATAGCTCCAACGGTTAAGTGGTAGGTGATGATTTCGTTGGAGCCTTGCTCGCAAGGCGAACCGCCAATCCTTATCCAGGACAATCCGAACTGGCCCATTTCCCTTCGCTCTTCGACACCATCTTGTGGCTCGGCATGGTCATGTCGATGGTGCTGGTGTAATGGATATCGCTATGCAGTGTCACCGAACCTTTCATGGTGCTCTGCATGCCGTTCTGGTTGCAACTGGCTTCCCAGGTCAGATTGTCTCCGCTGCGATCCACCTTCCCAAGGTCACATTCATCCGCGTTCCAGCTCTCTTGCAGGGCACTGACCACATCCTCGGCCTCTTCAGGGCTGAGGCACTGCTGCTGGGTATGAGCCCGCATCTGCGGGGGCAGATTGTCGCCTTCCATGGTGGTATTGATCTGCCACAGGCCAGGCTTCAGGTCGCCGGCCAGAACCGGGGCGCACAGGCCCAGCAGTGTTGCCAGCAGGATCTTGTGTTTCATGTCGCGTCCCTTCGTTACCAAACTGAGATACTTCAGAGTAGCAACGCAGAGCAGGGCGCTCAATTACCACTCATGCTGGCCGCTGGCTCGGCGGGAATTCGCACAGGTCTGCGATCAGGCATTCGCCACACTTGGGCTTGCGGGCCATACACACATAGCGGCCGTGCAGGATCAGCCAATGGTGGGCATCGCGCAGGAATTCCTCCGGCACCAGTCGCACCAGCCGCTTTTCCACTTCCAGCACATTCTTGCCCGGTGCAATCCGGGTGCGGTTGGACACCCGGAAGATATGTGTGTCCACCGCCATGGTGGGCAACCCATAGGCAGTATTGAGCACTACATTGGCGGTTTTGCGACCCACACCGGGCAGGGCTTCCAGGGCTTCGCGGGTACGTGGCACCTGGCTATCATGCTGCTCGACGAGAATTTTACACAGCTGAATGATGTTTTCGGCCTTGGAATTAAACAGGCCGATGGTCTTGATGTACTCTTTAAGCCCGTCGACTCCCAGGGCGAAGATCGCCTCTGGCGTATTGGCCACCGGATAGAGCCTGGCGGTGGCCTTGTTCACGCCCACGTCTGTGGCCTGGGCAGACAGCACCACGGCCACCAGCAACTCGAAATCGCTGCTGTATTCCAGCTCGGTGGTGGGGTGGGGGTTCTGATCCCGTAGACGGGTAAAGATTTCAGTTCGTTTTTCGCGATTCATAACAGCTTCCCGTTGTCGCGGGCAGTATAACGGATCAAATCGGTGGCTGTGAGGGGGAAGCCCCAGCCGCCAACAAGGAGAAAGGGATGCAGTTTTCCGCCATGGAAACCCTCATGGTCGCATTGTTGGTGCTGGGCGCCGGTCAGTGGATCGTTCACAAGGTGGACTTGCTGGCGCGGCTGAATATGCCCGAACCGGTGGTGGGCGGTTTGCTGGCCACCATCGTTGTCACTCTGATGCAGGTATCCGGTATCAGCCTGACCTTTGATGAAAGCATCAAGACGCCGGCCATGCTGTTTTTCTTCGGTGCCGTGGGCCTGGCCGCAGACTTTCGCCTGTTGCGCCGGGGCGGCTGGGCCATGCTGCTGTTCGCGATGCTGGTGATCGTGCTGGTGGCACTGCAGGATCTGGTCGGTGTGATGATGGCCAAGCTGATGGGGCTGGATGCCTGGTATGGCCTGATTGGCGGCTCGGTGACCATGACCGGTGGCCACGGCACGGGGGCCGCCTGGGCGGGGTTCTTCGAACGGGATTTCGGTCTTACCGGCGTGAGTGAGCTGGCAGCGGCGTCTGCCACTTTCGGTCTGATATTCGGGGCGCTGCTGGGCGGGCCACTGGCTATGTTCCTGATTCGTCGCTACCGGCTTGCCGCACCGGCCCATGGTGCGGCGGTGGAAGATGTCGAGCATGACGAAGCGGAAACACCTCGCCCGATTTCCGCCGCCAGCGTGATCCGCATCCTGATGTTGCTGTCAGTGGGTGTGGTGGTCGGCGCGGTGGCGGCGGAAGAGTTTGCTTCCGTGTTCCGGTTGCCTACCTTTGTATGGGTGCTTTTTGTCTGCATTGTGCTGGGTAACACGGCGCGTCGCCTGTGGCAGGTCAACGATGCCACCATTGATGTGGTGGGTAACACGGCGCTGGGGATTTTTCTGGCGATCACGTTAATGAGTCTGCAATTGTTACAACTGGTGGATCTGGCACTGCCCATGCTGGCCATGCTGCTGGTGCAGGTGGGGCTGGCGCTGGCGTTCATTACCCTGGTGACCTTCCGGCTGATGGGGCGCAACTATGATTCGGCTGTCCTCTGTGCTGGCCACTGCGGCTTTGCCATGGGGGCTACGCCTACAGCGGTGGCCAACATCCAGGCGGTGACCCAACATCATGGCCCGTCGCCGCTGGCGTTTATCATCGTGCCGGTGGTAGGGGGCTTTATTGTGGATATTGCCAACGCGACGATCATCCAGACGTTCGTGTCTGTGCTATCGGGTTGACCGAAAAGGCGTCATAAAAAAGCCCGCAGACGCGGGCTTTTTTATGCAGTCAGGAGAGGGTTACTGGGTAATCACTTCCCCCTCTTCGATACGCAACCGCTCGCCGGGCTTCTTGTCCATGCGAATGGTGTCTTCCTGATCATTGAAGACATAGGTCACGTCATAACCTTCTGTGCGACTCTTGTCTTCCATCACGGTGTTACAGCGTTGTTCCGTGGTGGTGTAGGTGTTTTTTTCCTGCATGCCTTTCTGGATCTGATTACCTGCCACACCACCGGCAATGGCACCACCTGCGGTGGCCGCATCTTTACCGCTACCGCCGCCAAACTGGTGGCCGATCACACCGCCGACCACGGCACCGACGACACTACCGGTAACCCGGTGCTGGTCTTTAACCGGTTTCTTGCGTTCCACGGTGACTTGCTGACAAACCTCACGGGGTTCCTGCCAGGTTTTCACAATCGGGTCCACATTCACTACCTGGGCATAGCCTGAGGTAGCCGGGGTTATGGCCTGGTAAGCCCCATAGCCGACACCGGCGATGGCCACGGCCCCTACGATACCCAGGGCGGCAACTGCTGCGCTTTTCATGGCTCACTCCTTATTTGTTGGTTGTGCCTATTATGATCCTGTAATGGCCACAATGTTCGCTGCCTGGCGCACAACAAGTGCAAAAGAGTGTGAATTATGCCGTTCAATAGAACGCAAAAAATTACATGTACAACAAATAGATAGGCACAATGATGTCCTCTTCGTCATCCATGTGACGATGCAGTAATGCCTCAAGGTTTGCCGCTTGCTGATGTGCGGTTTCCAGTGCCTGCGGATTCGTCGTCAACGCCGGGAAGAGGGTGAGTTGCCGGTCGATATCATCCAGTAGAGCATCCAGGGCCAGGTGATCCTGTTCCAGCACGTTGAGGCCGGCGGCCAGCCGTGGGTAATGCTGGCGCAACACCGGAAAGACACTGCTGTCCTCGAAGCCATGATGGCTGTGCAGATTTTTCAGCAGGCGTTGTCCATGGTTACCGATGGTGGTCAGTAACTGGCGATTGGATTGAGTGTTGCGCTCCGTCTCGCTTAGCTCCAGCAGATGGGTCAGGGCGCCGTGGTACTGGCGGGCCTGACGCTTCAGATTACGGTGGTTGCGCTGGAGGGCGCGGGCGTCACTGATCAGGTAGTGAGGGTGATCCCGCCATTGATCCCGCGCGGGGCCATACAGCTGGTCGCGGATGTCCCCGGACAAGGGCTGCTGTCGTAGCGTCACTGGCTTTCGGTTCATGACATATCTCCTTGCCCGTTACTGTGCCGCTTTGTCTGTAAGGATTGAATCGCGTTTAATAGCGCGGATTTATCGGAGAATCCGATCCGTTCATGGGGGGATGGCATGTCACAACTAGACCAGCAACTGGAAAGCGAATATTTCCACCTGACCAGGCTGATCGATTCGTTCGACCAGAAGTCGCTCACGATCAAGGCCTGGAGTGTCACTCTGGCCGGCGTATTGGCCGGGTCCGGGGCGTTCTTTGATCGCCCGGCGCTGCTCTGGGTGGGGGTGGTGGGTAGCCTGATGTTCTGGCTGGTGGAAGGACACTGGAAAGCGTTTCAGTCTGCCCATTACGCTCGCATTGAAAAGATCGAAGCGCATTTTCGAGGTGAGGTGGACGATATCGCTCCGTTCCAGACCGCGAACAGCTGGGAGCGAAGCCGCCGCGCCGGTGGCATGAAGGAGTTGCTACGGATCCTGCGCTGGCGTCATGTGTTCTTGCCGCATGGACTGGTGGCGTTGGCGTTGTTGGTGTCAGGGTCGGTGCTGTAGGAGCGGCGCTTGAGCCGCGAATGAAGTTGCCGTAGAAACGCCACTGGCGGCCCGCAGGGTGCAAAGAGCATAAACCTAAAACCCGAAAGACAGATTTACCACAGAGGGCACAGAGATCACTGAGGGAAAGACGTTTTTTCTCTGTGTGCTCTGTGCCCTCTGTGGTAAGTCCGTCTTTTTAGGTTTATGCACTTCGTTCCGGTTCGCGTCGCAAGCTAACGCTCCTACGGGGAGGTGGGTTCGGCTTGGGATGAGTGGTGGATAACGCCTATCGGCTAATCCACCCTACGGGAGATTGGTGTGCGGGTAGGGTGGATTAGCCGATAGGCGTTATCCACCATGATGCGATGAAGGTATTAACTGACTTTGCCGGTGGTGCGTACCCGCCGGCTCACCTTGGGTTCGTCGGAGGCCCTGGCTTTCTGGATGGCCTTGAGGCGCTTGTCGATCACGTTCTTGCCGGCGATGATCAGGCCCAGGCCCACGAAGGCTCCCGGGGGCAGGATGGCGAACAGGAAGCCGCCGTAGTTTTCTACCACCTGAATCTGCCAGTCTGCCGCCATGGGGCCAAACAGCAGCTGCATGTTGGTGAACAGGGTGCCCAGACCGATCAGCTCACGCATGCCGCCGAGAATCAGCAGGATCACCAGAAAACCCAGCCCCATCATGAAACCGTCCAGCGCCGCTGGCAGTACCGGGTTCTTGCTGGCAAAGGCGTCGGCACGGCCCAGCACGGTGCAGTTGGTGACGATCAGGGGAATGAAGATACCGAGGATTTCGTACAGCTCGAAGGTGAACGCCTGCATCAGCATTTCAATCACCGTCACCATGGCGGCGATGATCATCACGAAAGCGGGCAGGCGTACCGCATCGGTCACGTACTGACGAATCAGCGACACGCAGATGTTGGAGCCCATCAGCACCACCAGGGTGGCCAGGCCCAGGCCCAGGGCGTTGACCACGGTGCCGGTCACCGCCAGCAGCGGGCACAGGCCGAGAATCTGCACGGTGGCCGGGTTGTTGTTCCACAGCCCGTCCAAGGCCAGTTCCCGATAGGATTTACTCATTCAGTCACCTCCAAAATGGTCCAATGTGAGGCGTTTTCTTGAAGGAAGAGTGGGCCTCTTTCGAGAGGAAACAACGAAGCAGTGGGCCATTTTGGAGATGACCCGAAGGGCGACAAGCAGAGCTCGCATAGCTGTGTTATTTCGTCTTGGAATAGGCCCACTATGCCTGCGACGAAATGCCTTACTCTGCGAGCTCTGCTTGCCGCTGAATGAGTAAATCCTATCGGGAACTGGCCCATGATCTTTTTGTAGTTCGCATCACTCATCACAACTCTCCACCGATACCGCTTCCGCCAGGGTGCTGAACACAGCGTCGCGGTTGGCGTCGAAATATTGCAGGGCACGGTGCACGGCCCCCACCACAGCACGGGGGGTAATGGTGGCGCCAGTAAAGCTGTCGAACTGGCCGCCATCCTTTTTCACCGCCCAGCCGTCACTGGCAGGGTTGCCCAGTGACAGGCCATTGAAACCATAAATCCAGTCGGATTTTTTGGTTTCGATTTTATCGCCGAGCCCCGGGGTCTCATTGTGCGGTGGCACGACGCGCACTCCCTGAACCTTGCCTTGTGTATCCACGCCGACGATCAGGGCAATATTGCCACCGTAACCGTCCGGGGCGGTGGCTTCCAGTACGGCCCCATTGGGCTCGCCATCAAGACGCGCCCGGTAGACATGGTGGCCGTTGCGACCCAGCAGCGGGTCGCTGACGGTAAGACGGTCGGCGAGCAGATCATTATCGTGCTGCTCGTGGGGCATCACTTCGTTGAGCGATGCCATCAATGCGGCCTGCTTGTTGCACTCTACCTTGCCGATGGTCAGCTCGTTGGTGATCGCCAGGGTAGCGGCGGTACCGATGGCGAACACGCTGAGGATCACCATATTCCGGGAGATGGCCTGGCGCATCATGAGCCACCCCCTTGTTTGGCGCTGTTAGTGCCCCGGTTCGCCTTGTTGTGCCCGTAGGTGCGTGGCTGGGTGTAGTAATCGATAAAGGGCGCGCACAGATTCAGTAGCAGCACCGAGAACGCCACGGCATCCGGGTAGCCGCCGAAGCTGCGGATCACCCAGATCAGCACGCCGATCAGTGCCGCATAGATCAGCCGGCCACTGCGGCTGGTGGCGGCGCTCACCGGGTCGGTGGCGATAAAGAAAGCGCCGAGCATGGCCCCGCCGGAGAAAATCTGGAACAACGGGTCGGAAAACCGCACCGGGTCGATCAGCCAGGCAATCAGGGCGGGCAGGGCCAGGCCGCCCAGAAAACCCGCCGGGATATGCCAGGTAATGATCTTGCGGCTGATCAGATAAAGGCCACCCAGCAAAAAGGCCAGATTGACCCATTCCCAGCCGAGCCCGGCAAACTGACCATGCAGGATGCCGTGGCTGGCCAGCTCGCTGTCGTTGCCGGCCCAGGTACGGAAGGTATCCAGGGGCGTGGCGCCGCTCAGGCCATCCACCGGCAACTGGCCGGTAAACAGCTGCCAGCTTTGCGCCAGGCTGGGCGCTTCGCCCGGGGCAATCCACTGGGTCATGGCCACCGGGAAAGAAATCAGCAGCAGCACATAGCCGACCATGGCCGGGTTGAACGGGTTCATGCCCAGGCCACCGTAGAGCTGCTTGGCCACAATAATGGCAAAGCCCACCCCGATCAGGGTCAGCCACCAGGGGGAGGTGGGCGGCAGCGCCAGGGCCAGTAGCACGGCGGTGAGCACCGCACTGTAGTCCTTCAGGTAGAAGGCCACCGGGCGACCGCGGGCTTTCAGGATCAGCGCCTCACTGACCAGCGCCACCACCACGGCCCACAGCACATTGATGACTGTGCCCCAGCCGAACTGCCAGGTCAGCACCGCCAGACCGGGCAGGGTGGCGTAAATCACCTGGCGCATGAAAGCGCCGGTGTTGTTGCTCACCGTGGTGTGGGGCGAGGTTGAAGAGATCAGTGCCATCAGTCTTGCAGTCCTTGTTCTTCTACCGCTTGCTTGAGCGCCATGCGGGCGATCTGGGCTTCCGCCTCCAGGGCCTGTAATTCGGAACTGAGGGCTTCCAGATTGACTTCCGAGGCGCTGTCCCGCTGTTGCTCAAGCTCGCGCTGTTTGTCGGCCAGGGCACTTTCTGCCCGGGCGGCTTCCAGCTTGAGGGTTTTCAGATCCTTGCCGGTGTGGGCGCGGATGTCTGCCTTGGCTTCTTCCACCAGCGCGTCCAGGGCATCGCGGGCCACGTCGGCCTTGCCTTTCAGCTTGTCCACTTTCCGTTCCATGGCATTGAGCTCTTCGGCGGGAATATCGCCGTTACGCTCGCCGCGCTCCAGGGCCGCGTGGGCTTCCTTGTACTGCTTGTGGGCCATGTTGTAGGCGGTCTTCAGGGCCTTGAGGCGCTTCTGGCGCTTGGCGGCCACCTCTGGGTCCACAGCCTTCAAAGCCTGCGGGGCTTCGGTTTCCGGGGCCTTGGGGGTATCCGTGGGGGCCGGCGGTGTCTTGGGGGTCGCTGGAGCCGGGGCAGAGGCTTTGGCCTCGCGCAGTTCGGCTTTCCAGTGGTCGGCCTCGGCTTTCAGGCGATCCGCTTCGGCGAGCAACTCGGCAGCATTGTCCGCCCCGTTCTCGTCGGCTTCTTTGGCGGCTTTGACCGCGGCCTTGTAGGCGGAGGAGACCTCGCCCACCTTTTTCTTCAGTTCTGCCAGCGGGTCTGCGGGTGCAGCGGCAGGTGCCGGGGTAGGCGTGGCCGGCGCATTGGCCTTGGCATCGCGCAGGTCGGCCTTGAGTTGGTCCGTCTTCGCTTTCAGTTCGTCCGCCTGGCTGCGCAGCTCGGCGGCATTGTCGGCGCCGTTTTCTTCCGCTTCCTTGGCCGTTTTCACCGCTGTTTTGTAGGCGGAAGAGGCGTCACCTACCTGTTTCTTCAGTTCCGCCACCGGGTCGGCTTGAGGGGCTGCGGCGGTTGTGGCCGGGGCACTGGCCTTGGCATCGCGCAATTCTGCTTTCAGGGTGTCGGCACTGGCCTTCAGTTCATCGGCTTTGGCGCGCAGGTCGGCGGCATTGTCGTCGCCATTTTCCTCCGCTGCCTTGGCGGCTTTCACGGCAGCTTTGTAGGCCGTGGATGCCTCGCCAACCTGCTTCTTCAAGTTGCCGACCCGGTCTTCTGTGGGGGCGGCAGCAGGGCCAGCGTCCTTGGCGTCACGCACGGCGGCCTTGGCCTTGTCGGCCTCGGCTTTCAGGCGGTCCACTTCGGCTTTCAGTTCGTTGATGTTGGCGGCGCCTTCCGCCTCGGCAGCCTTGGCCGCTTTCACGGCGGCCTTGTAGGCCTTGGACGCTTCCAGGGATGCTTGCTTGAGGGCGGCTGTGTCCACGGACGGTGCGCTGGTCTCGACTTTCTTCTTGCGGTTGGCTTCCAGCCGCGCCTGACGACGAGCTTCTTTCTCGGCCTTTTCCGCTTCGATGCGAGCCTGGCGCGCTTCAAATCGCTGGCGGGCCTTGTCGGCTTTTACCTGTTCGGCGGCCTGTTGGCGCACTTCTGCCTTGGCATAACGGTAGTACTGCACCAGCGGGATATGGCTGGGGCACACATAGGCGCAGGCGCCGCACTCGATGCAGTCCATCAGGTTGTGGTGCTGGGCCTTATCCAGGTCGTCATTCTTGGCGTGCCAGTAGAGCTGCTGGGGCAGCAGGTTGGCCGGGCACACGTCGGCGCAGGAGCCACAGCGGATGCAGGGTTGCTCCGGGGGCGGCTCGGGCAGTTCTTCCAGGGTGGCGGCGATGATGCAGTTGGTGGTTTTCACCACCGGCACTGCCGGGTTGTGCAGGGTGAAGCCCATCATCGGGCCGCCCATGACCAGACGGCCGATGTTGTCCGGATCCACGCCGCCGTGCAGCAGCAGATCGCGTACCGGGGTGCCCAACAGCACCTCCATATTACCCGGCTGACTCACGCCTTCGCCGGTGAGCGTGGTCACCCGCGACAACAGTGGCTCGCCGTCGATCACCGCTCGTTTGATGGCATAGGCGGTGCCCACGTTCTGGCACACCACGCCCACCTGGGCCGGTAACTGGCCGCTTTTCACTTCCTTGCCGGTGAGCAGCTGGATCAACTGCTTTTCGCCGCCGGAGGGGTACTTGGTGGGTACCACCCGCACGTCGATGTCGCAGCCTTTGCAGGCTCGCTTGATGACGGAGATCGCTTCCGGCTTGTTGTCCTCGATGCCGATCAGGGTGCGGCGCGGGTTGAGCAGGTATTGCAGGATGTTGATGCCGGCAATGATCTCGTCGGCGCGCTCGCGCATCAGGCGGTCGTCGGCAGTGATATAGGGCTCGCATTCCACCGCATTGATCACCAGTTCTTCCACCCGCTGGTGGTCGCCCAGGTTCACCTTGATGCTGGTGGGGAAGCCGGCGCCGCCCATGCCGGCGATGCCCGAATGACGGATGGTGTCCACCAGTTCACCGGGGCTGCGCTCGGTGTAGTCGGCCACACCGGCGTGTTCGATCCATTCATCCTTGCCGTCGGTGTCGATGACGATACAGATGGCATCCATCCCGGACGGGTGCTGAATGGCGCGCGGGCCGATGGCGCTGACGGTGCCGGAGGTGGGGGCATGAATGGCCGCGCTCACCGCGCCGCTGGGTTCAGCAATCATCTGGCCTTTCAGTACCCGCTCACCGGGTTCCACCAGCGGTTTGGCCGGGGCGCCGATGTGCATGTTCAGCGGCAGTATCAGCTGCGCCGGCATCGGGCCGGGGACAATGGCGGTGCCGTTGGAAAGCGCTTTCCTTTCCGGCGGGTGAATACCGCCGTGGAAGTCGTAGACCTTGCGGCTGCGTGAACTGAACAGGGTACGAATCACAGGTTCACCACTTCAATACGGCTGTCCGGACGCTCGCCGATACCTGCCGGGCGGTTCCAGCCCCAGGTCTGCAGGGTGGGTTGCACTTCCACCATGTCGATGCAGTCCACCGGGCAGGGCTCCACGCACAGGTCGCAGCCGGTGCATTCGTCCACGATCACCGTGTGCATCAGCTTGGCAGCGCCGACGATGGCATCCACCGGGCAGGCCTGGATGCACTTGGTGCAGCCTATGCACTCGTCTTCGCGGATATAGGCCACCTTGGGGATGTCCGCATCCTCGGCGCCTTCGTCATCCAGGGTCAGCTCGTCGCGGCCGAGCAGGTCGGTGAGGGAGTCCACCGTGTCCTGTCCGCCGGGCGGGCAGCGGTTGTGGTCTTCGCCCTCGGCAATGGCCTCGGCGTAGGGCCGACAGCCCGGGTGCCCGCACTGGCCACACTGGGTCTGCGGTAACAGGGAATCGATCTGGTCGACAATGGGGTCACCCTCGACCTTGAATTTCTCCGAGGCAAAGCCCAGCACCGCACCGAACACGGCGGCCAGGGCAAGCAGGGCGGCCACGGCAATCAGTACAGCGGTCATAACTTGATCAGCCCGGAAAAGCCCATGAAGGCCAGCGACATCAGGCCGGCGGTGATCAGGCCGATGCTGGGACCACGGAACGCTTCCGGCACATCGGCCACGGCAATACGCTCACGCATGGCGGCAAACAGCACCAGCACCAGCGAAAAGCCCAGCGCTGCGCCCAGCCCGTAGGTGAGCGATGACATAAAGGTGGCATCTTCCTGGCGTACATTCAGCAGCGCTACGCCCAGCACCGCGCAGTTGGAGGTAATCAGCGGCAGGAACACCCCCAGTACCCGGTAGAGCAGGGGGCTGGCCTTTTTCACGAACATCTCGGTGAACTGTACCGCCACGGCGATCACCAGAATGAAGCTGATGGTGCGCAGGTATTCCAGCTCGAAGGGCACCAGAATATAGGCCCAGGTCAGGTAGGCGAGCACGGACGATAGCGTCAGCACAAAGGTGGTGGCCAGGGACATGCCCATGGCGGTCTCGATCTTGTTGGAGACCCCCATAAAGGGACACAGCCCCAGGAACTGCACCAGGACAAAATTGTTTACCAGCACAGCGCTGATCAGAATCAGGACGTACTCTGTCATGTGATCGTGGCTCGCTTGCCGAGAAAGAAAGACGTTAAACGCGGTGTTTACAGGGCGCCAAGGCCGCATAGTATGAGGCAGCGCCCCGGTTGGCTCAAGAATGATAATGCATAAGCTTACTTGACTGCAGACGACAGTCATTGACTGCGATTTGAGCAGTTGATGCCCCTTTTGCCATGCTTTTTGCCCCGGACGGTTGCGGCGCTGCCAGCAATCCAGTATCCAAGGCAGACAATAACGCGACGAGACCGGCCAGAGCCGGTTGCTGCAGAGGTGACCCCCAGTGACAGATTTGCCCCGTGACTTTGACCGAGACGGCCTGCTTGAGTATTCCGTGGTTTTCACCGACCGCTCCCTGAACCACATGTCCCAGCGTTTCCAGCAGGTGATGCGGGATATTTCCAGCAACCTGAAGCAGGTCTACAACGCCCACTCGGTTACCGTGGTGCCCGGCGGCGGCAGCTTCGGCATGGAAGCAGTGGCCCGTCAGTTCGCCACCGACCAGCATTGCCTGGTGATCCGTAACGGCTTCTTCAGTTTCCGCTGGAGCCAGATCTTTGAAATGGGCGGCATCCCGTCCAAAGAGACCGTATTGAAGGCCGCCCCCATCAGCGACCGGCCCCAGGCACCGTTCGCCCCGGCACCCATTGAGCAGGTGGTCGATACCATCAAGGCCGAAAAGCCGGCCATGGTGTTCGCCCCCCATGTGGAAACCGCCTCCGGCATCATCCTGCCGGACGACTACCTGAAACAGGTGGCCGATGCCGTGCACAGCGTGGGCGGCCTGTTCGTGCTGGACTGCATTGCTTCCGGCACCATCTGGGTGGACATGAAAAAGGTCGGTGTGGACGTACTCATCAGCGCCCCCCAGAAAGGCTGGAGCTCCTCACCCTGTAGTGCCCTGGTGATGCTCAGCGAAGCCGCCGACCAGCGCCTGCACGAAACCACCAGCACCAGCTTCGCCTGCGACCTGCGCAAATGGCGCGACATCATGATCGCCTACGAAAACGGCGGCCACGCCTACCATGCCACCATGCCCACCGATGCCCTGCGCGGCTTCCGTGACACCATGCTGGAAACCATGAAGGAAGGGCTCACCGCCGTGAAAGAGCGCCAGTGGAAGCTGGGCACCGGCGTGCGCGAGCTGATGGCCAAACACGGCTTCGCCAGCGTCGCCGCCCCGGGCTTCGAAGCCCCCGGCGTGGTGGTGTGCTACACCGACAACGACACCATCAAGAGTGGCGCCGCCTTCGTTCAGCTCGGCCTGCAGACCGCCGGCGGCGTACCGCTCATGTGTGACGAACCGGCGGACTTCAAGACCTTCCGCGTGGGCCTGTTCGGCCTGGACAAGTTGGGCGATGTGGATGCGGCGGTAGCGCGGCTGTCGTCCGCGCTGGATCAACTTGGCTAGCCCTGAATGGCAACTGGTACACTTTATGAGGTTGTTAGCAGGCTTGCTGTTGTGGGCCTGTTTTAGCCCTAGTCTTCTTGCCGATGCCATTCACTCAAGAGATGAGGGCTGCAGCCAAACCTTTCTGGAGAGTCCCCTCTCCCCTTGTGGGAGAGGGACAGGGAGAGGGGAAACGGCCTTGCTGAATACCGAGGGCACAACAATGAAAACCCAGAACCCTCAATGCGTCATCCTGCTCCATGGCCTGGCCAGAACCGCCCACGCCATGAAGAAAATGGCAAACGCCCTGGAGAACACCGGCTACACGGTGGTGAATCAGGGCTACCCCTCCACCAAGAAAGACATTCAAACCCTCGCCAGAGAAACCCTGCCCAAAGCCCTGGGAAAATGCCCGCCCACTGGCACCATCCACTTCGTCACCCACTCAATGGGCGGCATCCTGCTACGCCAGTACCTGAGTCAGCACACCATCGAGAGAATGGGCCGCACCGTCATGCTTGGCCCGCCCAACCAGGGCAGCGAAGTGGTGGATAGTCTGGGTGACTGGGCTCCATTCCAGTGGTTCAACGGCCCCGCCGGTAGCCAGATGGGCACCGGCCCCGACAGCGTCCCCAACCAGCTCGGCCCGGTGGACTTCCCCCTGGGCGTCATCGCCGGCAGCGACACCATCAACTTTCTGCTCTCCACCCAATTACCCGGCCCCAATGACGGCAAGGTCACCGTGGAAAGAACCAAAGTCGAAGGCATGCAGGATCATCTGGTGTTGCCGGTGACGCATCCGTTCATGATGCGTAATGGGGAGGTAATTGAGCAGGTGAAGGTGTTTTTGGCGACGGGGACGTTCAGCAAGTAGGGATTTCGATTCCCCTTTTCAACGGAAGCTTCCGTTGAACCCGGAAAGGGAAATGCCAACATGTTGATTTAGTGGGCTTTTGGTTTTTCTGTCTCCGAGTTCAAAGGAAAGGAGTTATAAGGAACGTTCCGTATAACTCCGTGTAGGAAATTGGCTATAGCCTGCCAAGCGATTGTTATGGCAGGATTTTCTCTTAAGAAAAGGGGCTCGGCTCCAGAATTATAAGGAATCGAGTTATTCGGAACGTTCTAATGAATACACTGTTATGCCCCATTAACCCTCAAGAAGGAGCGAATATAAAAAGTTAAAATCAGCGGCTATCGTTGGAACCTTTGGAATCGGGGTGGTTCTTACAAACACGGCGAGCGCATTCGAGGATTTAGGCAAAGACTGTAAGCCTATGCAAGAGCTGTTTTTGCAGCTGCAGAAGTGTCCACGCACCGGGGTGAGGCACAAGCCACGATGAATCAATACACTGGATTTCCAGATCAAGAGAATAATCAACCAAACAGGTGGTTAAAGAAAGATGACATACTCATCAGGTAGTTTAATCAATCAAAAAAAATGGATCTTACTTTTTCATTTTATTATTGGTGCAATAATAGGCGTGCTTCTATTACATCCTTTGACGACAATGGTATTCTGGTACGAATACAAGGGCTTAATCGAATTTCCGGGTAACAGCCCGATAGAGTTTTTGATTCAGCGTTTAATTACTGAATTCAAGTTTGAATTAATACCTATGAGCTTTGTGTTTGCACTGCTTGGCGGTATTGTTGGTCTATTGTTCGGTCTGTACCATATAAGACTGTCTGGCCAAAAAAATCTTGTCCGCTATCTGGAACACGAGCTTGCTGAAGAATTACCCTTATTGATTGCCAGAGGCGAAAGTGAGCATCTTGAATTCAAATCCACGTATCGTTGGGATGTAAGACAACAGCGAACGAATCGCGCACTTGAGTTGATTGTCATCAAAGCCATCGCCGGTTTTTTAAATCGCGAAGGCGGTACATTGCTGATCGGCGTTGAGGACAACGGCAATATCATTGGCATCGACTCTGACTTCCAGACATTGAAGCACAAAAATAGAGACGGCTTCGAACGTGCACTGATGGATACGGTTAAAACCAGTCTGGGAGGAAACGCTTGCGCATTACTTCATTGCCGGTTCCACGATATCGAAAATAAAACCATCTGTCGCGTCATTGTCGAGAGCGCTGTTGAACCTGTTTATTATCATGAGGACAGCGTAGCACGGCTTATGGTACGCACAGGTAATAGTACACGAGAGCTGGATGCGCGGGAAGCACATGCCTATCTTTCCAGTCGAACGACAAAATCTTTTTCTTTATAGGTACACAATGAATACGCATTCGCATAACCACGACACTGAATCAATAGGTGATCGCCGCCTGGGATTCGCCATCGCTATCAATATGCTCCTGACATTAGCCCAGGTCGTCGGTGGTATTCTATCGGGCAGCCTTTCACTGATTGCTGATGCACTGCATAACTTCAGTGATGCCGCCTCACTGCTCATTGCCTGGGTCGCCAGAAAGATCGGTCGTCAACCGGCCGATCATTTCAGAACCTTTGGTTATAAACGCGCTGAAATCATTGCTACATTAATTAATTTAGTCACACTTGTCCTGATTGGGCTGTACCTGATCTATGAAGCGCTATGGCGAATCTACGAACCACAGATTATTGAAGGCTGGATGGTTGTGATTGTGGCGTCGATTGCGCTGGTGATTGATCTGGCAACCGCGTTTCTTACCTTTACTATGTCTAAGCACAGTATGAATATCCGTGCCGCTTTTTTGCACAATGTATCGGATGCGCTGGCCTCAGCGGGTGTTATTGTTGCCGGTACACTGATCCTTCTTTATGAGTGGTACTGGAGTGATACCTTAATAACATTATTGATAGCCGCGTATGTTTTGTACCAGGCAGCCACGATGTTACCAAAAACCATTCATATCCTGATGCAGGGAACACCGGAGGGCATTGTTATTGATGATGTCATCACAGCCATGCAGCAGGTAACAAATGTTATCAATGTTCATCACGTACATATCTGGCAACTTGACGAGCATCAGAATGCATTAGAAGCTCATGTTCTACTTTCTGATTATTCACAACTGGATAAAGTGAAGGGTGAATTAAAAACAGCGCTTGCACAAAAATTCTCCATCGGGCATTCAACACTCGAGTTTGAGATTAAAGAATGCAAATATGATCAGTGTTAACTTTTTTATATCGAAGCAAGTTTTAAATGAGTAATTGTGGAAGTGAAGAGTCTGTAATCATTCTTCATGACAGATTGCGTTATGTTCTAGGCATCGTATTTTAATGGTCAATTGTTATCTGATTATAAGAAACAAAAACGTCAGCAGCTCTTAAGGCTGTGATTGCAAAGAAGGACAAGGCATAACAAGGCGCTGCACTCGGACAAAATAAAGCTGCGCCGCTTCGCTTTGCATCTTTATTTTTCCGGTGAGCTTGGTCGTTAGCCAAAAAACCTAGATTCCGGTAATAACTGCGCAACCCAAGTTCCAAAATGGTGTTTGGTTATCCATGCTAAATTGAAGGTGCTAAAACAAATGGATGAAGAATTGAAATTTATGGGAATCAAATTCGCGTGTATTCAGGCTCAAAAAGGGGGCTTTAAAATAGAGGCTGTGAATAACGATCTTTCACTGATTCCAGATGCAGTTCTTTCGCGGGAAGGAATTATTTATCATCTTTTTGTTTGTACATCGGTCTACCCAGAATCACCAATCTTCACCGAAAACGAGATTCAGGGGTATTACAGCCATGCTGAATCGAACAAGGCAGTTGCGTTGGGTTGCTCTCTAGTGCTCTTTAACCCTGATGCAAAAAATCAGGAAGAGCTTTCAGACCTTAGTAATGGTGTCTCAGCCAAAGTTGCGAAAATGGGAATCATTGGGCCCTTGGCGAAGACGAACCCTTTTCTTGATAGGGGGAATTAAATTGGATCAAGAAATCTACATGTGGACGCTTTGGGCGTTTACTTGTTCTACGCAGCTCAGCGCAACGGTTTGGCGGAATCCAGTTCAACTTAGCCCTCTAGGTGCGCAACTGACTGTTTTTAACATCGTCGCGCCGTTATCTGTATTTTCATTTTTGGGGTGGTATATCGCGGGTCTTTTTCTTTTTAGTTGGAAAGTTCTATTGGCGAGCTTCATCATTGGTACTCTCTTGGCTCTTTTCTTGGAAACTTGGACAAAAGGACGGGGCATCGTTTATACGCCAGCAGTGCTATCCGGACTTATTGGCATTGGCCTTAGTGCAGCTCAATTAGTAGTATTTATAAATGCGTGATATTTCTAATCTGTCACCAGAAGATCATTCGTATGCAACTACAGAAGTCTAACAAGCGGCTGCACCGGACAAATTTTCGCTGTCACCTTTTTTGCGTGGCAAAAAAGCAGCCATCAAAAATTTGTTCGGTGAGCCGGGCGTTAGAGCTAATGAGTAGTAGCAACAGTAAAGCCGTGCTGTCGTGCACGGGCCTCCAGGCGTTTTTGCTCCTTGCCGAGCAGACGGCTGGCAGCCTTTAGATTGGCAATCTGTTCTTCGACCTTGGCCCGTTTTTCGCCTAGTAATCGCGCACCTTGCGCGCAGTTAATGCCGCGGCTGCGCAAGCCTTGCAGCACCTCCCTGATTTCTGCCAAGGAAAAGCCCAGAACCTGCATCTGCTTCAAGAGGTGTACATCCCTGACCAGAGTCTCCGGATAATTGCGATAATTGTTACTATCGCGGGCAATCTTACCCAGCAGACCTTGCTGTTCATAGTAGCGTAGAGTGTGCCGCCCCAAGCCTGTTCTGGCCTCTAATTCAGCGATTCGCATCGAAATTCCTTGACTGTAAAGCCCACTCGATACCCTAGCATTAAATCACCATCGTAATGCAACAGGTGAAACTCATGTACTCATTAGCCGCAAGCGCAATCGAGATCGAGTGCAACATGGCGCAGGCCTACACCTACGCAAGCAATCTGGAATACTTCTCTGAATGGTTTCCTGGCGTCATTGCTATCGCATCCGGTAACGACATACCACACGGTAATCCGGGCAAGATCTATCACGAAATCGTTCAGGTGCCTCTGCGGGGAAGACGGCGAGTTCGGATCACTGTCGTGCAAGCCGAGTCTCCCCACCTTCAAATCACCGAGGGTAACCTGCCCGCACTCTTACCCAGGATGGAGATGCGTTTCACATCCCTGGGCGCGCATCGCTGCACTGTCGAGTGGCGTATGTACAGCCGACGCAGTAATGGTATGAGTCGTTTTTTCATACTGCCATTGGCTAGGAGGATCATGCGTCGGCGGGCGCCGCATGGGCTGGCTGCGTTGAAAGCACTGCTTGAGGGTGGATAAATGTTTCCTGAATTCTCCAAGCCCATCAAGCGGCCTATCTGGGTGGTATCAATGTTACTTCGAAACCAGAAAGTAGCCTCCTTGTGGTAAAATATTGACCACATTCTTAACTTCGGCCCTCAATATGCTCGTATACCTTCTCGTCGCCTGTGATCGCCTGGATGAAAAGCAGGAAAAGAAGCTCAAGCGCAACCTGCCTGACCTGCAGGCGGCGCTGCAGGCCTATGTGGATGAGAACGAAGCGGGCAAGGTCACCCTGATCAATGACTGCGAGAGTGACGATTGTGAGGACTGGCAACTGGGTATCAGCCAGCCGGTGAAGAAGAAGGCGCAGCTGAAGACGCCGGTCACCCTCTTCAATGATCTTGCCAAGCAATATGGCATTGATTGCGAGGTGGGCTCTATCGAGAACGGTGAGCGTGATCCGGTGAGCTACTTTGGCAAGCAGGAAGGGCAGGGGGATGCGTTTCTGATTGGGGAGTATCTGGGTGTGTAGTCTGGGTTGACCGTTACCCTTGAATCGCGCGCGGCCTGTTTCGCAAGCTGTGGCCTGATGATAAAAAAGCCCCCTGATTAAGGGGGCTTTTTTGTGGCTCTTTGCCGCTGTCGTAGCAGGGCATTAATGCAGGATCAGGTGGCGTTCTTGATGGTGGGAGTGTACTGCGCCGCATCGGTGGTGAATTCCGCATGGCCATAGTCCACCAGCAATTCGTTGATGCGTCTGACCAGTATCCTGTCCGCGATCTTGTTGGCCACGGGGATGTCTTGCAGGGTCCGATAGGCGATCAGGCGGGGCATGATCAACAGCGTGCCGATGCTGGACAGGGCGTAGTCGAGCAGGTGTGGTTCCACGCCCATCTCTTTCGCTTTGGATTTGTCATTCTTGCCGAGAAAGGCCTGGGAGAAGAACACCTTGGAGACGCTGCGCTCCACCAGGTTGTGGACCTTGCTTATCAGCTTTTCATCCTTGGGGCGGTAGACGGACATGGTGGCGCGGGTGAGTTCGCCGCAGGTCTCATCGTCGTAGCCTTCGCGCAGGGTGCCGGAGTAGGTGAGCATGGTGTCGATGATGTCCGGGGCCTCGGCGGGCAGCAATTCTTCAGGCAGGCCCAGCAGGAAGCACTGGTAGCGGGACAGTTCGACGATGGCCCGTTCGTTGTCGGTGAAATGCTTGCGGCCCTTGCGCATGGCCTTGAAGGCGGCCAGATAGGCAGGCATGGTGCCGGCGGGCATCTGGTCGACCTGGGGGATGGGGATGCCGTAGATGGCCGGGTCCCATTTTTTTACCCGTTTGAGGATGTTGAAACGGACCATGGAGTGCATCAGGCGCACCATGGCGGCGGCCTTGAAGCCGGGGCCGAAGCGTTCCAGGGCACCGGGCAGGGTGGCGGTGGTGAAGAAGCTGGCGGTTTCGTTGATGCGCCGGTTCACCGAATCGTTGGCCAGGGTGCCGGTGATGGCCATGGGCAGGCCGGAGTACTTGTTCATGAAGGTGGCTACAAAGGCGCCCCGGATCACGTAGGGGGCCAGGTTGGCCATCTGGTTGCGACTCAGACGGGCGCCTTCGCGCACCAGGTCCATATCCACCCAGTCCGGGGTGGTTTCCATGGCGGTGATGAAGTCCACCAGTTCCTGCGGCGCATCAGGGACTGCGTCGAGTCCTTCGTCGCAGGCTTTCTTGAGCATGCCGATCAGGTCGCGGAAGCTGTATTCGGGCATCAGCGCGGCGTAGGCATCGGCCACGGTGTCGCCCAGCAGGGTGTAGGCGCGGGCGCGCTCCACTTTCTCATTGTCGGCGAGGATCTTCTCGCGGTACTTGTTGGCGAAATGGCTCGGCAGGGTGCTGCGGATGTCCATGGAATCGGTGAAACGCTCCGGGGTGACATCGAAATCGATATCGCCATAGAGAGAGGGAATCCGGGTTTTCTGTGCGCGGACTTTTTCCCAGAGTGCGTCCAGTGACTGTGTCATCGGTAACCTCGGTAGACGGTGTCTTTCAATGCCTACACATTGCGTATACCCGTCGAGCAAGACAATTAACGGAAGTCGCCTTTCTGTATAGGTTGGCCGGTTTTGGCCTGCTTTGACAGGGGGAATAGGGGAGAGGAAACAGATTTGGGTGGGGTGTTTGGGCAATTGAGCCAGCGCCATCCATTGTCTGGTAGGCCTTTCACCCTCTCCCTGTCCCTCTCCCCTCAAGGGAGAGGGAACCCTCTAGAGAGGTCGTAGGGGGAGGGAAAGGTTCTGTAAATAATCTTGGCTCTCGACTAGTGCGTTAAACAGGTGCTTAGTCCGCGTAGCCGGGGTTCTGGCGGTCCAGTTTGCGTAGCAGGCCGGGCCAGGCCAGGTTGCCGCCCATGCCTTTGGTGACCTGGGAGGCTTGCTGTTTGATGGTGTTGACGATGCCATCGGGGATCGGAGTGAGCGGGCGGTTGCCGGACAGGGCCTGGAGCTGGATTTCGCAGGCGCGCTGGAGGATGAACATGCCCAGAAAGGCATCGGCAATACTGCTGCCCACGGTAAGAAGCCCATGGTTGCGCAGGATCATGAAGTTGGCGTCGCCCAGGTCTGCCTGCAGGCGGGCCTTTTCGTCTTCGCGCAGTGCCACGCCTTCGTAGTCGTGGTAGGCCAGGCTGGCCAGCGGAAACAGGCTTTGCTGGGACAGGGCGAGCAGGCCTTCCTGCTGGGCGGATACCGCCACACCGGCGATGGTGTGGGTGTGCATGACGCAGTTGGCATCGTCGCGCACGGCGTGGATGGCGCTGTGGATGGTGAAGCCGGCCGGGTTGATGTCGAAGTCGCTGTCGTCGAGTTTGTTGCCGGCCTGATCCACGCGCACCAGGCTGGAGGCGGTGATCTCGTCGAACATCATGCCGTAGGGGTTGATCAGGAAGTGATGCTCATCACCGGGAATGCGTGCTGACAGGTGGGTAAAGATCAGGTCGTCCCAGCCGTGCAGAGCGATAAGCCGGTAGGCGGCGGCCAGATCCACACGCAGCTGCCATTCTTCTGCGCTGACGGTGTCTTTCTTGGACTGGATGGCGTCGGGGGTCAGTGTTGCCTGGCGGTTCATGGTAGCGCTCTCCCTTATTTTTCGTTTTCACAGTGTAGAGTGAAAGACCTTGCCCGGGGCAAGGGGAAAGCGATTGTACGTCGTGGCTGACCGGAAAGATGGCGGTAACCGCACAGGACAGGCCCTCCTGCGCAAGCGCGCGAGAGGGCCCTTCGAGTTAGCGTACTTCCATACCCGGCTGGGCGCCGCTGTCGGGGCTGAGGATATGGATGTCGTCACCGCCGGGGCCGGCGGCAAGTACCATGCCTTCGGAGACGCCGAACTTCATCTTGCGCGGGGCCAGGTTGGCCACCAGCACCACCAGTTTGCCTTCCAGATCTTCCGGGCTGTATTTGGCCTTGATGCCGGCGAAGACATTGCGTTCGCCCAGCTCGCCCACGTCCAGGGTGAGCTGCAACAGCTTGTCGGCCCCTTCCACATGGGCGGCCTTGGCTACGCGGGCCACGCGCAGTTTTACCTTGAGGAAGTCATCGATGCTGATGGTGTCATCTGCCACGTTGTCGGCCTTTTTCGGTTCGTTTTTCTTGCTGGCCGGTTTGGCCGGTACGTCTTCCTTGGAGGCGTTGAGCATGGTTTCGATCTGCGCCATGTCGATGCGGTTCAGCAGCGGCTTGAACTTGGCGATCTCGTGGCCCAGCAGCAGGGTGTCGCTATCACTCCAGGTCAGTGGCTCGACCTGCAGGAAGGCTTCTGCGCGCTCGGCCAGCGCCGGCAACACCGGCTTCAGGTAGATCACCAGCAGGCGGAAGACATTGATGGCCGTGCTGCAGATGGCCAGCACTTCCTGTTCCTTGCCGTCTTCCTTGGCCAGGGTCCAAGGGGCCTTGTCGGCGATGTAGCCGTTGGCGTGGTCGGCCAGGGCCATGATTTCGCGCATGGCCTTGCCGAATTCGCGCTTCTCGTAGAACTCGGCCAGGCGCGGGGCGGCTTCTTGTACTTCACGCACCAGCAGCGGGTTGTCCAGCTCGTCGCTGAGCGTGCCGCCGAATTTCTTCACGAAGTTGCCGGTGCGGCTGGCGATGTTCACCAGTTTGCCGACCAGGTCGGAGTTCACCCGCTGGGCGAAGTCTTCCAGGTTCAGGTCGAAATCATCCACACGGCTGGAGAGCTTTGCGGCGAAGTAGTAGCGCAGGTATTCCGGGCCTAGATGATCCAGGTAGGTGCGCGCCTTGATAAAGGTGCCACGGGACTTGGACATCTTGGCGCCGTTCACGGTGACGAAACCGTGGCTGTAGATGGCGGTGGGTTTGCGCAGTCCGGCACCGTCGAGCATGGCGGGCCAGAACAGGCCGTGGAAATTGATGATGTCCTTGCCGATGAAGTGATACAGCTCGGCGGTGGATTCCTTGCCCCAGTAGTCGTCGAAGCTAAGGCCTTCGCGGTCGCAGTAGTTCTGGAAGCTGGCCATGTAGCCGATGGGGGCATCCAGCCAGACGTAGAAAAACTTGCCCGGGTAGCCGGGAATTTCGAAGCCGAAGTAGGGGGCCTCGCGGGAGATATCCCAGGGCTGCAGATCTTCGATCCATTCCTGCAGCTTGTTGGCCACCTGTTCCTGCAGGGCGCCGGAGCGGGTCCATTCGCGCAGCAGCGACTCGAACTTGGGCAGATCGAAGAACAGCTGGGTAGTTTCCTTTTCCACCGGGGTGGCGCCACTCACGGAGGAGTAGGGCTTGATCAGGTCAGCCGGGGTGTAAGTGGCGCCGCACACTTCACAGTTGTCGCCGTACTGGTCTTCGGACTTGCACTTGGGGCAGGTGCCCTTGACGAAACGGTCCGCCAGGAACATGCCTTTCTGCGGGTCGTAGAGCTGGGTAATGGTTTTCTCGACGATATAGCCGGCGTCTTTATTACGCTGGAACACCATTTCCGACAGCGCGCGGTTTTCCGGGCTGTGGGTGCTGTAGTAGTTGTCGAACTGGATCTGGAAGTCGGCGAAGTCCCGTTCATGGTCCGCTTTGACTTGCGCAATTTGTTGCTCCGGGGTGATGCCGTTTTCTTCCGCCTTGAGCATGATGGCGGTGCCATGGGCATCGTCGGCGCACACGTAGATGCACTGCTCACCGCGCAGTTTCTGGAAACGGACCCAGATATCGGTCTGGATGTATTCCAGCAGGTGGCCCAGGTGAATGGGGCCATTGGCGTAGGGAAGGGCACTGGTCACCAGGATTTTGCGGGGCGTGTCACTCATGGGGTCGACGTCGTCATTCCGGAAAAAGGGTGGCCTATGATACGGGTGCGGCGGGGCTTTTTCATCCTGTGGGTGAACGGCTGTGCGGCATCTCCCACCGCTGATACTGGCAGGGGCCCGCTGCGGGGAATCTTGTGCTAGGGTTTCGGCTCAAAATTATTCTTTCAATACAGTGATTCCGGGAGCTCATGCAGGCCATGGGGCGGCACTTTTTGTCGTCCGGCCACCCGGTCAGGGGAAGGTAACGATGTCACTGAGAGTGCGCATTCGGTGGTTGCTGGTAATTTCCGCGGCTTGTTGTGTGGTGCTGGCCACCGTGGCGCTGTATTGGGTGAATCTATCGCTGGTGGATACCCTCACCGAACGCAACGCCGAGCGGGAACTGGAAAAGGTGGAGGCTACCTTTCTGGATCAGCTTTCCATCTTGCGGGTGCGGGCCCAGGACTGGAGCCAGCAACCGGATCACCCGCCCAGCAATCAGGGGGGGCTGGGTTATCTGGACCTGATGATGGAGCTGCGTGGCAGCTCGGTGGTCTGGAATAACGGCGCCGATAAGGTTTCCTCTCCGGTGTTTGCCACTCTGGCGGAGCGCTTTGACGAGCAGGGCTGCATGCCGATCTGGGGGGTGGTGAAGGTGGAAGGCCGCCCATTGTTGTTCAGCACCGCGGTGGAGATGGGCTGCCAAGCCTATCTGCTGGGGGTGTGGCTGGACAGTGAATGGATGAGCTATCTGTCAGACCGGCTGGGCCATGCGCTTTATGTTCGTGAGGTTCCGGAATCGCTGAAACCGGTGCGGGGATTGACCATGACCGAGGACAAGCAGCTTCTCGGCCGTTTCCCGGTGCCGGATTTCCTTGGCGGCAATCCGCTGGAAGTGGTGGTGGAACTGCCTCGGGATGGCTATAAATCCCTGAATCTGTCGGTGCTGGTGATCGGGTTGATCATGGCGGTGCTGGCCGGGCTTACCGTGCTGGTGATCAACTATCGGATTCAGCCGATGTTGTTCGGGCGTTTGAACCTGGTGCATAACGCGGTGCGTTCCATTGCGCGAGGCGGGGCGCTGGATCAGCGGGTGCCGGTGCTGGGTAATGATGAGATCGGCGCTCTGGCGGAAGACTTCAATGCCATGGTGGACAGCATTAATCACGCCCAGACACAGTTGGCGGATGCCCGCCGTCAGGCGGAGGAGGCAAGCCAGACCAAGAGCCAGTTCCTGGCGAATATCAGCCATGAAATCCGCACCCCGATGACGGCGATACTCGGTTATACCGAGTTGCTGCGTGATGGTTCCCTGAGCCAGGCAGATCAGAATCGCTATCTCACCATTATCCAGCACAACGGCGATGCCCTGCTGGCACTGATTAATGATGTGCTGGATTTGTCGCGTATCGAGGCGGGGCAATTACATAACGAGCAGCGTCTGTTTTCCGTGACCGAGCTGCTGGATGAAGTGGTTGATAGCCTGCAATTGCGAGCGCAGGAAAAGCAGATTGACCTGCGCCTGGATTATCTCTCGACCATGCCGGTGACCGTGTGTGGTGATGCCTTCCGGCTACGCCAGATTCTGGTGAACCTGGTAGGCAATGCAGTGAAGTTCACGGAGGAAGGCCAGGTTCAGGTCCGCGCTAGCTGGTCGGAAGTGGAGCAGCAGCTGCAGGTGTCGGTGGAGGATTCCGGCATTGGCATCAGTGACGCGGAGCAACAGAAGATTTTTCAGCCGTTTTCCCAGGCGGACGCTTCCCATTCCCGTCGCTATACAGGAACCGGGCTGGGGTTAAGCATTGCCCGCCAGCTGGCCCGTTCCCAGGGTGGTGATATCTCGGTGTTCAGTGAGCTGAACAAGGGCAGCCATTTCTCCCTGGCAATGCCACTGTCTCAGGCGACTGAAGTGGATATGCGGGACGCTGCGGCCCAGCAGCTGCCTGAACTGGCCGGGACCGCCATGGAGCTGAAAGGCCGGGTGTTACTCGTGGAAGATAACGCGGTGAATCGTTTGTTTGTCCGCAAAGTGCTGGAAAAATCCGGTATGCAGGTGGTTGAAGCCGAGGATGGGCGCGAAGCCTGCCGTTATTATACCGAGGACAGTTTTGATCTGGTGGTGCTGGATATGCAGATGCCGGTGATGGACGGCTATGAAACCGCCCAGGCTCTTCGTGACCGGGGTTTTGCGGGCCCGATACTGGCATTAACCGCCAACGTACTGGCGGTGGACCGCCAGCGCTGCATGGACGCGGGTTGCGATGCCTTCCTTGGCAAGCCCATTCGCGTGAAACAGCTGATTACCGTGTGTGCCGGGTTGCTTGCTCAGCCAGAGATACCTGATGGGGTAGCGACCTGACCGCGATGGAGCGCTTCGCGCACCTGTTGCTGGGAAACCGGTTTGCTCAGGTAGTCGTCCACGCCGGCGTCGCGGGCTTTCTGTACATAGTCGCCGGTGGCATGGGCTGACAGGGCGATAATCCAGCAATGCGGGTGAGCGGTGGATTCCTGCTCCAGAGTGCGGATTTCCCGGGTTGCCTGGTAACCGTCCATCACCGGCATCTCACAATCCATGAAGATGATGTCCCAGTAACCGGGTTGTTCGCCAACCAGTTCCAGCGCCTGTTCGCCGTCGCTGACCAGGGTGGCGTAAATACCCAGGGATTTGAGAATGCTGTCGATCACCAGCTGGTTGACCGGGTTGTCTTCGGCCACGATTACGTTCAGGGCGTTGCCCTTGTCCAACACGATGGCGGGTTCTTCAGCACTTTGTTGGGCGAGTTGTTCGTCATGGCCGGTGAGCAGGCTGCGTTTGAGGGCCTGACAGGAGAACGGGGTTTCGATCAGCAACAGGTTCTCGGGCAGATTGTCGCTCAGCGGTTTGCCGGTGGGGTGTAGCAGTACCAGCACCGGGTTACGGAAGTGTTGCTTCAGCCGTTGCACATACTGCGGGTTCTCCATTACCGCATGCTCGGCGATGACAAAGTCCACCGGGCGTGACGGATTGGCCGGATCCAGAGCGCTTTCCACATCACGGTATTCCAGGGTCTTCGCCCCCCAGCGCGTGAGAATCTGGGACAGGCTCAGCAACTGGGCCGGGGTATTGGAAATGAGCAGGGCGCTGCGGTTTTGCAATACCGGTTTGCTTTGCGGTTTTTCCACTTCCACTGGCAGGGACAGCCAGAAGGTGGCGCCGCGGCCCAGCGAGCTGGATACACCGATATCCCCGTTGAGCAGTTCGATCAGTCGTTTGCAGATCACCAGCCCCAGACCGGCGCCGGTATGTTTGCCCTTGCCGGATAGCTCGTGAAATGCCTGGAATAAACTGTTCTGTTGTCCTTCGTCCAGGCCCACACCGGTATCCACCACCTCAAACATCAGCACGCACAGGTTCTTTTCATTCACCGGTTGTTTCACGGTGACGTGCAGCGAGACATTGCCTCGTTCGGTGAACTTGAAGGCATTGCTGAGCAGGTTGGTAATGATCTGCTTGAGCCGGATCGGATCGGTTTTGATGCGTTCGGGAACGCGGCTGTCGATATGGATATACAGCGGCAGCTGTTTCTCGCTGGAGCGCAGGGCAAACAACCGCACACAGTCGTCGACAATGCTTTCCAGCTGCACGCTCTGGTAATCCAGCTCCAGCTTGCCGGATTCGATCTTGGAATAATCGAGAATGTCGTTGATCACTGTGAGCAGGGACTGGGTGGACTGGTAAATGGTGCCCACATACTGAGCCTGCTGCTGGGTCATGGAGGTGCGACGCAGCAAGTCGGTCATACCCATGATGCCATTCATGGGGGTGCGGATTTCATGACTCATGGTGGCCAGGAACTCGCTCTTGGCATGGTTACGAGCGCCGGCCTTGAAGGCTTCCATTTCTGCAATGGCTTTTTCGCGAATGGAGTCTGAATGGGCTTCCTTGAGCCGGCTGATGCGCCGGGCCAGCGCCAGTGACAGCAGAATGACTTCCAGGAATACGCCGGTCTGGACCAGGTTTTCCGTAAGGCCGGTGCGCGGCAGTACGCCGTATTTGTTCAGCGCCATGGCCGCCACACCGGTAATGAAGCAGGCCCAGGCAATAGTGAAAATACGGGCATCCGGGTCGCCGGCGCGGGTGCGTAGCAGCCCTACCACCAGGATGCTGAAGTCCATCACCAGAATGGCGCTGACGGAAATCGGAATCAGGAAACCCCGGCTGGTAAAGGGGGCGGCAAGGAACAGCAGCGTACCGATGATTACCAGGCCTTTCAGCCATGCCGCCAGGCGCGGCGCCTTTTCCCGCAGCGACAGAAAATGCAGCGTAAACAACGGTGGCAGCAGCACGATCAGGGGTAGCAGGTAGTGAATGATGTACTGACTGACAAGCGGAGAGTGCGGCCACAAGTAACGGTGGGCATAGCCGTGCAGTACTGCCAGAAACAGGGTAACCACTGCCGACCAGCACACATATAGCAGATAGACCTTTTCGCGTATGGAGAAGAACAGCGAGAGGTTATAGAGAATCATCACCAGCATGCCGCCGAAAAAGATTCCCTGGATAATGGTCTGGTTCTGCGCGGATCGGGCGAACTGATCGTGGCTAAGCAGTCGTATCGGCAGCTGGATGCTGTGAGGAGAGGTGACCTTGAGATAAAAACTGCTGTCTTTGCCGCTGGGCAGGGACAGCGGGAAAGCGGGAGTGGGGTAGTTGCCAGGCCGTACGGCAAAATCCCGGTCCATGCCGGCCTGGAAGTGATTGACCAGGTTGCCGCCGGCATCCAGTTGGTAGACGTCCAGCTCGCCGAGCATGGCGTAATCAACCAGTAGCTGCCAGTCGCTGTGCCGTGGGTTCTGGTTGCGCACGGCAAATCGGAACCAGCAGTGTTGATTGGTGAATCCCAGGTTGGGCATTTCTCCCCGGCTGGATTGCCAGGGCAGGGTCGGGCGTTTTTGCAGGGCATTAATGGTCGGCGACTGTGCCGCAGGGGTACAGAAGTAATCCAGCCCTTGATAGGGGTGTAGTTCTTCCTGCTTTTCGCCAATAATCTGCAGCTCGGGACCGTTAGCCCAGACGGCTGATGTCAGCCCGAGTGAGAGAAAGGCAACAAGCAGAATAAAGGCAGTTTTCGCATCCTTGAACAACGTTTTTATTCCTGACAGAGGGTGCCGTTTATTTCGGCCCCATACGAGTGACCATGAGGCTGCCTGCACCGCTTAACCGTGATGCTAGCAGCGTGGGCCGGGGGGCTCAATGCAGGGGGGGCATAAGCCATGAGTCAAAGTGTGAACAGGTTTGCCGTAGGGCCGGTGGTAGGGGAGGCGGTGGACACCCATGTGAGAGTGTTCGGTGCGCTGCCAAAAGGGAAGCTGGGAGCCGGAAAAAAATGGCTGTGGGGGCGGATTCGCTGGCGTCGTAAGGGAAGCACTGACTGGTCGCCGGCGAGAACGTTTCGGCTTAATGGCAACTTCGATGGCTCCGGTGTGGTGATTCTCAATCAGTTGCAGCCTGGTACCCGCTATGAATATCAGGCTGGCTGGGTGGCCACGGAAGATGAGGTAGCGCTGGACTGGGAAGCAGCAGATCAGGGGGAGTTTCTTACCAATCAGCCGGATGCGGATGCCACGCGTTTCTTTTTTGGCTCCTGTTGCTACCGGTTTGTCGGCCTGGATGGTGAAATTCAGGACGATCGGGCAGACAAGATTTTTGCCGAAATGTCGTCGCGGGCGGATACCTCGAAACCGGATTTTGTGCTTTTCGGCGGAGATCAGGTATATGCCGATTCCATGTATAAGTTAGGTGCCGCCACCACCCGTGAGGATTTTGATGCGCTTTACCGGGAAAGCTTTTCCCAGCCGCATCTGGCCAAGCTGCTTCGCGATACCAACAGCTACATGATCCTTGACGATCACGAGATCGAGAATAACTGGCCGGCCCGGGCCAATGCTGAGTTGTGGACCAGCAAATATCCCGCCGCCATCAAGGCCTATCAGATTTACCAGGCGTCCCACTCTCCGGCGGCCCCCCTGAATCAGGCGGGCACCTATCTGGATCGCGATCCGGACCGTTTCTGGTACACCTTCTCCCGGGGGCCGGCAGATTTTTTTGTCATGGATGTGCGCACCGAGCGGGTACTGAGTCGTTGGCCCTGGCAGCGTCGCATGATCGGCGATATTCAGGAACAGGCCTTTATCGAGTGGCTGGATCGTGATCCGGACCGCATCAAGGTGCTGGTGACCTCGGTGCTGTTGTTCCCGGAGCAGCGACGCCCGTTCCGTGGCAAGGATGCCTGGGAGGGTTTCAAGCACCAGCGTCAGCGTCTGCTGGAGGCCATGGGGCGCAGCCGTAGCGACAAGCTGGTGGTGCTGAGTGGGGATGTGCATGCCTCTCTGTATGCCTGTTTGACGTTAAATGGTGGCAAGCAGGTGCATAGCTGGACCTGCTCCGGTTTGTTCTGGCCCACAGCGCTGCGGGCGTTCCGCTGGTATCGCCCGATGATTCGGGTGCCGGGTGTGCTCCATGGGGGCTGGGGTAAGCCTCTGGGCCGGGTGGAGGTCCCCGGCGAGGTATTCAGCGATAACGCCTTTTCCGAAGTGAGCTTCAGCGCCGAAGGGGCCAGCTTTCAGCTGTTCGATCGCAGGCAGCGACCAATCAGCGAGACAAGCCGTGAGATTCGCTGGCGCTGACCCCGGAGCGTTGGCTGGCTGTTTTGTAGGAGCGCCGCTTGAGGCGCGAAATGGCACGGTCGCACATGAAAGCCTCGTGCCAGAAGGCTTCGCGCCTCAAGCGGCGTTATTCGCTTCGCTCCCCCTTCGGGCCAGCCTGCGGCTGTTACTTCGCTAGGCTGGGTTCCTACAGCAATAAGCCTTGGCTTGCCGAGGCCGAAAACCACACCTTGCTATGGCAAATGGCTTACAAAAGATGTAGCAAATCGCGTCTTATGCCGCCTTGCTGGTTTCCCTAAAGTGGATCTCGCAAGGACGCAATCGAACACGGATGTTCAATTTCGGCCCCGGTACAGCCCGCCCGCCATTCCCCAAGTGGCGGGCGTTCTTTTTTCCCTCTTTGATTGCACCCTCCCGAATACGGATAATGCACGGCCCTGAACACGGAGCCGCCCATGTCTGATTCATCCGCAGATCGCGATATTCTCAAAGCCAAACTCAATCAGGAAACGGCCAAGGCCAGCTGGAAAGAGCTGCAGCCGTTCTTTGCCCGTGGCCAGACTGTCTATGTGGCACCAGAACTGGACCTGATCGAAGTGGCACTGGCGTTTTCCGAAGACCAGGCCGACACCCTGTCTCTGTGGCGGGACAAGGGGCAGGTAGACAAGGTCACCGATGATCAGGCCGCCAAGTGGTTTGAGATCGATCAGGGCCTATGGACGGTGGTAGTGATGCCCTGGGTGCTGGTGCAGCCGGTGCGGGTGCAGTAAGCCCCCCAGCCGCCTGACATGCAGGGTGCATTGAGCCTAAGGAGAATGCACCAGAATAATTGATAATGGACAATTGAGAATTGATAACGCGCGGGATGGTGCCTTTATTATCAAAGCTAGGAGGCCGCGCCTGCATTGGGAACGAGGCTTCTGAGTTTTCCGGTCAGGCCGGCATCTGATCGCGTCGTTATCAATTACCCACTCTCAATTATCAATTTAGCGGTGTTGGTGCCTCAGTGCACCCTGCATAGCGATATAGCCTGCTGCACAATGTTGCTGCCGCTTTCCTGTCATTTTCCTGTTTGCCGATCTAATCACGGCACCGGGCTGGTATTGATCTATTCCTCCGGTATAGAGTGAAACCGAGGCCGCTGGCCCCTTGCCGGCGCGCCCGAACGCACGCCGGAGGATTCGATGCAGGATGACGTCGCGCAGCGCCAGGCCCTGTTACAGGCCCAGCTTGAAGCACTGGTTACCGCCCACGTCGGGGTCGAACATCAGCCCCTGTTCCGCAGTTTCATGGCGGCTTATTTTGAAATGAGCAGCCAGGCGGCGCTCACCGCCCGTACCCCCGAGCAGCTTTTTCACATCGCCCAGCAACACTGGATGATGGCCTTCCAGCGCCACCCTGAAGAAACCCTGATTCATCTGAAACCACCCACTAGGCCAGGTGGACTGGCGGCGTTGCGGACGGTGACCGATGACGTGCCATTTCTGGTGGATTCGATCGCCATGGCGGTACGAGATGCGGGCACGGCTATCGACTGGACTATTCATCCAGTGATACAGGTGCTTCGTGATACCCATGGACACATGACTCGGGTGGCCGGCGTTGGCGATGGCGAGAATCCGGCGGAATCCCTGGTCTATGTAGAATTCGAACCACTGGCCAGCGACGAGGCCTATGAACATCTCCAGGAATCCCTGGAGCTGGTGCTGGGAGAATTGCGTCTGGTGGTACAGGATTTCCCGGCCATGCTGGATAACCTGGAAACTACCCAGAAAAACCTCTCTGGGGATTTCCCCAGTCGCGATCAGGAAGAACTTGCCGAGGCTCAGGCCTTTATTGACTGGTTGTCACTGGATCATTTTACCTTCCTGGGCTATGCCCGCTCCCGGGCGGAGCCCGTGGACGACGGCATCAAGCTTTCCCTGGATCATGATGCCGGGCTTGGCCTGGCCCGCCCCGGCAGCCGTTATGCCAACGCGGAAGAGTTTATTGCCCCCCACGACGAGATGGCCAAGTACATTGCCCATGGTCGTCTGGTGGTGGTGACCAAGGCCAATGCCCGTTCGCCGATCCACCACCCCCATTACATGGATGTGGTATCGGTCAAACGGTTGGCGGAGGACGGCACTGTAGAGGGGACCGATCGTTACATCGGCTTGTTCTCGCTGGATGCCTATATCAATCGTCCCCGGGACATCCCGTTGATCCGTCGCAAGGTCAATTATGTGCTGGACCGCTCCCGCCTGCCCGAGCGGTCCCACTCCGGCAAACATCTGCGCGACATTATCTATCAGTTACCCAGAGACGAACTGTTCCAGTGCAGTGAAGAGGAGCTCTACAGCATCTGCATGGGTATCCGTGCCCTGCGCGACCGTCACCACCTCAGCCTGTTCATGCGGCGAGATCGTTACGGACGGTTCTATTCCTGCATGGTCTATCTGAGCCGGGAGCGTTATTCCCGGGAACTGCGTGATCATGTCACCGCCGAGTTGAAGCAGCTCTGCAATGGCAGCTCGGTGGAGCGCACGGTGGATTTTCTGCGTGAGGGGTTGGCACGGATTCACTGCATTATCCGCATTCCCCAGGGGACTCATCTGGCCATGTCACAGGCCCAGGTGGAAGAACGCCTGTTGGCAGTTACCCGCACCTGGGCCGACCAGCTTCGCGACATCCTGCGCAAGGAGGGCGAGCATGGCGAAGAGAGTGCCGGACTGGCGCAGCGCTTCGGCGACGCTTTCCCGGTGGGCTATCAGGAAAAGACTGATCCGATGGAAGCTGCAGCGGATATTCATTATCTGGCGCAGTTGAATGACCGCCAGCCGGTGCTGCCCTCGCTGTCCATCAATAGCGGCGACGGGGCTGCCTGCCCCACCAGTCTGCGTCTCTATAGCCAGAAGAAACCGATTGGTCTGTCAGATGTGTTACCCGCGCTGGAAAATTTCGGTCTGCGCGTGGTGAGACAGGAACCCACTCAGGTCATCCCTCGGGATGGTGAGGCCCAGTGGGTACAGGTGTTCGATGTGCAGGTGCATGGCGATTGCGCCCTGGGGCCGGTGCAGCAGAAACGCTTTTTTGAAGAGGCGTTTCTGGAATGCTGGCATGGCAACACGGAAAACGACGGCCTTAACCGCTTGGTACTGTTGGCCGGCCTTAACTCCCGGCAGATCGTCTGTCTGCGGACGCTGACCAAGTACCTGGTACAGACCGGCTTGCCCTATTCGCAGAACTATATGGAACAGTTGCTGGCGGACCATGCCAGCATCGCCCGCTCTCTGGTGCAGCTGTTTGAAACCCGTTTTGACCCCGGAATCAGCGACGAGCGCCGCAAAAACGAGGGCCTCAAGCTGGCCCAAAACCTGGATCACCAGCTGGACCAGGTGGCCTCGCTGGATGCGGACCGGGTGCTGCGAGCCTTCCTCAGTGTGGTGCAGGCCGGGTTGCGTACCAACTTCTACCAGCCGGATGCGGCCGGCTACGACAAGTCCTATGTGAGTCTGAAGCTGGACCCGAGTCAGGTATCGGAACTGCCGCCGCCGCTGCCCATGTATGAAGCCTTCGTCTATTCACCACAGATGGAAGGTATCCATCTGCGTGGTGGTCCGGTGGCCAGGGGCGGGCTGCGCTGGTCTGACCGGCGCGAGGATTTCCGTACCGAGGTGTTGGGCCTGGTGAAGGCGCAGATGGTGAAGAACGCCATTATCGTGCCGGTGGGTGCGAAGGGCGGCTTTGTGCTCAAGCGCGGCAACCCGGCGGACCGGGAGGCCTGGCAGCAGCTGGGCATCACCTGCTACAAGGAATTTATCCGCGGCCTGCTGGATATCACCGATAACCGGGTCGGGGATCAGGTGGTGCCGCCGGCCTCCGTGGTCCGTCATGATGGCGATGACCCTTATCTGGTGGTGGCCGCTGACAAGGGCACCGCGACCTTTTCTGATATCGCCAATGGCCTGGCCGATGAATACGGCTTCTGGCTGGGCGATGCCTTTGCCTCCGGCGGCAGTGCCGGCTACGACCACAAGAAGATGGGTATTACCGCCCGCGGTGCCTGGGAGAGCGTTAAGCGGCACTTCCGGGAAGCGGGCAAGGATATCCAGACAACGCCCTTTACGGTGGTGGGCATCGGCGATATGGGCGGCGATGTGTTCGGCAACGGCATGTTGCTGTCCGAACAGATCAAGCTGGTTGCCGCGTTCAACCACATGCACATCTTCATTGATCCGGACCCGGACCCGATGACCACCTTTGCCGAACGTCAGCGGCTGTTCAACACGCGTGGCACCACCTGGGAAGATTTCGATGCATCGCTGATTTCCGACGGTGGCGGGGTCTGGTCGCGCAGTGCCAAAAGCATCACCCTCAGTGAGCAGGCTTGTAACGCTCTGTGTATCGAGCAACGTACCCTGACACCCGCGGAGTTGATCACCGCCATCCTAAAGGCACCGGTGGAGCTGCTCTGGAACGGTGGCATTGGCACCTATGTGAAAGGTAGCAACGAAAGTCCGGCACAGGTAGGCGACCGGGCCAACGATGCCATCCGTATCAATGGTCGCGACCTGCGTTGTCAGGTGGTGGGCGAGGGCGGCAACCTGGGGCTGACCCAGTTGGGGCGCATCGAGTACGCGCTGAACGGCGGTTGTATCAACACCGATGCCATCGACAATTCCGGTGGCGTGCACAGCTCCGACCGGGAAGTGAACATCAAGATTCCACTCAATCAGCGGCTGCGTGATGGTCGCCTGGACCGGGAAACCCGTGACCCGCTACTAGAGCGGATGACCGATGACGTGGCAACGGCCGTACTGCGCGACAACTATGTGCAATGCCTGGCCCTGAGCCTGTTGGAATTCAATGCCGCCAGCCGTCTCGACGAACACGCCAACCACCTGCGCACTCTGGAGCGCCAGGGCTCGCTGACCCGCTCGGTGGAATACCTGCCGGATGACGAGGGGCTCAGTGAGCGCCGCACCCGGGGCAAAGGGCTGACACGGCCGGAACTGTCGGTGTTGTTGTCCTACACCAAGAATGCTTTGTTTGATGCCATGCTGGCCACCGATGTGCCGGACGACCCCTTCTTCGATCAGGACGTACTCAACTATTTCCCGGAAGAGCTGGTGGAATCCTTCCGCGAGGATTTATTGGCGCATGGGTTGCGCAGGGAGCTGATTGCCACTGTGTTGTCCAATGCCGTGGTCAATCGTATGGGCTTTTCCTTTGTCCACCGTTATGCCGATGAGCATGGTCTGTCCCTGCACCGTATCGTCAAGGCCTATGCCATGGCTCACGCGGTGTTCGATGGGGACCTTTACTGGGCACCGGTGGACGGGCTGGATGGCAAGGTGGACAGCCAGGTGCAGCTGCGCCTCTATGGTCGTGTCATCGGCCTGATGAAACACGTCACCACCTGGCTGATCCATTACAAATGGGGTCGTCGCCCGGTGGCGGAAGCGGTCAACCGCTATCGCAAGTCCATTGGTGAGCTGGAAGCCATGCTGCCGGATATCCTGCCAGGCAGTTACCGTCAGGAGTGGGATCAGGCGGTGGCCGGCATGGGCGACGATGGCGTGCCGGAAAAAGAAGCTCGCCTGCTGGCCAACACCATGGTGCTGGGCAGCGCGCCGGACGTGATCGAATTGGCCTCCCAGGCCCAGGTGCCGCTGAAACTGGCGGCGGAGGTCTACTTCCTGGTCGGGGATCGCCTGCAGATCCTCTGGCTGTTGTCCGCCATCATCGACCTGAGCGTACAGGGTCGCTGGCAGGCCCTGGCCCGCGCCAACCTGCGCGAAGACTCTTATCGCCTGCACCGCCAGGTGGCTGCCAAGGTACTGGAACAGGAGGGCGACAACGCCGCCGCTCGCTTTGCTGCGTGGGAAGACAAGGCCAGCCGCAAGGTCGCCTTCGGCATCCACCGCTTGCAAACCCTGCAGGCAGACAGCCCCCACGACTTCATGACACTTGCAGTCGGGGTAAGGGAGCTGCGCAAGCTTCGGAGTTTGTAGGCCACTTATGCCACCAGACTTCGTTGGAGCTATGCTTGCATGGCGAAGGGGTTGCCCGCTTCGCCATATGCTGGTGATCAATACTCCCATTCGCCTTGCGAGCAAGGCGCCACCGGGCTGGCTGGGCGTAGTTGGGTAAAAAGTATTGAGTCCGGGCTCTTCTCGATATACTGTACAAAAAGACAGTATTCGACGGGAGCCATTATGCCTGCTGTGAACCGGGGTACCCTCAGCCAGATACCGGGACGCTTTGCCGTCAGCCATAGCGATATGGATGACGCGCCGGTAAACCGGCCCACCCGCTATCACCGTGAACAGGCAAAAAGCCTGATCATGACCAATCGCAGCCCGGACCTGCCATTTGAGCAGAGCATCAATCCCTACCGGGGCTGTGAGCATGGCTGTATCTACTGCTATGCCCGCCCCAATCATGCCTATGTGGATCTGTCACCGGGCCAGGATTTCGAGAGTGAAATCTTCTGCAAGGACAATGCGGCAGAGGTACTGCGCGATAGTTTGCGCAAGCCAGGATATCGCTGTCGGCCCATTGTGCTGGGTACGGTGACAGATCCTTATCAGCCCATCGAACGAGAACGGCGTATAAGCCGGGAACTGTTGCAGGTGCTGGTGGATTGCCAGCATCCCTTCAGCCTGATCACCAAGAGCACCCTGGTTCTGCGCGATCTTGATCTGATTGCGCCCATGGCGCGCCTGGGCAGGGCGTCGGTGGCGGTGTCCGTGACCACGCTGGATAACCGCCTCAAAGGCGAGTTGGAGCCACGGGCCAGTGGTGGCCGTGAGCGCATCAAGGTGATTCGTGAGCTGAGCCGGGCCGGGGTGCCTGTAACTGCCCTGGTGGCGCCAGTGATTCCTTTCATCAACGACCACGAGCTGGAAGATATTGTCGAGCAGGTGGCCCAGGCCGGTGCTCAGCAGGCGGGTTATGTGGTGTTGCGACTTCCCCATGAAGTGGGGCCGCTCTGGGAGGAGTGGCTGCATGAGCATTACCCGGAGCGGGCGGAGAAGGTGATGTCGGTGATGCGGGATCTGCATGGTGGCGCCGTCTATGACAGCCGCTGGCACCAGCGACAAAGCGGGCAGGGGGCCTGGGCGCATCTGCTGCGCCAGCGTTTTGCATCCGCTTGCAAAGCGGCCGGATTGCAGGCCCGTGAAGAACAATCTCTGGATTGCAGTGGCTTTGTGCCACCAGGTCCCCATGGCCAGCTCAACCTGTGGGGCGTGGCAGAAGGGGAGACCTGAAGCGATGGCGCTGTTGGAGCTTTGCTCGCAAAGCGAAGATTGCACTGAAAACCAGGGCTCTCAAAAGGTAGTGTCGAGGCGCAACTCATTTAAGTGACCAGCGGTTATTTACAGATCGGTGATTTTTCTCTAAATTAGTGACCGATGGTTACTTAATGGAGAAAAGCTATGCAAGCGGTCGTTATTACTGGCGCCAGTGCCGGTATTGGTAAGGAATTTGCCCGGCAATTGGCAATGGAAGGGAACAACCTGGTATTGGTGGCCCGGCGCCTGGATCGCCTGGAGGCCCTTGCCGGCGAGTTGCGCGAGCGAAACGGTATTGAGGTTGCCTGCATCGCCTCGGATCTGGCGCAGCCGGAAGCCTCCGCCGAGCTGGCAAAGGCGCTGGAGCAACAGCAGATCGCGGTGACTGGCCTGATCAACAATGCCGGCTTTGGTGATCGCGGGCAGTTTGCGGATCTGGATCTGCAGCGGCAGCTGGATATGGTGCAGGTGAATGTGACAGCCCTGGTAGATCTGACCTGGCGTCTGGTGCCGGCGCTCAAGCAGGCTAAGGATGCGTTTGTGATCAATGTGGCGTCTTCGGCGGCCTTTCAGGCAGGCCCGAACATGACCATTTATTACGCCACCAAGGCCTTTGTTCTGTCGTTCTCTGAAGGCCTGCACGAAGAGCTGAAAGGTAACGGGATCGCGGTCAGCGCTCTGTGTCCAGGTGCTACCGATTCAGAGTTTGCTACCGAAGCCCACATGACCGATACCCTGTTGTTCAAGGCTGGCACCATGACTACCGAAGCGGTGGTGAAAAAGTCTCTGGCAGGGCGCCGTCGCGCCATTGTGATTCCCGGCCTGAAAAATTTGCTGCTGGTGTGGATGGGCAAGTTCTCGCCCCGTATGATTACCCGCCGACTGGCAGGCATGCTTCAGGCGTAATCTGCGCTGGCGGATCTCTGGCGTAGGGTGCACTGAGCCTTAGGCGAACTGCACCAATACCGTTAAGTTGATAATTGAGAATGGATAATTGATAACGACGCGATCAAACGCCTGCCTGATTGGAAAACTCAGAAGCCGCGTTCAAAATGCAAGTGCGGCATCCGGGCTTTGAGAATAAAGGCACTATCCCGCACGTTATCAATTCTCAATTATTCATTATCAATTTTTCTGGTGCAGTTCTGAACCCTACGCTCGGCGCCCCTGCAGGTTCCGACTGGATACTAATGTCGGCGGAAAATCATGCTTGCATGATGAGCGATCTGGCACTGATTCCTGATTCAATCAGAGGTTCCCTATGGCCGAATGTGTTTTTCAGCGCGCCCGCTCACCTGAGCAGAAGGCGGAACGGCGCGCCCAGATTCTTGCGGCGGCGGCAACCTTCTTTGAGCAGGAGCGTTTCGAAGCCATCAGCCTTGCCTCCATTGCCCGCAGGGCCGGCGTCACCAAGGCGGCGTTGTATCGTTACTTCCCTTCCAAGGAAGCGCTGTTTCTTGGCTTGTACCTGGATGAACTTGAGCGGGTAAGCCATGCGCCAGTGGATGACAGCTTGCCACTGTGGCAGGCCTTGTCGGAGATGCTGGTGGCGCGCCCATTGTTTTGCCGGCTCACAGCGATCCTGCACTCAGTGCTGGAACAGAATCTGGATGAGGCGGCGGCCTTAGCGTTCAAACAGTCCCTGCTAGCGCATTTCGCGCAATTGGCTCAGCGTCTGCAGCAGGCCTATGGTCTGTCCAGCGATAAGGCGGCCACTTATCTGATGCAGGTACAGCAAACCTTGATCGGCTGCTGGGCTGTCAGTCATCCGGCACCGGTGGTAGAGAAGGTGCTTGATACACCTGGGCTGGATCTTTTTCGGGTAGATTTCAAAACGGCGCTGCAGGCCCAGTTCAAGGCGCTGGAGATGGCGCTGTGATGGATTTGCTGTGGAACTGTGCCGAGCAGCCAGCGGCGCTGTTGGTGCTGGCCCATGGCGCTGGCGCTCCCATGGATAGTGACTTCATGAACGCCATGGCGGAAGCTCTGGCCGATCGGGGAATCTCCGTTGTCCGTTTCGAGTTCCCCTATATGGCGCGCCGTCGCCAGGAACAACGCAAGTTCCCGCCGAATCGCGCCCCGCAGTTGCTGGCGCACTTCCGGGACGTACTGGCGGCGTTGCCGGACGACAATTTGCCGATCTGGATCGGGGGCAAATCCATGGGCGGGCGCATGGCATCACTGCTGGCAGCGGAAACAGACTGTCCGCCTATCCATGGAGTGGTGGCGTTGGGTTACCCGTTTCACCCACCGGGAAAACCGGAGAAAACCCGCACTGAGCATCTGCCACATCTGGCTGTCCCCATGCTGATTTGCCAGGGTGAACGTGACCCCTTCGGCAAGCCGCAGGAGGTGACGAATTATGGTTTGCCGCAAGCCATCTCTTTACACTGGCTGCCCCATGGGGATCATGATTTTCGACCACTAAAGCGCAGTGGTCTTGAGCAGACCGATTTGATTGGTGACGCTGCTGTCAGGGCAGCATTGTTCATCAGGGAAATAAGAGCGGCACAATGACGTGCCGGTAGGGAAGGGTAAGGGAGTGACATGGAAGCCTGTAATTATCACCTGAAGAAGCCAGGGAGCTGGCATTGCTCCGGTTGCAGCAAACGGTTTTGTGGGCAGTGTGTGCCGGGTGGAGAAGAGAATTTTCGTCCTGGCTTGCCGCGCTGTGTGTTGTGCAGCCAACAGCTGGACTGGCAGGGCGATGGTGAGCCTGGAACGCCATTCTGGCAACGCTCCGGGGAAATCCTGCAATACCCGCTCAAGCCACCGGCGTTATGGCTGATTCTGTCTCTGGGCATTGCCAGTGTGCTGCCTCTGGGGCTGCTTACGGGCCTGTTGTTATTGTTTCTGGCTCTCACCCTGTTTGTTTATTCGCTGGTAGTGATCGCGGAGGTCGCTGGCGATGACTGGGTACCGCCATCCCCGATGGATGTGATGTCCGAAGGTGGCTTGCTGGTCAAGCAGATCGTCCTGTTGATTACCTTGTTTACGGTGCCCCTGTTGCTGGTTTCAACGTCCATGGTTCTGGCCATGGGGCTGCTGGCCCTGGCTGCGCTGGTGTTGCCGGCGGCGGTGATGATTCTTGCAGTGAGTCGATCTCTGCGCATGGCGTTGAACCCGTTGCGCTGGTTGCAGCTGGTGGTCACTGTCGGGGTGTCCTCCCTGCTTTTGTGGTTTGCCGTGATGGCGGTGACGGCTGCTCCGTCGTTACTGCAAACCCAGAGTGATCTTCAGGTGTTGGTATTTCTGGGTACGGCGTTCTCTGCTTATACGACGATTGTTGCCTCTGCCATGATGGGCGCCATGCTCAATGAAAAGGCCCGCGAACTGGGGCTGGCAGAAGATGAGCCCCGGGGGCGTTCCCTGGCTGCGGATGATTTTGATGTGGCAGAAGCGCTGGGTTCTGCCCATATCTATGCTCAGGAAGGGCGTTTTGACGATGCGCTGGGCGTGGTAAATCGTGGCCTCAATGCAGCCCCAATGCACCAGGAACTGAACTGGCGCCGACTGCGTCTGCTGCGCTTGCTGGAAAAAGACAAACCCTGGCAGGCGCATCTTGCCCGTTTTCTTCGCCAGCAATTGGCCAATGGCAACGAGGGTTCCGCTGTGCAGATCTGGCTGGAAGCCCAGCAGCAACAGCCGGGATTCCGCTTTGAAGAAGAAGGCAGTTTGTCTTTGTCGTTGGCCCAGGCGTTGTACGAGAGGGGGCGATTGAAAGAAGCGCAGCATTTGCTGGTAAACCTGCATCAACGAACGCCGGGCTTCCCATTGTTGGGCACGGCCTATGTGCTGTTGGCCCGATTGTATATGGAGCAGCACGGGGATCTGCTCCGGGCGGGCAAGTTGCTGGCCTTTGTGGAAAAGCACTTTCCCGATCAGTTTCAGAGCCAGGAATCCTGCGAAGCCATGCAGGTATTCCAGCGTCTTAAAGCCGCTGGCTGAGCCGTTCCAGGCGAGGGTGCTGCCACTGTTTCTTTTGCAGATCCTGCACGATCTCTCGTACCAGCTTGCTACGCTGCTGGCGCCAGGCCAGCTCTGCCAGCAGCAGTTGGTAGGCGGGAGGCAGGGCACGGATGTCGCCGCCCAGAAATTCGTATTCCTGCCATAGCGCCCCCAGCAGGGCATCACTGCCCTGGCGTTCGCTCAAGGTTTTAACTGCCTCTTTCATGGCCGCATCCAGCTGCTTGCGGCGCAGGCCCATCTGCAGGAAGAAAAACCACAAGGGGCGGCTTTTAGGGTGGTTGACAAGCCATTGGCGGCAGCGGGACTGGGCATCATCAAAGCGTAATTGTTCGGCCAGTTGCTGGCAGATTGCAGGCACCTGAGTGTCATCTCCGTCCATGCCGGGCTGATTGCCTTTCTGCCGGTTCGGTTGCTCGGTGAAAGGAAGCAGGAAAGCCAGAGCCAGCCCGGTCAGCAGGCCGCCGGCGTGGGCCATATAGGCGACGTTGCTGTTCATTGTCGCCGCCTGTATCAGTTCCCAGCCCAGCCATACCGGAAACAGCACCAGTGCCGGTGCCCGGAAGCTACCGAAGAAAAATCCCAGCGTGTAGAAAAACTCCAGCTTGCGCAGACGGAATGTGCCGGCAAACAGTCCCATCAGACCGGAAATGGCGCCAGATGCCCCCACCAGTGGAATGCCGCTGTTCGGAGCGGATGCGATAAACAACAGGCCTGCACCGATGCCACAAAGCAGATAAGCCGGTAGGAAACGCCGGGCACCCCAATGCCGTTCCATGGCAATGCCAAACATGATCAGGAACAGCATGTTGCCGAGAAGATGAAACCAGTCACCATGCATGAACTGGGAGCTGAGCAGGGTGACCAGGCTGGGATCATTGGGAATCAGCCCCCAGCGAATAGTGGATTGCTGATCCATCCAGTCTTCAAGATCGTTGCGAAGCTGGCGCCACTGGTTGGCAGGGGGGTGTTGCTGCCAGTGGTGGTGAACATGCAGGGCGAATGCCTGATCGTACCAGCCGTAGGCCATCATGAAATCCGCGCCCTTGTCGTTCATGGCCACAGCATCGGCATAGGTCCTGCTGTCCTGCTGTGATAGCCACTGCAGCAGCAAATCCACTTCATAGTCCGCCAGCAGATTGGCCTGTTCTGCAGTCAGCGGACCGTCTCTTTGCAGATCCTGGTGGGTGGTCCAGGTATAGACGGCAATATTGATCAGGATCAGCAGAATGCAGATCCAGGGCGTAGTGCGGCGCGCTTCCTTGTCACCGACGGGTACGATAAGCATGTGGTTCCCCCTTTTCCCGGCGACTAGTGTAGCGTCATCCTTGCAGGCGGGGGAGGGCTGTCAGAGCGCTGCGGGTTCAGAACGAAAGAAGCCGCGCCCAAATGCCTGGACACGGCCTCATACAGTGACGCAAACACGGCCCCAGCTCGGGAACCGTTAACTATTCACTGTTAACTGCTTTTAGCGGGTTTCTCACTGATCCACAGATTGATGGTGCCTTCCACTACCACGGTGCCATCGTCGCGCATGGCTTTGACGGTGACGGGAAGGTTGCCGGGTTTCCAGTCTTCCGGATTGGCTTCGGCGGTGGCAGTAATATCGCTGGTGGCCTTGGCGGTATAGTTCACATCCATGCCTTTGGGAATCCAGCGCAGGTGCTTGGGCACAGAGGATTCCGCCATGGCGCCCATGGCACATTCCAGTGCGTTGCAGATGGCGATCACGTGCACTGTCTGGATGTGGTTTTCCACACCTTTACGTTTCTTGAACTTTACCTCACAAAAGTTGGGGCGAAGTTCGCTGATGATCGGGGTAATAGTGGCAAAGTAGGGGGCTTTGCGGCTGAACACCATGGAAAACAGCTTGCGGCCGGCGGGCAGCTTCAGGGCTTTTTCGTACATGTTCAGAAGGTAGTTGTCGCTCATGGCAGGACTCCTGTGCAAGATGCGCCCATTTTCCATAGCCACCATGGCGGCGCAATGGGTTTGGAGCGCCAGCGGGGCGCGCAACTGCTACCATGGCGTCAAAATCGGAGCGTCTTGATAGGGAGACAGATGTGAAGGTGTTACAGGCCTGGAAAAGCAGTAGCTGGAAAGTGAAAACCCTGATTATTCTGGCTAGCCTTTATCTGCTTTACGCCTTGTTTGGCTTTTTCCTGGCGCCGGGACTGGTCCGGGATAATGCCAGCAAGGCACTGGCGGATCTGACTGGTCGGCAAGTCACCATTGATGAGGTGAAGATCAATCCTCTGGTGCTGAGCGCCACGGTGAATGGTTTCTCCATCCAGGATGACCAGACAGAGGTATTGCTAGGCTTCAACCAGCTGTATGTGAATTTCCAGTTGTCTTCCCTGTTCCGCTGGAGCTGGCATTTTGATGAAGTCATGCTCGATGCATTGACGGTGCGTGCCCAACGCAATCCCGGTAACACCTTCAGCTTTGATGATGTGTTGACCCATATCCAGGAGCAGCTTGCCCAGGCTCCGGAAGAGGAAGCTCCGGAGCCGGAGCAGGAGGAGCCTGGCTTGCCGGCCATTTCCATTGCCAGCCTCAGCCTTGCCGCCGGCGATCTGCGTTTTACCGAGGCCTCCGGCGACGAGCCGGAAAAGCTGGTGCTGCCACTGGCTTTCACGGTGAGCAATTTTTCTACCAAGGGCAAAGGTGAAAACAGCAATGACTACGCGATTCGTCTGGAGGGGCCGGACGGTGGCGCACTGGATTGGCAGGGTCGCTTTGAATTCACTCCCTTCATCGCGCGGGGACACTTGAGTGTGGAAAAGGTCGACCTGGTGCCCCTGGCGCGGCTGCTCAAGAATGAAGTCCGCTTTACCGTGCCGTCCGGCGAACTGGATGTGGAAACCGCCTATCATTTTGCTGCGGAGCCGCAACCGAAGGTAGTGCTCAGTGATGGCCAGATGGTATTACGACAGCTTCAGCTGCTCAAGCCAGGTGAAGACTCCCCCAGCGTGTCGCTGCCGCAAGTCAGTGTTGAAGGGGTGGAGCTGGATTCCCTGGCACAGAAGGTCAACGTTCCCAAAGTGACCGTCACTAATCCTGAGCTAGGCGTGGTGCTGAATGAACAGGGCATCGACCTGGCGACGCTATTTTTGCCGTCGGACCGGGAAGCCGCTGAAGAGCGGGTGGAGGAAGTAAAGGAAAAAGCCGAGCAGGCGGCCCAGAAGGTGCAGGAAGGCAAGGCTGACTGGATCGTGCGGCTGGACACCCTGCAAGTGGACGGCAGTGGACTGCGCTTTACTGACCGTACTCTGCAACCTGCTCAGGCCTTGACCCTTTCGGACGGTCAACTGACCTTGAAAAACCTTATTATCGGTGAGCCTGCTACCTTCACCTGGGAAGGTAGCAGCAAGATCCAGCAAAGCGGCACACTGAAGCATTCCGGGGAAGGCAATCTGACCCCCTTCAGTGTTGATGCCCAGGCGGCCTTGCAAGGATTGCCGTTGGTTCCCTTTTCGCCCTGGCTGGAACGCGAGGCGCCGCTGGTTCTGGCCGACGGGGTTTTGTCTGTGGATACCCGCGCCAGTGTGAAAGGTGAGAACACGGCGGTCACCGTCAGCGCCAATGCGTCCCTGGAAAACTTCAGTTTGCTGGAGAACGGCGAATCCCTGCTCAAGATCAACCAGGGCAGCGTGACGGATCTGTCGTTGGCCTCTGCCGGGCAGACGGTACGTATTGGGGAAATCGGCCTTACCGGCATGGATATGGCCAATCGGGTGGATGCCCAGGGCCGGGATGTGGCCACACGGATTCAGGCGGGCATGGCTTCCGGTGATGCCAGCGGTAGCGGCAGTGATACGAGCCAGGGTGAGCAGGGTAAATCTTGGCAGGTGACGGTGGATCGAGTACGTCTGGTTGGCAGCCAGATCCGCCACGAGGACTTGTCGCTCAGTCCTGATTTCCGCATTGGCCTTTATGAGCTTTCAGGGAACCTGCGCAATCTGGATACCCGCCCGGGCAGAAAGGCCACCATGGATCTGAACGCCCAGGTGGATCGTTATGCGCCGTTCAGCATCAAGGGCGCGCTGACGGCGGAGCCTCTGTTCACTGACTTGAACATTTCCCTGAAGAATTACGAAATGACTGGCCTGACCCCCTATACGGGGCAATATCTGGGTTACAAGGTGGAGAAGGGCCAACTCGGCGTGAACTCGGGCGTGTCCATCGACAACAACCGGCTTAGCAGCAACACGAATATTCTTGCCGATGAATTCTACCTGGGAGAAAAAGTGTCCAGTGATACGGCGGTGAACGCGCCTGTGAAACTGGGGTTGTCGGTGCTGCGTAACCGTTCGGGGAAGATCACCCTGCCGGTCGCCATGGACGGGGATCTGAATGATCCGAGCTTTAGCGTTGGAGGCATGGTGCTCAAGGTGTTGAGCAACGTTGTGGTGAAGGCGGCGACGGCACCGTTCTCTGTGCTGTCGGCGCTGGCGGGCGGCAAGAACCTGGAGAGTATTGCTTTTGAGCCGGGGCTGGCAGCAACTGGTCAGGACACGGCTTCTTCCCTGGAGGCGCTGGCCAAGGTGCTCAATGAGCGCCCGGAATTGCGTGTGGGGCTGATCGGTACCACCAACGCTGAGGATCGCACCGCCCTGGCTGCGCAGGCCATCGGCCGCGAGGTGGCAGACGAGGACTGGCAGGGTATTGATGATGCCTTGCAGGAAAAGAAATGGCGCCGAAAATTGATTCGTCGCTATGAATCCAGCACCGATCGGGATGTGGAAAGTCTGGTAGGCAACGCGCTTCCCGAGGATGACGAGCAACGTGAAACGGTACTGGCCAAAGCCGCCTGGGAGACCATGCTGGCAACCGATACCAAGGCCCTGGACCGGGCTCAGCTCACAGAACTGGCACGCCTGCGAGGGGAAAATGCCAAGGCGATGCTGGTGCAGACACTGGGTATTGAACAGAGCCGGATTTTCCTGAACGAAACCAATGTCGATGGCAAAGTAGCTGGCCTGACTCTGACCCTGGAAAAATAAGTGTGGCGCTAATCTGGAAAACCGAGCTGCAGGGGGTGCATTACGAAGTGCGCCGTGCCGGTCGAACCCTGCGGCTTTATGCCAATGGCGTACAACACTCCGAGTTTCACCCCAAACGCCTGCTCACCGGCAGTGTCTGGGATCTGCTCTGGTTGCCGGCCCTGCTGCACGAGCCCTCCCGGTTCCGACGGGTGCTGGTGCTGGGCCTGGGGGGCGGGTCGTTGATCCCGCCCATTCGCCAGTTACTGAATCCTGAAACGCTGGTTGCCGTGGAGCTGGACGCTGCCCACTTGCAGGTGGCCCGTGAAGTGTTTGGCATGGACGCTTTCGGCGTGGAGACCTATGAGGGCGATGCCCAGGCATGGCTGCAGGCGTATCAGGGGGAACCGTTCGACCTGATCATCGAAGACCTGTTTGCGCCCAGCAATCAGCAAGTCAGCCGGGCGGTGCCGGCGGACAAGGCGTGGCTGCAATGCCTGGCGGACAATCTGTCGGCCAGCGGTACCCTGGTGATGAACTTTGGTGACTGGAAGGAATACCGGGAAAGTCCCGCTGCCACGGATGAAGCCATGGCTGGCTATGCCAGCCGTTTCCGGCTGTCATGCAGTGACTGCCACAATGCGATTATCGCTTTTACCCGGGAACCGGCCCGCAGTATTCATCTGCGCAGAAGGGTAGAAGCCACCAAGTCCCTCAGCACCCGCGATGCTCGCGCCCGGCTGGATTACCACATCCGCCAGCTGGATTGAGAGTGGCTGCCGAGCAAAGGCAATCTTTCACCACAGAGGACAGAGAGTTCACTGAGGAACACTTGTCACTACGCGGCCTGCGGTCATGGTCTTTCTTTCTGTAGGAGGCTGCTTGCAGCCGAACCGTTCGCGTACAAGCACGCTTTTCTCAGTGAACTCTGTGCCCTCTGTGGTTAATCGATTTTCCTGTTATCAATCCAGCATCGATACCGAATACAGATCCTGGCTTTCCTTTTCGGTGAGCAGTTGTGAGGTGCGTGCCTGGTTGTCGTGTAGCCCAACAAACAGGGCCCGATAGGTGAGCACGGCCTGGACATAATCCCGGGTTTCCCGGAAGGGAATGGATTCAATCCAGACATCGGCGGGCACCGCCTCGTCCTCTTCCCTCAACCAGTTGTTCACCCGATGCGGACCGGCGTTATAGGCCGCCAGAGCCAGTACTCGGTTGCCTTTGAACTCGTCCAGCAGCTCCGCCAGATAGCGGCTGCCGAGCTTGATATTCAAGTCCGCGTTTTGCAGGGTGTTGGTGGTGGGGCGGCCCAGGTTGGCATCTTTGGCAACCTTGCGGGCGGTGCCCGGCATCAGTTGCATCAGCCCCATGGCGCCGACAGGTGAACGGGCCTGGGGATTGAAGGCACTTTCCCGCCGAGCCACGGCCATGGCCAACCAGGGGTCCAGATCATGCCTTTGCGCTTGCTGTTCAAACTCGCGCTGATAGGCAGGCGGGAAACGCCAGGCGAGAACATCCCAGGCCTTGGCCTGGATAGATGCCTGTACCGCCAGATCGTACCAGTGTTGCTCCAGCGCATGCTGGGCAAGCTGGCGGACGTTGGCATCATCGTTGTGCCACATCAGCCACAGCCATTCCTGACGGGCCGCGTAATCCTCGTTCAGCTCGCGCAGCAGGCGTACACGGGCGATAGCCTGAGGGGGAGTGAAATCCGCGGACGGTTGCACCTGGGCATTGGAGAAATGGTAGGGCTCGCCCAGGCGGTCGGCGGCCATAAAGGCAAAGAAGTTTCTGTGTCTGGAGGCTTGCCGGTAGAGGGCACGGGCCTGGTCAGGCTGGTTCAGTTCTTCCAGTGCCCGGGCGCGCCAGTAGAGCCAGCGCGAATCCTGCTGTTCGCTATCAGGTAAACGGGTAATCCACAGTTCCGCGCTGTCCCAGTCCTGTTCGATGATGGTGCGGCGGGCACGTTGGTCCAGCAGCTCCGCATCCGGATTGACCGTCAGCCAGTTGTCCAGCCATTGGCGGTTTTCTTCAATACCTCGAATGGTGGAATACCAGGCGATGCGCCGGCCGGCGTCTTCCCGCATGGCGTCATCGCGAAGGCCTTGACGGCGACTGTGGTCATCGAACCATTGCCGTGCCTTAACGGTGTCCTTGTAGGCCCAGCGATGTATAGCGGCGGCCAGCAGTTGCTGACGCTGTTCCGGTTTGATGTTGGTGGGCAGGTTGTCCACCTTGTCGGGATGTCGATAAAGGGTTTCCAGCCAGTCACTGGCGGTGTCGTAATCCGTATCCTCGAGTTTTCTGGCCAGGTAACGAACCAGGCCATGGCTGTTGGCCTTGAAGGCCAGCAGCTGTCTTTCCCAGATTGCCGCATCATCAATGACGCCGCCTGCCTGGGCCTGATCAAACAGGGGATCACACTGATTTGGGCGTGACTGGCCGCTGGCCCAGATGTCGGCAGCGGCTTGCAGGGCACTGTCGTCACCGTTGGCCAATTTGGCCTGGTAGTAATAACACTGACGCGCGGTGGCTGAAGGCTCGTTGCTGTTGACGGCCAGCAGGGCGTCCCATTTCTCCACCTTGCCATAAGCCACGTTGGCCAGCTGGCGAATGTCGTTTGGCAGCGGGGAATCGGGATAGCGCCGGGCGTAGTCGTTTATCTTTTCCGGGGCCAGGTCGGGCAGGGCCGCGCGCAGCCTATGAAAATCCAGATAGGCTTGCAGGGGGTGATCATCGCCCAGCTGTTTTTCCAGTCGGGTCAGAGTATTCCAGTCATCATTGCGTGCTGCGTCCAGTGCCTGGCGGAAGACGCCGCTATCCGTAGCGGCGGCTACCAACGAAGAAAACAGGCAACAGCTAAACAGTGCCACAGCGCGAAAATAGGTTACAGCGCGAATGCAGGGTGCAGCGCTAACCATTTGAGCCTCCACATCGTCGGGTCAACGTTCCAATTCTACCGGTGCGGCAGACTCTTTGGCGTGCGGAATGTGTAAAACTTGCAGGCTGGTACAAAAGTCTGAGAGTGCGTTATGCCTGACATGAAAACGCCTGCTGCTCTATACTGCGGCGCACTTTACTCCGCCGGTTCGGGCTTGCTGCTATGGAAAACACGACACAATTGCTACTGCGCCAGGCTGGCGCTCTGTCGGGCCGTCAGGTGCTGGTGATCGATGCCAACGACCCGGCGTTGAAAAGCCTGGATGTGGATGCCCAGCTGCAGTTGCATGCGGATGATTTCACCGTGGGCGCCCAGCAATGGGCGCCGGCACCGACGGTGCCACCCGAGGTGGACCTGCTGGTGTTGCCTCTGCCCAAATCCATCGACCGCTTGCGGTTTTTGCTCAACTGGCTGGCTGGCGAAATCAGTCAGCCGGTGGAGTTGTGGCTGATCGGGCCGGCGAAGGGCGGCATCCGCGGGGCACTGAAACATCTGCAGGCACATGTGGATGATGCGGTACTGGTGGATAGTGCCCGCCATTGCAAGCTGTATAGCGGGCAGCTACAGCCGGGAGAAACGCAGACCCTGGCGGCCTGGGGAGAGGTGATTCCGGTGGGTGAGCTGGAAATCGTCAGCTACCCGGGTGTATTCAGCCATGGCCGTCTGGATGAGGGCACCCGGTTGTTGCTGGATCTGATGGCAGAACACCGCTTGCCCAGACGGGGAAGCATGATCGACATGGGCTGCGGTGCTGGTGTGATCAGTGCCAGCCTGGCCAGCCAGGGGTGGAAGGTGCAGGCGGTGGACGTGAGTGCCTGTGCGGTCGCTGCGACAACTGCGAGCCTGGCTCGCAACAGCTTGCAGGGCCGCGTGACTGGCGGCGATCTGTTTTCCCCACTGGCCGGTCGGGTGGACATGATCGTAACCAACCCGCCGTTCCACGACCGGCGCCAGCGTACCACCGATATCACCCGACGATTGATCGCCGAGGCGCCAGCCTATCTGAACAAGGAAGGGGTAATGTGGTTGGTGGCGAACCGCGAGCTGCCTTATGCCCAGTGGCTGGACGATGCCTTTTCCCATGTGCAGGTGGCAGGGGAAACCACGCGTTTTCGGGTATACCGGGCAGTGGTTTAAATCAGGAAAAGGGCATTGCTGCCCTGATGTCTTTTTCCGGTAACGGTTTTCTGTAGCAGCCATGCTGGCATGCATGGCGAACTGCCCACACCGCTACGCTTCGTTTCTAGAGGCGTTTTTCCTGCTCCATCCAGCGAATACAGTTTGCGATCATGGTGGCCAGTGGCACCTGATCGTTAAAGCCTAATTCCTGGACGGCTTTACTGCCGTCGGCATGTACCCGGCTGGTGACCAGCGCCACTTTTTCCGGTGTCAGCCGAGGCTCATTACCGGTAAACAGGCTGCCGATGGGGTATAGCTGTCCGGCCAGTTTCAATACCGCCGGGGGCACGGTTCGCGACGGGGCTTTTTTACCGAGCTGTCCGGCAATGGTCTGTACCAGTTCCAGAAAGCTGGCTTCCACCCCGGCCAGGATATAGCGCTCGCCGCATTGGCCGCTTTCCAACGCCGCCAGGTGTGCTTTGGCCACCTCTTCAACGGCACAGAAGTTGCCCCCGCCCGGTGGCACCCCTGGCAGCTTGCCGTCCTGGATCAATTTGATCATCTGCGACCAGTTATGGGTGTCACCGGCGCCGATAATGCCGCAGGGATTGAGGATCACCGCGTCCAGACCCTGCCGGATACCGTTCTCTATTTCCTGCTCGGCGAGGTACTTGCTGCGGTTGTAGCCGATCCAGTCGTTAGCTGCATTGGAGGGCGTCTGTTCGTTGATGGGGGTGTCCTGAATGCCCCAGGCGGAGATTGAGGAGGTATGGACAAATCGGCCCGCCACGTTTTTCAGTGCCGCGCTGACCATGGCCCGGGTGCCCAGTACGTTATCTCTGTACTGTTGCGCGTTGCCACGCCGCCACAGGCTGGTATTGCCGGCCACGTGAAAGACGGCATCCGGCGCTGCCGGCATCACCAGTGCCAGTTCGGTGGCATTATCCAGCGGAGCCTGTACGACCTGAACGCCTTTGGCCTGAAGCGCCGCGGCATCACTGCGTGGCCGTATAACCGCAGTGACGTCCCAGCCTTTTTCCAGCAGCTGGTCGACGATGTGTCCACCGAGAAACCCCCGGGCCCCACTCACAAATGCCATTGGCATGGCCACGCTCCTCTTTGTCATTCTGATCTGTCCCGCAGTGTAACCTCAAACCCGTCATGATGGCGTATCTGCTCACATCAGCGCTGGCCAAGGCGCATCCTTTTGACTATATTGCCGGTTGTTCAAGCGGGTGTAGTTCAATGGTAGAACGGCAGCTTCCCAAGCTGCATACGAGAGTTCGATTCTCTTCACCCGCTCCATATCAAAAAAAGCCACCCATCGGGTGGCTTTTTGTTTTTCCGGATCCGGCGTTTTCAGATCGGGTAGGCAAGAAACTGTCCGCCCAGCCGGAACAGCACCTGCACCTGCATGCCATCCTCCATGTCCATGGCAGCGTCCCGTGCCAGCATGATGTAAGGGTAGCGGTGAGCCCAGGCACAAGGCTTCACATAATGGGGAAAGGACGGGTCGGGTGCATCGGCGACAAAGCTGTCACTTTCCCGATGATAGAGCACATATCCCTGAAACGCGGCGCTGGCCGGCAGCCCCATTTCTTCCAGAAAGTCGGACATCCAGCCCGGGTTACCTTCAAGCATCATGACTACACCCTGATGACGGCATTGTTAGTCCAACCCTAAGGCAGCCATGGCGGCGTTTGGATATGCCTTTCTTTGCGTTTTGTTACCTTGCTGTGTGTTCTGTCAGTGCCGGTATCGATGGTGTGGAAATGTCATTTAACTGTACATAAAGACAGTATTTGATAGCATGGCCCCATCGTTATCTTTCCTGTGGTGTCCCATGACTGCGCTGCCTTTTTTCTCCGAACGTGTTGCTGCCGGTTTTCCGTCCCCGGCCCAGGGCTATATGGAGGCGCCGCTGGATCTGAACCAGCTATGCATTGGCCAGCAGGAGGCCACCTTTCTGCTTCGGGTAGAGGGGGACTCCATGCGGGAAGCGGGGATTTTCCCGGACGATATTCTGGTGGTGGACCGCTCCCTGGAGCCATCTCACGGTGATGTGGTGGTGGCGTCGCTGAATGGGGAGTTCACCGTGAAGGAGTTGCGGCTGCGGCCACAGCCCATGCTGATGCCACGTAACCCCCGCTATGCAGCGATACCGCTGGCGGATCAGGAGTGGGAGTTGTTTGGTGTGGTGACATTTTCCCTTCATGCACACCGGCCGGTGGCCCGGCCCCGGCGGTGAGTGCCATGTTTGCCCTGGTCGATTGCAACAGTTTCTATGCCTCCTGTGAGCGCGTTTTCCGGCCGGATCTGGCAGGGCGGCCGGTGGTGGTGCTATCCAATAATGACGGCTGCATCGTGGCTGGTTCTGCCGAGGCCAAGGCGCTGGGGGTGAGAACCGGCATGCCATTGTTCGAGGCTCGGGATCTGATTCGCAAGCACCGGGTCGCGGTGTTCTCCTCCAACTATGTGCTCTACGGGGATCTCTCCCGGCGGGTGATGGCGTCACTGGCTACCCTGGTGCCGGCGGTGGAGGTGTACTCCATTGATGAGGCCTTTCTGGATCTGTCCCTGATGCAACCTGAGGAGCTTCAGCCGCTGGGGTTGGCCCTCCGCGAACGGGTAGGCAAGTGGGTGGGTGTGCCGGTGTGTGTGGGAGTGGCACCCACCAAGACCCTGGCCAAGCTGGCCAACCATGCCGCCAAGACGTACCCGCAGACTGGGGGCGTGCTGGTGCTGACAGATCCGCGGTGGCGTGAGCGCCTGCTGGCACGTACACCGGTCTCGGCGGTCTGGGGTATCGGTCGGCGCCTCGGGCAGCGTTTGAATAATATGGAGATCGAGACGGCTCTGGATCTGGCCCGTGCCGACTATCGTCTGATCCGCAAGCGGTTCTCGGTGGTTCAGGAGCGGGTAGTACGGGAGTTGAACGGCGAGAGTTGTCTGCCCCTGGAAGCCCGGCAGGAACCCCGTCAGCAGATTATCCATTCCCGCTCTTTCGGTGAGCCGGTGGCATCGCTGGCAGCGGTGCGGCAGGCGGTCAGTGATTTCACCGCCCGGGCGGCGGAAAGCATGCGGGCAGAAGGGCTCAGTGCCGGTGCCATCAGCGTTTATCTCCGCACAGCGCCGATGGGCAAGCCGCAGCAGTTATTCCCCGATTCTGGCCGAACAAGTCTGTCGCCAGCCACGGTAGATACCCGGGTGATGGTGCACCATGCGGTGGAGATGGTAACGGCCCTCTGGCAGGCCGGTTATCGCTATGGCAAGGCGGGCGTCATGCTGACGGACCTGGGCCCGGCGGGGCGTGAGCAGGTCACCCTGTTTCGGGAAGACGAAAACGCGGAGAAAGGGAAGGCGTTAATGCAGGTGATGGATACCATCAACAGCAGCGGCAAGGGCAAGGTATGGCTGGCGGGTCGGGGAATGAACCAGAATGAACGGTGTGTTTGGGCCATGCGCCGAGCCCATTTATCGCCGGCCTATACCACCCGCTGGGCCGATCTGCCCCGGGCTCGATGAGCCACGGGGCAGAGGGTAGGGCTCAGACGGCGGTCATCGGTACCTGTTCGAGCATGCGTTCCTCGATACGGTCCAGGCGGGCGCGACAGTCGCGGAAGGTGCGGCTGATGGCGGTGGTGTTGGCCACCATGCCGAGCTTGGGCCAGGTCGCCTTTTCCCCTTTGCGGATGTAGTTGCGAACATCCTGCAAGGTGGGGTTATTAAGCACTTTGAAGGCATTCATGGGCTGGCGTGGCGGGATCATGTTGATATCGCCGATATACTTCTGGGTGACCATGCTCTTGGCCTTGTCGAACATCAGCCCCACGTCGTTCGATTCCACCCTGCGCTGAATCAGTTGCAGGGCGTAGCGCAGATTCATGGAGACATTTTTCAGCCCCCAGTCCGCCAGGGTGCTCATTGAGCTGTCGGTATTTTCGTTACGCGACAGGAATGGCACCACATGGGGGTTGGTCTGGCTGACGATGGAATGGTTGACGCCATAGAGTCGGGACAGGCGGCGGATCGGCAGGTCGTCGACGATGGAGCCATCCACGAACTTGCGACCAGGAATGTAGGGCACCCGCTCGCCATCAATATTCTTGGCCCACAGGGAAACCGGTGGATAGATGCCGGGAATCGCGCAGGAAGCCAGTGATGCCTTGCGGATCAGCACATTGGGCGAGGTGCGCCAGTTGAGCAGACGGGCATGCTGATTACGGTCGTAAGGGCTGACGGTAATGTTGATTTCGCGGCCGGTGTGCCGGTAGGCCTCCTCGAAGGTCATGTCGAGGATGTTTTCTTCCAGGCAGGCTTCCAGGTGGTCGCCATCCAGCACCGGGGTGCCACGGATGATGCCCTTCCAGCCCAGCACCTTGAAGGCTTCCAGGTAGATGTTTTCCGGTTCCAGCTTGAGTTTCAGTTCTTCATCGTTGTGGGTGCCCACAACGGAGGCAATGATGCTGCCGGCACTGGAGCCGGAGATCACCGAAGGTAGCAACCCCTGTTCCCACAGGCAGCGGGCCACACCGATATGAAACAGACCCAGAGCGGCGCCACCGGAGAGCATCAGACAGCTCTGGCCGAAGGCCTGGCCGGTGGTTTCGAAGAAATCCAGTTTCTCCTTGAGCCCGAACTCCTTGAAATTGGTGTCGCACAGGTAGTTCAGGGCGATGGTGACTTCTTCGAGATAATTCTCGATCAGGCGTTTGGTGCCCACGCGAGTTTGTTGATAGAGGCGCGGGTTGGAAATGTTGCCCAGATTGCCATGCAGGCCTTCGTGCAGGTGAAACACCAGCTTGTTGACGTCATTGCGTTCACGGGCCTGGCGAATCTGCCACAGGCGATTGCGGATCAGCTCGTAGTCATAATGGGGGGAGCGATCAATTTCTTTCCATTCGTCCGCACCGGAAAGACGGTCGTGTTCGCGGCTGGCTTCGTACCACTCTTCGTAGGTTTCAGCGTGCTCGATGGCCCGATCCAGTTGTTTGAGAGTGCCTTTCATGCAGGTCTCCGCTCATTGTTGTCATTAGCTGATGTCAGTATAGCCATGACCCATGGGGAGAATTAAGGCTTTGTAGGACAAAAAGAACGCGGCCGAAAAGAAAAGGCCGCGTTTATATGGGCAGAATTGCCTAACAGGCGATCAGCGCAAGCTGATGGGGTGGGGCAGTTAGCCGGGCAGCGCCCGTGCCACATCTTCCAATACCCGGATCATATTCATGGCCCGGAATGGATGGGACAGGGTAAAGGGAGCGTCGGGCCGGTCCTGGGAGCTGGGATAAACCAGGATGCAGGGTTTGTCACTCTTGCTGGAGGTGGCGCGAGGGCTATCTTTGGCGGTCACCAGCAGTACGTCGGCCTGACCCGGGTCGGCATTCTCCCAGATGACACTGCAGCGGCCATTGATGATGCCCATCATGGAGACAAAGGCGCTGGCTGAGTCATGGGTGAGGCCGCTGACGGAAATTTTTCGGTTCATGGTGCGTCCCTGTAACGGTTCCCGAAACCGGCATAGCCGGTGGTTTGAGGGAACTTCGTGATCCCTTGGGAACTGTTGTAGTCAACCGCTGGCGGTATGGGCAAAGCGATAACGACCAGCGGCGGTGAGGTAGACACTGAACGGGGCTATAAGTAAATGCGCATAAGAGAAAGCCGACAAAGCGTGTAAGTGATTTCCTACAAATCCGGCTTTTGTTGGGTGCGAAACTGGCCAGGGGTCATCCCCGTATGTCGCTTGAAGCTGCGTTGAAATGACCGAATATCCGAGTAGCCCAGGGCTTCGGCGATTTCTGCCTGGGGGGCCGGGCTCTGGCAGAGTAATTGCCGGGCCTGATGCAGTCGCACCTGGTCCAGCAGTTTCTGCCAGCTGTGGCCTTCATCGGCGAGCCGACGGTGCAGGGTGCGCACGTTCATACCCAGCCGTTCGGCGATGGTTTCCTTGCGCGGCAGGGAATGGCCAATGGCATCCTGAATGCACTGTTTTACCCGCTGGGCCAGGCTGGTTTCCACGCCCAGCTGGTGAAGCTGTTGAATGGCGTGGGCTTCCAGGGTCGACAGCAATAGCGGGTCCGGCTGGCGAATCGGTTGTTCCAGCAGGTCCGGCGGACCGATCAGGGCAGAGCAGGGTTGCGCGAACCGCACCTCGCAGAGGAACACCCGCTGGTATTCCTCCACCAGTGCGGGGCTGGGTCGGGGATGTTCCAGCCAGACTTCGGCGGGGGCCAGTTGGTCATTGCCGGTCAGCCAGCGGGCGTAGCGGATCCAGGAGCCCAGCACATTGTCTATCAGGTGTTGGCGAGCGGGTTGTTGTCTGTAGCGACAGTCCCAGCGAATGGCGGCCTGGTTGTCGTCAATGCGGGTGTCGGTGGTGCCCATATCGCCCACCAGCTTTTCATAGAGGCTGACCTTGGACAGGGCTTCCTGGAGAGTGCCGGCACTCATGGCGATGTAACCCATCACATTATAGGAGCCCGGCTGGACAAACTCGGAGGTGTGCAGGCCGAAGAGCGGGTCGCGGGAGTGATCAATCAGAGTGTGCAGCAGCGTCTGGAAGCTGACACCGGGAATGCGAGCGTCCGGCTGGCGGACCCGTTCCGCATCCAGCGCTGCGGTATCCAGCGCCGCAGCGATATCCAGCCCCCGGGCTTCACCGTGGGCAAGATACTGCTGCAGCGCGGCGCTGCAGATCTGACCGAGGCGATCCATTAGGGCCTGCTCCCACTAATTCCGTGGCCCCTGCTGGAGTCATTTTTTTGTCCAGTCGTTCCAACCGGTGCGCGGTGTAGTTGTTCTACATAAGTAACGGTTGGGGCTGCTGGACGGAAAAAGGGCCCAGCCCTTCGGGTTGAGGCCCAAAATGCGCCACTCGTTGTTGCTCGTCGTTCATTTGGAGACACCAAACATCTCTCCTCGCGCCTAGATTGGCGCATTTTGGGCCGCAACAGGGGCCTCGGAATTAGTGGGAGCAGGCCCTAGTCCAGTTCGAAGGTGATCTGGACCCGGGCGGTGATATCGGTTTCGCCGGGCCGGTAGCTGTCGGCGTTACCGCTTTTCTCGCTCCGTGCCATCATCATTACCGGTTGCGGGGGCTGGAAATCCTGGGCCTGGATCTGGATAGCCTTGCCAAGCTCCCGGTCAGCGGCCTCGGCGATGATGCTGGCCCGCTGGCGGGCATCTGCCACGGCTTTCTCCAGAGCCTGATTGGCCAGCTCGTCGGCGTTGCTGACTTCGCTGCCGGCCGGGCGAATATCCCGCAAACCTTGCTTGGCCAGGCCGTCGAGCAGCTGGGTATAGGTGTCCAGGCCATTGGCCCGGAAGGTGACGTCACGGCTTATCTGATGGCCGATCAGTTTACGCTCCGGCTGGTATTGCCATTGCGGCTGAACGCGCAGATCGCTGGCGCGCACCTGTTTTTCCTCAATATCCAGGTCGTCCGCCAGGTCGAGCATATCGGCTACGGTGTCGTCGACGCGGGATTTCATGGCGGCAATGTCGTCGCCCTGTTCGCTGGCAGTCGCTACCACGCGGAAAATATCCGGTTGCGCTGAGATGTCGCCACTGCCGGACACGGTGATGCTGTCAGGTCCGTGATTGATAAGATGGGGGGCATCGTTGCAGGCTGTCAGGCTCAATGCTCCCAGGGCGATCAGGGATGCGGCGGTGATGCGTTTCATGGACTCTCCTTGTACTGCCGTGCAATCGGCACTCTATTTTGCGCATTTACAGCGGGATAACCACCCCATGGTTCGCGTTTGTGCAACGAATAACTTCCGCGAAGGTGGCTTGGTTGTTAACGGCTTAGCCCCTATCATCGCACCTCTCGAAACGGAGGCCATTATGAGTTCAGCCGAGCAACGCATTCGACAGCAACTGGGCGGTTTTATTCCCGACGATCTGGGTGTCAGCCTGACGTCCGTGGATGCCATTGAATCACTGACTGTGGATGACAGCACCGTCCACGCCCGAATCGTTCTTGGTTTTCCGATTGACGGTATCCGTGAGCACCTAATGACCCAGATCCGGGAGCATGTGAGCGAGGTGCTGGGAGGGCGTGAGCTGGCCCTGGATCTGACGGCGAAGATTATTCCGCATCGCGCTCAGAGCAGCTTGCCGGCCATGGACCAGGTGGCCAATGTGATTGCCATCGCTTCTGGCAAGGGGGGCGTTGGCAAGTCCACCACGGCAGTGAATCTGGCATTGGCCTTACAGGCGGAAGGCGCCCGGGTGGGGCTGCTTGATGCGGACGTATTCGGCCCTAGTCAGCCGCTGATGCTGGGGTTGCCAGACGGTACCCGCCCGGAGGTACTCGAAGGTAAGTACTTTGTGCCGGTGGATGCCTATGGTTTGCAGACCATGTCCATGGGCTATCTGACCACCAAGCAGACCCCAGTGGTCTGGCGTGGCCCGAAAGCCAGTGGTGCTCTGGTGCAAATGATGGAGCAGACCCGTTGGCATCATCTGGATTATCTGCTGGTGGATTTGCCGCCAGGTACCGGTGATATCCAGTTGACTCTGGCCCAGAAAATTCCGGTGGCCGGCGCGGTGGTGATTACCACGCCCCAGGACATTGCCCTGCTGGACGCCATCAAGGGCGTGGAGATGTTCCGCAAGGTGGATATCCGCGTGCTGGGCATCGTTGAGAACATGGCGGTGCATATCTGCAGCCAGTGTGGCCATCATGAGCATGTGTTTGGCCAGGGCGGTGGAGAAAAGATGGCCAGTGAGTATCACACCGAAGTGCTGGCGGCCCTGCCGCTGTCCTTGCGTATCCGCGAACAGGCAGACAGCGGTGAACCGATGGTGGCGGCCTGCCCGGACAGCGAGGAGGCAGGCCTGTACCGCCAGGCTGCCCGTCGGCTGGCAGCGAGACTGTCACTGACGGAAGGCGGCAAGCGGGCGTTTCCCAAGGTGACGCAGCATTGAACAAACGCCACATGTCGGGGCCGAATTAGCGGCGCCCCACATCTGGCGCCCGGCGTTCGGCGTCTATACCATTATCTGCTTGAACGCCAACCACCCCGGAATTTTGAGGCGCAACAATGACGATTAAATCGGATCGCTGGATTACCCGCATGGCCGCCGAGAAGGGCATGATTGAGCCCTTTCAGAGCGGACAGATCCGCGCGGATGAAAATGGCGAAAAAATGATTTCCTATGGTGTGTCCAGCTACGGGTACGATGTGCGCTGTGCGGATGAATTCAAGGTGTTCACCAATATTCATTCCGCTACGGTAGACCCGAAGGCTTTCGATGAGCGCAGCTTCGTGGACATCAAAGGCGACTACTGCATTATTCCGCCTAATTCCTTTGCGCTCGCACGAACTGTGGAATACTTCCGCATTCCCCGTAATGTGCTGACCATCTGTCTGGGCAAGTCCACCTACGCCCGCTGCGGCATTATCGTCAATGTGACGCCGCTGGAGCCGGAGTGGGAGGGCCATGTGACCCTGGAGTTTTCCAACACCACTACGCTGCCGGCAAAAATTTATGCCCACGAAGGTGTGGCGCAGATGTTGTTCTTCGAGTCCGATGAGGTGTGTGAAACGTCTTATATGGATCGGGGCGGGAAATACCAGGGCCAGCGCGGTGTCACCCTGCCACGGGCCTGAAGCCAGCTTCTAACCTTGTCGTAGGCGTGTCGATAGCAGGGTCGGTCAAAAAAAATTCACCACAGAGAGCACAGAGCACACAGAGCAAACCCTTTCTTTCCTTCAGTGATATCTGTGCCCTCTGTGGTAAATCCGTCTTTTCAGGCGTTGGACTATCGCGCCGCCAGCGACGCTCCTACAGAGGGGGGGGGCGGGCTGCTAGGACGACGGCGGCAGATCCGGGCCGTCGTAATCAATCATGATCAATTCTGCCTTGAGCAGGGTGCTTTCAATGTGCCTGGCCTTGACCACCATGTAGTCCAGGCTTGGCGCCACCCAGAACAGGGTGCGACGTTTCTCCTTGCTGTCCCCTTCGCGCTTTTTTTCCACCAGCAGGGTGTCGATTTCGCCCATGGGCGTATCGATCACTTCCCGGTCGATGATCTCGAAATGATGGGTGCGCAGCTTGTCACCGTAGACACTGGTGACTTTGTAGGCCTTGTCACCGGTAGCAAACACACAACGCCCGCGCAGCAGAATGGTTAGCTCGTCCAGGGTGTTTTCCGGAATTTCCAGGCTTTCCTGATCGTCCTCGGATTCGTTGTGGACCATGGGTGGGTTCCACTGGAAATCCATATGGTGGTAGCGGTGTTGGCCGAAGCCCTTGAATTCATGGACATACTGATTGGTGCGGGGCTGACAGTCGCGCCAGTGGAAATAACTCTCTTCGGTGTTGGTAAGCAGAAAGGATTTGGCCTTCAACAGCATGCGGTAATAGTCTTTGCCTTCAGCCGGTTCCAGTACCAGGTCGGCCTTGACCGGGGTGGGCAGCTTGTTCACATAAATGCGGAATTCGGCCGCAAAAGGAGCCAGTGGTTCGGCGCCGGCGACGCTGCTGGCGGCTACCAGTAAGGCAAGAATAATCCGTCGCACCGTTAGTCTCCCTCCATAGATTGCAGCGTCATCACGTGGTCGCCATCACTGTTTTCCTGCAGCAGTTGGACGAGCAGATAATCATGCTGCGGTGCAAACCACATGTAGGTCTGCCGTTTGCTGTTGGTGCCGCGCTGGCGCTGTACTTTTACTGTCTCTACCTGCTTGCCGTCAATATTCAGATGTTCCTCGCCGACTACACGGTAGCGGTGTGCTTCCATGGAGCGCTCATCGGCAACCTGCAGTTTGATGTCACGCTGGCCTGCCTGAAGAGAGCATTGCAGGGCCAGAGAGACGGAGAGTTCGTCCGTGGCTTGATCTGTGATCGGGTAGTTGCGCGTGGGTTTATCCGTGCGTTCACTGGCGGCGACCCCGGCCTCCCGGTCCAGATGTAGTTTGGCTTCCTTGACCCGCCCCAGGCCACGACGGTAGTAGCCATAGAACGTGCTTTCGGGAATACATTGTTGCCAGTCGAACAGGGTGGTTTCGCGGATTTCGCCCAGCCAGTTTTTGGCCTGCACTTCCATTTTCCACAGGCCGTCCTGCATGGGTTTCAGGGTACGTGTGGCCGTAACGGTGAAAGGAATGCCTTCACTCTTCAGACTGTAATCCAGAGAAAAAGGCGCAACCGGTGACGCAGCATGGCTGGCCGGAGCCACCAGGGCCAATGTCAGCAACAGACTGCTAGACCAGTTGAAACCCCTGTTCGGGGAGAGGTTTGGCATCCAGCATGACTCCGTTTTGATTCAGTTCCAGGCGCTGTTCAGCACGCCATTGCAACACCAGAGGATAAAGCAGGTGTTCGCGTTGTTGTACGCGTTTGGACAAGGAATCAACGGTATCGTTCGCAAGGACGTCCAGCGGGGCCTGGGCGATCAGCGGGCCGCCATCCAGTTCTTCGGTGACGAAATGGATGGAGCAGCCATGCTGTTGATCGCCGGCTTCCAGAGCGCGGGCATGGGTATGGAGCCCTCGGTACTTGGGCAATAGAGAGGGATGGATGTTGATCAGCTGGCCGGCATAGTGGCGGACAAACAGCGCAGAGAGAATGCGCATGAAACCGGCCAGGACCACCGTGCCGGGCTGGTAACGGTCCAGGGTGGTGATCATTGCCTGGTCGAATGCTTCCCGGCTGTCGTACTGGCGATGATCCAGTACTTCGGTGGCAATGCCGGCATGCTGGGCACGGCTCAGGCCACCGGCATCGGCACGGTTGGACAGTACCACTGCGATTTGTGCATCCAGGCGGCCACTATCAATGGCCGCCATGATGGCCTGCAGATTGGTACCTGAGCCGCTGATCAGAACAGCAAGGCGGTGCGTCACTCTGCCAGGCCTTCCAGCACCACTCCCGGTTCCCCTTCGCCGGCCTGGATTTCACCCATCAGGAAGGCGACTTCGCCTTCGGCTTCCATCAATGCCAGGGTGGCATCCACCTGATCCGCCGGGACGGCGATGACCATGCCGACACCACAGTTAAAGGTGCGGTACATCTCGAAAGCCGGGACCTGGCCTTCTTGCTGCAACCACTTGAATACGGCGGGGAATTCCCAGCTACGGGTGTCGATAACTGCACGGGTGTTGTCCGGCATCACCCGGGGCAGGTTTTCCGGCAGGCCGCCGCCGGTGATGTGTGCCAGGGCATGCACGGGCACCTGCTCGATAAGTTTCAGCAGGGGTTTGACATAGATGCGGGTGGGTGCCAGCAGATGCTCCATCAGGGGCTGGCCTTCCAGCTCGATGTTGATATCGGACTGGGCCATGATGCGGCGAATCAGCGAATAGCCGTTGGAGTGGGGGCCGGAGGACGCGAGGCCGATGAGTTTGTCGCCGGCCTGGAGCTTGCTGCCATCCAGCACGCCATCTTTTTCCACCACGCCGACACAGAAGCCGGCCAGATCGTAATCCTCGCCCTCGTACATTCCCGGCATTTCTGCGGTTTCACCACCGATCAGGGCACAACCGGCCATTTCGCAGCCTTCACCGATGCCAGTGACAACGCTGGTGGCGGTGTCCACATCCAGTTTGCCGGTGGCGTAATAGTCGAGAAAGAACAGGGGCTCGGCGCCACCCACGATCAGGTCGTTGACACACATGGCCACTAGATCGATGCCTACCTTGTCGTGGCGACCGGTATCAATGGCCAGGCGCAGCTTGGTGCCAACCCCGTCGGTACCGGCTACCAGAACCGGGTTCTTGTAGCGGCTGGGCAGCTCGCAGAGGGCGCCAAAACCGCCCAGACCGCCCAGCACCTCGGGACGGCGGGTGCGTTTGGCCACGGGGGCGATACGTTTTACCAGCTCGTTGCCAGCGTCGATATCGACACCGGCGTCACGGTAAGTCAGCGGCCGTTTCTGATCGGTCATGGGGGGCTCCGGATTGGTGAAGGCGCGTATTTTAAGGGTGAGGGGGCTATCTTTCCAGCCAAACCGGCAGAATTGCCGCTGGCGACGCGCCTCACGCGGTGCCAGTAGAAAACCTTTGCGCGATTGCACTCTCTCTGCTTTCAGTCGTCTCGCGTCCCGGCGGGTTATCAGTGATAATAGCGCGCTTGAATTTTCAGGTTGGAATGGGCGGTCATGCGTTTTCTTGGAATGGTGGCATTGTTGTTGGGGTTGGCCCTTGTGGCCCAGGCAGAGTCTCTGAATACAGTGGAGCTGACGGTGGAAAGCCGTGGCGAGGCTCAGCGCCAGCAGGCTCTGCAGCAAGGGCTGAAGGACATGCTGGTGCGCCTGAGTGGCAAACAACAGGTGCTTGAGCAGCCGGTATTAGAGCAGGCTCTGGCGCAGCTGGATCGTTGGGTCACTCGCTACGATTACGACGGTGATCAACTGATGGTCCGCTATGACACTCGCGGCTTGATGGATTTCATGGCGGCAGCAGGGGCGCCGGTATGGGGCTTTCCCCGTCCTAAGGTGTTGATCTGGTTGGTAGAGCAGGGAGCCGGCCGTGGAGACATGGTGGCGGGAGAGCATGAACTGCGCGACCACCTGGTTGGCGAAGCCCGGCGTCGGGGGCTTTCCCTGGTAGTGCCCGAATGGGACAGCCAAGACCGCAATGCGGTCACCGTAGCGGATGTCCGCGGCCGTTTCGATAATCAGTTGCTGTCCGCTTCCGACCGTTATCCCCATGAGCTTGTTGTCGCTGCCGTCTTATATGAAGGCTCGCCGGCCACGGTGAGCTGGCGTGTGCTTCAGGGCAAGAAGACCTTGGACCAGGGCCGTGAGAAAAGTGCCTCCGCTGAGCAGGCGGTGACGACGCTGGTGGATGCGGTGACCGATCAGCTCGCCCAACGTTATGCGGTGGCCAGCAGCGCTTCCGAGCGGCTCACCTTGTTGGAGGTCGAGCAGGTGGAAACGCTCGCTGATTGGCATCAACTCCAGGCTTTCCTGGCAGGGCTGAGTGGTATGCGGGCCGTTTCGCTGGTACAGACCACTGATCAGGGCGTGACTTTCGGCCTGGATTTCGGTGCCAGCGATTCCCAGCTACGTAGCCTGCTGGAGCTTTCCCGACAATTGCGCCCCTGCCCGGACGAGTCGGTCGCCGGGCCGCAGTGGCGCTACTGCTGGCGTTCCTGATCCATGAGCGCACAGCTGCCCCTGGCGCTGCAATTGCGTGAGGGAAATAACCTCTCCAACTTCCTTTCCGGCCCCAACGGGGCCGCGCTGGCCGGTGTCCGTGAAGTGGTGCTGGGTGCAGACCGGCAGGCCTTTATCTGGGGCGGGGAACAGCAGGGCAAGAGCCACCTGCTGGAAGGGGCGGTTCGTCTGGCCCAGCAGCAGGGCATGGATGCTTGCCTGTTGCCTGCCAGCGAGCTACTGCCGCTGGTGCCGGCGGTGCTGGAGGCCATGGAACAATTCGATCTGTTGGCGCTGGATGATTGTCAGCGCTTTGCCGGCGATCCGGCCTGGGAAGAAGCCCTGTTTCACCTTTACAACCGTCTGATGGCGCAGGGCGGGCGCCTTCTGGTGACCGCCAATGCCTCTCCGGCCGCTGCCGGCCTGTTGCTGCCGGATCTGGCCACCCGCTTGGCCGCCGGGCCGGTATACAGGCTTGGCCCTTTGGAAGATGGTGATATGCAAAAAGTGTTGCAAGAGCGAGCCAAGGCCCGTGGGCTGCGGATTGAGCAGGATGTAGCTCACTATATCGTGTTGCGCAGCGAGCGCAGCCCTGGGGCGCTGATGGCGCTGCTGGACCGCCTTGACCGTATGGCCCTCGCGCAACAACGCTCGGTCACTATTCCCTTTGTCAAGGATGCGCTGGGGTGGTAAAAAGGGTCGCTTAACGAAGAGGCAACAGTTTGCTACGCAAGTAACCGGTATATTGATGATTCATTACATCAGGTTACGTTTCCGGCAATCTGAGTATTGCCGGATTTTGGATCCAGATTAGAACAATAACGCCAGGCACAAAAAAGCCTGCAGGAGCACAACATGCGCCACACTGCGCTTTGGCAAACCCTTGCGGGCTGCGCCCTTATTCTCGCAGCCGTCACCTCCCAGGCAACCGTTTACAAGATCGAGACCACGGACGATGTGGCCGTTTCTGCAGATCGTGTCATTTATACAGAAAATGATGCCCCCGATTTCACTCCGGCAGATAGCTATTACCAGGTGACAGCAGCATCCAGCGGTGGTTTGTGCACTCTGCGCGAAGCCATCTATGCGATCAGTTACCAAGTCAGCGTCGGGGCCTGTGAGGCGGGTACTGGTAATGACACCATTCGCTTGCTTGAAGGTGAGACGTACCTGTTGACCGAAGGGGAGCTTCCCTTGGGGGGCAGGAAAATCAAGTTTATTGATCAGACAAAAGAAGTTCTGGACCCCGAATGTACTATAACAGCCCAAAATGACTGTCTAGTAGAGATCGTTGTGAAAGTGCCTGTCGATCTTAATGAGGGCGATGACACTCCTATTTCGCCGAGTATCAGAATTGATGTGTTTCTGGACAGCTTTGAAGAAGCGGAAGACAAGGAAAAGCCGGTCATCTCGGCGGGCGGCAACAGCCGCCTGTTCCTGCTGGAGCGAGGTTCGCTGACGCTGAGTAATCTTGTTCTGCAGGAAGGCTCGGCGAATCATGAAATCGATCCGGCAGACCAAAATGGTGGGTTGATCCTGGCTCGGGGTGGGCTCGGCTTAGCAGAGAATGTCGAGTTGCGTGGAGGCCAAGCGGTCAACGGTGGCGCGGTATACCTTGAGAACGGTAGCAATCTGGACTTTCCGGAAAGCACGCTGTTCGAAGAAAATGTGGCCAGCGGCAACGGTGCCGTGATAGCAACGTCTGCCGAATTTGATGGGGAAATTACCGGTCACCGTTTTTACATGGCAGGTAATGAATCGGAGTCTGATGGTGGCCTGTTCTATCTTGATGGAGATGAAGACCAGCAGATTCTTTTTGATCTGACGAATGGAACTATCACCAACAATAGTGGTGGCGTGATTCAGTTGGTAGCGCCAAAGCACCAGCTTGTGCTGCAGAATATGACGATTGTTTTCAACGAAGGCTTGGCGTTGCATCTTGACGAAGCTCAGCTGGATGTGCCGACCGACCCGAATGCAGATCCGCCTGAAGCTTTCAGTACCGCTTTTATCTTCAATACGGTGCTGGCGGGTAACAGCGCTGGCGCTTGTGCGGGTACTGCGCTGGATGGAATTGACGATGCCGATGCCACCCTGCTTTACACCATTACCGACGATGCGACATGCCCCTTGCCGCGGGAGCAGACCGAAGGGACGCCGGTGACACTGGACCCGAACGGGGCAACGGCTGAAGTACTGCTTGGCTGGAATGAGGCAACGATGAGTCGTGTCACTTGCGTGGGGACCGGCTCCGGAGCCTGCATGCCGATTCCTGCCGAGGAGCTGGGCGGAAATTTTCCTGGCTTTCTCCCTAACCCGGAACCCGCCGGGTTGGATACGACAATACCGGAGGCGACTCCCAGCCTGTTCGATCGCGGTAACCCGGAAACGGTAGATCAATGTGCCAAGGAAGACATGCGCGGTCAATCGCGGGGTGGTGCTGGTGGACGTTGTGACGTGGGCGCGGTGGAATTTCTGCGTGCACTGGCGCAACCGGATGAGATTGATCTGATTAGCGGCCGGACAGTACTCGGTGATGTGCTGAAAAACGACAGAAATGACACCATGGTGGATTGTGGACGTCTGGAACAGATCATTATTGATGAAGGCACCTGCCCGGCCATTGATAGTGCCTGTCTTGAGCAAGAAGTACTCGAACGTTGCATGACGATTATTGTTGCCCCTGAGCGTGGACGGGCATCAGTGGAAATTGATGACCAAGGCTATCCTCGTATTCGTTATTCCCCTGACAGCAGTTTTCACGGCGTAGACCAGATTCGTTATGTGGTTTCCCGGCATGCCTTTGCCGGTGGCACCGATATTGGTCTGGATCAGAGTGAAATCGCCAATATGGTGGCGCAACCGGCCAGTGGTCTTACAGAGTCCAAGAGCATTCTAGGTGGCAACAGCGGCGGTTCTTTTTCAGTCCTGGCATTTTTGACGTTGATCGCTAGTGGCCTGCTGCGTCGGTGGCGTTCAGGGCTTGTTGCCCTTGCCGTTATGCTATCGGGCACAGTGTTGGCAGCTGATATTGAAGTGAACTCCCTGCTCGATGATAACCCCTCCATTACCAACGATGGCCTGTGCACCTTGCGAGAAGCGTTGGCCAATGCGGCCACTTTCAGTAGCCCGGATTGTGATTTCGGTGCCAAAGGCGAAGACCGCATCCTGCTACCTGCTGGTGATATCCATCTGGAAGGCACCCTGGTCATCCAGGGGGGCAGTGTCGAGTTGGTCGGCAAGGGTGTTCGCAATGATGATGATGCAGAGCCGGATGCTGAAGACACCATTACCCGAATTATCGGGGATGGGCAGAGTCGATTGTTCGAAGTGCGAGCGCCAGTTAGCAATGGCCATCCCAATGTATTGTTTCGCTATCTCCAGCTGGAAGACGGTAATGCCTCAGTGCCTGGAGGTACCCCCGTGGGTGATCAGGGATTTGGCGGTGCAATCATTACCGGCGGCTCCGTGGTTTTCGACCGGGTTGTACTTCGCAATAACCGGGCAGACCGTTCCGGCGGGGTTATCTATGTACGGGCCAACGCCGGCAATGAAAAGCAGGTGTCCTTCAATCGTGCCTATGTGACAGGTAATGAGGCGTTGCAATCCGGTGGTGTTATGGCAACCACAGCTCAGAATGGAGAGAGTTTCCGGTTTGCCGCTGTTGATACAACGTTTGAGAACAACCATGCTGACGTTGAGGGCGGCGCCTTTGATTTGAATATTCCAACTGGCAATTTTATTGCATTTTCCAACAGTACCTTTGTGGATAACAGTGCACCGAAAGGCTCGGCCCTGGATCTCAGCGGCGTGGATATTAATGTCCGTCTGATGAATCTGACCTTCGTGAATAATGCTCCGGGAAATGGTATTGAACTGGGGGATTCTGAAGCCTCGGTCAGCTTAGCAAACAGTATTGTTGCGGCAAGTGGAGCCAGTTGCTCTACAGGTACCGGGGAATTGCGCGATAGCGTTTATAACCTGTTTTCAGACGCTGCATGTACGGCAAGTGGTACAGATGAGAACAATGATGATGGGGAAGGTGGAACCGCGGGCATGTCCACTGACCTTGCCGTTGAGTCGGGTAGTTCTACGGACTATACGCCTCCGTATCTCGTTGCTGCTGATCTCAACGATGCATTAATCATTGATGCTGGCAACGAAGACGATCTGCAATCTGGTACCTCAACCCCGCTGCGATGCCGTGCCACGGATTTGCGTGGTATTGCCAGGACGTCCGGGGGGGAGTGCGACCGTGGGGCATTCGAATATCAACAGATTACCGCTTCTGATGATGAGGCCAATAACCAGCGTGCTCCAGACCGCCGTGTCCTGATAGACGTCTTTGATAATGATTTGCCGAGTGATGGAGCCGAGATCCAGCTACTTGATGGAAATGGTGCGTTACTGGACGACAGGTTCGTTTTCACTCCGGCACAATTTGATATTGTCGGCGGGGAAGAGGAGGTCAATCCGGCGGCCGGCTCTTACACGTATGACTCAGCGACCCGCCGTTATGTTCTTGGTAGTAGTGGATCCCAAGCCGATGGCACCACCATTGAGTTTGTCTGGGAATTTTACAGCGAATCGGTTGATGGCTATGACGTGAAATGCGGCGATCCGCTTCCTCAGCGTTTTATCAATCGCAATCCGGACAATTACGATGATGGAGATGTGGCCGAAAATTGTATCGTCCTGTTCACTCCTTCAAACCAGGGCTTCATTCCAGATTCAATAGATCCAGCCAAGGATGCAGTTTGTGAAGCCCTCAATGATGATGAGAGAGACACGCCTCGGCTGGTTTTCCTGTACAACTTTGAAGACAACGCGAACCCGGCCCAGCAGTCCTCAGATGCTTCTGTCAGCATGAGTATCACCAACAAGGCACCGAGTATCACTGGGCAGACCCGCAGTAGCCGTCCTGGTGAATCGGTAACCTTTAAGATTACTGCTGATGACCCCGATGGTGACGCGAGTTCCATCAATTGGCCAACGCTTAGAATCAAGGATGAGCCTAATTTTACTAAACGTAGTAATGAAACGGGTAGCGCTCAGGGCACGGGGATAATCATAAATTCTGACGCACGCACCGTGACATACATCCCTGATAGCAACTTCAGTCCGTTCAAGGACCGCTTCACTCTGGAAGTGGAGGATTACTGTGGTAGTACGTCAGCGGCAGCCACCTTCACCATCACATACCCGGGAGAACAGGAAGACACCAGCGCTGGAAGCTGGAGTCTCGGCCTGTTCTCCAGCCTGCTATTACTGTTTTGGCGCCGCCGGCGCCTTGCGGCGGCGTAGCAGGCTGCGCCGCAACAGCTCCCAGATCAGCCCCCCGGCCAGCATGCTTGCTAGCAAGAGCAGCAATTTGGGGATGTCCACCAGTGTCCAGAACAGGATGTCGATGCTGGTGGGCTCCAGATTCTGAAGCACGATAATTGATACCAGTATCACTGCCAGAATCTGCAGGGCCCCGATCGGGTGGGCCACCAGCCAGCGTCCTGTCGTTTTGCCGCCACGGGCCAACTTCGAGGGCTTTTGTTCGCTGCGCTCTTCCATGTCAGGCTCCTGTTATTGAATTGAAACGATTCTTTCCTCTATCCCCACCATGCCAGTCTTGGCCAACATGGTCAGGCCTCTGCTTTGGTCTTACTCGTGCGAGCGAGGGGACATGCCTATAATAGTGCTGTCGTGGAAAGGAGAAGTGAATGGATATCAGTGCGGGTTGGGATCTGGTGGTGATCGGTAGCGGGCCGGCCGGTGAAGCGGCGGCGATGCAGGCGACAAAAAAAGGCCTGCGAGTGGCCATTGTCGAAGACCAGAAGTCCCTGGGCGGCAACTGCACACATTGGGGAACGATCCCTTCCAAGGCGCTTCGTCATCTGGTCCGCCAGGTGATCCGTACCCAGCGCAATCCGTTACTTCGCGGCATCATCAATCCCAGAGAAGTCCGCTGGCAGGATCTGATTGTCAGAACCCGTGAGGTGATCGATTCCCAGGTCCAGGTCCGTACGGATTTCTATATCCGCAACCGGGTGACGGTGTTTGGTGGAAGGGGTGAGTTGCTTGGCAACAATGAGGTGAGGGTGGAAGACCGGGAAGGGCGGCTGCATCTGTTGAAAACCCGTAACGTGGTGATTGCCACCGGCTCAAGGCCCTATCACCCGGAGGACGTGGATTTTGATCATCCCCGTATCTACGACTCCGATACCATTCTCACCATGGACCATACGCCGCGCCATATCATCATCTATGGGGCGGGGGTGATCGGCTCGGAATATGCCTGCATCTTTACCGGCCTGGGGATCCGGGTTGACCTGGTGAATTCACGGCAGCATCTGCTGGATTTTCTGGATACGGAAATTTCCGATGCGCTCAGTTATCACCTGCGCGAGCAGGGCTGCACCATTCGTCAGGATGAGGAGTACCAGCGGGTTGTTGCCGACGATGAGGGCGTCACCCTGGAATTGCAGTCCGGCAAGAAACTGCGCGCTGACGCCTTGCTTTGGTGTAATGGTCGTTCCGGCAACACTCAGGACATGGGGCTGGAAGCAGCCGGGCTGAAACCCAACAACCGGGGGCAATTACAGGTCAATGAGCGCTACCAGACCGAGGTGGAAGGTATTTATGCCGTCGGCGATGTGGTGGGGTGGCCATCTCTTGCCAGTGCGTCCTATGATCAGGGCCGTTTCTGTGCGGCGGCCATTGCTGGCGATGAAGTACGGCAGGTGACCGACGTGCCTACCGGGATCTATACCATTCCGGGTATCAGTAGTGTGGGGCGTAACGAGCAGGAGCTCACCGAAGCCAAGGTGCCCTATGAAGTCGGGCAGGCCTTCTTTCGTAATCTGGCCCGCGCGCAGATTACCGGTGAGCGGGTGGGGATGCTAAAAATCCTGTTTCACCGGGAGACCCTGGCGGTGCTGGGTATCCATTGCTTCGGCTATCAGGCCATGGAAATTGTCCACGTAGGGCAGGCCATCATGCGCCAGCCCGGTGAGCTGAACACCCTGGAGTACTTCATCGACACCACCTTCAACTACCCGACCATGGCGGAAGCGTATCGGGTGGCGGCGATCAACGGGATTAACCGGATAAGAAGGTGAGGGTTGAATTGATAATTGAGAATGGATAATTGATAACGGCGCGGAATAGGCAAGGCAGCTAATTAGAGTGCTGGAGGCCGCGTCCCAAAGTAAGGTCGCGGCCTCCAGCGGTTAAGTACCCAAAGTCTGTCGGCGCGTAGTTATCAATTATCCATTCTCAATTATCAACTGCTTCTATTGTTCTTTCCCGCCTCCATAAAGAACTCCCTATTGCGCTGCCGTGACTGACTGCTTTTTCTGATCAGTACATAGGTGGCGCCGCTGCCGCCTTGATTCTGGGGGGCGGAATGGTAGGCGAGTACCAGGTGACTCTCCTCGAGCCAGTGCATTACGTAGCTTTTCAGGAAACCGGGACGCTCGCTGTGCACGCCTTTACCATGGTTGATCAGCACGGACCGCAGGCCCTATTCGTGGGCTTTCATCAGAAAGGTCTGCATTCGGTCACGGGCATCCATCAAGCGTACCCGGTGCAGATCCAGCAGATCCTGGGCATCGTATTTGCCCAATCGCAATTTACGGTACACCCCTTCCTGAACACCGTTTTTCTTGACTCCGACAATGTCGGTGGGGCCAATCCGGGGGACCTGTTCCGGCACGGTGAGGGGATTGCGATCCTGGCGGTCGTCCATGGCGGCGGCGCGGCGCAGCTGTTCGCGCAGACTGTTTGGGCGCTTGGACCGGGGCTGAGTCGCGCGATTATCCGGTTTGATCGGTGTCACATCCGCCATCTCCTGGCGGAACAGATCATCGTCATTGGTGGCCATGGAACTGCTCCACAAAACCCGTTAGTTCATGCTTGCATGGTACACAAAGCGGGCAGAAACTGGCAGTGAGACCCTTCCCGAGAGGTAGTTATGGAGCGACGACGTTTCCGCAGGCCTCGACTGAGACTGAATGTCCGGGCTTCCATCGATCGAAAACCGGTGGGGCATATTCTCAATCTTACTGACGAGGGCCTGTGCCTTACCGGGCGTGGTACGCCACCTCAGGGCAGCCAGTCACTGCTACTGCAACTACCTTTAGCTTTATCGGGCCACCGTGAACTGTCAGTGATGGCGGAACACCGTTGGCATGATTATTTGCCCAATGGACATTGGCGGGGTGGGTTCAAGCTTCTGGCGGATGAGAACACGGCTGCGGCGCTGACCACTCTTGCCAGCCGTTACGGCGATAATTAGCCAAAACGAAAGAGGGGCCTCATCCATGAAGCCCGGTTTTCAGACCTGGAAGCGAATGCTCCCGAGATGGAACCTGTTTCAGTAAGGACGCGAATCGCGGCTTTCGCGCGAGTCACTTTTGTCCTCTGAATCGTGCCGATGACGTTTTGCATCACGTTTGCGACGTTCACGTTCAGCGCGCATGTGTTCTTCGTTCCAATCGTCCGGTTCATAGTCATCAAAATGTCGACGACCCATGGTGCTACTCTCTTTACAGAATTAAAGGGGGTTCTCAGTGCTTTATATAGCACTAATCCGGGGAAGGGAGAAGTGTCCGGCACACCATTTGTTGATGCGCCGGGTTGCGATTATCGACCGTAAGTCTGATCCAGGTAATCCAGAATGTCCGCGGATTCGAATAGTTCTGCGCCAGTATTGGGATCTACCAGGTAGGGAACGGCGATGCGGCCGGCCCGTTCCATCAGGGCGATTCGGTTCCGCTGGCGGGGTGCGTAGTCATCAAGAAGGCGTCGACGTAGCGGCGGCAGCACCCAGTCTTGCCACTGATCCCGGCCGCACTGGCGGAGCAGGTAGGGCAGTTGCAGCTCGGTGAGGCGTTCCCGGACCAGCCTGGCAAAAGGGCTGGCTTCGAACGAGTAGAGCTCCAGTGCCTGTTCCGGCACCTGGCTGTCCTGGGCGCGTAGACCGCGGGAGGCACGGGGCAGTGACGCGGACACCGCCGCGGCCGTGCGCAGGCTGCGTATTAGCCAGCGGCGCGGCGCCGGGCGGCCGCCGTATTCCCGGTACAGGTAGTCGATGATGTCGGCGGATTCGTAAAGGGCGGCCCCGGTATTCGGGTCCATCAGATAGGGGAATTGCTGACGCCCACCCAGGCGTTCCACCAGCGGGCGGTAACGCTCACCCCCCTTGGGGCAGGGGAAAATCACTACATCCAGGTCCAGATCCGTCAATGCTTCGCGAACCAGGCGGCAAAACGGGCAGCCTTCCATGTCATACAGTTCAAGGGGTTCCTGGGGTGTCTTGCGGTGGCCTTTGCTGGCAATGCCGCGACCCTGCTGCAGGGCGGAAGCGGCCAGGGAGCGCAGCACCTCGGTGTTATGGGACATAGCGAATTCTCCTGAAACGAATGTCCGGACCTTACCATCTCTCGAGCGACTCGCATTGGCCCTCAAGACGCCTTGCATATCAAGCGGTTAACCACTGCCCGTTCCGCTCACCCAGGCTGTTAACTCCTGTCATTGAGTGACGGGCGCGTGTAGGGCAATCTCTGCGGTCTACATTTGGCCGGTACCTGTCACTTTGTTGCGCATGATTGAACCCATGCACTGACAGGTGCCGCCTTTCACAACCCGTCAGCTGAGCTGACATCTGCCTGAGGCAAGAGGAAGGTTCCATGACCGAAGCCTATATTTACGATGCCATCCGTACTCCCCGTGGTCGGGGTAAAAAAGATGGCTCACTGCATACGGTGAAGCCGCTGGACTTGGTGGTCGGCCTGATCGATGAAGTGAAAGCCCGTTTCCCCAATATGGACACCAACCGTATTGATGATCTGTTGTTGGGCGTGGTTACCCCGGTGGGTGATCAGGGCGCCTGTATCGCCAAGACTGCGGCGCTGGCTGCGGGTCTGCCGGACACTGTGGCAGGTTATCAGCTGAACCGTTTCTGTGCTTCCGGCCTGGAAGCGGTGAACACCGGTGCCCAGAAAGTGGCTTCCGGTTGGGATGATCTGATTCTGGCGGGTGGTGTTGAAGCCATGAGCCGTATTCCCATGGGCTCTGATGGTGGCGCCTGGGCCATGGACCCGGTTACCAACTACAAGACCGGTTTCGTCCCCCAGGGCATCGGCGCTGATCTGATCGCCACCATCGAAGGCTTTTCCCGCCGTGATGTGGATGAATTCGCTGCCGAATCCCAGGCGCGGGCTGCCACTGCCTGGGAAAAAGGCTACTTCGGAAATTCTGTGGTACCGGTTACAGACCTCAACGGCCTGACCGTACTGGATCGCGACGAGCACGTTCGCGCCGGCACCACCGCCGATGGCCTTGCCGGTCTGAATCCGTCTTTCGCCATGATGGGCGAAATGGGTGGTTTCGATGCGGTGGCTCTGCAGAAATACCACTGGCTGGAAAAGATCGATCACGTCCATCACGCCGGTAACTCTTCCGGCATCGTGGATGGCGCGTCACTGGTCGTGCTGGGTAACGAGCAGGTTGGCAAGGATTACGGCATGAAGGCTCGTGGCCGTATTGTCTGCACAGCGATCAGTGGTGCCGATCCGACCATCATGCTGACTGGTCCGGGCCCGGCTGCCAAAAAGGCACTGGCCAAGGCCGGCCTGAAGGCTAGCGATATCGATCTGTGGGAAATCAACGAAGCGTTCGCCGCCGTGGCCATGCGCTTCATGAAGGACATGGACATTACCCCGGATGTGACCAACGTGAATGGCGGTTCCATCGCCATGGGCCACCCACTGGGTGCCACCGGCGCCATGATCCTGGGCACCGCGCTGGATGAACTCGAACGTCGCGACAAGAAGTACGCGCTGTGCACCTTGTGTGTGGGCGGTGGCATGGGTATCGCCACCATCATTGAGCGTCTGTAAACCGCGTCGAACGAATTCGGAGAAAGAACATGAGTGAACAAACTGCAATCCGTTGGGAACAGGACGCGGACAACATCGTTACCCTGATTCTGGATGATCCCAACCAGTCCGCGAACACCATGAACGAGCTGTACGGCAAGTCCATGGCAGCCACCGTGGAGCGTCTGGAAAAAGAGAAAGACAACATTGCCGGTGTGATCATCACCTCCGCCAAGAAGACCTTCTTTGCCGGCGGTGATCTGCGTGACCTGCTTAAGGCGAAAAAGGAAGACGGCCAGGTTTTCCTGGATAACGTTACCGAGATCAAGCGTCAGTTGCGCGTGCTGGAAACCCTCGGCAAGCCGGTTGTGGCTGCCCTGAACGGTACGGCTCTGGGTGGCGGTCTGGAAATCGCCCTGGCCTGTCATCACCGTGTTGCCATCAACGACAAATCCGCCCAGTTCGGTCTTCCGGAAGTGACCCTGGGTCTGCTGCCCGGTGGTGGCGGTGTCACCCGCGTGATCCGCATGCTGGGTATCCAGGATGGCCTGATGAAAGTGCTGATGCAGGGCCAGCGCATGAAAGCCGACAAGGCCCAGAAAGTGGGGCTGATCGACGAGCTGGCTGTTGACCGTGACGAGATGCTGGCCAAGGCCCGCGAATGGGTCAAGGCCAATCCCAAAGCCCAGCAGCCCTGGGATCAGAAAGGTTACAAGATCCCCGGTGGTGACCCCAAGAATCCCAAGTTCGCCATGAACCTGCCGGCGTTCCCGGCCAACCTGAAGAAGCAGATCAAGGGCGCCAATTATCCGGCACCGCTGGCGATCATGTCTGCGGCCGTGGAAGGGGCCCAGGTGGATTTCGACAATGCCTCCACCATCGAAGGTCGCTACTTCGTGTCCCTGGTTACCAGCCAGGTGGCCAAGAACATGATCACCGCCTTCTTCTTCAACCTGCAGGCGATCAACGCCGGTGCCAGCCGTCCCAAGGATGTGCCGAAATTCCGTGCCGAAAAAGTCGGTATCCTCGGTGCCGGCATGATGGGCGCGGGCATTGCCTATGTGACCGCTCGCAGTGGCGCCCAGGTTGTGCTGAAAGACATCTCCCAGGAAAACGCGGACAAGGGCAAGGATTACTCCCGCAAGCTGCTCGACAAGGACATCTCCCGCGGCAAGATGACCGAAGAGAAGAAAGAGCAGATCCTGTCGCTGATCCATGCCACGGCAGATGCCAAGGATCTGGACGGGGTGGACTTCGTGATCGAGGCGGTATTCGAGAGCACCGAACTGAAGCACAAGGTCTTCCAGGAAATCGAGGATGTGGTGAAGCCGGATGCCGTGCTTGGCTCCAACACCTCATCTTTGCCGATTACCGGTCTGGCCAAGGGTGTGAAGAAGCAGGATAACTTTATTGGGATCCACTTCTTCAGTCCGGTGGACAAGATGCCGCTGGTGGAAATCATTTCCGGCAAGGACACCAGCCCGGAAGCGCTGGCGAAAACCTACGATTACTGCCAGCAGATCAAGAAGACCCCCATCGTGGTCAACGATGCCCGTGGCTTCTTCACCACCCGCGTAATCGGCACTTTCGCCAACGAAGGGATTGCCATGCTGGGTGAAGGTATCAATGCCCAGTCCATTGAGCAGGCCGCCATGCAGGCCGGTTACCCGGTGGGTACGCTGAACCTGATCGATGAGATCAACATGGAAACCGCCCTGAAGATCGGCAAGGCGGCCCGTGACGATGCCAAGCGTGAAGGTCAGGAACTGCCGCCCGAGCATCCGGCTGAAGTGGTCATGAAGAAAATGGTCGAAGAGCTGGACCGTCCCGGTAAAGTCCAGGGCAAAGGCTTCTACGAGTACCCGGAAAACGGCAAGAAGCACCTGTGGCCAGGTCTGAAAGACGCCTTTGGTGGTGACAAAGAGATTCCGTTTGAAGATATCAAGGAACGGATGATGTTTGTGGAAGCCATCGAAGCAGTGAAATGCTTCGACGAAGGCGTTATGGAATCTGTGGCCGATGCCAACATCGGCTCCATCTTCGGTATTGGCTTCCCGGCCTGGACCGGTGGTGTGATCCAATACATCAACCAGTACGAGGGTGGTCTGCGTGGTTTCGCAGCCCGCGCCCAGGAGCTGGCCAAGTTGTATGGTGATCGCTTCAACCCGCCGGCTTCCCTGGTGGAGAAAGCGGAAAAAGGCGAAATCTACAAGTAACGTAGGTTCCGCCTGATAAAAAAGCCCGGCCCTGTGCCGGGCTTTTTTATGTCTGCACGTTGATGTCAGTCGCCAGCTAGCGGGGTCCTACCCAGAAATGCGGGTTGCAGGCTACCTCCCACAGGTGACCATCCGGATCGGCAAAGTAGCCGGCGTAACCGCCCCAGTCGGTGGACTGTCCGGGCTTGATCAGTTGCGCACCGGCTTCCTGAGCCTGGGCCAGTAACTGGTCGACCTGCTGTGGGCTTTCCACATTGTGTGCCATCGCTACGCCACGAAAGCCCTGATCCGATGGCGCAACGCCGGCATCAGCGGCCAGCGCATCATGACCGAACAAGCCCAGCCAGGTGCCGTTCAATTCAAAGAACGCCACGGGCGCTTCGTCCGGCATGGGGCGGCGGGGCAGGCCGAGACCCTGCTCATAAAAGCGGATCGCCGTCGCAAGGTCATTGACGCCAAGGGTGATCATGCTGATACGTGGTTCCATGAAAATCTCCTGTTTGCCTGGCTCACGCTGCCCTTTATGCTCAATACGGTATACCCAAGGGAGTGCGCATGGAACTGGACCGCTTTGGTTGGCCGTCAGGGCCCACCCTCAACGTACAAAGTTTACCCACCGATTTCTGGGAACCACCGCAACAGGATCTCGATACGGTGCTGGACGGTCTGCACGAATACCAGCGGCGCCTGTTTGCCAATCGACGTCACGGGGTGCTCCTGGTGGTGCAGGGGCTGGATGCTGCCGGCAAGGACAGCCTGATTCGCACCCTGGCCCGGGCCATGGATCCGGCCGCGTTTCGGGTACATGGGTTCAGTCGACCGCTGGGTGAAGAGGTGGATCATGATTTTCTCTGGCGGGTTTGGCGCCACCTGCCGGGCAGGGGGGAAGTGGTCGCCTTCAATCGCAGCCACTATGAATCGGTGTTGGCTGAACGGTTGTGGCCGGTCACCGAACACAGCAGTGATGACTGGCCGCTGAAATACGAGGCCATCAACGCCTTCGAGCAGCACTTGCACCGGGAAGGAACCCGGATCATCAAGATCTGGCTGAATACCTCGCAGGAAGAACAGCGTCGCCGTCTCTTAAAGCGCTTGGACAAGCCCCGCAAACGCTGGAAGTTTGACGCGGCGGATGTGGAAAGCTGGCTGGCAAGAGACGCCTATCTATCGCTGGTCAACGAGACCCTCGTGCCAACCCATACCCTTCATGCTCCCTGGCATCTGATTCCCAACGATGACAAGAAAAATGCCAGAGCCGCGGTGGCGGCGTTGCTCCTGGATACGCTGAAGGAGCTGGCGCCAGAATACCCGCAGGAAGATCCCCAGTGTATTGAGCACTATCGGCAAGTACTGACGAAAAAGAATGATTGAGCCGCAGCGATGAACAGTGTGCTGACAATGATTGCCGGGCTGGGTCTGTTTCTGTTTGCCATGCAACTGGTGGAACAGGCGGTGCAGACCCTGTTCAGCGAAAAGGCTTCCCAGTGGCTGCAACGGTCCACCAACACCACCCTGAAAGGGGTGGTGGCAGGGGGCCTGATTACAGCAGTGATGCAGAGCAGTTCTCTCGTTGGGTTATTGGTGCTGGCATTCGTGTCGGTGGGGATACTCCCTCTGCGCCATGCCATGGCGGTGATGCTGGGCGCCAATCTGGGCACCACAGTAACCGGCTGGCTAGTAACGCTGCTGGGCTTCAAACTCTCGCTTTCTGCGGTCAGCCTGCCGCTGGCGGGGGCCGGTGCCCTCTGTTATGTGCTCCTGCCGAAAGGCATGTGGCGTTCTGCCGGCCTGTTTTTGCTGGCTTTCGGCTTACTGATCTTTGGTCTGGATACCATGAAGGTGGCGGTGGAAGGCGTCGGCCAGCGCTTTGATGTGAGCTGGCTGCAAGGTTATCCACCGGTGCTGTATCTGATGGCCGGGGTGTTGCTGACGGCCATCATCCAGTCTTCTTCTGCAGCCATGCTGATTACGCTATCGGCGCTAAACGGCGGCTTGATTGCCTTGCCGGAAGCTCTGGCGCTGGTGATCGGTGCGGACCTGGGGACTACCAGCACCTTGCTGCTCGGTGCGATCAAGGGGTCCGTGCAGAAGAAGCAAGTGGCGGCGTTTCATGTGCTTTATAACGTGGGAACGGCGTTGCTGGCCTTTCTGCTGGTGATGCCCGTGTGGCCACAGGTCTCGGGCTGGTTGGGTATCGATGATCCGTTATATGGCCTGGTGGCCTTCCATACTGGCTTCAACTTGATCGGTATTGTGGTGTTTGCGCCGTTACTGGGTGTTATGGAGCGAGCGATTGAAGCGCATATCGGCAAGCGAGGGCATCATGATCTGTTCGCGGATATCAGCCCGCAATCGGTAGAGCCTGCGCTGTTGGTGCTGGCACGGGAAACCGGCATTCTCATTGATCGGGTCAGGGATTATTGCCGGAACCCACTGCAGGGACGTTCCCTGTCCCGCTTCTTTGAGGAATATAGTCAGGTCACGGATCTGAAAATGCAGCTGGCAGACTATGCCAATCGGTTGGCCCAGCAGCCCATGACTGAGGGACAGGAGCAGCGCCTGCAACGTTTGCGTGCCAGGGTGCGTGAAGCGGTTTATGCCTTGAAGGCGCTGAAGGATGTGGCGGATGACCTGGCGCTACTGACAGAAAGCCATGATCCCGGTTTGCAGGGCTTCAGTGAGCAGATCCTGCGAGCGTTGGACAGGCTCTACCAGGCACCACCCTGCGCGGACCTGGCGGCCCAGCACCGGCAGGCCATGGAGCAGCTGCAACGTGAGGCCTATTCGTTGGTGGCAGATGCCCGTATGCGGGGTATCAGCGTATTGAATCTGGCGAGAGAAGTGGATGAAAGTGGGCGCCACTGGTTGCGAAGTCTGGCGGTAATGGATGATGCGACTGAGTAGAGGCAGGGGTCAGGCTGACGCACCGGAGGGAGTCAGGTTGCTGCAGGCTAACTGGGTGAAGGCGACTTCCAGCCAGCGCCGTAACTCACTGGGGCGCAAGGGTTTGGGCATCAGTGTCTCGCCGCCGGCATCCAGGCATTGCTGCTGGTAGGCCTCACTGTGGTTGCCGGAGATGAACAGGATGGGGGTCTGGCCATTCTGGTTGCGGATTTCCCGAGCCACACTGAAGCCGTCCAGTATCGGTAGTTCCACGTCCAGAATCAGCAGGTCCACGTTCCGTTGCCGATAAAGGCGCAAGGCTGCCTCACCGTCGGCTGCCAGCACATATTCATGGCCCAGCTCTTCAATGATGCGGCAGATGATCAGACTGACAGCTTTATTGTCTTCGACAACGAGAACATTCATGACTGATTTTGTAACGTAACGGCAAGCCGATAACAAGAGTGAATGTCACGTCAAGGCAGTTTTCGTTGCGGTAAAGTACAATCGCAGGTCTGCCCAGGGTAAACAGTGTGTTAATTACGGTCAGTTTCTTTATTATGATGGCCCGTGAACGGTCCTGCGGAGAGATGCGGAACGGGTATCATTGAAGATCACGATACTGGATTCTGATAGAGACAGCTTTTTGGCATTGCCAACGGTGTGAGGGTGGCGGTCGATGTACCAGCGCAGAACAATCAATATCAATCGCGTAGTGAAGTTGCTTCAGGGGGCAGGGCGGTCCGGTGCCAGTATCCCTGATCTGCTTGATCAATGTGATATTCCTCGGCAATTGCTGGATGATCCGGACGGCACCATCGAGCGCGACACCTTTATCAAGATGATGCTGCTGATTATGCAGCAGACCCAAGACGAGTTTCTCGGTTTCGGGCAGGGGCGCAAATCCAAGCCGGGCACATTTTCAATGATGGCCCACGCGGTGATCAACTGCCCGACCCTCGGGGCGGCCATTGAGCGGGGTATTCGTTTTTACGATCTGTTCGAACTGAGCATGCATTCCCGGATCGAGCGGCAAGGAGACATCGCCCGGCTGATCGTCAAGGCGGACCCGCGCCTGGATTTTAGGGAAGTGATCATCGAGACGTCCCTTTTTGTCTGGCTGCGTTTCATGAGCTGGCTGGTGGGCAAGGCTATTGACCCCCAGCTGGTGAAGCTGGATTACACCGATGTGAGAAACGATGAGGAACACCGTTTCCTGTTCGATTGCCCCATCGAGTACAGTGCCGACGAAAATGCGGTGAGTTTCCGTGCTGACTTTCTCGACCTGCCCCTGGTGCAGAACGAGCTGTCTCTCTCCAAGTTCCTCAAGGATTCCCTGGCCCAGTTGTTCGATGGCAATATCCACAATGTGGGCTTGCCGGCGCAAATCCGGGCGATCATTTCCAACGAGTACGGCAACAGTTTCCCCGATTTCACGGAAATCTGCGGTAAACTGAACATGACGCCGCAAACCCTGCGCCGCCGGCTGAAAGAGGCCAATACCAGCTACCAGGAGATCAAGGACTCCATCCGCAAGGATGCGTCAGTCTATTACCTGTCCAAGCCGGATCTGAGCATCGATGAAATTGCCCTGTTGATGGGCTTCAGTGAAGCCAGCTCTTTCCACCGTGCCTTCAAAAAGTGGACGGGCAAGACCCCATCCAGCTTCCGCAAAGAGCATTTCGGCGTTAGTCATTAATCTGCCCGATTACCAGGACCCGCAATGACAGTGCAAGACGCCAATACGGCCCGCCTGCTGGTAACCTGCCCGGACAAGCCGGGTATTATCAGCGCCGTAAGTACCTTTCTGTTCAACCACGGTGCCAACATCACCGATTTCGATCAGCACTCCAGCGATGCGCGAGGTGGCACTTTCTTTTTGCGTCTGGAATTCCAGACGCCGGAGCTGGATTGTTCCCGGGACGCTCTGCGTAACAATTTCGCCAGCCGTGTTGCCGAACCCTACGGTATGCAGTGGCAGATCAGCTACGCCAGCGAGAAAAAGCGCATGGCGGTGCTGGTGTCACGCCATGACCACGTGATCATGGATCTCTTGTGGCGAACCTCGCGGGGCGATCTACCAGCAACCATCCCCATGGTGATCAGCAACCATGAGGATTTACGCGGTGAAGTGGAGCGATTTGGGATCGACTATCACCATATTCCAGTGAACGGCGATAACAAGGCCGAGGCAGAGGCCAAGGCGTTGGCGCTGTTGGACGGACAGGTGGACGTGATCGTGTTGGCCCGCTACATGCAGATTCTTAGCAGCGAGTTTGTTTCACACCATCCGCATCGCATTATCAACATCCACCATTCCTTCTTGCCTGCCTTTGTGGGCGCCAACCCGTATCAGCAGGCCCACGATCGTGGCGTCAAACTGATCGGTGCCACCAGCCATTATGTGACGGAAGATCTGGATCAGGGCCCGATCATTGAGCAGAACGTGCAGCGGGTCAGTCATCGACATTCCGCTGACGAGCTCAAATCGCTGGGTCAGGACGTGGAGCGGCAGGTAATGCTGCGGGCAGTACGCTGGCACCTGGAAGACCGGGTCATCGTTGATGGCAACAAGACCGTGGTGTTTGTGAAGTAACAGCAGAGGGTCATCTGCTGTGGTATGAAAAGGTGCCTGACTTGTTGGAGCTTTGCGAGCAAAGCGAAGGCCGGTTCCAGGCGCTGCGCCTTGAAAGCAAGGCTCCAACCGCGTTTACGGGTCAGTTGGAAAAGCGAATCCCAACACCGAAGGAGCCAAAGTTTTCGGATTCCAACTGCGTTTGGCGATAATCTGCAGTGACAGACAGCTTGTCCAGTACCGGGATGGCTAGCCCCACGCTGATATAGGGGGCGATACCGCTTTGACTGTCGTTAGTTGGGGCTTCGTTGACGGTGGCAACGGTGTCGGAATTATTGTCGAGGAATGCGCGTTGCTGGCTGTTTTCTAGCTTGAAATCGTAGATATAGGCACCGCCTTTCAGATAGACCCAACGTTTGGTTTGCCAGACAACACCCACCGTAATGCCGTTAAGGCGTAGTGAATTCTCTTCGCTGATCCTGACACTATCGATGGGGGTTCCATTGATCGGGGTTTCATTGGACTCTGGTGCACGCTCAAACTGACGGTCATTCGAGTCTTCGCTGTTACGTAGGAAGCCCGCCTCCAGTCCCAGCCTAGAGTTTCCGCCGATATCCACACTGTTGAGCCACATTCCCAGGCGAATATCCAGCCCGTCGGTGGTATCAAAGCCATAGGGGGCCAGGTCGACACGTAGCATCTGCGCCTCGGCGTAGAAATCCACATCCGGTGGTGCCAGTTCTTCTTCGGCGTGTATAAAAGGGGAGAGCAGGGCAGCGCCAAGGCCCAGGGTCAGCGGCAATATTGTTTTCATTATTGATCCAGCCGTTGTGATAAGGACAATGTGCCACATTGTAACCAGCGCGAGACCAACATGCACAGTGACTTGCAGCACGCCCATGATGAAACCCTGCTGGGGTTGTGCCGCCCCGGGTTCGAGAACGACCTGGCTGCGGAGCTGAACTACCATGCGGCAGAGCAGATGGTTGGCGGTTATCCGCGTACCGTCCCGGATAGCGGCTATGTGCTCTGGCACAGTCAGCAGGGCTCGATGGCGGCACTGCTGGGGAGCGGGCTGATTTTTGCCCGTAGCCTGAGCCTGGCCGAGGGCCAGTTCGTGGATATCGGCGATGACCGGATTGCCGAACTGTGGCCGCTTCTGAAGCAGGCGGCCCCTTTCAGCGAGGTGTTTCTGGAGCATCCGGACACCAACGAAGGTCGTGAGATGCAGCGCTTTCTGCGCGGCTTTCGCAAGGCGCTGGAGCCACGCCTGAAAAAGGCCGGCCTGTTGAAACCCGGTGCCCGCCAACGGGTGCACCTGTTCTTCAGTGATTCCCACAATGGCTGGGTGACCAGCAGCCCGACCGCTGTACCGTTGGTCGAAGGCGGGGTGCGACGGCTGAAATTGCCGGCGGAAGCCCCCAGCCGCTCCGCGCTCAAGGTGGAAGAAGCGCTGATCCGCTTCTTCGGCAGCACCGACAGTCTCACAGCGAAAACCGCCGTTGATCTGGGCGCCGCCCCGGGCGGCTGGAGCTGGCAACTGGCCCGGCGTGGCATCAAGGTGCAGGCCGTGGATCACGGTAAACTCGATACCCGCCTGATGGATGAATATCCGGTGGAGCATATCCACGGTGATGCCTTTACCTGGCGGCCCCGAAGCAGTGTGGATCTGGTGGTCTGCGATGTGGTGGACAAGCCGGCGCGGACCCTGCAGCAGATGGAAAAGTGGCTCACCCAGGGCTGGTCCAAAGCGGCGCTGTTCAATCTCAAGCTGCCCATGAAGCGCCGTTTCCAGGAGGCCTGGCAATTACTGGAAAAGCTGACTGCTGCCATGGAGCGCCATGAGCATCTGGGGGTGCCCGAGATCAAGGCGGCACAGCTTTACTACGATCGTGAGGAAATTACCGTGTGGGCAGCGTTCCACCGGGACTACTGAGCATGCCTGCACAGCGTCCCGCGCCGGCTCTCTTTGTCACTCTTGGCGTGCTGTATTTTGCCCAGGGGCTGCCGGCCGGTTTGCTGGGAAAATCCATGCCGGCTCTGGCCAGAGACGCAGGCCTGTCACCGGAATGGATCGGCCTGCTGGCTCTGCCGGCCTTGCCCTGGGCGTTGAAGTTTCTCTGGGCTCCCTGGGTGGATCGCTGGGGTAGTGGCAAACCCAATCATCGCAAGCGGTGGATTCTGGCCTGCGTGTTTGCCGTGATGCTGGTACTGGCCATCACGGCACTGTTTCCCCGCGAATGGTTGTTTGGTCCGGGCTTTGCGCTGTTGGTGGTGCTGCTGTTTCTGCTCAACCTGTTCAGTGCCACTCAGGATATCGCTACCGACGGCCTGGCCACCCGTTTGCTGACACCGGACTTGCGCGGGTTGGGCAACAGCATTCAGGTGAACGGCTACAAGATTGGCATGATCCTGGGTAGTGGTGCCTTGCTGATCATGGTCGGTCGCTGGGGCTGGCAGGGTACCCTGGCAAGCCTGATTGTCGCCCTGCTGCTGGTGGCACTGGTTGTCTGGCGATTTCGTGAGCCCCGGGAGCAGATCAAACCCCGTCGACCCGTGACGTTGCTCTGGTGGCGGCGACAACTGACCCTGTTCTGGTGGCGGCCGCAGATGGCTGTTTGGCTGGTGATCCTGCTGGGCTACAAGGTCGGTGACGGGTTCGGTACCCGTATGATCAAACCCTTTCTGGTGGACCGGCAGTGGAGCCTGGAAGCCATCGGTCGACTGGATTTAGTTTCATCCCTGGTGGGACTGGCCGGCGCGGCACTGGCGGGCGTGCTGATGATGCGGCTGTCGCGCAAACTGGCGCTGTTCGGTTTTGCCGCCTTGCAGGCCGTGTCCTTTCTTGGCTGGTGGATGGTGGCCAGCAGCCCGGCGGATCACTGGATCTGGCCGGTGGCCCTGTTCGAGCAATTCGCCGACGGTCTGTCCACAGTGGCTCTGTTCGTATTAATGATGGACTACTGCCGTAGCGGCCACGAGGGGAGTGACTACACCATGCAGGCCTCGGTACAGCTGTTTGCGGTGGGCGCCTTTACACTGGCGAGTGGCTTCAGTGCGGCCTGGCTGGGCTATGCGGGCCACTTCCTGCTGGCTGCGATTCTCTGCACAACCGTTATAATGGCCGCCTTTTTCTGGCAAGCGCCACTTAATGACAACGCGCAAAAGGTAACTCCATGACCCAGGACGCCCAACACCACCTCGACGCCACTGGTCTGCTGTGCCCGGAACCGGTGATGATGTTGCACAACAAGGTGCGCGACATGGCCCCTGGCGAGGTCCTGGAAGTCCGCGCCACCGACCCGTCCACCGAACGGGATATTCCCAAGTTCTGCCAGTTTCTTGGCCATACCTTGTTGGGCCAGGAGCAGGAGGGGGAGCTTTGGGTTTATTGGATACGGAAGAAGGGTAATTGATAGTTGAGAATGGATAACTGATAACTGCGCGATCAAGCCCCGTGCAGCATTAAAATGCAAGAGGCCGCGGCCAATCTCTGGGCGCGGCCTCTTGCATTTCAGGTCACCGTAATCTTTACCGCGACGTTATCAATTATCCATTCTCAACTATCAATTGGTCCTGGAAAGCATCGCCACCGCGGCCAGTGCTTCCGGGTCACGTTCTTTCAGTTTATTGGCGATGCCGTGCTGGAAGAAGTAGCGGAAGTGCGGTAATTGTTGGGCCTGGATCAGGCATTTGGCGCCAGGTAGCACCGGGGTTTCCATGGTGCCGGTTTCATCGGCCACCATGGCGGCCAGGGTGCCGTCTGCGGTCAGGCGCCAGCTCACCACCTCCATCAGGCTGATGGTATGGAAGCCATCCTCGGAAAAAACCGCGTGGGTGCCGATGGTGTCGGGGATTTCCTGAATCGTCTGATCGCCGGGCCGGGGTTTGCCAAAGAAGCCCAGTGCCGCATCCAGCTCCTGTACCTTGTGCTCGGGAGCATCAACGAACAGGTAGTCGCTTTCCGGCAGTCGGTATCCTTCCCAGCGGCCGTTCAGAGGGTCCGCCAGCGCCATGGCGGTCACCGGCTCTTTCAGCCAGGGGACCATGGCCACCGTGTCGCCATTGGCGAGACGAGCCCAGGCCAGAATTTTCAGGGAAAAGAGTTTATCCGGGTGGTAGTCATTGGCGTACAACAGCTCAATGCCATCGTATTCCGGGGAAAGACGCAAAATGGGGGGCTGTGCCGCTTTGCGGCGTGGAGAGAAGGGAACCACATTGTTCCCGCCAGGGTGTTGCCGGTGAGCCTGAGTCATGGGCACCTCCCGGTACAAGTCCTTGGCGCCGCCAGCCCGACACACAGTGTTCGTTCTGCACGGCCCTGAGGAGACTCTGAATAACTCGTTGCATACTCAGCGTGGCCTGAAAGGTGCAGCTGTTGTGGTTTGTCGCGAAGGACAGGGTGGTTCCCTTTCCTAGGGACAAAACGCAGCAGATGTGCCTTTCAGGCCGCGCCCTCCGGGTCTTCCAGGCTGACCCGTACTCGTCGTTGCAATTTCTCGACAGGCAACCAGCATGCCATCAAAATTGCGCCTAGATTACGAGCCAGCCTGAAAGACTGAGCATGCAAGGAGTTATTCAGAGTCTCCTGAATTCACGTTAGCCTGTACGGGGCGGCCATGCAAGCCGGTGCAGAAAGCAATTGATAGTTGATAATGGATAATTGATAGCTGCGCGGTTTTGGTACTGAGGTGGCTCGCTGCGAAGGTGCCCGCGCGTCGGGGTGGCGTAGCCTGTAGGCCTGAACGCGGTTGACTTGTGGTTCGGCTTTATCCCCTTTTAATGTTCATTTCATCCAGGAGGCGGGTGTGCAGTGTGAGTATTATTTTGCCTATGGCTCGAACATGAACCCGGGCCGAATGGCGGTGCGGGGCATGCAGTATCGGGAGTCCATGGCGGCGCGGCTGGAAGGGTGGACGCTGGCATTCAACAAGCGGGCCCATGGCAAGCAGGGCATTGCCTGCGCCAACATTGTGCCGACCAATGATGCGGTGGAAGGGGTGTTGTACCGCTTGCGCGATCATCGGGAAATCGAGCGGATGGACCCCTATGAAGGGCACCCGGTCCGTTACCGGCGTGAATGCCTGCCGGTGCTGACAGGTGCGGGTGAAGTGCCAACCTGGGTTTATATTGCCAACGCAGACTGGCAGGCGGAAAACCTGAAACCGGAGCGCTGGTACCTTAACCATCTGTTAAGCGGACTGATCTGCTACCACTTTCGTGGACACTTTTAGGCACACGCCCGCACATAGCTTGCCGGACTTTGATACCCAATCCCAGAGTGAAGCCGCTCCCGATTATAGAACTCGATAAACTCAACAATCCCGGC